>Ga0074195_1000111_pt1 | contig 198249 bp, 198 predicted proteins | sample EPASupsiteHSE623_FD_64525 | JGI IMG/M metagenome (GOLD analysis project Ga0074195, IMG submission 64525) | Bioremediated contaminated groundwater from EPA Superfund site, New Mexico - Sample HSE6-23 | ecosystem: Environmental > Aquatic > Deep subsurface > Groundwater > Contaminated ... | reverse complement strand
AGGACCTTTTTGCAAAAAGGTCCTCCCTCCCCCGGATTCCTCTTTCCTCGCCGAACCCGGAGGGAATGTATGTCCACGAAAATGTGGGGTGGGCGGTTTGGCGAGGGCACCGGAGCCTTGATGGAGGCCTACAGCGAGTCCGTCTCCTATGACCGGCGCATGTTTCGTCAGGATATCGCCGGTTCCAAGGCCCATGCCAGGATGCTGGCCAAGCGCGGCGTCGTCACGACCGAGGAGGCCGAGCGCATGGTGGCCGGACTTGACCAGGTGCTCGACGAGATCGAGGTCGGCGCGTTCCCGTGGCGCGTGGAACTGGAAGACGTCCACATGAACGTGGAGCAGCGTCTGACCGAGCTGATCGGCCCCCTGGGCGGCAAGCTGCATACCGGCCGCAGCCGCAACGATCAGGTTGCCCTGGATTTTCGCCTGTATGTGGCCGAGAGTCTGGAGATATGGGGGCGTCTGGCCCGGGAACTGATCGGGGTGTTCATCGCCCGCGCCGGGGAGCACAAGGACACGCTGCTGCCCGGCTGCACCCATCTCCAGCCGGCCCAGCCCGTCAGCCTCGCCCAGCACCTGCTGGCCTATGCCTGGATGCTCAAGCGCGACTGCGAACGGGTGGATGACGCGCTTAAGCGCGTGCGGGTTTCGCCCCTTGGCGCAGCCGCCCTGGCCGGCACCACCTATCCTCTCGATCCGGGTCTGGTGGCCCGTTCCGTTGGTTTCACCCATGCCTTCGGCAACAGCATGGACGCGGTCTCGGATCGGGATTTCGCCTTGGAATCGCTTTTTTGCGCCTCGGTCATCATGGCGCACCTCAGCCGTTTTTGCGAAGAGATCATCCTGTGGGCCAATCCCCGTTTCGGGTATGTGTTTTTGCCCGACGCCTATGCCACCGGATCGAGCATCATGCCCCAGAAGAAGAATCCTGACGCCGCCGAGTTGATGCGCGGCCGGGTGGGGCGGGTGTACGGTTCGCTTGTATCCCTGCTGACCGTGGTCAAGGGCCTGCCGCTCACGTACAACCGGGATCTCCAGGAGGACAAGGAACCGTTTTTCGACGCCGACGATACGGTGCGCGCCTCGCTGCGGGTCATGGCCGGCATGTTGGGCGCCCTGACCTTCCGTCCGGATCGCATGCGCGAAGCCCTGGCCCAGGGATTTCTCAATGCCACGGAACTGGCCGACTATCTGGCCGCCAAAGGCGTGCCGTTCCGGGAGGCCCACCACATCACCGGCCGGGCCGTGGCCTTTGCCGAATCCGTGGGCGAACCCCTGGAGCGATTGACGCTTTCACAATTGCGTGTATTTTCCCCGGCGATAGACGAGGATGTTTTCGAGGCGCTGCGGTATGAAACCGCGGTTTCCAGGCGTAACGGTCCCGGTGGCACGGGTCCTCAATCCGTGGACACCCAGATGGCGGAACTCTCCCGATGGCTTCAAAAACGGTAAATCAGCAACTCTCCTGCCTCCAGGCCATAAGCGGCATCATCGACAAGGCGCTGGATCTTGAGCAGTCGCTGCAGGACATCCTGCGCATTCTGGCCGAGACGCTTTCCATGAAGCGGGCCACCATCACCCTGATCGATCGCTCGACAGGCAAACTCGCCATCAGCGTCTCCCAGGGCTTGTCGCCCGAGGAGAAAAAGCGCGGCGTCTATGGCCTGGGCGAAGGCGTCACCGGACTGATCTTTCAGACCGCCAAGCCCTATGTGGTGCCGGATATCCGCAACGAGCCGCTGTTCCTGGACAAGACCCAGTCCCGGAAGATCGAGCGCGATCGCATTTCCTTTGTCGGCGTGCCGATCATCCTGCACGGCCAGACCATCGGCGTGCTCAATGTGGACCGGCTTTTCGGCGACGAGGTGGATTTCGAGGAAGATGTGGCCTTTTTGACGGTTGTGGCCACCCTTATAGCCCAGTTCATGAGCCTCAACCAGAAGTACGAAGCCAAGGTCGAGGTGTTAAAGCGCGAGAACATCTCGCTGAAGTACAAACTCTCCCAGGAAACGCAGGGCCTTTACATCGTCGGCAAGAGCCTGGCCATGCAGGAGGTCCAGCGCCAGATCGAAAAGGTCGCGCCGACCCGGGCCACCGTGTTGCTGCTTGGCGAATCCGGCACGGGCAAGACGCTGATCGGCCGCATCATTCACGATCTCTCCGAGCGCAAGGACTATCCCTTCATCAAGGTCAACTGTGCTTCAATTCCTGAAAATCTTCTGGAATCCGAGCTTTTTGGCTACGAAAAAGGCGCATTCACCGGGGCCGACCAGACCAAGCCCGGCCGGTTCGAGGATGCCAACAAGGGCACCATTTTCCTCGACGAAATCGGCGAATTGCCCCTCGGGCTCCAGGCCAAGCTCCTGCGCGTGCTCCAGGACAAGGAGTTCGAGCGGCTTGGCAGCAACAAGACCCGGCAGGTGGATGTGCGGATTCTGGCCGCCACCAACAAGGATCTGGCCACCCTGGCCGAGCAGGGGGCCTTCCGGCCGGACCTCTACTATCGCCTCAATGTCTTTCCCTTGCAGACGCCGCCGCTTCGGGAGCGCAAGGAGGACATCCAAAGCCTGCTCATCCATTTTCTGAACAAGGTTTCCAAGGAATACGCCCGCAAGCTGACCTTTTCCAACGAAGCCCTGGCCATTCTCAAGGAATACGACTGGCCGGGCAACGTCCGGGAAATGGAAAACCTTGTGGAACGGCTGGTCATTCTGGCCGAAAACGAGCGCATCGATGCGGACCTTATCCGGCCGTATCTGACCATGCAGTCTCGGGAAGACTTTATCGAGACCGAGCTTGGGGGCGAGGCCTCGCCATCGCTGAAAAGCCTTGAAAAATCCGTCATCATCGATGCCCTGCGCCGCAGCGGCGGCATCCAGCACAAGGCGGCCCGGGAACTCGGCATCACGCCGCGCCAGATGGGATATCGCGTCAAGAAGTACAATCTCGAATCCCTTGTTGCCGTGCAGCGGGTGAAAAGCCGCATCTGACGTTGTGCCGTGGGGCTGGCTGGTCGTTCAAAGCTGCAAAAAGCGTTTTGCCTTCCTGCCCGCCGCCTCGCTTCTTTGTTCAGCCTTTCCAGAAGGATTGGCATTGTGCAACGTGACCCTGCGAAGGTCATGCACGCAAGGCCTCCCCGTGGAGCGCAAGAGAGGCAAGCAGCCCGGCGACGCGGTTCCTGACATCGACAAGGTCTGCCTCGTTTGGGCGCTGGCGGATGTCCCCCAACCTGCCGTATCGGTTCAATGCGTCACGGTTTTTAAAAGCGCCGGGGACATGCCAGGCATCCAGGGAGAGGTAGCCCAGGTGCTCCAGAAAAGCCCGGAGCCAGGCGGTCATTGGCAGGGCCTCGCGTTCGCCGATGTGCGGCCCGCCGAATGTGCCGAAACATACGCCGAATCTGCCGGGCAAAAGAGGCGAAGATGCGTTGATGCGGCCGGCCGCGTTCTCGGATTTCATCACTCCCATGATGAAATCCCTGAGCTTTTTGGTCGGCAGCCAGTCAATGACCGGGGAGCCGACCATGATCAGGTCATAATCGAGAAAGTTGACAATAGCGCCTTTATTGACTTTGATGAGATCGGCATTCCCCCACGTCGAGTCCACGGTTTCATGGATGGCCCTTGCCACCAGTTCTGTGTTGCCGCCAATGGAATCGTAAAAAACAAGCGTCTTCATCGCACCGACCTCCTAGTTGTTGACCATAAAGGCAGCGAGTGAGGTTTTGAGTGTTTTCATGGGTATTTTTCGGCCCTATTTAATTAATCAGCTTAACCTTGTGATTAAAAAAAATCCTTCCTGCCGCAACAGGCGCGGTTATCCTGGCAAGAACAGTTCCGGCTCCTTTCTCATGGCGTTCAACCTGGCTTCGAACGTCGGCAGGAAAGTCAACCATGCCTCGTCGGTGACCTTCTTGGCGTGCGTTGGACAGACTTTGATACAGTGGAAGCAGCGGAAACATCTGGAGGCATCCACCTTTTGATAATCGCCTTTGTCGATAGAACCCCAAGGACAGGTGTTGGCGCACAGGCCGCATCCGTCACATTCGTCACCGGTGAGAACAGACGGGCGGGTGGGGTTGGGCCCCGGTTTGGCCGGATCGTAGCCCTCGGCGGTGAAGGGATATGTGCCTTTGAAATGGAATTTGCCGGGTGCGTCGCCTGCGATGGCAGCGGCGGCCTGTCTGCCGAACGTGGCGATGACGGCGAGGTCGTTTGCGTCCGGGCGTCCCGTCGCGATCTTGGAACTGAAACTATGCTGGCCGATAAAGGCCGCTGCCGCTTTGACAACGAAATTGCGCTCTTCCAGTCGCATTTTGAGTTCGACGAGGGCATCGCCGTAATCCCGATTGCCGTAAATCACGGTGGCGATGGCGGGCGTCCTATCCCCTTGCAGCCCGGCAAAGAAGTCATCCAGGTACAAAGGCAGCTTGCCGCCGTAAACGGGCATGCCTGCAACGAGGAGTTCGTCTTTACCAAAAGTCCGGCTGAACCCTTTTCGTTTTTCAGGAAACGTCAAATCCATTGCTTCAGTCGGCAGGTCCATCCCAGCCGAGAAAGCCGCTATCGCCCGCGCCATGGCGCCGGTTGGGCTGAAATGCACTGCGACCGCTTTTTTGATTTCCATGCTTCTTTCTCCAAGATTCTTAAGACAAAATCCCTGTTGCGACAGAGACAGGGCGGCCACGCCAACCCCGGTCAATGTCATGAATCTTCGTCGTGAGAGCTGCATGCTATTCTCCTTCCGTAAGAGAGGCGCTTGTCCATCACGTCCCCAATTGCTTCAAGTAAGACGGAAATCGTTGCGACCTGAGACAAGGAAAAACCACAGAACCGCTCCACCAACGCGTCCCTATCCTGGCCGTGAAATCGTTCATGGGCCTCAAACGCTTTTTCTCCCAAGGGCGTCAGCGTCAACTGGTATTCCTTGTTGCTGTGCGGAGCCTGCTTTTTCTCCAGAAAACCCTTGGCGCAAAGCTTTGACACCATCTGGGAGGCCGCGCTTTTGGTGATGCCGAAGGCATTGGCCACGTCAGTGACGCTCATCTGGGGCAGCCGCCCCACCGCCTCGATGGTGTGCGCCTCCCGGGTAGTAACGAACAGACCATCCTCGACCGGGATGGGCATCTCCTCGGCCCGGGCGATTTTCATGGCCACGCCGCGCAGTTGGCGGATAGTTGCCATGATAAGATCATTCTTGGTTTCCATGGGTCCTCGCAATTCCGCCGGGGCTTCCTTGGTCTGCCGTCTTTGAATGGAGCCCTGCTTCGGCGTTATGGTAAAGCAACTAAACCATATGTCAAGCCACCCCGCGATCAGGTAGCCCTCCCGAAAAGCGGCCGCCACGGAGTCGACCCGTGTCTTGATCCTTCTAGCAACATCACGGACCAAAACGGAAGAAGCCGGCCCTGGTGGACCGGCTTCCTGGCTGAAATTTCTGACTTTTTGAACCGTAACGGACGGTGTTGAATGTTGGGTTGGTGGAGGCGGGGGGAATCGAACCCCCGTCCGAGAATGCTCCACTCCTAGCGTCTACAGGCTTAGACCGAAAAACAATCTCGCCTCGGGCAGGCCTTTCGGCCGGGCCGCCTCCGGCCAGTCCGTCTGCAGTCTCGCACGCACCCCGACGGACGGGGGATTGTGCCAGCCTGATGGGGGTTGGCGTCCCGGTTCAGCTTATCGGGCGTCGGCTGAAGGGACGCTGGCTGTCATTAAGCAGCCAGAGCGTAATCGTAGTCGTTGGCAGTTAACCAGTTGCCGCGTGTTTTACGAGGCCTCGCGGCACCTCGGCCTGCAACCAGGGCTTCACTATCCCCGTCGAAACCAGGGCGCCCCCGTCGAGAACTGAATATAACGCATCCCGGACAAAGGGCAAGGCGCTTGGGCCTAAAACAGTCGAAAATGTTGCTGGTAGCCGCGCCCCTTCATGCAGGCGTCGGCTTCCTTGTCCACCACGCGCAACGGGGCATCGGGGAAGGGCGGCGTATTGGCCGTCAGCGACGCCTGGGTGTAGCAGTCGGTATAATCCGCGTCGATGGGCGCGAGTTCCTGGCCCGGTTTGGAGTAGGGGGGGCTGGTGCACCCGGCGGTCAGGATCAGGGCCGGCAGCAAGAGACGGATAAGGCGCATGTTGATTCTCCTGGGGCGCGCCGGATTCGATGTCGGCGTGCCGGTCTGCGAAACACGTCCATTCGGACACTGGCCGGGTAGTGGGATAGAGTATAGCGCTGGCGCTCCGATTCGAAAAGATTTATTTCGTAAAAGGCTGCTTTTCATGCCTCTGGGCATTTCTGCGCACCTGCTTCGCCAACGCAGGGCGCGCCGGCGCGGCATGGGTTGAGGACAGCTCCAAGCTTTTGGGGTGGCGGGCTGGCTGCATCGGGATGGTCCAATCGCCAATGCGGATATTTTGCGAGGAAACCGCCGATACTGCTTTATGCATTCGGGACAGGCGGCCTTTTTGCGAGAAGAGAATGGGTTATGTTCGCAGACTGTTGAGAGTCTATGGTTGTCTCGGGGCAGCCGACGTGCGGGAGCCTCTTGAAGCAAGAAACCGCCAAAAGACGGGGTTGTCCGAGGATTCACAAGTATCCGGCGAGTCCCATGTGTTCAGAGTGCTGCTACTTGTGACAAAAGTATCATATTTGTCTCGCTATATTGCGGAGTTGCACCAAATAGGTTGCTGTTTGACGGCAAAATCAGTACAAGGAACGCGTTTAAGGATTGCTGCTTTATTGAAAGCTGTAATCAATTGCGATCCAAAGAACAATCCTCATGTCGTTAATGGGTTGGAGGTTAATGTGCACCGCATAAGTATAAAATGGTTGTTGGTAACTCTGGGCGGCGCGAGCGTGATCGGGGCCAGCCTGACTCTCGTGTTGCTTTATATGCAACAAAGTAGAATGCTCGGCTATCTGGAAAATGTCAGTCTGGTGGACGGACCGCTGCTTTTTCATCTCCAGGACGTTTACGCCCAGGGCTTGCAGACGGAACAGGCCACAAGAAATGTCATTCTCAATCCCAAGGACCAGAAGGCCAGGGAAAATTTCGAAAATGCCGACAAGCAATTCCGTCAGGCCATGGCTGCCGCAAAGGCATTGGCCCAGGGGGAGATGGCCCGCAACATCGCCTCGGTTGAGCCGCAATGGGATGCCAGTCACGATCTCAAGCTCAAGCTTATGGATATGGCTGTGGCCGGGGAAGCTGCAAAAGCCGTTGCCATGATGAATACCGAAGAAACGCCGTTGTGGCGGTCCATCAAGAAAACGGTCCTCGATTGCGTGGCCACGCAGCAAAAGGTTTCACAAGCGAATCTGGCGGCCATTGAAGCCGGCGAAGCCACGGTGTTTCGTATGTTTCTGGCGATGGCCGTTGGTTCGGTCATTTTGCTTGGGGTTTTCATTGTTTCGCTCATCCGTAGCGTCAGCCATGGAGCCGAGGCCATCGTCGAGTATGCCCGGGCCATTGGGAAAGGCGACTTTTCCCGGACGCCGGAATCCGGATTGCCCAGCGAATTCGCTGTGATGGCCGACTCTTTGCTGGAGATGGTCCGGTATCTGGAAAATTCTCTGGGGTATTATCAGGGCATCGTGCGGGGCATGGCCACGCCTTTCGTCGTGGTGGACACAGAGGAAAAGTTGTGCCTGACCAACGGCGCCCTCATGGCTTTGCTCGAACAGTCCGGGGTTCCCGAATCCTATTATGGTCAAAATGTGGCGCAGTTTTTCTACGGCGAGGCCAATCGCAATACGGTGCTCGGAGCAGCAATGGTCGATGGGCAGCCGGTGCGCAAAGAAGTGGATTTGATGTCGCGCAAGGGCAATGTCCGCAATGTCCTTATTGACGCCACGCCGCTTTACAATGCCATAAACGGCAAGCTGATGGGTGCGCTGTGCGTCTACTCCGACTTTACCGAGCTGCGCCGGGGCGAGGCCATGATGCTTGAGCAGACCGCACGCATGCGGGACACGGCCCGCGAGGCCAAGGGCATTGCCGACAGCCTGGCTGGAGAAACCGAGGCTCTGGCCCGGCAGGTGGATTCTGTCGAACGCGGGGCTGTCGCCCAGAAGGACCGGATCGGCGAGACGGCCCAGGCCATGGACGCCATGAACGCCGCCGTGTTGGACGTGGCCAGGAATGCCTCGGCGGCGGCCTCGCTGGCTGACAATGCCCGGGCCAAAGCCGAGACAGGGGCCAGTATGGTTTCCAGCGTGGTGGATTCAATAGGCAACGTCAACCGGCTGGCTGACGAGTTGCGGCGGGATATGGACGACCTGAGTTCCCAGGCCGAGGGCATCGGCAAGATCATGGGCGTCATCGCCGATATTGCCGACCAGACCAACCTGCTGGCGCTTAATGCCGCCATTGAGGCGGCCCGGGCCGGCGAGGCCGGTCGGGGATTTGCCGTGGTGGCCGACGAGGTCCGCAAGCTGGCCGAGAAGACCATGACCGCCACCAAGGATGTGGCCGGGTTTATTACGGCCATGCAGCAAAGCGCCAAGAAAAACAGCGACAAGACGGACGAAACATCCAAGGCCATTATGGAAGGCACCCAGAAAGCCAATGCTTCTGGCGAGATGCTCAAAGAAATTGTCGGTATTGTCGTGCGGACCTCGGACCAGATTCGGTCCATGGCCGCCGCTGCCGAGGAACAGTCCGCAACGACCGAACAGATCAGCCGGGGCGCCGAGGAAATCAATCGCATCGCCCAGGATACTTCGGACGCCATGGCCGCTTCGGCCCGGGCTGTGGCCGCCCTGGCCGGGCAGGCCCGGGAACTGGAAACCGTCATTTCCGGACTCGACGGACAGCGGCGGGCCATTGGAGCCTGACGAGAAGGCAGGCAGCGTGTTGCCGACAGCCGGTAACCGTTTGGGCAGGTTGTTGTTTCGGGGATGCGCGCCGACCGAGTTTTCAGGACGGGACGCACCCGGCTGAGAAGGGACGCATTCCGGTCTTTGCTGGTGCAGGCCGGCGGCAGAGGTGCCGCCGGCTTTTTTATTCGACCTGTGGGGTACGACCGGCCGGCGGGACATGGAAGCCGGCGGGCGGCTATGGCCGGGGAGGGCGTTTCAGGCCAGGAGGCCGACGAAGCGACCCGTGACCTGGCGCAGCCGGCGGCTGAGAACCCGGCCGATATAAAACAGGGCCTTGATGGCCAGGGCCGGGTGGCTCAGGGCCAGTTCGTCGAACTGCTCGCGGGTCAGGATGAACAGGGTGACGTCGGTTTTGGCCACCACCGTGGCCGAGCGGGGTTCGCTGTCGAAAAAGGCGATTTCGCCAATGACGGCGTCGCGGGCCAGATCAATGATATGCCGCTCCGAGGTGGCTGCTTCTTCCTTTTGGATGGTGACCACGCCTGCCTCGATGAAGGCCAGCGAACTGGCGCGGCGGCCTTCCTGGATGACGGTGGTGCCGGCTGGAAAGGATTTTATCTGCAGATGGGCCGCCAGGATGCGTGTTTCTTCCGGTTCCAGGCCTGCGCCGAGTCTAAGGCTGCCGAGACGGGCGGCAATGCTGTCAATGTCAGGCGTGTCCATGGCGTTTTCTCCAGACGGCAGTTGAAGCGGTGCGACAAAGCAGTTGCCGACCCGGCCATATTTCTACACGATCTGCCGTCGAAGGAAAAGAGCGCCGCCCGGGGAAGGCCCCGGCTTCGGGGACCGGGCGCGCTCCTGGGCTGTGCCCGGAAACTGCAAGGGAGAAGAGGCTATGTTTGTGGTACTGTTGACATATGAAAAACCGCTGGAAACAATTGATGCGCTTTTGGCGGGACATGTTCGATTTTTGGAGGAACAGTACGCCAGAGGCGTTTTTCTGGCTTCGGGGCGTCGCGTGCCGCGCACGGGCGGCGTCATCCTGGCCAGGGCCGAAAGCAGCGAGGCCTTGCTTCGGATTCTGGCCGACGATCCCTTTTATCGGGAAGGCGCGGCCCGGTATGAGCTCATCGAGTTCTCGCCGACAAAAGCCGCGCCCGGACTGAAGGCGCTGCTTGCCTGATTGGCGGGAAGGCAAAAGTTGGAACGGTTATCGCTCGTAGTAGACAGATGCTATCAAGACGTAGAGGAGAATAACACCGAGGCGGCGCGGTAGAGTCGGACGACAGGCAAAAGAAAAAGGCCCCTGGAGATCAACCCGGGGCCTTTTTCTTTTGCTGCGCTGTATAATAATAACGAGTAAACCCCCGGCAGAGCCGGGGGTTTACTCGTTATTATTATATGAACCTTTTTTGTGCGATCCTATGCCGTACAGTTTTCGCCAAAATCAAACCGAACAGGCTTCCCCACGATCTTGCCAACCTTCAAAATAGTGGACAGAGTAATAGACGTATTCTTTTCGTCAAGAATCTTGTCAACGAAAGAACGGCTTGTACCCAGCATCTTGGCAACTGCCGTCTTACTGATCTTCCGGGATTCCATGTAGCTTTGAAGTTGCCAAGCGATAACGCGCTTAATCGCGGTGGCTTCACACTCTTCATAGATTTCTTCCTCTTTCAAATAATCGTCAAAAGAGGAACCAATGCAGCTATTTGTTTCGGCCATCATGATAACTGCCCTCCCTTTTAAGGGTAGCCAAGATTTGCTTTCTTCGGTCCTGGGCAAGCTCTAAATTCGATTGTGGCGTTTTCTGCGTCTTCTTAACAAACCCATCAAGAAGATACATGCAACCATTTTCGACGCAAAATAGAACCCTGGCAATCGTACCGTTGGGAAGGTCAGTGCGGACCTCGAAAATCCCGCTGCCCATGGGACGGCATGTGGGCATACCGATGGGCCAGCCGACTTCTACGGTGAAAATGTCGCTGCCGACCAACTTCCGAAATTCCTTGTCCAAGCTCCTAAGCCAATCCTTGACGGGTTCGTTACCCGCCGGGGACCGATAGAACCGGGCTTGAAGTCGCTTGTCCATATGGAGGAGTGTACTTATTTTAGTACGATCGTCAAGAGGGCTGGCAGGGGAGGCTAAAAGAAAACGGGCCACCTCAGCCCGTTTTCTTTTGATCCCAGCACCCAGGCCGGCCAGTTCCGCCGCGTGATTTGGCCCACTTTTGGCCCACTAAAGAGGAAAAAATTCAAAAATAATAAAAAAGGGGCTTACGATTTCTCGTAAACCCCTGATTTATTCTTGGTAGCGAGGGAGGGAATTGAACCCCCGACACTGCGGATATGAGCCGCATGCTCTAACCATCTGAGCTACCTCGCCAGAACTCCGTGCAGCGGAGAAGCGGATTCTTATAGGACTCCCGCTGTCTTGGCAAGTCTTTTTTGCTGTCCCGCCTATTTCGGCCAGAAAAAAAATACCGCCGCGGCCAGTCCCACCCGATACCAGGCAAATGGCCGCAAGGACATCTGCTTGACCAGGACAATGAAGCCCTTGACCGCCGCCAGGGCGGCAAAAAACGACACCACGAAGCCGATGGCCAGCGTTCCCAGGTCGTCGGCGGTAAAAAGCGCCGCGTTTTTGTAAAAATCATACAGCGTGGCCACGAACATGAGCGGTACGGCGCCGATAAATGAATACTCGGCGGCCAGGCTGCGCTTGGCCCCAAGCAACATTCCGCCCATGATCGTTGCCGCCGACCGGGAAAATCCAGGCCACAGCGACAGACATTGGAAACAGCCGATGCCAAGGGCCAGCCCGGGCGTCATCTCGTCCAGGGTATAAAAACGGTCGCGGCTGCGCCGGCGCTCGACCCAGAAAATCATGAACGCGCCCGCCGCCAGGGCCAAAGCCACGGTCATGGGGCCGAACAGGTGGGCCTTGATGCTCTTGTGGGCCGCGAGTCCGGCCAGCCCCATGGGAAGGGAGGTCAGGAACAGCAGCCAGATGCCGCGAAGCCCGGAAAAGGCGTGCAGCGGTTTGGGCGAAAGCAGCCACCAGAAGCGCTTCCAATACAGCACCACCACGGCCAGGATGGCCCCGAGCTGGATGATGATGTCGAAGCTGTCGGCCTTCTCGCCGGTAAAACCAATAAGATGTCCGACGAGAATCAGGTGGCCGGTGGAGGATACCGGGAGAAACTCGGTTATGCCTTCCACCAGACCAAGCAGGATTGCGGCGAGGGTTTCGGTCATGCTGTCTGCGGTCTCCTCGGGCAGAATGTGGGGGCGGCTCTACCTGATGGCCGGGCAAGTTGCAAGCCGGCCCTGCCTCGTGTATGCCTTGGGGCCGAGCAAGGAGGCTTCATGGCCACGATCATGCCTCAGGGCGAATTGATGCGGCGGGCAATCAGGTGGATCGACGAGCACCAGGGCGAGCCCGGACAATCCCTTGCCGCGCTTATCGACAAGGCGGCCGTGCAATTCAACCTCAGCCCCAAGGATGCCGCGTTTTTGAGCAATTTTTTCAAGGAGCGGGAGGCGCCTCGGGACTGACGGCTGCTTCGGCCAGGACCCGGCAAAGCGCCTCCCGGCCAAGCCCGGTCTTGCCGGAAAACAGAATGGGCGGGAAGGCGGGTTGCGCAAGCTCCCGCCATTGTTTTTTTCGTGCTTCCCGATCCCGCTGGCTGCATTTGTCGGCTTTGGTCAGCACCAGGATCAACGGAATGCGGCGCGAGCGCAGCCAGTCCACCAATTCCACGTCCAGGCGCTGGGGCGGCAGCCGGCAGTCGACAAGCGCCGCCACGGCCCGGAGTTGGTCGGTCTTTTTCAGATAGGCTTCGATCAGACGGCCCCACTTCTCGCGTTCTGTCTTGGAACAGCGGGCGTAGCCGTAGCCTGGAAGGTCTACCAGGCAATAACCGGCGGTTTCGGCCTGGTAGAAGTTGAGGCTGCGGGTTTTGCCCGGCGTGGCGCTGATTTTGGCCAGGCCTTTGCGGTTGGCCAGACAATTGACCAGCGTGGATTTGCCCACGTTGGATCGGCCGGCCAGGGCGACCTGGGGGGCATCGATGCTTGGCAGTTGGTCTGCGAGATAGGCCGTGACCAACAGGTTCAGGCCGAGTTCCGTCCGTGTTTGGGGTATGGCGTTCATTCCGGCGTTGTGACCGGCTGGAAAGCGTCCGTCAAGGCCGTCGCCGATGGCGCGGGGAAAAGGAAGGCAGCATGCGCAAGGTGAGAATTCTCGTTTTAAACGGCCCCAACCTGGGCTACATCGGGGTTCGCCAGCCTGAAATCTATGGACGCCGCACCATCGAGGATCTGCCGGAGATGGTCCGGGACATGCTTGGCGAGTCGGCCGGGCGGCTTGAACTGCAATTCCATCAGGCCAACAGCGAAGGGCATTGCATCGACCGCCTGGAGCAGGCCTGGAAGGACGGTCTGGACGGGATTGTGATCAATGCCGGAGCCTACACCCACACCAGCCTTGCCCTGGCCGACTGTCTGGCCTGGATCGGCATTCCCTGCGTCGAGGTGCATATTTCCAATATTTTTGCCCGCACCGATGAGCCGTTGCGGCAAAAGAGCCTGATCGGCAAGAATTGCGTCGGCTGCATCGCCGGCTTCGGACTGACCGGCTACGCCTTGGCCGTCATGGCCCTGTGGCGTCAGATAATCGAAAATCCCAACTTCATGTGAAGGAGATCCGATGCTTTCCACTACCGACTTCCGCCGTGGCCTGAAAATCGAAATGGACGGCGTGCCGTATGAAATCGTGGACTTTTTGCACGTCAAACCCGGCAAGGGCGGGGCGTTTATCCGCACCAAACTCAAGAACATGCTCAACGGCCGGGTGGTGGAAAACACGTTCCGTTCCGGCGAGAAAATGGTCAAGCCGGATCTCGAGAGCAAGGCCATGCAATACCTCTACCGTGAAGGCGGGGAATTCGTCTTCATGGACATGGAAACCTACGAGCAGCTCCATGTGGCCGCCGCCAACCTGGGCGAGAAGGGCGGCTACCTGAAAGACGGCATGGAACTCAAGATGCTGCTGTACAAGGGGATGGCCATTGATATCGACCTGCCGGCCTCGGTGGTGCTCGAAGTGACCGAAACCGAACCCGGCGTCAAAGGCGACACGGTCAGCGGCGCCAGCAAGTCGGCCGTGGTGGAAACCGGCATCACCGTCAACGTGCCGCTTTTTGTCAACATCGGCGACAAGATCAAGGTGGACACCCGTTCGGGTGATTACATTGGCCGGGAATAACAAAGACGCCGCGACCGAGGGCAGCTTTCGTCTCACCCGCGAACTGGCGGGGCTTGGCGCTCTTTTTTTTGCGGTTTTCACGTGCGTTGCCCTCTATACCTACAGCGAGGGCGATCCGGGCTTCAATCAGGTCGTTTCGGCGCGCCATGGCGTGGCCAACAAGGCCGGGCTCGTGGGCGCGTACTGGGGCGGGCTGCTGGCCGAGACGCTTGGCGCGTGGGCCTATCTGGTCCCGTGCTGGATTGCCTGGCGAGGGGTGCGGCTTGTCGCACCCCGGGCCGGCCTGCCGCTGCGGCGCGCCGTCGGCCTGTGGCTGCTGCTGCTGGTCCTGCTGGCGTTCCTGGGCTCTCCCTGGGGGGGGCTGTCGCTTGGCAACGTGCATGGCGGCGGCGGCCTCGGCCGGGCCGTCTTCGGCTTCCTCGACCGCTATCTGAGCGGCTTCGGGGCGTTTTCCCTGCTGTTGTTCGGCCTGATCGCCGCTGTGCAGCTGTTGTTCGGCCTGACCTGGGACAATTTCTGGCGGCCGCTGGCCGGCATCCTCAATGAGCAGCTCTGGCGCATTGGCGACGCGGTGCAGGCGTGGCGGGAGCGCCGGGCCGAGATCCGGCGGCGCCGGGCGGCGGAAAAACCTGGGCCGGAAAAAAGCGGCCCGGAAAAGGACGAGGCGGACAAACCGGTCCGCACTGCCCGGCTGCTCCGGCCTAAGCGCCAGAAGGAAGCCCCGGCCGTCGACGATTCGGGGGACGCCCAGGCCGTGGCCGCCGAGCTGGTGATCGGGGACGAGCCGGCCTCTGAAGCGGTGGACCGGTTTCTCGATGCCGTCATCGAGCAGGCCGCCCTGGAGCAGCAAGCCCTCGGCCGGTCTTCCGGAGAGCAAGCCCCGCCTGTCAGGCCGCAACGGGAAAAGCCGGCCGCTCTGGAAGCTGCCCCGCAGCCCATCCGGCATTCGATCCCGGAGCCGGCCCCGGAGCCGGCGTTTGCTGCGACCCCCAAGCCTGTTGCCGCCAGACAGGTCAAGGCGACGGCCAAGGCCGCCGCATATGAAGGCATGACCCTGCCGCCGCTCGATCTGCTGACGTTGCCCAATGTTGCGGACAATCCGCCGGTCGATCCGGAGATCTGCCGCAGGCAGGCCGAAAGCCTCATTACCTGCTTAAACGACTTCGGCATTCAGGGCGAGGTGCAGCGGGTGGTGCCGGGGCCGGTGGTCACCATGTTCGAGGTCAAGCCGGCGCCGGGCGTCAAGATCAGCCGCATTGTCGGCCTGTCCGTCGATCTGGCCCTGTCCATGAAGGCCTTGGCCGTCCGCATCGAAGGTCCCATCCCCGGCAAGGACACCGTGGGCGTGGAAATCCCCAACGCCAAGCGCCAGACCGTTTATTTTCGCGAGATACTCGATGCCGAGGCCTTCCGGACCTCGGAATCCAAGATCACCCTGGCCATCGGCAAGGATATCCAGGGCCGGCCCCATGTGGCCGATCTGGCCCGCATGCCCCACCTGCTGGTGGCCGGCGCCACAGGCAGCGGCAAGAGCGTGTGCATAAACGGCATTCTGCTTTCCATCCTCTACAAGGCCACGCCCGACGAGGTGAAGCTCCTGCTCGTCGATCCCAAGCGCATCGAGCTTTCCGTTTACAACGACCTGCCCCATCTGGTGCATCCGGTGGTGACCGAAACCGCCATGGCCAAATCGGCCCTGGACTGGGCCGTGGCCGAGATGGACCGGCGCTACGAGGCCATGGCGCTGCTCGGCGTGCGCAATATCGTCGGCTATAATGAAAAACTGGCCAAACTCGGCGACGACCGGCCCGAAGAACTGGCGGCGCTGGAGCCGCTTCCCTACCTGCTCATCGTGATCGACGAGCTGGCCGACCTCATGATGACGGCGGCCAAGGAAGTGGAGGTGAGCATCGTGCGGCTGGCCCAGCTGGCCCGGGCCGCCGGCATTCACCTGGTGCTGGCCACCCAGCGGCCGAGCGTCGACGTGGTCACGGGTCTTATCAAAGCCAACTTTCCCACCCGCATCGCCTTCCAGGTGACCAGCAAGCACGATTCGCGCACCATCCTTGATGCGGTCGGGGCCGAATACCTGCTCGGGCGCGGCGACATGCTTTTCAAGCCGAGCGGGGGCAAGACCGTGCGCATGCACGGGGCGTTCGTCTCGGACGAGGAGACCGCCGCGGTGGTGGAATTTTGGAAAAGCCGGGCCGCTCCCAGCTACTCCCTGGATTTCAGCGACTGGCAGAAAGGCGCCGACGGCGGCCCGGGCGAGTTCGGCGGCGACGGCGGCGACGGCGTCTCTTCCGATTCGGTGTATCCCCAGGCCGTGGATTTTGTCATGGAGCAGGGCAAGGCCTCCATCTCGCTCATCCAACGCCGCTTTCGCATCGGTTTTAACCGGGCGGCCCGGTTTATCGAGCAAATGGAACGCGACGGCCTGCTTGGCCCCCAGGAAGGCAGCAAGCCGCGTTCGGTCATCCGGGGGAAGGAATAGCCGGATCGTTCAGCCATCCCCGCTCCCCCGGGGATGCCCCCGGGGGAGCCCCCTTGGGCAACCACGCACTTCTTGATCGTTGGAACGGCCGGCTGGGCCATGAGCCGTTTCCGGCCCTGTCCCAACGCAGCGAAGCGGTTACGCCTGCGTCGCATCGATGTCCCTTCTCTTGCCCCGGGCGGCCCGACTGCCTATAACACGGGGCAACGTCCAACCGCTGTATTGTGAGATCCTCCATGAAAACATTGCTTGCCTTGCTTGCCGCCAGCGTCCTGCTTGCCGGCGCAGTCCCGGCCCGGGCCGCCGACGCTGTCGAACTGGCCGGTCGCATCCAGAAAAAGTACGCGGCTCTCAGCGCCTTTACCGCCGATTTTTCCCAGGCCATCCGCAACGCCGCCAGCGGCGACACGGAGCAGCGTTCCGGTTCGTTCGTCTTTAAAAAGCCCACGCTGGTGCGCTGGGAGACGGTCAAACCTGAAAAGGAACTGCTCGTCGTCGGCAAGGACGCCGTGTGGGATTATTTCGAGGAAGACAAGGAAGCCTACCGCTATTCGGTCGCGGAAATCATTAGTTCCAAGACTATGCTGCGCTTTTTGACAGGCAAGGCCAACCTGACCGAGGACTTCATCGTCTCGCCTGGCAAGCCCGAAGAGGCCGGACCGGGACAGGCCGTGCTCCTGCTCGCCCCTCGCGAGCCCGAGCCGGGACTCGTCATGGCCAAGGTCTGGGTGGATCTGTCCACGGATCTGATCGCCCGCATCTTCATCCAGGATTTTTACGCCAACACCAATGACCTGACCCTGGCCAATCTGGCGTTGAATCCCAAACTTGGCGACGGACTGTTTGCCTTCACCCCGCCCAAGGACGCCAAGGTCCACGACAACACCCCTCTTCAGGGGCGCGATCTGAAACAGTAGGGCGCTTTGGGCGGGAGTGGCGGGGCGGTCACCCCCGCCGGCGGGGCGGTCGGGAAGGCGGCGCTTCTTGGGGAGCGGCTTCCCTGGCGGGCTTGTCTGCCGGCGGAGACCCCGCCGTCAAATCCACGGCTTCATACAGGGCGCGGAGTTCTTCGGCCCGGAGCTCCCGACATTTCCCGGCCGGCAGGTCGCCCAGGGTTATCGGGCCCTGGGCGATGCGCACGAGCCGAAGGACGGTGAGGTCCAGGTCGCGGCACATGCGGCGGACCTGCCGGTTGACGCCCTGGGAAAGGTCCATTTCCAGGACATGCCGGTCAGGCGGCACAAAGCCGGCAATGCGGGTCCGGACCGGGGCGAGCTGCTCTCCTTCGGCCAGACGCATGCCGCGTTCCATGGTGTTGACGGCCTGGGGCGTGAGCGCGCCGCGCACGGTGACCTGGTAGCGTTTGATCACATGCCAGCGCGGGTGGGCCAGCCGGAAGGCCAGTTCTCCATCGGTGGTCAACAGCAGCAGGCCTTCGGAGAAGTAGTCCAGCCGTCCTACGGAAAACAGGCGGCGGGCGCGGTAGCGGGCCGGGAGATCCTCGAAAACGGTGGCGCGCCCTTCGGGGTCGCGGGCGGTGGTCACCACGCCGGGCTTTTTGTGCAGCAGCAGGGTGAGCGGGCTGGCGTTGGCCGCCACGGACACGGGTTTGCCGTCCACGGCCAGGGCGTCGCGCGCCGGATCGATCTTGTGGCCGAGTTCGGTGACTGCGACGCCGTTGACCGTCACCCGGCCGGCGCCGATCAGTACCTCGGCCTGCCGTCTTGAGCAAACGCCGGCAGCGGCCAGTGCCTTGTTGAGTCGCATCGGGGCGTTGTCTTCCAACTGGACTCCGGGAAGGCGTCGTTCCGCCTTGTTTTTTCCTGGGAAAGCGTGAAGCAGGCTGGGATTGCCGGTTATTTCTGGCCCGGACCGGCAGAGGTTGTCGGTTCCTCGTCGTGCATACCCTTTCCGGCCGCTTGCGGCGCCGGGCGCAGCCACCAGGGGGGCGGCCCCGCCCTGTGCCGGAGAGGTGCGGGCGGGCTGTTCCAGCGGCAACGGTCCGGGTGCGGCAACGCGGCGTCAAATCTGGATGACCTTGTCCGCCAGATCCAGGCTGGTGACGACATCGAGCATGTTTGTCGTTTCGCCGACCTCCTTTTGGTCCAGAATGCCGAAAAAGTCCAGGCAGGTCCCGCAGACCAGGATGGAAACGCCAGCGGCCGCAAGGGGTTTGAGTTTGTCGAGCGCGGGGCTGCCGGTCACGGCCAGTCTGACGCCGCTGTTGACCAGGACGATGCGCCAAAGTCTGTCGCCCAGTTCCGGCAGGGTGCCCAGGAAATTCACCATGAGTCTGGCCCCAAGCTCGGAGTCGCCCCGGCCGACCGTATCGGCAGTGAGGAACACCACGGTTTTTTGGTTGGAGGCCTCCGCAGGGGCGGCCGGCCTTGGAGCGGGAACCGGCGTCGGAGGAGCGGCCTGGTCTTGTCCGGCGGCAGTGGCCTGGAGCACGGTGACGCCGTCCGACTGGGCGGTGGCGGTCACGGCGTAGCCCCGGGTGGTCAGGAAGCGGGTGACGTTTTCCCGGGCCGGCTGGTTGTCCACGGTGACGGTCAGGGTTTGGGGCGTCTCTTTTTCAACACATTCCTTGCAGCGCAACACCGGACCAGGGCAGGGCAGGCCGCGGCAATCGAGGGCGATATCCATACGCAGGCTCCTTTGGGCAAGATGGTAGCCTAGGAGCCCAGGGACAGGTCAAATTGATAGATATGATTCATTCCGCAATCAATGATAGGTGAACGCTATTCGCCAAAGGCCTGGGGAGCGCAGCCGGTACGGCAGGGAAAGACCGGCATGGTGCTGCACGAACGACTGCTGCGTCCGGGGCAGGCGAGGGAAGGGCCAGACAATGGGGAGCTGTCGGCAGACGGGGGAACGTGAAGTGGCCCGCTGCGTGCGGGCCGCCTGCTGCCGGACGTCAGGCCGGCTGACGTCCGGCAGCTTCGGGTTTCCTAAAACGGGCTGGCAAAGCCAAAGGTGCGGGCCAGCCAGTCCATGTAGGTCTTGGCGGCGGGGCTGGCCTGGGCGCCTTTGAACGCGACCCGCGCCAGCTCTTCCGCTTCGGACAGCAGCCCGGCCATGCACAGGACATACACCCGGGCCGGGGCCAGATTGCTTGGGTAGCCCATGTCCTGGGCGCGCTTGAACTTGGCGTCGGCCATGAGATAGTCGCGATCGGCCAGGGCCTTGACCCCGAGCTGGAACTCGGTTTCGGGTGTGGGGGCCATGCCGCTTCCCAGCACCTGGGAGACGATGGCCTGACGCCTGGGGTCGGACTTCATGAGCCAAAGCGGCAGGACATGCAGATTCGTTGCGGAAAGCACGTAGTTGACGGCCGGCAGCGGCGGGGGGGGCGGGACCATGTTGTTTAAATAGGTGTTGATGATTTGCTGGGTTTCAAACCAGCCGGCGGCTTCGGTCCGGATCGCCTCGGGCAGCAGCAGGGCCGCTTCGTCCGATTTCGCGAAACGCGCCTTGGAGGCCATGGCGTCCAGGAGCTTGTTGTGCCGGGCAACGTTTTCCTGCTGCGTTTGCGGGCTGTCAGGATAGCCGGACAGGCGCTTGGGATAGTTGTCGGTCAGGGGCTGGGCATCGCCGAGGTAGTCGGCCATGGCCTTGCCGTCGAGCATGAACAGCGCGCCGAGCTGGCCCGGCTCCTCGAGGCCGATGTGGCGGAATTCCGGACCCGTGGCCGGATCGTTCCAGGGTTGGGAAAAATCGGCGGCCGGTCTGGGGCCTTTGGGTTTCTTGACGCCCACCATCATCCAGTTGAAATTGTCGCCGGTCCACAACGAGGCGTGCTCGAAGACGTCGGCAAAGGCCCGCAGGATGGCTTTGGCGTCGGCCGGGGAAAGCTCGAACACCGGCAGCCAGTAGGTGACCATGCCGCCGTCGCTTAACCGGTCGCGCATGAGTTCGAAATATTCCCGGGAATAGAGGTTGACCACGCCGGCCATCATAGGTGGCGGCGGTTCGGCCGTGATGATGTCGTACTTTTTGCGCGAGGCCAGCAGGAAAAAGCGACCGTCCTCGACATGGCTGGCTACGCGCGGGTCGTCCAGGGGATTTTTTTCGGGTTTGGGATACACAATGCGGCTGCCGCGCAGCACGTCGCGGGAGATGTCCACGATGTCGATGGAGGCCAGTCGCTTGTCCTCGACCAGGGCCGAGGCCGTGGAACCGGTGCCGAAACAGATGAGCAGGGCGGCCTTGGGATTTTGCAGGACAGCCTGGGGAAAATAAGCAAAAAGCTTCATGTACCGTCTGGCGCCGCGATCCGTCGAAGACATGGAATAGCCGTCGGTGACGAGACGGTAGTACGAGGGCTGGCCGAGATAATCCTTGCGCAGGTATTGCAGCGTGCCGGTGACGCCTTCGACGGTTTCGAGCAGGACCTCGCCGTCCTTGAGAAAATCGGCGCAGGCGCGGTTGAGATAGCCCCGCATGGCGCCGAAAGGGAAGATCGCCAGAAACAGCGCGAAAGCGGCGCAGGCGGCCTGAAGCGGACGGCTGGCCGCAAACGACGGCCAGGGCGCCGTCTTGCCGGCGCACAGCAGGGCCGGCAGAAGATACAGGGCGCACAGGCAAAAAAGGCTCAACTCCATGCCGATGGACGGGATCAGGAGGAAGCCCGCCACCAGTGGGCCGGCCATGGCCCCCAGGGTGTTGGCCATGGCCACCAGCCCGGCCGAGCGGGCCCGGTCCTGCACTTCCCGGTGGAAGGCTTCGCCCAGGGTGGTGAAGACCATGCCCGACACAAAGGCGGCCGGGAACATGAGCGCCAGCGACAACACCGTGACGTAGCGCCAGTCCACGGTTTGATAGGGGCCGATGGAGACGCCCGAAGCGGATTCAAAAAGCCGGAACGAGGCCAGGGCGACGGCTCCGACCAGCAGGGCCAGGACGGCGGTGACGCGGCGGCCGTCAGCCTCGCGGCGCAGCCACCAGCCGGCGCACATGCCGCCGAGACCGATGCCGGCCAGAATGACGGACAACATGACGGCAAAGGCCAGACTCGTCGAGCGCACGAAGAGTTGCAAAAAACGTGTCCAGACCACCTCCAGGGCCAGGAATATCCCTCCGGCCAGGAAGCCGGCCGCAAGCAGGCGTTTGGCTCTTGAGGAAAGGGGCGGCCGGGCCGGGACCGCCTCGCCGTGCTCCCTGTCAGGGGCGTCTCGAAAGCGCGGGGCAACGAGCAGGGCGCCGATGGCGGCCACGACGTTGCAGCCCGTTGCCACAAGTCCCGTGCCGGCCAGCCCCAACGGCGCGATGAGCAGCGCTTCGCCGGCCAAGGCCCCCAGGCAGGCCCCCAGGGTGTTGACGCCGTACAGCCGGCCAAGGGCCTTGCCGAATTCTTCGGGCCGGCGGGCCAGGGCCTTGACCAGAAGCGGCAGGGTCACGCCCATGGCCGTGGCCGGCAGTAAAAACAGCAGGAAGGAAAAGGAAAAACGCAAGGCGTTGAGAAGCACCGGCTTGTCCAGGGCCGGGTGCAGCATGGCCCCGAGCCACACCGAAAGCATGGGAAAGCACAGGACCAGCAGCGCGCCCCAGACGCCGACCAGCAGCTCCATGACGGCATAAAACCGCACCGGATCGGTCACGTCGCGGCCGAAGCGGGAAATCAGCGCGTTGCCGAGGGCCAGCCCGCCCATGAAGCTCGAAAGGACCAGGGCGCTGGCATAAATGCTCACGCCAAAGACCAGACCGGCCAGATGCAGCCACAGGGTTTCAAAAAGCAGGGCCGATCCGCCGGAAACCAGAAAGACGGCGGAGAGGACCAGACGATCGCGACGGGAGGAGGCAGCGGGGGGATTGACGGCTGGCATATCAGGCCTCGGACCAAAGCCGACGCCCCGCCGTCAGGAAAACCCTGCACGCGGCGAGGCCGGATTGGGGACGCATCTCGGTCATAACCCCGACTTGGGGCAGATATCGTTTAAAACGCAGGTATCGCACCGGGGTTTGCGCGCCTTGCACACCTCGCGGCCGAAAAGCACCATAAGGTGGTTGATTTCGCCCCACGCCGGACGCGGAAAAAGCGGCGTCAGATCTCTTTCAATGATGGTCGGGTTGTCCGAGGACGTCAAGCCCAGCCGGAAGGACAGCCGGCGCACATGGGTGTCCACGGCAATGCCCTCGTTTACGCCCAGGGCGTTGGAGAGCACGATATTGGCCGTTTTGCGGGCGACCCCGGGCAGGGCGGTCAGGGCCTCCATGGAGGCAGGCACGGCGCCGCCGTGGCGGGCGACAAGGATTTGGGCGGCGGCCACGAGGTTTTTGGCTTTTTGCCGGAAAAACCCTGTGGAATGCACCATCTCTTCCACAGCGGCCACAGCGGCGGCGGCCAGGGCCGCCGGGTCGGGCCAACGTCGAAAAAACCCCGGTGTGACCATGTTGACCCGGGCATCGGTGCACTGGGCAGCCAGAACCGTGGCCACAAGCAGCTCGTAGGCGTTGGAATAGACAAGCGCCGGCGCGGGCTGCGGAAAAAGCAGCCGTAACCGGACGAGAATTTCGCGGGCTTGGATGGCCGCGTCCATCAACCTGCCTCCCGGCTGGCGGACGCGGCCACGGGCCAAGTCAATGCTTCCCCGGCATGCACCATGGGCTAGGGAATAAACACCACCGCAGAGATGGTCGTAGTCCACATGCCGGACTCGCCGGTGGTGACGCAGGGCATGGAGGCGGAGTCGATGATCTTGCCGCTCATGAGGTAGGTCTGGCGGCGTTCGTCGTAGGCCGTCTCGGGATCGAAGTCGATGCCAAGCGTGGTGGCCAGCATGGTGGAGGCCAGATCCTCGGCAAAGTCGCCGATTTCCTGCTCCTCGGCGCCGAAAGAGGTGTGTTCGGAGATGTAGCCGTAGTTGGACTTGTCGGCCGGGAAGGCCATGCCCACGGCGGAACCCACGAGCCGGTTCTTTTCGTCGGTGGCGTTTCTGGCCATGACGCAGAAGGTGATCTGCCCGGGGTTGAGCAGCTTGACGCCCTCTTCGGGGGTCAGAAGCTGGCAGTGGGGCGGATAAATGCTCGACACGTAAACCAAGTTCAGCTTTTCGATGCCGGCCTCACGAAGCGCCAGCTCGAAAGACTGCAGCTTGTTTTTGTGGCGGCCGACGCCCTTGGTGAAAAACGCCTTGGTGGGAACGGAAGAGCCTGGAAGCATGGGCAGTCCTCTTTATGCACTCTGATTTGCCGCGAAAGCGGGGAATCCTCATAAGGGTTTTTTTCCGAGAAGTATAGGACCTTTTTCGCCGGTTCGCTTCAAGGCGTCGGCGATGTCCGCTTCGGACCCTTTGAGTTGGACATTGACCCGGAATACTTGACTTTTATTGGACTTGGCCTCGCTGACCGAAGCCGTAATCCCCTTTTTGGCCAACTGCTTGACCAGGGTTTCCGCCTGTTCCCGGCCAGGGAACGAGGCGACCTGGTAGGTTGCCGAAAAGCGGGCGGTTTCCTTTTTCTCGAAAGGCGATTTGGGCTCGGCCTTGGCCCCCGGACGGGTCTCGGCCGGAGCAGGCTTGGCCGCTGCCGCCTTCGGGGCGGCGGCAGCCTGGGACACGGCCCGGGCCGCCGGAATGGAGGTGGTTACCGGAGCGGACCCCATGGGTACCGGCCGGACATCAGTCAAATCATGGCCTTTGGGAGCCTTCTTGGGGTCGGTAGCCGTTTTTTGGGTGGAATCAGCCACCACTTCGCCGTCCTTGCCCTGGAGGTCCTCCATGAACTGCAATTCTTCGGGCTTGAGCACCTTGGGGGGCTCGGCCGGGGCGCCCCCATCCGGGAGCCTGGCCTCGGTCACCGGCATCATTTCCGCGATTTGCGGTACGGCCGCTTCGGGACGGTAGCCCCGCCCGACCAGAATGCCCAGGATAAAGACCCAGCACATGCCGAGCACCACCACAATACCCACGGAAATGACCCCGGACAGCCCCAATTCAAACGAGAATTTCCGCGGGCCGTCCTTGCCCCGGGAGACATTGATTTTGCTCAAAAGTTTCATTGGGGTTGGGTTCCTCGACCTTGTATGATTCCTAAAAACGGCGTGTTGTCAATACGCCTACATCTTCTCCGGAGCGGACACGCCAAGCAGGGCCAGCCCGTTTTTCACCACCAGGGCCACGGCTTCAAGCAGGCGCAGACGGGCGGCCGTGAGCTGCTCGTCGCCGGCGGTCAGCACCGGATTGACCGTGTAGTAACGGTGCAGCCGTCCGGCCAGCTCGCGCAGGTAAAAACTCGCCAGGTGGGGGGAAAACGACCGGGCAGCGGCGGCCACGGTGTCCGGATACTGTTCCAGGAGTTTAAGCAGCGCGATGTCCTCCTGGGTGTCCAGGCGCGCCAGCAGTTCCGGCGAGGCTTGCGGCACGGCCACGCCGCGCTCGGCCGCCTTGGCAAAAAGCGATTTGACCCGGGCATGGGCGTACTGGACGTAATAGACCGGGTTGTCCATGGACTTTTGTTTGACCGCGTCAAGGTCGAAGTCCAGGTGGCTGTCGGATTTGCGCGACAGGAACATGAAGCGGGCCGCGTCGGCCCCGACTTCTTCCACCACGTCGGCCAGGGTCTCGAACTTGCCGGCCCGGGTCGACATGGCGATCTGCTCGCCCCCTTTGAGCAGGTTGACGAGCTGGACCAGGATGATCTTGAGGCTGGCCTCGGGATCGCGTCCCAGGGCCGCCACGCAGGCCTTCATGCGCGGCACGTACCCGTGGTGGTCCGCGCCCCAGATGTCCACCACCACGTCGAAGCCCCGGTGGAACTTGTCGTCGTGGTAGGCGATGTCCGAGGCGAAATAGGTCAGTTCGCCGCCGGACTTGACCAGCACCCGGTCCTTGTCGTCGCCAAAGGCGGTGGTGGCGAACCAGAAGGCCCCGTCCTTGTCGTAGGCGAGATTCTTGGCCCGCAGATCGGCAAATGTCCGCTCCACGGCTCCGGCGGCGAGCAGGGTGGATTCCGGAAACCAGACGTCGTGGTGGACCCGGAAGTCCTCCAGGTCTTTCTTGATGCCGGCCAGGATGTCTTTTTCGCCGTGCAGACGGCAGACGTCCGTGGCCGCCTCTTCGGACATGGCCAGCAGGCTGCGGCCGTCGCGGTCGATGAGTTGTTGGGCCAGATCCTTGACGTAGTCGCCCCGGTAGTAATCCTCGGGCTCGGTTACGGGTTCGCCTAAAAGCTCCCGGTAGCGATAGAGGATGGACATGCCGAGGATGCGCATCTGGCGGCCGGCATCATTAATATAATACTCGGTTTCGACGGTGAAGCCGGCGGCCCGCAGCACCCTGGCCAGACTGTCGCCCACGGCCGCGCCGCGCCCATGGCCGATGTGCAGGGGGCCGGTGGGGTTGGCCGAGACGAATTCCACCTGGATTTTCGTTCCCTGGCCGATGGAGAGCACGCCGTACCGGTCGCCCGAGCGGGCCACGTCCAGCACGGTTTCCTGCCAGAAGGCCGGGGCGAAGGCGACGTTTAAAAAGCCGGGGCCGGCCACGGAAACCCCGGCCAGCCGGGTATCGGCGGCAAGAAGGGCCTGACGCAGGGCCTCGGCGATTTCCCGGGGCGGCTTTTTGGCCTGCTTGGCAGCCATCATGGCCACGTTGGTGGCCAGATCGCCGTGGGCCGCGTCGCGCGGCGGCTCGATGGTCGTTTTCTGGGGCCAGTCGATGCCGAGATCGGTCAGGGCTTTTTCCAGCAGCCCGCGTAAATGTTCAGTGGCGCGCATGGGCTCAGGCCTCCAGGGCGGCGGCGTCGGCCGGCCCGGCCACGGCGATGCCGGTGTAGGGTTCGCCCGCATCCTTGAGATTGGCGGCCAGCAGCTTGGTCAGGACGCCCTTGGGGCCGAGTTCCACGAAGGTGCGCGCGCCGTCGCGCCACAGGTTGGCCAGGGTGTCGATCCAGCGCACCTGGGAGGTCATCTGGCGGCACATGAGGTCCAGGGCCTTGGCCGCATCGCCCTCGGGTCCGCCGGTGACGTTGTGGTAGACCGGGGCCACGGATGGGGCGCGAAGGCCGGCCTTGCGCAGGGCCTTTTCCAACTCGGCGGCCGGCTCGGCCATAAGCGGGCTGTGAAACGCGCCGCTGACGGCCAGGGACACGGCCCGGCCTTTGCGTTCCTTGACCAGGGCGGCGGCGGCCTCAACGGCCGGAGCCGCGCCGGAAATGACGTACTGGCCCGGGGAATTGTAGTTGGCGATGAGCAGCACCTTGCCCGTGGCCTCGCCGGCGGCGCGCACCACGTCCTCGATGTCGTCGAGGGACAGTTTGAGCACGGCGGCCATTTTGCCGTCGCCGCCGTCGGCTTCGGCCATGAGCCGGCCGCGAAGGCTGGTCAGTGCGAAAACCGCCGGCGCCTCGAGCATGCCCGAGGCGGCCAGGGCGGCGTATTCGCCGAGGCTGTGCCCGGCAAACCCCACAAGGGGGGAAAGTTTCGATTTCAGGTGGAACCATAGGCCAAGGGTCACGGCGGTCATGGCCGGCTGCAGGGCGCGGGTGTCGGCCATGGCCGCGTCGTCGCCCTCCCAGTAGATTTCCCGTAGCGGCAGGTTGCTGGCCCGTTCGGCCATACGCCACAATTCGGCCGCCTCGGCGGAGGTTTCGGCCAGGGCCCGGCCCATGCCTTTTTCCTGGGAACCCTGGCCGGGGAACAGCACGGCCAGACGGTTTTGGGTTGCGCTCACGTTCGCCTCTCCTTACAGCTTTTCACGTCTTTTCGGCCGCGATTGGTAGAGCAACGGGCCAAAATGTGCAATGGTCAATTTGATGGGGTGTTAGCATGACGCAATCTGTCGGGACGCCGGACGCCGCTGCTGTGGCCCGGGCGGCGACGCGGCTTGGCCGGGAGCTTTCGTCCGGCCAGGCTGCCATTCTGGCCGGCTATCTGGGTCTTCTGGCCCGCTGGCGGCGCAAGGTCAATCTGGTCGGGCCTTCGGACTGGGAAACCATACTGGAAACCCTGGTGGCCGATTCCTGGCATGTGGGGGATTTTCTGGCCGGTCCCGCCGCGCCGCATCTGCCGCCTGTCGGCGACCCGCTGGTCTGCCTCGATTTCGGAGCCGGGGCCGGGCTTCCGGGCATTCCTCTTCGGGCCTTTTTCAACCGGGGCGACTACCTGCTCCTTGAAGCCAGGCAGAAGCGGGCCGTATTTCTCGGCGAAGCCGTGGCCCGGCTTGGGTTGGCCGGCATGGGCGTGGCCGAAGGGCGGGTGGAGGCCACGGCGCCGGCGGCCCTGGCCCGGAGGGAGGGCGAGTTTGCCTTGTGCCTCAGCCGCGCCTTTGCCCCCTGGCCGGAATTCCTGGCCATCTGCCGCAGTCTTGTGCGCCCGCCCATGGCCGTTTTGACCATGACCGGCGAGGAACCGGCCCGGGCCGCCATTTCGGAGGGATTCGCCCTGGCGGCCGGGACTTCGTACCAGATCGGCGGCAGGACGCGCTATGTGTCGCTTTTTGTCCCGGCAACGGCTTCCATGTAGGCGTCCTTGAAAATGATGCGGGTGGCCGCCGCGTCGGCGAGTTCGGCCAGATCCATGAGGTCCTCCAGGAAATCGAGGATGATCCCCTTGTCCGCCTCGGCAGCGTTTTCAAAATCGAAGACGAGGTCGCCGGATTCGAAGTAGTGCCGGAGCTTTTCAAGATACGCGGCGTCTATCAGGGGCAGGGGCATGAGGGACCGCCTTTTGCATAGGGTTTGGCGTTAATGGTGGTAGGGCGCGCCGGCGTTGATGGCCGCCGCCCGGTAGAGCTGTTCGTACAGGACCACTCTGGCCAGTTCATGGGGCAGGGTGCCCGGGCCAAGGGCCAGGGTCATGTCGGCCCGGGCCAGAATGGCCGCGTCGAGGCCGTAGGCCCCGCCGACCACGAAGCAGGGGGCGCGCCCCGGGTCTTCCACCATGATGCGGAGTTTGCCGGCCAGCTCCCGGGAAGGATACGACCGGCCGCCCTCGTCAAGGACCACCAGGGCGTCGCGCGGGCCGAGCCGCGACAGGATGGCTTTGGCTTCCTCGGCCTTGCGCCTGGCCGGGTCGGACGACTTGCCGTCGCGGGCGACGATCTCTTCGGCCGGCAGGTAACGGCGCAGGGCTTCCAGGTAGTGGGCGGCGGCGGCGCGGAAATAGGGGGCCTTGGCCTGGCCGACAACGATGAGGCGGATGGGTTTCATGGCGGCGTGCGTGATCCGGGAAGCGATTTTGTCCGGGTGGTAGCGGAGGGACCGGGTTGTTGTCAAAGCTGCCGGGTTGGATTAGGCCTTTTAGCGCATGGAAGGATTTCCGTTGAACCGGGAGTGGCATGGCTTTTTGTGATATTTCGGGTCGCGCGCCCCGACGTTTTGCCGTCCTCTTGGCCCTGGTCGTCATGGCAACGGCCTTGGGAGTGCAGGCTGTCCAGGCCCAGGAATTGCTGCTCAGCAATCTGGTGCTCAATAATTTCGAGGGCAGAATCCGGGTTCGGTTCGGGGTCGAGCCGACAGGACTCGACCGCATCCGGCAGTCCCTGGAGGCCGGCGAGCGTCTGGCCCTGCGCTGCCGGGCCAGACTCTCCTCCAAACGCGACTATGTTTGGAACCTGGAAGTGAGCGCCGCCACCTGGGAAAGCGAATTGCGGCGCCTCAAAGGGGGCGATTTCGTGGCGACCCTGCCCGGCCATGGTTCCATAGCCGATCGGGAGCTGGGCTCCTTGTTCCGCAAGGCCTGGAATGAAATCATGGTGGATCTCGGCCCCTGGGAGGGGCTGGAGCGGGGAAGCACCTACGTGTTGTCCCTGGAGCTGTCCCTGGCCCGGCTCGACGTCTCGCCATGGCTTAAAAAAGGCCTTTTCTTCTGGTCCTTCGATGCAGCCCCTTCTGTTTCTTATCAACTTGATTTTACGTATTAAATCAAACCCATGTTGCCATTTTGCCGGTTTTCCGTATACTGCTTTCCGATAGGCGCGCGAGCGATGTCCAAGGAGGCTCCATGCGGGTGGTGATTGCCGGCGGATCGGGATTTATAGGCAGCGCCCTGGTCCGATCCCTGGTCCGGGACGGGCATGAGGCCGTGGTCCTCTCGCGTCGGGGGGGCGGGCGCGGCGCCCGGGGCGGCGTGACCATGGCTTCCTTTGACGGTGCGACCGGACAGGGCTGGGCGCATTTTCTCGATGGCGCGCACGCCCTGGTCAATCTGGCCGGGGAAAACATCGCCGCCGGCTACTGGACGCAGCATCGCAAACGCCGCATCCTGGAAAGCCGGATCAATGCCGGCCGGGCCTGCCTGGACGCCCTTGGCCGGGTGGCCGACCCGCCCCGGGTCCTTGTTCAGGGGGCGGCTACGGGCTATTACGGCGACCGGGGCGATCTGCCAACCGATGAGAACAGCCCCCGGGGAAGCGGTTTTCTGGCCGAGGTGGCCGGACGCTGGGAAGCTTCCACCGCCGCAGCCGAAACCATGGGCGTGCGCCGGGTTGTTCTCCGAACCGCCGTGGTCCTTGGCCGCCATGGCGGGGCGCTGCCCCGGATGCTCGCGCCGTATCGATTCTTCCTCGGCGGTCCGCTGGGGGCCGGCCGCCAGTATTTCCCCTGGATTCACCTGGACGACGAGGTGCGGGCCATTCGTTTTTTGATGGAGCACCCGGAAGCTGCCGGTCCCTTCAATCTTGCCGCGCCCGAAGCCGTTACCCAGGATGCTTTGGCGGCGACCATAGGTCGGGCCCTCCGGCGGCCGGCATTTTTGCGTGTGCCGGAAGCGGTGCTGCGGTTGGCCTTGGGCGAGATGGGCAGGGAGTTGCTCCTGTCCGGCGTCCGGATTGTGCCACGGAGACTGACGGAGTTGGGATTTGTCTTTCGTTTCCACACCCTTGCCGCTGCCCTGGCCGACATCCTCGGCGGCGTCGGCCCCAGCCATGATTGACGGCAGGGCTGACGGCGTTTCCTCCCGCCGGGTGCTGGTGGTCGAGGACGAGGCGGTTGTGGCTCTTGACGTGCGCCGCCGGCTCAATCGGCTCGGCTATGCGGTCGCCGGCGTGGTCGCATCGGGAGAACGGGCCCTGGTCTCGATCGAGGAACTGGTCCCGGATCTCGTACTCATGGATATCCAGCTTGCCGGGGCCCTCGACGGGGTGGAAACCGCCGCCCGCATTCGGGAGCGAAGCGCCACGCCGGTTGTCTTCCTGACCGCCCATTCCGATCCGGCCACCCTGAAACGGGCCGGAGCGGCCGGCCCGTACGGCTATGTGATAAAGCCCTTTGAAGACCGCGAGCTGCATACCGCCCTGGAAATCGCCCTGTACAAGTCCCGCATGGAACGGCGTCTGGCCGATAACGAGCGGTGGCTGGCCATCACGCTCAAATGCCTGGGCGAGGGCCTGATCACCGCCGATCCCGGGGGACGCATCCGTTTTGCCAACCCCATGGCCGAAACGCTGCTTGGGTTGCCCGCCGCACAGCTTCTCGGCCAGGAGCTCAATGCCGTCTATCATGTCGATCTCCCGGTGCCGGAGGGCCAGTCGGGCCATAATCTGACGGTGCTGCACTGTCGCGAAGGACGGTGCGTGCCTGTGGAGCAGACCCTGTCGGCGATTCTCGACGACCGGGGGCAGCGCCTGGGGACGGTCGTGGTTTTTCGCGACGTCAGCCACCGCCAACGCGTGGAGCAGGCCCTGCGCGAGTCCGTGGAAACCCTGCGAAGGGCCCTGGAAGAGACGGTCAACGCCCTGACCGTGACTTCGGAAAAGCGCGATCCCTTCACGGCCGGCCATCAGGAACGGGTGTCGCGGCTGGCTTTTGCCATTGCCGGGCTGCTCGGGTTGTCCGCTGAGGAACGGGAAGGGTTGCGCGTGGCCGGGCTTGTGCATGACATCGGCAAGATCCACGTGCCCTCGGAAATCCTGGCCAAGCCGGAAGTGCTGTCCGACATGGAGATGGGCATTGTCCGGGACCATTGCGCTGTGGGCCACGAGATACTCAAGGACATCCCCTTTCCCTGGCCTGTGGCCCGGATGGTGCTTGAACACCATGAACGCCAGGATGGCTCGGGGTATCCGCGCGGCCTCTCCGGCAGCCAGACGCTCCTGCAATCGCACATCCTGGCCGTGGCCGACGTGGTGGAAGCCATGAACTCCCATCGTCCCTATAGGGCGGCCCTGGGGCTCGAAGCGGCGCTGGAGGAGATCCGCTCCAGGCGGGGTGCGGCCTACGACCCGGAGGTGGCCGACGCCTGCGTGGCGGTTTTCGCCGAAGGCTCCTTTCGTTTCTGATCGTCCCTATTCCTCTTTGATCCAGATGAGGCTGGCCTGGCGGCCGGCGGTTTTGTCCCGGCGGTAGGAAAAAAAGCGGGGCAGGCTCTTGGTGCACAGGTCCAGGGAAAAAATCCTGTCGCGGTCAAGGCCGGCTGCCGTGAGCTGGTCACGGGTCAGCCGCCACAGGTCGACCCGGCGCGAGCGGTAGTCGAAGTAGGGGCGGAAATCTTCGCCGAATTCGCTTTCAAAGGCCGTGAATTCCGATTCTCCGGGGCCGAGGCTCGGCCCCCGCACCGCCGACAATTCCCGGGGATCGAGGCCGTAGCGCACGCAAAACGAGCGAACGGCCCGTCCGCAAAAATCCGCCACACTGCCCTTCCAGCCGACATGCAGCGCCGCGATGTAGCGGCCTGATGCATGGGCAATGAGCACCGGCTGGCAGTCGGCGGTTTTGATGGCCAGGGCCCGGCCGGGCCGCGTTTCGGTCATGCCGTCGCCGGCCTCGATGCTTGGGCGGTCGAGGGTGTCGAACTGCGGTTCGAAAATCATATGCACGCCGTGGACCTGCCTAAGCGACTGCCAGGCCGTGAAGCCGAGTTCGGTCCGCAGGGCCTGCCGCGTGGCTGTGACGGCTCCGGGATCGGCCGCTCCGGCAAAGGCCATGGTGGCCGGGCCGGCGCCAAAGGCGCAGGCCACGCCGGGTACGCCGGGGAATGCGAAAGGAATGTAATTCATGGGGCAACCAGATGGGTTTGGAGTTCGGTAACCACGGCGTCGACCGGCCTGTCCCACGGATCGGCCGGCAGGCGCGGCAACAGCTGAAACGCATAGGCCAGCCCGACGACGAAGGCGTTGGCGGCCATGGGCAGGGCCAGCAGGCGGTCATAGTAGCCGCCGCCAAATCCCAGGCGCGCGCCCTGGAGGTCGAAGGCGACCCCGGGGGCCAGGATGACGTCGGGCGCAAAGGCCTCGGGCCCGCGGCAACAGTCTGCGGGCGGCTCCAGGATGCCGAAGCGGCCGGGCACGGCTTCGCTCAGACAGGTGATGGGGCCAAGATCAAGCCATCCGGGCGCATCCTTGCGGCAGCGCGGCAGGAGCAGCCTTTTTCCGGCGTCGAGGAGACGGCCGGCCACAAGCGTTGCGTCCACTTCGTTGCGTATCGGCAGGTAGGCCAGGACCTCGCAGGCCGAGGCGACCTGGGGCAGAGCCATGGTTTGCCGGGCCACGGCCAGGCTCGCTGCGGCGACGAAGTCCGGGGAAAGGGCGTCGCGCCGGGCAAGCATGGTCCGCCGCAGGATCGTTTTGTCGATGCCGGAAGCTGTATCGGACGACTGGTTTGGTTGCATTGTTTTCACAACCTCTTCATAGTAGCAGGCAGCGTCCGCCAGGGGAAGGGCGGGCGCGCCGTCATGGCCGAAGGGAGGGAATATGGCCGGCAGCGCGTATTGGATCGGCATCGGGGATATTCACGACGACATCGGGGCGCTGGCCGGCATCCCGGACCTTGGGAGTGCGGCCGGGGTGGTGATCAGCGGCGACCTGACCATCCGGGGCGGGACCGGGGACGCCAGACGGGTGATCGAGGCCGTGCGCGGGGAAAACCCCGTCATCCTGGCCCAGATCGGCAACATGGATAAAAACGACGTGGACGCCTACCTGACGGGCGAAGGCATCAATATTCACGCCACCGGCCGGGTCACGGCCCAAGGCGTGGGTTTTTTCGGCTGCGGCTGGTCCACCCCCACCCCTTTCGGCACGCCAAGCGAGGCCGGCGAGGAGCAGATCGCCGCCTGGCTTGATGCGGCCTACGCCACGGTTGCCCATTGTCCGCGTCTTGTCATGGTTTCCCATACGCCGCCGATCGGCACGGCCGCCGATGTCATCGGCGGCGGAACCCATGTGGGAAGCCAGGCTGTGCGGGATTTCATCGAACGGGTCCAGCCCGATGTCTGCCTGACCGGCCACATCCACGAGGCCCGGGCTGTCGACGTCATCGGCCGTACCTCCATTGTCAATCCGGGCGCGCTTGCCGCAGGCGGTTACGCCCGCATTGACGTTGCCGCCCAGGGCCTTTCCGTCCGCCTGATGGCCATTGACACGGCAAAACGCATCTAGGGTGCGTTTTGTATGATGCCGCCAATGTTGCCGTCGGCATTGTTTCGGGGACGCCGTGGGCGGATGTCGGCGATGTCAGTGGGAACGGACGACAACGATTGCGCTCGGGATGACAACGCCCTGGCGCTCCGGATTTCCGACAGGCGCCTGTTCGGTGCGCTATTGCCCGGCACTGGGGGGAAACGCCGTCCCGGAGGTGTTGATGCTGGTTTATAACATTATCGATATCGTCTTTTATCGGGCGTTTCTGACCAAGATCTACCTTACCCAGGGCGTGGACTACCAGTTTCTCAACCCTGAAGAGGCCGACGTCTCCCTCGCTTTTGAAACCCATGCCCCGGACGCCGTGCTCATCCAGGATTCCTATGTGAGTCTCGACACCGCCTCGCTGGTCAGGCGCATACGCAACATCGCCGCCGCCCTCGGCCGGGAAATCCACATCCTGTGCCTGCGTCCCTTTGAAGAGACCGACGATCCGGAGGCTGACGCGAGCCTTGCGCCCGGCTTGGACCTGCATGCGGTCAACAGGTTTAATCTGCCTGCCGTTATCCAGGAAATCCGGGACCGCGTGCGTCAGGTCGCCGCCCCGTCCAGGATGCGGGAAATCCTCTTTGTCGATGCGGGCAGAACGCTTTTGCATGTGGTGCGGGCGGCGCTTTCGGCCGCCGGATTCAGGGTGGTCGCCGCCCATGACGCCGAGCAGGCCCTGGCCCTGTGCCGCGAGCGCTCGTTTGAACTGGTGCTGACAAGCGTGTTGCTGCCCGGCATGTCGGGGCTGGAGCTGTGTCGGCAGCTGAAAGAGGACAATCCGGGAAGTTATCTGCCCGTCATTGTGTTGTCGAGCAGCGACAGCCCGCTGGACGTGGAAACAGCATTTAATTACGGGGCGGACGATTACCTGCTCAAGTCTTTTACCCCGGACATGCTGGCTGCCAAGGTGTCGGAACATCTCGATGTCCTGGAACGTCTGCGCCACAATAAAATCCTCGTGGCCGACGACAGCAAATTATTGCGCGAGTTGTTGCGCAACAGCTTCATCAAGGGCGGCCATTGCGTCCTCACCGCTGCAAACGGCCGGCAGGCTTTGGAAATTGCCCTGGCCGAGCGCCCGGATGTGGTGGTCACGGACATCGAGATGCCGGAAATGGACGGCTACACCCTGTGCGAGAAGCTCCGCGACCAGCCGGAACTGCGCAACACCCTGGTCGTCATCATGAGCGCCAGAGGCCGCCCGGGCGATATCAAACGCGGGGAGCGGCTGGGGGTTTCGCGCTACTTTGTCAAACCCTTTGACGTGGAAAAAATGCAGTTGGTGGTGGAGCAACTGTTGGCCGAAAGCTATCGGCATCTTAAAAAAGAGCACGAGCACGTCCTGGCCAGCATGTCGGCCCTGATCACCGCCCTTGAGGCCCGGGACGAATACACCAAGGGCCACACGGCCCGGGTGTCGCGTGTGGCCATGCGCCTTGGCCGGTTCATGGGGCTTGGGGAAGATTCCCTGCGCGAACTGGAGATTGCGGCCAATCTGCATGATATCGGCAAGATCGGCGTGCGCGACGCCGTGCTGCTCAAGCCCGGCCGCCTGACGGCCGAGGAATATGCCAAGATTCAGGAACATGCCGTCATCGGGGCGGAAATCCTGCGGCCCATCACCTCCCTGGCCCCGGTCCTGCCGTTGATCCTCCTGCACCATGAGCGCTGGGACGGCCGGGGGTATCCCACGGCCATCATGGGCGAGGGCATTCCCTTTGGGGCCCGTATCATCGCCATTGCCGACGCCTTTGACGCCATGACCACCGATCGCCCGTACCGCCGGGGTATGCCTCTGGACAAGGCCCTGGGCATCATCCGCGCGGAGGCGGGACAACAGTTTTGCCCTGCCTGCGCCGGGGCATTTTTACGCATGTACGACGGTGACGAAAACGGCGACGCCATCGCCAAGGAACAAAGCGGCCTGCCATGAAACTCTTGAGTTGGAACGTCAACGGCCTGCGGGCCGTGGTGCAGAAAGGATTTTGGCCGTGGCTCGAAAACAGCGGCGCGGATGTGGTCGGCATCCAGGAGTCGAAGATCCAGCCCGGCCATGAGGCGGATTTCGGCGGGACAGGAGGTTACAGGACGGTCTGGTCGAGCGCCGTCGTAAAGAAAGGCTATTCCGGCGTGGGCTGCTTTTACCGGGTGGCGCCGCAGGATATTGTCCTGGAGTTGGCAGACCCCGTCTATGGCGGCGAAGGCCGGCTGATCCAGATGGAATTTCAGGATTTCTATTTTTTAAACGTCTATTTCCCCAATGGCGGCCGGGGGCCCGAGCGGCTGGCCTACAAACTCGGCTTTTATGACGCCTTCCTGCGCCATGCCGAGGAATTGCGGCGGGTCAAACCCATCGTGGTCTGCGGCGATTTCAACACCGCCCACACGGCGCTTGACCTTAAAAACGCCAAAGCCAACGAGAAAACCTCCGGATTTCTGCCCGAGGAGCGAGCCTGGCTCGATACCTTTGTCGCCGCCGGCTACGTGGACACGTTTCGGATGTTCGAACCGGAAGGCGGGCACTACACGTGGTGGGACTACCGGTTCAAGGCCCGGGACCGCAACGTGGGATGGCGCATCGACTATTTTTTCGTGTCCGAGGAGTTGCGCCCCAGGGTTCGTCGGGCCTGGATCGAGGCCACGGTCATGGGCTCGGACCACTGCCCGGTGGGGCTCGAAATCGACGCCGCTTAAGCGCGCCTGGGCGATGGCCCCGGGCGGCGTTCTGGCAATCCGTTCTCGTGGAAAAGCAAGGCAGGCCCCAGCAAGGCGGCAGCGCTAGTTTTCGCCCAGGCTCCAGGCGCACATCCATTCGACCGGCGCGTATTCGTCGGTCAGGACCATGCCGCCCTGCCAGTAGCCGACGGCGAGACTGGCCATGACCACGCCGATCAGCCCTGTCCAGACCACGATGGAGGCGCCGAGAAACGGCGCCAGGATGCGCGCGCCGACGATTTCAAGAACCATGACCGCCGCACCGCAACAAAAAACCACGAGTTCCAGCATCAAAGGCTCTCCCTGCGTCCGAGAGGGACGCGATCCGCCATGGATGCCGGCTCTATAGCCGGCCGGCCCGGGAGCCGTAAAGAGGGGCCGGCGCGGATTGTTTTTGACCGGAATCCACGTTGTGGTATAGGCCGGGGAACGGAGATTGCGGCGACAACCCATGGAGGACCCTTGATGAAACGGTTTTTTGCGGCATCGGCAATGGCAGCGTTTCTGGTCACGTTTAGTGCGATGGCCATGGCCTTTTCCGGGGGGCCTGGCGTCACCGCCGAGGAGGCCCTGGCCAAGTTGAAGGAAGGCAACACCCGCTACGTGTCCGGGGCCAGCGTCGCGCCGCGTCAGGACGCTGCACGCCGCCATGAGACGGCCACAGGCGGCCAGCATCCCTTTGTCTCGGTGCTGTCCTGCGCCGATTCGCGGGTGCCCCTGGAGCTGCTGTTCGACCAGGGCGTGGGCGATATTTTTGCCATACGCGTGGCTGGCAACGTGGCCGCCACCGACGAGATCGGCACCATCGAATACGGGGCCGAGCACCTGGGCGTCCCCCTGGTCGTGGTCCTGGCCCACACCAAATGCGGCGCGGTGACGGCCGTGGTGAAAAACGAGCCGGTCACCGAGAATATCGGCAGGCTGGTGGCCCCCATCGTTCCGGCGGTCAAGGGCGTCAAGTCCCGTTTCGCCACGTCGGATCTCGACGAAGTGATCAGCCGTTCCATAGAGGCCAACATGTGGCAGGCGATCAGCGATATGTACGCCAAAAGCCCGATGCTCAAGAAAATGGCGGCCGAGGGCAAGATCAAGGTCGTCGGAGCCCTTTACGACATCGATTCGGGCGAGGTGCGCTGGTTCGGCGAGCATCCGGCCAACGCCACGCTGCTTGGCAACTGACGATCCCAGGCGGCAACGTCTGCACCGGCGGCTCCGAAAGGGGCCGCTTTCTTTTTGCCATTTCAACCGGACCTGATTAAGATCTGTTTACAATACAGCCTCCGGCGGCCGGGAGGCGTTCACGGAACAGCCAAGCCAGATCTCTTCATGGTGTTCTTTCGCGCCCATCCGCCGTCCCTTCCCGCCTGTCCCCCCTTTATCCAGGGGGCCCGGGGGGAATGATTCCCCCCGGCCGCCGGAGGCAGCCTTTCGTTTCGTTCCCCTTCGCGTCAACCACAATCCGGGAACAATGGTTCCGGGCGGGGCGCGGGAGAGCCCGCTTCGGAGAAACCGCAGTTTCCAGGCGGGGCGACAGGCCGATGCGTTTGAGGGGGGACGACGTGCGCGCGACGGTGCTTTTCGTTTTTCTGCTGGTGTATGCCGCCATGGTGCTCGGACGCCTGCCGGGATTGGCGCTGGACCGGGCGGGGGCGGCCCTGCTTGGAGCCATTGTGCTTGTGGCCGGCGGGACCATGACCGTGGCCGATGCCTGGGGAGCGGCCGATGTGCCTACACTGGCCCTGCTTTTTGGGCTCATGGTCGTTTCGGCCCAGTTGCGGCTGGGCGGATTTTATACGGCCGTCAGCCGGTCGCTGATTGCCGCCACGACGTCGCCGGCCGGTCTTTTGGCCCGGATCATGGCCGCTTCGGCCGTGCTTTCGGCGCTGCTGGCCAATGATATCGTCTGTCTGGCCATGACCCCGATCCTGGTGGAAGCCACCCTGGCCAGGGGCTTGAACCCCGTGCCGTACCTGATCGGGCTGGCCCTTTCGGCCAACATCGGCTCGGCCGCGACCCTGATCGGCAACCCGCAAAACATGCTGATCGGACAGGTCGCCCATCTCTCATTTGCCGGCTACCTGCAAACGGCCCTGCCCTGTGTTGTCGTCTCGTTGGCCCTGGCCTGGGCCGGTACGGTCTGGGGGTTCAGGGGCCGGTTTGCCGGCCCGGTCGCGACCCTGGCCGTTCCCGCGCCGGTGTTTTGCCGCTGGCAGTCGGGCAAGGGCCTTGTCGCCCTGGCGCTTTGCGTGGGGGCCTTTTTGTGGGGGAGTTTTCCCCGGGAGAACATTGCCCTGGCCTGCGCCGGCGCGCTGCTTCTCAGCCGGCGCATGGCCTCCCGGGAAACCCTGGCCCTGGTCGACTGGCAACTCCTGCTGCTTTTTCTGGGGCTGTTCGTGGTCAATCGCGAAGTGGCGGCTGTGGGGCTTCTGGACGATCTGTACGCCGGCTTGCAGGTCGTCGGCATCGATCTGTCCCGGCCGGGCTGGCTCTATGCCGTGACTGCCGCGCTGTCCAATGTGGTCTCCAACGTCCCGGCCGTGATGCTGCTGCTGCCGGGGCATGCCTCGCCGCCGCAGGCAACGGTTTTGGCCATATCGAGCACCCTGGCCGGCAATCTGATTTTGCCGGGCAGCATCGCCAACCTTATTGTGGCCGATCAGGCGCGCGGCCTGGGCGTGCGGATGGGCTTTGTCGACCACGCCCGGGTGGGCGTGCCGGTCACTTTGGCCACCCTGGCCGTTTCCGGCTGGTGGCTTGCCCATTAAGGCATTTTGCACGCTGCGGAGGGAAGATGCGCCAGATGCAACAGGCTCTGGAAACCGGCTATTTTCGGGAGTGCGATACCTCCGTCGTCCTGTACGATCTGGACCGGCTGGAACAGGGATTTGCGGCCATCCGGTCGGCCTTTCCGGGAGAGACGCTCCATGCCGTGGCGGTCAAGGCCAGTCCGTTGCCGCCGATTCTCGCCTTGTTGTCCGGGCTCGGGGCCGGGGCCGAGGCCGCCTCGCTGCCGGAACTCCATCTGGCCCTTGCCGCCGGCAACCCTGCGGAGCGCATTGTTTTTGATTCTCCGGCCAAAACTCTGGAGGAACTGCGTTTTGCCCTGGCCCGGGGCGTGCACATAAATGCCGACAACCTCGACGAATTGGCGCGTCTGGACGCCCTGGCCGGGACATCCGGCCACATCCCCCGGGCCGGACTCCGGGTCAATCCCCAGGTGGGGCATGGGGCCATCCGGGCCACCAGCGTGGCCGGCCGGTATTCCAAATTCGGCGTGCCCATGGCCGCCAGGCGGGAGATCAAGGCGGCTTTCGACGCCTACCCGTGGCTGTCCGGACTGCACGTCCATGTCGGTTCCCAGGGGTGTCCGCTGGAACTGCTCGTGGCCGGCGTCGGGGCGGTGTACGATCTGGCCCTGGAGATCAATCGGGAACAGGGCGCGGGCCGGGTGCGGCTCTTCGACCTTGGCGGCGGGCTGCCGGCAGCCTACCGTGACGAAGATGCCCCGCCGACGCCGGCAGTCTATGCGGCAGCCCTGCGGGAACGTTGTCCGGAGCTTTTTTCCGGTGCGTTTTCCCTGGTCACGGAGTTCGGGCGCAGCCTGTTTGCGCCATGCGCCGTAGCGGCCAGCCGGGTGGAATACGTCAAGATCCAGCCGGGCCACAAGACCGCCGTCATCCATCTGGGCGCGGATATGTTTGTGCGGGAATGCTACAACCCCAAGGCCTGGAGCCACCGGGTGCGGCTTTTGGACCGGACGGGACGGGAAAAAACAGGCCGGACGGGATGTTGGCATTTAGCCGGCCCGTTGTGCTTTTCCGGAGATTTCCCCATCCGGCGGGCGCGCCTGCCGGCGGTTTCACCCGGGGACATCATCGTTATTGAGGATGTCGGAGCCTATACCCTGTCCATGTGGTCGCGCTACAACAGCCGCCAGATGCCCCGGGTGCTGGGGGGGCACAGGGGGCGTTTTGCCGTGTTGCGCGAACGCGAGGAACCGGGGGAGGTGGTGGATTTCTGGCGTGGAAGCGAGCGGGGTTAGCGCGCCTGGGAATCAGAGGCGGCAGTTCGGGGAAGGGCGCCGCGGAGCAGGTATTCCACTTCCTCGCGCGTCAGGAGGTCGCGACGGGGCCGGGCGTTTGGGCGCAAAACCGCACCGCCCAGGGCTTCCCGCGTCTTGTCGCGCAGTTCCTCGGGCTTCAGGGGGAGTTGACAGACGTCCTGGATGCGGCCGTCGACAGCCGCCTGGATGATGGCTTCCGGACAGGGCGGGGTGACCAGGGCGATCACCGTCATGTCATGATTGCGGCAACCGTGTGTCCAGGCCAGATCGGCTTCGACGTCGTCTCCCACCTCGCAGTAGGCGACACGGCAGGGACCGTTGCAATCAAGCAGACGCAAAGCCTCCTGGGAAGTCCTGGCGGCCAGGACCGGAAAATCCCCGGAAAGCGCTCCGGCCATGGAGGCCAACCGGATGGAATCCCGGCTGAGTATGAGTACGTTTGCAGGCAAGACGGACCTCCTTCAGGGCCGGGTCCACACGTCGGGTCCGACCCGGCAAGGGGGAAGGCCTGTGGAAACGGTCCATTCTGCCTGTGAAAAAGCAATAATCGGGCCAAGTTAACTATTTCCAAGCGTTAGAGAAAATGGCCTCTGCGGCCGGCAAATACTGCCGGGTGCTACCGGCAATGCCCTTCTGCCTTGAAACTCTTGTAAAACTCGCAATCGCCCAGATCACAGGCATTTTTATAGTCGGCGCAGGCCCGGTCCTGGTTACCGAGGCGCTCATGGGCCAGCCCCCGGTTGCTGAAGTAGGCGGGATCGGACGTTTTCATGCTGATGGCGCGGTCGTAGTCAGCCAGGGCTTCCCGGGTCTTGCCCATGTTGCTCAACACGTTGCCCCGGTTGTTGTAGAGATCGGGATCGGCCGGATCGGCCGCCACGGCTTCGCCGAGCATGGTCAGCGCGGTCTGGTTGTCGCCGCTGGCCGTGGCTTTGGCCGCCATGGCGGCCAGGGAGGTTGCGGCTTTCGGGTCGCGGGCGACGGCCGTCGGAGCGGGCGCCGGGGCGGGCGCCGCTGCCTGCCGGGGGGGCTGCCCCATGACCTGGGCTGGCGGGGGCGGCGGACTTGCCGGAGTGGGGGTTGCCGTCTGCTGGGGCGCACTGGTCGAAGGGGAGGGCCGGGCGGCGGCTTTTCCCGGCGGCTGCTGCCAAAGCCCGCCACGCGGTTCGGGGGCGACATCGCTTGTCGGTTGGGACGTCGGCGGGCGTATGGGATCGGGAATGGCCAGGGTTTCCGCAGCCTTGGAAGGTGCGGGCGCGGCCGTGGTCGTGGACTGCCGAAAGTGTTCCTGGCGTTGTTGGTCCTCGGTGCGCATCGCCGGGTCGGCCTTTTGCATTTTTTCCAGCCGGCGTTTGAGGATTTCTTCCTGGGTCAGGGCAGCGGCCGGCGAAACAGCGGCCAGGGTCAGGGCAGCCGAGAGCATGCCGCACACGAAACGCTTCATGGCGCGTCCTTTTGAAAAGCCTGCCGGGTTACGGGCGGGCCGGAATGTTGAGCGTCTGGCCGTCGCGCAGGGTGTCCGGATTCATATCGCCGTTGGCCCGGGTGATGTCTTCCACGGTCAGGCCGAACTTGTGGGCGATGCGCGACAGGTTGTCTCCGCGAACGACGGTATACTGGGTGGCCTCGCCTTTCTTGGCGGTCTCGGGCTTGGCCTTCTGGTCTTTTTGTTCTTTTGGGTCCTTCCGGCCTTTTTCATTTTTCGCTTTGGCAGCGGATTCGCCGGCAGGAGCCGGAATCTCGATGACCTCTTCGCCGTTAAACGGCACGGACATCGGCTTGGACTCGCCCGACCGGGGCAACGGGATGGCGCCGGCAGCGGGCACTTCGCCCCTGGCGGACTTTTCGCCGGTTTTCAAGGCGTCGCCTTTGGCAAAGAGCAGGTATTCGGTTTCGGAAATGCCGCCGTCGCCATCGGTGTCCAGTTGGGCAAAGAGTTCAGGGGTGACGTCCGGAAAGACGAACAGCATTTCCTCGTAGGAAACTTTGCTGTTTTTATCGTGATCGACAGTGCGGAAGGAATCCTTGTCTCCTCCGGAACAGGCCCCGACCATGACAAGCAGGCCGAGCGCCGACAAGGCGATTATGGACCGCATAGGCTCCTCGTTTCTGGCGTTGGGAAGGAAGCGCAAATGCCTTCATTCGAAGCAGGCGCTTACCATGGGGGGAAAGCGCAAGTCACGCGAAAAAAGTCGTCTCCGGCCTGCCCGGAGGGAAGCGTTCCGGCCGGCGGCAAGGCTTGCCGCGAGGGGCTCCGGGGAGTAGGACGGCAGGCGCCGGACCGCCTTGGTTGCGGCCCCATACCTCTATTATCATCACGCATCATGGGAGGCAATGTATGGACCTTGCGACGCTTCGCAAAAAGGCCAGGGAAGAGCTCAAGGGGTTTTGCCGGGTCTGCCCGGTTTGCGACGGGCGCGCCTGCGCCGGAGAGGCTCCGGGCATGGGCGGCACGGGCACCGGGCTGGCTTTCGGCGCCAATCTGGACGCCCTTCGGGCCCACAGGCTCAACATGCGCACCCTGCACGCCGTCAGGACTGCCGATACGACCCTGACCCTTTTTGGCCGGGAGCTGGCCATGCCCATTCTGGCCGCTCCCCTGACCGGCGTGCTGTACAACATGGGCGGCCGGCTTTCCGAAGGCGAATTCATAGATCGCATCGTCGCCGGGGCCGCCGCTGCCGGCAGCCTTGGCATGACCGGCGACGGAGCCGATCCGGCCATGTTCGACAACGGACTGGCCGCCATCAAGGCCTGCCCGGTCGGCGGCATACCCTTTATCAAGCCGCGCGCCCAGGAAGCCATCCGCGACATGCTGGCCCGGGCCGAGGCGTCCGGGGCGGTTGCCGCCGGCGTCGATGTGGACGGGGCCGGGCTGGCCGTCATGGCCCTCAAGGGACAGCCGGTTTCCCCCAAGACGCCCGAGGAGCTGGCCGACTGCGCCAAGGCGACCTCCCTGCCCTTTGTCGTCAAGGGCGTCATGACGCCGGACGAGGCGGAACTGGCCTTTGCCGCCGGGGCGGCGGCCATTGTCGTGTCCAACCATGGCGGGCGTGTGCTCGACCACACGCCGGGGGCGGCCGAGGCGTTGCCGGCCATCGCCCGGGCGGTCAGGGGCAGGGGCGTGATCCTGGCCGATGGAGGCGTGCGCAGCGGCGCGGACGTGCTCAAGTATCTGGCCCTTGGGGCCGACGCCGTGCTGGTCGGCCGGCCGCTTGTTGTCGGTGCTTTTGGCGGCGGCGCCGAAGGCGTGGCGTTTTTACTGCAAAGAATGCGGGCCGAACTGGCGGCGGCCATGCTGCTGACCGGAACGGCCTCGGTGCGCGACGTTTCGCCGGGCATCCTTGCCCCGAAATCCTGAGCGCCCTGTCCAATCCGGAAAAAAGCAACGCCCTCCCGAAAGGCGCACGCGCCGACAGGGAGGGCGTTGCTCCGGTTCACGAAGGCACGCCATCGTGGGCCGCTATTGGCGGCTAGTCGTCGTGGCCTGCCTCGTCGCCTTCCTTCCAGGCGATCTCAATGGACAGCTTGCGCTTGGATTTTCCGGGTTTGACCTTCTCCTTGAAGCTGATCTCCAGCTTGGCCAGAAGCGGCAGATCGACGCAGATCGGGCCGTTTTCGCCCGTGGCCGACATCTTGCGCTGCTTGAGGCCGGCCACGAGGCCTTCCAGCACCACGGCGGCGTCGTAGGTCAGCATCGTATCGTCACAATGGAACAGTTCGGATTTCTCGCTCATAGTGGACTCCTTTGCAGCCGGGATGGCGATGGTACTTCTCGCCCCTATAGCGCGAAGACCGGACCTTGTCATGACGCCCCGGCGAAAAAAACGCCGCACCTTGGCGTCGCCGCGCAAGGCCCCGACGCGTCACATCTGGCTGATGATGAGCTTTTTCCAGAGGGAATACGCATTTTTGGTCAGATGGATGCCATCTTCGGTGAAGTTGGGGCCGAGTTTGCCGTCGTCGGCCAGGAAGGAGCTATAGAGATCAAGGTAGCGGACGAACTGGTTTTGCCGGGCGCACAATTCCCTGAGCCGCTTGTTGGTGGCGATGATGTCCGCGTTGTCGATAGTCTGGGTCCGCGTCGGCAGGATGCTTTGCACGTAGATGTGCGTGTAGGGTGAAATGTCCTGGATTTTTTTGATGATTTTATCGTAGTTGTCGATGATGCGGTTTTGGGCCTTGATCTCGTTGATGCCGATCATCAAAAAGAGCTTGTTCGGTCTTTTTTGGGCAATAGGCTCGATGCGCGTGAGAATGTCCGCGCTGGTGCAGGATTCAACGCCATTGACATAGATTTTTTGCGGCTGGTCGAAGAGATTGTAGACTTCCCAGCCTTTGGTGATGCTGTCTCCGCAAAAGACGATCTGCAGGGCAATCAGGACGGGCAAGGCGGCATTCACGGGCTTGTCCTCCGGGATGAAGTCGACGCGGTGACCGGGCAACCAAGGACAGGAGGCCGTATTCGATCGAACCTTCCTTACTGGAACATACTAATGTTGCTGGAAACGCTGGTCAAGAAGTCATAACAGGCCGGCTTGGCCGGGAAAAGCCGGCCCGGCCGGGCGCTACGGGAATTGCTCCGATTGCGCGCGGCCGCCGGGCAGCGGCCGCGCGCAGGCAGGCTACCGTTCGAGGGCGATCAGGTCCTCGTAGGTCTCGCGGCGGCGGGCCTCCACGACCTGTCCGCCGTCGACCAGGATTTCGGCGGCGCGGGGGCGGGAATTGTAGTTCGAGGACATGGTGAAGCCGTAGGCTCCGGCCGAAAACACGGCCAGCAGTTCGCCGTGGGCCACGGCCGGCAGTTGCCGGTCCCGGGCCAGGAAATCGCCGGATTCGCAGATGGGGCCGACCACGTCGACGTCAAGCGGGGCGCGCCCGGCCGGCCGGACCTCGCGAATGGCATGGTAGGACTCGTAGAGGGACGGGCGGATCAGGTCGTTCATGGCCGCGTCCACGATGATGAAGTCCTTGCTCGGGGTCTTTTTGGTGTACACGACCTCGGTGACCAGGATGCCGGCATTGCCGACGATGACCCGGCCGGGTTCGAGGATCAGCGTGATGGGCAGGTCCTTGATGGCGGCGGTCAGGGCCTGGCCGAATTCGCTCGGATGGGGCGGCTCTTCCTCGTTGTACTGGATGCCGAGTCCGCCGCCGAGATCGAGATAGCGGGTCTCTATGCCCATGGACGACAGCTTTTCGCGAAAGGCCAGGATCTTGTCCAGGGCCTCGAGGAAGGGGGAAATGCTCGTGAGTTGGGAGCCGATGTGGCAGTCGATGCCGACGGGCGTGACGCCCGGCAGTTCCATGGCCTTGGCGTAGGCGGCCAGGGAGTGCTCGATGTCGAGGCCGAACTTGTTCTTTTTGAGCCCGGTGGAAATATAGGGATGGGTCTTGGGGTCGACGTCGGGGTTGATGCGCAGGCTGACGTTGGCCACCTTGCCAAGACGCGCGGCAATGTCGCTGATGCGCTCGAGCTCGCCCATGGACTCCACATTGAACATGAGGATGCCGGCGGCCAGCGCCTGTTCGATTTCGGCGGCGCGTTTGCCCACGCCCGAATAGACGATTTTGGACGGATCGACGCCGGCGGCCAGGGCCCGGTAGAGTTCCCCGCCGGAAACGATGTCCATGCCCGCGCCTTTGGCCGCCAGGGTTTTGAGCACCGACAGGTTGGAATTGGCTTTGACGGAAAAGCAGGTGAGGTGGGGCAGGCCGGCAAAGGCCGAGTCAAAGGCCTCGAAATGCCGGCGCAAGGTGGCCGCGCTATAGACGTAAAGCGGGGTGCCGTAGGCGGCGACAAGGGTCGATACGGGCACGTCCTCAGCGTACAGTTGGCCGCCCCGGTACTCGAAATGATGCATGGCGTGGATCTCCTTAGGAAGCATTGCCGCCAAACCGGCTTTTCCAGTCGCAAAGCAGCGTCAGGGCTTCAAGCGGCGTCATCCGGTCTAGTTCGAGGCGAGACAGTTCGTCAAGGAGCAGGGTCGCCCCATCCGGCGTGGCCGGTTCCTCCTCGCGGCCGGGCGCGGCGAGAAGGCCGGGCAGGGCGGGCTGGCCCCGCTCCTGGGACGCTCGCGACTTTGCGGCCGGATCGCGGCTGCGTTCGAGTTCTTCGAGCAGTTCCCGGGCCCGCCTGACCACGTTTCGCGGCACGCCGGCCAGCCGGGCCACCTCGACGCCGTAGCTGCGGTCGGCCGGACCGGGGAGCAGGCGGCGCAGAAAAATGATGTCGCCTTTCCATTCCTTGACCGCGATGTTGCAGTTGCGAAGCCCGGGCAGACGTCCTTCCAGGGCGGTCAGCTCGTGGTAATGGGTGGCGAACAGGGTGCGCACGCCATGGCCGTCGTCCCGGCCGGCCAGATCCTCGACCACGGCCCAGGCCAGGGCCAGCCCGTCGAAGGTGGCCGTGCCCCGGCCGATCTCGTCGAGAATGACGAGGCTGCGGCGGCCGGCCTGGCGCAGGATGCGGGCCGTCTCCATCATCTCGACCATGAAGGTCGACTGGCCCTGGGCCAGATTGTCCGAGGCGCCGACCCGGCAGAAGACCCGGTCCACGAGGCCCACTTCCGCCTTGGTCGCCGGCACGAAGGAGCCGATCTGGGCCAGCACGGCGATGATGGCCGTCTGGCGCAATACGGTCGATTTCCCGGCCATGTTGGGGCCGGTGATCAACAGGACCTTGGACGCCTCGTCGATGCCGACGTCGTTGGGGATGTAGTTGCCGACGCCCTGCACCGCCTCGACCACGGGATGGCGGCCGGCCCGGATGGCGATGGACAGGTCCTGGCGGATGTCGGGACGGGTCCAGTCGCCGATGACGGCGGCCTCGGCCAGCCCCTGCCAGACGTCCAGGCGGGCGACCTTGCCGGCCGCATCCATGATGCGGTCGCGCAGGGAGGCGATATGGTCGCGCAGTTCCCGGAACAGGTTGTACTCAAGGGCTTTGCGCTTTTCGCCGGCCTCCAGGAGTTTTTCCTCCAATTGCTTGAGCGCGGGGGTGACGTAGCGCTCGCAGTTGGCCAGGGTCTGGCGGCGCTCGAAATGGGCGGGCGGATAGCCGCCGGCTTTGGAGAGCTCGAAATAGTAACCGAAGACCCGGTTGTAGCCGAGCTTGAGCTTGGGCAGGCCGCCGTTTTCCTGCTCCTGGCGCAGCAGGTCCTTCAAGCGGTTTTCGCCGTGCTCGGAAAGCTCCATCAGTTCGTCGAGCTCGGGATGGTAGCCTTGGCGGAAAAGCCCCCCCTCGGTGACGAGCGCCGGCGGGTTGTCGACCAGGGCGCGGGCGAGCAGATGACAGGCGTCCTCGAGATCGTCCCAGCCTGAAACCAGACAGGACAGGGCCTTGGGCGGCGAGGCGACGGACGCGGCCAGTTCGCGCAGGCGGGGCAGCCGGCCAAGCGACTGTCGCAGGGCCGTGAAATCCCGGGGCGCGGCCCGGTTGAGAAAGATGCGGGTGGTCAGCCGCTCCAGATCATAAATGCTGGAAAGCGCCTCGCGAAGTCCTGTCCGCAACGGCTCGTCTTCAAAAAACAGGGCCACGGCCTCCTGGGTTTCCAGGATGGGGGCCGGATCGAGCCAGGGCTGGCGCAGCATGGATTCGAGCAGGCGGCCGCCCATGGGCGTGGCCGTGCGGTCCAGGACATGCCACAGGGTGCCCTGGCCTTTGCGGCCGTCGAGGCGGCGGAATATCTCGAGGTTGCGCTCGGTGACCTCGTCGATGAGCATGTGGCGGCCGAGATTGACCGGCTTGAACGGGGCCAGATGGCCCAGGTCGCGCAGGTGGGTGGCGGCAAGATAGGTGAGCAGCGCCCCCATGGCCCGCACGAGCTGGGGCTTGTCGCCCACGTCCAGGGCGGCGAGATCGGCCACGGCCTGGACGCGCAGCACCTTGTCCCGGCCGGCGGCGAAATCGAAGTGGGGCCGCACGGGAAACCGGCTGATCTGGATGCCGTCCCGGGCAAAATCCCGGGGCGGCTCCAGGCCGTCGGGCAGCAACAATTCCCGGGGGCCGATCTTGGCCGCCCACTGCCACAGCCGGGCGGCATCCCGGGAAAACAGGCCCGACCATTCGCCGGTGGAAAAATCGACCCAGGCCAGCCCTCCGGCCCGTTCGTCCGGGTCGTGGTACAGCGCGGCCAGGAAATTGTGTTCCTTGGCCCGCAGATTCTGGTCCTCCACGGCCGTGCCGGGCGTCAGCACCCGGGTGACGGCGCGTTTGACCAGTCCTTTGGCCTGCCTGGGATCTTCGATCTGGTCGCAGATGGCGACCTTGAAGCCTTTTTCCAGCAGATCGGCCACGTAGCCCTCGACAGCCTGATGGGGTACGCCGCACATGGGAATAGGGGCCTCGGCGCCGGGATTGCGCGAGGTCAGGGTGATTTGCAGTTCCCGGGCCGCCGTGACGGCGTCCTCAAGGAACAGCTCATAGAAATCCCCCATGCGGTAAAACAGCAGCGCATCGGGGTAGTCGCCCTTCATGCGCAGATACTGTTCCAGCATGGGGGTCATCTTGATGTCCCCCACGTCGGAAAGACCGTGCGTGGCTATGCCGTAGCCTTTTTATCGGCAGGTTCGACGTCGGCCTTCTTGTCCGCCGGGGCGGCCGTGGCCGTCGCGGCAGGGGAGACGGCGGCGTAGCCCGGGGTCGCCATGGGGGAGGCGACGGGCTTTTTCTGGGCCAGCTGTTTTTCCATGGCGTTGACCTTGTTTTGCAGGCTGCGCACGCTGGTGGCCAGACGGACTTTTTCAGCCAGGAAGTACAGCGTGCAAAACAGGCCGCCGGCCACGAAGGCCAAAAGCAGCGTCACGTAAAAGGGCACGTCCGGGGACTGGACCTGATAGCCGAAGGCGCCGAGTTTGAGCACCAGCGGGGTTTCCAGAATGGCGGTGTTCTGCACGAAAAAGAGCATGCAGACGAAGAAGAACGCAAGCAGGAAAAGCACCTTGATCACGCGCATGGAAGCCTCCTTGTCACGACGTAACGGTTGCGTGGTAATCCTTGAAAAACGGTTCGAGCCGATCGTAGGTTTGAAGCAGCAACTGCGGGATGACCCGCGTTTCGCTGAAAACCGCCATGAAGGAGGAGTCTCCGTTCCAGCGGGGCACCATCTGGAAGTGCAGATGGGCGGCGATGCCGGCTCCGGCGGCCTCGCCGAGATTCAGCCCGATATTGATGCCCTGGGGGCGCATGGCCTCGTTTATCACCCGGGTGCAATAGGTCAGGCCCCGGGTCAGTTCCAGGGTTTCCTGGGGGGACAGTTCGGTCAGGCAACTGGCGTGGCGAAACGGGGTGACCATCAGATGCCCGGAATTATACGGAAACTTGTTCATGATGACGAACGTGCATTGCCCCCTGGCCAGTACCAGCCGCTGCCTGTCCGTATCCCGGCCTTCGGGCAGGCAGAACACGCAGGCATCGGGCTTGGGTCCGACAATGTAGTCCATGCGCCAAGGCGCCCAAAGCGAATTCATGGAATGCGAACTCCAGTCTCCACGCCGCATTGGCGACGCGGCGTTGCCACGCGTGTGGTTCAAAGGACAATGCCCGAGGGGGCGTCTTGGCGGATGCGGCCAGACAAGGGCGGCGGCCAAGCCCGCCGCAGACGATCGCAAAGCCGTTTCGGGCCAAAAGGCCGCCAACTGTGCGGGCCGCCTCCTGTATTGCGGCGTCGCATGTCCCCGCACCGATGACGGAAACCCGTCTGGGCCGTATCACGCTCATGTCCCCGATTTCTTACACGCGTCTTTCTCCAAGAGCAAGGGACGCTTAGCCCGAAGGCGACAAGTCTGCGGCCCGGGGCTTGAGTCCGACGGGCTGTCGGGATACTTCCTTGTGCCATGTTCCTTTTTGAACCAAGAAATTTCCCAACGGACCCCGGGGTTTATCTCATGAAGGGGCCCAAAGGGAAAATCCTCTACGTCGGCAAGGCAAAAAATCTTCGCGCCCGCCTTTCGTCCTATTTCCGAAACGATGCCGGGCACACGGTCAAGACGACCGCCCTGGTGGCCCGGATCGAGGGCGTGGAAGTGCTGATCACGGCCTCGGAAAAAGAGGCCCTGCTGCTCGAATCGAGCCTGATCAAAAAGCACAGGCCGCGCTATAATGTGGTGCTCAAGGACGATAAGAACTATATTTTGTTCAAGCTCGACAAGCGCTCGAACTATCCGCGGCTGGCCTTTACCCGGCGGGTGGAACGGGACGGCGCGGCCTATTTCGGCCCTTTCACCTCGGCTGCCGCCGCCCGGGCCACCTGGAAGGAGTTGGGACGGGTTTTTCCCCTTCGCAAGTGCGGCGACCGGACCCTGGCCAACCGGGTGCGGCCGTGCCTGTACCATTTCATCGGCCAATGCCTGGCCCCGTGCGTCCTGGCTGTGGACCCGGCCGAGTATGCCGGGCTGGTGCGGCGGGTGGAGGCGTTTTTGACCGGACGTTCGGCCGAAGTGCTCAAGGCCGTCCAGAAGGAAATGGAGGAGGCGGCCGAAGCGCTGGCCTTTGAGAAGGCGGCCGGGCTTCGCGACCTGCTGCGGGCCATGCGGCGCACGGTGGAGGGGCAGGCCACGGTGTTGACCCGGCTGATCGACATGGACGTGGCCAATCTGGCTGTCACGGACAAAGGCCTTGGCCTGTGCATCCTTTTTGTGCGCCAGGGCCGGCTGCTTGATCGCAAAACGTTTTTTTTCCAGGATATTGAGGAGTCCGAGGCGGCAGCGGCCGCCATCAGCTCCCTGATCCAGTTCTATCGCCCGGAGAGTTTCATTCCGCCCCGGGTCATCGTGCCCGACGGGCTTGCCCCGGGGGGCGGTTCAGGCGAAGAGGAGGGCGACGGTGCGGCCCTGGCCGAAATTCTGGAGGAGCGCCGGGGTGCGGCCGTACGTCTGGGGCCGCCCCGGGGCCGCGAAGAACGGCAGCTCCTGGAAATGGCCATGGTCAATGCCCGGCGTGCAGCCGAAGAAGCGGCCAAGGCGGCCGAACGCGACGTATTGCCGTCTCTGGCCCGGACTTTCGGCCTGCCCGGCCTGCGCCGCATCGAGGCGGTGGACGTGTCGCATATGGGCGGGCGCGGGGTGCGGGTCGGCATGGTGGTTTTCGAGGACGGCGCGCCGAAAAAAAGCGATTATCGCGCCTTTGCCTTTGCCGAGCTGGAAGGCACGTCCGACGACTATCTGGCCCTGGCCGCTTTTGCCGCCAAGCGGGCTGCCGCCGGGCCGCCCTGGCCGGATCTGCTGCTGATCGACGGCGGCAAGGGACAATTGGAGGCTGTCTCCCGGGCGCTTGGGGAAGCCGGGGCGGGCGGGGCCTTTGCCCTGGCGTCCATTGCCAAGGGCGAGCGGCGGTCCCAAAACGAGATGGGCGACGTGATTTTTGTGCCGGGCCGCAAAAATCCCCTGTCGTTGCGTCCTGGGTCGCCGGAGCTGCTGTTTTTGCAACATGTGCGCGACACGGTGCACGACTTCTCCATTGGCCGCCAGCGTCGGGCCAGGACAAGCGCCGGGCTCAAAAGCGCTGTGCTGGAATTGCCGGGGGTCGGGCCCAAGACGGCGCGGCTTTTGTGGGAGGCGTTCGGTTCGGTTGCGGCCATGAAGGCGGCCACGGCCGGGGAGATCGCGGCCCGGACCGGAATCGGGCCGGCCCGGGCCGATCGTGTGGCAACCGGCCTGGCCGGGCTTTCAGATTGATTCTTCTTGTTTTTTCAGGCACGATAGCCAATCCTTTTTCGCGGAGATCCCATGCCCTTGCAGGAATTCTTGGCCCTGGCCGCCGCCATCCCCCCCGAGCACCGGTACCGTACGGTTTACGATGCGGATTTTTCCGTCCTGGTCCCCGGCAAGGAGGCCATCGACGCCGACACCCTGGCGGCCTTCTCCCGCATTGACTTTGCCGGGCGCACCGTGGTGGACCTTGGCTGCAACTTCGGTTTTTTCAGCTTCCAGGCCAGACGTCTTGGCGCGGCAAGCGTCGTCGGCGTCGATCGGGAGTCCCGGGTGCTGGATGGATGCGCCTTGCTGCAACGCCATTTTGCCATCAACGGCGTGGCCTTTGAATGCCACGACATCGACGATACGGCCTGCTCCTTGCCGCGCCGCGTTTTTGATATCGCCATGTTGGTGGAATTTATCGGCAAGACCTTCATTCTCGAAAACAGGGTGGCCCCGGCCCTGGCGTTTCTGGAGCGCCTTTCCGATCAGGAACTCATCGTCTCGGTGCAAAAAATCTATTGGATTCGCAAGGAGCTCGGCACGACGGCGGAAAAGCTCAAAGCCGTCTATCCGGCCAAGTATATTGCGGACGGCGACTTTTTGCTCCTCGATTTCGTCTGCGACTGCCTGTCGCCGCGCTGGCGCATGGAGGCGCTTTCCCCCATGGCCGACGGATACGAGAAGCCGCGCAAATTCCTGCGCTTCGTGCCGGCCTGAGCCATGGCTGACGGAACCCGTCGGGCCGACATCCGGCCGGGGCTGGCGGTGGCCATTGTCCTTAAAAAGGACCAGCGCACCGGCGTGCTTACCGATGGCGTCGTCAAGGACATCCTGACCAAGGCCCCGTACCATTCGCGGGGCATCAAGGTGCGCCTTGCCGACGGCCGGATCGGCCGGGTCCGGGCCATCCGGGAATAAACGTCCGTCAGGCGGCCGTGAACCGGGGAGCTGCGATCAGCACGCCTTCCAGAGTGGTTGGTCCGGGGTGAAGGCGGCGTCGAGTTCCGGGCTGATCCGCACGTCCACTTCCTCGTCGCCGCGTTGGATACGGACGTGCTCCTGCGGGGCAAGTCCGGCTTCTCCGGCGATGCCGCGCCAGCGGGCCGCCTCGGCGGCCACGAGTTCCTCGAAGGCCGGTTCCGGCGACGCAGGCGGGAAAAAACTCGACACCGTGACCCAATCCTCGCTCATACCGTCTCCTCTTCCTTCCAACCGGCCAGAAGCCGGTGTTTGATGCCCAGGGCGTCCAGGACCCGGGCTGTCACGAACGCCACCAGATCGTCAATGCTGCGCGGCTTGTGGTAAAACCCCGGCGACGGCGGCAGGATGACTGCCCCGGCCCGTCTGGCGGCCAGCATGTTCTCCAGGTGAATCGCGCCAAGCGGCGTTTCCCGGGGCACCAGCACCAGCCGCCGGCCTTCCTTGAGGGCCACGTCCGCCGCCCGGTGGATCAGATTGGACCCCAGGCCATGGGCAATGGCCGCCAGCGAGGCCATGGAACACGGGCAGACCGCCATGCCGCCGTGCCGCCAGGAACCGCTGGCCGGTCCGGCGTCGTATTCATTGATGCCGTAGGTGCGATGGGCCAGGGCGGCCAGGGCCTCGGCCGAAACGTCGGATTCGAGTTCCAGAACCCGCCGGGCCGCGTCGGACAGGATCAGATGGAGCTCTATATCCGGCGCTTCGGCCAGAAACCGGGCCAGGGCCACGGCATAAGGCATGCCGCTTGCGCCGGTTGCCGCCAGCAGGATGCGCGTCTTGGTCATTTCGGGTCCTTTTCGATCAGACAGGCCATGGCGAAATCGGTCCAGGCCGGGGTATGGGGTTCCAGCCGCCCGTCGCCCCGGATATGCACCACCCTGGCTCCCCGGGCCAGCAGCTCAGGGGCGATGCGGCAGGCCCGACGGCAGCGCCGGGGATCTTCCTCGGCGCAAAACAGGGCCAGCCGGTAGGCTTGGCGCCAGTATTCCATGACCCGGTCCAGGCCTCGGGAAAAGATGACGGCGGCGGCAATGGGCGAGGCCGTTCCCTGCCCGCCAAGCTCGCGTCCGAGAAAAACGTAGCCCACGCCCCACAACTGCAATGACGCGGCCAGGGCGTTTTGGGAAAAGTGGGGCATGTAGCGGGACACCGGATGCGTGCGCACGTCGATGAGCAGATTGACGCCGTGCCGGGCCAGCAGGCTTAAAAAGGTGGCCCGCTCATGGCCGCTGTGTCCGATGGTGTAGATGGGCGGGCGGGCGAGCGGTCCTTGCGCCATCAGGGTGTCCCGACAAGCTCCCGGTAGCGGAAGCAGCCGCGCAGATGGTCGTTGACCAGCCCGGCGGCCTGCAAAAAGGCGTAGACGATGGTCGGCCCGACAAAGCCGAAGCCCCGGGATTTGAGGTCCCGGCTGATGGTTGCGGACAGCGGCGTCTGGGCCGGTGCCTGGCTGACGTCGTCCCAGCCCCCGATCACGGGCGTGCCGTCCACGAAACGCCAGAGATAGGCGTCAAAGGAGCCAAAGGCGTCGCGGATGGCCAAAAAGGCCCTGGCCCCGGCCACCGAGGCCGCAATCTTGGCCTTGTTGCGCACGATGCGGGCGTCGGCCGCCAGGACGGCCAGTCTGGCCGCGTCAAAGGCGGCCACGCGTTCGGGATCGAAGCCGTCATAGGCCTCCCGGTAGCCCTGGCGGCGCTTGAGCACCGTCAGCCAGGACAGGCCGGCCTGGGCCCCTTCGAGCATGAGCAGCTCGAAAAGGGCCCGGTCGTCATGCAGCGGCACGCCCCATTCCTCGTCGTGGTAGCGCACGTAGAGCGGCAGATCGCCGCACCAGGGGCAACGGGGCGTATTCTCCGAGACGTCCGCCATGGTCAGATGCCGAGTTCGCCCCACAGGGCGTCGATGCGGGCCTTGACGGCCGCGTCCATGGTCAGGGAATCCGGCCATTCACGCATGTGCCCGTCTTCAGGGCCTTTTTTCGTGGCGTCGATGCCGATCTTGCCGCCGTAAAAGGCCGTGGGCGAGGCGTGGTCCAGGGCGTCCAGCGGACCGTCCACGATGACGACGTCGCGCCGGGGATCGACGTTGTTGCCAAGCCGCCACAGCACCTCGGCCGTATTTTGCACGTTGACGCCCGCATCCACCACCACGATGATCTTGGTGAACATCATCTGGCCCAGGCCCCAGATGGCGTACATGATTTTCCGGGTCTGGCCCGGGTAGCGCTTGTCGATGGAAACGAAGCAGAAGTTGTGGAAGACGCCTTCCAGCGGCAGGCTCATGTCCACGATTTCCGGGAGCTGCTTTTTGATCAGCGGCAGGAACAGGCGTTCGGTCGCCTTGCCCATATAGCAGTCTTCCATGGGCGGAGGGCCGACCAGGGTGGCCGGATAAATCGCGTCCCTGCGGTGGGTCAGGGCCGTGACGTGGAAGACCGGATAGTCGTCGGCCAGGGAATAATAGCCGGTGTGATCCCCGAAGGGGCCTTCGCGGCGGCGCTCGCCGGGCTCCACATAGCCCTCCAGCACGAACTGGCTGGAAGCCGGCGCCTGGAGGTCCACGGTCTTGCACTGCACAAGCTCCACCGGAGCCTGGCGCAGGAAGCCGGCAAAGAGAAATTCGTCGATATCGTCGGGCAGGGGGGCGGTGGCGGCGTAGGTGCAGGCCGGGTCCGGCCCGATGGCCACGGCAATGGGCAGGCGTTCGCCGCGCTTTTCGGCCAGATGGTAGTGGTAGGCCCCGCCCTTGTGACGGTGCCAGTGCATGCCGGTGGTGTTTTTGTCAAACACCTGCATGCGGTACATGCCGACATTGCGTTTGCCGGTTTCCGGGTCCTTGGTCACCACCACGGGCAGGGTGATGAACGGCCCGGCATCGCCGGGCCAGGTGGTCAGTACCGGCATGATGGACAGATCCACGTCGTCGCCGGTGAGCACCACATCCTGGCAGCGGCCGCTGCCCACGGTTTTGGGGAAAATGCCGGCCATTTTGGCCAGCTTGGGCAACAGCTTGAGCTTGTCGAGGAGCCCTTCGGGCTTTTCCATCTCCAAAATAGCGTCAATGCGTCGTCCCAGGGCGTCGAGATCTTCGCATTCCAGGGAAAGATGCATGCGGGGATAGGACCCGAACATGTTGGTGACCACCGGAAAGCGGGACCCTTTCGGGGTTTCGAAGAAAAGGGCCGGGCCGACGGCCTTGGAAACCCGGTCCGTGACCTCGGCGATTTCCAGATAGGGGTCCAGTTCGGGCCGGATGCGGCGCAGTTCGCCCTTTTTCTCCAAAAGCCGCAAAAAATCCTGCAAATCCTTGTACGCCATGGGGACACGCTCCAGGTGTTTTCGATCCGGCCTTGCCGGTCCCCGCATTTATACCCGAAGTCGCAGCCCCGTAAAGGGTCGGGCCGCATCGGCCAGAATCCGGGCCACGAATCCCGAGGCATACTGCCCGGGAAGCGGTCCGGCCGACAGGCAGGCCGGCAGCAGCTGGGCGCGGCCGAAGCCCACGCGTCCGAGAAGTGCGACGACGGCGTCGGCCGCTTTCGGTTGTTCCAGCATGAGTCGGTAGACAACCCGGCCCGGCTTCCAGGAGGCCAGCGCCGCCACCCGGCCAGCCTGGGACAGGCGGCCGAACAGGCGCAGGGTGTATCCCGGTCCTCCGGCGGACTTTGGCAGGCGCGAGGCCAGCAACTCGGATTGGGTCAGGCCGGGAAACATCCAGGGCACGTAATGGAGGCGGCCCTCGCCGGGAGGTATCCATTTCCCGGTCAGCCGGCACAGTTCCCGCACCTTGGCGTACGCTTCGCCAGCGGCGGCATCGGTTTCCAGCCAGAGGGCAAAGCAGGTCCGGGCAACGGTCAGGTCCAGCGGCGGGGCGGCTGGCGGCATAAACCGGCCGAGGTGGTGTTCGAATCGGGAGCGGGCATCGGTCAGGGCGGCCAGCATCAGGGCCGGGTCGGACTGGGCGGAGGGGGGCGGCGTGATGTCCTTGAGGACCAGTTCGGGTTCCAGGCGTTCGATCCGGAAGACCAACTCCCGGCCGGGAGCCGGTTCGTGATCAAGGGAGGCCAGCAGTTTGTGCCCGGCGAGCACGACCCAGAACAGCCCTTCCGGTCCCGGGGAGAGCAGACGGCCGCGAACGATCTGTCCCACCTTGCGGCCACGTCGAAAGGCCTCGGGGTCTGATCGGTCCTTGCCGCCGGTTCCGGTCTGGCCGCCGCTGCCCTGCTGTCCCGATATACGCATGGCGCATGCCTCCGAGAGTCACCAAGACGGTCTTCCATTCGATTTTGCCAAGCGCTGGAATGACGTCTTCCGGAGATCTGCCGGCCTGCAACACGCGCGCGCAACAAAAAAATGGCTGTCAGGGCGTATTTTGGGCCAGAATCAGTTCCACTTCGTCCAGGGAAAGTCCGGTGGCCTTGGCCAGGGCGAGGGGGGCCTGGCCGCGGCGCGAGCCGTTAACGATGATATGGCGCAAAAACTCCGGCGAACGGGTGACTTCTTCGGCTTTTTTGACGAGCTTTTCCAGTTGCGTCCGCCGTTCCTCCAGTTTCTGATCCAACTCGGCCAGTTCGGCCTGGCGGCGGCTGAAGCTGCCCACCAATTCCTGTTCGAGCTTGGCGTTGAAATCGAGCTTGCGCAGTAGGGCATCCTGGTTTTTTTGCAGCTTGGCCAGCAGTTCCTCGGACCGGCGCAGCCGGGAAAAGAAGAGCACCACAAGCAAAAGCAGGGCGAGTTCGCAGACAGTCAGGAAAATAACAAGGGTGGAATAGCCGTTCATGCGATCCGATCCGATGGGGACTTCAGGTTGCGGCAGGTAAGGTCTGGGAGCGGCGTGCCGAAAGGCGGCGGACCGATTGGCGGCGCGGGCTGGGAACACGGAGCGCAAGGCATCGGGGCGGGCCAATCGTGGCAGGCGCGCGGCATGGCAACGGGCCGGAAGGCCGGGGGCATCCCGGGCTAAACCTTCATATTGATGATGTGGCCGGCGAACGGGGTGGAGTTGCTGGCCTGGGTTTCTTCTTCCTCGGCCCGGTGCTGTCCCCGCCCTTTGGACTGCCGGTGTTCCGGTTTCTCATGTTGCTTTTCGTCGCCAACGGCATCGGCGCCTTCCTGGGGTTCGATGGGCTGTGTCTGCTTGTTTTGTTCCGCCAGAGCTTGCTGGGCCTGGGTCTGGGCGGCAACAAGGCTGGCTCCGGGGTGCACCAGATCGGCATGGGCCACGTTTTGAGCGTACGGCATGAGCTGAAAAACGGTGGTCAAATCGATGGACATCTACTTCACCAAGTAATCCTCGATAAGCAGGTTGTCCAGCGGTTGGGCCCCGACGAACTGATTGATGACCGAAAGGACGTCCTTTTTGAGGGCATCCGTGTTGTTCTTATCGGTCAGAAAATCATAATTCTTGTTTTTGAGATAATAATAGACCGCATCTCGCACCACGACAGTATTGCGCTTGAATTCCAATTCGGCGGCCGGTTCGGTCGTTGCGGCCGCGAAGCGGATGGTCAGGAAACGCGTGCGTCCGGCCTTGTCGGTCAGTTCGACCAGGAACGGGTCCATGGTCATGACGATTTCCGGTTTGAGCTGCGGCGGTTCGGGCGGCAACGCGGTCAACGGCTCGGCCGGCTCCGGGGGGATTGGCGGCTGTTCGGCCGGCTCGACCTGTTCCGGCGGCGTCTCCTCAAAGGTGAGCTTGGAATCCTCTTTGGGTTTTCTCACGAAGGAAAAGATGATGATGGCCGCCACAACAAGAACGGTGCCGAGGGTGATCGTGATGATGAGGCGTTTTTTCTTGGAAAATTTCGGTTTTTCCGGCTCAACGCTGACTGCCGCAGCTTGCGGCTCTTCGGCAGGCGGGGCTTCTTCGGGCTCGTCTTCGAGAAACGGCGCGTCGTCGAGGTCGAGATCGACCTTTTGCAACGCCTTGGGCAGGTCGTTGGGAAGGTCTTCGCCCGCGAGCTTGGCTTTGACCTGGGGATCAGGGCTATTGTCGGAAACCATGCCTGGGGCCTCGTCGCGCGTGCGGCCGCTCTCCCGCCGTGCCCACGGGAGCCGGCCGACCCGGAAGTGTGACCAAAAGGGTTATGCGGGCCGGGCCTGCTGCTCGGAGCGGCGGCAGGCCCGCCTGCCGCCGCGTGGTCCGAGCCAGGCCCGGCCGGACAAAAGCGACGCGTTATTTTTCAAATATCTTGTCGATTTTCTGCCCAAGGGTTTCTGCCGTGAACGGCTTGACGATGTAGTTGGACACCTTCGCCTGGACGGCCTCGATAATGTTTTCCTGCTGGGCCTCGGCGGTGACCATCAGGAAGGGCATCTCGGCGAAGACCTCGCTGGAGCGGACCTTGCGCAAAAGCTCGATGCCCGGCATCTGGGGCATATTCCAGTCGGAAATGACAAAATCGATCTTTTCCTTGTTGAGGACTTCCCAGGCCGTGCTGCCGTCGTCAGCTTCGACGATGTTGTTGTAACCCAACTGGCGGAGAATGTTTTTTATGATCCTGCGCATGGTGGAAAAGTCGTCGACGACCAGAATGCGCATTTCTTTGTCAGTGGCCATGACTAGTCTCCTCTTGTTCCTCTCTTGAACATCGCCTGCGTGTCTTTGGGGCGGCCTCAAAAGCATGCGGCCGGCCCACCTGTCCCCGTAACCCCGGAGCGATGCACTCCGGAGATTCACCCTGAACCGCTTTAGTGCTGTTCGATATTATACTGGCTCTTGAACTTTTGCCGCAACCGGGCCAGAGCCTGGGAGTGCAGCTGCGAAACCCGGCCCTCGGTAATTCCCATGACTTCGGAGGTTTCGCGCATATTCAGTTCCTCACCGTAATAGAGCGACAATACCAGCTTTTCCCGTGGAGTCAAATCGTCAATGAGGGAGGCGAGCTTGTCGACGAGCTCTTTGAACTCGGCGGATTTATAAGGCTCGTTCTCCAGTTGGTTTTTCTGGTAGGAGGAAATATTCTCGGTAATGGCGTCAAGGCTCAGGCAGAGCTGGTTTTGGAGCGCCTCAAGGCCAAGGGACACCTCGCGTTCGGTCATGCCCGTGGCTTCGGCCAGTTGTTCGACGCTTGGCGTCGTTCCCTGGTCGTTCTCGATTCGCCGGACGGCCTCTTCCAGGGTGCGCACCCGCTGCCGCTGGCCCCGGGAGAACCAGTCCATGCGGCGCAGATCGTCGAGCATGGCGCCTTTGATCCGGGACTCGGCATAGGTTTCGAATTTGATGCCGAGTTCCGGGCGGAACCGGCCCAGGGCCTCAAGCAGGCCCATGGCCCCGGCGCTGAGGAGTTCCCCCAGTTCCACCGAAGGCGGCAGCTTGGCCTTGAGCCGGCTGGCCACGATCTTGATTTTGGGCGAGTAGTGGCGCACGATCTCCTGGCGATCGCGCGCGTCAAAGTCTTTCCACAACGTCGCCCCGGATTCGAGCCTAAGCCAGGGGCTGTTCCTGGAAGAGGAGCTTTTTCCAGAAGAATTTGATGTTTCCATCGAGCTTTGCATCCACTTCCCAGGAATCGATGACGTGTGCCATTTCCACGAGTTTTTTTGCCGCCGGCGAATCGGGTGAGAGGTGGCAAAATGGCTTTTGCCGGATCACCGCATTTTTTACGGCCGGATCGACCGGCACAAATCCCGTAAAATCAAGGGAAATGCCCGACATGAAACGGTCGCAGGCCATGTAGAGCTTCTCATAAACCGCCTTGGCCGCCCGGGCGCTTGGCGCCTTGTTCACAACGACGTGGAATCGGTGCACATCGTGGTTGACGTGCATGACCTTCACCAGGGCGTAGGCATCTGTCAGCGATGTCGGCTCGGTGGTGAGCACCAGCAGGCGTTCCCGGGCGGCCAAGTTGAAATAAATAACATTATCATTAATTCCCGCGCCCGTGTCCACGATCAAATAATTGATTTTCCCCTCAAGGTAATCCATGGCCTCAAGCAGATCGAGCTTTTGCCCGGTGGACAGGGCCAGCATGTCGCTGACCCCCGACGAGGCTGGCAGGATGGTGAAACCGAAGGGCGTTTCCAAAAGAACCTGTTTGAGTTCCACGCCTTCGTGGAACAGGTGGAACAGGTTCCTCTTGGGGGCAAGGCCGAGCATGATGTCGACGTTGGCAAGGCCGAGGTCGGCATCGAGCAGCACCACCTTGCGTCCCATCTGGGCCAGGCAGTAGGCGAGGTTGACGGATATGTTGGTCTTGCCGACGCCCCCCTTGCCCGAGGTGACGGAAAGCACCAGGGGCAGATCCGGACCACCGGAAAGCCTCTTGTATGGCTGATCGGTTACGTTCATGGGCATGCGTCGTCCTTAGGCGCCGGCTTCGGCATCCGGATATTCGCCGGGCAGCTGGTGTTTGAAGAGCAATTTCCAGACAGCCTTGCCAGATGCCGGCACCATGCCCTGGGTCAGTTCCGGCCCGGCGGCCAGGGCCGATATGGGCAGGGATGAGGCATGCGCCATGTTCACAAGGCTTCCATAGATACAGGCTTCGTCGAGCTTCGTCCAGACCAGGCTGGCAAGATGTTCGCAATGATTGACCCGCAGGAAATGGCTGGTCTGGGCCGGAGCATACAGCGGAGCCAGGACCAGATGCGCGGCCAGCCCTTCCCGGCGGGTCAGGCCCATCTCGCCGCACCAGCCGGCCATGGCGCCTTCGCCCCGAAGGCTTGGGGTGTCGACGAACACGGCCTCGCCCCGTTTCGCGCCGTCAAGAAGACGCCCGAATTCCTCGGGGTTCTCCGCCTCGGCGTAGGTCAGGCCGGAAAGCTCGGCATAATGGCGCAGCATGAGCCGCCCTTTGCCGCGGCCGGCATCGGCGTTGACGACGACAACCCGCGCTTCCGGCATCCGACGCCGGGCGGCCAGGGCCAGCCGCAGCACGGTGGTCGTCTTGCCGACGCCGCTTGGCCCTACGAACATGTGGGCCATGCCCGGCCAGGCGTCCGTCGTCAGGGGTTTGACGTGGACGATCCGGGACAGGGCCGGGATGACGGTATCCTCGCCGCTGTCGATGATGGAACGGTAGATGGCCAGCACGGCGGCATCGTCCACGCCTTCGCGCTCCAGGTATTCCAGAGCCAGCCGCTGGCGGGGGCTGAGCGCGCCAAAATCCAGACGGGGTCGCAGCAGGGCCAGGAGATGGCTTTTGATCTCGCCCCATTCCCGACTCCAGTCCATACCCTGCGGGAGCCGGGGCGCGGCCGGCTTTCTCCGGATGCCCAGACGGTAATCCGGGGCCGCGTTGTCGACCGGCTCCTTCCCGGTGTCCTGCAAAGGGGGGGCGGTCTCGTCCAGGGCGGCCATGACCTCGCAGAGGGTCTCCCCGTCTTCCCGGATGGTCTGGTTTCCGAGGATCACGGCTTCAGGCCCGAGATCCTGGCGCACCTGGGCCAGCACGGCCGCCATGCTTGTACCCCGATAGGTCTTAACCCGCATTGGAAAGTCCTATGTTGGCAAGAGATTGCAGCTTGATCTCGGCCGGGATCTCGGCTTGGGAGATGACCGGCAGGTTGGGAATGAACCGGGAAAGCAGCTGGGCCAGATGGGGGCGCACCATGGGGGAGGTCAAAAGCACCGGCTGCCCCTCGGCCAGCATGGCCTTGTCCATGGCCTTTTGGATGGACTGGATGATGCGCTGGGCCAGTCCCGGTTCCATGGCCAGATAGGCGCCGTGGTCGGTCTGGCGCACGCTTTCCTGAATGGCTCCCTCGACCTTGGGCGACAGGTTGAGGATGGGCAGCGTCCCTTCGGACGTGAGGTACGGTTTGACGATGGTGCGGCCCATGCGGGAGCGCACGTATTCCGTGAGCTGGTCCGGGTCCTTCACCGAGGAGCCGTAGTCGGCCATGGTTTCGGCCACGGTCAGCAGGTCGCGGATGGACACGCCTTCCCGGACAAGGTTTTGCAGCACCTTTTGGACGCCGCCCAGGGTCATGCTGCCGGGCACCAGGTCTTCCACGGCCTTGGGAGCGCGTTTGGCCAGATTGTCGAGCAGGACCTGGACCTCCTGGCGTCCGAGGAATTCGTGCAGGTGGCGTTTGAAGACCTCGGTCAAGTGGGTGGCGATGACCGTCGCCGGATCGACCACGGTATAGCCGGCCAGCATGGCCTCTTCCTTTTGGAGCTCAGGCACCCACAGGGCCGGCAGGTTGAAGGCCGGTTCGCGGGTCTCGACGCCCTGGATGCGGTGCTTGGCGTCGCCGGGGTCCATGGCCAGATAGTGGTCGATAAGGATTTCGGCCGAGGCCACCTCGTTGCCCTTGATGAGCACGACGTACTGGCCGGGGCGCAACTGCAGGTTGTCGCGCAGGTGCAGCGAGGGGATGACCACGCCCATGTCCAGGGCGAACTGGCGTCGGATGGAGCGAATGCGGGCCAGCAGGTTGCCGTTTTGCTCTTCGTCGACGAGGGGGATCAGGCCGTAGCCCACTTCCAGTTCCAGGGCGTCCAGGGGGAGCAGGGTCTGGACCTCCTCGGGCGTTTCGAGTTCCGGAGCCGGCTTCTTTTCCTGTTCCTGGGTCTGGGACAGCAGGAGTTCCTGCTGCTTGTCGGAGAATCTGGCCGACACGAACAGCAGGATCGACATGGCCAGAAAGGGCAGGGTCGGCAGGCCGGGCACGATGGCGAACAGGAGCAGGATGCCGGAAACGAGGCGCAGCGCCCGGGGATGGAAGGTCAGCTGGGCCAGGAACTCCTCGCCCATCTTGGCCTCGGCAGCGGCCCGGGACACGATCAGGCCGGCGGACGTGGAAATGATGATGGACGGGATGATGGAGACCAGGCCGTCGCCGATGGTCAGCAGGGTGTAGGTCTGGGCGGCGTCCTTCCAGTCCATGCCCTTTTGCATCACCCCGATCAGGAAGCCGCCGAAGATGTTGATGGCCGTGATGATGATGGTGGCGGTGACGTCTCCGGAAACGAACTTGCCCGCGCCGTCCATGGCGCCGTAGAAGTCGGCTTCCTTGCGGATGGTCTCGCGGCGGCTGGTGGCCTGCTGCTCGTTGATGAGTCCCGCGTTCAGATCCGCCTCGATGGCCATCTGCTTGCCCGGCATGGCGTCCAGGGTGAAGCGGGCGGCCACTTCGGCGATACGGGTCGTACCGGCGACGATGACCTTTTTGTTGATGGCGAACAGGATCAAAAAGATGACGCAGCCGACGATGTAGTTGCCGCCGACAACGAACTGCCCGAAGGCCTGGATGACGTGTCCGGCCGCGCTTGGGCCTTCGTCGCCGTGGAGCAGGATGAGTCTGGTCGAGGCCACGTTCATGGACAGGCGCATCATGGTGGTGACCAAAAGCAGGGAGGGGTAGATGGAGAACTCCAGCGGCGACCGCATGAACATGCTCGTCACCAGGACCACCAGGCTGATCGAAATGGAAAACGTCAGCATGAGGTCGATGAATGCCGGCGGAACGGGCACCAGCATGACGAACAGGATGACGACGACGCCACCCGCCAGCATGAGGTCACCCTGCTTGGTGAACCTCTCGTAGTTGAATTGGACCGGGGCTGCGGTCTTAGCCATGATTTTGACACCCTTTGTTTCGGTCCGACGGGCCTACCGGGGGCCGCCGAATCGCCTGAACTTGTCGAGTTGCGCCAGGATCGAAGCCACAGCCTGGTACAATTCCTCGGGAATGACCTGGCCGACTTCCACGCTCTTATACAAAGCCTGTGCCAGCGGCTTGTTTTCGCGGATGGGAACGCGATGTTCCCGGGCGATTTCCTTTATTTTTTCGGCGAGGTGATCGGCGCCCTTGGCCAGGAGCAACGGGGCCGGCGATTCCTTGGGATTGTAGCGCAGGGCGCAGGCGATGTGGGTGGGGTTGGTGATGACGACGTCGGCTTTGGGAACGTCCTGCAGCATGCGGCGCTGCATGACCTCCATCATTTTGCGGCGCTGCTGCTGCTTGACCTGTGGATCGCCCAGAGCCTGCTTGTGCTCGTCCTTGACCTCGTCCTTGGACATCTTCATATTCTCATTATAGTCCCACCGCGTGTACCAGACATCCAGGACGGCGATAATCAGCATGGGAGCCAGGGTGTAAAGCACCAGGGTGTAGCCGTTGCCCAGGAGGAAACCGGCCAGAGCCTCGGTCGTCTGGTAAAAAAGCGGGAGAAACTCGTCGAACTTGTTTCGCAAAATGAGATACGGGGCCATGGCAATGGCCCCGGCCATGGCGACTTGTTTGGCCAGCGAAACCAGGGTCTTGGGATTGATGATGAGTTTTTGGACGCCCCGCATCGGGTTGAAAATATTGCTGAAATCCGGTTCAAAGATTTTGGATTTCCAGATCGAGCCGACCTGGAGGCGCTGGGTGACGTAGGCGATGACCGACATGGTCAGCAATACGGGAAGCAGCATGACAGCCAGCTGTTTGCTCAACATCCAGAAAAGGGCCGTCACGCTCTCCGGCGTGGCTTCAAAGAGCAGACGGGGGCCCAGGAACTCCATGAACACTTTGCGCAGTTCCGTGTTGAGGTCGTCAATGAAAAAACGGAGGGTGAAAACGCCGGCAAAAAGCACAGTGAGTTTGGGCAATTCCTGGCTTCGGGGGACCGAGCCTTTTTCGCGGGCTTTATCCTGGCGTTTTGGAGTGGCTTTTTCTGTTTTACTCGGATCTTTGGCCATGCCCTTGCTCCGGGAGCGAACCGGCCCGGCCCGAAGACCGGCCTGACGCCCACTGGGACCCTGCCCTGGGCAACGTCCGCAGCTGTGTGTCCGTTATTGTCCGCAGCGGGCTTATTCCCGGCGGCCGTTGCCGCGTCGCCTTGGGGTGAACGGCCGCGCTTTTTTCAAACGTCCCATTCGTTTCCAAAGGCAACCGGGCTGCGCTGCCGCCCGGCGTCGCCCGAAGGCGATCCTAGCCCGCCCCTTTGAGGACAAGCCGGAATACGGGGCCAAGTTCGGCAATGAACTGGTCGACATAGATGCCCAAGGCGGCAAACACCAGGGTCATGAACAGAAAGCCCACGCTGATTTTGAGCGGAAAACCGATGAACAGCACGTTCATCTGGGGCGCGGCCCGGGCCACCAGGGCCAGGGCCAGATCCACCAGGAAAATGGAGGCCATGATCGGGGCCGCGATTTTGAGGGCCATGACAAACATCTGCCCGGTGAAACGGATGAGATGCTCGCCCAGGGCCGGGTTGATGAGCAGACCGCCCGGCGGCACCAGATCAAAACTCTGGGCCACGCTGGAGAGCAGGACAAGGTGGCCGTTTAAGCTCAGAAAAAGCATGGTCGTGACCTGGCTCATCAGGTGGCCAAGCCCTGATTCCGAGGCCCCGGTCATGGGATCGATGCTGTTCATGAGTGAAAATCCCATGGAAAACCCCATGATCGAGCCGGCGCTCTGCACCGCCGCAAAGAGCAGCAGCACCAGGATGTTGAGCAGCAGGCCCATGATGACTTCACCCAGGAACATCAGGGCGAGGGTCCAGGGGGTTGCCGGCAGCATGGTTCCGGAAAAGGCCAGTTTGGGCCATAAGGCCACGGCCAAAAGCAGGCAGAGTGCGGCCTTGACCATGTTCGGCAGCAGGCTCGCTCCAAAAAATGGCAATAAAAAAAGAATGATGCTGAACCGCATGAAGGTCAGCAGGAAGCTGAAGAGTCGGGCCGGATCGACGTTGAAAAGGTCCATGGCAGGCACCAAGCAAAAGTCGGGCCGCAGTCCCGGCTATTCCAGTATATACCGTACGGGGTTGACGGGAACGCCGCCGAGGCGGGTCTCGTAATGCAGGTGGGGCCCCGTGGACTGCCCCGAATCCCCGACATGCCCGAGCAACTGGCCCCGGGCCACGGTCTGTCCCTTGGCCACGGCCGTGTCGCGCAAATGGCCGTAGGAGGTGACAAGGCCTCCCTGGTGGTCGATGGTCACGCCGAAACCGCCGCCTTCCATTTCGCCGGCGAAAAGCACGGCGCCGTCCCCGGGGGCCACGACCGGGGTGCCGATGGCCGCGGCGATGTCCATCCCCTTGTGGAACTCCTTCTTGTTGGTAAAAGGCGAGGTCCGTTCGCCGAAAGGCGAGGAGATCCAGCCCGCCACAGGCCATGTCGTCGGCATGGAGGCCAGCCGGCTTCCCTTGGCGTCAAGCAGGGAAAGGAGCTCCTGCTGGCGGACGCGTTCCAGAAAGGCCTGATCACGCAGATCGGCCAGAAACCGGTGGAGATTGCGCGTGAGCATTTCCTGGCGGTACAGCGGCAGGTATTTCTTGTTGAAATCCTTGTCCTCGCTGCCGGCCGGGACGACATCCCGCGGTTCCTGGTCGAGGTTGACCATCTGGCGCAGCTTGGCGTCGAATCCCCGGATACGGGCCAAATCCGTTTCCAGGCTTTTGACCTTGTCCGAAAGGTTTAAGAGCTGGGCGTTCTGGTCCTGGGCCTGCTTTTCCCAGACGGCCAGATCCTGCTCCATCCGTCTGTAATTGATGTAGGACTTGACAAGATACACGTCGCCTGCGGCCATAGCCCCCAGCGCGGTCAGCATGGCGGCGAACAGCCAGCCGCGAAACCGCAGTTTGCGGCAGGCGCCGTGGTGATCCTTGAAGATGACGACCTGATAATTTTTGAACATTGTTAACGTCCTGCCACGGCGGCTAACGGGGAGCGGCGTCCCTGTCAAGCTGCCAGCGCCCCAGGGCGTTGTGGAGGCTGACAGCCCGCTTTTTGCCGCCGTCGCAAATCTGGCGGACCCAGGTTTCGGCCTCATGGCGCATGGACTTGCCGGCCATGGGGCAGGGGTTGGCGAATACCGGCAGTTCCCAGGCCCTGGCCGCCCTGACGATGGTTTTTTTGTCCACCAGAAGCAGCGGCCGGATGACGGTGAGCCGGCCCCCGAAAAAGGATTCCCGGCAGGACAGGCCGTCCACCCGGCCGTTCTGGAACATGTTCAGGAAAAACGTGGCAGCCAGGTCGTCGGCGTTGTGGCCGAAGGCCAGATGGGTCAGGCCGTAGTCGGCGCACAGGTCGAACAGGCGCTTGCGTCGCAGCCAGGCGCAGTAGAAGCAGGCGGATTTTTTCTTGTTTTCGTCGGAAAAGGCCCGCGGCCCGAAATCCGTGACCTCGATATGGGCGGCCACGCCCAACTGCGAGGCCAGTTCGGCCAGGGGGGCGTGGTTGCCCGGATCGAAGCCGGGATTCAGATGCAGCAGCATCAGTTCGACGGGAAAGGGCACGATGCGGCGGCGAATGGCCATGACGGCCAGCATGACCAGACTGTCCACGCCGCCCGAGACGGCAAGCCCCACCCGGGCCCGGGGGGACAGTTGGCCGGTCTGCATCATGAGTTTGCCGGCCCTGGCCACGCAGACCCGCTGGGAATAGCCCAGGTCGCGGGTTTTTAGGGGATGGGTCGGGCGCGTCATAGGATGGTGGGATGGTGCGTCAAAAGGTGCTTTCCATGAGAATATCGCGAATTTCGGCGATCTGATCCAAAATGGCCACCATGACATTCTCCATATGGGCAGGGGTGACGTCCAGGCGGGTGAACACGGCCTCGGACGGGGCATACTGCATGCCGTCGATGCCCATGCCGATGCCGGTCATTTTGGCGACGACGTCGCCCACATGCACCAGATCAAGGGCCAGATCGGGTTCCGGGCAATCATCCGGCCGCAGACGGTAGCGCACCACATTGACGATGGGGATGGGAATGCCCCAGCGTTCGAGCAGGATGGTGCCAAGTTCCGCGTGGTTGATGCCGAGCACCAGCTCCTCGGCCTGCTCGAAGGAAATATGGCGCTCATGGGCCAGGGCCAGGATCGGATCAGCGTCCAGCTCGAGGAAGGCGCCCATGACGGTTTTGCCGATATTGACCAGGAGGCCGGAGGTAAAGGTATGGGGAGGGGCCATGAGGCCGAGTTCCTGGGCCAGGGTTTCCGAGGCCGTGGCCACGGCTACCGAGTGTTCCAGGAGTTCGCCCGGCCGCAGGCCGTAGCCCTTGATTTCATAGCGGGCAAAGGGCGCGACGCCGGAGGCGATGACGAGCTGGTAAACCCGGTGCAGGCCAAGGCGCATCAGGGCGTCCTTGACCGTGGTCACCTTGCCGCCGCCGCAAAACAGCGACGAATTTGCCATTCGCAGCACGTTGACGGTCAGTCCCGGGTCGTATTCGATGACTCTGGCCAACTGGCGCAGATCGGCTTCCGGATTGCCGATATAGGCAAGAACCTTCTGCACGGGCATGGGCATTTGGGCGATGGCGCTGGCTTTATGGATGATTTCCTCGCGCTGGCTCATAATTCCCAAGACCTCCCGCAAGATGAGACCACGACCCGTCCTGTTTCCGCAAAAAGCCGCATGGTGCGGGGTATCGTCCCCCCCACGTCGTCGGCTTTCAGACGCATTTCGTTGACCTGCAGCAGTTTCTTGAGTGCTGCGAAGTTGTTGGCGCCTGTGTCGAACTGATTGGAAATATGCATCATCCGGCCGCAGCCTGCAGCCTTGAGGACCAGGTTCTCCCGCGTTGCCCCGCGCCCGAACAGAACGCGCATCATCTGGGCCACGCCGGTGTTGACGTACATGAAGGGATTTTTAAGCGGCCCCTTGGTGTCCCGGGACAGGGGCAGCAGACAATGGATAAGCCCCGCCACCCCGGCGACGGGGTCATAGGCGGCAAGCCCCAGGCAGGAACCCAGCGCATGGGTGACGAGGATGTCCTTGGGACGGCTCGTGACCTTCATATCGGAGATGCTGACCACGATCTCCATAATACTTGGGCGCGTAGATCCTTGAAGGGAGGAGGTTATGGGAGATAAGCGCAACAACGCCTCTGTTTAGCCGGAAAACGGCCGAAGGACAAGGGTGAAGGGTCCGGTCGGCCGACGGATTCCCGGGTCGGAAAAGGTGTCCGCCAGTGTCCCGCCCGTCGTGGGGGTGCGCGGGCGACCCCTCAGGGCCTGGGCGAGTCGTCAAGGCGGGAGACGAGATGGCGGGGGAAGCGGGGGAAGAAAAGCCGAAACCGGGCGCCGGCCCGATGGTTGCGGTCCAGTTCGATGCGCCCGTTGTGCTCCAGCAGGATTTCCTGGGCCAGGGTCAGTCCCATGCCCGCTCCGTCGGGGCGGGAAGAATAAAAAGGATCGAAAATGTGGGGGGCGTCGGCAGGAGCGACCCCGGGGCCGTCGTCCGTGACGACAAGCGTGACATGCTCAGGGGTCGTCTCGGCAGCGATATGGATGGCGACGGTCTCCCGCCGGGAATACTGCAGACTGTTGTGAAACAGTTCTTCCAGGGCCACCGTCAACAGCCGGGCATCGGCCACGATGGGCGTCTCGGGCGTCTCGCCCGCCCAGACAAGGGTCCGGGACAGGGGCTGGGCCAGAGAGGCGGCCCGCAACCGGGCGGCCTCGACGATGGCGGCCAGGGTCGTGCTCACCAGGCGCAACGGGCCGAGCGCGGCGAAACGGCCCACCGTGCTGACAATGGTTTCCAGACGCCGGGCCTCGGCCAGGATGATGCCGGGGTAGTCCGAGGTGATGCCGTGGCTGGCAATCTGCCGGCCGAGGCGGGAGGCGAAGCCGCCGATGGCAAAGGCGGGATTGCGGATCTGGTGGGCGACGGAGGCGGCCAGCTTGTTGAGACCGCGTATCTTTTCTTCCTGTATCCTGTTTATTTCTTTTAAAATATCTGTTTCTCGGCGTTGCATCCGGGACAACTCCGTCAGGTCGTGCAAGATAACGACGACGCCTGCCGCCGAAGTCTCGCCGCGCAGGTAGGAGCTTGTTATGGACAGGTGCAGCAGGCCCCCCGTGGGGGCGGCATAAGGAACTTCGCGGCACAGTCCGACCAATTCCTTCTGGATGACATCCAGGATGACCTGGTTGAAGAGGCGGTTGGCATCGTTTTCAAAGAACAGTTCGCCCCAGCCCCGGCCAAGCAGCTGGTCCCGGGGATAGCCCAGGATGGCGGCCGCAGCCGGGTTGACTGTGACGAAGGCCCCGGTATGGTCCACAATGAGCAGCCCGACAGGCAGGCTCTCGACCACGTTGCGGGAAATGATGTCGTTAAAGTCGGGCATGGGCCTGATCTTGGTTGAGGGGTTTGCCCCACCTTGCCAGACGCGACGCCGGTTTTCAAGAATGGAGGCGGAAATCGCGGCACTGCCGCGCCATTTTGAGTTGGCTGTGGACAGAAAGGCCCGAACCGCTTACTTGTCGCCAAGTTTGCACACGCCTCCTCACCATGGAGAGTCTTTGACGAGGGCAGGACAATGTCCATTGAATTTTTGAAACATGTCATCGAGCAGTACGGCTACCTTGCGCTTTTCATAGGCACCTTTCTCGAAGGGGAGACCATTTTGCTCCTGGCCGGATTCGTGGCCCATTCACCGGAATTCAATTTGGATCTGCGCTACGTCATCCTGGCCGCCTTTGCCGGCAGCCTGGCCGGGGATCAGGCGGCCTTTTTCATCGGCCGGCATTACGGCCGCAAGCTGATCGAGAAAAGCGAAAAGTGGCGCAACAGGGCCGAGCGGGTCCATGCCATGCTGCGCAAGTACCACGAGGTCCTCATTCTCTCTTTCCGTTTTTTTTACGGCCTGCGCAATCTCACCCCCTTTGCCCTGGGAACGGCGGATATCACCGTCCACAAATTCTTTCTCCTCAATGCCATTGGCGCCGGCATATGGGCCGTGGCCTTTGCCCTTATCGGCTACGCCTTTGGCAGCCTGCTGGAAAACGTTTTGATGCGGGTGATTGACAATGTGCACCATGCCGAACTGGCCATCCTCGGCCTGGCCGCCCTTGTGGCTCTGGGCCTATGGCTGCGCAAGGCCCTGCGTCGCCGCTGATCCGGACGTGCGGGCATTGCTTTGCTGCCCGGCCGTGCGACAAGGAAGGCTTTGAGTTTTCCCTGAAAAGGTGTAGCCTGGATGGACGCTCGGTTTACCAGCCTGTTGGCGGCATGTATGAAGCAAAGCGGTCGCCTGGGAGTTTTTGGTTATACGCCGCATTGATGTTTGCGGCAGGGATGGGGACTATGGCCGATACAACGCACCTCGCCGCCATCGCCTCGGACATGCTGCGGCAATGTCGTCAGGCTCTCCGAGGCATGGAACATGGCCTGTCGTCCGTCATGAAAGGGCGGGAGCGTGATTTTCTGAGCCTTGGCGAGAATTTGGTGGCATTGCAGGCCGGTTGCGAAGATATCTCCCGCATGGCCCACGAGCTTGTGGCCTGCACGTCGGCCCAGGGCATGCACGCCACCCTGGAACGCCTCTCCGGGGAACTCAAGGCCCTGACCGACCTGGATGTCCGCGACGCCGGGGGCCAGAGTCTCGGGGAGATCGACAGCGTGGCCCGCATTGTGGAGGAACTGTCGGGCATTCTGGCGGCCTTCTCAAAAATCGTCAAGCATCTGAGCATGCTCGGCATTGCCACCCGGATCGAGAGCGCCAGACTCGGCTCCGACGGACGGGGCTTCTCCACCCTGGCCGACGATGTGGAAAAGCTGGCCCATCTGATTGTGGACCACTGCGCCGGCATCGCCGCCAAGATCGAGGCCCTGCGCGGGCATGTGGCTTCGGCCCGGGAGCGGACCCTGGGCATCATCCGGTCCCAGAGCCAGTGCTACGATGTCGTTTCCAGCCAGCTTGGGACCAACATCTCCGGCCTGCGGGACATGGCCGAGCGCTCTGCCGGGGTGTCCCTGGAGCTGTCCCGAAACGCCGAGGATATCGCCTCGGATATCGGACTTGCCGTCAAATCCTTGCAGTCCCATGATATCGTCCGCCAGCAGATCGAGCATGCCGAACACGCCCTGGCCGAAATGGGGGAGGTGATCGACGAAGGCCCGGCCAAAGGGGGGGACGATGCCGAGCACCTTGTCGAGCTTGTCGCTTTTGTCGCCGATGTGCTCACCCTGCAGACCTCCCAGCTCGGCAGCGCGGACAAGCATTTTACCGAGGCAGCCGACATGCTGCGGGCTTCGCTGGCTTCGCTGGATGAACGCATTCGGGGCATAGGCGCGGCCATCGCCGGGGTGGCCGGGTCCAACGCTGCGGACAGCCCGTTGTCCCGCCTCGAATCCGGCGTGTCGACGGTCAAAGCCGAGCTTGGCGATTTTGCCTCCCAGGGGGAGGCTCTCGGCCGCATCATGGATTCCGTGGCCGACACCATTTCGGCCATGGGCGGCTCCATCGAAGCCATTGAGGAAGTTGGCGCGGAAATCGAGTTGATCGCCATCAACGCCAGCATCAAGGCCGCCCATACCGGCGAGGCCGGCGCGGCGCTCGGCGTGCTGGCCCTGGCCATCCAGCGCCTTTCCGCCGACGCCCGGCGCCAGACCGACGCCGTGGCCCGCATTCTCGGCGAGATCGCCACCGCCTCGACTGCCCTGCAGGACAATGCCAGCCGCTATAACGACCAGTCCGAAGCCTGGCGCGTGGTCGGGGAACTGGACGCCGTCCTGGCCGAAACAACCAGCACCGCCCGGAATTGCCAGATGCTGTTCAGCCGGCTCCAGGCCTCCAGTTCGGCTATTGGGGACCGGGCCATCGAGGTGGGGCGCAGTATTGATTTCGACAAGGACATCGGCGGCCGTCTTACCGCCATTTCACGCACCCTCGAAGGCCAGATCGCCAAGGCCAGGGGCCTTGCGCCGGATGGGGGCAAAGGACGCAGCAACCGGTTGCGCCAACTTTACGACCGCTACACCATGGAAGCCGAGCGGGCGGTCCACGAGGCCGCGTTCGGGGCGTCTCCGGGCAAAGCCCGGACAGGCACGGACCAAGTCCTGGAACCATCCGGAGAATTCGGTGAAAACGTTGAACTGTTCTAAGAGTTCTCCAGGGCCGGGGGCAGGGGGGCCCGACAGACAATGATGTCGCAGGACGACGCCCACCGCGCGGCCTATCTTGATGAGGCCCGGGAACTCCTGGCGGACCTCGAGTCTTCGCTGTTGGAACTGGAGCAGACGCCCGACGACGCCGATCTGCTGCACAAGATTTTTCGCGCCCTGCATACGGTCAAGGGCTCGGGAGCCATGTTCGGCTTCGACGATATTGCGGCCTTCACCCACGATGTGGAATCCATCTTTGACCGGGTCCGCAACGGACTTTTGGCGGTCAACCGCCAGTTGCTCGACCTCTCCCTGCGGGCCTGCGACCATATCCGCAGCCTGCTTGACCCCAATGAAGGCCGGGGCGAGGTTTCGGAGGCCGAGGGCAAGGCCATTTTGGAGGGGCTGCGGCGTTACGGCGGGCAGGAGGCCTCCGCCGGCCTCCAGGCTGCCGCGCCGGCCCAGGGCGCAGCCCCCTCCGGCGACGCCGAGGCCAACGTGGCCCGCATCTACCGCATCCGCCTGCGGCCGCGCCCGGATATGCTGGCATCCGGCCACAATCCCCTGCACCTGCTCGAAGACCTTCTGGCCCTCGGCGAATGCCGGCTGCACGTTCATGCGGAAGACATTCCCGATCTGTCCGATATCGCGCCGGAAAGCTGCCTCGTCTGGTGGGACTGCATCCTGCGCACCGAGGCCGGGGGGGAGGCTGTCGCCGACGTGTTCGTTTTCGTCGAGGACGGCTGTTCGCTGACCATCGACATCCTTGACGACGGCTGCTGTTCCGACGGAGCCATGGTCCACAAGCTGCTCGGCCAGATCCTCATCGAGCGCGGGGACATCACCCCGGCCGAGCTTGAAGCCGCCCTGGCGTCCCAGGCCCGGCTGGGCGAAATTCTGGCAGGCCAGGGCGTGGTGCGGCCGGCCCAGGTGGACTCGGCCCTGGCCGAGCAGCATGCCCTCAAGGAGCTGTGCGCAAAACCCCAGGAACGCTTGGAAAAGGCTTCAAGCATCCGGGTGGCGGCGGACAAGCTCGATTCCCTGGTTGATCTCGTGGGCGAACTGGTCATCGTCCAGGCCCAGATCCGTCAGGCCGTGGAGGAGCGGGGCGATGTCCTCATGCGCGGACTGGCCGAACACCTGGAGCGTTTAAGCGACAGTCTGCGCGATTCGACCCTGTCCATCCGCATGCTGCCCATCGGCGCCACATTCGCCAAATTTCGCCGGCTCGTACGCGATCTGGCCGCTGAACTGGGCAAGGAGATCGAGCTTGTCACCAGCGGCGAGGAAACCGAACTCGACAAAACCGTCATCGAGCGTCTGGGCGATCCCCTGGTACACCTGCTGCGCAACAGCATCGATCACGGCATCGAAGCCCCCCCGGCCCGCCAGGCGGCGGGGAAAACCCCGGCCGGCGTCATTCGCCTCGCTGCCGCCCATTCCGGCGGGGAAGTGGTCATCACCGTGACCGACGACGGTGCGGGCCTGGACGCCCAGGCCATCCGGGCCAAGGCCGAACAACGCGGACTCATTGCCCCGGGGGCGGATTTGACGCCCAAGGAACTTTACCACCTCATTTTTTTGCCGGGATTTTCCACCGCCAGGGCCGTGACCAACATTTCCGGCCGGGGCGTGGGCATGGACGTGGTCAAACGCGCCATCGACGCCCTGCGCGGCAGCGTGGAAATCGATTCCGACCCGGGCGCTGGCACGACCATTGCCGTGCGGCTGCCCCTGACCCTGGCCATCATCGACGGTTTGCAGATCCAGGTCGGGGCGGAGTATTATGTCGTGCCGCTGGCCCTGGTCGAAGAGTGCGTGGAAATGCCGCCTGCCATTGACGGCCTCCCCAGGCGGATGGTCAATATGCGGGGCGAAGGCGTTCCGGTCCTTCGACTGCGCGAGGTGTTCGGCATTGCCGGGGATATGCCGGGCATGGAACCTATCGTGGTAGTCAAGGTGGACGGAGAGCGGGCAGGCATCGCCGTGGACCGGGTGGTCGGCGAGCACCAGACCGTCATCAAGAGCCTTGGTCGGCTTTACCGCGACGTGGAGGAATTTTCCGGGGCGACGATCCGGGGCGACGGCTCCATGGCGTTGATCCTGGATGTCGCCGCGCTGGTGCGTCGTGCGGCCGAATGCGACCAGAACCGGTAACATGCCCTGCCTGCATGGTTTGGCAGCCCGTTGCAAAATGCGGTTTTGGGCAGATTTCCTTGTCACAACCAGCTGAAATAATTTGATCGGATTTGGTCAAAAATGAGTTTTGCAACAGGCTCTTAGGGCATGCAGGAAGAAGACCTTTGCGGAGACAACACGGGGCGGCGGTTGCGCCTCAGCCGGCCCGTCCGTTCCGAGCAGTTCGATAACGCCGCGAAAGCGGGAGGACGTCATGGCCGAGGCCGCAAGCAGCAACGACAACCAGTCTCTGACCTTCACCCTGGGGCGTGAGCTTTTCGCCCTGGATATCGCCTCGGTGCGGGAGGTGCTGGAACTTGTCAACATCACCCGGGTTCCCCGCACGCCCGAGTACATCCGGGGGGTCATCAACCTGCGCGGCCGTGCCGTGCCGGTGGTGGACCTGAAACTGAAATTCGGCATGGGCGCGACCGAACGTACGGTCAACACCTGCATCATCATCGTGGAAGTTTGCCTTGATGGCGAAGATACGGTCCTAGGCGCTCTGGCCGACTCGGTCCAGGAGGTCTATGAGATGGAGACCTCCCAGATCGAACCCCCGCCGCGCATGGGCACGCCCATCAGGTCCGACTTCATTCGCGGCATGGGCAAGACAGGCGAGCAGTTCATCATCATCCTCGACATCAACAAGGTGTTCACCTCCATGGAACTGGCGGGTCTTTCCCAGGCGCTGGGCGAGGCAGGCACGGATTTGGCGGAGGCCCGGCCCCAATGAGGCGCGGTGCACCCGTTGGTCGGGCCAATGGCCTTTTGGGCATGACCGACAAGGAATACAGGCGGCTAAGCGAATTCATTCATGCCGAAGTCGGCATCAAGCTGCCTTCGTCCAAGAAGGTCATGGTCGAGGCCAGGCTGCAAAAGCGGCTTCGCACCCTGGGTATGCCGGGGTATCGGGAATACTACGAATTTCTTTTCAGCCCACAGGGGCTTGATGAGGAACTCGTCCATCTTATCGACGTCATCACCACCAATACCACAGAGTTTTTTCGTGAGCCGCGCCATTTTGAAATCATGACGCAGCAGACCCTGCCCCTGTGGCGCGACGCCAACGGAATCGGCCGTCCGTTCCGCCTGTGGAGCGCCGGCTGCTCCACAGGAGAGGAACCGTATACCCTGTCCATTGTGCTGTCGGAATTCGCCCTCAAAACCCAGGCCTTCCGGTTTTCCATCATGGCCACGGATATTTCGACCCGGGTGCTGTCCATGGCGCGAAACGGGGTCTACCCCGAAGAGCGGGTGGGCAAGATGCCCTTCGAGCTGAAACGCCGCTATTTCCTGCGCAGCAAGGACCGGACGAAGAAACTCGTGCGCATCGCCCCCGAACTGCGAAAACTGGTGGATTTTCGTCGGCTCAATTTCATGGAATCCTTCGCCCTCCCGGAACCCCTGGACACCATCTTCTGCCGCAATGTCATGATCTATTTCGACAGGGCCACCCAGGAGCGCCTTCTGCAAAAATTCTGTACCCAGCTCCGCCTCGGCGGATTTCTGTTTATCGGCCATTCCGAAAGCCTCACCGGCATGGAACTGCCCTTGCGCCAATTCGCCCCCACGGTTTATAGACGAGTGTAACGTGCCCCGCAGTTTCCCAAAGAGGTCGCAGTGAAACAAACCATCAAAGTCCTTGTGGTGGACGACTCGGCATTGGTCCGCCAGACGCTGACCGATATTCTGTCATCCGACCCTGAGATCGAAGTCATCGGCGCTGCCGGGGACCCTTATGCGGCTGTCAAACGCATGGAAACCCAGGCTCCCGACGTTATCACCCTTGATATTGAAATGCCGCGCATGGATGGCCTGACGTTTTTGCGCAAGATCATGTCCCAGCATCCGATTCCGGTGGTTATCTGTTCGACGTTGACCGAATCCGGCTCCGAAACCACGCTGAAGGCGATGGAATACGGGGCTGTGGATATCATCTTGAAGCCCAAGCTCGGCACGCGGCAGTTCCTGGAGGAATCCCGCATCCGCGTTGTGGACGCGGTCAAGGCCGCCGCCCGGGCAAAGCTCAAGAAAGTGCTGCCGGTCGCCGCCCTGAAGGTTGCGCCCAAGCTTTCCGCGGACGTCGTGTTGCCTGGCCCGACCGGCAAGGCCATGTTCCAGACGACCGAAAAAGTGGTGGCCGTCGGGGCGTCCACCGGCGGCACCGAGGCTCTGCGCGTTTTTCTGGAAGCCATGCCCCAGGATTGCCCGGGCATCGTCATTGTCCAGCATATGCCCGAACAGTTCACCGCCGCCTTTTCCAAGCGTCTGGACGGCATCTGCCGCATCACTGTCAAAGAGGCGTCCGATGGCGACACCATTTTGCGTGGCCAGGCTCTGATCGCTCCGGGCAATAGCCATGTGCTGCTCAAGCGCAGCGGCGCGCGCTATTTCGTCGAGGTCAAGGACGGTCCGCTGGTGCGCCGCCACCGGCCCAGCGTGGACGTGCTGTTTCGTTCCGCCGCCCGCTATGCCGGCAAAAACGCCGTAGGCGTCATCATGACCGGCATGGGCGACGACGGCGCGGCCGGCATGCTGGAAATGCACGAGGTCGGGGCCTACACCATCGCCCAGGACGAGACGTCCTGCGTGGTGTTCGGCATGCCCCAGGAAGCCATCAAGCTCGGCGGCGTGGACAAGATCATGCCGCTTTCGGCCATTGCCTACGAAGTGGTCCGGGCCTGTTCGGCCTGACGGCCGGGGCCGGTGTGGAAAGGCCACGACGCCGTGGTCGACAGGAGCAGTCGCCATGTCCATGGGCCATGAGATTGAAACGAAGTTCGCCGTCAAATCGTTTGCCCCGATCCGGGAGGCCCTGGCCCGTCTTGGCGGGGTGCGCCTGTCGCGCCAGTTTGAGGAGAATGTGGTGCTCGACACCCCGGACGCGGCGCTTCGACGGCGCGACGTGCTGTTGCGCCTGCGCCGGGACGCCTCCGGCAAGGTGACGCTCAAACTCCCGGCCGACGCGCCGCAGGCCGCCGGCATCAAGATCCGCTGCGAAGTGGAGACCGAGGTGGCGGATCTGGCCGCCCTGGAAGCCATTTTCGGCCATCTCGGCTACCAGCCCTTTTTGCGTTACGAGAAAGTCCGGGAAACATGGCGCGCTGACGCCGTCCTGGTCTGCCTCGACGAATTGCCGTTTGGCCGTTATCTGGAGATCGAGGGAGCGGCCGAAGCGATTCCCGTCCTGGCCGAAAAGCTTGGCCTGTCCATGAAACGGGCCATGTCCCAGACCTACCACGAACTGTATCAGACCCATCTCAAGGCGCAGGGGTTGCCGCCCGACGACAGTTTTGTGTTCAGCCCCGAAATCCGCTGCCAGCTGCTGGCCGGCCTTGCCGGTTCTTAGCCAAAGCCCGAACAATTTCAGGTCGATGTATTGGCGGTTGTCACTGGCCGCATTTTTCCGTACCCCTTGTCATGGAGTCCAAGGCGGCGGGAGCGGCCCGTGCGCCGGATCGCCGCCCCTCGACAGGGCGCGGCGGCGACTTATATGTTTTCGGGGTGTGAAACGAGGGCCGACGGCCCCTAGCTCCCCAAACCGTTTGGGAAGAGGTGACGGCAAGCTCATGAGCCATCCCATGCATGAGGAAGAACCGGGTCTTGGCGTCGGCGTCGAGGATGAAGTACGCGAACCCAGGCAGTTCAAGGTGCTGTTGCACAACGATGATTATACGACCATGGAATTTGTGGTCCATGTTCTTGTCAACGTGTTTCGCAAGACAGAAAACGAAGCTACCCAGATCATGCTGAACGTGCACAACAAAGGCGTGGGGGTATGCGGCACGTACACGGCCGAAGTGGCTGAACTCAAAGTGTCGCTGGTTCATAGATTGGCCAAGGAAAATGGCTATCCCTTACGTTGCAGCATGGAAGAGGTCTAAATGCTGAGCAAGAAACTTGAACGGGTATTGACCAGCGCCGTAAAAGAGGTCAAGCGCCGTCGTCACGAGTATCTTACCCTGGAGCATTTGCTGTATGCCATGCTTCTGGAAGAGACAGGCCGGGATATACTCGTTCACTGCGGCGCCAACGTGGTCCGGCTCAAGCACCAGCTTGAGCGCTTTTTCACCGATCACATGGAAACCCTGCCCCAGGAAACCAACACCGAAGTGGTGCAGACCCTTGGCGTCCAGCGCGTGCTGCAGCGGGCCATCATGCAGATGCAGTCCTCGGGCAAGCAGCAGGTGGAAGTGGGCGACGTGTTGGCCGCCGTGTTCGACGAGGAAGATTCCTACGCCGTCTATTACCTGAAGTCCCATGGCATTTCCCGCCTGGACGTTTTGGAGTTCATCTCCCACGGCGGCGGCCGGGAACAGGGGCAGTCCGAGGGAGCCGGAGCTGCCGGCGAGGACCAGCGCGAGGGCAAAGAGGGCAAGGGCGGTTCGGCCCTGGACCAGTACACCGTCGATCTGGTGGCCAAGGCCCGCAAGGGCGAGATCGATCCGCTGATCGGCCGCGATCAGGAGTTGACCCGCACCATCCACGTGCTCCTGCGGCGTCGCAAGAACAACCCCATTTTCGTCGGCGATCCGGGCGTCGGCAAGACCGCCCTGGCCGAAGGGCTGGCCCTGCGCATCGTCAAGGGCGACGTGCCCGACAGTTTCCAGGATACGCTGATCTACGCGCTGGATATGGGGGCGCTGCTGGCCGGCACCAAGTATCGCGGCGATTTTGAGGCCAGGCTCAAGGGCGTGCTGTCCGAGCTGGAGCAAAAGCCCGGGGCGATCCTGTTTGTGGACGAGATCCACACCATTGTCGGGGCCGGAGCCACCAGCGGCGGCACCCTCGACGCCTCGAACATCTTGAAGCCCGTGCTCGGCTCGGGCAAACTGCGCTGCATCGGCTCCACCACCTACGAGGAATACAAGAACCACTTCGAAAAGGATCGCGCCCTTTCCCGCCGGTTCCAGAAGATCGACGTGGGCGAGCCCACCGTGGAAGAGGCCGTGGAGATCATCAAGGGCCTTCGCGCCTACTACGAGGCCCATCATGGCGTGCGCTACACCCCGGCGTCGTTGCGTGCGGCGGTGGAACTGTCGGCCCGTCACATCAACGACCGCTTCCTGCCGGACAAGGCCATTGACGTCATCGACGAGGCCGGCGCCGTGCGCAAGCTGGCCGGCACCGCGGCCAAGGGGGCCATTGGCGTGGCCGAGATGGAAAAGGTCGTGGCCGCCATGGCCAAGATTCCGGCGGCCCGGGTGACGTCTTCGGACAAGGTGCGCCTGGAAAACCTGGAAGGGGAGCTCAAGGGCCTTGTCTTCGGCCAGGAAGAGGCGGTCGAAGCCATTGCCAAGGCCATCCTGCGTTCCCGGGCCGGGCTGGCCAATGTCGGCAAGCCCACGGGCTCATTCCTGCTGGCCGGTCCCACGGGCGTGGGCAAGACCGAACTGGCCAAGCAGCTCGCCGCCGTGCTCGGCATCCACTTCGTGCGGTTCGACATGAGCGAATACATGGAGAAGCACGCGGTGGCCCGGCTCATTGGCTCGCCTCCGGGTTACGTCGGCTTCGAACAGGGCGGGCTGCTCACCGATGCCATCCGCAAGCATCCGTATTCGGTGCTGCTGCTCGACGAGGTGGAAAAGGCCCACCCGGACATGTTCAACATCCTGCTCCAGGTGATGGACTATGCCACGCTGACCGACAACAATGGCCGCAAGGCCGACTTCGGCCACGTGATCCTGCTGATGACCACCAATGCCGGAGCCAGGGAAATGTCGGCCAAGAGCATCGGTTTTGCCACAGCCAAGCCCGGGGACATGGCCGACAAGGGCAAAAAGGCCATTGACCGGCTGTTCAGCCCCGAATTCCGCAACCGGCTCGACAGCATTATCTCCTTCAAATCGCTGACGCCCGAGATCATGGACCGGATCGTGCATAAGTTCATCCGGGAACTCAACGCCCAGATGGCCGAGAAGCGGGTGTTCATCCGCCTCACCCCGGCCGCTGTGGCCCGGCTGGCGGAAAAGGGCTTTGACGCCGATTACGGCGCGCGGCCCCTGGCCCGGGTCATCCAGGTGGAGATCAAGGACACGCTGGCCCAGGAAATGCTCTTCGGCAAACTGCAAAAGGGCGGCGAGGCGGAAATCGACGCCGCGCCGGATGGAGCTCCGGAACTGTTCACCTTCGCCTTCTCCAGCCGGGCGCCGAAAAAGCCCGTGGCCGAAGCGGCCGCTGTGGAGTAGTGGGGGGAGAGACGGAAAAGAGACGACGACGAAGAGGAAGAATGCCTTGCGGCGGCCGGGAGGGGATGATCCCCTCCCGGACCCTCCTCAAAAGAATCGGGCGGCGCGCGGCGATCGGGTGATCCGATCGTCTCGCGCCGCCCGATTCTGAAAAGCAGGGAAGGCGACGGCGTGTGTTTTTCCTGAAGAGGCCGGGGGAGAATCCCCCGGCGGGGCCCGGGGGCAGCGCCCCTGGCAGGGAGGTCAGGAGGGACAGCGTCCCTCCTTGCACGTCATGCCGGTATTTTATCTCACCGAGGAACCGGTCTTCCCGAGGCCGTCGTTGGCCGAACCGGGGGGGCTTTTGGCTGTTGGCGGCGATTTGCGGCCGCAGCGGCTGCTTGCGGCGTATCGCCGGGGGATTTTTCCCTGGTATGACGAACGCAGTCCCATTTTGTGGTGGTCGCCGGACCCCAGGCCCATCCTGTTCCCGGGGCGGGTCCATGTGTCCAAACGTCTTGAGCGCACGATTCGTTCGGGGAAGTTCCGGGTGACGCTGGATACGGATTTTGGCGGCGTCATTCGTGGCTGCGCCGGGGTGGCGCGGCTGGCCGGGGACGGCACCTGGATTGTGCCGGAGATGATCGAGGCCTACGAGCGGCTGCATGCCGCCGGCCATGCCCACAGCGTCGAGGCCTGGCTTGATGGCGAGCTTGTGGGCGGGGCCTACGGCGTGGCCATCGGCAAGGCCTTTTTTGGCGAATCCATGTTTCACCAGGCGACGGATGCCTCCAAGGTGGCCTTCGTGACCTTGTGCCGCCATCTGGACGGCCTGGGCTTCCACTTCATCGACTGCCAGCAGACGACCGGGCACCTGTGCCGGTTCGGGGCGGAGGAAGTGACGCGAAACGAATTCCTGCGCCGGCTGGAAGTGGCGAGGCAGTACGGGGGCGGGGTCGGGAAATGGCGCTTGGAGCCGGCCGCGAGTTAGGCCTTCTCCTTCCTGTCCACCCACTTTTCCACCCGTATCGGCGTGAACGTCCGCATTGCGGCCAGCATCCCTTCGGGCGTGTCGGCGGACAGCACCAGTCCTTTGTACGCTTCTTTGATGAAGCCTTCCCCGGCCATGCGGTCCACAAATTCCAGAAGCGGGTCATAGTAGTTCTGGCTGTTGAGCAGCCCGCAGGGCTTCTCGTGCAGCCCGAGCTGCGCCCAGGTGATGATTTCGCAGAATTCTTCCAGCGTCCCCATGCCGCCGGGCAGGGCAATGAATCCGTCGGACAACTCGGCCATGCGCGCCTTGCGTTCGTGCATGGACGACACCACGTGCAGCTCCGTCAGACGCGGATGGGCCAGTTCCTTGCGGCGCAGGAAATCCGGCAGAACCCCCACGGCCCGGCCGCCGGCAGCCAGCACGGCATCCGCCACCGCGCCCATGAGCCCGACGCAGGCCCCGCCGTAAACCAGGGTCAGCCCTTGGCCGGCTATAAGCTGTCCCAGGCCGTTGGCCGCTTCCACATAGGCCGGATCGGCCCCGGACGACGAACCGCAAAAAACGCAGACGCTTTGCATAAACGACTCCAAAGGGCCGCCCAGGCGGCCCCAAGCATGACAAACTAAACGCGGCGGGAATTATTCGATGCCCTCGATGATGGGCTTGTGCTGGCTCAGATCGAAAAAGCCCCGGGCCGGGAAGGGCAGGGGATAGTTGGGGATCTTGTCGAAATGGATAAAGCCGATGTCCTTGCCCTCGGTCAGTTCCGAAAGGGCCGTCAGGCCGAGGGGAACCGGAAAGTTGAGCGCGCAGGCATGGATTTCGGACACCTTGTCCTGGTATCGGGTCTTGATGTACTCCACGAGCGCATCGCGTTCTTCCTCGGTGAAGGCCTCCAGGAGCACCCGGCGGCAGCTCTCAAGGCTTACCGGCAGATCCGGGTCCACGGGATCGCCCATGAGGACGTTCCAGTCGTAGATCTCTTCCTCGGCCGGGTCCCATTCGGGCCGGAAGAGGTGGACATTGACGTCCTTGCGGCCTTTGAAACTTTTGATGACAATGGACACGGTCCAGGCCCGGTCCACGGGCAGGTTGAAATCGGCCGGTACGACATCGATTTCCATGTGGCGTCTCCTTGACGAACGGATGTCCCCGGATACGGCGCGGCTGGGCCGCCGGCCCGGACGCTTCGGGGGGATTGGCTTTCGTTGCGTTGCAAAGGCGTATAATAGAAAACACCATGCGTTTCCAGCTAGAATCCGACTACGAGCCTCGCGGCGACCAGCCCCGGGCCATCGACGAATTGTCGGTCAATCTGTCCCAGGGCGTGCCCAGCCAGGTGCTGCTTGGCGCCACCGGAACAGGCAAGACCTTTACCATGGCCCAGGTGGTGGCCCGGCTCAACCGGCCGGCCCTGGTCATGGCCCCCAACAAAACCCTGGCCGCCCAGCTCTACAGCGAGTTCAAAGGGCTTTTCCCGAACAACGCGGTGGAGTATTTCGTCAGCTATTACGATTACTACCAGCCGGAAGCCTATCTGCCGCGCACCGATACCTACATAGAGAAAGACGCTTCCATAAACGACGACATCGACAAATTGCGCCACGCCGCCACCCATTCCCTGCTGACCCGCCGCGATGTGCTTATCGTGGCCTCGGTGTCGTGCATCTATGGCCTGGGGTCGCGCGATTATTATGAGCGCATGGTGCTGAACCTGACGGTCGGCGAAAAGACCGGCATGGAAGCGGTGCTGGCCCGGCTGGTCGAGATCCAGTATGAGCGAAACGATTACGATTTCCACCGGGGCGTGTTTCGCGTGCGCGGCGACGTCATCGAACTGATTCCGGCCTATGCCCGGGAGCGCGCCCTGCGTCTGGAGTTTTTCGACGACGAACTGGAAGCCATCCTGGAAACCGATCCGCTTACCGGGGACGTGCTCGGCTCCATGGAAAAGGCCGTCATCTTCCCGGCCAGCCACTATGTGTCCGATCGCGGCAACCTGAACCGCGCCGTCTCGGACATCCGCGAGGAACTGCGGCTGCGCCTGACCCCGCTTCGCGACGCCGGGGACCTGCTCGCCGCCCAGCGCCTGGAGATGCGCTGCCTCCAGGACCTGGAGATGATCGAGGAACTCGGCTACTGCAACGGCATCGAGAACTATTCCCGCCATCTCGACGGCAGAAAGGCCGGCGAGCCGCCCTACACCCTGCTCGACTACTTTCCCGAGGATTTCATCCTGTTCGTGGACGAGTCCCACATCACCGTGCCGCAGATCGGCGGCATGTACGCCGGCGACCGTTCGCGCAAGCAGACCTTGGTCGATTACGGTTTCCGGCTGCCCTCGGCCCTGGACAACAGGCCGTTTAATTTCGAGGAATTCCTTGGCCACATCGGGCAGGCCGTCTATGTCTCGGCCACGCCCGGCGATTGGGAGATCAAGCGGGCCGAGGGCGTGGTGGTGGAGCAGATCATCCGGCCCACCGGCCTGCTCGATCCCGAGGTGGAGGTGCGCCCGACCAAGGGGCAGGTGGACGATCTCATGGCCGAATGCCGCACCCGGGTGGCGGCCGGGGAACGGGTGCTGGTCACCACGCTGACCAAGCGCATGGCCGAAGAGTTAAACGAGTACTTGAACTCTATGGGCGTTCCCGCCAAGTACCTGCACTCCGACATCGACACCCTGGAGCGGGTGGCCATCATCCGCTCCCTGCGCCAGGGGGATTTCTCGGTGCTCGTCGGCATCAACCTCCTGCGCGAAGGTCTGGACATCCCGGAAGTCTCGCTGGTGGCCATCCTCGACGCGGACAAGGAGGGTTTTTTGCGCTCCGCCCGTTCGCTCATCCAGACTTTCGGCCGGGCGGCCCGCAACGTCGGCGGCCGGGTCATCCTCTATGCCGACACGGTCACCGGCTCCATGCGCGCGGCCATGGACGAGACCGCCCGGCGGCGGGAAAAGCAGGAAGCCGCCAACCGTGAGGCAGGCATCGTTCCCACCACCATCATCAAGGCCATGGACAGCGTGCTCGACAGCCTGTACGGCCAGGGCGGCGAATCCCCGGCAGGAGCCGGCTGCGCTTCCGCCGGCGCGGCGGCGTACGGCACGGCCCGGGGCGGCCTGTCGGCCCCGGCGGGGATTCGGGAAGAGGCAGGGGCCTACGGGGGCATGTCCAAAAAAGCCCTGGAAAAGAAAATCAAAGTCCTGGAGCGGGAAATGCGCGAGGCGGCCAAGGCCCTGGAATTTGAAAAAGCGGCCGGATTGCGCGATCAGACGGCGGTTCTGCGGCAGCGGCTGTTGGAGATGGGCTGACATGGCCCACCGTTCCCTTGTCCTGCACAGCCGGGCTGTGCGCCTCCATCACCGCCTGGGCGCCTGGGGGCCGCTGATCGGCGGCTTTGTCGCCCTGGCCCTGGTGTTCCTCATGGGGCTTGTCGGCTATATGCGCGTGGAGGGCTGGAGTTTTTTCGACAGCCTGTATCAGGTGGTCATCACGCTTTCCACCGTCGGCTTCCAGGAAGTCTACCCCCTGTCCCGCAACGGCCGCATCCTGACCATGGTCCTCATCGTTTCCGGCGTGGGGTCGTTTGCCTATCTTGTCGGCTCCTTCACCCAGGTGTTGGTGGAGGGCCGGTTGCAACAGTATCTCGGGAGACGGCGCATGCAAAAAATCATCGACGGGCTGAGCGACCACGTCATCATCTGCGGCTACGGCCGCATCGGCTCCATCGTGGCCCGCGAGATCCTGGCCGAAAACGTGCCGGCCGTCATCGTCGAGAGCAACCCTGAGGTGGTGCGGCTGCTGGAAGAACAGGGCATCCCGTACGTCGCCGGCGACGCCACGGCCGACGAGGTGCTGCTGGCGGCCGGGCTTATGCGGGCCAGAACCCTGGTCGCCGCCCTGACCCAGGAGGCGGCCAACGTCTATGTGACGCTGACGGCTCGCCAGCTTTGTCCCGGCATCCGCATCGTGGCCCGGGCCGACGCCCAGGGGCATACCCAGCGCCTGCAGCGGGCCGGAGCCGATCAGGTGCTCGTGCCGCATCTGTACGGCGGCGTGCGCATGGCCCAGTCGGTATTGCGCCCGACGGTCACGAGTTTTCTGGAGCTGGCCGGCAGCAGCGGCGACATAGACCTGCAGATGGAAGAACTGCAGATCCGCGAGAAATCGGAAATCGTCGGCCAGAACCTGATCGAGGCGCGCATCCGGCCGCGTTTCAATCTCATTGTCATTGCCGTCAAGAAGGCCGCGGGCGATATGATCTTCAACCCCCAGCCCCAGGCCGTGCTGGAAGCCGGGGACACCATGATCCTGGTCGGACAGAAGGACGGCCTCGACGGCCTGCGGGAGATTCTTTGAATCCTGCCGATGTCGAGGTGGTTGTGGCCCGCTACCGGGAGGATGTGTCCTGGACGGCCCGGCTCGGGCTGCCGGTCACGATCTACGACAAATCCGGAGCGCCGGGACCGCATGCCCTGCCCAACATCGGCCGCGAGGCCCATACCTACCTGACGCACATCGTAAGACGCTACGATGCGCTGGCCGGGGCCACGGTCTTCATCCAGGGCGCGCCCTTCGAGCACATGCCGGCAGGGACGACGCCCGAGGCGCTGGGGGGGCGCATCGCCCGGAATGTCCGGCTTGGCGTCGGCTTTGCCGGCTTTGCCTTTTTCAAGCTCAAATGCGACAGGCTCGGGCGGCCGCACCAGATGGCCGACCCGGGCCTGCATGGCCGCCGCGCCGGCTTCGGCAAGGACATTCCGGTCGGTGCGGTCTACGCCGGGCTTTTCGCCGGCCCTGTGCCGGAAACCTTTCTGGCGACGGCCCCGGCCGGCATGTTTTACGTGGCCCGGCAGCGCATTCTGGCCCGTCCCCTGGCGTTCTACCGGAAGGCCCTGGATCTGGCGGCCGCCGATCCCGATGATGCCGGCAACACCGGCCACGCCTTCGAACGGCTGTGGCAGGTCATTTTCAACGGCGACGCCCGCCTGAATAAAACCGAATGGAAGTGACGAGGATATGCCCGTGTCCGATGCGAGCGTCAGCAACCGCCTGCGCGAATTGCGCGATCTGATCCATTACCACGACCACCGCTACTACGTCCTTGACGATCCCGAGATCGAGGACGCGGCCTACGACGCCCTGTACCGGGAGCTTCGGAGCCTGGAGACGGCCCACCCCGAGCTGGCTGATCCCAATTCGCCGTCGCGCCGGGTGGGCGGGGCCGTGCTGCCGGCCTTTGCCTCAAAGCCGCACCGGCTGCGCATGTACAGCCTGGACAACGCCATGAGCGAGGAGGAATGGTCCGACTTCGTCGCCCGGGCCGCCAACAAGCTCGACAAGGACGGCGTGCCCTTTGTCCGCTCGTTTTGGGTCGATCCCAAATTCGACGGGCTGGCCATCGAGATCATCTATGAAAACGGCGTGTATGCCGGGGCGCTCACGCGCGGCGACGGCGAGGTCGGCGAGGATGTGACGGAAAACGTGCGCACGATCAAAAACGTGCCCCTGGACCTGCGTCCCCATGCCCGCCGGGCCGGGCTGCCCGTCCCGTCCCTTCTGGAAGTGCGCGGCGAGGTGGTCATGACCCGCCAGGATTTTTATGTGCTAAACGAGCGCCAAAGGGAGCAGGGCGGCAAGATCTTCGCCAATCCCCGCAATGCGGCGGCCGGATCGGTACGCCAGCTCGATTCCAGGATTTCCGCCTCCCGTCCGCTGACGTTTTTTGCCTACGGCATCGGCAGCCAGGATTGGGGGAACGCCGGCCCGGACTGGACGACCCATGCCGGAGTCATGGCCGGCCTGGCCCGGCTTGGCCTGCCTGTGGCCTCCCAGGGCCGGGTGGTGACGGCCGAGGGGGTCTACCCTTATTTCGCCGCCCTGGGGGAACGCCGCCAGGAGTTGCCCTTTGAGATCGACGGGGTGGTGGTCAAGGTGGACGACCTTGGGCTCCAGGAAGCCCTGGGCTTTACCGACCGGGCCCCGCGTTTCGCCATTGCCCTCAAATATCCGGCCCATGAGGCCGAGACGGTGCTCAAAAAAATCGATGTCCAGGTGGGCCGCACCGGGGTGCTCACGCCCGTGGCCATTCTCGCGCCGGTCAGTCTGGCCGGGGTGACGGTGGCCCGGGCCACCCTGCACAACGAGGACGAGATCAAGGCCAAGGATCTGCGCGAAGGCGACACGGTGGTGGTTCGCCGGGCCGGGGACGTCATCCCGGAAGTGGTCAGGGTCGTGCCCGACAAACGGCCGGAAGGCCTTGGAGAATTTGTTTTCCCCCATGTCTGCCCGTCGTGCCGCTCGCCGGCCGTGCGCGGCGAAGGGGAGGCGGCCTGGCGCTGCGTCAATCTGGCCTGTCCGGCCATGCTGCGGCGGGGCATCGGCTATTTCGTGTCCAAGTCCGGGCTCGATATCGAGGGACTCGGGGCCAGGTGGGTGGAGACGCTCATTGCCAAGGGCATGGTCCGCACGCCGGCCGACCTGTTCGAACTGGCCGAGGCCGACCTGATTCCCCTGGAGCGCATGGCCGAAAAGTCGGCGGCCAACCTTGTGGCTGCCGTGGAAGAAGCCAGGAAAAAGGCCACTTTGCCAAAGCTCATTGCCGCCCTGGGCATCCGGCAGGTCGGCACGCGCACCGCCCGCACCCTGGGCGGGCATTTTGTCGATCTGGACGCCCTGGGCGCGGCCACGGCCGAGGAGTTGACCGCCCTGCCCGACATCGGGCCGGAAGTGGCGGCCTCGATCCGGGAGTTTTTCGGCAATCCCGAAAACCGCGTCCTGCTGGCCCATTTCAAGGAGATCGGCCTGTGGCCGGCAAACGAGCCCGTGGCTGCCGCTCCGGCGTCAGCCACGGCCCTGACCGGCAAGCGTTTTCTCTTCACCGGAGGGTTGCCGGGAATGTCGCGCGATACGGCCCAGGCCCTGGTGGAGGCTGCCGGCGGGAAGGTGGTGTCGTCGGTGTCGAAAAAACTCGACTATCTGGTGGCCGGGGCCGATCCTGGCTCCAAGCTGGCCAAGGCCCGGGATCTGGGCGTCGCCGTGCTTTCGCCGGAAGCGTTCAATGCGCTTCTGGCCCAAACAAGCACGGCGGTTGCGACCCAGGGATCGCTTTTGGAATAAGGCGGCCGACCATGCCCCATCCTCCCAGGCGGCTTCGACTCGTCGATGAACTGGGCGTGCCGAAGACCCTGATCGCCGGCCATGACGTCGTCAGACGTTCGCAAAGCCGGGACTGGCTCGTGCTGGGGCTGGGGCCTGATCCCCAGACCCTGGCCGCCGGCCTGCCGCCGGATGCCCGGGTCGGCTATCTGGAGTGCCCGGACTTTTCCGGGCAGGCCGGCGGGGACTGGCGCGCCGCCATTCCGGCCGCTTGGCAACGGGTGGAAGCGTTTGATCCGCTGGTCGATCAGAATATCCTTTTTTATAGCGCCGCCATGCGGCTTTTCCCGGGCTTTTGGGCCCCTGTCCGGGCTTCCCTGCGTCTGCCTCGGCCGGCCCTGGCCGGCAGCGGCGGGGACAGGACGGCGCTGGTGCCGGACCAGGAAAACCGCCTCATCGCTCCCGAGGCGGCCCAGGCCCTGCGGGACGAAGGATTTGCCGTCCGGGCCGTGGGACGTGACGATCTGATCGCCTGTCTGGAACACAGCCGGCCCGAACTCTTTCTCTCCATCAATTTCGCCGGCCTCGACCGCTACGGCGAGACGCAGGCTCTGCTTGCCCGGGCGGGGGTGCCGGTGGCCGTCTGGTGCGTGGACAATCCCTTCCACGCCCTGTCCGGCGTCAAAACCGTGGCCTGGAAGCATCTCCATCTCTTCGTCACGGACGACTGGTTTGTGGAGCCCCTGCGGCGTCATGGAGCCCAAAGCGTCCACCATCTGCCCCTGGCGGCCAACCCGGATTTTTTTCAGGCTGTTCCCGACCGGCCGGATCTGGCGGACAAGCTCCTGTTTGTCGGGCGCAGCGCCTTTCCCGACAAGGAGCGTTTCTTCTCCGGGCTTTCGCTTCCGGCCGAGCTGTGGCGCGAGGCGCAGGATATGCTGCTTCGCGGCCGGCGTCCGGATTTTTCCTGGTGGGCCGGCAAACTGGGCATCGCCGCCTTCTGGCCGGGGGTGGCGGCCAGACGCGTGGGATTCGGAGCGGAAGAGTCGGGATTGTCCTGGCGGTCCATGGTCATTCGGGAGGCCGCCGGGACAGGATCGCTTGCGGTTTGCGGGGACGACTCCTGGCGCGAGGCGACGGACATTCCCTTCGATCTGCTGCCGTGCGTGAACTATTACGGCCCGCTGGCCGGCATGTACGCCTCGGCCCGCTACGTCCTTGGGACGGTGAGTCCGCTGCTGCCCCACGGCCTGACCCAGCGCCATTTCGACGTCTGGGCCGCCGGCGGCTGCCTCTTGACCGACAACACGCCGGGGCTGGACATCTTTCCCCGGGAACTGGCGCGTCCGGTCACCTACGGCCGGGCCGGGGACATCCCGGCGCTGGCCCGCAACCTGGAAAACGACCGGGCGGGCCTTGTCGCGGCCTGGAGGGACCTGATCGCGTCGAAACACTCCTACCGCCACAGAATCCGCGCCATCCTGGAGCGCATCGCCTGACGGGTCCCCAAAACGGACGCGGGCGGCAGGCATGGTTGGCGTCCGGTGCTGCTTTTACGGCTGGCTGAGCTCGAAATAATCCGTCCGGTCGATGCCGGGAAAAACGTAGAGGGCCGGCGTGCACGTTCCCTGACGGATAATGTGCAGTTCGCAGGGCAGCACGCGGCCGGCGGCGATGCCGTATCTGGCTGCGAATTGCGGCCCCGGCGGCATGCCGTTGACCAGGGTCAGGGTTTGCGGGCGGTCAGGCTGATAGAGCGGTTCGCCAATGATGGGCGTATCCGGGGCAAAGGTGAAGGTTACGGCCAGCGGCGGATACGGCGTGGGAGCATCGGCCATCTCCGGCGACGCCCGCCAGGGGGTAACCGAGGCAATGGTCGCCTTGCCCGCAAAGACGGCATAGCGGCACGGGCCGCCGACGCGGGACTGGGCGGACGCGGGGCAGGGCCCGGCCAGGGCGATGAGGCAACACAACGCGGCGATCCAGGCCAGGGGGCGCATGGGCATCTCCCGGTTGTTGAGGGCGGTTATTTGGCCAGAAGGCGCAGGTACAGGTCGCCGCGCATGGGGCCGATGCGCCGGCCCATGCCCTTGAGCCGTATGGGCCGGCCCACCACGAAATCCGGGGGCAGGGTGACTTCCACCATGGTGGGTTTGGGGTTGCCCAGGCCATGGCGGATGCCGACACGGATACGGGTTCCGGGCTGGAGGCTCGAACTGGGCAGATGGACGGTTTGTTCGTCGTCGAGCTGCTTGTTCAAGTAGTTCTTTATAGTTCCAAAAAAACCTTTGGAAATATCAAGGGATACAGCCTTATCTCCCCACTGGACCGAGACTTTTCGCGGCCCTTTGGCCCTGACCGGCCCCTTGCTTGCCGGAGCGCTTTTGACCTGGCGGTAAATGTCTTCGAACACCTGCCGGGCGAAGGGGTCCTTGAGCAGGTCTTGCAGGACCTCTTCGCGTCGAAAAAAGAAGCCGGTGTCCGCATTGCTTTTGGAGGCATGGGTATAGGCCTGCCGGGCTTGGCGTTCGCGCTGGGCCTTGGCGCCGGGGCCGTCGGTTCCGGCGTCGGCCGGCTTGGCGCGTTCCTTGGCCCCTGGGGCCTGTTTTTCCTGGCTGCCGCCCGGGGGGACGTCGCGATTGCCGTAGTAGTGCCGCAACAGCAGATAGGCCTCGTTGAGGCGCTGGAAATTGCGCTTGGCGGCCGGGTCGTTGGGATGCAGGTCGGGGTGCAGCGTGAACGCCAACCGGCGATAGGCGGATTTGACGACTTCAAGTTCATCCGCCGGCGAAACCCCAAGCAGGGAGCGCGCCTCGTCAAGGCGCATCGAATCCTGGCCGGCCATGCTCCGTTTCCTCTGGTGTTTCCGGCGGGATGTCGGCCAGGGCTTCGGGTACGCCCTCTCCCCGCGCGCGGTTGAGCCCCCGGCTTGCGAGATATGCCCGGCCTTGACGGGCAAATTCCGCATGGGAAGCCTGTGTGTTGATGCCCGGGCAATCCTCGGCCGCCATGGCGTGGCTTGCGGCGTCGATGATGTTGCCCCGGAAAAAAGGCCACGCCCGGCAGACGTCAGGGCGGGCCGGGTGGATGGAACACCCTACTGTATAAAAGATGCAGTAATTATCCGTCCCGATAATGAGCCGATGCTTGCCGTTTATGAATTCTGCAAAGCGCGACAGCATTGTTTCCCGGTCAAGATGCACATGATCGGCCAGTCGATCTATGTCCGTATCGGACAGGACAATGCCGCCTACTCCCTGGCAGCAATGGCCACAACGCTGGCACGTGAAGGCGATGGTCTGCGACATCGCCATATCCTAACCCCAAATACGTCGGTGTTCAACCATGATGCAACGATCCTCCACGACAAAGACGCCGCTTGGGGCAAGCAGGTTCCTGGCCTCGGGACTGGCGATCCCGGACTGCATCCAGAAGCAGGCCGGATGCCGGGCGAGGCCCAGTGTTTCGGCGGCATGGGCCGGGCAATGGGCCGGAGCCCGGAAGAGATTGACGATATCGACGGGCTCGTCGATGTCGGCCAGGGTTTTGCGGGCCGGCAGGTCCCAGACCACGGCCCGGGCCGGGTGGACGGGAATGACGCGAAAGCCGGCGGCGATCATGTATCGGCCGACCATGTCCACTTCCGTGCCCGGGCGGTCCTTGGCCCCGACGAGGGCGATGGTTTTGCCCGGGGCGAGCAGGGCCTTGAGTGCGGTGTCTGCGTAGAGCATGCGTTCCGGGTGGTTTTCGTTCGTGGTAAAAAGGTGTATCCGCTTGGCGGCATTCCTGCCTGGAGGTCATACGCCCATGCCTGATTCCGCCATCGGCCGCCTGACTGTCGATGAGGCCCGCGCCCTGTGGGAGGACGAGGACGTCTTTTCCCTGGGGAAGCTGGCCCACGCCGCGCGGCTGGCCCTGCATCCCGAACCGGTTGTTACCTATATCGTCGATCGCAACATAAACTATACCAATGTCTGCGCCTGCGGCTGCAGATTTTGCGCTTTTTTCCGCCCGCCGGGGCATGCCGAGGGGTATGTGCTGTCGCGGGACGAACTGGCGGCCAAGGTGGCCGAAACCGTGGAGCTTGGCGGCTACCAGATTCTGCTCCAGGGCGGCATGCACCCGGACCTGCATCTGGATTTCTACGCCGGCATGCTGGCCTTTCTCCGGGATCGGTTCCCCGGGGTGGCTGTGCACGGCTTCTCGCCGCCGGAAATCGTGTTTCTGGCCAAAATGGAAGGGCTCTCCATAGCCGAGGTGCTGGCCGAACTCAAGGCCTCGGGACTGGCCTCCCTGCCGGGAGGCGGGGCGGAGATCCTCTCCGATCCCATCCGCAGTTCGGTATCGCCCAACAAATGTCCGGCCGACGAATGGATCGGGGTCATGGCCGGAGCCCATAAACTCGGTCTTCGCAGCACGGCCACCATGGTCATCGGCCTTGGCGAGAGCATAGCGCACCGGCTGGAACACCTGTTGCGCATCCGCGAGCTGCAGGACGCCACCGGCGGTTTCACGGCCTTTATTCCCTGGACGTTCCAGCCCGGCAACACGGCCTTGTCCGCGCCGGAGGCGTCATCCTGGGAATACCTGCGCATGCTGGCCCTGTCGCGCCTGTTTTTGGACAACGTTCCCAACATCCAGGCGTCCTGGGTGACCCAGGGCCCCATGGTGGGCCAGATGGCGCTCTATTTCGGGGCCAACGATTTCGGTTCGACCATGATCGAGGAAAACGTGGTGGCTGCCGCCGGCGTCCATTTCCGCATGGAAGAGGACGAATTGCGGCGTCTGGTGGTCAAGGCCGGTTTCGAACCGGCCCGGCGCAACATGGACTATTCCCGGCGCGACGCCTAAGCCTTGCCGGGGCGGGCGCTCAGGCCCACGCCGACAAGGGCCAGGGCGGCCCCGGTCCATTGCAGGGTGGTCATGACCTCGTCGAGGAAGAATCGGGAGAGCAGGCAGGCGACCACCGGAATGAGGTTGATAAAGACCGCCGCCTTGGCCGCCGGGGCCCGGCTGACGCCGTAGTTGTACAGGCCGTAGGCCACGAAGGTGACCCCTATGCCGAGAAAAACCACGGCCAGGGCCGGACCGGCCTGAATATGGTCGGGGAGGGGCGTGAAAAAGAGCACGGGCGCGAAAAAGACCGTCCCTGTCAGCCCCTGTACGGCGGTGAGATAGAGCGGCCGGTGCCGGGCGGCAAGGTGTCTGGCGGTCACAATGTAGCCCACGGCACAGCACATGGCCAAAAATTCAAGGAAGTTGCCAAGGATCGGGTGGGGCGCGTCCTCGGTCGCCCCGCCAGAGAAGCTGATGACCATGACGCCGGCCACGGCCAGCAGCAGTCCGGTCATGGTGCGTCTTTCAAGTTTTTCTTTAAGAAACAGGGCGGCCGCCACAGCGGTCATAACAGGCAGCAGGGCTGTGACCATGGCCGCCTGGGAGGCCTGGGTCAGCGTGAGGGCCTTGGCCTCGAACACGAAATAGAGGCATGGTTCGCAAAAGGCCATGAAAAGCAAGCCCGGCCAGTCGCCCCGGGCTGCCCGGAAGCCGCCCAGACGCCGCCACAGCAGGCCGAAAAACACCGAGGCCAGGGCCATGCGGCAAAAGACCACCAGAAGCGGGGAAAAGCCCCGCATGGCGATCTTCATGGCGATAAAGGAGCCGCCCCACAGCAGGGTGGCGGCAACCAGTGCGAAAAAGGCCGGCCAGGCCAGCCGGGTGTTTGGCATTACCGTCATCCTGTCAGCGGGTTAAGGGGTGTTGTCGCGGCGACCGGCTGGCAGCCGGAGGCGCGGCCGCAGGCCGGAAGGCCGCTATACCCCCTTGGCCCCGGAATGCAACCCAAATGGAGTCGCGATGTTCACAGCCCTTGAACGCCTTCCGGAAACGGAAATGAGTCTTCGCCACGAAAAATGCCGCGCCGCCCTGGCCGAGGTTGCCCCCTCGGCCGGCGGGCTGCTCGTATTTTCCCGGTTGGCCATGTATTATCTCACCGGGTCCTGGGCCAACGGGGTCCTGTGGCTGCCGGCTGCCGGCGCGCCGGTGCTTCTGTGCCGCAAAGGGCGCGAGCGGGCCGTTCTGGAATCGCCCCTGGAAACCATTGTGTCCTTCCGGTCGTTTGGCGATATCGTGCCGCTTTGCCGGCAGGCCGGCAGTCCGCTGTCCGCCGTCTGCGCCGCCGAACAGGCCGGGCTGCCCTGGAATCTGGCCAATCTGCTTGTCTCCCGGCTGCCGGGCGTTTCCTTTGTCCCGGGCGATGCCGCCCTGGCCCTGGCCCAGGCCCGCAAATCGTCGTGGGAGCTTGAAAAACTCCGTCTTTGCGGAGCCCGCCACGCCAAGGGGCTCACGGAAACGATTCCGGCCGCCATCCGGCCCGGGATGACCGAACGGGAGATTGCCCGCAAGTGCTGGGACGCCTTTTTCGATCTCGGCCACCAGGGCCAGTTGCGCATGGGCAACTATGGCGAGGAGATCTTTCTCGGGCATATCGCGGCCGGGGATTCGGCCAACTACCCGAGCGTCTTCAACGGTCCGGTAGGGCTTCGGGGCGAGCATCCGGCCCTGCCTTTTTCCGGCTATGCCGGCACGGTCTGGAAAAAGGGCGGCGTGCTCACCCTGGACATCGGTTTTGCCCTGGAAGGCTATACTACCGACAAGACCCAGGTGTATTTCGCCGGCAAGGCGTCAGAGATGCCCGATGCGGTCCGCCGGGGCCACGACCTGTGCATGCAGGTGCAGCAGGCCGTGGCCGAACGCCTCGTGCCCGGAGCCATTCCGAGCGAGCTCTACGCGCTTTCCCTGGCCATGGCCGAGGCGGCCGGGCTGTCGGAAGGCTTCATGGGCCTTGGCGAAAACGCGGTGCGTTTTCTCGGGCACGGCATCGGCCTGACCATCGACGGCTGGCCCGTCCTGGCCAAGGGCTTCGACATGCCGGTCGAGGCCGGCATGACCCTGGCCCTGGAACCCAAGTTCGGCATCCCGGGGGTCGGGATGGTCGGCGTGGAGAACACCTTCGAGGTGACCCCGGCAGGCGGCAGATGCCTGACCGGCGACGCCTTCGACATCATCTGCATGGAATAAGGCCGGCTGTCAGCAACGCGTCCCGGCGGGCGAAAGCGGCAGGAGGACGGCCCGCACGGGCGAGGCCTCGGCATCGGGAACGGCCAGCGGCAGGCAGACCAGCCGGTAACGGCCGGGCCGGACTGTTTCCAGGTCAAGCCCTTCAAGAATGAGTACGCCGGCGGCGAGCAGGAGATGGTGCACGGGATAAGCCGGATTGGTGAGCGGTTCGATGCTCATGGCGTCGATGCCGACAAGAGGCGTCTGGCGGCGCGCCAGTTCCCGGGCCAGGGATGGCGTGGCGACGGCGAACGCTTCCGGGAAATCCGGGCCGGCAAAAAGGCGTTCGACGGAATTGACGGTGCGAAGCAGGACCGCCTCGCCGGGGCGGGTGACGACGTCGGCGAGGATGTCGGCCGCAAGCGCCGTCTCCCCGCCGCAATCCACCACCAGGGCCGGCAGGAGGAAGGCGGCAGCCGGATAATCCCCGGCCCGTTTTCCTCCGGGGAGGAAGTGGGCCGGGAAATCAATATGGGTGGCGTTGTGGGCGCAAAGGCTCCACGACGCCACCTCGCAGCCATCGGTCGCCTGGTTGAGGAACGGCTGCCGGGAGAAGGGCGGGTCGCCCGGGACCGGCGGGGCGGACGGCAGGGGAAGCGAGATGTCGCAACAGCCCCCGCTCTCCCGCAGACCATCAGCGCAAGGCATCCATGGCGGCCCGCCGGCTGTCATCCGCAGGCTTTTTCCGCATACTTGATGAGGTTGATGGCCGCACCCTGGGGGTCGCCCACCACGCAAAACCGTCCGACGCCCGGAATGTCCGTGGGCTCTTTGTAAACGGAGCCGCCCAGTTCCACGGCCCGGCGGGCGCTGGCGTCCACGTCCTCCACCGTGACGTAGCTTCCCCACATGGGCGGCATGCCCCTGGCTTCAGCCGGGATGGGCATGATGCCGCCCACAGGCGTGTCGCCGACCTTGACCAGGGTGTAGGTTATGCCTGCCTCGGGCATGGAGGCGTCCTGCGTGGTCCAGCCAAAAAGCCCCGTGTAGAAGGCGATGGCTCCTTCCACGTTTGTGGTCAGCAGTTCGTTCCAGCTGAAAGCGCCCTGTGTTTTCATGGCGTCGTGCATTTTGGCCTCCGGTGATGTGTGTGGCCGCGCCGGGGGCGCGGCAGAGTATTTCCCAGATACGGACATTGCCGGCCGACGGCAACCGGCATGGCCGGGAATCGCGCCAGCGCGGACCCAAATGAAAAAGCCCCCGCCGGGCGGGGGCTTTCGAGGCGGCGCGCTTGTGTCTGATCGTTACTTCTGGGCCACGTGGCAGCCGTTGTTGGAGCAGGGGGCCACGGAAAGGGGCTTCTGGCCCTTTTCCTTGCGGACCGCATTGGTCTTCATGTGGCAACCCAGACAGCTGTTTTCGGCATTTTTGTCGTGGAAGGCGCGGAAATAGGAGGTGGGCTCCTGGCGCTCCTTCAGGTTGTCGTGGCAGCCGGCCTCGGCACAACCCTGCACTTCGCTCTTGCCATCCCACATGTGGTGGCAGGTCACGCAGGCAACCGACGCGTGTTGCCCATGGGAGAACTTGACCTGGGGAAAACTGGTTTTCAAAACGCCAGACGGCCGCTTGAACGTAAGTTCGAGGGGGTAGCAGAGCGTGGATTTAGCGTCCACGATATCGCTGAACTTGCCGCCCTCGCAAAAGGCCGCCGTGGCCATGGCCAAGCTGAACACCATAACGACCAACCCGGAAAGCATGACCTTGGAACGCATCCAACTCCCTCCTTGAGCTCCTTGAAACGATAAAAGTGACCCTGCCGCTGCGAATACACAGGCGGCACCACAGGCGCTTGCCTCGCCGCCGTAATTCAAGAATAAAGCGTAAAATTTCACAAGAAGGAAGTCAACACCTTTTCCCTAAAAAGGGCGCTTCGGCGGCGTTGTCGACGGCATTTGTGATTTGATGCACAAGCAGGCGTCTGTCAGGCTGCCGCCGCACCCGCCTTCCATCCTCAGGATTCCGTCTCTTCGTCGTCGAATCTTTCAGAGGCTTCCAAGGCGTCCATCAACTCGAGGCTTAGCCGGATGAAGTCCGAGGCGGTGAGAATGCCCGCCAGCTTGCCGCCCTCGACCACAGGCAGACAACCGTATTTCTGGGTCAAAAGGACTTCCGCCGCCTGGCGCAGGGGCAGATCCGGGGTGGCCATGGCCACGTCGGTGCGCATGACCTCATGGATGGGGATGCCGGAATAGATTTCTTCCTGGGTGTCGGCGTCGATTTCGGCCAATCGGGAAACGGATGCCGCGAGCAGGTCGCGGTGGGTGAGAAGGCCCACGAAGGCCCCGGCGGCGTCGATGATGGGGAGGTGGCGGATGCGCGCCTCTTCCATGGTCCGTTTGGCCGAGAGCAGATTGTCGGTGTCGCGCAGGGCGATCAGATCTTCGGTCATAAGATCGCGGGTAGTCAACATAATGAAGGCCTCCTTTGATCGGCGCAAGGTCGCATCGTGGCGGCGCGGCTGTCAAGGCGCGCGAAGTTGACTTGGAGAGGAAATTCTGTTTTTCAGAGAGGATCGCGAACGTGCGCGACGTGGCGTCATGCGCGCGGGGTCGGGCAAAGGACAACGATGAACGGATCGGGGCCGAAAATCGATTTCAAGCGCAATCGGGAACGCATGGTCAGGGAACAGATCGAGGCCCGGGGCGTGTCCGATACCGCTGTGCTGCGGGTCATGCGCAAGGTTCCCCGCCACCTGTTTGTGGAGGAGGCGCTGATCCCCCAGGCCTACGAGGACCACCCCGTGCCCATCGGGCATGGCCAGACCATTTCCCAGCCCTATGTCGTGGCCTGGATGACGGAACTGCTGGGGGTCGAAAAAGGCTGCAAGGTCCTGGAGATCGGCACGGGGTCGGGCTACCAGACGGCCGTTCTGGCCGAACTCGGGGCCGAAGTCTATTCCGTGGAGCGGGTGCGCCCGCTGTGGGAACAGGTCCGAAAGCGGCTGGCCGAACTGCGTTACCACCGGGTGCATCTCAAGCTTGACGACGGCACCCTGGGCTGGCCCGAGGAAGCGCCTTTCGATCGTATCCTGGTCACCGCCGGCGGTCCCAAAATCCCCTCGCCCCTGGTGGCCCAGCTTGGCGAGGGGGGGCGCATGATCATCCCGGTGGGCGCCTCCAAGCGCAGCCAATCCCTTTTCGTGGTGCGCCGGGAAAACGGCCGGGTCATCGTCCGGGACGTGGGCGGCGTCCAGTTTGTGGATCTCGTCGGAGCCCATGGCTGGTAGGGCCAAGGAGCGTGTCATGACGGAAGCGAAATCGTGCCGGGGCTGCCCGGACTCTCCACAGGGCGTTTCGGAACAGGGTCGCGAGCAGCCGGGCCGGGGAGACGTCCGCGAGGGGCGTATCGGCGCCACCCTGGAAAGAATCCGCTACAAGATTTTCGTCATGAGCGGCAAGGGCGGCGTCGGCAAAAGCTCCGTTGCCGTCAATGTCGCCTGCGCCCTGGCCGCTTCCGGAGCCCGGGTGGGCCTGCTCGACGTGGACCTGCACGGGCCGAGCGTGCCGCGCATGCTCGGCCTGTCCGGAGCCATGGAGGTGGGGCCGGGGGCCGCCATTGCGCCCAAGCGGTTTGGCGATAATCTGCTTGTGGTCTCCATGCAGTCGCTGCTGTCCGACCCCGATCAGGCCGTCTTGTGGCGCGGTCCCATGAAAACTACGGCCATTCGGCAGTTTCTGGCCGATGTGGACTGGGGCGAACTCGATTATCTGGTGATCGATTCCCCTCCCGGCGCCGGCGACGAACACATGACGGTGCTCAAAACCGTTCGCGACGCCCTGTGCGTGCTTGTCACGACGCCCCAGGAAATGTCCCTGGCCGACGTGCGCAAGACCGTCAATTTTCTCCAGTACGCCAATGCCAATATCCTTGGCGTGGTGGAAAACATGAGCGGCCTTGTCTGCCCCTATTGCCACAAGGAAATCGAACTGTTCAAAAAGGGCGGCGGCGAAGCCCTGGCCGCATCCTATGGTTTGGATTTTCTCGGAGCCGTGCCGCTCGATCCGGCCACGGTCGTGGCCGGGGATCTGGGGCGGCCGGTGGTGCTTCTGGAGGGCGATTCGCCGGCCCGGCTGGCCTTTGTGGCGCTGGCCGGGGCCATTGCCGCAGCCTGTCGCCGCAGTCTGGAAGCGGCTGTCTACCCGCGCCCTTGAGGCCGCCGAGGGGCGTCGCCAGGCGCGTACCCCGCGCCGCGACGGCCGTTTCGGGAGCATGGCCGTCTTCCGGACGGGAAAAATGCGGAAAGCCGGCTGCTGCGGCAGGGATTGTTTCGTTCAAAAAGAAAAATGATTGCCCCCCGGAATTGTCAGCGGATGGCCGCCTGAGGCGGGGTATCCGGCATCATCCGCGTCCCGCCCGGCAGGCCGGGACGCGGGGAAAGGCTTTACGCGAGGCGGGGATTGCTTTAATTGCCTGCCTGCATCCGTAATTTTCGAAAGGCCCGGCCAAGCATGTTCAATCTCGCCAACAACCTGACGCTCGCCCGCATTGCGGCCGTGCCGATCCTCGTGATCCTGCTGTATTTTCCCGGACGGGGGACCTGTCTTGTCGCCATGCTGTTTTTTATCGCCGCTTCGGTGACGGACATCGTGGACGGGGTCGTGGCCAGACGGCGCAACCTCGTCACCACCCTGGGCAAGTTTCTCGATCCCCTGGCCGACAAGCTGCTGATCAGTTCCCTGCTGATCATGCTCACGCATCTGGGCTGGGTGGAGGCCTGGGTGGCCGTCGTCATCATCGGCCGGGAAATCGCCGTCACCGGGCTGCGGGCCGTGGCCGCCGACCACGGGGTGGTCATCGCGGCGGACAAATTCGGCAAGCTCAAAACCGTCCTGCAAATGGTCGCCCTGTGTCCGCTCGTCCTGCACTATCCCTGGTATGGCCTGGATCCCAATCCCCTCGGCAGGACGCTTTTGTATCTGGCCCTGGTTTTGACGCTTGTATCCGGCGTGAATTACTTTTATGTATTTGGAAAAAAAGTGATGTGGTCGGAAAAGGAAGCCCGCTAGGGCTGTCCTTGCCGGCCGATTCGGCCAACCACTGCAATCAAAGGCGATATGAAAGCCAAGAACATCTCCAAGCTGGCCAGACTCCGTGTCCGCGCCGCCCGTCCGGCCCATGGCAAAGGGCTGCGGGGCGGCCGGCGCCATGACGACAATCTCTCCGCCCGTATCGAAAACTGTCTGCATACGATCCTCGAACTTGAGCCGGATTTGGAACGCCTCCAATTCGGGCACTATTTGCTGCGCGATTTCAATATCCTCAAGATGTTCCTCTCCCATGTCGAGGAGATCGAGGTTCAGGAGCAGGATGTGGTCCGCATCGAAGCGGCCACGGAGAACTTCTTGAAAGAATTGAGGGAGCCCTTGGAGCAAAGCGAAGCCAAACGTCCGAAGAAATACGTCGTGCAGTGACATGATCTGGCGACGGATTCTGCTGACGGGCCTCATTTTCTTCAATATATTTCTGCTCTATAATCTTATATGGAGCGATAACGGCATCTTTGCCTATCTGGAACTGAAGGGCAGGCATAGCCAGCTCAAGCAACGTCTGGAAACCGTCAATGACCGATCCCTTGATTTGAGCCAGGAAATACGCTGGCTCAAGACGGACCGCGCCTTTACCGAAAAAATGGCCCGATCGCAGATGAATTACCTCAAGGAAAACGAGATTCTTTATCAGTTCCCCAAGGACCCGCCGGCCGCCCGGGAAACGGTAAAGGAAGGAACAAGGGCCGATGAACAATAAAATTGAACTCTATACGGAAATCCTTGCTATCGAGCCGAATTCCAAGGTTTTCTTCCCCCTGGCCCGCCTGCTGTCCGATGCGGGCCGCCACGACGAGGCCGTGTCGGCGCTTGAGCACGGGCTCGGTTTTCATCCCGACCATCTGGAAGCCAAATTTCTGCTTGTCGAGATCCTGACCCGCCAGGGCCGGGAAGATCAGGCCGATGCCGCCTTCGGCGACGTGGGGGCTCTCCTGGCCCGATATCCCGCGGTGTGGCTGTTGTGGTCGAAGCATGTCCACGTCCAGGCCAAGGACCCCTCGCTGGCCATGCTTTTTTTGGCCCGCTATTTCGAAAATCAGAACCTGACCTGGACCGCTGTCATGGAACAGGGGCTTGGCCGACTTGGGCAGGCTGCCTCCCGGGGCCCGGCAACCTTTCCTGGCGAAGTCCCGACCGGAAAGCGCCCGGAGACGGTTTGCGCCGCAACGGCGGCCGATGCCGCCTCAGCCGTCGCCGGGCCTGATGCGGCGGTCCCGTCCCAGGACCAGGACGTTGCCGGCGGGCCGTCGCTTCGCGGCGCTCGGGAAGTCCTGGAACTGGCGGCTCTCCTGGAAGCCCCGGAAGAGGCCGGCGAGAAAGTCAGGGCCCGGTCCGCCAAATCGCGTGAGCCAGGGGTTCGCACCCGAACCATGGCCGCGCTTTTGGCCGAGCAGGGAGACGCTGCCGGCGCTTTGGAAATTTACAACGAGCTCTTGGCGGCCGCCGGTTCCGACGCCGAACGTGACGAATTGGCGTGCCTTATCCAGGCCTTGTCGCCAGCGGCGAAAACCGCAGCCGCCCCCCAGCCGGCCGCCCCCCAGGCGGACAGCGCCTCCGGGGACTCTGTGGGCGCGGGTTCCGCCGCCAAGCCCCGGAGCGCGGCCAAGCTTGTCAATATCCTGGAAGCCCTGGCCGGACGCCTGGAGGCCCGGGCCGGACAGTAGTCCTCCGGCCTTGACGACGCTTCGCTTCCAATAATCTGGAACATCGAGAGGAAACGGCCTTGAAACGTAACGTGAGCATGGCCCTGGCGGCCTTGGGTTGCCTCGTCCTGTTGTCTGGCTGCGGCACCATGAAGACGACTTGGCGCGACACCAGGAAGCTGTACCGGGAATATGTCAATACCGATCCCACTATCGACTTCAGCGAGCAGGGCATCACCGACAAGGGCCTCCAGCGTCTGGCCGCCCTGTTTATGCCTGTGGACGAGCGCCTTATGGGCATGTTGCGCCAGCTCGGCAGCCAGGACACCCCTCCGGAAAACGAGTGGTGCCAGCAACTGCTGTCCGGCAACGACTGGCTCTCCGGCGTGGCCGTGCTTGACGCCTCCGGTTCGGTCCTGTTCCAGGCTCCGTCCTCGTCCATGCGGCCGCTGGATTTCGCGGGTCTTTTGGAGTTTGCCGACCGCTATAAGCTTCGAAAGACCGGAGCCCGCATTGTGACCGACGAATTCGGCACGGTCATCATGGTTGCCGCGCCTTATTTCAAAAATAACGAATGGGCCGGACTTGTCGTGGCCCATTTCGATCCGCGCAACCTCGTGCGCTTCTCCCCCGAGCCCGACGCCCTGGTCGTGGTTTCGACCGAGGGGCTGGTCTGGAGCGCCCCGGGCGGGCAGGGCGAGGCCCTGGCCGGTCTCAAATGGGCCGACATCCTCAAGGGCGCGGTTCAGGGCGAGGTCGGCTCCGGCGGCGGACAGTACGTCTGGCAGGCCCGCTACCTGGGCCAGCTCGAACTCGTCTATCTCGCCGACGCCAGGGAGGCCCGGGCCGAGAAACCGGCGCCGGCCAAGAAGGAGGCCGCGCCCGAACCCGCCCCGTCCCCCGAGGCCTCGACTCCCGCTGCCAATCCCTGATTGCTCTGCCAACGACAGGCCGGCGGCCGATGGCCGCCGGCTTTTTCATTCGCTTTACGCCCGGCATTCTTGTGGGATTTTGCCGACCATTGTAGAAAGACCAATAGCCGCGTGCGACCCATGTCCCGGACGCCTGCCGACGTTCGGATTCCATGACGGCGGGAGGAATGTCATATGCCCCAGATCACTGTTATCGAACATCTGCTCTTGCACCAGAAAGAATCCCCCATGGCTTCGGGCCGGTTCACCCGGCTCCTCAACGAACTCATCCTGGCGGCCAAAATCATCACCCGGGAAGTCAACAAGGCCGGTCTTGTCGATGTCCTCGGCTTTACGGGGGAAATCAACGTCCAGGGCGAGCAGGTGCAAAAGCTCGACGAGTACGCCAACAAGGTGCTCATCCACCGGATGGAGCGCGCCGGCGTGCTGTGCGCCATCGCCTCCGAGGAGAACGCCGATCTCGTCCTGATACCGGATCAGTTTCCCAAGGGGGATTATTTCCTGATTTTTGACCCCCTTGACGGCTCCTCCAACATAGACGCCAATGTCAATGTGGGGACGATTTTCTCCATCTATCGGACCAAGGCCGGCTGCACCGGCGACAAGCTGTGCGATCTGCTCCAGCGCGGCAGCGAACAGGTGGCTGCCGGCTATTTCCTGTACGGCACCTCCACCATGATGGTGTACACCACCGGCCGGGGCGTGCATGGGTTCACGCTGGACCCGAGCGTGGGCGAATTCCTGCTGTCGCATCCCGACATCAAGACTCCGGCCACGGGCAAAATTTACTCGGTCAACGAGGCCTACTGGAATTACTGGGATGAGCCTACCAGGGAGATCGTTAATTATTTCAAGGGATCAGACAACCTGCGCGGCCAGCCCTACGGCGGGCGCTACATAGGTTCCCTGGTAGCGGATTTCCACCGCAATCTGCTTTACGGCGGCATCTTTCTGTATCCGGCCGATTGCCGCGATCCCAAAAAGCCCACGGGCAAGCTGCGCCTTTTGTGCGAGGCCTCGCCCCTGGCCTTTGTCTGCACCCAGGCCGGCGGCGCGGCGACCGACGGCGAGCGGGACATCCTGTCCATCGAACCTGAGGAGCTGCACCAGCGGGTGCCGCTTTTTATTGGCAGCAAAAACGACGTGGCCAAGGTGGAGGAGATCTACGCCCGCGCCCGCAAGGCGTAATGGCGCATGCTGTGCCTTGGCATCGAGACCTCCTGTGACGAGACGGCCGTAGCCCTCTGCGACAACGGCCGTCCCATTCTGGAAAAACTGGCTTCCCAGGCCGATCTCCACGCCCTTTTCGGCGGCGTGGTGCCGGAGTTGGCCTCGCGGGAACACCTGCGGCGCATGGGGCCGTTGCTGTCGGCCCTTTTTGACGAGGCGGGCCTGACTATGGCCGATGTGGACGCCGTGGCCGTGGCCCGGGGCCCGGGATTGCTCGGCAGCCTGCTCATCGGGCTGGCTGCGGCCAAGGGCCTGTGCCTGGCCTCGGGCAAACCCCTTATCGGCGTTGACCATCTGCACGCTCATCTGCTGGCGGCCACCATGGGCCGGGAGGTCGCCTATCCGGCGTTGGGGCTGCTTATCTCCGGCGGCCATACCCAGATCATGCTCATGCGTTCGCCGCTTGACGTGGCCGTTCTCGGGCGCACCATCGACGACGCCGCCGGCGAGGCCTTTGACAAGGCGGCCAAGTCTCTCAACCTGCCTTATCCGGGCGGGGTGTATATCGACCGGCTCGGCCGGGGCATTGAACCGGATCGCACGCTGTTTCCCAGGCCTTTTCTGGAAAATGTCCATCTCGATTTCAGCTTTAGCGGCCTGAAAACCGCTGTCGCCACGTTTATTGCCGCCCGGCCGCATCTGCGTGCCGTCGTCATGCCGGCCACGGGCGTCCCCGTTGCCCCGGAGGCTTGGCCCATGGAGTTGCGGCTGGCTTGTTCCTCGCTCAATTTCGCCATTGCCGATACGCTTCGCGTCAAGCTGGAGCGGGCCATCGACAGCCTCGATGCGCCGGCGGCCTCGCTTCTGGCCGCCGGCGGGGTGGCGGCCAACGAACCGATCCGGGAGATGTTGTCCCGGCTGTCGGCCCGGCGCGGGCTGCCGCTTTTTTTGCCCGAGCCGGCGCTTTGCGCCGACAACGCCACCATGATCGCCGTTGCCGGCTGTCTGCTTGGCCAGGCCGGTCTGCACCATGATCTGTCGCTTGCGCCGGTGCCGCGCGGGCGCCGGGTGCCTTGGGATTATCTTTCCGGGCCGGGCATTGGCCGGGCATCGGTTGACAGCGGCTTCGCGCCGCAATAGGTTTGCACGATTGCGGACCACGCGTGAGCTGGCGGGTGCGTTTTGTGTCGCCCGCCCTTATGATCGGGAGAAAACCCGGCCGCCAAGCGACCGACAAGACCAAAAAGGAGTGCATCCATGGCCATTCAACTGAGCGACGCGAATTTCGAGGCCGAAGCCCTGCAGTGCGATTTGCCCGTCCTGGTGGACTTCTGGGCTCCCTGGTGCGGGCCGTGTCGGGCCATGGGCCCTGTCATCGACGAGTTGGCCAATGAATACACCGGCCAGGTCAAAGTGGCCAAGATGAACGTGGACGAGAATCCCAGCACGCCGAGCAAGTACGGCATCCGCGCCATCCCCACCCTGATCCTGTTCAAGGGCGGCGAAGTGGTGGAGCAGATCACCGGGGCTGTCTCCAAGAGCAGCATCAAGGAAATGCTTACGCAAAAGGCGCTGTAATTCATGAAGCGATACGACGCCGTCGTGATCGGGGGCGGCCCGGCCGGCATTACGGCCGCCCTGTATCTCGCCCGGTCCGAAGTGTCCGTGGCCTTGGTGGAAAAGCTTTCGCCCGGCGGACAGATGCTCATGACGCATCTGATCGAGAACTATCCCGGTTTTCCGGATGGAATCGAGGGGTGGAAACTGGCCGATATGATGTCGGCCCATCTTGGCCACTATTCGGTGGACCGCATAGGCGACGAGGTTCGGGCCATTGAAACCGTTGACGGGCTGCACCGCATAAGCGTTGGCGGCGAAACCATCGAGGCCACGGCCGTGGTGCTTTGCACCGGCGCCCGGTACAAGCGGGTGGGCATCCCGGGCGAGCAGGAATTCTGCGGCCGGGGCGTGTCCTACTGCGCGCTGTGCGATGGGAACTTCTTTCGGGGCCAGACCGTGGCCGTCATTGGCGGCGGCAACTCGGCTCTCGAGGAATCCCTCTATCTGGCCCGGCTGGTGAAAAAACTTTACCTTGTGCATCGCCGCGATGATTTTCGCGGCCAGAAATGCTACCAAGACCGCTGCACCGTCAATCCCGCCATCGAAATCCTTCGGTCATCGGTGGTGTGCGCCATCCGGGGCGATGATGGCGTCAAGGCCGTTGACGTGCAAAACGTCAAAACCGGGGAATGCAAGACCCTGGATGTTGACGGCGTTTTCGTGTTTGTCGGCTTCGAGCCCCAGGGGGATTTTTATCCCCAGGGGATTGTCCGCGATGAACAGGGATTTATTAAAACCGACGCGGAGATGCACACGAGCATTGCAGGTATTTTCGCTGCGGGCGATATCCGCTCCAAATCCTGCCGCCAGGTGGCCACTGCCGTCGGCGACGGCGCCAGCGCCGCCCACGCGGCATATGCCTATATCAGTTCACGGTTCGCGCAGGGCTGAATTGGTCGAGCCCGGTCGACCGGCGCCGCGAGCATTGTCCGTGGCGGTCGATCGGGTTCATTTTTTTTACATTGTGCCCGTCTGGGCCATCTGGTAAGAGGACGCGCATCAAAACGCCGGACCGGTCGCCGCCCAGGGGCGGCGTCGAGTCCGCCGCACATGGCGCCCGGCCGGGACCGGGCCATATCCGGGAATGAAACATGAATGTGATGTTGCGCCGTTTCCTGCCCTTGTGCTGCCTGCTGCTGTCTCTTGGCGGCTGTGCCAGCCTTATGGACTATTACTTTCTGCCGCCGCCTGAAGATACCGCCCAGGAATTGTATGAGGCTGGTCGGCAGGCGATGTCGGAAAAGGACTACTACGGGGCCGCCGGCTTTTTTACGAAGCTCAAGGATCGTTATCCGTTCAGCCCCTACACGCCCATGGGTACCGTTGCCCTGGCCGACGCCTACTTCCTGACCGAGGATTATGCCCTGGCCTCTGAAACCTATAAAGAGTTTGAATCGGTGCATCCGCGCAGCGAAGAGATTCCCTACGTCCTCTATCAGATCGGCGTTTCGAATTTCAAGCGTTCCGAGTCCATCGATATGCCCCAGAACAATCTCCAGGAAGCCATCCAGTATTTTTACCTGTTGGAACAAACCTTCCCGGATACCGATTACGGCAAGGAAGCGGCGGATTATATCCGGCGTTGCCGCAAACGTCTGGCCGAACACGAGCTTTTCGTTGCCGACTTCTATTGGCGTACGGAACAGTATGGCGCGGCCTGGAAGCGCTACATGTATGCGACCGAGAACTTCAAGGATCTTGAAGAAGTTGTCGAATACGCCAAGCTGCGGGCCGAATTGTCCTACCTTGAATACCAAAAGACCCTGACCGAGAACGAACGGCGCAAGATCGAAGGCAGTTGGCGCAACTGGGCCAAGCGCTGGCTCTGATGCGCGTGGGGAGGCAGCCGCGCCGTTTGGCTGCGGCCCGGGCGCAAGAGAGTCCCGGACGGGCCGCCTGATGCAACGGCGGAGCCGGATAACGAACGAATACCTGACAACGGGGCGGCTGGCCGCCCCGTTGTCATTTGTACGCCATCTATGAAAACACGCCGCGACATCCCGGTCGGCCAATGGCCCGAAGCCATGGAGCAGGGCCGCATTGCCGATGCGGCCTTTGCCGCTGCCTACGCCCGGGTTTCCGACCGGCAGCGCGCCTGGATCAAGACAGGCCTTGCCGCCGTGTTTGCCGCCTGGGGCGGCCCCCGGCCGTTACGCCGTCGTAACGAGGCCTGTCTTGGCCACGACCTTTCCCTGACAGACCTTGAGACGCCGCTTGATTTTGCGTTGTTTGTCTGTGGCCCCGGTTTCACCTCGCCGGCCCGGCTGGTGGCGGCGGTCGTGCCGGCCCTTTGCGCCCGGGTTGCCGATGTTGCCGCCTTGCGGCTCGGGGGCCCCTGGCCCAGGCCGCTTTTGACGGCCCTGGAATTGTGCGGCGTGGAGACGGCCTGCCGGGCCAAAACGCGCAGCCTGCCGGAAATACTGGCCGGGCTGCCGGACAAGGGGAGGGGGGCGGTGGTTGTTCTTGGCGGCGTGCGCACGCCGTCCGCCATGCCGTCCGGCGTGCGCCTGTTCGATGTCGCCGTGGCCGGCAGGGCCGGGGTCTTTGCGGATTGCGCAACAACGTTTGACCATGAAGCCCTGGCCTTTGCCCATCCGGACATGGCCTTTTCCCTGCACAGCGAAGGCGCCGCCCCGCAAACGCCGTTTTCCCCCGGCCAGGGCGATCTGGCCGAAGCGGCCGATCTCGGGTATGATGCCGTTTACGTCGGGACTGACCATCTCGATCAGGGGCTCAAAGCGGCCCCCCTGGCCTTCGGTCCCGGCCGGGAAACCTGCTGGCTTTGGCCGGAACTGCCGCCTGGGGCTTTTCGCCAGCGTCGCCTGGCGGCGACCGTCGACACGGCCGGCCGCGCGCGCTGACGCACGGCCCGCAAGCGCCCTGCAACAATCGGAGCGATCATGAGCGCCAAAAAGGGCACGAAAAAGGGGAGACTGGCCAGTCTCCGCAATATTGGCATCATTGCCCACATCGACGCCGGCAAAACGACGCTGACCGAACGTATCCTGTATTTTACGGGGCGTATTCACCGTATGGGCGAAGTGCATGACGGCACGGCCACCATGGACTTCATGCCCGAGGAGCAGGAGCGGGGCATTACCATCACTTCGGCCTGCACCACCTGCATCTGGAACAACCACCCCGTCAACATCATCGACACCCCGGGCCATGTGGATTTTACCATCGAGGTGGAGCGATCCTTGCGGGTACTCGACGGGGCTGTGGGCGTTTTTTGCGGCGTATCCGGGGTCGAACCCCAATCCGAGACCGTCTGGCGGCAATCCGTCGCCCATGGCGTGCCCAAGATTGCCTGCATCAACAAGCTCGACCGGCCGGGCGCGGATTTTGAAGCGGTGCTTGCCGCCATGCGCGACAAGCTCAAGGCCAATCCCGTGGCTGTGACCATCCCCGTGGGCCAGGGCCCGGAATTGGCCGGGGTGATCGACCTGCTCACCCTGGAGCGTCTGGACTTCGATCCGGCCAGCCAGGGCGAGGTGGTCACGCGACGTCCCTTGTCCGGAATCGAGGCCGAATTTGCCGGACCCTGGCGGGAAAAGCTGGTTGAGGCCGCCTGCGAATACGACGAGGCGCTCCTTGAAGCCTATCTTTCCGGTGGGGCCATCGACCGGGAACTGCTTGTTGCCGCGCTTCGCACCGGGACGCTGGCCCACGGCCTGGTGCCGGTTTTCGCCGCCTCGGCGCTCAAGAACATCGGCGTGCAGCCGGTGCTCGACGGCATCCTGGCCTTTTTGCCAAGCCCGCTGGACCGGGGGGCCGTGACCGGCATCGACCCGGCGACCGGCGCCGAGCGGCGTTTCGAGCCTGATCCGGGTGCGCCGTTGGCCGCCCTGGTTTTCAAGGTCAGCATGGAAACCGGGCGCAGACAGATTTTTTTGCGCATCTATTCCGGCCGCATGGATGCCGGCAAGGACGTGTACAACGCCACCCGGGGCTTGGTGGAACGGCCGGCCCGGCTGTTTCATCTGCATGCCGGGCATCGGGAAAAGGCCGAAACGGCCGGACCCGGCGAGATCGTGGCCGTGGCCGGCATGCGGCGCGCCGCCACGGGCGATACCCTGTGCGATGCAGACAACCTCATTGTTCTGGAAAGCATCGCCGCCTACAAGCCGGTCATCAGTCTGGCCCTGGAGCCGCGAAACGCCGAGGAATCGGATCGCCTCAAGGAAGTCCTCGACAAGTTCCTGGAGGAAGATCCGACGCTGACGCTGGTGACCGACGACGCTACCGATCAGATGGTCCTTTCCGGCATGGGCGAACTCCATTTGGCCGTGGTGCTGGAGCGGGCCCGCCGGGAATTCGGCGTTTCGCCCCGGGTCGGCAAGCCCCAGGTCGTCTACCAGGAAACGGTGACCGCCGCTGGGGCCGGCGAGGGCGAATTTGATCGCGAACTCGGCGATCGCGTCCATCAGGGCAAGGTGTCGCTTGCCGTGTCGCCGCTGGCGCGGGGGGCCGGGCGGGAGATTGTTTTCGAGGTCGACCGGCAGGCTTTTCCGGCGGCCTGGGGCACGGCCATTGCCGAAGGACTGGAGGACGGCCTGCAAAGCGGACCGCTTGGCGGCCATCCGGTCCAGGATGTCCGGGTGCGGGTGACCGGGGTTTTTCCTGACGAGGGCAGAACCACCGATGTCGGCTGCCGCATGGCGGCCAGTCAGGCGCTCAAGGCTGCCCTGGCCGCTGCCAGGCCGGCGCTGCTCGAACCCATTATGGAACTGGAAATCGGCGTTCCCGATGCCTTTATCGGCGACGTGGCGGGACTGCTTGGCTCCAAGGGGGCCAAAATCGAGAACATGTTCGACAGGGGCGGCCATAAGACCGTGGCGGCCCTGGCTCCCATGCGCCAGATGTTCGGTTTTTCCACGGAACTGCGATCAGCCACCCAGGGGCGGGCAGGCATGACCATGCGTTTTTCCAAATTCGACCTGCTGCAATAGCTGCCAGATTCCAGGTATGTCTACAACCCGTTCTCTGGTTTCACCAGATATTTCCAAGCGCTTCAATGTGCTGCGGACGCTTCTTGTCCTTTTTGTCATCGGTATCCACGCTGAAAAGGGCCTCCAGGCCTACTATGCCGAGATTCCCGATCTGTTGCGAGGCTACCTTGCCCTGTTTCCCCATGGCCTTTTTCGGCTGAGCGTGCCCATATTTTTTTCCATATCAGGGTATCTTTTCTTTTTGACCTACAAACCGACTGTTGCGGCCTATGGGAAAATGCTCCTGAAAAAAAGCAGAACCATTCTGTTCCCGTATTTGCTCTTCAATGCGATCACGATTGCCTTGATCGTTATTTTTAACAAGGCTCCCTATATGGGAGACATCCATGGCCTGCGTCAGGACGGCGTGCTCAAGATGCTGCTTGGCGTCTATCGATTCCCGGCGGTCTATCCCCTGTGGTTTTTGCGCGATCTCTATCTCTATTTCATCCTGGCCCCGGTTTTTTATGTCGTTTCCGTGGAAATTCCTCTGGTTGGCATTGTGGCGTATTGGGCGCTGTGGATGTTCGTGCCCCAGGCGGGGTTGCCGGTGGAATTAAGCGGCATGTTCTTTTTCTACGGGGGCTGTCTGCTGGCCCGGATCGGAGCCGATCTCGACGCGGCCAGACGCTGGCTCCTGCCTGTCCTGGCCGTCTATCTGGGCCTGTTGCTGATCGCCGCCCACCTGGAATACCATGAGGGATTCCCGCCGATCTTTCATCTTGTTTACCGCAACAGCATGATCGCCGGCACGGTGAGCGTCTGGCTGCTTTCCGGGTATGCCTGGCTTGGGCGGTCGGCACTGCTGTTGCGGCTGGCTGCCTATTCCTTTTTCGTATATCTGACCCATGAACCGGTGCTGTCCTACCTGATTTACGGCACGCGGTTCGTGTTCAAACCCTCCGGCGGCGTCATCGGCATCGCCTACATGTGGTTGTTGACGCTTTTGGCCTTTGCCTTGTGCTACGGTCTGGCCCGTCTGCTCGAGCGCTATCTTCCCCGGGCCTATGCTCTGGCCACCGGAGCGCGGTAGGAGCCCCATGCGCATTATCGCAGGACGATTCGGCGGCCGGTGCGTCAAGGTCGTGGAAGCGCCCGGCCTTCGTCCGGCCACGGGGCGGGTGCGGGAGTCGCTGTTTTCCATGCTGCTGTCCCGGGGAGCCCTGTTTCCCGGAGCCCGGGTGCTCGACCTTTTTGCCGGAGCCGGCAGCGTCGGCATCGAGGCTCTTTCGCGCGGCGCCGGCCGGGCCGTTTTTGTGGAGCGCAGTCCCGCCGTGGCCAAAGTGCTGCGGGAAAATCTGCGCGGGCTTGGGCTTTCTCCCGAGGAAGCCCGGGTCATGGAGGCCGACGTGGCCAAGGCCTTGCCGCGTCTGGCCGGACAGGCCTTCGATCTCGTGGCCATCGACCCGCCCTATGGGCACGGCTTGCTGCCGCCGGCGCTGGCCGGCCTTGCCGCCCATGGGCTCGTCGCCCCGGGCGGGGTGGTCGTGGCGGAGATCGAAGCCGGCCTGGAACTGGCGACAACCGACGTCCCGCCGGCGTTTGAACGTCTGGGCGACCGGACATACGGCCAAACAAGGATTATTTTATGGACGCTGGCAGACCCTGCACCGCCGTCTATCCCGGAACCTTCGATCCCCTGACCAACGGGCACGTATCGCTGGTCCAACGCGCGGCCAAGATTTTTGGCACGGTCATCGTGGCCGTGGCCGGGGATTCCCACAAGACGCCGCTTTTCTCCCTGGAAGAGCGGGTGGCCCTTGCCGAGAAAGTCTTTGCCAACGACGACTGCGTGCTGGTGGAGGGATTCGGCGGCCTGCTGGTCAACTATGTCAAGTCGCGGCAAGCCAATGTGATCCTTCGGGGCATGCGGGCCGTGTCGGATTTCGAATTCGAATTCCAGATGGCCCTGATGAACCGCAAGCTCGACCGCGCCATCGAGACGGTCTTCATCATGACGGATTACCGGTGGCTCTACATCAGCTCCACCATTGTCAAGGAAGTGGCCAAACACGGCGGCGACATCCGGGGCATGGTGCCGGAACTGATCCGGGAACGCATGATCGAGAAATACGGCCGTCCGGCCACGCCATAGCCATGGCTGCCATCCGGATCGTCTGCCTGCTCGGGGCCACGGGCACGGGCAAGACCGCGGCGGCCCTGGCCCTGGCCGAGACGTTCGGCGGGGCGGTGGTCAACGTGGATTCGCGCCAGGTCTATGCCGGCGTGCCCGTGCTGACGGCCCAGCCGACGCCTGAAGAGCAGGGCCGCTGCCCGCATTTTCTCTATGGCGACACCCCGCTCGATCTGGCGGTCTGCGCCGGGGATTTCGCCAAACGCGCCCGTTTTGTCATCGCCTCCATTGCCGAGCGGGGGCTTCTGCCGCTGCTGGTCGGCGGCACGGGCCTCTATTTTCGGGCCATCCTGGGCGGTCTGGCCCCGATCCCGCCGGTGCCTTCGGCCGTGCGCGCGGCTGTCGCCGGCCAATACGACAGCCTCGGACCGGCGGTCATGCACGCCCGTCTGGCGGACATCGACCCGGACTACGCCGCCCGCATCAGCCCGGCTGACCGCCAGCGGGTGACCCGGGCCCTGGAAGTGCATGCCGCAACCGGGCGATCCTTTTCCGACTGGCACAGGCTGGGCGATCCGGATGTGCCGGACTACGACACGATCAAGATCGGGCTGTCGGCGCCCCTGGAATCGCTGGCCCCCAGGCTGGAGCGGCGCATCGAGGCCATGCTCGATGCCGGCGCGGCCGACGAGGTGCGCCGGGCGCTTGACCGCTATCCGGCCGATGCGCCCGGGCTTTCCGGCATAGGCGGACCGGAGCTGGCCGCGTATGTACGCGGCGAAATCCGGCTGGAAGCGGCCAGGGCCGCCTGGCTTGCCAACACGCGGGCCTATGCCAAACGCCAGATGACTTGGTTTCGCAAGGAACCGGACGTCGCCTGGTTTGCTCCGGACGACCCGCCGGGCATGATTGCCCTTGTCCGGGGGCGGGTGGGGAGGACTTGCCCATGACGCGTCGGGAAATGCTGCACCTGCTTGGCGTCGCTGCCGCCATATCGGCCGCGCCGGCCACGCTTCTGGCAGCCACGGCGGACGAGTTGGCGGTCAGGGCCCAGGATCTGCTCGCCGCAGGAGACTCGGCCAGGGCCCTGGCCATCCTGCTGGAGGCCCAGGCCAAAGACGCCCGCAACGACCGCGTCCAGGCCCTGCTTGGCCGCGTCTACTATCAACAGGGCGATCCCAGAAAGGCTGTGGAACATTTTTCCATGGCCGTACGCCTCAATCCCGAGGACACCCTGTCCCGGATGATGGCGGAAACCCTCAGCCAGTTTCCGTTGCCGCCAAAAGCCGCCGGCCCAGGCGGCAGCGCCTCGCATGCCCGAACCTCCTCCCTGGCCCGTGAGGCCGAGGCCGAGCGGCGCGCCCTGATCGGGCAGGGCGGATTGCCCCGAAGCCAGGGGCCGTTCCGGTTGCTCATCGACCCGGGGCATGGCGGTTCCGAGCCCGGAGCGGCCGGCGGCGGGCTGCGCGAGGCCGACGTGACCCTCGATCTTGCCTTGCGGCTGGCCCGCGCCCTGGCGCCGGCCAAAGCCGATGTCGCCGTTTCCCTGACCCGGACCGCCGACGTCACCCTGCCCGGCTGGGCCAGGGCCGGTTTGTCCGGGTATTATGGGGCGGATTTGTTGTTGTCCCTGCATGCCGCGAGCGTGGCCGATCCGAGAGCGGCCGGCGTTGCCGTCTATTCTTTTGCCGTCGCCCCGGGCGATCCGTTGGCCGGCGAGACGGCCAAAGCGGAAAATCCCCCCCGGGGGCGATGGGACTCCCTGCTTGGCCGGGGAGGAAACGGGCTTTTTGTCGCGGCCGTCCGACAGGCCGCCGGCGACGGATCGCACCGCCGGGCGGCAACCCTGGCGGCAGGGATCGCCAACGGAATGCCCGCCAATGGGCCGCTGCCGATCCGAGGGGCCGGAGCCGGCCCGTTTGGCCTTTTGGCGGAAGCCGACGCCCCGGCCGTCCTTGTCGAGGCCGGATTCCTGTCGCATCCTGACGACGCGGCAACCTTGGCCGTGGCCGACAAGCGCCAGGGGCTGGCCCAGGCCCTGGCCACGTCGGTTCTGGCCATGATCCGGGAACAGGCCGGCCGGCCGGGCCTGGGGTAGGGGACGGGACGCCGGCCTTGACTGCAATCGGGCAAAAAAAAAAAGCCCCGGGGACATGCCCCGGGGCCTTTCAAGCACCGTGAAGCGGCCTAGCTGTTTTTGTCCGGCGTGTCGTCCTTGGACTTGCCGGGCGTCACGTCGATCTCGTCGGGCTCATTGGTGGCTTTCTTGAAATTCTTGATGGCCTTGCCCATGCCGGCACCGATCTCGGGAAGCTTGTTGGCTCCGAAAATGATGAGCACGATGACCAGGATGATGATAAGCTCCGGAAATCCTATTCCAAACATGACATGCCTCCACGGGTGGGTTGGCCGAGGCTATACACGCGGCCTGGGGACAGGTCAAGAAAGGGCGTCCTTCATGGAGAAGGCGTAATGACTTCCCGGCTGACCCCGTTGCCGGGCGCCGGTTGCCGGCATTACCAGACCGGCCGGTGCCTGTATGAGGAGCATTGCAATCCCGGCCTTCATGTGTCCCTCCGATGCGTCGTGCTTGTGCGTCTGGGCCGGGTTTTCGATGATTTTGTGCTTCGGGCCGAGAGCATGGGCCTCAATGAGGAGCAGGCCGGCCGGATATGGCAGGCCCGTTTCCCCGCGACCCTGGCCAAAGAAGGCAATTGTCAGGATTGCCTGCCCGGTGATACGACCTCCTTCCCGGATTGCGGTCATGCGGCGGGCGAATTGTGTCTGCTGGCCTTTCCGGTCTGCCCCGGCCGGTGTCGTCGTTTTTTGAAACGCCAGGGCTCCTAACGCTTACGTCAAGGACGGTTCTCCATGACTGGTTCATCCCCTGCCGCCACGCTGCTTGCTTTCCCGAGCTTCCATCCGGCCCTGGCCGGGGAGGCGCCGGCCGGCGTGCGGTTTCTTGATCCGGGACTGGCCGATGCCGAGGCCGGTCCGTATCTGCGTCCTGGAACCCTGCCCCTCAATGGCGAGGAGTTGGCGGGGTTTATGCGCGAATTCGAGCGCCTGCGGCGCGAAGTGAAAAACCCGAAGGATCTTGCGTTGCTGGCAGGATCTTCCACGGGGCATTTTTTCAACGACACCTCCTTTGCCGTCAGGGAGGCCTTTGAGGATGCCCAGCATCCCGAGCGGGTGGCCGCCCGTCGGGACAAAGCCGCCCAGCTGGCGTTGTGTCTGGCCTATATGGTTGAAGAGAGCCTGCTTGATCTGGCCTCGGTCGGCGAGCTCGACGCCAATTTCCACAAGGGGTTGGCCGAGAGCCTGGGCCTGGACCAGGACGACGCCGGAGACGAGGAGGCCGGATCGCTGACGGCCGCCCTGGCCGGCGCGGGCGAGGTGTTGCAGGCCGCCTCTCTGGCCGAGGAATTCCGGCCGCCGTGGCGACAGATTCTGCCGCCGTTTTGGGCGCTTGCTCCAGATTCGGCCGGGCTTTTCGTGGCCGATGCCGACATGGCGGCGAGCCTGCTTGACGCCGGCATTCTTCTGACCGAGGCCGATGCCGGGACCGTGGCCGCCCTTTTTCCCGACAGCGCGCCGGCGGGAACCGTGTTTGCCGACAGGGTGACCGGCTGGCGGCTGCTGGGGCGCACCCGGCCCATGTCCGATTCCCCCTGGCTTGACCAGCCCCGGCTGGTCGTGGCCGTCAAACCGTAAAGGAGGCGTACGGTGTACGTGTGCAGCCCGCAATCCCCGCCCGCATTCCTTGAGCAGGTCAAAGGCGTCATTTTCGACTGCGACGGCGTGCTGGTGGATTCCCGAGACGCCAACCGCATGTACTACAACCTGATCCGCGAGGGACTGGGAATGCTTTCCATCACTCCGGAAGAGGAAGCGTATGTGCATATGCATTCGGTGACCGAATGTCTGGCGCGCATCATCCCGGCCGATCGTCTGGAAGAAGCGGACGAGGTTCGCCGGAACCTCAATTATGAAGACATATTCCCCTACATTTTTCTTGAGGACGGCCTTGTCGAGTTTCTCGACATTCTGGCCGGCCGCAATATCCGGCTGGCCGTGCACACCAACCGCACGAACACGGTGGAGCGGCTGTTGCGCCATTTCGAGATCGACCGGTATTTCCATCCCGTCGTCAGCGCCGGCAGCCTGAAGCGTCCCAAGCCCGATCCCGAGGGCGTGCACCGCATTCTCGACGCCTGGGAGCTGCCCGGGGCGTCGGTGGCCTACATCGGGGATTCGGCCCTGGATGAACGCTCCGCCCTCGCCTCCGGCGTTCCCTTCTGGTCGTATAAAAATCCCGGACTTTCCGCCGCCATGTACGTTCCCGACTTTGCCACCCTGGGCAGTTGCTTCGAAGCGGCCGGGGCGGCCGGGGAGCGGGCGTCCTGAGGAAGGAACCGGAATTATCTTGATTAATGCCAGGCGCTGTGCCATTTCTCGGCTAAGGCGCGTTGGCGTTGCCCTCTTGCGAAAAAGGAATGTGCATGGATATCATTGGTTATTTTTTTGTTGCTCTGGCCAGGGTGCTCGACATCGTCCTGACCCTGTATTTCTGGGTTATCGTGATTGCCGCCCTGATGTCCTGGGTTCGCCCCGATCCGTATAACCCGGTGGTCCGTTTTCTGCGATCCGCGACCGAGCCTGTCTTCTATCGGGTCAGGCGGTGGCTGCCGTTTCTCACCGTGGGCGGCATCGACCTGTCCCCCATTGTGGTGATCCTGGCTGTGCAGTTCCTGCAATGGTTCCTGGTGCCCACGCTGCTGCGCCTGGGTTCCGTGGGGCACATGTAGGAGACGAGGGCTCGGGTGACGGATGCGCGGGCATTTGCCGGAAACCCCAACATGGCGGTATGGCCGTGCTCGCCGCCAATCCGGAAGCCATTGCCGTGACCCTCGATAAAATTGATCTCATCGATCGGAAATTCTCCCAAAGTCTGCTCGGCTATCGCCGGGACGAAGTGGACCGCCTTGTGGCCGAGGCGGCTGATGCCATTGGCCGGCTGGCAGAAGAGAAAATGGCCCTGTCCAGAACCGTCGAGTCGCTTCGTCGGGAAATCACGGAATACCAGTCCCGGGAAGCGGTGCTTCGCGACAGGCTGCTGACCACCCAGCAGACCGTGGAGGACCTCAAGGCCGAGGCGCGCCAGGAAGCCGAGCGCATTCTCGGCGAAGCCCGCGGGAAGGCGACGGCCATGGTCCGGGAGGCCGAGGATCAGGTCGTCGCCTTGGGCGAGGAACTCGATGCCCTCAAGGAGCGTCGGGCATCCCTGGTCACCAGGTTCCGGGAGATGCTGACGTTCAGTCTTGATCTCCTGGAAGCCGAAGCCGCCTGCGACATTCCTGACAGCAACGGGTCAGGGGCGCCCATCGAGTTGGCCGTGCCCGATGGGGAAGAAGGAGAAGGGGCGGGCGGCGCAGAGGATTTTTTGTTCAGTGAAATGCCGGAGACCGCGCCCGATTCGGAAAAGTAGGCGGGCATAAGGGGGGCCGGCGTGTCAAAGACCGACAGCAAGGCGGCCGGACGCGATCCGGCAGCAGGCCGGGCCGGGGCGCTGCCTGTGTTCGCGGCTCCGGCCGGTTCCGGGGCCTGGACGCTGCGGGTGGCGGTGACCCCGGGCGGGGCCAGGGACGCCCTGGCCGGATTGGCCGAAGACAGGCTTCGGGTCAGGCTGCGGGCCAAGGCCGTGGAAGGCCGGGCCAATGCCGCCCTGACAGCCTTTTTGGCGGCCTGCCTCGGGCTTCGGCCCCGGCAGGTGCGCATAGTGTCCGGGGAAAAATCCCGGAAGAAGACGATTCGCATTGAAACGGAGTCCGAACCCGACTGGTCCGCCGTGGCCGCTTCGGGATGTGACTAGAACCGTCAACAAGGAGTCTGAGCCATGGACCAACGCGATCTGGATCTCGTCGCCAAATATGGTGAAGCGGACCCGGAACTCAAGAGTCTCTATGAGGAGCACGTCGCGTTTGAAAAAATTCTGGATAAAATGGAGGCGAAACCGTTCCTCACGCCTTCGGAATTGACCGAGCTCAAGGAAATCAAGAAAAAGAAGTTGTCCGGGAAGACTCGCATAGAGACGATTCTGATGAAATATCGCAAGGCGGAGGACCAGTAGCATGGAACTCACCGGGGCCCAAATCCTTCTTGAATCCTTGCACCGCGAGGATGTGGAGGTCGTCTTCGGCTTCCCTGGAGGGGCGGTCATCGACATCTACGACCAGTTGCCGAACTACCCCCTGCGCCATGTACTCGCACGCCATGAACAGGGAGCCATCCACGCTGCGGATGGCTACGCCCGGGCCACGGGCAAGGTCGGCGTATGCCTGGTGACCTCGGGCCCCGGAGCCACCAATGCCGTAACCGGCATCGCCACAGCCTACATGGATTCCGTGCCGGTGGTCATCATCACCGGCCAGGTGCCGACGCCCCTTATCGGCAACGACGCCTTTCAGGAAGTCGACATCGTCGGCATCACGCGCTCCTGCACCAAGCACAATTATCTGGTCAAGGACGTGCGCGATCTGGCCCGGGTCATCAAGGAAGCCTTCTATCTGGCCGCCACCGGCCGGCCGGGGCCGGTGCTCATTGACCTGCCCAAAGACGTGCAGCGGGCGGTCACCGAATACAAGTATCCCAAGACCATCAAGATGCGCAGCTACAACCCCACCTACACCCCCAACCCCAAGCAGGTGGCCAAGGTGGCGGAGGTGGTGCGCCGGGCCAAAAAGCCCATCATTTACGCCGGCGGCGGCGTCATCAGCTCCGGGGCGAGCGACGACCTCGTCTGGCTGGCCCGGACCATGAACATCCCGGTCACGGCCACCCTCATGGCCCTTGGCTGCTTCCCGGGCGACGATCCGTTGTGGCTCGGCATGCTCGGCATGCACGGCACCTACGCCGCCAATATGGCCATCAGCAACGCCGACCTGGTCCTGGCCATCGGCAGCCGTTTCGACGACCGGGTCACTGGCAAGATCAGCGAGTTCGCCAAAAACGCCAAGATCGTGCACATCGACATTGATCCCACCTCCATCCAGAAAAACGTGCCCGTGCATATTCCGGTGGTGGCTGACTGCAAAAGCTTCCTGACGGCTCTGCGCCAGACCCTGGAACCGGAACTGGCTGCCCAGCCGGCCGCCGGACACGAGGCCTGGCTCGCCCGGCTTGCCGACTGGAAGAGGGAAAAACCGCTGACCTACGCCACGGATTCGAAGGCGATCAAGCCGCAGTACGTGGTGGAGACGATTTCCCGCCTGACCAAGGGCGAGGCCATCATCACCACCGAGGTGGGGCAGAACCAGATGTGGGCGGCCCAGTTCTACCAGTTCACGAGGCCGCGATCCTTTATCAGTTCCGGGGGCCTTGGCACCATGGGCTTCGGTTTCCCGGCGGCAATAGGCGCCCAGATGGCCTTTCCCGACCGCCTCGTCATCGACGTGGCCGGCGACGGCTCCATCCAGATGTGCATCCAGGAATTGGCCACGGCCGTGTGCTACGGCCTGCCCGTCAAGATCGTGATCCTCAACAACGGCTATCTCGGCATGGTGCGGCAATGGCAGGAGCTGTTCTACAACAAGAACTACTGCGCCACCTGCCTTGATGTGGCCCCGGATTTTGTCAAACTGGCCGAGGCTTACGGCGCGGCCGGATTCCGGGTGACCGAACAGGACAAGGTGGAATCGGTTTTGGCTGAGGCGTTTGCCCTGCCCAAAACCGTCATCGTGGACGTGGTGGTGGACCGGGAGGAAAATGTCGCGCCCATGGTCCCGGCCGGCAAGTCCATAACCGAGATGATCCTCGTCTAGGAGCCGTCCATGCGCCATATCCTCTCCATCATTGTCGAAAACGAGCCTGGGGTGCTCTCCAGGGTGGCCGGTCTGTTCAGTGGCCGGGGCTATAATATCGAATCGCTCAACGTGGCCCCGACGCTGACCGAGGGCCTGTCCATGATGACCATCATCACCACCGGCGACGAGGCGATCATCGAGCAGATCGTCAAACAGTTGCGAAAGCTCGTCACCACGCTCAAGGTCGTGGATCTCACCGACGTCAAGTCCGTGGAGCGCGAGATGATGCTGCTGCGGGTCGACGCCGAAGGGGCCAAGCGGGCCGAGGTGCTGCGCATTGTGGATATTTTTCGCTGCAAGGTGGTGGATGTCAGTCCCGATGAACTTGTCCTTGAGGTCACCGGAACCCAGGACAAGCTCACGGCCCTGATCAACCTTCTGCAACGTTATGGCATCAAGGAAATCGCCCGCACCGGCGCCGTGGCCATGCGGCGCGGCATGCAGGAATAATGACGGCGTCACGTGCCGCCAGTCCCCGCAATCAGGCAATCGACGCGTGCCGCCCGGCACGATAAAGGAGCTGCAATGAAAATCTATTACGACCAGGACGCCGACCTCTCCCTTTTGGCTGACAAAACCGTGGCCATCATCGGCTACGGCAGCCAGGGCCATGCCCACGCCCAGAACCTGCGCGATTCGGGCGTCAAGGTGGTCATCGGCCAGCGTCCCGGCGGAGCCAACTGGCAGCTGGCCAAGGAAAACGGCTTCACGCCCATGAGCGCCGCCGAGGCTGCCGCTGCCGCAGACGTCATCATGATCCTGGTTCCGGACCAGCATCAGAAGGCTATCTACGAAAAAGACATCCTGCCGAACCTCAAGGCCGGCAAGATGCTCATGTTCGCCCACGGCTTCAACATCCATTTCCAGCAGATCATGCCCCCGGCGGATGTGGACGTCGCCATGGTCGCCCCCAAGGGCCCGGGACATCTGGTGCGCCGGGTGTATACCGAGGGCGCCGGCGTGCCCAATCTGGTGGCTGTGCACCAAAACGCCACGGGCAAGGCCCTGGAGATGGCCCTGGCCTATGCCAAGGGCATCGGCGGCACGCGCGGCGGCGTTTTGACCACCACCTTCAAGGAAGAGACCGAAACCGACCTTTTTGGCGAGCAGGCCGTGCTGTGCGGCGGTGCGGCGGAACTGGTCAAGGCCGGATTCGAAACCCTGGTCGAGGCCGGTTATCAGCCTGAGATCGCCTACTTCGAGTGCCTGCACGAGCTCAAGCTCATCGTGGACCTCATGTACGAGGGCGGCCTGTCCCGGATGCGCTATTCCATCAGCGACACGGCCGAGTACGGCGACTACACCCGCGGGCCCCGCGTGGTCACCGACGAGACCCGCAAGGAAATGAGGAAGATCCTCAAGGAGATCCAGGAAGGGACCTTCGCCAAGGAATTCATCGTGGAAAACATGTCCGGCCGGGCGTACTTTCTGTCCATGCGCCGCCTCAATGCCGAACATGCCATTGAAAAGGTCGGCGCCAAGCTGCGCGACATGATGAGCTGGCTCAAGAAATAGACGCGACAGGGCGGCCGCATCTCCGGATGCGGCCGCTTTTCAGGAGAAGTACATGTCCAAACGCGTCATTGCGTCTTGCCAATGCCGATGCGGCGTTTTTCTTTTTTTGACAGTGGTTTCCTTGTTCGCGGCGCAGTCTGGTGTTGCTGCTGCCGCGACTGACGATGTGCATTTCGAGGATCCGGCAGCCATAGGAACCTTGATGTCCCAGGCCGAGGCCGGCGATGCCAAGGCCCAATGCGAACTGGGCGTGGCCTACCTCAACGGGCAAAATACTGCCCAGGATTTTCGGAAAGGGCTGGCCTGGCTGACCCGTTCCTCGGACGCCGGTTTCGGATTTGCCCGTTTTGTCCTGGCCGACGTCTACAGCCGGGGGTACGCAGGCGTGCCGGTCGACGACGAAAAAGCCTATTTTTACGCCTCGTTGGCCGCCGCATCGTCGACGCTGGCCGAGAAGTACCGCGAGCGCGCCATCAAGCTGCGGGATTTAAGCGCCAAACAGCTTACTCCGTCCCAGTTGGCCAGCCTGCAGGCCAAGACTGCCCTGGCCCCTCTGGATGCGGCCAGCGGATTTTAATCCGTCCCTGCCTGCAGGCCCGGTACGCGCCTAACCGATGCTGCCTCGCCGCACGGATTGGTTTTTGCATGTGAGGCGAGGCGTTTGCCATCGCCCTGCGGCTTGCCCAAACGACAGCCATTGCCAGCGCGGCCAGGGGCGGAATCTGGCGCGGCGATGGCGCAACGATGGTGGAGGTCCGGGAACCATGCCTTTTTTTCGATCCGCTGCGGCCGTGCTGTTCTGCCTGGGGCTGGCGCTGGCCGTCGCCGTTGCGCCTGCCCAGGCCGCCAAAGCCGACACCAAGGCCTTCAACGCCTATTACGCCAGCCAGAGCTCCAAAATATACGACCACCTGCTCAAGGTCACCGACTATTACAGCTCCCTGACCAGGGGGGGCAATGCAGACCGCATCAAGGACGTGCTGGCCTTGCGGGCATCGCTTTCGGCCTGCTGGGAACTGTTTCTCAATGCCGGCGACATGGTCTATATCCATGATCTTCTCGACCCGTCCTGCACGGACAGCGTCAACCGGATCAAAGGCATGGTGAAAAACGGCCTGGGCGTCATCGCCGGCAAGCTGGACAAGGAAGTCCAGTGGATGCGGCTGGTTGAAAAAAATGTCGCCGATTTGCCGGTTTCCACGGAATTGGCCCAGGCCCTGCGGGACATTGAGGCGGCTGCCGCCTATCTGCGCAGTGCCGGCGCGGTGTTTGATACCGGCCCCGGCTCCGGCGATCCGCGGCAACCGGCCAGAAAGTAGGGGAAAGGCCATGCCGCCCGTGTCCGATCTTGTCGGTTATGCGGCCGGGATTTGCACCACGGCGGCATTTGCGCCCCAGGTCGTCAAAACCCTGCGCACCCGCTCGACCCGGGATATCTCGCTTGGCATGTACCTGCTGCTGTCGCTTGGCATTCTGCTTTGGCTGGTGCACGGCGCGCTGGTCGGATCAGCGCCTGTGGTGGCGGCCAATGCCGTGTCCCTGGTGCTGGTTGGCGTCATGTTTGTCATGAAACTGCGGTACAAATAAGTTCCCGGGCGTCCGCCAGGGCGCAGGGAGGTGGCCATGCGCGCGTTGACCCGTCTTGCCGTTGCCGTGTGCCTGATCGGATTCGTTTGTTCCGGTTGCGCCCGCCATACGTATTATGTCGAACTCACGGACGGCAAATCCTTCTACGTTGATCCGCCCCTGGCGCTCGATTCGCAAAAGGGCGTTTATCATATGTGGATTGCCGGCACGCGTCGGACCATTCCCATGGACAATGTGCGCTACCTCGATGACGCTGCCCAGATCTGTTACCAGAACGGCCTGACCGACACCTTCACCTGTTTCGACGCCCTCTACCAGTTTTGACCCCATTGCCCGTCGCCATGGAAGAAGACATCCGGGCCCTTTCCCTGCATCTCTTGGAACGCGACCCGCCGCCGGGACCGGTGATGGCCCCGGCGTTGTACCGCCCGGAACCCCTGGGCGACCTCATAGCGCTTCTGGCCCGTCCGGGCGCGCCCCTCGACGTCGGGGCGCTTGCCAGCCTTTGCCTCAAGTATTTTTTTGCCTACGTATACCCGGAAAGCCGCGACATCCCGGCGCCGCTTGACGCGATAACGCTGCTGGCCGGACAATTCGCCCGCCGCCGGGGCGGCAGCCGGCAACTTGCCGGACGCCAGGAACTTCGCCGCACGCTGCTGCGTCACGGCTTTGCGCTCCAGATGCTGCTCGATCTGCCCAAAACCGTCCATTTGCTTGCGGCCTTGCTTGCCCGGACGCCTGTATGCCCGGCCCCGATGTTTGCCGGCCTTGATCTCGGTTCGGGCACCGGCATTCTGCTTCTGGGCCAGTACCTGCTGGCCCGGCGCAGTGGCCTGGATGCTCCGGCGCTGCTTGGCGTCGAGCATCTGCCTGCCGTCGCCGATCGCGCCGATGCGCTGCTTGCGGCGCTCGGCGTGGGCCGGGTGCGCCAGGGCGACGCCACCCGGACGGCTGCCTACGACGCGTTGCCGCCCGGCCCTGTGGCCTGCGTCACCAATGAGACCCTGCCTTCGGCCGGCCGTCGCTTATACAAGGAGCCGTTCCCGGCGATCAATGCGGTGCTTTTCCCGGCTCTCGGAGGCCGTTTGTCGGAAACGGTCTTTTTGCCGGAAGCGGTCTGGGCTTCGGATCGGGAAGGGCGCGACTGGCTGCGTCTGGCCCCGGAAAACGCGTTTGCCGGCGATGCGGCGCGCAAACCGCTACGCCTCTATTTCATGCGGGACGTGGAATTGGCCGGGCAGCGCATTCCGGTCGAGCGGGTGGGGCAGGGCCTTGAGGACCTTGTCGAAGCGCCATGGCGGCAGGCGCTGTGCCGGCGGTGGTGATCTCCCTACAGCCGTAGCTGGTAATACAGCGCCCCGGGCAGGGGATTGTCGCAATACGGCGCAGTGGTGCGAAATCCGAGTTTTTTGTAGAGCGCATTGGCCGCAGTCATGGTTTCGAGGGTGTCCAGGCGGATGGCCCGGTAGCCGCGCGCCCTGGCTCCGGCCACGGCCGCTTCGGCCAGGGCGCGTCCCAGGCCCTGGCCGGCATTGGCCGGACGCACATAGAGCCGTTTCATTTCGCACACGTCTTCGGCCAGGGGACGCAGCGCCACACAGCCGGCCGGCATGGATTCCACCCAGGCCAGCCAGACGCCGCCCCCCGGCAGGGCGTAGCGACCGGGCAATACCGCCAGTTCCTGGTCGAAATCCTGAAAGCACAGATCAAACCCCAGGCCTTGGGCATACTCTTCAAATAAAAACCGAACGACGGCCATGTCCGTGGCCTCGGCGATGGCCGGGCGCCGCCGTTGCGCCTGCTGCGCCGACATCTGGCTCATGGTCTGCTCCTTTTGGCCGTGGGCGTTCATGGTCACGCCCCCGTGGCCGCTTCCCGGCCAGAAACATATCAGATTTGTTTGTTTTCCCCAAGCGGTTGGGGAAACTGGTTGCGACAGAGGCGGCGTACCGGTTGGCGCCGCCTGTGATATTTTTTGCGCCTTCCGCCGCAAGGGAAGACCGCTTCGAAGCTTGCCTCTTGCGACGAAGCGTTTCATACTCCCGCATGTACTGGAAAGAAACCGCCTGTGTTCCCTCGACGCTTTCCCTCGATGTCCGCGTCCGGGAAATGCTCCGCCCCGGGGACCGTATTCTTGATCTTGGCTGCGGCCCTGGCCGCGTGCTTGCCGGGCTTCGCGCAGACAGCCTCGGCTGCCGGCATGTCGGCGCGGACATCAATGGGCCGGCCCTGTCCCTGGCCAGAGGGCAGGGGCTGGATGTCGTCCGGGCCGATCTGACGGCCCTGCCTTTTGCCGGGGGCGCTTTCGACGCCGGCATCCTCCACGCCGTCCTGACGACCATTCCCGGCCGGGAAGGCCGGCTGGCCGTCCTGGCCGAGGCCAGACGCGTGATCGGCCGGGTGCTTTGTCTGGCGGATTTCCTGCAAAACTGGGAGCTGCCGTATTACCGGGCACGCTATGAGGCCGGTCTGGCCGAAACCGGCGAAACGGGCAGCTTTCTCGTGCGCGAGGCGGGCAGGGTGCTGTATGAGGCCCATCATTTCACCATGGATGAACTGGCCGGGCTGCTGGGCGAAGCCGGATTTTCCGTGGCCCATGCCGCGACGCCCATGGTGCGGACCCGGTCAGGCAATCTGGTCCGGGGCGTGTCGCTGGCCGCCGTGGCCCTTTGACATTGACTTTTCCGCGAGCTACCATGCTCTTTTTGATGCGCCAGCAGGGGGAGGTTCCCATGAGCGTCGCTACCGACATGGAAGGCATGGCCGCACGGGCCAAAGAGGCTTCGCGGGCTATGGCCGCCGCATCCGGCGCAGCCAAGGATGCCTTTCTGGCCGCATTGGCCGGGCTGTTGGAAACCCGGCGCGAGGCCGTCCTGGCTGCCAACGCCCTTGACCTCGAAAAGGCCCGGGCAGCCGGTATGGACGCCCCGCGCCTGGATCGCCTGACCCTGAGCGCGGCCGGCATGGACGCCATGGCTGACGCCTGTCGGGAAATCATCAGCCTGCCGGACCCGGTCGGGGCCATCGAAGCCATGCGCCCACGCCCAAACGGCCTGCTTGTCGGCCGCATGCGCGTACCTCTCGGCGTCATTTGCATGGTCTACGAATCCCGGCCGAACGTTACGGTCGATGCCGCTATTTTATGTCTCAAGGCCGGCAATGCCGTCATTTTGAAGGGCGGTTCCGAAGCCCTGGCCTCCAATCTGGCCCTGGCCGGACTTTTGCGCGCGGCGCTGGCCGCAGCCGGTCTGCCCGAGGACGCGGCCCAGCTTGTTCCCACCGCCGACCGGGCCGCCGTGGCCGCGCTCTGCAAGCTCGACGACTACATTGACGTCATCATTCCGCGCGGCGGCGAAGGGCTGATCCGGGCGGTGGTTTCCCAGGCCACCATGCCGGTGCTCAAGCATTTCAAAGGCGTGTGCCACGCTTATGTGGACGCCGGCGCCGACGAGGAGCAGGCTGAAACCGTTGTGGTCAATGCCAAGGCCCAGCGCCCCGGCGTTTGCAACGCCCTGGAATGTTTGCTGGTCCACGCCGATGCGGCATCGACCTTTCTGCCCCGGGTCGGCCGGGCGCTTCACCGGGCCGGCGTTGCCATGCGGGCCTGCCCCCGGTCCCTGCCGCTTCTGGGCGAGGGGGCCGTGGCGGCCTCGCCCGACGATTTCGGGCATGAGTTTCACGACCTCGTTTTGGCCGTCAAGGTCGTCGACTCCATGGACGCGGCCTTGGACCATATCCACCGGTACGGTTCCAACCACACGGAAGTCATCCTCACCGAAAATCACGGCCGGGCCATGGACTTCTTGCGCCGGGCCGACGCCTCCATGGTCGGCGTCAACTGTTCCACGCGTTTTAACGACGGCGGCGAACTTGGGCTCGGGGCCGAAATCGGCATCTCGACGTCCAAACTCCATGCCTATGGGCCCATGGGCCTGGTCGAACTGACCAGCGCCAAGTTTGTGGCGCTCGGCCAGGGCCAGATCCGGGGCTGACGGATTGGCGACGGCATGGCCCAACCGATGATCGGCATTTTCGGCGGGACCTTCAATCCCATCCACATCGGCCATGTGCGCGCCGCCATCGAGGTGGCCGAAGCCCTGGATCTCGCTGCTGTGGAATTTGTGCCGGCCGCCCGGCCGCCGCATAAAACCGGCGAGCCCGTGTTGGATTTTCCGCTACGCTTGTCCTTGTGCCAGGCGGCGGTGGCGGGGCTGGCCGCTTTTTCGGTCAACCCCATGGAGAGGGACCGGCCTGGGCCGTCGTATACCTGGGATACCCTGACATCCCTGGCGGTCTCCCGGCCGGAGGACTCGTTCTGTTTCATCATGGGCATGGCCGATCTGCTCCACATTGCCTCCTGGAAAAACGGCCGTCGCCTCGGCCGTCTGGCCCATTTGGCAGTGCATGCCCGGGAGGGGCTCGGCCTGGAGGCGTTTTGCGCCTTTCTCGCGGCAAACGCTTCGGCCATGGAGGCTTTGCCCACGCCCGACCCCGCGCTGTGGACCTTGCCGAACGGCCATGTTTTGCATTTCGTCCCTGTGGCCCGGCTGGATATCAGCGCCTCGGACATCCGCGATCGCTGGTTGCGCCGCAAACGCATTGAGGGTTTGGTCTGCGATGCGGTCCTGCTTGAACTGAAAAACCATGCGGACGCGCTTACAGCCGGATGGGGCCGGCCCGTCACGGCGTGATCCTGGGAATGCTTCCTTGCAAAGCCATCTGTCGTCTTTTCGTCGTACGACCTACGTTCTTTCCCTGCTGCTTTTCCTGTCCATGCTGTCCCTGCCGACAGCGGACGGGCTGCTGGGATTCGGACTGAACGCCACCGTGGCCGAAACCGACACGACGCCGCTGCCGACGCCTACAGGCAATCCCGTAAGCTGGGTCAAATGGTTCGATGTTCTGCGACGAGGCTATCTGGAGCGCCATTATCATCTGCGCGGCCGGCTCATCACCTGGAACAGCTATCTGGATACCTTCGTGCTCGTTTCGACGACGCCCTCGTCCAAAGTAATGGCCGGCAAGGACCACTGGTTGTTTCTGGCCCAGGACGGGACCACGCGCAATGTCATTGAGGATGCGCGGGGTCTGGAAGGGTTGCCCGAAGAATCCATGGCCGTTTTGGCGCAGGAAATGGAGCAGCGCCGCCAATGGCTGGCGGAGCGGGGCATTCGCTATCTGTTTGTCCTGACGCCCAATAAGAATACCGTATACCCGGAGATGTTGCCCGAGGCCTTGCGCCCCTTGCGGGCCGAAAGCCACCTGGAACAATTCGTCAACTACCTGCGGGCCCACACCAAGGTGGAAGTGGTGAATGTGGCGCCCGGGCTTTTGAATGAGAAGAAGCAGCACGCTGTCTTCTATACGACGGATAGCCACTGGAACGCCCACGGGGCTTTTGCCGCCTATCGCCAGATCGTCCAGCCATTGCAAAGGGACTTTTCCTCTATTGTTCCTCTGACGCGTGAGCAGTTTCGCGTCGAAAGCTATAAATGGTTTCCGGGAGATCTGGTCTTCATGATGGGGTTGTCGGAGTATCTCACGGAAGACCGCATTATCTATTTCAATAAGGACTGGTACAAGGCCAGGGGCGCTTTCTATGATGGTCCGACAGATCCCCACTATTTTGCCCCCCCGCAGTATTCCTTTACAGGTAACGCCAGTCTGCCAAGGGCCGTGGTTTTTCACGATTCCTTCTGGTGGGAACTGCTGCCGTTTATCGCCGAATCGTTCAATGAGGCCCTCTATGTCTGGCTCAAGCCCCAGACCGAGACAGAGCTTCGTTTTTTCGATAAGCCCCTTATTGAACGGGAACATCCCGATATTGTTATCGACGAGTACACCGAGCGCTACATTCTCCCGTCGCTGCGCGGCCGGTTCAAACTCAAAAACGACGTGGCTGCAGCCGGGCAATGACCGCATTCCTGCTCCTGGCCCTTGGCGGCCCGGGCAACCCGGACTGGTGTCTTTACAAACAGTGAAAAATCCGTAATTGAAACAAGAACGCAGCATGTCGCGGTGTGCCGCGAGGAGCCTCACCCTGTCCATGGAACACGACCCCGCCCCTTCGTCCCAGGTTGCCGATCCTCCCCCTGTTTGGCCGGTTATGCAGATTTCAGGGGGCAGCCGGGGATGGTAACGCTCATTGTTTCCGTCGCTTTTGCCGTCATTGTTTCAGCTTTTTGCTCCCTGAGCGAGGCTGCGCTGTATTCCGTGCCCTGGAGCTGGATTGAGCGGCTGCGCAAGGATGGGCGGGCCTCGGGAGAGTTGCTTTTCACCCTGCGGACCAATGTTGAAAAGCCCATCACAGCCATTTTGACCCTCAACACCATCGCCAACACCGCCGGGGCCGCCGTGGCCGGCGCAGCCGGCGCGGCTGTTTTCGGCGCGGAAGACCTGTGGCTCTTCACCGCGGCCTTTACCGTCGTCATCCTGGCCTTTGGCGAAATCCTGCCCAAGACAATCGGCGTGGCCTATAGCCGGCCTATCTCGGTTTTTATCGCTGCGCCCATGAAATATATGATTCTGGCCCTGCTCCCCATCATCTGGGCCGGCGGGATTCTGGCCCGTCTGGTTTCCCGCAAGTCCAAGGACCCGCTTTCCTCGGAAGAGGATCTGCGGGCCGTGGTCAGCCTGACCCGCCGGGAAGGCATCATCAAGCCCCTGGAGGAGCACTCCATCAAGAACATCCTGTCGCTCGACCAGAAAACCGCCAGCGACATCATGACGCCGCGGACGGTGGTCTTCTCGCTGCCGTCCCAGATGACCGTGGCCGAGGCCAGGGGCGTCGGGCGCGGCGTGTGGCCGCACAGCCGCATTCCGGTCTACGATGCCGACGATCCGGAAAACATCGTGGGGATTGTCTACCGGCGCGAGGTCCTGGAAGCGCTGGCCAATGATCAGGATGACGTGCGTCTTTGCGACCTTATGAAACCCGTGCGCTTTGTCCTCGATACCATGACCCTTGACCGGGTCCTGGTAAAATTCCTGGAATCGCGTATGCACCTGTTCGTCGTGCTTGACGAATACGGCGGCGTCTCCGGCGTGGTCAGCCTGGAGGACGTACTGGAAGAGATACTGGGCAAGGAAATCGTTGACGAAACCGATCAGGTGGCGGACATGCGGGAACTTGCCCGCATGCGGCGCGAGGAGATCTTGCGCCAGATGCAGGCCAGGGAAGATACGCCCGCGCCTTAACGAACAACCACTCGGGTTTTGCCATGACCAAAAAGAACAACACGCCGATGTACCTTGCCGCCCTGGTGCTTTTCCTGGGCGGCCTCGGATATTTGCTCTACTCCGGCCTGGGGGAGAACACCTCCTATTTTCTTAACGTTTCCGAGGCCCTGGCCATGCAGCCCAAAGACCTCTCCAAGGCGCGTCTTTTTGGCACCGTGGCTGAGGAAGGGGTTTCGCGGCCCGCTGACGCCATGGGCGTCAGCTTCCTGCTGATGGACAAGGATCAGGGCGGCAAGACCATCCGGGTGGATTTCCGGGGAGCCGTGCCCGACACCTTCAAGCCCGGCGTGGAAGTCATTGTGGAGGGCGGCGTCAATCCCGCCTCCGGGGCCTTCGCCGCCAACACCCTCATGACCAAGTGCCCTTCGAAGTACCAGAAGGAAAATCGCGGCTAAACCGGCCATTCCCGCACCAGGGGCGATACGGCGGCGTGCTGTCCCCGTTCGTCCCGGGCGATCCGATCCGGCTGTCGTCGAGACCGCCGTTGCCCAGGCTTCGTCCTGGATTCCGGAGCGCGAACGGTGTCGTGGAATTTCCGTTTTTTTACCGCCGTGCCTTTCCCGGCCGTCTTTGCGGCCGGCCTGGGGTGGCGCACGGCCGACGTAAGGAGCACTCATGCATATTACGGCGTATTTTGCCTTGCTCTTGGCCATGCTGCTCTGTCTTGCCGGCTCGGCGACAGCCCTTTACGGGCTTTGGCGGCGCGATTACAGCCGCCTTGTCCTGCTCGAGCGCGGCCATCTTCTGGCCACGGCCGCCGTGGCCCTGTCTTCCGCCATTTTGACCGTCGCCCTGTGGCAGCGGGATTTTTCCTTTGTCTATGTGTCTGAATACACGGATACCCTGTTGCCGCTTTTCTATGCGGTGACGGCTTTTTGGGCCGGGCAGGCCGGCTCGTTGCTGTTCTGGATGCTCACCCTGGCCGTCTTTGGCCTGTGCTTTGCCCTGACGTCCTCATACAAGGGGCTGGCCCCGGCCACCCGGTATGCCTACTGGATGTTTTTCCTGGCTGTGGAGGGGTTTTTCCTGCTGCTTTTGACCGGGCCGAGCAATCCGTTTCTGGAGGCCGTGCCGGCTCCGGCCGAGGGCAGGGGGCTTAACCCGTTGCTGCGCAATCCCGGCATGATCTTCCATCCGCCGCTGTTGTTTCTCGGGTATGCCGGTTTCACGGTGCCGGCCTGCCTTGCCCTGGCCTACTGGCTGGTCGGCGAGGGGCGCTCCTTCGCGGCTGCCGCCCGCAACGCCGCCATCGTGTCCTGGATCTTTCTCACCTCCGGTATTGTCCTTGGCGGCTGGTGGTCCTACATGGAGCTGGGTTGGGGCGGCTATTGGGCCTGGGACCCGGTGGAAAACGCCTCGCTTATTCCCTGGCTCGTGGCCACGGCCTTTTTGCACACCTCCATCGTCGAACGGCGCACCAAGGCCCTGCCCAAGACCAACGTGGCCCTGGCCGTGGTCACCTTCGTGTCCTGCATTCTCGGCACGTATCTGGTGCGAAGCGGCGTGGTGGAGTCCCTGCATGCCTTCGGCGAGGGCGGCGTAGGCGGCCCCTTGCTGGTCTTCATGATTTTTTCCCTGGTGCTGACGGCGGCCGTGCTCATTGCCGGCGCGCCGTTTTTCGAAGGCCGGTTCAAGCCGCTGTCCGGGTTGTTCAGCGTCCCCGGGTTCCTGGTCATTTTGGCCTGGCTCATGCTGGCCCTGTCCGCCGTGGTTTTCCTGGGCACCATGTGGCCGGTCATCAGCAAACTGTGGAGCGCCAATCCCGTCGGCCTGGATGCCGGCTTTTACAACCGTGTCTGTCTGCCGCTTTTTGCCCTGGTCACGCTGCTGGTCACGTTCTGTCCCATTCTTTCCTGGACAGAAGGCGTGCGGGACAAGGCCGGGTTGGCCGTCGCCATAGGCGCCCTTGCCGGCGGCGGGGCGGTGCTGTACGTCTGCGGCCTGCGCCTGCCGGTGCCGCTTTTTGCCGGGGCGACCTCGGTTTCGGCCATGGCCGTCATTGCCTATGTCTTTGTCCGCCAGCGCCATGCCCGCAGCCGGGCCGGGGCGCTGGGAGCCTACTGCGTCCATCTGGGGCTTGCCCTGCTGACGCTTGGCGTGGCTTTTTCCGGTCCCTACCAGCAAAACCAGGAAGCCGTGCTCATGCCCGGCCGGACCATGGAGGTCGGCGGCTTCACCCTGACCTACAAGGATCTCGAGCAGGAGCAAAACCCGGCCATGACCATCGCCCGGGCCCGAATAGAGGTGACCAGGGCTGGCCGTCCGGTCGGCGACCTTGCCCCCGAACGCCGCATTTACCGCGGCTTTGACCAGCCCTTTGCCGAGGTTTCCACCATCCCCTCCCTGGGGGACGAGATCTACGCCACCTTGCTCAGCGTCACCGACAAGAAGGCGGCCAGCATCAAGATCAGCATCAACCCGCTGGTCAACTGGGTCTGGATCGGCGGCGCCATCATGTGTCTGGCGGCGTTTCTCAGTCTTCGCCGGCCGAGGCAGGCCGGGACGGAGCAGGGCTGATGGCCGAAGGGCTTTTGCGCCTTCGCCGGGTGAGCCGGTTTTACGGCGAGCGACCGGTCCTGAAAAACATCGACCTGGAGCTTGCCGCCGGCGAGGCCCTGCTTGTCGTCGGACCAAACGGCGCGGGCAAGTCCACGTTGTTGCGCATCCTGGCCGGGCTGTTGCCGCCAAGCGAGGGCGAGGTCGCAACAGACCTCGCCCCCGGGACCATCGGCTATCTCGGCCACAAAACGCTTATCTACCCCCAGATGACGGCCCGGGCCAATCTGGCCTTCTGGCAGGCCATGCACGGCCTGCCCCGGGACGCTTTGGCCATCGAGGCCGCCTTGGCCCGCGTGGGACTGTCCCGGTTCGCCGACGAGGCGGCCGGGGTGTTCTCACGCGGCATGTCCCAACGCCTGAGCCTGGCCCGGGTGTTCCTGACCGCGCCGCGCCTGCTGTTGCTTGACGAACCGGCTTCCGGCCTGGACCCGGCCTCGGCGGCCATGCTTCGCCGGGAAATCCGGGCCGCCGCCGATGCCGGCGCGGCCGTGGCCTGGGTCAGCCACAATGTCCTGGCCGATCTGCCGGCCTGCGACCGGGTGCTGCTTATCCGCGACAACCGGGCCGCCTACAACGGTCCGGCCGCCGGCTTCGATCCGTCCGGGCTGGCTTTGGAGGCGGCATGTTAGGCGCGGCTGTCGCCATCGCCCGGAAGGATCTCCGGCTGGCCCTGTCCGGAGCCCAGGGGCTGGTCCAGACCGTGCTGCTTGGCTTGCTGCTCATCTTCATCATGAGCCTGTCGCGCGAACCCGGGGAAATGACGCCTCCCCTTGGCGCGGCAGCGGTCTTCTGGCTGGCCACGGCCTTTGGCCAGGTGTTGGTCTTTAATTACCTGTATGGTCTTGAGGAGGCCGAGGGCGCGCGCCTCGGCCTCTTGCTCTCGCCGGCCCCGCCCCAGGCCGTCTGGCTTGGCAAGGCGGCGGCAGGCTGGGTGTTGCTTTTTTGCTGCCAGATGGTATTCGCCCCCGCAGCGGTAGCCTTTCTCGGCCAGACGGTATCCGGGTCCGCGCTCCTCGGACTGGGCGTGGTGGCTGGCGTGGACTGGGGCCTGTGCGCCCTGGGCTCGCTTCTGGGGGCGTTGTCGGTTGGCCGGTCCTCGCGGGAGTCCCTGTTGACGGTGATTCTCTTCCCGTTGCTGGTGCCCGTGCTTCTGGCCGGAATCCGGCTGCTGGAAACCGTGATCTCCGGCCGGGGGCTTGACGCCGTGGCCGCCTGGACCGGGACGGTCGGGGCCTTTGACGCCGTCTTTACCGCCGCTGCCCTGGTCCTTTTCCCGTTCCTGTATACCGGCGAGGAATAGAGGCTCCATGATCCGTATCTGTGCCCTGGCCGCAGCGGCCATTGCCGTCCTGGCCCAGTACGCCATCTGGTTTCATGCTCCGGTGGAGCAGACCATGGGCGTTGTGCAAAAGATCTTCTACACCCACCTGCCCATGGCCTGGTGGTCGTTTGTCAGTTTCTTCGTGGTCTTTGTCGCCTCGATCCTGTATCTGGCCAAACGTCGGTCCGCCTATGCCCGGCTGGCCGGCGCAGCCGCCGAACTCGGCGTGCTGCTGTCCGGTCTGGCCCTGGCCACGGGCATGTGCTGGGCCCGTCCCATCTGGAACGTCTGGTGGACCTGGGACCCCAGGCTGACCACCACGCTGGTCATGTGGTTCGTGTACGCCGCCTATCTGCTCCTTCGCGGATCGGACATCGGCGGGCAGCGCAAGGACGCCGTCCTGGCCGTTTTAGGCATCGTGGCCTTTCTCGATGTGCCCCTGGTCTTCATCTCGGCCCGCTACTGGCGCAGCATCCACCCGGCCGTCTTCGGCCCCCAGGGCGGCGGCATGGAGCCGGAAATGTGGCAGGCCATGATGATCAATCTCGTGGCCATGGGGCTTTTGTGGCTGGCCTTGCTCCTGGCCCGGACAAAACAGCTTGCCGCCGGCGCGGCCGTGACGGCGCTTGTGCGCCACGGCGCCGTAAGGAATTGATATGGGGAAGGATATCTACCTGTTTGCGGCCAACGTCATCGTTTGGGTCGGCATCGGTTGCTACGTGGCCTTTTTGGCCGCATCCCAAAAGCGTCTGGAACGGCGTCTCAAACGCCTGGAGGTCCTCGGTGACGACAACGACTGAACATACGCCCGGCCCGAGCGATTCGGGGCGGATGGTGCTGGCCTTCATGGCCTTTGTGCTGGTGGTCATGTTTGCCGGCTCGTTTATCTACCGCATGGAACGGCCTTCCCTGGAAGTGGCCCAGAAGTCCCGCCAGGCGGGCGGCATGCCCCAGGGGATGGAAGGCGCCATGAACGGCCCCATGAAGGAAGTCATGGAGCTGATGCAGAAGCTGCAGGAAAATCCCGACGACCCCGGCCTGCAAATGGCCATGGCCGAACGCTTCATGGCCATGGGCTCCTTTGACCGGGCCAAGAGCTTCCTGGACAAGCTGGCCAAGGTGCGCCCCGACGATCCGGATGTGCTAAACGCCATGGGCGTGGTGCGCTACAACCTGGGCGATCCGGAAGGGGCCAAAGAGGCCTTTGAAGCCATCCTGGCCCGGGACGCCGGGGATTATCGGGCCCGGTTCAACCTCGGCCTGCTCTACAAGTATGCCTTCAAACAGGATGAAAAGGGCAATGAAGCCCTTCAGGCGGTGATCGATTCGCCCAAGACTGATCCCGAGACCCGGGCCACGGCGCAAAAGGAACTGGTCGCCAAGCCCGGTTCCTGACGATTGATTGCTTTTCGTGACGTTTTAGTGAATGTTGCCGGCTAAAGCGCGTACCCAACCGGATGGGGCGAGAGGGGTCGCCGTTCGGAAGCCGTGGCGAGAGGTTTGGCGTCAACTGTAACGGGAGGAAGACTCGATGCTTGGCAAACGGATATCGCGAGTGACTCTTTTCGTCGCGGCCCTTGGCGTGGCCGCAGGCCTGTCGGCCGGACCGGCCCTGGCCGACGGCGCCATCAAGATCGCCGTGCCGGCCGCCTTTACTGGCAGCGCTGCCGGATACGGCGAGAACATCAAGGCCGGCGTGTCCATGAAGGTGGATGAGATCAACGCCGCCGGCGGGATCAACGGGAAGAAAATCGAGGTCGAGTACTTCGACGACCAGTGCGAGCCCCGCGAAGCCGCCACCGTCTCCACCTCGATCGTCAACGACGCCGACGTCGTCGGCATTGTCGGCCACCTGTGCTCCTCGGCCCATCTGGCCGGGCTTCCCGCCTACGTGCGCGAAGGCATCCCCGCCATCACCCCCACGGCCACGAGCGTGGCCATCTCTGAAAAAAACAAGGACGAGGCGGGAAAAATCTGGTCCTTCCGCAATGTCTACCGCGACGATTTTCAAGGCAAGTTTCTGGCGGACTACATGGACAAGATTATGGGCCTGAAAAAGGTCGCTGTTTTTTATGAGAACAACGACTACGGCATCGGGCTCAAGGAAGCCTTTGTCAAGGAAGCCAAAAAGCTCGGTCTGACCGTTGTCGGCGAGGAAGCCTACAAAAAAGGCGATCAGGACTACACGCCGCAGTTGACCAAGCTCAAGGCCGCCGCGCCCCAGGGCCTCTTCGTGGCCGGTTACTATTCCGAGGGCGCGCTGATCGCCGATCAGGCCGCCAAGCTCGGTCTGGTTGTGCCGAAGTTTGGCGCCGACGGTTTCGATAATGCCGACTATGTCAAACTCGGCGGCAAGGCTGCGGACAACACCTTCCTGACCGCTCCCTTCCTGGCCGAAACCGCCGGTCCCGATGCCAGGAAGTTTCTTGACGCGTTTAGGGCCAAGTACAACCGGGATATCGACTGGATGAGCGCCAATGCCTATGACGCGGCGGCCATCCTGGCCGAGGCCATTGCCAAGGTCGGTCCCGACCGGGCCAAAATCCGCGAGTATCTGGCCGGCATGACGACCCCGGAAAAAGGCTACAAGGGCATCACCGGCAACAATTACTTCGATGCCGGCGGCGATTGCCAGAAAACCGCCTACGTCAAGGAAGTCAAGGACGGCAAGTTCATTCCGGCCTCCAAGCAGATGAACTAGGCTCAACGACAGGAAAAGGATTCGCGAACAGGCTGGACATGCTCCAGCCTGTTCGCGCTTAAAGCCCGCCCGTTACGTCAAACCGCTCCGGAGCAGACGTTGCTTGAACAACAGCTCGTCAATGGATTCACCCTGGGCCTGATTTATGCCCTTATCGCCGTGGGCTACACCATGGTTTACGGCGTCATTGAGCTTATCAATTTCGCCCATGGCGAAATCTACATGCTTGGGGCGTTTTTGACTTTGTCGTTTATTTCCCTGGGGCTGCCGCTGCCGCTGGCCGTGCTGGCGGCCATGCTGGCCACGGCCGCCATCGGCGTCCTGCTTGACGTCATCGCCTACCGGCCCTTGCGCGAGGCCCCCCGGCTGGCCGCGCTCATTACGGCCATCGGCATGTCCATTTTTCTGCAAAATCTGGCCATGATCATCTGGGGCAGCCGGCCGCTGCCCTTTCCCAAGCAGGCCCTGCCGGCCTTTTTCGCCGAATCGGCCCTGACCTTTGCCGACGTGTCCATCAGTTGGATGCAGGTGGCCATCTACGTTGTCGCCATTGTTCTGATGATCGGGCTCAACCTCGTCATCACCCGGACCCGGGTGGGCACGGCCATGCGGGCCCTGGCCCAGAACCAGACGGCGGCGGCGCTTATGGGCATCAACGTCAACCGGGTCATCTCCTTCACCTTTGCCCTGGGTTCCGGCATGGGGGCCGTGGCCGGCATCATGGTGTCGATGTATTACAACACCATGTATCCGACCATGGGCTATCTGGCCGGGGTCAAGGCCTTTGCCGCGGCCGTGCTTGGCGGCATCGGTTCGGTGCCCGGGGCCATGCTTGGCGGCGTGGTGCTCGGCATCGCCGAAACCCTCGGCGCAGGCTACATTTCTTCCCCGTACCGTGATGGCGTGGCCTACGCGGTCATGATCCTCGTCATCATCTTCCGACCGTCCGGGCTCCTTGGCCGGGCTGTGGTGGATAAGGCATAAACCCCGTCGACCGGGTTGCCCGGCGGCCTCGAAACGATTGGAACACACATGCGCGGTACGGTAACGACGCTTAAGTACCTGTTGGCGGCGGCAGCCCTGGCCTATCCGCTGATGCCTTTTCGCGACGTGTATGTCCTGCACGTCCTGGTGCTCATCATGGTCTACATGGTGCTGGCCATGGGGCTCAACATCCTGCCCGGATTCTGCGGCCTGCTCGACCTCGGGTTCGTGGGCTTTTACGGCATAGGGGCGTATACGGCCGGGCTCCTCACCATCCACTACAACATGTCGTTTTGGCTGATCGTGCCGCTTGCGGTCCTAAACGGCGCACTCTTTGGCGTCCTGCTCGGTTCCCCGACCCTGCGGCTGGTCGGCGATTATTTCGCCATCGTCACCTTCGGCTTTTCAGAGCTTGTGGTGCTCTTTCTGACCAATGAAATCTGGCTTACCCGGGGGCCGCTCGGCGTTCCCGGCATCGCCCCGGTTTCCATCGACGTGACCTGGCTGGCCTCGCTGCTTGGCATAAGCGAGCGCTGGCGCTACGCGTTTCGGGGCGAGGCGCCGTATTACTACCTGGGCATGGCCATGGTCCTGCTCGTCTACGTGGTCATGCGCCGGCTGGAAGACTCGCGTCTGGGCCGGGCCTGGCTGGCCATCCGGGAAGATCCCATGGCCGCCGCCTCGTCGGGAATCGATCTCTTTGCCTACAAGGTCATCGCCTTTGCCGTCTCCACCGGCATCGGCGCCCTGGCCGGAGCCTTCTTCGCCCGCTGGACCCTTTTTATCTCGCCAGACATGTTCAAATTCTGGGAATCCTTCCTGGTCCTTTGCATGGTGGTCCTTGGCGGGCTTGGCAACATCAACGGGGCGCTGGTCGGCGCGATCATCCTCATCGCCCTTGGCGAAGTGCTGCGGGTGGCCCTGCCCAAGCTCGGGCTGCCGGCCGAAACCCGTTTTCTGGCGTATGGCCTCATCATGGTCCTTATCATGCGTTTTCGCCCGGGCGGCATTTTCACCCAGGTGGCCGAATCGACCATGCAAAGCGGACTGATAAAGGAACTGCGCGCAAAGCTTGCCGCGCGGCGGACGGCGTAATATGGATGCGATACTTGCCGTGGACGGCGTCAGCAAACGCTTCGGCGGGCTCATGGCCCTGAGCGACGTCTCGTTTACCGTGGAGCGGGGGACCATTCTCGGGCTTATCGGCCCCAATGGCGCGGGAAAAACCACCATGTTCAACTGCGTGGCCGGCATTTACAAACCGACGGACGGCCGCATTCTCTTTTCCGGAAAAGAGCGCGGGCAGGACGTCGCCGGCAGCAAGCCCGAACGCATGACCGCGCTTGGCGTGGCCAGGACGTTCCAGAACATCCGGCTGTTTTCCTCGTTGACCGTGCTCGACAACGTGCGTATCGGCCGGCATTGCCGCACCTCGTCCAACTTTTTTGGCGCGGTGCTGCGCACCCGGTCCCAGCGGGCCGAAGAACGCCGCATCATCGACGCCGCCATGGAATGCCTGGATTTCGTCGGCCTGGGGGATTTGGCCCTGTCTGCGGCGTCGAGCCTGTCCTACGGCGACCAGCGCCGCCTGGAGATTGCCCGCGCCCTGGCCACCGAGCCGCGCCTGCTTTTGCTCGACGAGCCCGCCGCCGGCATGAACCCCAAGGAAACCGAGGCCCTGGTCGACCTCATCCACGCCATCCTCGAACGCGACGTCACGGTGGTCCTTATCGAACACGATATGAAGCTCGTCATGCGCATCTGCGCCAGGCTGGTGGTCCTCGATCACGGCGTCAAGATCGCGGACGGTTCACCCCGGGAAGTTCGGGCCAATCCCGACGTTATTGAAGCCTACCTCGGCAAGGGGGCGGCCCATGCTTGAGTTGCGCGACGTCCAGACCTACTACGGCAACATCCAGGCCCTCAAAGGGGTGAGCCTGCGCATCGCCCGGGGCGAGATCGTCACGCTGATCGGGGCCAACGGCGCAGGCAAGACCACCACGCTGATGAGCATCTCCGGCGTCACGCCGCCGAAATCCGGCGCCGTGGTCTTTCTGGGGCAGGACGTGACCCGGCTTTCGACCGAGCGCATCGTCTCCCTGGGCATCACCCAGGTGCCTGAGGGGCGCATGATTTTCCCCCGGCTTTCCGTGCGGGAAAACCTGCTCATGGGCGCGTACCTGCGAAAGGACAAGGCCGTCATCCGCGACGACGAGGAGCGGGTCTATGCAATGTTCCCCGTTCTTCGCGAACGCCGGACCCAGATGGGCGGCACGCTCTCCGGCGGCGAGCAGCAGATGCTGGCCATCGGGCGGGCGCTTTTGGCCCGTCCCAAACTCCTGCTTCTTGACGAACCCTCGCTGGGGCTGGCGCCCCTGGTTGTTGAGAATATCTTCGAGATCATCCAGCAGATCAACCGCGACGGCGTGACTGTGCTGCTTGTCGAGCAGAATGCCCAGATGGCCTTGCAGATCGCCCACCGTGGTTATGTTTTGGAAACCGGCCGCGTCACCCTGGAAGGGGAGGCCAAGGACCTGTTAAACGATCCCAAGGTTCGGTCCGCCTATCTCGGCCTGGACTGAGCCGTCCCGATAACCCGGAGATCATCCTATGGAAAAAATCATCGATTTCGGACTGACTTTCGACGACGTGCTGCTCGTGCCGGACTATTCGGAAGTGTTGCCGGACGCGGCCGACGTGTCCTCGTGGCTCACGCCCGACATCAAGCTCAACATCCCGCTTGTCAGCGCCGCCATGGACACCGTCACCGAGTCGCGCATGGCCATCCAGCTGGCCCGCAGCGGCGGAGTGGGCGTCGTCCACAAGAACATGACCATCCCCGAGCAGAAGCTCGAGGTGGAAAAGGTCAAGAAGTCCGAATCCGGCATGATCATCTCGCCCATCACCGTGGACCCCGGCATGACCGTTGAGCAGGCCTTGGTGCTGATGAGCGAGTACAGCATCTCCGGCCTGCCCGTGGTCGAAGACGACACCCTGGTCGGCATCGTCACCAATCGCGACGTGCGCTTCGTGAAAGATTCCGTGACCACGGTCGGCGATGTCATGACCCGCGAAAATCTTGTCACCGTGCCCGTGGGCACCACCCTTGAGGAAGCCAAGCACCACCTGCACCAAAACCGCATCGAGAAGCTGCTTGTGGTTGACGACAACAACAAGCTGCGCGGGCTCATCACCATCAAGGACATCGAGAAGATCCGCAAATACCCCAACTCCTGCAAGGACAGCCTGGGTCGTCTGCGGGTCGGCGCGGCCATCGGCGTCGGCGGCGACCGCGACGAACGCACCCAGGCGCTGCTTGAGGCCGGCGCGGATTTCCTCGTCCTCGATTCCGCCCACGGCCATTCGAAGAACATCCTGGACTCCATCCGGGCCATCAAGGCCGCCTACCCGGACTGCCAGCTCATCGCCGGCAACATCGGCACCTACGAGGGGGCCAAGGCGTTGATTGCCGCCGGGGCCGACGCGGTCAAGGTCGGCATCGGGCCGGGCTCGATCTGCACCACCCGCGTGGTGGCCGGCGTGGGCGTGCCCCAGGTCACGGCCATCATGGAGGCGGCCCGGGCCTGCCGCGAGGCAGGCAGGCGCATTGTGGCCGACGGCGGCGTCAAGTTCTCCGGCGACATCGTCAAGGCCATTGCCGCCGGCGGCGACACGGTCATGATGGGCGGACTTTTTGCCGGCACCGAGGAAAGCCCGGGCGAGACCGTCCTGTACCAGGGCCGCACCTACAAAATCTACCGGGGCATGGGCTCCATCGACGCCATGCGCGAAGGCAGTTCCGACCGCTACTTCCAGGAAAAGTCCAAGAAACTCGTGCCGGAAGGCATTGTCGGCCGGGTGCCGTTCAAGGGCCCTGTCACCGACAGCCTGTACCAGCTCGTCGGCGGCCTGCGTTCCGGAATGGGCTACTGCGGCTGCGCCACCATTGCCGAGTTGCAGCAAAAGGCCCGGTTCGTGCGGATTTCTCCGGCCGGCCTTCGCGAAAGCCACGTTCATGACGTGATCATCACCAAAGAAGCCCCCAACTACCGCGTGGAGACCTACTAACATGCTCCAACCCGACAAGGTCGTCATCCTGGACTTCGGGTCCCAGTACACCCAGCTCATCGCCCGACGGGTGCGTGAAGCCGGCGTCTACTCGGAAATCCACCCCTGCACCGTCACCGCCAAACAGATCGCGGCCATGGCCCCCAAGGCCGTGATCCTCTCGGGCGGGCCGTCGAGCGTCGCCGACGCCGATGCGCCCCCGTTCGATCCGGCGGTGTTCGAGCTTGGCCTGCCGACGCTGTGCATCTGCTACGGCATGCAGCTTCTGGCCCACACCCAGCCCGGCGGCTCGGTCGCCGCCTCCACGGACCGGGAGTACGGCCGGGCGGAACTGGAAATCCTGGCCGACGTGCCGCTTTTCGCCGGCCTGCCCGGCAAGTCCGGCCATACGGTGTGGATGTCCCACGGCGACAAGGTGACGGCTCCCCCGACCGGATTCGTCGTGGCCGCGCGCACGAAGAACGTGGAAATCGCCGCCCTGGCCGATGTCTCGCGCCGCGTCTACGCCTTGCAGTTCCACCCCGAGGTGGCCCACACCGAGGACGGCGAGCGCATTTTGCACAACTTTCTGTTCGCCGTGGCCGGGCTGACTGCGGGCTGGACCATGTCGAGCTTTGTCGAGACGGAACTGGCCGCCCTCAAGGAAAAAGTCGGCGAGGACGAGGTGGTCTGCGCCCTGTCCGGCGGCGTGGATTCCACGGTCGTCGCCGTCATGCTGCACAAGGCCATCGGCAAGAAACTCCATTGCATCTTTGTCGACAACGGTCTGCTGCGCATGGGCGAGGGCGAGGAAGTGGCCGCATATCTGCGCGAGCACTTCGATCTCAACCTCTACTATGTTGATGCCGCGAAGCTGTTCCTCGATCGGCTGGCCGGCATTACCGACCCGGAGCAGAAGCGCAAGATCATCGGGACGACCTTTATCGAGGTGTTCGAGGTCGAGGCCGCCAAGCTGCCCAAGGTCAAGTATCTGGCCCAGGGCACGCTGTATCCCGACGTCATCGAATCCGTCTCGTTCAAGGGCCCCTCGGCCGTCATCAAGAGCCACCACAACGTCGGCGGCCTGCCCGACGTCATGAAGCTTGCGCTGATCGAACCGTTGCGTGAACTGTTCAAGGACGAAGTGCGCAAGGTGGCTGCGGAGCTGGGACTGCCCGACTTCATCATCTGGCGCCATCCGTTCCCCGGGCCGGGCCTGGCCATCCGCATCATCGGCGAGGTGACCGAGGAACGTCTTGAGATTTTGCGCCGAACGGATAAGATCGTGCAAAGCGAACTTGTCGCTTCGGACTGGTACCGCAAGGTCTGGCAGGGATTCGCCGTGTTGTTGCCGCTCAAAACCGTCGGGGTTATGGGCGACGGGCGGACCTACGAGAACGTGGCCGCCATCCGGGTTGTGGACAGTCTGGACGCCATGACGGCGGACTGGTCGCGTCTGCCTTCGGAACTTTTGGCGACCATGTCCAATCGCATCATCAACGAAGTCAAGGGCGTCAATCGCGTGGTGTTCGACGTGTCCTCCAAGCCGCCAAGCACCATCGAGTGGGAATAGCCTCGCGTCCCCCAAAACCGGGCCGGAAACGGCCCGGTCAAAACGAGTAGTCCTATGTTTGGCATCGGTTCCACGGAACTTCTGGTCATCCTGGTGGTGGCCCTTATCGTCATCGGCCCCTCCAAGCTGCCCGACCTCATGCGGACGCTCGGCAAAGGCATGGCCGAGTTCCGGCGTATGAGCACGGACGTGAAATCCACCCTGGAGGCCGAAGTGGATCGGGCCGATCGGGAAAAGCGGCAGGACGAGGCCAAAAAGCAACTCTATCCGGAAAACGACCAGGAAAAGGCCCCGGCGGCGGATGCCAAGCCTGTCCAGGCCCAGGCCGCCGCGACGCCCGGCAAGGAGGCCCCGACCGCTTAGGCGGCGGGGGGATTGCCCATGCCCGAACGCTTTGGAGCCTATTCCCGGGAAACCGGAGAAACGCGCGTGGCCGTGGAAATCGGCCTGGACGGGACAGGAACCGCGGCCATCGATACCGGCTACGGCTTTGCCGACCATATGCTCAACCTCCTGGCCTTCTGGGGCGGGTATGATCTCAAACTGACCTGCCGGGGCGATCTGGAAGTGGATGCCCACCATTCCCTGGAAGACGTGGCCATCTGCCTTGGCGAGGCTTTTCGACAGGCCCTGGGCGACCGGGCCGGCATCGCCCGGGTCGGCAATGCCAAGGTGCCCATGGACGAAGCCCTGTGCGAGGTGGTGGTGGATCTTTCGGGACGGCCCTACCTTGTGTATCGGGAGAACGTGCTGCCGCCGATCATTGCCGGCGAGGAAAAGGACTTGTGGCGCGAGTTTTTCAAATCGCTGTCCGTCTCCGCCCGTATGAACCTGCATATTCATTATGAATATGGCCAAAATGGCCATCATCTGGTAGAAGCGGCCTTCAAGGCGCTGGGATTGGCCCTGCGTCGGGCCACGGCCGTTGAAGGAACCAGCAGGGTGCCGAGCACCAAAGGGAGCCTGGACTGATGCGAAGCAAATCGTTGGCATGTCTTGTCGTCGCGCTGGTGGGCTTTTCCCTCCTCTCTGGCTGTGCGCGCAGAACCGCCCCGTCGGGCAGGGCTCCGGTGGCGACCGACGCGGCCACCTCGGCCGTGGCCTTCCTCGGCAAGAGTTTTGCCGTGGCCCCGTTTACCAATCCGGCCACGGATGCCGATCTGCTTTCCGGCTATCTGCCGGCATCCCGCAATGTGCCCGAAGTCGCTGTGGTGCATCTCGATGCCGCCCTGGAGCAGGTCCTCGCCGGCGCCAAGCAGAACATCCTGCCGGCCAAGATGGCTGCCTCGTGCGCCAAATCCGCGCCGCGCGGCGACGAGTCCGGCCGGCTTGCCACCATGCGCTACTGGCAAAACGTCGGCAAATGCGCCGGAGCCGATTTTGTCGTCGTGCCTATGGTCATCGACTGGCGCGAGCGGGTCGGTTCGGAAATAGGCGCGACCAATCCGGCCAGCGTTGATCTGGTTCTCTATCTCATTGACGTGCGCACCGGCGGCGTCATCAAACAATACCATTTCGACGAAACCCAGCAGGCGTTGACCAGCAATCTGCTGGACGCCCGCAAGTTCGTGGCCCGCAACGGCCGCTGGCTTTCGGCCATGGAACTGGCCCAGGAAGGCCTGCGGCAGGGCGTGGCGGAGCTTGGGCTGTGATCCTTTTTCCCGCTGTCGACATCAAGGACGGACAATGTGTCCGGTTGCGCCAGGGGCTGGCCGACGAGGTGACGGTCTTTTCGCCCGATCCCGAGGCCATGGCCCGGCACTGGGCCGGGCTTGGGGCCAAGTGGCTTCATCTGATCGACCTGGACGGAGCCTTTAGCGGCAAGCCGCGTAATTTCGATCTCATTGCGCGCATCTGCTCCGGCCTCTCCATTCCGGTGCAGCTCGGCGGCGGCATCCGCGACGCGGCCACTGCCGCCGCCTATCTTGACGCCGGCGTGCGCCGGCTCATCATCGGCACGCTGGCCCTGGCCGATCCTGACGCCTTTGCCGCCATTTGCGCCGCCCATCCCGGCCGCATCGGCGTGTCCCTGGACGCCGTGGACGGCCGGCTCAAGGTGAAGGGCTGGGTCGAGGACGCCGGCCTTGCCGTGGAAGACGCGCTGCCCAGGCTTGCCGCCCAGGGCGCGGCCTTCGTGGTCTATACCGACATCAGCCGCGACGGCATGCAGACCGGCGTCAATCTGGCCGCCTTGGAACGCCTTTTGGAACTGACCGACCTGCCGGTCCTTGTGGCCGGCGGCGTGGCCACCCTGGACGACGTCAAGGCTCTTGTTCCGTATTCGAAAAAGGGACTGGAAGGGATGATCACCGGCCGGGCGATTTATGCAGGCACCCTGGATTTCGCCGAAGCCGTGGCCTTTGTCGCCGGACAGTCCGAGGAGGTCGCATGAAGACGGTGGAAGTGGGCGGCATGCACTGCCCCAAATGCGTGGCGTCCGTGACCAAGGCGCTGTCCGAGGTCGCGGGCCTGTCCAATGTTGCCGTTGATCTGCAAAAGGGATTGGCCTCTTTTGAAGGCGACGCTTCCGAAGACGCCATCAAGGCCGCCATCGACAAGATCGGTTTTGTGCCCGGCGCGATAAAGTAATTCGGTTTGGACATAATCCGGGCGGCCGCCGCGAAATCGCGACGGCCGCCTGTGTTTTTCCGTCTGGCCGGTTCGGGGATAACTTCGGATAGCGCCGGGAGAGTTGATGCGGCAGTGTGAAGCGATAATGGCGCGCCTCAGGCCAGCGGCAGGCGCCGTGCTCCGCAGGGCGTATTGGTGTCTGGTTGTCCTTGTTTGTTCCTGGTCGATGGCCCTGGCCGGTCCGGCTTCCGTGCGCGTGGCCAAGGTCTTCGACGGCGACACCTGCCGCCTTGAGGACGGCCGCCGGGTGCGGCTGGCCGGCATCGACGCCCCGGAAACGGCCCATGGCCGCGAGCCTGCCCGGTATTATGCCGCGGCCGCCGCGGAACGCCTGTTCGCCCTGACCAGGGGACGGGCCCTGCAACTGGCCGTCGTCGGGGAGGGAAGTGATCGCTTCGGCCGGATCATTGGCGAGCTGTTTCTGCCGGGCGGGGCTTCCGTCGGCGAAACCCTGGTGGCCGAAGGGGCGGCATTTGTGTATTGGCATAGCGGACTTCCCGAAGCGCTGCTTGAGCGCTATCTTGCCGCCCAGCGCCGGGCCATGGATGCGGGCCGTGGCTTCTGGCCGCATATCCTGAAGTTGCCGTCCCCGGCGCAGCCTTACGTCGGCAACGCCGCATCGCGCCGTTTCCATGCCCCGGGCTGTCCGGACGCCCGCCGCATAAGTCCCCGCAACAGGGTGCTTCTGCCTGATCTGGCGGCGGCTTTCCGGCAGGGCTTTGCCCCGGCCCGGGACTGCACGCCCTGGCCGAACGAAGGGACAGGGCGTCCGTAACCGATGTTCGATCGGAAAGGACCTTGACGCGGCGGCTTTTTTGGACCATCCATTTTGCCGCGATAGGCCTTGTCCCGAACCCGTGCGGCGACGCGGACGTCACCGCAAAAACGGCGCTTCGGGTGAATAACCACCGACCTGGAGGCAGCATGCTTTTTCCGAGCCTGGCGCATGCCATGGGCGCAGTCCCCGGCGGCGACGCGGCCGGGGGAAACCCCATCACCGCGTTTTTGCCGCTGATTTTGATGTTCGCTATTTTTTACTTTCTGCTGATCCGTCCCCAGCAGAAAAAGGCCAAGCAGCACCGCGAGTACCTTTCCGGGCTCAAACGCGGGGATTTCATCCTGACCGGCGGCGGCATTTATGGTCGGATTCAGGAAGTGCATGGCGACAAGCTGACGGTTGAGATCGCCAAGGATCTCAACATTGAAATCAATCGCAGCTATGTTGCCGGTCCGGGCGACGCTCCGGCTGCGTCTGCCAAGGCCGAGTCCAAGACGAAAGACAAGTCCAAGGACAAGGAATAACCTCTTCGGGCGGCGCACGCGCCCGCATCGACGGCGAAGGGCTGCCGGACGGCAGTCCCTTCGTTTTGTCATTGCTCCCGAAGCGAAAGCCTCCCAAGGAGAGCCTCGCCCATGTCTGGAAATCTGCGCTGGCGGCTGGCCCTGATCAGTCTTGTGGCCTTTCTGGGGCTGCTTTATATGCTGCCGTCCCTGGGGTCGGTCAAACAGTCGTTTATAGGCAAGTTCCTGCCTGACGACGTCATCAGTCTCGGCCTGGATCTCAAAGGCGGCATCCACCTGACGCTCGGCGTCGACGTGGACAAGGCCCTGTCCAATTCCCTGATCCAGATGGGCCGGGATGTCCGCGATCAGGCCAAGGAAGAGGGGATTGCCATACTGCGCCCCTCCACCTCGGCCGATGGCAAACGGTTGGAGTTCGTCCTGGCCACGCCCGAAAAACGGCAGGCCCTGGATGACCTGCTTTCCCGCCACTTCCAGGTGCTTGCCATCGACGGGGTGGACAGTGCTGCGGACGGCAAGTTTTTGTACAAAGCGTCCTTCACCCAGCGCTACAGGGACGATCTGGCCCGTCTGACCGTGGATCAGGCCGTCAAAACCATCCGCAACCGTATTGACGAATTCGGCGTGGCCGAGCCTGATATCCGCAAACAGGCCGACAACCGCATCCAGATCCAGTTGCCGGGCCTGCAGGACCCCGAACGGGCCATCAAACTCATCGGCAAAACGGCTCACCTGGAATTCAAGGTGGTGGACGACAACGCCGATCTCGACAAGGCGCAAAAGGGCGTGCTGCCGCCGGGCGAGGAACTCTCGGTCCTGCGTCATCGCAATCCCGACGGCTCCTACCTTGAACGCCCCATCGTGCTGCGGTCCGACGCCGTCATGACCGGCGAGAACATCGCCGATGCCCGGGCCAACTTCGACAACAACAATCAGGCCTATGTCGGCCTGACGTTTACCCCGAGCGGCTCCCGGCAGTTTGAACGGGTTACCGGCGAGAACGTCAAAAAGCGCCTGGCCATTGTTCTGGACGGCAAGGTCTACTCCGCGCCGACCATTCAGGAAAAAATCAGCGGCGGCCGGGCCAGCATCACCGGCCGGTTCTCCACCGAGGAAGCCCGCGATCTGGCCATCGTGCTGCGGGCCGGCGCCTTGCCCGCTCCGGTCAACATTCTCGAACAGCGCACCGTGGGCCCTTCCCTGGGCCAGGAATCCATCGAGAAGGGCGTATATTCGGCTGTTGTCGGCGGCATCATCGTCGTGGCCTTCATGATGCTCTATTACGGCGTTGCCGGCGCCGTGGCCGACATGGCCCTGGTATTTAACCTCGTGCTCATCATGGCGGGTCTGGCTGGCTTTGGCGCCACCCTGACCTTGCCCGGCATTGCCGGCATCATCCTGACCATCGGCATGGCCGTGGACGCCAACGTCATCATTTTCGAGCGCATCCGCGAGGAACTGCGACGCGGGCTGACGGCCCGTTCGGCCGTGGATACCGGGTATAGCCGGGCCAGCCTGACGATTTTCGATGCCAACGTCACCACGGTCATCGCGGCCATGGTCCTCTATCAGTTCGGCACCGGTCCCATCCGGGGATTTGCCGTGACCTTGATCCTCGGCATTGTGGCGTCCATGTTCACGGCCATTTTCTTTACCCGGTTCCTGTTCGATCTGTGGCTTTCCAAAAAGCCGGCCGACGCCGCCATTCGCATTTGATCTGCGGCCCCCGAAAGGGGGCCTTTTTTCTTTCCGTTTGACCGCGCCTATCGACAACCGTAAAATACCGCGCATCGTTCGTCGTGAGGTTTTCCTTGCCGCAGCGCGCCGTGAATCCCTTTATTTCCTGCCTTGCCTCCCTGGGCGTCGTCTGGAGTCTGGCCGTTGCTGCCATTGCCGGCGAACGCCCCTTTACCATCGACGATATGCTGCGCGTGGCCATGGTTGACGATGTCCGCATCGCATCCGACGGGAAGCGGGCGGTCTTTACCGTCACCCGGGCCGTGCCGGATGCTGCCGGGGGAGAGTTGCGTTCGCGGATCTATATGGCGGATGTGGGCAAAGGGACTGCCCGGCCCGTTACTTCGGAACGCGAAGTTTGCGACAAGCCCCGCCTTTCCCCTGATGGAACGAAATTGGCCTATTTTGTCCAGGGGGACGACACGGTTTCCCTCATGCTGCTTAACCTGCGCACCGGGCAGGCCCGCCGTTTGCCTCATGGCCGGGGCGAGGTGGTGGACATGGCCTTTTCTCCGGATGGCCGGTCGCTGGCCCTGGCAGTGGCCGCGCCGAATCGGGCCGGTGATGCCCGGGGAAACGAAAACGATGCCGACGTGGAAGTCCTCGACGAAGGCGGGGGCGCAATCGGTCTGTACTTACTGTCGCTGTCCGGTGCATCCGGGCCGCAGGCCCTGGTGGCGGATCGCGACGTGGGAGCCTTTGCCTTTTCACCGGATGGCACGCGCATTGCTTTTGAAACCACCGCCCCGGACACGCCCCCGCGCGGCCGGCGAACCACGACGGCCACAGGCGCGCCATCGCCGATGGATGCCGCCCATGCCGATATTGCCGTGGTCAGCGTGCCCACGGGGAAAGCATCCCTGCTGGCCTCGACGGAAGCCTCGGAAAACGCTCCCTGTTTTTCGCCTGACGGAAAGCAGCTGGCCTATGTGGGCACCGCCTCGCCGGGACAGTATTTCAATGCCGCCACGGTCATGGTCATGCCGGCTGCCGGGGGCCCCCCCCGGGCTCTGGCCCAGACGGCCAATGCCCGGCCTGATCTGCTCGGGTGGGCTGCCGACGGGCAGGCCCTCTATGTCCGCGAAGCCGAAGGCGTCTCGGGCGCCATCTGGGCGCTGCCTGTCAACGGGGATGCCCCACGCCGGGTTTCGGACGCCTCGCACGTCGTGGCCGAGGCCAGTCTGTCCTTTTCGGGCAACGTCCTTGGCATGGTTCTCACGGACAGCAACCAACCCCCGGAAGTCTTTGTCAGCGAGACAGGCCGGTTTGCTCCACGAGCTGTTTCGTCAGTCAATAAGGAGTTTTTGGGTTTCCGCACGGGCAGGACCGAAGTGGTGCGCTGGCGTTCCACCGATGGCAAGCTCATTGAAGGCCTGTACACGTATCCGGTCACGCCTCCCCAAGGCCCGCCGCCGCTTCTTGTCGAGATCCACGGCGGGCCGGCCGTGGCCTCGGACCGGCAATACCTGGGTCGTCTCAATTACTATCCGCTGGCCGTCTTTGTCGAGAACGGCTATGCACTGTTCCAGCCCAACGTGCGGGGATCGGACGGCTACGGACCGGCCTTTCGGCGGGGCAATATCGGCGATTGGGGCGGAGCGGATTTCGCGGATCTGCAAAGCGGCGTCGATGCCCTGGTGGAGCGGGGACTGGCTGATCCCAAACGGCTTGGCATCATGGGCTGGAGTTACGGCGGTTATCTCACGGCCTGGGCCATAGGTCATACGACCCGGTTCCGGGCGGCCTCCATCGGGGCGGGCATCACCGATCTGGTCAGCCAATGCGGCAGCATGGACCTGCCGGATTTCATTCCCCTGTACTTCGGGGGCGAGGTCTATGAACGCTTCGATCTGCTGCTTGATCGATCGCCGCTCAAATATGCCGCCTCCATCACCACCCCGACGCTGTTCCAGCACGGCATTGCTGATGAACGGGTGCCCTTTACCCAATCGCTTGAACTCTACACGGCCCTGTCGCGCCTTGGCGTGACCACCCGTCTGGCCGTGTATCCCCGAAGCGGCCACGATGTGACCGAACCCTCCCTCATTCGCGACCTGATGGTGCGCAATCTCGAATGGTTCGCCCGCTATCTGCCGACCACGCCCATGGAACATATGGCCCTCGACGTGCCGGAAGCCGACTCGCAAAGACTCTTCAAGAAGGGACGGCCGGAAAATGCGCTTCCGATTGCCGGGGCCAATGGGGCAGAGCGGTCGGCAGTGCCGCCCAACGGGTAGGTGCGCTGCGCCATGCTGCAGGGCAGGGCTGTGTGGCGAATCTGGTTGTTGGCCGGGCTTTGTCTGGCGTGCCTTGTTGTGTTCGACGGGGGATGGCGGTACGCCCTGGCCTGGAACGAACGCCTGGAAGCGTCGGTCGTCTACCGCTGTCTGGCGTGGCGCGACCTTCGGGAGCCGACGTCGTTTACGCCGTCGGCCGCCTACGTCCCCCAGTACGGCGGTTGGACGCGCAACTGGACGGAGCGGCGGGTCTATGCCGGTTTCGCCTGGAAACTCTGTGATGCCGATGCCCTCATTGTCGCGGCTGGCGGCCACCTCGGGACCTCCACGGGATTTTTCGAAGCCCGAAACGTCGGCATCGGCTATTACGAAGCCTGGGAAACGCGGCCGGCCTTGCTTTGGGGGCCAAACGCCCGATTGCTCCTGCGGCAAGGTCCAAGGTCTGGGCTGTTTTTACGCCTCGATTACGAGTTGTTCGTTGCCAGTGCTGCGGAGGCACGCGAGGAAATTGCCAACCGGATGGGGGGGGGCACGCCGGCATCGAGCCGGGACGCCGTCTTTTCCTGGACGAGCCATGAAGCCACGGCCCTTGTGGGACACGACTGGGGCAGGACCGCGATTGCCATCGGCGGCACGTTGACGGTGTTTCGCCTCGACAAGCGTCTCGACCACCACATCGACCCCGCCGGAACTACCGGCAATGCGCTGGCCGCCATTCTGGCGCTCAACGCCCAGCCCAGCCGCTATGGCTATGAGCCGCGCATCCAGATCGTCCCTTGTCTGGCACTGACCTTTCGGCCGACGCCCCGTTTGTCTCTGGAGACCCTCCTTCGTCCTGGCGACACTGTCGACGCGACCTTGCGAATTGTTCTTTCTTTTTGAATTTCTGCCAAAAATATTTTCCTATAAGACGACATTTTCCAATTACTGCCTTATAAGTGCTCCTTCTTTGAAGCGTTCGACCTACCATTTTGCCAGGGCCGAATGCTGTTGGCAGGTCACGCTAAGGAGCGCCGGTGCGAAAATCCAAAGGCAGGTGGCCGCATGCGAATAATGTACTCAGGCTGGCTCTTGCAGGAAGGGTTCAAAGAAATAGGCTGTGAAGTCATACCTCTTCGATTGGATGTAAACAAAACCATCAATGAACTTGTCGAGCAAATAGATGTTCATCCAGACGTTGTTTTTATCGAATTGTTTGGCAAAACAAATATTCCAAAAGAACTTTTCAATTGCAAGTACAAGCTGGCTGCATATTGCATTGATAGCCCGCTCAATGAATATTGGCTTATCCCGCTGGCAAAACTTTTCGATTTTGTATACGTCGATCAACTGTCGTCAGTATCAAAATTCCGCGGAAACGGCGTCCAAGCAAAATGGCTTCCTTTATGTTCTTCAAAGCTTGATTTTCGCCAGAAAACAGACAAGAAATATTTTATATCATTTGTCGGGCGCATTACGCCGCACAGAATTAAACGTAGGAATTTAATTAATTACATTAAAAACAACTTCCCGGTCAATATCGTTCAGAATATATCCAGATCTGCCATGCTTGATATTTTTGCATCATCACAAATTGTTCTCAATGAAAATTTTTTTTCTGGGTTGAATTTAAGATTTTTTCAGGCATTATCATCAGGATCTTTACTGCTCACTGAACGCCATGGATATGGGGTAAATTTTCACTTTCTTGAAGGCAAGCATTATCTCGGATATTCTCCAGACGACATCATATCAACCGTCAAGAACATAGAGCGATCATATGGCAGTTTTAATCATATCGCTTTGCGTGGTCAGGAAGAATGCAACAAGCATCACACAAGTGTAAATCGAGCACAGACCGTTATTGAGGACATGAGGTCTGGCAAACTTCACTTTGAATTCTCAGTGCATGACAAAAAACTGCATGAGGCTCAAAGCAAATACTATCATGCCATTCGCTTTGGCGGGAATATTGACGAGCCTGTCAAGCTCCTTAAAGATTCAGCAAACGCTTCAAATGAGATTATGTCGCACGCATTGTGCCTCCTCGGAAGCATCCATCTCCGTTTAAACCGCAATAAATCCGGGGTTGCCTATCTGGAAAAAAGCGCAACTGTGGCGACAGTTCAAGGGTTGAGCGCAACGCTTAAACTCATGATTTTTTTTGCCGAGGATTGTCTATTTTTCAACTACCTTTCAATACTGATATCGCTGCTTAGGAGTTTGAAAATATACTCTAAAAAGTATTTTAAATACATTAACCGTTTAAAAGATCGACAAGATATACTATATAACAGTTGTATGTTGGCTTGTGAATTATTGTTTGATCTTAAAATGAATTATGATCTTGGCTTTCATAAGGCGTATGAGGAGCGTTGCCCTGACTATGCTCTGGAATATGCTATCCTCGCCTTTACGACAAAAAAATCTATCGAATCGCTAAACGCCATCATAAAATGCACAAAGAAAAGTGGCATCGCGCCAGAAGCGCTTGGTTATATCAAAAGTGCAATGCTCGCTGGAGCTGCATCCAATGAGCAAATTGCTCTTTCAGCTTCACTTTCTGTTGAGTATTATGATTTCTTATGCGCTGATACTGCCATCAAGTATTTAAAGATGACCAGCTCGTAAGTTTTTTCACGATTCGTCGTGCCAAAAGCATGCACAGAAATGTCTGAGGTGGTGTTCGAGCCGTTCCCAGTCCGGCGTGCCCGTCTCCAGGATGAAAAGATTCCGCGCAGGACTTCCTTGTCGCTGCAATGAGGCCGGCCACCCATCAGGGACCCGGGTTTTCGTGCCGCACCAGCTATCGGCGATCGCCACCACCGCCATCTTGATGGTTGAGCGGGCGGCATATCAGGCGGGCAGAACAGCGGAGAAGACAAAAGGAGAGCGGAAGCGGGCAACCCCGCTGGGGCTGGAGGAAACGGAAGCGTTTCTGCGGCGCAGGCCTGACACCCGCGCCGCAGGTCGCGGGAGTTTTCAATCCAGGCCGAGCTGGGCCAACAGGTCGTCCACTGCGCCCTGTTGGACACCCATCTGCGGGCCCTTGAGTTCCGAAACCTTCTGCTTGGCTTCGGCCTTGAGTTCTTCAATGGCCCGGTCCGGGGCTTCGGCCTGGGCCTTTATCTGGAGCCCGGTGGACAGGTACAGTTCAAAGACAATCTGTTCGACCTTTTTGATGGCCTCGATAATGCGCTTGATGCGCTGGCCGGTCAGGTCCTGAAAGCTGAGCGTCGTCATGATGCTCATGAGGTCCTGGCCAAGGGCCTCGTTGGAGGCGGCAAGCGTGGCGAGGGCTTCCGAGGAGGCTTGCTCGCTTTGCTGCAGGCCTGCCAGAAGGCCGGCGGATTCGGCCTGCATGTCCATATGCTTCTCGACGATGTCCATGATGTCGGTGGTGGCCGATTCCGTGGTGCGCAGGATGTTGTCGAGTTGCTGGGCGGCTTCCTTGAAAAGCTGGTCAGCCTGCACCCGCTCGGTCGGAGCGGCGGTGGTTTCCGTCTCCGTTTTGGCGGCCTGCATGATTTCCTTATAGATATTTTGCAGGCCCTGGCGCATTTCGTCGTTTAGGCGTTTGTGGAACTCGCTCTCAAGCAGCGCCCGGGAAAGCGTTCTGGTCACTTCCCTTTCGATGGTGGCGCTGATGCTTTCACGCAGGTCGGGAACGACCTCGTGCACGATTTTATTGATCAGCCGGTCCAGAAGTTCTTCGTCATTGACCATGAGGCGTTAATCCCATTTGTTGCCGCGAAGGTCGTCGCGCTGGCTCTGGAAAACGAATTGCACGATGCTCTCCAGGTCGCGTTCCCGGATGCGCGTGAAATCTAACGCATAAATGTCAACTCCGTCCTGTGGTTCCCGCCGCGCGATGCGGCCGACAGCGCCGGCCATGCGCAGGGGGAAACGATACAGAATAATGACGGCTTCGACATATTGATCGATTGCAAGCTCCTGGGGCGAGGAAAACCGCACGCCCGCGCCGCTGATATCGACAATGTTCATGGGAACCGGGAAATCGGCCTCGATTTCGTTGCGGTTGTGCAGGGACAGGAGCATGTCGAGTTTGGCGTCGATGGAGTGCAACAGGGCATACAGGGATTCGTTCATCCCGGCGTCCCGCGGGTCCCCGGTGCAAAACCCCGCGCCCATAGGCGGCGTTTCACGGTACAGCGGTATGTCCTCCGGGCCGGGCAACACACGCAGATGGCCGTGAAGCCTGGTGGGAATACGCATGAACGAGCGTTGTTCTTCCACTGTGGCTCACCTTGGTTACATTGCGCCGTTTTCGAGCAGGATGTCCATCGCTTTGACCGGACAGACCCTGGTGCACATGCCGCAGGCCGAACAGGCCTCACTGTCGAATTCCACCAGCCGGGTTTGGATATTCAGGGAAAGGGCCCGTGTCGGACAAAGGGCCGTGCACATGCCGCAGTGAATGCAGCTGGTTTCGTCGCGGGTCAGGCGCTGGGCGGCCGGAGCCACGCCGATGCCCTGCTCCCTGAGATAGGCGACACCCAGCTCGTAAGCTTCCCTGGCGCCGTTTATTTCGATGGTCATCTGGCCTTCATGGCGCGGGGTGATCTGGGCCTTGAGTATGCTGAACCCCAGGCCGTAGACCCGGGCCAGATCGCACACCACGGGTTTGTTCGAGGCCTCGGGAGGGAAGGTCAGGTAGACGACCTTCCGGTATTGCTTGTCATGGGGCGTTTCCATGGAAACGGGTGCTCCTTGCGGCCGGCGCTACTTGGGCATCATGGTTTTGGCCCGGGCGGCGAAGGCGGAATCCGGATACTTGTCGATAACTTCCTTAAACGACAACTTGGCCGCGCCGGCATTGCCGAGCTTGGTAAAGGCCACGCCGCGCTTGAACAGGGCATCGGCGTGCTTGGGACTCTTGGGATATTTTTCGATGACTTCCTGGTAGGACAGGGCCGCGTTGGCAAAGTCGCCGAGTTGGAAATAGCACTCGCCGGTCCAGAAAAGCGCGTTGGGCATCAACGGGCTGGTTTTGAAATTGCGGGAAAACTCCTGAAAAATGCCCAAAGCTTGTTGATACTGGCGGGCATTGAAGCTGGAGAGCCCCTTGGCATAGACGGCATCCGCCGGATTTTGCGGTTCGGCCATCACCGGCGGGGCGATGTTGCCGGCCGGGGCAGGGGGGGGCGGCGCCTGGGGAGCGACCGATCCCGGCGCTGCGTAGGGAGGAATTTGTTCCTCGTCATCGGCCCCCCCCGTCATGGCCACGGCGCCTGCTGCCCCCGGCTGCGCTTGTCCGTAGCTGGGCTGGGCATAGCCGGCGGGCTGTTGTTGCGCGTAGCCGGGCTGGGCATAGCCAGTCTGGGCCGGGGCGGCCGCAGGGTGGGCGGCGGCAGCCGGGGAGGCCCCGCCGGCATCCAGGTCAACGGCCAGCTGGGAGGCCATGCGGCTCACGTTGCCTTCCAGCCGGGTCACTCGTCCAGCCAGTTCGGGGTCCTGCCTGTTTTGCTGCATCTGCAGAGACATTTCCTCGACCTTGGCGTTTAAGCGACGCACTTCGCCCTTGGCATTTTCCAGCTCGGCCCACATGTCCGCCGGGGTGTTGAGCGGAGCCGGGGCGTCGGAACGCTTGGGGGTCGGCGCGCAACCGCCGAGCAGCACGACGATCAGAGCGGCTGCCAGCAGGTTGGAGCTTGCGCGATTGGTTTTCATGACAGCTTTCGTCCTCGCTTGCGTCCCCAGATCAGGTAGGCCACGCCGCCGATCACCGGCAGGAAGATGGCCAGCATATACCAGAACATCCTTTCCTGGGGGGTTGGGTACTCGCGGTGAAAACTTTGCCATATCGCGATGTAATTGGGAAGAATCGCCACGATGAACAAAGCGACGGCCAACACCGTCTGGCCGGTCGTCATATCGGGCATTTGGGGCAGAAGCATACGGTCCTCTCGTGCGGCATCTGGGCCGGATTATTTTTCAGCAGGCGGCCGCCGCAGCCGGTAAAAGGCCAGGAGCAGGCCGAGCGATCCCAGGAAAATGGCGATATCCGCCACGTTAAACGCCGGCCAGTGATGGTTTCTCCAGTAAAAGTCCAGAAAATCCACGACCTCGCCGGTTTTGATGCGGTCAATGAGGTTGCCGATGGCCCCGCCGAGAATGAGGCCGAGGCCGCAGATCAACAACTTGTCGTCGTCGCGGGCCAGCCGCAGCAGATGGAAGATGATCAGGACGGCCATGGCCGTTGCGGCAAAAAAGAAATAGGTCTGCCACTGGATGTCCGAACGGTTTAAAAAACCGAAGGCCGCGCCCCGGTTGAGCACATACACGATATTAAAAAAATCCGGGATGACCGGCCGCGTGGTGTAGAGCACCAGATTCTGCTGGACCCAGAGCTTGGTGACCTGATCGAGCAGGATGATGGCCAGGGCGATGGGCGTGGCCAGTTTGTAGCTTAACCGCATGAGTTAGGAAACCTCGTTGGCCATGACCGCGGCGCAGCGCGGACACAGATCCGGATACTCGGGCGTACCGCCCAGTTCTTCGCTGTACACCCAGCAGCGGGCGCATTTTTCACCCGGGACGCGGGCCACGCCGACCGATGCTCCGGCCACGGTCTCGCAGGGCGCGGCATCGGCAGGAGCGGAGTGCGCCTCGGCCAGTTCCACCTTGGAGACGATAAACACCTCGCGAAGGTCCATGCCCAGGGAGGCAACGGCTTCCCGGACGGTGTCCGGCAGGTAGAGCGTTACGGCCGTTTCCAGGGAATGGCCGATTTCGCCGGCCTTGCGCCGGGGTTCGATGGCCCGGGTCACCTCGCCGCGCAGGGCGGCCACGATGCCCAGGCGTTCCCGGGTGGCGTCGTCGAGCAGCCAGGACGACTGGTCCACGGGCGGCAGGGAGAAAACCGACGCCCCGTCGCCGCGCTGGCAGGCCGGCGTATGGCGGAAAACCTCTTCGGCCGTAAACGACAGGATGGGGGCCATGTCCCGCATGAGCATGCCCAGAATGCGCCACAGGGCCGCCTGGGCCGAGCGGCGTTCCTTGCTGTCCGTTGCCGATACGTACAGGCGGTCCTTTAAGATATCGAGATAAAAGGCCGACAGATCCGTGACGCACAGGTTGTGCAGGGCATGGAAGACCTTGTGGAATTCGTATGCGCCATAGGCGTCGAATATGCGGCCGTGTTCCCGGGCGGCCGTGTCCAGAACGAACCGGTCCAGGGGCAGCATGGCCGCCGGGGCGATGTCGTTGGCCGCCGGGTCAAAATCGGACAGATTGCCGAGGATGAACCGGCAGGTGTTGCGGATGCGGCGGTAGGCTTCGACCAGACGGGCCAGGATTTCCTCGGAGATGCGGATGTCGTCGCGGTAGTCCACGGCCGACGTCCACAGGCGCAGGATCTCCGCCCCGTGCTTGTCGATGATCTCTTGCGGCTCCATGCCGTTACCGAGGGATTTCGACATTTTGCGACCTTCGCCGTCCACCACGTAGCCGTGGGTGAGGACCTGGCGATAGGGGGCCCTGCCCCGGGCGCCCATGGCGGCGAGCAGCGAGCTGTGGAACCAGCCCCGGTGCTGGTCCGAGCCCTCAAGGTACATGTCGGCCGGGAAGGCCAGTTCCGGACGCTTCTCGAGCACGGCGGCAAAGCTCGTGCCGGAGTCGAACCACACGTCCAGGATGTCGGTTTCCTTGCGAAAATGCCTGCCGCCGCACTGCGGGCAGACAAGCCCTGCCGGCACGATGTCGGCCAGTTCCGCTTCGAACCAATAGTCGCAGCCGCGTTCGTGGTCGGCGAATTTCGAGGCCACCGAGCGCATCCAGCCGGCATCGTTGTAGGCCGCGTCGCAGGACTCGCAAATAAGGGCCAGGATCGGCACGCCCCAGGTGCGCTGGCGCGAGATGCACCAGTCCGGGCGAAAGGCGACCATATTATGGATGCGCTCCTTGCCCCAGGCCGGTATCCATTCCACGTCCCGCTCAATGGCGTCCAGGGCCTTTTGGCGCAGCTCCCCGGCCTCCATGGAAATGAACCACTGGGTGGTGGCCCGGAACACGACCGGCTCCTTGCAGCGCCAGCAGTGGGGATAGGAGTGCTTGAGCTTTTTGGAGGCGAGCAGGTGCCCGACCTCGGTCAGCTTTTCAATGACCCTGGGGTTGGCTTCCCAGACGGTGAGCCCGGCGAAGTACGGCACGACGTCCAGGAACCGCCCGGCGTCGTCCAGGGGGGACAGGACCTCAAGACCGTAGCGAAGGCCCGTGTCGTAGTCCTCGCGGCCATGCCCCGGGGCGGTGTGGACAAGGCCCGTGCCGGCGTCGAGGGTCACGTAGTCGGCCACGACCAGGGGCGAAGGGCGGTCGTAAAACGGATGGCGGGCGGCCAGACCTTCGAGGGCCTGCCCCTTGGCCTCGGCCAGGATGGCGGCGTCGGTCCAGCCGAAGAGCTCCCGCACGGAATCGAGGAGCTCCCGGGCCAGGATATACTGGCTGTCGCCAACGGCGACCAGGGCGTAATCGAATTCGGGGTGGGCGGCCACGGCCATGTTGTCCGGCAGGGTCCAGGGCGTGGTGGTCCAGATGACGGCGTAGGCCCTGTCCGGATCAGCCATGGGGAAGACGGCTTTGAGCCCGGGGTCGGGCAGGGGGAATCGCACGAAGACCGAGGGCGACGTCTCGTCGGCGTATTCCACCTCGGCCTCGGCCAGGGCGGTCTGACAGGACAGACACCAGTGGATGGGCTTTTTGCCCCGGTAGACCGAACCCTTTTCCACGAAATCGCACAGGGCCAGGGCGGTTGCCGCCTCGTAGCCGGGGCGCATGGTCAGGTAGGGATTGTCCCAGTCGCCGAAGACGCCGAGCCGTTTGAATTCCTTGCGCTGGATATCGACGAATTTCGTCGCGTAGTCGCGGCACAGGCGGCGGACGGTGACGGCGGGCAGGTTTTCCTTGCCCTTGGCCTTGAGCTCCTGGGACACCTTGTGCTCGATGGGCAGGCCATGGCAGTCCCAGCCGGGCACATAGGGAGCTTGCCGGCCGGCCAGATGGCGCGACTTGACGATGATGTCTTTTAAAATCTTGTTGAGCGCATGGCCCATGTGCAGATGGCCGTTGGCATAGGGCGGGCCGTCGTGAAGCACGTAGCGGGGGGCGTTTTCCCGGTCGGCGAGCATGCGCCGGTAGACGTCGTGTTCGGCCCAGAATTTGAGGGTTTCAGGCTCCTTTTCCTTGAGGTTGGCCTTCATGGGAAAAGAGGTCTGGGGAAGCTTGAGGGTCTTTTTATAATCACTGCTCATGGTGGGTCCTTGCGCTTGTCCCGGCGTCCGTGCGACGCCGGAGAAACCGCCTGTTTGAAACAAGGCGGCCGGGAAGTCAAGAAAACGGCGGCCAGCCTGCCTGAACCCTGCCCCAATAAGGATGACCGCCGGCGGCGTCAAGCCGCCCCCATGCAAACCCCTTGCCCATTGGGCCGAAGTGGCTTATCTCTTGCCGGTTCCGCTTTTGTCGTTCCACCCTCTAAAAAAGCACCCACGCCCATGCCCAAACGGACGGACATCAAGAAAATCATGATTATCGGCTCGGGGCCCATTGTCATCGGACAGGCCTGCGAGTTCGACTACTCCGGCTCACAGGCGGCCAAGGCCCTCAAAGAAGAGGGGTACGAGGTGGTCCTGGTCAACTCCAACCCCGCCACCATCATGACCGATCCCGGTCTGGCCGATCGCACCTACATCGAACCGATCGAGCCGGAAACCGTGGCCCGCGTCATCGCCCGGGAAAAGCCGGATGCCATACTGCCGACCCTTGGCGGCCAGACCGGGCTCAACACGGCCGTGGCCCTGGCCGAGTCCGGGGTCTTGGCCGAGCACGGGGTGGAGCTGATCGGCGCCTCGCTCAATGTCATTAGAAAGGCCGAGTCCCGGGAATTGTTCCGTGTGGCCATGGACAACATCGGGCTCAAGATTCCCCAGAGCGGCATCTGCCACACCATGGACGACGTCCGGGAGTGGGGCAAGAAGATCGCCTTCCCCATCATCGTCCGTCCGGCCTTCACCCTTGGCGGCACCGGCGGCGGCGTGGCCTACAATATGGAGGATCTGGAAAAGATCTCCTCCATGGGACTGGCGGCCAGCATGAAAAGCGAAATCATGCTGGAGCGCTCGATCATCGGCTGGAAGGAATTCGAGCTGGAGGTCATGCGCGACCGGGCGGACAACTGCGTTATCATCTGCTCGATTGAAAACATCGACCCCATGGGCGTGCACACCGGCGACTCGGTCACCGTGGCCCCGGCCCAGACGCTCACCGATGACGAATACCAGAAGATGCGCAATGCCGCCATTGCCATCATGCGGGAGATCGGCGTCGAGACGGGCGGCTCCAACGTCCAGTTCGCCGTCAACCCGGCCAACGGCGAGATGGTGATCATCGAGATGAACCCGCGCGTGTCGCGGTCCTCGGCCCTGGCCTCCAAGGCCACGGGGTTCCCCATCGCCAAGATCGCGGCCAAGCTCGCCGTGGGGTATACCCTCGACGAGATTCCAAACGACATCACCCGCGAGACCATGGCTTCCTTCGAGCCGACCATCGACTACTGCGTGGTCAAGATCCCGCGTTTCACCTTCGAGAAGTTCCCCGGTTCCGAAGACTACCTGACCACGGCCATGAAAAGCGTGGGCGAGGCCATGAGCATCGGGCGCAATTTCAAGGAAGCCCTGCAAAAAGGGCTGCGATCCCTGGAAATCGGCGCGACCGGCCTGTCGGGCCTCGGCGACGCCTGCGAACCCGACCGGGAGCAGGTGCTGGCCGATCTGCGCAAGCCCAATTCGCGGCGGCTTTTCCAGGTGCGCGAGGCCATGCGTTGCGGCGTCAGCCTGGAAGAGATCTTCGAGGCCACCTGGATCGACCCGTGGTACCTGCGCCAGATGCAGGAAATCGTGGATATGGAAAACCGGCTGGCCGCCTTCCCCCGGGACAAGGTCGCCGCCGGCGACGCCGAATGCCGGGAACTGCTGGCCACGGCCAAGAAAAACGGCTTTTCCGACCCGCAGATCGCCTCCCTGTGGGGCCTGCCTTCGGCCCTCGACGCCCGCAAGCTGCGCCAGGCCATGGGGCTCAACCCCACCTATTATCTGGTCGATACCTGCGCGGCCGAGTTCGAGGCCTATACCCCGTACTATTACTCCACCTATGAGACCGGCCGGGAAGTGGCTCAGAAGCCCGCCCGGAAAGTCGTCATTCTCGGCGGCGGCCCCAACCGCATCGGCCAGGGCATCGAGTTCGACTACTGCTGCTGCCACGCCTCCTACGCGCTCCGCGAAATGGGCGTCCAGTCGATCATGGTCAACTCCAATCCCGAGACCGTGTCCACGGACTACGACACTTCCGACCGGCTCTATTTCGAACCCCTGACCTTCGAGGACGTGCTCAACATCATCGAGGTCGAAAAGCCCGAGGGCGTCATCGTCCAGTTCGGCGGCCAGACGCCGCTCAATCTGGCTGTGCCGCTGCTCAAGGCCGGGGTGCGCATCCTTGGCACCTCGCCCGACAGCATTGACCGGGCCGAAAACCGCGAACGCTTCCAGACCCTGCTTGTCAAGCTCGGCCTGCGCCAACCGGCCAACGGCACGGCCTTTACCGTGGAGGAGGCCGCCGCCATTGCCGACGCCATCGGCTATCCCGTGGTGGTGCGTCCGTCCTACGTGCTTGGCGGCCGGGCCATGGAAATCGTTTACGACCGGAAGGACCTCGAGAACTACTTTAAGTATGCCGTGGTTGCCTCGGGCAAGCACCCGATCCTTATCGACAAGTTCCTGGTCAACGCCACCGAGGTGGACGTGGACGCCGTCAGCGACGGCACGGACACGTACGTGGCCGGCGTCATGGAACACATCGAGGAGGCCGGCATCCACTCGGGCGATTCCGCCTGCGTGCTGCCGCCCCATGAGCTGTCTTCCGAACTCGTCGCCGAGATCGAGCGCCAGACCGTGGCCCTGGCCGAGGAACTCGGCGTCGTCGGGCTGATGAACATCCAGTTCGCTGTCAAGGACGGCGACATCTATATTCTGGAAGTCAATCCCCGGGCTTCGCGCACCTCGCCCTTCGTATCCAAGGCCACGGGCGTGCCCCTGGCCAAGCTGGCCACCAAGGTCATCATGGGCCAGAAGCTCAAGGACTTAAACCCCTGGGTCGAACGCAAGACCGGCTATTACGCCGTCAAGGAATCGGTCTTTCCGTTCAACCGCTTCCCCGGCGTGGACGTGCTGCTCGGACCGGAAATGCGCTCCACCGGCGAGGTCATGGGCATCGACGAATCCGTGGGGCTGGCCTTCATGAAAAGCCAGCTCGGCGCAGGACAGAAGCTGCCCCTTTCCGGCACGGTGTTCATCTCCGTCGCCGACGGGGCCAAGGACGATGTGCTGTCCGCCGCCCAGATCCTCAGCGAGGTGGGCTTCCGCATCATGGCCACCAAGGGCACGGCGGCCTATCTCGCCGGCAAGGGCATTGCCGTCACGCCGGTCATGAAGGTCTTCGAGGGACGGCCGCATGTGGTCGACCATATGAAGAACCGGGAGATCGACCTCGTCATCAACCTCATTTCGGACAAGCGCACGGTGCGCGACTCCATGGTTATCCGCCAGACGGCGCTTCTCTACGGCATCCCCTACACGACCACGGCCGCAGGGGCCAAGGCCATGGCCCAGGCCATCCGCGAGATGGGGGGCAGAGGGCTGACCGTCAAAAGCCTGCAGGAGTATTACGGGGGCAACTAACCCCGGACGGCGTGTCATGAAAAAGGAATATTGCGGACTGTTCGGCATCTACGGCCATCCCGAGGCCGCGCGGATGACCTATTTCGGCCTGTACGCCCTCCAGCATCGGGGGCAGGAATCGGCCGGCATCGTCACCTGGGACGGCGCGCGCATTCGTGAGCAACGGGGCATGGGCCTTGTGGCCGACGTGTTCAGCGAACGCCACCTGGGCAAGGAACTCAAGGGCACGGTGGCGGTGGGGCATATCCGCTATTCCACCACCGGGGCGTCCCTTTTGCGCAACTGCCAGCCGTTTTTGGTGCGCTTTGGCGACTACCATCTGGCCATCGCCCACAACGGCAACCTGGTCAACACCATGGAGCTGCGTCAGGAACTGGAGGCCTCCGGGTCCATTTTCCAGACCACCATCGACTCCGAGGTGTTCGTCCACCTCATTGCCAAGTACTTAAACGGCCACTCTCTGGAAGAAGCCGTCATCAAGGCCTGCAACAAGGTCAAAGGCGCGTATTCCATCCTGCTGCTGGCCAACGACAAGATCATCGCCGTGCGCGATCCCCACGGCATCCGGCCGCTGATGCTTGGCCGCATGGGCGACGCCTATGTGCTGGCCTCCGAGACCTGCGCCTTTGACCTCATGGAGGCCGAGGCCATCCGGTCCGTGGCTCCGGGCGAGATGCTCGTCATCCAGGACCGCCGGCTGCAATCCTACCGTATCTGCGATCCCCAGCCCGTGCGCCAGTGCATCTTTGAACTGGTGTATTTTGCCCGGCCCGACTCGGAAGTCTTCGGCGAAGTGGTCTATGAACGGCGCAAGCAGATGGGCTGCATTCTGGCCAGCGAGGCTCCGGTCGACGCCGACTACGTCATGCCCTTTCCCGATTCCGGCTTCTACGCCGCCATAGGCTATTCCCAGGCTTCGGGGCTGCCCTTTGAGATGAGCATGGTGCGCAACCACTATGTGGGCCGCACCTTCATCCAGCCCTCCCAGGACATGCGCGATTTCAGCGTCCGGGTGAAGCTCAATCCGGTCAAGAGCATGATCAAGGGCAAGCGCATTCTCATTGTCGAGGATTCCATCGTGCGCGGCACCACCATCCGTACCCGGGTCAAGCGGCTTCGCGAACTTGGGGCGCGGGAAATCCATATGCGCGTCTCCTGTCCGCCCATTCGCAATCCGTGTTTTTACGGCATCGACTTCTCGTCCAAGGGCGAACTGATCGCCGCCCACCAGAGCGTGGACGAAATTGCACGCTTTATCGGCCTTGATTCGTTGCATTATCTCAGCATCGAGGGCTTGCTCGAATCGGTGCGGTGCAACGGCCAGGAACCACCGTACTGTCTGGCCTGTTTCGATGGCAAGTACATTATTCCGCCCTGTGCGGAGGGACTCAAAACCTGCATGGACGACGTGTCCCTGGCGCTTTCCTGGTAATCCCATGGCGTTTAATCTCAATATCGACATCGCCTCGGCCAAGGACAAATCCTTGTCCAAGCTGCTTTTGTCTTCGGCCCGGCAGTTCCTTCGCGAATACGGCGAGGTGCTCGACCTGCTGCTCGACACCTCGGCCCGCACCCTGGCCATGGACGTGCTGCCTGTGGGCGAGCGCGAATCCATCCGGGTCGAGCTTTCGGGGTATGGGTTGGCCACCGATTCCAATGGCCGTGGCTGGCTCACGTTCGAACGTTGCACCACCTCCCGGCAATGGCTGACGCTTATTGCCGAGAAGGCCATGCCGGAAAAGCGGCTGCGCCTGCCTTCGGCCACCCCCATGGGGTTGTTGCAGACGCTGCTGTAAGTCCTGCCGGACACCGAGCACCGAACGACGGCGCAAGGGGAAGATCCCTTTGCGCCGTTTTGTTGTGCCGGCCCGTCGAAAGGCGGACCTGCCGATCCCCTGTCTGACTGGTCAGTTTTTTATTTCCTCTATTTTGTTCCGTAAATCCGCGGACGTCCAATTATCACTGAAAAGGTACTCGAATTTTTGCAATTTTAATTTATTTTTTAGTATGTTATGTTTGTTTTTACAAGCCCGTGCCGCCTTGTTCCTCTGGGAAGGGTCAGGGATGTTTCGTTCACGAAATGGTTCATATTTGCACGCAATTTTTCTTGCCGCACTTTCGGATGTCGGGCGCAGGCAACAGCGGGCAGATTGCCGGCTGTTGCCATCGCCAAGGAGGGCATGCGTCTATGGAGCCTCTGGAACTCGCCGCCGCTGCGCCGGAAATCAAGGACCGGCTCCGGGCCCTCGACGTCCGGTCGTGCCTCGGCTGCGGCGCTTGCGCCAGCGGTTGTCCCATCCCCGGCACGCCTGGCATGGAGGGCTATGATCCGCGCGTGGCCGTCCGACTCGTCAACATGGGGCGCGTCGAGGAAGTGGCTGCCTCGGATTTCCCCTGGGTCTGCACGAGTTGCGGCCGTTGCGCCCATGCCTGCCCCATGGGCATCGACCTGACCCTGGTCTTCGGGTTGCTGCGAGGGCTGGTCCCCCGGGACAAGGTGCCGGGCACCCTGGAAAAAGGCGTCGCCTCGGTGCTCGAAACCGGCAACACCCTGGCCATTCCCCTGGAAGACTATCTGGACACCATGGAAGACATCGGGGGGGAATTGGCTGGGGAGGAATGCCCCGGTTTTTACGTCCCCGTGGACAAGAAAGGGGCGGATCTGCTGTTTTTCCCCAATTCCAAGGAAGTGTTCGGCGATTTCGACGACATGAAATGGTGGTGGCGCATTTTTTACGCCGCCCGGGAGAACTGGACCGTGCCGTCGCGCAACTGGGAAGCCGAGGACTGGGGGCTTTTCACGGGCAATCCGGACGTGTCGCGGGTGCTGGCCAAACGCAAGATCGATCTGATGCAAAGCCTTGGCGCGTCGCGACTGCTCATGCCCGAATGCGGCGGCGGTTCGTTTGGCTGCCGTATGGGTATGAAAACCTGCGCCCTGGAAGATCCCGGGCAACAGATTCATTTCCTCTACTTTTACGAGTACCTGCTGGAACTGATCGACTCCGGCCGCATCACCCTTGATCCCTCCCGCAATGCCGGCAAAATCCATGTCTGGCACGATGCCTGTAAACACGGCCGGGAGCTGGAGCGGCACTTTGGCCGGGGCTTTTATGACGAGCCGCGCTCCATACTGGCCCGTTGCGCCGGTTCGGAAAACGTGGTGGAGATGATCCCCAACCGGGCCAACAACTATTGCTGCGGCGCGGGCGGCGGCAATTGGCCCATGCCTTTCGAAAAAGAGTCCGCTGCCCACGGGCGCTTCAAGATTGCCCAGATCAACGCCTGCCGGGCGGACGTGGTGGTGGTCGGTTGCGCCAATTGCCGTGATCAGCTCCAAAAACGCCTGCCCCGTTTTTTTCCCGGCCAATGCCGTTACGAGGTCAAATACCTTTGGCAACTCGTGGCCGAAACCATGGTGGTCGCGCCCTGGTCGGACGAAGAGGTCGCCAAGGCACGGGAACTGGCCCGGCTGCAACATCGGCATTTCCAGGCCGAACTGGACGGAGGCTTTTGATGGGCGGTCTGGAGGAGTTTCCAATACTGGTGGCCGGCGGCGGTCTGGCCGGCCTGCGGGCAGCGGCGGATCTGGCTGCGGCCGGGTGCGCGGTGCGCCTTGTCGAGGCCGGGAAATGCCTGGGCGGGGGCCTTGCCCGCCTGGGGGCCCTGGTTCAGACCGGCGAGTCCCCGCATGCCGGCCTGTCCGACCTGATCCGGACCGTTTCCTCCCAGCCGCGCATCACGGTTTCCCTGGAAACGAGCGTCACGGCCATTGCCGGGGAGCCGGGCAATTTTCAGGTTTGCCTGACGCGTACCGGGCAGGACGGCCAGGAACATATCGGCGCCGCCTTTGTCGTCATGGCCACCGGCTGCGTCTGCTTTGACCCGGATGGCCTGGATACCCTCGGGCATGGGACCATCGCCGACGTGACGACGTCGGGAGCCTTTGAAGCCATGCTGGCCGCGCCGGGCGGCCTTGCCCGTCCCTCCGACGCAGCGCCGCCCCAAAGTCTGGCCTTTCTCCTGTGCGTCGGCTCGCGAATGCGCCATCCTGTGGACCGGGCGTACTGTTCGGGCATTTGTTGCGCCGCCGCCCTGGCCCAGGCCCTGGCCGCCAAGGACTGCCGTCGGACGATCTTTGCCATAGACCTGCGCACCCACGTGCCCGGCGCCCAGCAAGCCCTGGCCCGGGCCGAGGCCGAAGGCGTGACCATACGCTATGCCCGTCCCCACACCCTTGTTCCGGGTCCCCAGGGTTGCGGCGTATCCTTGCGATTTGTCGACGAACACGGTCGGGAGCATGAGGAAACCGTGGACATGGCCGTGTTGGCCGTCGGCATGGGCGTACCTGAATCCGGGCGGATTCTGGTTCAGGAAGCGGGCATCAAAACGACGCGCCACGGCTTTGTCCGCACGGATTGCTTCGACCCGGCGGCGACCAGCCGGCCGGGCATTTTCGTGGCCGGCGCCCTGCGCGGACCGGGCGAGGCCGCCCTGGCTGCGGTCCAGGGATCGGCCGCTGCCCTGGCGGTGCTTGGCGCTTTGGCCGGTATGTCCGCAGCCGTCGCCCCTGCCGCCGGGAATGCTTCCCCTGCGGCCCTTGTCGTTGGCGGCGGCGCGGCCGGCCTGACCGCCGCCCTGTCCCTGGCCGGACTTGGCGTGACGGTGACGTTGCTTGAAGCGACCGACCGTCTGGGGGGCAATCCCCGCATGCATCCGACAGTCTGGAAAGGACAGGAAACGCGCCCGGCCATGGAGGCCCTGGCGGCCGCCGCCCTGGAGCACCCGCGCATTGCCGTGCGCCTGTCGACGCGTCTGCTCGGCGTTGCCGGGGAAGCGGGACAATTTCGGGCCACGGCGGCCACGCCGGATGGCCAGGATGCCCTGTCGTTCGGCGCGGCCGTGCTGGCGCTTGGCGGCGTCGAGGCCAGCCCCGATGCCTACCTGCATGGCCGTGATCCCCGGGTCTTCACCCAGCTCGAATTCGAGAACTGGCGGCGCACCCATCCGGAAACGGCGCAGCCGCCCCGATCGGTGGTATTTATCCAGTGCGTGGGAGCGCGGGAACCGGAGGGATTCCCGGGCTGCGCCCGGGTGTGTTGCGTGCAGGCCTTGTGCGCCGCTGTGGAACTCAAAAAGAAGCGTCCCGAAACCCAGGTTGCCGTCTTTTATCGCGACATCACCGCGTATGGCGAAAGCGAGGATCTGTACACCGAAGCCAGACGCCTTGGCGTGCTGTTTTTTCGCTACGCGCCGGACGAGCGCCCCAAGGTGGAGCGTCTGGGCGCGTCGTTGGCCGTGACGGGGGTGGACAGGCTCCTTGGCCGGTCCGTCCGCCTGCGGCCGGACTGTCTGGTGTTGGCCGCGCCGCTTGCGCCCTCAGGGGTGTCGGAGGTGGCCGCGTTTTTTGGTTGCGACACGGATGCACCCGGTTTCCTGAGGCCGGGCCAGCCGGTTTTTTCCCCTGTGGACACCACCCGGCCGGGAGTCTTTGCCGCCGGACTGTGTCTGGGGCCCAAACCGTTGGATGAAACCGTGGCCGAAGCCCGGGCGGCCGCCATGCGGGCCTTCGCGTTTCTCGTCAAGGCCTAGACGCCTTTTTGTCGCCGTTATACCGGCAGGCCGCGGCACGTTGTGCAGCGGCCTTTTTTCATGCTATACGCGGCTCTTGCAGGTGCAGCCAACCCATAACAACATTGGAAACAGCCTGATGCACACCCGAAACACCGCCCGCAAGGCCCTGGTCCTTGGCATTGACGGCCTGGACCCGGGCCTTTGTCGCCGGATGATGGCCCGGGGAATGCTGCCCAACCTTTCGCGGCTGGCCGGAAAGGGCGTTTTTGCCGACCTTTTTACCGCCCAGCCGGCCCAAAGCCCGGTCGCCTGGACCAGTCTGGCCACGGGGGCCAACCCCGGTCGCCACGGGATTTACGATTTTATCGTGCGCAACCCGGCCACCTGCCTGCCGCGCCTGTCCCTGACCCGTACCGGCCAGGGAGGGCGGCCTGAGCCCGCCTATACGGCCAAGACGTTCTTCGAGGTGGCGGCCGAAGCCGGGCTGCCGGTCACGGCCGTGCGCTGGCCGGTGACCTACCCGCCGGCCTTTTCCGGCGTCACGACCCTCTCGGGACTTGGCGCGCCGGACGTCAAGGGCCGGCTTGGCAACTACGTGTTCTATGCGGAAGACGGTGTTTCGGCCGGCGGCCGTGGGCGCTTCGAACCGTTGCGGTTCGTGGACGGCAAGACGAGCGTGGCCGTGGAAGGCCCCGCGGTTGTTGTTTCGGGCAGGAAAACAACCGCGCGCCTGTCCATGGAACTGTCCAAGGTGGCCGGAGGGCTTGTCTATGCCGTATCCGGAGAAACCGGCCGGCTTGAACCCGGCCGGTGGTCGCCCTATCTGACCCTTGCGTTTGCAGTCGGGGAGGGCAGATGCGTCAGCGGCATCACCCGTCTGCTCGTCAACCGTCTTGATCCCGTAGAACTCTACCTCGGCCCCATCCAGATCGATCCCCGGGACCCATACCTGCCTATTGCCTCGCCGCCAACGTACGCCGTGGACATGGCCCATGCGCTGGGCGGGGCTTTCAGCACCCTGGGCATGCCCGAGGAAACCAAGGGGCTTACCGACGGCGTGGTGTCGGACGAAGCCTTTCTCGCTTTCTGCGACGAGGTGACCCGGGAACGGGAAGCCATGTTTCTTCACGAACTTGGCCGGTTTCGCGAAGGGCTGCTGTCCGTGGTCTTCGACACCTCGGACCGCATCCAGCATTGTTTCTGGCGGCTGCACGATCCGGCGCATCCGCTCTATGATGCGGCCGAGGCCAAACGTCTGGGCCCGGTCATTGAAAACCACATGGTCCGCATGGACGCCGTGGTCGGCCAGGCTCTGGAGGCGGCCGGCGACGATACGGCGCTTTTCGTGTGTTCGGACCACGGCTTTTGTTCCTATACCCGCTCGGTCAACCTCAATGCCTGGCTGGCCCGGGAAGGCTATCTCAAGCTTAAGCCCCACGATCCGGCCGATGCCGGCGAACTCTTCCGCCACGTGGACTGGTCGGGCACCCGGGCCTACGCCCTGGGCTTCGGGTCCATCTATCTCAATGTGGCCGGCCGTGAAGGCAACGGCATCGTCGCTGCCGGCGAAGCCGCCAACGAACTGGCCGAAGACATTGCCAAAAGGCTGTTGGCCCTGGCCGATGGCGATGCGTCCCCGGTGGCTGCCGTACACCGCAAGGCCGATCTCTACGACGGCCCCCTGTCCGGCGAAGCCCCGGATCTGGTGGTGGGCTACCGGCCGCCTTATCGGGTGGCCTGGACGTCGGCCATTGGCGGCGTCGCTCCGGACATTTTTTCCGATAACCGCCAGAAATGGTCGGGGGATCACTGTGTGGACGCGTCCTATGTGCCGGGCGTGCTGTTTTCCAACCTCCCTCTGGCCACGGGGGCAGGCGTGCCCCAGACGCGTCTGGCCGCCACGGTCTGCCGGGTTCTCGACCTTGAGCCGGCAACAACTATGGAACCGGACGTGTTGCAATAACTGCCGGCCGCCCTTGACGCTCTGCCCCACCGGCTTTACAGTTGCAAAAACTAATTAATTAGAAGGGTGACGCCATGGCCGACACGCTAGACTCCTGCGCCCGTGAGATCCTTGATGTTATGCCCCTGGTCATGCAGGACCTGCGGCGCACCATGCGCAGCCAAAGCGCTCCGGACCTGCGCGTGCCGGAACTGCGCAGTCTGGCCTTCCTGAGGCACAGCCCCGGTTCCAACCTCACCGATCTGGCCGAGTACATTGGCGTATCCCTGCCTTCCATGTCCAAACTGGTCGATACCCTGACCTTTCGCGGCTATATCGAACGGACTCCGGATGCCGTTGACCGACGCCGGGTGCGCCTTGGCCTGACCGCCGCAGGCCTGGATATCCTGTCGGCGGCGCGCGAGGCGGTCAAAGCCTCTTTCGTCGCCAAACTGACCACCCTGGCTGCGGATGACGTGGCAACCGTCACCGCCAGCATGAAGCTCCTGAAGCAACTTTTTACGGTCTCCTCGGACAGTTCCACAACCTCCCAGCCGCGTTGACAGACGGCCTTTCGGAGAAATCGACGCATCCGCACCGGCGACCCAGCGATTCCCGCCTGCCATGCTGCGGACGACGATGGTGCTTTCCGGAGCGAACCTGCGCAGGCATTGCCAACGTGCCCGCCTGGAAAAATCCGTTATGCCGCATAGCCCGCATACAGCCCGGGAGAATCGGGGCAAACCGCTGCCTTCTTCTGCACCGGGCCTGCTGCTTCGTTCCTTTCGCCACCGCAATTTCAGGCTTTTTTTTGCCGGTCAGTTCGTCTCCCTTGTCGGCACCTGGATGCAGTCCGTGGCCGTGTCCTGGCTGGTCTACCGCCTGACCGGATCGAGCCTCGCCCTGGGCATGATCGGCTTTGTCAGCCATCTGCCGGTCTTCGCGCTGGGGCTTTGGGGGGGCTATCTGGCTGACCGCGGAAACAAACGCACGATTTTGGTGATCACCCAGGCCGCCGCCATGCTCCAGGCCCTGGGGCTGGCCGCCATAGCCTTGGCCGATGTGGCCAACGTCTGGCTGATCGGCGTCCTGGCCATGCTTCTTGGCGTTGTAAATGCCGTGGATATGCCCACCAGGCAGGCTTTTGTGGTGGAAATGGTCGGCAAAGACGACCTGCACAACGCCATCGCCCTCAATTCCTCCATGTTCAACACCGCCCGGGTGCTCGGCCCGGCCCTGGCCGGCGTTCTTGTCGCCATCATCGGCGAGGGCTGGTGTTTTCTGGGGAACGGCCTGAGTTATCTGGCCGTCATCGCCAGCCTGCTGGGCATGCGCCTGCCTCCGGCCGCCAAACCATCCGATCGTCCCCGGATGCTGGCCCATGTGGGCGAAGGGCTGGCCTACGCCTGGCGGGACCGGCCTATCCGGGCCATCCTGGCCGGACTTTGCATCACGAGCCTTTTTGGCGCGTCCTACATGGTCCTCATGCCGGTCATTGTGGATACGGTGCTTGGCCAGGGGGCCAGGGCGCTGGGATTTATCATGGCCGCCACCGGCAGCGGCAGCGTGGGGGCGGCCCTGCTTTTGGCCTTGCGGCGCGAAAGCAGGGGGCTTGAACGCTGGCGGCTCGGAGCCGGGATCGGTTTTGGCGCAACCCTGGTCGTCTTTGGGTTTTCCCGGGTCTTCTGGCTCTCCATGCTGCTTGCGCCGCTGCTCGGATTTTTCCTGATCCTTTTTTTCGCTGCCGCCAACACCCTGCTGCAACTGGGAAGCCCGGACGCCATGCGGGGCCGCATCATGGCCCTTTACGCCATCACCCTGGTCGGCATGGCTCCCTTTGGCTCGCTGTTTGCCGGCGTGGCGGCCAGTCTGCTTGGCGCGCCCACAGCCATCGCCGTGGCCGGCGCATGTTGTCTGGCCGGCACCCTGGTCCTGTCGTTTCCTCGGGGAGAAGCGGTTTCGCCGCCAGCTACCATGCCGTAATCGGTTATTTTGTCCGGGCGGTTTGTTTTACCCGGGTGATATTGACGCCATACTTTTATCCGGGTAAAACCATCGCAGCAAGGAGGTGGTTCCGTGGAATGGACCCGTGAAACATACAGTGTTGTTTTTGCCGGCGAGCGTTTAGTGGCTTCGGGAAACCTGGAAGACGTCGCGCTGGCCGCCAAAGCGGCAGCAGATGCCGGAGAGGCGGATTCCCTTCTCTTTTTTGATGCGACCTCAAGCGAACCCATCGAGGTGGATCTTCGGGGGACGCCGTCTGCCGTCATCGCGGCCATTCCGCCGGCAACCGTGGAGGCGCGTGGCCCGGGGCGGCCGAAACTTGGTGTTGTGGCCCGGGAGGTGACCCTGCTGCCGCGCCACTGGCAGTGGTTGTCCCGGCAACCCGGCGGGGCATCGGTGGCTTTGCGAAGACTGGTCGAATCGGCTTTGCGCGATCAATCCGCCAAAGATCGCGGCAGACTGGCTTCGGAATCGGCCTACCGGTTCATGACCGCCATGGCCGGCAATCTGCCGGGGTACGAAGAGGCGGTCCGGGCGTTGTTTGCCGGCGACGCGGCCGGGTTTGCGGCCCGGACGGAAGGCTGGCCTGTTGACATCCGGATGCATGCCGGCACATTGGCTGCAGGCGCGTTCGCAGCCGGACAATCCAGAACCGACCAGCAACAGCAGGGAGAAACGCCACGCGCGTAAGGGAACTGGCAGAACGGGGCTTGCCAGCGGGCGCATTGTCGGTGACGGCCAGGGTGGGCAAAAGAAGAGCCGGCGTTCCTTGGAGGAAAGGCCGGGTAGCGCAAGCAAGCGCGTGGCGGATGGAACAATAGAAAAAAAGCGCGGGTCAGCCCGCGCTTTCAAGGGAAGCCGGACACCCGGCTGCAACCGTTACCGCTGCTTCCTTTCGGACCTGACGGGGTTGGCGGCGCAACCGCCGCCCGGCTTCCCCAAAAAATCTGGCGGAGAGGGAGGGATTTGAACCCTCGGTACCCGTTAAGGTACATACGATTTCCAATCGTACTCCTTCGGCCGCTCGGACACCTCTCCGCGAAGCACTGATATGTATCCACATCCCGGTGCCTTGGCAAGAAAAAAATGCAGGCTAGAGCAATTTTTTCCCGGTCAGCACCTCGTAGGCCGTCAGGTATTTCTCCTGGGTCCTCGTCACCACCTCTTCGGGCAGATGGGGCGCGGGGGGCTGTTTGTTAAAACCGATGCCGGCAAGCCAGTCGCGCAGGTACTGCTTGTCATAGCTCGGCTGGGATTTGCCGGCAGCGTAGCCTGCAGCCGGCCAGAACCGCGAGGAGTCCGGCGTCAGCACCTCGTCGATGAGGATGAGGCCGTCGTCGGTCAGCCCGAACTCGAATTTGGTGTCGGCGATGATGATGCCGCGCTCCCGGGCGTAGTCCCGGGCCTTGGCGTACATAGCCAGACTTGTCGCCTCGACCTTGGCGAACAGTTCCGCGCCGAGCATGTCCCGGGCCGCAGCCGTGGTGATGTTCTCGTCGTGGGCCCCCAGGTCGGCCTTGGTCGATGGCGTGAAGATGGGTTCGGGCAATATCTGGGACTCGACGAGGCCGGCCGGCAGGGCATGGCCGCTGATCTTGCCGGTGGCCTGATAATCCTTGAGACCCGAGCCGGTGATGAATCCGCGCACAATGCATTCGATGGGCAGCGGCCTGGCTTTTTTGGCCACCACGGCCCGGCCGGCCAAAGCTGCGGCATACGGGGCAAGGTCCGCCGGAAAGTCGGCTGTATCCGTGGCGAGCAGATGGTTGGGGACAAGGTCCTTGAACATCTCCATCCAAAACAGGGTGATCTGGTTTAAAATCACGCCCTTGAGCGGGATGGGGTCCGGCATGACGACGTCGTAGGCCGAAATGCGGTCGGTGGTGACGATCAGCAGGCTTTCCGGGGAAAGTTCGTAGATGTCGCGGACCTTGCCCCGGGAACGCAGGGGATAGGCCTTGATGTCGGTTTCGGTCACGGCATGCATGGATCGGTCCTCGTTTACTTTTTCAAACGGCATTCCACGCTGCGGGCGTGGGCTTCGAGATTTTCCAGTCTGGCCAGCCGGGCGATCTTGGCCCCATGGGCGGCCACATAGCCCGGAGCGGCGGCAATCAGGCTCGTTTTCTTGGTGAAAGTGGAAACGGACAGGGCCGACGAGAACCGGGCCGTGCCCATGGTCGGCAGGACGTGGTTGGGGCCGGCGAAATAGTCCCCCACCGGTTCGGGGCAGTGATGTCCCAGGAACACCGCTCCGGCGTGGCGCACCTTGCCGACGAGGGCCCAGGGATCGGCCACGCACAGTTCAAAGTGTTCCGGGGCAATGGCGTTGACAAGCTCCATGCCGACCGTCATGTCCGGCACGGCCACAAGCGCCCCGAAGCGGCGCAGGGAATTGGCGGCGATGTCGTTTCGGGGCAGGTCGGCCAACTGGTCGTTGAGCGCCGCGCACACCCCTTCAAGCAGGGCCGGGTCGTCGGACACGCACACGGCCGCAGCCATGGGATCGTGTTCGGCCTGGGAAAGCATGTCGGCAGCCAGCCATTCCGGATTGGCCGTCTTGTCGGCCAGGATGGCGATTTCGCTTGGGCCGGCGATCATGTCGATGCCGATGGCGCCGATGAGCAGTCGCTTGGCCGTGGTCACATAGATGTTGCCGGGGCCGACCACCACATCCACGGCCGGGATGGTGGCCGTGCCGTGGCCCAGGGCGGCGATGGCCCAGGCGCTGCCGACCCGGTAGATTTCGGTCAGGCCGAGCACGGAGGCGGCGGCCAGGATATACGGGTTGAGCGACCCGTCGGCCCGGGGCGGGGAAACCGTCACGATGCGCGGCACGCCGGCCACCTGGGCCGGGATGGCGTTCATGAGCAGGCTGGAAATAAGGGGCGTTTCGCCGCCGCGCCCGCCAGGAACATAGCAGCCGGCCGCGTCCACCGGGGTGACGATCTGGCCGAGCATGGTGCCGTCAGGGGAGGGGACCCACCAGGAACGTTCCTTCTGGCCCTCGTGGAAGGCGCGGATGTTGGCGGCGGCTTCCTCGATGATGGCCAGATCCTCGGCCGGCACGGCGGCGCGGCCGGCGGCGATGTCGGCAGACGAGACGCGCAGGCAGGAACCATCAAAGGCGTCGCAGTCGAAGCGCTTGGTGAATTCCACCAGGGCTGCGTCGCCGCGTTTGGCGACATCGGCCAGGATGCGGGCGACCTTTTCGGCCGCGTCGCCGGCGGCTTCCTCGCGACCCGCGAGCAGGGTCCGAAGCGGGCCGAAATCCGCCGGACCGTTAACGGTGAAATTGGGGCAGGGCATGGGGATATCCTTCGGAAACGGCATTATTGGGGATGCAGCAAGAGGCCGTCTTTTTTACGCCCAAGCGCGGCAAATGTCGAGGCAGCCGGCGGTCTCGGCCTAGGGCAGTACCGCAAGAAGAAAAGCCGGCCCGGTCTGCGTGTATCCCGGCCCATGGCCATGCGGCTTCTTCCGTTTGGGCGCCGGGAAACCCGTCCGCCGGCAGCCGGGAATTGGAAACGGATACCATGTCATAAACATAAAGTACTGCTTGACGTATGGAGCGGGCAGGCAAAACAGCCTAATCCTCTGGTTTCCCGGATGCTTCTTCCGGCAGGGCACAACGTTCGCCGCCCGGGATACGCGACAAAATCGCCTCGACGGGGTCTCCGGCGGCCAGGCGGCGGGCCAGCTCCATTTGTTCGGCCCGGCAGACGGCATGGCCGTCGACCGCCGCAGCCTGCACCTGGCGCAGGATGGCGGCATATTGCGGGCCGGGCTCGATGCCGAGTTTTTTAAGGTCATTGCCCGTCACCTCCACCCGTTTGTCGCGCAGGGTGGTCAGGTGCTGGGAGACATACTTCTGCAACGGCTCCCGGGGATTGCGGGCCATGAGGTAGAGCGCGCCTTCGACAGGCAGCGGTTCGAGCAGGAAGTACAATTCGGAAAGCGGCCCCTTGTGGTATTCCCAGTTGAACAGCCCTTGGGCTGTTTCCCGTATCTGCTGGCGCAATTCGGCGATGTCGGCAGCCGCCCGCTTGGAAAACCCGAGCCTGCGGGCGATGATGTTGAACTGTTCCGGGTCGAGCCCGGTACAGAGGGCCAGGAAATAGACCAGCCATATCCGGGGCTGGGGCTCGATGTAGAGCAGACGGTACCAGTTGATGACGTTTTCGACTTCCAAAAGCACTGCTTCCTTGGTCGGCGTCAGGGAGAGCAGGGGGTGTACCGCCGCCAACAGCTTGTAGCTCTGCATGCGGCGCAGGCAGGCCAGGGGATTTTGTTCCTGAAGGATCAGCCGCAACTCGTGGAAGACCCGCGACCCCGAGAGCTTGTGGAAGAAGTTGTGGCGCACGGCGTTTTTGATCAGCCGGTCGGTCTGGCCGCCGATGCGGAAGCCGAAGCGCTCGCTGAACCGGATGGCCCGGACGATGCGGGTGGGGTCTTCGACGAAACTGAGGGAATGCAGCACCCGCAACACCCGCTCCTTGATGTCGCGCTGGGCGCCGAAAAAATCCACCAGTTCGCCAAAACGCTCGGGAGCCAGATGCACGGCCAGGGCGTTGACCGTGAAATCCCGGCGGTACAGATCCATCTTGATGGAGGAAAGCTCCACCGTGGGCAGGGCGGCCGGGTATTCGTAGTATTCGAGCCGGGCGGTGGCCACATCCACCCGCTGGCCGTCCGGCAGGATGATCACGGCCGTCTTGAACTTCGGATGGGCTTTGTAGCGCCCGCCGTACTCCCGGGCCATGGCGGCCGCGAAGGCAATGCCGTCGCCCTCGACCACGAGGTCCACGTCATAGTTGGGATGCTTGAGCAGCAGATCCCGCACGAATCCGCCAACGACATAGACGGCATGGCCCATTTCGTGGCCGAGCGTGCCGGCCTTTTTGAGCAGCTCCAAAAATTCCCTGGGCAGCCGTTCGCGCAGGACGCCGGCAATGTTGCGTTCCCGTTTGCGCTCGGGCAGAAGCGATTCCGGAATGCGCGCCGGCTCCTTGACCAGGGTGTTGACCAGATCCGTGCGGGTGACTACGCCGGTCAGCCGGCCGTCCTCCACCACCGGCGCCAGCCGCTGACGCCGGCCGAGAATGATCTCCATGACCGGATAAAGATCGGTGTCGGGCGTGACCACGGCCGGATCGCGGATCATGTATTCGGCCACCGGCACGTCGCCAAGGCCATGGTTGATGGCCTTGTCCATGATGTCGTGCTCGATGACCCCGACGCAGCGCCGCCCACCCTTGGCCACCACAGGCAGGGCTTTGAGGCCGTAGCGGGTCATGATCTCCTCGGCCCGGCGCATGGTGGCCGCGTCGTCGATAAAAACGGCCGGCTTGCTCATGAGCTGGCGCACCAGGATCTGCGGATTGACCTGGGAATAGAGCAGCCCGAACAGTTCTTCGCGTACCTGGGGCAGGGTGCGGTTTTTGATCGAGGCCGAGGCTGCGTAGGGATGGCCGCCGCCGCCAAGGGAGGCGCAGATCTTGCCCACGTCCACATCCGGGGTCCTGGAGCGGGCGACCAGATGCACCCGGTCGTTCATGAGCCCGATGGCGAACAGCACCCGCAGGTTTTCCATGTCCAGGAACTTGTGGACGAGCAGGGCGAAGTCGCCCACGTACTGGTCGGAGGTCGCCTCGGCGATGACCACCTCCACGCCGTTGATGTCGTGGGTCTGGGCCGACTCGATGAGTTGGCTCATGATGGTGATCTGCTCCGAGGACAGTTCCCGGGTCATCAGGTCGGTGATGACCCCGACGTCCATGCCCCGGGCCCGCAGCCAGGCCGCAGCGGCCAAGTCGTGCTCGGTGGTCGAGGCAAAGGTGAACGAGCCCGTGTCCTCATAGATGCCAAGGCCGAGGATGGTGGCCTCGTCCACGGTCAGGGGCAGGCCCCGGGCCATGATGTCTTCCATGAGGATGGCGGTGGTCGACCCCCAGGGTTTGACCACGGATCTGGCTGCCGGCACGTCCTCGTCGGTGTCCGGGTGATGGTCGTAGCAATGGATGATGAGGTCGGGATTGGCGAAAACCGCCTCGATATGGGGCACCCGGGAGCGCTGCCGGGTGTCGACGAGGACCAGGGTGGTCACGCTTTCCGGGTCGATTTCCTTGAAATTTTTGAAATTGAAGAGGTAGGTGGCGCTTTGGATGAAAAAGTGCCGGATGTTTTTTTCCTGGCTGCCCGGAAAAATGAGCGTCGCCCCGGGGTAGAGTTTGCCGGCGGCGATGATGGCGGCCAGGCAGTCAAAATCGGCGTTGGCGTGGCCGGTGATGATGACCGGGGCGGACATGAGCGCTGGTTTGGACGGGAAACTCATAGATAACGTGTCGCTTTAGCTTTTTGGCCGGCCCTGGGACCGGGGATGATGGGCGCGGTGCACGGCGAGCAGGCGGCTCGCCTGGACATGGGTATAGATTTCCGTGGCGCTGATGTCGGCGTGGCCAAGCAGGATCTGCACGGTGCGCAGATCGGCCCCGCCTTCGAGCAGATGGGTGGCAAAGGAGTGGCGCAGGCTGTGGGGGGAAATGCGGACCGGCACGCCGGCGGCCAGGGCATGGCGCTTGATGCCTTTCCAGATGGCTTGGCGGGTGAGGCCCCGGCCGGAGCGGTTGAGGAAGATGTACTGCTCTTTGGGACCAAACGCCCCGCGAACGGACGTGATGTAGGTGGAAAGAAACTCCCGGGCCAGGGCATGGACGGGGGCAAGGCGCTCCTTGGCGCCCTTGCCGAACACCCGGACCAGCCCGGCCTGGGCGTCGTAGTCGCCAAGGGTCAGCCCGACCAGTTCCGATACCCGCAGGCCGGCGGCGTAGAGCAGTTCCAGCATGGTCCGGTCGCGGTAGCCAAGCGGCGTGGCCGTATCCGGCGCGGCCAAAAGGCGGGCCACATCCTCCCGTGAGAGGACGTCCGGGAGCAGCCGGGGCAGTTTGGGATTTTCGATCAGGGCGGCCGGGGATTCGGACAGCCAGTTTTCCTCGGCCGCAAAGGCGAAAAATCCGCGCAGGGCCGACAGATGGCGGGCCAGGGAACGACTGGCCAGGCCACGCGCACGCAGGTGCATGAGATACAGAAACAAGGTGCCGTCGGTGACGCCTTCCAACTGCCCGCCATGGGTGTTTAAGAAAAGTAAAAAATCCGTGATATCGGTGGAATACGCCGCAATGGAATGCTCGGAAAGCCCTTTGGCCACGATGAGGTGCTCGATGTAGCGGTCCACCCAGGGATGGGCGGGACGGGGCGGGGGTAACGGCGTTTCGGTGGTCATAACGATGTCTTGCGGCAACCTGCCATGATTTCGCCTGGGCGTAAACGGCTTCCCCCGTCGCCAAAGCGGCTTGACACGGGCTTTTACAGTTCTTTACTGTGGCCGGCCTGCCGCCGCGTGGCGGAGACACACGCCCAAAGGAGCCGTCATGATCGAATTTTCCATGGCCGACCGCGTGGCCGCCCTTCCTCCGTATCTGTTTGCCGAAATCGACCGGGTCAAAGCCGAAGTCAGGGCCCGGGGCGTGGATATCATCTCCCTGGGCATTGGCGATCCGGATCTGCCCACCCCGGAGTTCATTGTCGACGCCCTGTGCGCTGCGGCCAAAAAGCCTGAAAACCATCAGTACCCGGATTATGTGGGTTTGCTGGCCTTCCGCACGGCCGTGGCCGACTGGTACAAGGCCCGTTTCGGCGTGGCCCTCGATCCGGCCCGCGAGGTGGTCAGCCTGATCGGTTCCAAGGAAGGCATCGCCCATTTCCCGCTGGCCTTTGTCAACCCCGGCGATCTGGTGCTGGTGTGCCCGCCCAACTACCCGGTCTATCCCGTGGCCACCGGCTTTTGCGGCGGCGAGGTCAAGACGCTGCCGTTGCTTGACGCCAACGATTTCCTGCCCGACCTCGATGCCGTGACCGACGCCGAATGGGCCCGGGCCAAGATGATTTTCGTCAATTACCCCAACAACCCGACCGCTGCCACGGCCCCGCGCTCGTTTTACGAGAAGCTCGTGGCCAAGGCCCGGGCCACCGACACCATCGTGGTTTCCGACGCCGCCTACACGGAAATGTACTACGATCCGGCGGACAAGCCGCTGTCGATCCTGGAGATCGAAGGGGCCAAAGACGTGGCCATCGAGTTCCACTCCCTGTCCAAGACCTACAACATGACGGGCTGGCGCATCGGCATGGCCGTCGGCAACGAACAGTTGGTCAAAGGACTGGGCAAGATCAAGGAAAACGTGGACTCCGGCATCTTCCAGGCCGTGCAGGAAGCCGGCATCGCCGCCCTGGCCAAGGGCGAGCCGTACGCCGAAACGTTCCGGGCCATCTACAAGGAGCGCCGGGATGTGGCCATGGCGGCCCTTGGCAAGATGGGCATCGCCTGCCGCACGCCCAAGGCCTCGTTTTATCTGTGGTGCAAGGTGCCGGCCGGCCAGACCTCGGCCGCTTTCGTCACCCGGGTGCTCCAGGAAACGGGCGTCGTGGTCACGCCGGGCAACGGCTTCGGCGCGCCGGGCGAGGGCTATTTCCGCATTGCCATGACCGTGCCCGTGGCCCGGATGGAGGAGGCTTTGTCACGCATCGCCAAATTGTAATCGCCTACATCGGCCTTGGCTCCAATCTGGGCGACCGGCAGGCCACGCTCGACGCGGCCCGGGAGCGCTTGGCAGCGCTCCCGGACCTTGTTGTGGCGGCCCAAAGTCCCCGGTATGAAACCGAACCCTGGGGCGATGCGGACCAGCCCTTTTTTCTGAACCAGGTCCTGGCGTTGTCCCTTGGCCCCTCCTGGACGCCGCGGCAGTTGCTGGAAGCCCTCCAGGCCATCGAGACGGCCCTGGGGCGGCGCCGGGGCGAACGGCGGTACGGCCCCCGCACCCTGGATCTGGATATTCTGGTCTACGGGCGGCAGCGGCTTGACGAACCGGATCTGGTCGTGCCCCACCCCCGGCTGCGGGAACGGGCCTTCGTCCTGGTTCCCCTGGCGGACATCGCCCCGGATCTTTGTCTGGCAGACGGGGAGGGGGGCGACGTCGGACAGGCCCTGGCGAAAATTTCTTTCAAACTTTCGGGGAATACTTTAAGAGTCGGGAAGTGAGCAGGCCGCACCGGGTCTGACGAGGAGCGTTATGTACCGTTGGCTCATTCTGATCGTGGCCGCGTTTGTTTTGTATAAGCTTTTTTTGGGCGACCGGGGCCGCAAAAAGGACCAGGAGGCCGAAACCAAAAAGCGCATGGCCGCTACCGGGGATATGGTCAAAGACCCTGTGTGCGGCACCTTTGTTCCGGCCGATGCCGACATCCGGGTGCGCGACGGCAACAAGGTCTACGTCTTTTGCAGCTACGAATGTCGCGACGCCTATGTCAAACGCCTGGAAGCCTCGCGCACTCAGACCATGGACCAGGTCAAGACGGCCGAACGCGTGGAAGACGGCCGCGCCTAAACCGCGTCGATGCCTCGGGCTGGCAAGCGCTGCCACGCCCGGAAGCCGCGTTCCTGCCGAAACGGGCCGGTTTTGCTCCAGGTCGCAAAAAAAACCGCAGCAACCTTGTTTGCGGCTGTTTTTTGCCCGGAAGCTCCAATCCCAAGGTGTTCCTGACGCAGCCGCCCCGAATTGCCTCCCTGGCGTTGCGACAGGCCATAACGAGAACCTCTGCGTCACGCCGTAGACTACACCGCCGGACGTAAAACCGCCGTGGGCTCTTCTTTGCATCCAAAGTCTCCCCCCCCCAACTCCCCAAGGCCCGAGACCCGCCGGCAAGGCGGGCCCGGTTGGCCCTGGCGCGCGGCCCTGGCCGGCATTTTGGCCGTGGCCGCCTGTTTGCGGCTGTACCATCTGGAAGTGCCCACCATGTGGTGGGACGAGATCCTCGTCCCGCTGACGGCGCACTTTCCTCTTGAGTATATCCTTGATTTCTCGCGCCATTGCGAAATGCATCCGCCCTTGTACCATGTCCTGGTCAAAGGCATGGAGTGGGCCGGGGTTTCCGACTACGCCCTGCGTTTTCCCTCGGCAGCCTGCGGGCTGCTGGCGATTTATGCCTGCTGGCGCGTCTTTTCCCGGCTGTATGACCGCTCGACAGGGTTGGTGGCCGCCGCCTTCCTGGCCGGCAGCGCCATGCAGGTCTGGCATGTGCGACAGGTCCGGCCGTATGCCGTCATGACCGTGCTGACTATTTTCTCCCTGTATTATCTGCTGTCCTTCCTGCGCCATCGCCGCAACAGCCACCTGTGTGCCTTGGTTGCCGTCAATGCCCCGCTTTTCCTGCTCCATTATTTCACGTTTCCGATCGTGCTCGCCGAGGCGCTTGCCCTCGTCCTCAATTGGCGGCGAAGCGGGGAGGGGGTGTCCACACGCCAACTGTTTGTTTTCGCCCTGGGTACGGCGGTCATTGCCTTCCCGGTGCTTTTTCTGTTTTTCCTGCCGAGCCAGACCACACTTTCCATCTTTGCCTTCAAGGCTTCCTATACGGATATCGGCCGTCTCATTCTGGAGTATGCGGCCCAGGTGCTCTGGAGCCACGAGGACTTGTCCATGCGTCTGGCCATGGGCGGGCTCCTGATTGCCGGCGCTGTGGCCATGGCCCGGCGGGTCCCGAGGGAATTGGCGGCCTGCCTGCTGTTGGCCGTCGTTCCGGCGCTGATTCTGTTTTTCATGCGTAAAACCGCGTATTTTTCGCCGCGCCATTTCCTTTATCTGACCGTTCCGGCCGCCTTGCTGGCCGGGCAGGCCACGCGCTGGCTGCCGCGTCCCTGGCTGGCCATTCCCGTCGCCCTGGTTCTGGCTGTCGTTCCGGCCGGCATGATCGCGGCTTTCCATCAGGATGCGTACTACGACGAGACAAGCTACCATCATCCCGTATTTATTACGGACTACAAGCCGATGGCCCGGGAGCTGGCCCAGCGTCTGCGTCCTGGCGAGGTGGTCGCCGCCACCGACCCTGGGACCGTCAACGCCGTGTCCTGGTATCTGGATCAGTTTGTTGCGAAAAATCCTTTCAAAAACCAGCAGTTGAAAGCTGACAGCGGCGACTTTGCCCTGCGCGTTTTCGCTCCCTACAAGACCTGGGGCCATCTGGGAAAAACAGAGGAGGCTTTTCTTGAGGCTGTGGGACCTGTTGCCGCGGTGGAACCGGTATTAAACGCCACCCTGTACACGCTGCCCATTCGCCGCGAGCCGACCCCCATTATTGGCGCTGTGCCGTACGCCCTGCGTCGTCGCATGGAGCTTCCGGCCTTCTACCGTCAGGTGGCCGCCTTTTCGAACATGACGGTGACGCCGTACTGGGGCGGCGAGGCTGTGGCCACGCAGAACAATCTGCCGGCCACGCTCGAATACCGCTTCCGGAACGCTGCCGGCGACATCCCGCAACTCCTTCAATTTATTTTGGAATATAAGAACAAAGGGCAGGACAATACCATGGTTGCCTCCGTCGTTTTCGACGACGGACCGCCGCAGCCGATTTTTGTCTCAACCGGCCCTGACCCCATGGAATCCCGGACCGTCACAATCAAACGGGAGGCTCCCTACAAATCCATGGCCTTTCGTTTACAGACAGTCTGCGCGCCGCTGACGGCCCTATACCCTGGCGGCAATCTCGAAACCGCCGCCTTCCAGGGCTTCGACCTTGAGATCATTCCCACCGGCGTGTTCGACTCACCGGCAGTTGCCTCGGTGGAACCCGTCAATCTGGGCAAGATTGAACACAACGAGGCGAATATCTGGCGATGGGGACTTGGACCGCAGAGCCAGTTGGTCTTTGACCTGCCCGAAGCGGCCAACGTCTGGCTGGAATTCGACTTCGCCAACGTCATCCCCGGCCAGGACGTCACAGTCATGGTCAATGGCGAGATCGTCAAAGTCCTTCCTGATTTGCCTGCCGACGCCCGGGAAAGCCTGCGCATCCCCCTTGCCGGCCGCAAGGGCCGCAATACCGTGACCATCGGCTACAGCGATTGGAACCAGGGCAAAACCACCTTTGCCCCAAGCGATATCCGGCCCATGGCTCTTTTTATCCGGAAGCTTCGTCTCGTTCCCTGATACCGGCGGCGTCTGACCATCCCAGAGAAACAACGAGGGGTGGACGTCCCGGGCCTGGGGTGTGGGAGGCTGAGAAGGGCGATGCCGGCGATGTGCAGCCGGAGCAAAGAACGGTTACGCGCCCTTGATCCCCAGGCCGTCCGGCAAATCCCGCTTGGCGGCAGGCCCGGCATGCCAGCCATCCGTCCAGGCGATCCAATTTCGTCGTTTCGGCCCAGTGCTTCGTCATGTTGATCAACGAACTTCGCATCATGGCGTTTTGCCGCGTTGTCGTCCTAGTCATTCAAAACAAGCCGTGGCAACGAAGTATGCCGTCGATCGCACAGCCCAATTTGACGGGGCGTGCCCGGTTGGCAGCCTGAAGACTTATGTCTGGCAAGAGTGCCATACTGGATTTTCATGGGGGGAGTGCTTGTCCTGCAAAAGTTAACATAATTTACATTATGAGACAACTAAAAACCGCGCAAGCAGAGGGTGAAAAACAGGCTATCCTCAATTCGACCGCATGGCTATCACCGCAAGATTGTTCCGTACACTTAACAATGTACGAATGACGACCGACCTGTCGCCTTATTCGTAATACCTGTTTGCTTCTTCCGAGATGCCAAAACCATCAGTCCGTATGCCATGCCCCGGACCAGATCCAGATCGTCCCTATGGCCTGGCGTTACGCATCGGGCCATAGGGACGGATGCCCGCGTGACGGGCTATAGAAACAACTGCGCCGGGGAAAACGCTTCCACGTCGATCAGCCCCTGGTCTGTAAGCTTCAGGCTCGGGATGACTTCCAAAGACAAAAACGACATGGCCATGAAGGGATGCGCCTCTGCCTGGGCAGGCAACCCGGCAATGTCTCGATATGCCGCACCAAGCGCCTCAAGCCCGGCCGTGACCACTTCAAGGGGCGCATCGCTCATAAGGCCTGCCACGGCCAAACGCACCTGGGCCAGGACCTTGCCTTCCCGGACCACCGCAAACCCGCCGCCCGAAACCATCAGCGTCCGGGCAGCCAGCACCATATCCGCATCGTTTGTTCCCGCGATAATGATGTTATGGGCATCGTGGGCCACCGTGCCGGCAATGGCGCCAGCCTTGAGCCCAAGCCCCTGCACGAATCCGAGGCCGATATTGCCGGTGGCCTTGTGCCGCTCGATAACCGCCAGCTTGGCCAGATCGCGCGCCGGATCGGCCACGGCCAGCCCTTCCCGTACTGTTGGTTCCAAAACCAGGGGTTCCGTGATGATCTGGCCCGGTACGACGCCGATGACCCGAAGCTGCGAGGACGTCGCCCGCACAGCCAGACGCGCCTCGGTCAATTCGCCTCCGACGCGCATGGCCCGGGGCGGCGTCAGGCAGGAACGATCGGCAAAATCCCAATCCGAAAGCCGGCGGCCGGCCAGGATGACTTCCGATATGGCGAAGGATTCGAGATCGTCCACTAAAACGGCGTCGGCGCGAAAGCCCGGAGCCACGGCCCCCCGGCGTCGCAGGCCGAAATACCGGGCCGGATTGAGCGAGGCCATGGCCACGGCCCGAAGAGGCGGCAGGCCAAGACTGACGGCCTGCCTGACCAGGGCGTTCATGTGCCCTTCCCGGCTTAAATCGATGGGGTCCTTGTCGTCGGTGACCAGGGAAAACTGGCCGGCATTGTCCGGCGTTACAAGGCTGATGAGCGATTCCATATTCTTTTCGGTGCTGCCCTGGCGGATCATGATGTGCAGCCCCCGGCGCAACTTCTCGCGGGCTTCGTCCAATTCCGTGCATTCATGGTCCGAACCGGGGCCGGCCGCGACATAGGCGTCAAGCGCCCTGCCGGCAAGCCCCGGAGCATGCCCGTCGATGACGCGGCCCCTGGCGGCCAGGATTTTTCGCAACATGCCCTCCTCGCCAGCCACCACCCCCGGGAAATTCATGACCTCGGCCAGCCCCAGGATGCGGTCGGGATGCCGGGCCAGCATGGCGGCCACGTCCATGGCCCCGAGCGTCGCACCGGAAGTGGCCATGTTCGTTGCCGGCACGCATGAGGGCATCATGAAAAAGCAGGTGACAGGCAGGTCCTGGCTGCAGGCCAGCATGTACTCGATGCCGGCCAGTCCCAGGACGTTGGCGATTTCATGGGGATCGGACACCACGGCGCAGGTGCCGTGGGGGGCGACGGCCCGGGCGAAGACCGGCGGCGAAAGCAGCGTCGATTCGATGTGGATGTGGCCGTCAATAAATCCGGGGCTGAGAAACCGTCCCCCGGCGTCAATGACCACTTCCGCCTCCCTGCCTGCAAAGCTGACGAACACGCCGTCAGCCACCGCCACGTCGGCAGTGTGGATTTCGCCGGAAAGGACATTGAGCACCCGGGCGTCGCGGATGAGCAGGTCGGCCGGCCTTTCCCCCCGGGCCACGGCCAGACGGTGTTTGAGCGCTTCAAGATTTGCAGGCTTGGGCATGGCGTCGGGCTCCTTCCTATTCAAGTTAAACTTGAGCTTTAACCACGGCCGGCGAGCTTTCCGGCTTGGTTGAAAAATGGTTGAAAACGCCCTATTCCAAGGCACATGAACACACCCGGAACGTTTATCCTCGGTCCCAGGGACGGTCGGGCCCGCACCGGCCGGCTTGCCACCGCCCACGGCGACATCGATACCCCCGTCTTCATGCCCGTGGGCACCCAGGGCACGGTCAAAAGCCTATGCCCTACGGACTTGCTCGACATCAAGGCACAAATTATCCTCGGCAACACCTACCACCTCTACCTGCGTCCCGGCGACGAGCTGGTGGCCAGACTCGGCGGCCTGCACCGGTTCATGGGCTGGGACGGACCGATTCTCACGGATTCCGGAGGATTCCAGGTATTCAGCCTGTCGGGACTGCGCCAGATCGCCGAGGAAGGCGTCACCTTCGCCTCCCACATTGACGGCTCGCGCCATCTGTTTTCGCCGGAAAAGGTCATCTCCATCCAGCGAAACCTCGGCTCCGACATCATGATGGCGCTCGACGAGTGCGTCCCCTACGGCGCAGACCGCGCCTATACCGAAAAATCCCTGGGCCTGACCACCCGTTGGGCCAGACGATGCCGGCAGGCGCATCCCGCCGGGGAGCGGGGGCAACTTCTCTTCGGCATCGTGCAAGGCGGGTTTTTCAAGGACTTGCGGGCGCAAAGCGCGGCCGAAATCATCGACATCGGCTTTGACGGCTACGCATTGGGCGGACTTTCGGTCGGCGAGAGCCGGGCGGAAATGTATGACATACTGGACGACGCCACCCCCCTGCTCCCCGACGACCGGCCGCGCTACCTCATGGGCGTTGGCGCGCCGCGCGATTTGCTGGCCGGCATGGCTGCCGGCATCGACATGTTCGACTGCGTGTTGCCCACGCGAAACGCCAGAAACGGGACGCTTTTCACCACCCGGGGCAAGGTCAACATCAAACGGGCCGAGTACCGCGAGGACGATTCCCCTCTTGATCCGGACTGCCCGTGCTACGCCTGCCGGACGTTTTCCAAGGCCTACCTGCGCCACCTGTACATCGCCAGGGAACTTCTGTCGTACCGGCTCAATACGCTGCACAACCTGACGTTTTTCTCGCAAATGATGGAACGGGCCAGACAGGCCATCCGTGAAGGCCGGTTCAGTGCCTTTCGCAGCGAAATGGAAGCCCTTTACCCCGAGTCCGACGACGGGGAATAGCGTCCATCGCGTTGTCCGGTCCTGGCGAGCGCCGTGCTTCAGGTCCCGGCGCTCGCCGCCGCTCCCAACAGTTCGAGCATCTTTGCCGCATCGGCCGTTGGCGGCTGGCAGGCGCCGGCCCGGCAGACATGGGCGGCGGGCTGGCCGTTAACGGGAAGCTGGAAGCGGGTATAGGGCGCGATGGCGGCAATGGCCGGTTCGGCATCGTCCGGACGCAGCACCATGACCACTTCCGGCAGCCACCGGCTGGCAATGGCCCGGGCCAGGGCGTGGGTTTCCGGCGCGTCCGGATCGCCGGCGATCGTCACTTCGGCCGCCGGCGTCAGCAATTGGGACAGGCCGCACAGGAAAAACGCATAGCCCGAGGCGTGCCCGGCCAGCATTGACGCCACGGCCCGGCCCAGCCTGACGGCGTTTTCCTGAAATCCCTTGTCTCCGGTGAGCCGATAGAGCGACTGCAGGACGAAAAAGGCCACGCTGTTGCCGGAGGGAATGGCCGCGTCGAAAAAGATCTTTTGGCGCAGCAGCAGGGTTTCGCCGTCGTCGGCAGTCAGGAAAAAGCCCCCCTCCGGATCGGCGAACCGAGCCGTCATCGTCTTGGCCAGGGCAACGGACCGGGCCAGATAGGCCGGCTCGAAAACGGTCTGATACAGTTCGGCCAGCCCCCAGGCCAGAAAGGCGTAATCGTCGAGCATGCCGGCAATGCCCGCCTCGCCCTGGCAGAGCCGGTGCAGCAGCCGTCCTTCCGGCAGGCCGAGTTTTTCCAGGATGCAGTCCGCAGCCTTCCGGGCCCGGGCCGCCAGCCCCTCGTCGTCAAAAGCCCGGGCCGCCTTGGCCAGGGCGGCGATCATCAGGCCGTTGACGTCGGTGAGGATCTTGTCGTCGCGCAAGGGGCGCACCCGGACGGTGCGGGCGGCAAGCAGAATCTGGCGGCAGCGCGCAAGGCGCGCCTCCAGGTCCCCAGGCGTGAGGCCGGTTTTTGCGGCCACGGTCGCAATCGATTTGGCCAGAAAGGGGATATTGGCCCCGGTGGCCACTCCCGTGGCCTCGTCATGAAAGTTGCCTTCTTCGGTCAGGCCGTAGGCCGCCAGAAAAAGCGCCGCGTCGTCGGTAGGCAGCAGTTCGCGGATTTCGGCCGCCGTCCAGACATAAAACCGGCCCTCCACGCCTTCGCTGTCCGCGTCCTCGGCACTGTAAAACGCCCCGTCAGGGCTGGTCAGGTCGCGGCGCACGTATTCGAGGATATCCAGTGCCGTCTGGCGAAACGCCGTCTCGCCCGTGGCCAGGAAACCTTCGGTGTAGGCCATGGCCAGCAGGGCCTGATCGTACAGCATCTTTTCGAAATGCGGCAAGAACCAGCCGGCATCCGTGGCATAGCGGTGAAAGCCCAGGCCCACATGGTCCCAGATGCCGCCCCGGCGCATGGCATCGAGGGTGGCCCGCGTCATGGCCAGGCAATCCGGATCTCCGGTGCGCCGGTATTCGCGCAAAAGGAACAGCAGGTTGTGGGGCGAAGGGAATTTCGGCGCGCCGCCGAAACCGCCGTTTTGCATGTCAAAAAGATCGGCCAATTGCTTTCTGGCGGCGTCCAGGTCGGCCTGTCCCGGTTCCCCAGCCCCGCCCGCCTTCTGGGCTTCGAGCTGTTCCCGGACGGCATCCAGAATCTGGCCGGCATTGCCGATGACAGCCTGACGATTGCCCTTCCAGGCCATGTGCACCCGCTGGAGCAGATCCCGCATGCCCGTGCGGCCAAATCCCGATTCCTTGGGGAAATAGGTGCCGGCAAAAAAGGGCTGGCCATCCGGGGTCAGAAGGACGTTTAGCGGCCAGCCGCCCCGCCCGGTCAACGCTTGGCAAAAGGTCATATACAGGGCGTCGAGGTCGGGGCGTTCCTCGCGGTCCACCTTGACGGCCACCACCGTGGCCCGCATCAGGGCCGCGATGTCCTCGTCCTCGAAGGACTCCCGTTCCATGACGTGGCACCAGTGGCAGGTGGAATAGCCGATGGAAAGAAAGAGGGGCCTGTCTTCGGCCCTGGCCAGGGCAAAGGCCTCTTCGCCCCAGGGGAACCAGTCCACGGGATTGGAGGCGTGCTGTTGCAGATAGGGACTTTTCTCGTGGATCAGACGGTTGTGTTTGCGATCTTCCATGGCGTCCTCCCGGCCGCAGTTGTAACAGGCAAGACCGGTTTTGCAACCATCCCGAGAATCCTGCCGCCATCAGGGCCGGTTCTCCTTGCTGGCTTCATGACCAGGCGGTATGCCCAGCCACGTTGCGCGCGGGGGCGCACGCGATCCATGGCTGGAAAAGCCTGCTGCCCGGCTGTTGCCATCGTGTCGCGCCTGGGGCATAGGCTGAAAGCTCGGTCGACAATTTCGTTGATCGACGCCAATCGCCTGGAGAGATGCATGCACGCCAAAAAAGCCCTGATCGTCTCTGCTGACCATTTCGAGGATTCGGAACTGCTCTACCCGCTGTATCGCCTGCGGGAAGCCGGATTTCAGGTGGATGTGGCCGCGCCCGAAGCCGGGGCCATCACCGGCAAGCACGGCTATGTCGTCACGGCCAATCTGGGCCTTGCGGCTGTGGAATCGGCCGGCTCCTGCGGCTACAGTCTGCTTGTGCTGCCCGGGGGCAAGGCTCCGGCGGCCCTGCGCAGCCTGCCAAAGGTCATGGACATCGCCACGGATTTCGCCTCCTCCGGCATCCCCATCGCCGCGATCTGCCATGGCCCCCAGATCCTGGTCACGGCCCGGCTGTTGCGCGGCCGGCGGGCCACCTGCTACAAGACCGTCGCGGAGGAACTCAAGGAAGCCGGAGCCCTGTACGAAGATGCGCCGGTCGTTGTGGACGGCAATCTCATCACCTCCCGCGTGCCGGACGATCTGCCGGACTTCATGCGCGAAGTCCTCAAAAAGGTCGGCTAGCGCCGCCAAACGCCGCGTCCCGCTTCGGGCGGGACGCGGCACTGCGAGCAAGGCCAGTGGAGGCGGCGTTCCGGCCGACGTCCTTTCGTTGGCCCTTGCACCGAGACTGGTTTTTATGCTTGAAGCCGTTTTCCTGCGCTGCCTTGGCGGTTACGACGACCCCGGGCTTGACGCTGCCGTGGCCGGACTGCTCGCCCGGGCCGGCTGTCCTGTCGCCCGGGGCAGCCGGGTGCTGGTCAAGCCCAATCTGGTGGCCCCCCGCAATCCCGCCCTTTCCTGTTCCGTGCCGGCCGTGGTGCGGGCCGTGTGCCTGCCGCTGCTCGAAGCCGGGGCGACCGTCACGGTGGCCGACTCCCCGGCCTTCGGCACGGGGCGCATCATGGCCCGGCTGGCCGGCCTGACCGAGGCCCTGGCCGACCTTCCCGTGCGGGTGGCCAGCCTTGACCAGCCACGCGCCGTGGCCTTGTCGTCCGGCGGTTCCATCGGCGTGTCGCGGCTGGCCCTTGAAGCGGACCATATCGTCAATGTGGCGCGGCTCAAATGCCATGACCAGATGGGCATGACGCTGGCTGTAAAGAATTTCTTCGGCTGCGTGTGCGGTTTTCGGAAGTCTCTGGCCCATCAGACGCTCGGCAGGGACAATCGTCGGTTCGCCCGGATGATCCTGGACGTCCTGGCCGCCCTGCCGCCGTCCACCTCCCTGCTGGACGGCGTGGTGGCCATGCACAAAGCCGGTCCGGTCGGCGGCGAACCGTTTCGCCTCGGCCTTATGGCCGCCGCCCGCAATCCGGTGGCCCTGGATACGGCCATCTACACCATGCTTGGCATTTCCCCGGAATTTCCGCCGCTTTGGCGAGAAGCCCTGGCCATGGGCCTGGCCGGGGCGACTCCCGTTGCGATCGAATATCCGCTGGAGTCTCCGGAATCATTTAATGCCACGGGGTTTGTCACTCCGCCCGGCCTGTCGCCCCTGCGGTTCGAGCCCAAAAGGTTCGTCCGGGGCCGGCTGCGAAGCCTCCTGGTCACCCTTGGCCGGGGACGTTGACACGCCGGCAAACCCCGGTACCCTTGACCCATGCAAAACGTTGCGCGTATTCGGCATGTGGTGGCCGGCCAGGTCCAGGGCGTGGGCTTTCGCCCCTTTGTCTACCGTCTTGCGCGCGAATTGGGGCTGGCCGGGTTTGTCCAGAATACTCCCGAAGGGGTGGTCATCGAGGTGCAGGGCGACCCGGACGCGCTTGCCGCCTTTGGCCGCCGCCTGCCGGTCGAGGTTCCCCCGCTGGCCCGGTTGCTGCGGCATGACGAAGCATCGTGCGCCCCGGACGGCAGGACGGATTTTCGCATTGTCCCCAGCGCGCCCGGCGCCGGCCACGAGGTGTTGATCAGCCCCGACGTGGCCACCTGCCCCGACTGTCTGGCCGACATAGCCGATGCGGCCAACCGACGCCATCGCTACCCGTTCACCAATTGCACCAACTGCGGCCCCCGCTACACCATCACCCGCCGGGTCCCCTACGACCGGGCCGCCACCTCCATGGCCTGCTTTCCCCTGTGCCCGGACTGCGCCGCCGAATATGCCGATCCGGCCAATCGGCGGTTTCATGCCCAGCCCAACGCCTGCCCGGCCTGCGGGCCGGCCGTCTGGCTGGCCGACCGGGAAGGCCGGCGGCTGGCCGACGGCGACGAGGCCGTCGCAGCCCTGGCCGCAGCCCTGGCCGATGGCGCCATTGCCGCGGTCAAAGGCCTTGGCGGGTTTCATCTGGTGTGCGACGCGGCCAACGAGACGGCCGTCGCCGCGCTGCGCCGCCGCAAACACCGGCCGGCCAAGGCCCTGGCCGTCATGGTTGCCGATGCCGCTGCCGCCGCCCGGCTGGGAGAGGTCGGCCCCTGCGCCAGGGATCTGCTGGCCGGTCCCATCCGCCCCATCACCCTGCTGCCCCGGCGGCCGAATGCCGGACTGGCCCCGGGCGTCGCCCCGGACACGGACGAACTCGGCGTCATGACGCCTTACACCCCCCTGCACCACATCCTGTTGCAGGATTTCGCCCGGGCCGTCGGCCCGGATCGTCCGGCCGCCCTGGTTATGACCTCGGGCAATGCCGGCGGCGACCCCATCTGCCTCGGCAACCGGGAGGCCCTGGGCCGGCTGGCCGCCATTGCCGACGTTTTCTTGCTGCACAACCGCGATATCCTCATCCGCACCGATGATTCCGTCGTCCGTCCCCTGGAGACGGACACCCCGGAGGACTCGTCCGGAAACGGCGTCCCCAGGATCGCCTTCCTGCGCCGGGCCCGGGGCTTTGTGCCGGCTCCGGTGTCCCTGCCCCGCGTCGGGCCGTCGGTCGTGGGCCTTGGGCCCATGCTCAAGGCGACCGTGTGTCTGACCAAAGGGGACCAGGCCTTTGTCAGCCAGCATATCGGCGATTTGGAGAGTCTGGCCACCCTTGGCTTTTACCAGGAAACCCTGGACCATTTGCTTGGGGTGCTCGGCGTTTCGCCTGTGGGCTGCGTGGCCGACCTGCACCCGGACTACCCCAGCACCCGCTTCGCCCTGGAGCAGGACCGCTGGCCGGTTGCCCGCCTGCAACACCATGTTGCCCATATCTATTCCGTACTGGCCGAGCACCGCCTGATGGAGCCGGTGCTCGGGCTGGCGCTGGACGGCGCCGGGCTTGGCGAGGACGGCACGCTGTGGGGCGGGGAATGTCTGCTCGTCGACCCCACCCGGCTGACCCACGCCCGGCTGGCCCATTTTTCGCCCATCCGGCTTCCCGGCGGCGATGCGGCCGTCCGCGAACCCTGGCGTACGGCCCAGGCCTGCCTTTTCGCCCTGGGGCAGGCGGAACCGGCCGGCCGGCCCCGGCCCCGGCTGGCGCCGCGGG
>Ga0074195_1000107_pt1 | contig 202529 bp, 177 predicted proteins | sample EPASupsiteHSE623_FD_64525 | JGI IMG/M metagenome (GOLD analysis project Ga0074195, IMG submission 64525) | Bioremediated contaminated groundwater from EPA Superfund site, New Mexico - Sample HSE6-23 | ecosystem: Environmental > Aquatic > Deep subsurface > Groundwater > Contaminated ... | reverse complement strand
TGCATGTACTCTCCCCGAACTAATTTGGTTTGGGTTTACCCCAGGGGAACTAAAAAAACTGGCGGTAAACTATTGGTATCACTTCTTACCGATCAATGGTAGCGTTTCAAACCGACGCCGAAATTCGAAGGTATCTTTGATCTTCTTACCGGTATCACAATTAATACGCGTAGATACGATATGAAAATGCACCCGCTCCAGGTCCGCATGTTTATAGACCAGGTAAGGCTGGTTCCCGTACCCCATGTGTTTCATCAGGTTACTGATCTCAGTTCTGATACCGGTATCTCCCAGCCTGACCAAATCACTGACTGTCGGATTAATGGATATATGCAAGCCCGGTTTTCGAACACGGGTGTTCCGCTGCTCAATCTCCTGAAAAATCTTGTGTCGATCATTCTTGTCTCCCAGGAACGGGTTTAAGACAGGCATATTCCGGCTATGATAAAACGTTGCTTTGTGCCGTTCCACCTTTCGCTCGTTATAAAACAAAGCATTTTTCGTACTGCAGGCCTGGTGGATTTTAATGATCATGATCGGTTTTTCGATTGATATAGCTGTTTAATGCAGGTGCCGCTGAAGGATGATCAGGCAATTTCGCATCATATCGAAAGCCTGTTTCAAAAGCTGTCGGTCATTGTCGCTGACATTGTAACCTGCGAACGAATTCATCCGTTTGGATAGCTGATTCAGGTTCACCCCGATCTTGTTCAGCTCATAATCCAGGCTTTTAAGTTGTAACTTACTCTCATCATTCAGCGAGATGACCTTTCTTTTCGACTGATCAAATATCTTGTTCCGTAAATAATCACTCATGCACCCGTACTTCCCCCGTTTGACCAAAGAATCAAGCCTGAGCTTTTCTTCCTGGGTCATCAATAGTTTGATAACTATTTTTCGTTTGTCCTTATCGGGTAAAACGGGCCGCATGAATACTTTTCTGTTCCTGTTTTAAAAGTCAAAGTGGGGAATCATTCCTTTTTAGGGGAATGCCTCCCGGCGCAGCCGGGACAAGATGAAAAGGTTTTTATGGCCATAAAAACACATCTTGCATTCCCCACTTTGTATAAGGTTCTCCTCTCTGATTTTCTTCTCATCTGCTTTGTTCCGCCTGTTAAAAAGAAAGGGAACCCGGCTGGCGGGTTACCCTTTCCGGTTGGAAACGAGACTTAAGCTTAACTCACTTTTTGTTTTGCCCCGGCTTTCTTTTCGGCTTTTGCATCTTGTTTCTTGTCTTCGGATTTTTCCATCTTTTCCTGCTTAAAATTGGAAAAGCTGATGTTCCTTCCGGCTGCATCTACCTGGAGAGTTGCCGAGAACTTTTTGTCGTTTTTGCCCGTCATTCCATCCACTTCCACTTTATGTCCGGCCGCCAGCTTATCTTTTTGTTCTGCTGTTAAGGTGACCCCCTTGATCTTGTCCGGCACCTGGATATAACTGGTGCGCAGCGGGATCAACTCATTGGTCTTGGGATCGATTGACAGGTAGTAGTTGTCCTTCTGACCGCTGCGGCTGGTCAGCTCGACGGTTTTCCCCAGGTTCCGGTCATTTAGCAAAGCTCCTTTCTCTTCTTTTGTAAACTTATGGCCCAGGTATTCATCGGGGACATTGAGCCGCTGAATCGGGTGTACTTTAATATCTACCGATCCGTCTTCTTTACTTTGCAGCCGGATTTTTGCCGGGATTTTATACGTTTCATCACCGATGCGGGCATTGACTGTGTAGAGTTTGTCGGAGCGGAATCCGTTCAGAAAATCGGTCATTTCGCGTTTTTCCATCTGCTTAATCAGATCGGATTTAATACCTGCTTTTTCCAGTTTGTCAAAGGGAACCTGGTCCATTGACATGCGTGTGTTTTGTTCCATGATTTTTAATTTTTGTTGTTAAAAATTTTAAGTTAATCCACTTCGTAAACATGTTTTTCCCGGCGGTTTCGCTCCACAAAACCGCGAAGGATGGTATAAGTGTCTTCCGGTTTTCGGATCGCTTCCATCCGAAACACCGGTGTCGTTTTATCCGAGGTATAAATAATCAGGTTGCCAATTCCGAACATGCGATATACAAACGGCCTTTCTATGCGAAAATCCTTCACCCTGAAAAGCTCGATGTATTCATGTCTGCGAAGGCCTGCATTTGATATAGGTTGTTTGCCCTGTCATGTTGTTTATGTTTTTATTCACGTTCATTCTTTGGCTGTGATTGTTTTGTGCTTTTCTCTTGATCAGAACCTACGGTTTGAATGACAATCGAGCGGATATCATTTTGGATCCGGTTCCGGTTTCGTTCCAGCACCTGCGGGATATTGTCAAACCTGTAAAAGTCCGGGATCGGGACATAACGCTCTTCTTCCCGCTGCCGGGCTTTTACATCCATCCGGATTAAGCAATGGAAGTTTTTCCGTGAGATGTCTTCTCCGTAATTGTCAGCGATCTGTCCGACCATATACCCTTGCGGTAAGGTGGCGATCTTTCCTTCGGGTACCAGGTAATCCAGTTGGGTGGAGAAAGTCGATGACTGGGTATTGCGGTTGATGTTGACTGACTGACGCTCCTGGAGGATCTTGCCCATCCGGTTTTGGATAAACCGGGCTGTTTCACCTGCAGCCTGCCCGCAAAACACATTACCGATATTGCTGGTAATGGCATTGGCCTGTTCTTTCCCGTAATCCCGGATAAGCTGATCGATGGTCTGAACTCCCAGTAAGGTAGATATCCGGTTGCTTCGGGCAGTGGCAATCAGCGTATCCAACCCCCGGAAATAAATCGTCGGGAGCTCATCAAAAATTAAGGAAGCATGATGCTGACCCTTTTTGTTGATCACCTTCAGCATCCGGGTAATAAAAAGCGACAGGACCGCCCCGTACATTTCCACACGAAGCGGATCATTGGCCAGGCAAAGCACCTTTGGAAATTCCGGGTTGTTGATATCCAGGGAAAAATCATCTCCTGAGCAGATCCAGTAAATTTCAGGGCTGATGATTTTGGATATGGCAATTTTAAGGCTTCCCAGTTGTCCTTCCAGCTGTTCACTGGCTCCGCGTCTGTGCGCATTGATAAAGGGGTTGATAATGTTTTGAACATCTTTCTCTTTTTCCAAAACAGCAAAGAGATCGTCATAATCAAGCTGTAAAAGCTCGATGGCATGAGGCAAAGTACAAAACTGTCCATCCCGGTATTTTTTCAAAAACCAGATCACGCAGGCAAAAAAGGAAACAGCGCTTTCTGAGAAAAACTCGCCCTGCTTTCGGATCCATTCCCGGTTCAGGTTGTAAAGGATGGTGCGGGAAGATTCAAAGGCATCAATGGGGCTTTCCATCCACTCCGGGGCCAGCGGATTGCACCGGAACGATTTTCGGATATCCTCAAAATTGATCACGTAGAACTTTGCTGATTGAGGCAGGCTCCTGCTTGCCCTGGCTTTCAAAAAATGGTTATACGTTACCAGTGAAAGGTCCGGGTACTTAAAATCATAAACGCACATTGAAAATCCTTTTTTCAGGTGCTGGCGGATAAATGGCAGGACCACGGAAAAAGATTTTCCGGATCCGGGCGTTCCGATAACCATCGTTGCCCTGAAAGGATTGACAATATTGATCCAGCCTTCATGCTCGTTGTCCTTGCGTAAGTAACAGGTGGGCAGATTGACCGAATACTCATTTTCCCTCAAAACCTCTTCCTGGGGAAAACTCTCATTCTCGATGTTAAACCGATCTTTCATCAAATTGACATTGATTAGCTTGGAGATGTTGTCAAACCCGATGTTCAAAAGGATAAAGCCCGTAAAGGTCAAAATCAGGTAGGCAAAAGGATACGGGTTGAAAACAAAAAGGCTTCCCCAGTACAGGATCATTCCTGCCACGACCTGACGGACAATTGCCGATACGGTCAGCTCCCGGTCTTTATGCGCTTTGGTCCCGATACAGGTGACAGCCAGGAAAACCAGGCAAACAGCTTTGGATTTGGTAACATCGGAAAGAAATGCCAACCGCTGCATTTTTTCCAGCATGGGTGCAAGCTGCTCTATCAGGACCCCATGCCGGATAAAAAACGGCTGGCAGCTGATGTACATCGAAACAAGCAGCAGCAGATAGCTGAAAAAGCGGAAGCCCTCATGGAGTTTGACCAGTTCTTGCGGCTCATTAACCATTTTGAAAGATTGAAGAAATTTGAATATGAAATATCACCACCAAAGCGGCAGGAATAACTGAAGATCTGTCAAAGCTTTCGGGCTTTGAGAATATCTTTATTCTTCAGCTTAAAACTGAGTTTTCGTCCGGTATTGCCCAGGGCTTTTTCATTTAGTTCGATTCTGAGGATCCGCTGATCGGGAATGGTCATCTTTTCAAAGACAAATACTTCCCTAACGCTTGTTTCTCCCGGTATCCGGCTTACTTTGTTTCGTTGGTAATCGGGCAAAACCGGATATTCCTGAACGTTGGTGGCTTTGGTCTTTTTCTTGTCGGTTATCCAAAAACAAATGCTTTCCACATCGTAAGACAAATGGGTGTTGTTTTTCATTTCCAGCTCAAAAAACAGGGCGTCATCTTTTAAGTAAATGGAATTGAGCCGGACTTTGATCCCGTCTTTTTCTGCCTTTCGTTTGCGGTAACATTTCCGGTGCTGATGTTTATCCAGCACCTGGTCACAAAGGTCACTTAGCAGGTAATCGGGCATCAGTTTACCCGAAAGGGTCATGGCATCCTGGGAGTGAAAGATTTCCACCGGATAAGTAATCGGTACATCGCTTCCAAAGACAAGTTCAAAGGAATAGATCCTGCCGGCGCAAACTACAGTCAGTGAAGTTGGCTTTTCAAAAGCCTGGATAGCTTTAATCCGGACCATATTGGATAACTCAGGGACTATTTCAGCCTGAATAAGGGTATAATCACCGGCCTGGACATAATCTACTTTGCCCGGGCAAACCAGGTGAGCGGTTTTTCTGTCGGAAACTTTCAGAGTATCGGATACGGTTTGCGCCATCACTGCTAATTGCATCTGGGCGCAAAAAAGAATAACTAAAAATGTTTTCATGTGTGAATAATTTGTTTTTTAAATTGCCACATAGAATAGCCATGATTGAAACGTTCTTCTCATTTTCGGTTGGTGCTTGCCAAATCATGGCTATTTCATCCGGAAATAATTTGTTTTTTAATGGTCGGATGGAATTCCCTTCGGGGATTTCCGCTTCGCTCCAATTCGCATGTGAGATTTTCGCTTCGCGGATCTCACATGCTCGATTCATCCGTGTTTGTGTTTAGCGAACATGCTCGTTTCATGGGTTTTATTTGGGTTTATTGATTAACCAGACAATGGTGTTTTTCTTGACTGTGATCTTTTTTATTCTGACCGTCCGAAGCAGAGACTGGGCAGTACGGTCAGCAGCCTGAATGCCGGCGTAAGTCAGCGGGTTACCTGCAACCCCGAACATTGAGGAAGTATTGGTGCTGCTGCCCGCTTCTTTGCTGACTTTCCGGGCTGCATTGTCCGGGACATATAATCCCGCAAGTCCGTCCAGGTCATAAATGATAATATCGACCGGGATAAAATTCTCCCTTACCGGAATTTGCCGGATTTTGATTTGCAGGCGCTCATTGGCAACTTCACAGGTGCCGTACAGAAAAGTTCCTTTCGGGATTTTTATCCCGTTAAGCCAGCCATTGTCCATGAGCCGCAGTTTAACCCGGTTGCCGGTCAGAACAGTTGCTGTTTCATATACTTCAGCTTTCAGCATGGCACCCGGTTGTTCTTTGGGCTTAAAGGCCGATTGCCCTGCATTTTCAAGGGCCGCGCGTCGGTTGTTTTCTGCCTCCGGTTTTTGCCCGGTGGCATTCGCCTGCTTTAGCTGAGAACTAAGCGAGTCATTTAGTCTTGCCAGGTATGCATTCTGCCTGAATACCCGGTCCAGTTCTTCAATACCGGTTTCCGTGACCGGAGATGCCGGGCGCTCTGTTTTTGCTTTAGCCTCTTTATCAGGCGCTGATCCTTTGATTAATCCGGGGTCGGAAACTGTTGACTGAAATCCTGGTTCCCGAGCCTTACCTGTTTCCAGTTCAGAGCGGATTTGCAATTGTCGCCGCTGAATGTGTTTTAAAAGTTGCTCTGGGTCGGTGGTATTACTTTCCGCCGCGATGCCCGAAGATTCGTTATCTGGTACGATTTTCTCGTACCCTTGAGATGAACCCAATCCCTCAGGCGTGCTGTCCGCTTTTAACGCTGCACTTTCTCCCAGGATGTTGTAATCACGGGTTAAGGTGATTTCATCAGGCGACAGGGAGCCTTCCGTTTTATCGATGATCTCAATACTGCGGTCTGCTTCCGGTAGGTTGTAATTTGCTCCCCTTATGGTATCCTGCCGGTCCCGGCTTTGATCCTTTCCCTTTGGGTTTTTTCCGCCGCCCAGAATATAAAAGATCAGGACAATAAAGGGGATCAGAACCAGGGGCAGGAAAAGCAGCGGTTTATTTCTTTTTAAGCTTGCCTTCATGGATGCGCAGTTTTAAAAGATTTTCAAATGAATCGACAGGCATTTCAAAAGTCAGGGACTTTTGTAAAGAAGAATCCGGTGCTGCTGACAAAGGAGAGGTTTCCTCTAAAGATGGCTCCCGGGGTTCAAGCTTCGGGTGTGAAAGCTCAGGGGGCGGTAGAAGGAAAGAGGACAGATAAATCAGGAATATTCCTGAGAGCACGACAGTCCATTTAAGTTTCCGCTTTTTCGGATCAAGTTGTCTGTCATTGTCGTCCATCAGGCTGATAAACCGGGTAAAACGGCTTACATCCTTAAATCTGGGAATAACCGTCTTTTGCGTTTTGTTTGTTGTTTGTGTGTTATCCATCTTTTAGAATTTCAGGGTTAAAAAGATTTGCGTTTTTGGGTTTCCAGATCTTTGTTGTCTGTAATCAGCCAGTTCTCGATCAGAAAGCCGTGCGGATTGTGATCTGTCCGGGAGATGTTGCGAAGCTGTCCCGTGGTTTCCAGCTTGCGGATCGTGATATTGGATTTGCGAACGATCCGCTGTTTACCGAAGAAACGAAACTGATAGGGGTATGCAGAAAAGTCGATCTGCACGGAATCAGTCTCCAGGGTCATGGAGATATCAGAGGCGATCACCTGATTATAGACATTGTTTTCCTTGTAGGAGCGGTACTGCTTCATGGCCGAGCCGTCAGCCAGGTAGAGGGCCTCCCGGGTGTTACTCTCAATATACTGCTTGTCGGGTTCCATGGTAAAAAAAAGCTCATGAAAGCGTTTGATATGGTCCCTGGCTTCTGCGGGCCTGTTGTCGGTGATATCCGCCCGTAAGGCCAGCAGCAGGGATTTACCGTTATCCAGCACGTAGATTTTCTGCCGCGAGCGTTCCACCAGCCCGAGTGAGCTGATAAAAACAAACGAGCTAAAGCCGATCAGTATCAGGCTCACGCAGAGGAGGACATAAACGGTAAAGCGGAATTTTTGTTGGATATCAAATATCTTTTTCATTTGTGGCGGATAAGTGATTAACGGATTGGGTGACCACGGTGGATTGATTATTGATTCTCAGTTTTTGGATATGGATCATTGCGTTCGTTATTGGATATTTGATCTTTTAATTACTTCATGGCTCCCCGGGTGATTGCCATCAGTGCTGCGGTGCGAACCAGTCGTCCTCCTCCGGTACTGGTCCCTGAGGCGCTGATAATCCACGAAGCGATTTTGGGAACCATCACCAGCCCGACAATACCACACAGCGGGACAACCAGGTTGGAGACGTAATACATGGAAGGCATGTAGATAAGAGCACTTTTGATGCTGGCAATTTCGGCCTCCAGCACATAGATCAGTATCTCCTGCACCAGAGCCAGAATGACAAGGGCAATGGGCAAATACAAATTCACATTGATAAAGCGGGCAATCCAGCCCAGGTAATTATCCTGGAACCCATCGAAAATGGAGACGGCAAAAACAAGCGGACCGAAAATCACCAGCAGGACGCAAAACACGGTCCGAAGAAAAGCAATCAGGTAAACGATGGCTTCAAACAGGGATTCCATCAGCTGGCGAATACCGTCCATAAAATAAAAGTTGATCTGGTGCTGAAGCGCCCTCCCGGATATGATGTTATAGGTTGTCAGCAGCATGTTAATGCCCTTGTCCCAAAGGGTGGCTTCCTTTTCCTGGTTTTCCTGAAATGCAGGGAGGTCGGCATAGAAAATGGCGTCCTGCTTTTCTTCCAGCCGTTGGGCGACCAGATGTTTTTTATCGGCATAAATGGCTTCCGATAATTTGGTCAACCCTTTGGTCGGAACCATCAGTAACTGGACGAACGGTCCCCAGAAGCTGATCACCAGCACAAGTGCAAAGGGACGAAGCAAGGGCAGCAAAGAGATCGGATTATCAGCGATCAGCTGTTCATAAATCCGTTTGGAGATATACAAAAAAGCGGCAATGCCACCAATGGCCCGGGCCATGTTCACCAGCAGCCGGGCATTGTCCAGCCCGCCGCGGATCAGCACATCGGTAAAGTCAAAGAAGTTTTTCGTGGTAATAACCTGTAAAAGCATGGTATAAGATTTAAGATTGAAGACTTTCAGATTTTCAGACTTTTGAATACAAGCTCGCTGTACCGGAACTTTAATTGGCCAGAAAAAAGTAGGATTGACTGACGTTGTTTGTGTAAAACCGGTAATGATGAACTTTCCGATAGGTATAGTCCACATCACCGATCTGACGGTTCAGTTCGCGGTGGATTTCAGAAAAGGCTTCCAGCTTTTTACCATGGTCTGTTTGAAAGAGGTTAACCGATATAAAACGGGTCAGCAGCTGATCGGCCTCCTTTTCGCACATTTGTTTCAGCCATCCGAGAGTTTCGAGTTTATCCAGTCGGTTGATACTGATATAAAGCCTGACAAAACCTGACGTGATACTGTAAACATCCGGCAGCTGATCACTTTGGGCATCAAAAATTTTCTTTTCAATTTCCTTTTGAGTCCAGGTATTGTCCCGTATCTGCGAAGTTTCATCACGGCGGTCTTTCATCTGCCCTTTTTCAATCAGCCGCGAGACAATTTTCATCAGGTTGATGCGCAAAAGCTCTGTGTATCCACCGGCATCGGAAACCGGCAAGGCCCCGACCTCTGTATAATAATGAGTGGGGAAGGAGCGGATAAACACATGGGGTACCGGGATCAGCCAGCCTTTAAAGGCGATAAATGAAAGCGGGTAGCTGCCTTTCATCTCCGGGTAATCCCCGTGCCAGGATTTAATATCAAAACCTTGCGCTTTTACTTTTTGTCCTGAAAGGGAAACAAACAGTATAGCAAGGAAGGTGCAGAAAATCGCAGTCAGGCTTTTCTTATTGCTTTTCATCCGTAAATAATTTGTTTTTTTAATGGTCGGATGGAATTCCCTTCGGGGATTTCGTTTCACGGATTTCCGCTGCGCTTCAATTCCGCTTCGCTCCAATTCGCATCTGAAATTTTCGCTTCGCGGATCTCGCAAGCTCGATTCATCGGTGTTTGTGTTTAGCGAACATGCTCGATTCATTGGTCCCGTATCAAAAAATTAGTTGTACAGCGTGTAGTAATAGGCAAAGCTTTCCAGGCTGCCTGAGTCAAAGCTTTTCTGGTAAGAAGCGTACAGCAGTTTGTTGTACAGATAGCAGATCGTCCCGTAGTGACGGCGCACCTCTTCATAAATACCGTTGATGGTATCATAGCGCTGCTTGTCATCCATCATAAACAGGTCGTCCTTGACGATGGTATTTAAAATGGAAGTGGTCAGCTGGCTGCTGTCATCCAGGATCAGGTCAAAGGACTGGACAATCACGGCCGCCTGCCGGGAGGTAAAGTTCTGATCCTGCACCAAAAGAGGGAGCTTTTGGGTATAGACCTCAATGATTTTGGAAAGCATCTCTTTGGTTTGTTTGATGCGCTTATAGTCTTTGATTAGCAAAGAGACCTTTTGCAGGCTTTCCAGCTTTTTCTGGTCGATTCCCACCAGTTCGGCAGTCAGGCCCTTGATATCCCCGTTCAGGACTTTGATCAGGACATTATACCAGTTAATTTCCGACAGGATCCCCTTTTCCTGCTCCCAAAGGGCTTCCCGTTGAATACCTGCCCCCACATCGGTGACCGGTGCCTGGGCAAACGATTTTTCATAGCTGAGCAAGATGCAAATCAATGCGGCTGCTCCAATAACTAAAAAAGGTCGTGTTTTCATATGTTTTCTGTTTTTACTTATTTCCAGGTGTTGTCTTTACATGGATTTGAGGGTTTGCAAAAAGGACTGATCCTGCTGCCCGGTCAGCTTTTCCAGGATCAGCTGTTTTTCGTTTTGCTCGGAGGTATAGCAGTAGTATTCCGCTCTGCTGACCTCCAGTGCATATACCTGCGAGTAGCATCCCAGCCCGATAAAGACTTCCTTTAAGTTTCGCCCCGATGGCAGGTTTTTATTAATCGACAGGATCTGTTCTTTCTGGAATTCTGACAATCCCAGGGTCTCGCTGATCGAATCAAACTTATTGCGGAACTTGCTCATGTCAAGCAGGATCCTTGTATCGGCGTTGTTGATAATGGCATCCCGGATCACCGGGGAGGAGATTACATCGTCCACTTCCTGGGTGACTACCATCGCCTCGCCAAAGAATTTTCTAATAGTTTTAAAGAAGTATTTCAGGTAGGAGGCCATTTGCGGGGTCGCAATCGCTTTCCATGCTTCTTCCACCACCAAAAGCTTTCGAACACCCTTTAACCTTCTCATTTTCTGCATGAAGATATCGATGATAATCAGCGTTGCAACTGGAAAAATTACCGGGTGATCTTTGATCAGATCAAGTTCAAAGACAATAAAGGGGCAGCGGAAGAACTCATCGGTATTCATCTGCCGGTTCAGCAAATAGTCATATTCTCCGCCCCGGTAGTATTTTGAGAGGATAAAGAAGAACTCGTTAGCGTTAAACGTAATGGATTGTTTTTCGATAAGCTGTGGAATATAGTCCTTGCAAAACTCATAATACCCGTTAAAAGACCGCTCCGTCACTTCGTTCGATTCGAAAAAGGCCGTTACCGAATGGGCGATCACGTCTTTTTCCATCTCTGAGAGGTTTTCCTTGTAAATGGTGTAGATCACCGACAGGATCGTTTGCTTACGTTCGATGTCAAGTTCCCCTTCGAGAATAAACGGGTTAAACGAGATCGGGTTATCGGTTGTGAACTCTACCATCATAGCTCCCCCAAAGTCTTTGAGCCGTTCATTCAGGTACAGGGTTAAAAGCTCATAGCTTCGGCCTACATCCAGCAAAACAATATGGCAGTTTTCACTTTCTGCGTACTGACGAAGCAAATGGTTGGTGAAAAACGACTTCCCCGAGCCTGATCCCCCGATAACAATTTTGTTCCGGTTATGGATCAGGTGTCTTTGCATGGGTTCATCGGAGATGTCGATCCTGACCGGGCAACCTTCCAGACGGTCCGAGAGACGGATGGTAAATTCCGAAGCGCTGCCACTGATTTCTCCTTCAAAGCCGGCCAGACAGCAGGCCTGCGGAACCTGGGTAATGAACAATTCCGTTTCCGGGAGCTGGGTCGAATACGGCACGCAGGAGAAAAACAGCATGGGCAGGTCATGGGTATGCTGATAGGGAAAGCAGTTCATAAGGGAAAAGGCCGACGCCGCTTCGCTTTTGTGCTGCTTTAAGTCTTTCAGGGACGAATCAAAGAGCACCACGTTAAAATGGGTCTTCACGATCTTCTCTCCTGAGGTTTGCACCTCTTCCAGAAAAGATTCAATCAGATTGGCATTCACCTTGTTTTCGGAAGAGAATTTTGAAAGGCTGTAGATCTTTTTGTAGCTTCCTTCCAGAGAGGCTTTGATCTCCTGCTGATCGGGTAGATAGATAAACTGATTGGTCACGTGTGAAAACGGCAAATGGAAGCTTACCGGGTAAACCAGCGATACCGGGAGACCTGTTTGCGGGTGCTCCGATACCGGGCGAAGCTCTGCCGGGATATGGGAGTAATCACTTAAGGAAAGGATCTCCACAAACTGGTCCATCACCTTAAGCCGGTCCCGGAAATCAATCCCGCCCAGCACCGGGTGGTTATCGGTAAAATTCAGGCTCAAAAACCGTTCAATCAGTCCCAGCGAATTTACCCCGCCGATCGCTTCTTCCCTGGAAAGGGGCTCGCAGCCGATCCCGTTTTGAGTAAAAACAGCCGTCAGGTTGCTTTTCAGTTCGCTGATCTTGTCAAAGCGGAGCAAGTCCAGGTTTCGCTCCCTGCGTGACAGGATCAGTGCCGATTCCAGGTAACTTTTCAAAAGCCCCCGATTCAACAGGCTTACAAAAAGAAAACATTCGTGACTAAGATACTTTCGCCCCCTAAAATGCTCCAGGTAGGATTCGTTTAGGCTATTTTCAATTTTTTGAGTACTGTTTTTACCTTGCTCTTGCTGCTCCCCGGAACGAAATTCCCGGACCATGAAATAATCCTGCTTGTGCAGGAAACTTCCGGCAGGCAAAAGATTAATTATCCGCTGGAAAGTATCATGCAGCATGTAAAGCTTTTCGGTGCTGCAGGAAAGTACTTCCGGCAGCCGGAGCCTAAGGCCGATGGTCAGATCCAGGTTATTGGAGAGTAGAACATCCCCGTTAAATCCCAGCACAGGAAGAACCTCTTCAAGATTTTTGATTTTCATGAAAGCTTGTTTTTGTTGGTTAAGCAGGGAGAACAGGATGAATCCGCCTTTTACAGCTGACAAACTGCGGCAGTTTCCGGGCAGTCTGTTTTTTGCCCCAGCCTTCCGGTCCGTATTTTTTCTGGATCCGGTTTAGCCGGTACAGGTAGAAAAAAAAGAGCGGGACAATAAGTAAGACGGCAGGAAAGACTCCCCAAAGGATATATACTGCAGAGAACCCGAAGAAGGCGGCAATGATTCCATACAGCGCCCGGAAAACCAAAGGGCCGGAAAGCCCTTTGATATAAAGCCGGGTGTCTACCTTTTTAACCGGATAGCGGATCGTTTCCATCAGGCAAAAAAGGACTTGATCACCACACCTACCAGGATCAGAAACAAACAGGCGCCAAACCAGCCCATAATGGCTTTCTGGGTGTCCTGGTCCCCGCTCTGCCATTTGATATACACGCGCACACCGCCGATCAGACCCACCACCGCGCCAATAGCGATAATCAGGTTGGAGACCGGATCCACATAAGAGCTGACTTCGAGGGTGGCCTGGTCAATACCTGCGGAGGACTGGGCTATGGACCGGGAAATACCAAGAAAAAGGGTTGCAGCAAAAGCTGACGTTTTTAAGAAAAACCGTTGAATGTGCTTTTTCATCTTTTGAAAATTTAAAGGATTATTGTTGGAACTGGACTTGCTCCAGGATTTTTGATAATTGCGGATTATCGGGATTGGAAAAACAATCGATTAAGTAGCCTTCATCAAGTCCGGTTTCCTCATACAGGGAAACCGGGAGCGCAAGGTCATCGGAAAGACGAAGCGGGATCAGCTCTGAGGGGTAATCTTTTGAACTGACCAAAACCGGTCCGCCTGATTCTGCCACGGCAGGAACTGAAAAGTCATTCTCGAAAAGCAGTTTTTGGTTCCTGTTTTTCATCCTGATCCAGGCCCAAAGAATAACTGACAGGTACCACAAAATCAGGATACAAAGTATAAAGCCTGAAAAACGGCCCCAGCTGATCTGATCAATTCCAAACATCTTGCACTGGTTTATGGATTGTTATTTCCGATGACTTTGAAACGGTGATTTTCATCCCGCTTAAATCACCGGACCAAAGTTTGGAAAGTGAAAACTGAATATTTGTACAGGTCTTGTCAGGTCGGGTGTTTTATATGGTTAAGCAAAAAATTGATAGAAAATTACTTTTGAAGGTTTTTGTACGGGATTGATATCCGGGAAGTAAAGTCAAAAGAAAGACTCAATTTAAATGAGCTGTTTTGGGTGGTTTTGATAAGGCAGAATAATTTACCTCAAAGAAAGAAAAAAGACAAAAAAAGAAAGAAAGCCAATCCGGTGACGGTCGGGGCAAAAATGCAAGGCTGGACCGCTTTTCAAGGGATTTCTTTTAAAAAAACGAGAAGCTAAAATAAGCAAAAAGCAAAAAGCGGGACACTTGCCCTGGCCTTGCATTTTGTCTTTGGGCAGGAGCGAGGGGAGACCGGCTAACTTGGCCTTTCTTTTGGTTTTTTGACTATAGATGATTGATCTTGCGTAAAAGATTAAGGAATGCGGGCTGGCAAAAGGCATGTGCTGTCCGGGTATGAAGCATGGCGGAATAAGCCGGGCAGCTCTTGCCGTGGGGTGCAGGACGGCTCCGGAGCGGGAGCAAGCTGACAGCGCGAGTGGTTCCGGTGAGCGGCAGGCGAACGGGAGACAGGAAGCGCTAAAGCGCAGCCCCGTGATGGTGCCGATGCACAGGCATACCCCTAACAAAAAATCGATTGTCTCCAAAACCCAATAAAACAGGAAAGTTGCCCGTGAAGGTCGAAATGCCGGGTAGTCAGGCGACAGCCTGGCTCCGGTCATTAAAACCGGCAGGGGCGTCTTTCCCGGCCATAACGAGGCTTGTGAGCAACGCGCGGAGCAAGCGGAGCGAACAGGCCGCAGGGAACCCATACATACGTTTTCTTATCAACCTTGGTAAATCAAATTTTAGAACCCGGAACAAATGGTTAAACCCTTTTATCCCTGGCATTCCGGACAAAAGCGACCAGGTTAAAAATTTCGCGCATACGGGAACGGATCCGGTTACCGTAAATTCCTTCCAATTCCGAGGCAGAAAGGTTCGTGGTAATATGGGTCAGCATGTGTTTGGAAACAAACAGGTCGTAACGGGCCAGCAGGATTTCGGCCATTACGTTACACTCATTGCCGTAATACTTTGGGGTTTGTTCCAGTCCCAGGTCATCAAAGCAGTACACTTTTGGAACAGGCAAACCACCAATCTTGAAATATGATCCTTTGCTGTACAGGTTGATTACCGAATAACCGTCTTTCTCGAATTCAAAGCTGATTTCACGGGTGGGCTTAACCAGAAACTGCGTCTCCCGGGGGCAAAAATAGCTGATCAATTTTAACAAACTGGTTTTACCGCAACCGATCGGACCGCACAAGAGCAGCCCCTTCCAAAGGTCGATGCCGTGTCTTTGCGCATTTTCCTTATCGCCGATTGCATACACCAGCAGTTTATAAATCAGGTTCAGGTCATCGGGGGCAATGGCAAAATGAGCGCCAAATAACATCTTTCCTTTTTCTTCCATCCAAAGCACACTGTCCTGGAAACTGAAGTTGAAAATACCGCCCTTAAACGCTGCGATTTGCTCATAAGGGCTCTGAATAATCCTTGCCGGTCGGGACACTGAGCCTGCCGGCCCCGACTTGATTGAATGGTCTTTCATGACTGTTATTTTTTTTGTTGTTTGTCATCCATTTGCGGGCAAGCGCCTGCCAGGAAATTATCTTTTGATTGTCCCCCGTCTTCCATCCTGCGGACTGGTAGCGGGCGTAAAACTTTTGAGCTTCGCTTTGCAAAAAGTGGTTTTGTTCAAAAAAAGAAACCACTTCAGAATAATCCGGGATATCCGTTTTTCCCTCCAAATTTTCTTTCAATCCCATTTTCGGAATTTTCTCCCTTTCCCTTTTTTTCGTTTCCTCTTTTTCTTTTTGATTTTCTTTCTTCTTTTGATTCTCTTCTTGTTTATTCTTGTTTGTAATGTTTATAAGAGGTGTATCACTTGCTGTATCAGTTCCTGTACCGGATTTGATACCGGCAGGATTATTTTCATGGCTGCCACTGCCGGTTGCTGTATCAGTTTTGCGACCGGAAGCGATACCGGTATCACTTGCTGTACTTCCTGCTGTATCATTTGCGATATCGCGTGAAGTACCGGTACTGCTTGCAGTATCATCTCCGGTATCCCTTGCGGTATCATCTTCAATACTGGTATCAGTTGTGGCATTTCCTGCGGTATCACTTTTAATATTGCCTGAAGTACCGGTATCGGCAGTGGTATCACTTCCTGTATCAGGTGCGGTATCGGTTTTAATACCGGAAGAATTGTCCGGACCCGGAAACTGGTTTTCAAAACGACTATCAGTTGTATCACTCCTGATACCGCTATCAGATTCAGTACTGGAAGCCGGATCAGCCTCCGTATCAAAGCGGATGCAGCTGACTGTACTTCCGCAGTGCAGGTTGGAGGACGCTTTATAATGAATATAACCCCATTCGGAAAGTTCTCTCATGCAGCGGGCATAGGTATTGGCCGAACCGATCCGGGCCAGGTCCATCGTTTCTGCCCGGGAAACGACAAACCGGTTGGCGAACCGGCAGGCGTTCCACTGCCTGAACAGGGCCAGGTACAGGCTGATGTGGTAGGACGACAGACGTCTATCACCGACCAGCTGCTCAAAGAACCTGTTCAGGTGACGGAGGTAATTCATCAGCGCACGCCAAATCCGATTTTCGATTGGCTTTTCCCGGATTCCAGGACCTTCTGAATATCGCCGGAGTCATAGAACAGCATTCCACCCATCTTAGTAAAAGGGATGGTTCCGTTAATTCGCATATTCTGGAGGGTTCCCGGGGAAATGCCGAGCATCTTGCGGACCTCGTAAGATTTTAACCACTTTTTCGCAGGTTGTCCTTGATGCTGCTCAAGCAGCTTTTTCAGCTCGGAAAATAATTCGGTTTTAAATTCCCGAAGATCGTCTGTGGTAAGAATTTCTGATGGCATAACTTTTAATTTTGAATGACTCGTTTTGATTTCATCCAAAATTGCAACCTTCAGAAATGATTTGTTATCAATGGATTGTCAGGTAAGGTGTTTTTTATGGTTAAGCAACAAATCGGATTGAGGATTTCCACAATTTGAAACAGCACAAGTTAGATTGTTGTATTATCAAAACTTATTCATGTTTTTAGCACGTAAACAGGAATGAATCTTCCCGGAACTGAAGATTTGGAGTCATACTGGTATTCAGCACCAATCGTGTCATAAAAGCCTTTGGCGTAAGGATCAACAAAAATGAATAGTTTCCGGATTCCCATTTCTTTAGATTTATGTCTGGCATGGTTTATCAATGCGGATCCGATTCCCATACGATGATGCTCAGGCCTGACAAACAGGTGTTCCAGCCAATATCCTTGAGGAACAAATACCTCGCCGTTGTAAAAATCAGCTTTGTTTTCCGTTACCGAATAAAAACCCAAGATGTTGTTCCCTGAAATGGCTTTGAAAACGATATTTTCAACCAGATAATTTTCTTTAATGGTGAGTTCATCTTTCCATAGTTCAAAATAGGAATCAGGATAAGGCCAATGTCTTTTAGCTGCAAATGAAATTTGACTTAAAACAGATGAGTCACCAGTTTCTGCTTTAATGATGGTATAGATGTTGTTCAATATTGTCATAAGAGCCGACTGAGTTATCGTCTCCTTTCACGGTAATGCGGAACACAATCCCGATGAAAAGCTCTCATCCGGTCGAGTTCTTCTTGCGGAATAGTTTCGATTTGCATGATCTGTGCCTGTTCGTCGTTCAGTTTATAGTAGGGGATAAAGGGGCAATCATCGAGAGGTTTGCCCATGGGGCAGCCGGAAAAGGCGTTGATCAGGTCAACATTCTGGCGAATTTTCGGAGTATCAATTGACATGGTTGTTATTTTTTGAAGGTTAAAGTTACAGGTTTTTTGCAAAAAAGAGGCGCGAGCCATAACTAACCGCTTCAAGGCACTGCCAAGCACCCCACGACAATCAGTACAGCCCACACCTTTTTTGTGCGAGCGTCGTACTTCAAATTCTTGTCGTGTATTATTTTTGGCAGTTTTAGAAGCAAGAATAAAAAGACTACGCTGTCTATATTTTCAATTCATCGGCGATTCAGCTCTGATGAATCTTTCAATTCGTTCATGTTGGACAAAGATATAAAATCATTTCTTATCTGTTTATTCATCGTCATCATCCAGTCGCTGCTGAAGTACCGACCGCAAGAAGTCCAGAAATTTGGTACGGTCAATTTTTCGCTGCTGGATTTCAGCACGAAACCGGTAAATATCCTCTCTGAGATCTGGGCCAAACATTTGATCAAACATTTCGGCAAGTTCCCTGATCGTTATCCTTCCCCCGTCGATCACTTTGGCATAGTACAACGCATAAATCAATTCCGCTTTGTCAATCTTTTTGCCGGTCCACTGTCGCTTTGACTTTAGATCCGGGGCAGGGTTTTGTTCAGCGCTTTCCAGCTTCACTAACTCTTCACGGATATAATCTGCCAGCATTTCATAGGCCATGATCACTGAAAAGGTATGATCATGCCAGGTGAAGAACTGCTCATCCAGCAATTGGCGGCTGTTTTTCAGTTCCAGGGGTATTTCTAAATTACCCCGGAGAAAGTACTGCTCGTCCAGGTGCTTAAACCCGCAGTGATAATATTGCACTTTAACCTGGTGTTCCTCCATGTACTCATTGATTTTGTACAGGCATTTTCGCAGGTATCTCCTGCTTACAGAAATATCTGCCTTCCTTCGTTTGCTCTCAATACCAAAAACAGATTGGTAAAATAATAAGTTGCCGTATGCAGCAGGTTTAATCTCTTTGAAAAACTTTATTTCCGACTCGTGGTCGGGAAACCCTTTCTCAATAACCAGTTTTCGCAGCTTCGCCAGCGCGACCTTGCACTGGCCTATTGCATATTCCAACTGATCGGTCACATTGTCCGATACTTCTCTCATCTTTGTCAACTTATTTTCAAGTTCAAGGATGATTTCCAGATACGTTTTCATGGCAAAATTTAAACTTTGTTAATATTTGAGTTATAGTAATAATAGTTTATACAATAATTCTGTTTCTTCCCAAAAACTCCTAATTAACCCGTTCAATGTGCCTTTTTAGCAAATTTGCGATTCTTATATTATTTTAGTCTACTCTACTCCAGTTCACATTTTTTGTCGTTTATATTAATTTGATTTTTAGCTTTTTAAACTTAATCCATATATGCTTTAATTACGTTCTTTCCCTTGTTGATTGGCGGGTAAAATAAGTTCCCGACCAATATCTTTTATTGGTCAGGAACTTATCTTCTTGTTAGATCAAGTAATTGCAAAAAAGGGCTTTATTGCGGAGACAAGGTACTTACAGTCATTGTCCCCCTAAGCATTTCGCCGAGATAGATTCGAAACGTATAAACCGAATTTTCAGTCAGTTCAGCGATTACTTTTTTACCTTCAGCTATATCGTTTTCTGACAAATGAATAGCAAAATCATCAATCCCCGCCTTGGAAACAACAATAGACGTAACCAGCTTGGTATTATCCCATCGAAGAGTGATCTTATCAACACTAGTATCGCCGGGCGATGCAGCATAGAAAATATTTTCTATTCCCGTTTTAAAAGTAATAGCTGTAAATTTAGAATCGGCAATAGACGGATCATTACTTACAGCCTTTATCCGCGCTGAATACCTGGTGCTACTCCATAAATTTTCGAGGAGATATTCAACATTCTTATCCAATGGAATAGTCTGGAGATCATGCTCAAAAAGAAGGCTGTCCTTACTTATTTCCAGCACATAAATGGCTTCGTTTATGGGAACCCAGGAAAGGCTGACGACATTGAGTTCCACGCTTGCAGAAAAAGAAATTGGACTGAATAGTCTGCTTAACTGATATTCTTCTGTTTCGTTGTCATCACATGAAAAAAGGAGAATAATACAAAGGAATAACCAGCTAGAAGATTTCAACTGGACATATGCAAATGTCATTTTCTTGTTTTTCATTTTATTCATTTCGTTTTGTTTTTCGACTGTAAGACTATTCGTTCGACAGAACCCCGTTACTGTCGGAAATAATGGTTGCGCCTATTGGGTACAGGTGGTTATTTTTTATTTCGTCATAACCGCTTGCAATCCTTTCGAGCGCTGTCAGGAAAGTGGAATTGCTTGCTTTTGACAACCAGGTATTCTTCGTATATCCTGATATGTTGGTACTGGGTAACCGATAATCCTGGTTTAAAAACTCAATTGTTTCACCGTCGGCAGCGTACTTCCAGAAGATATAGTTAGGCAAATATTTCCATTTGGGGTCATCGTTCAGTATTTTCATGTTTTCTTCTTTCATTTCCCTGATTTTTGTCCCCAGCAGGTTCCATCGGACAAGGTCGTATTTTCGAATCATTTCTCCTCCAAACTCCCATTTTCTTTCGTTAACGATGGCATTAAAAAACTCTTCCTTGCTTGCCGATACTGAATCGACATAATGGGTTACTTTATTGTCCCACAGATCAGAACTGAAAGCCCGTTTCCTAACGGATGTCAGGGCGTCTTTGGCTGCCTGGGTCGGCCCGTTTAGCTCGTTTTCGGTTTCGGCAAACATCAAAACCACGTCAGAGTAGCGCATCAAGGGCCAGTTTACCCCCGTATACTGAGCTTCCTTCAGGCTCCCTCCCATTGAAGGGTTAATCCAGCTCTTCCTCCATTTGCTGACTCGCATGCTGTTTGTACTCACAAGCCTTTGCATCCCCGGGTAGCTTGCACTGCTATAAGAATAAAGTTCACACGAAACATTTCTTCTCAAATCTTTCGTGTCAAAAGAATAAAAATAAAAGGGTGTTGTTAATACTTCAGTTGAAGCTCTGCCATATTTAGGGTCGGCCGGGTCTACTGTAAAATACATACCAATTGCCAGGCAAACACGGCCTGATCTTAGCCGTCCGTAGGGTATTTCAAACAGTACTTCTCCGTATTGTAAATCCTGAGAATAAGCATGGATAGTTTTAAAAATATTCACATAATCGGGGTTGAGTAGGTGCTTCCCGCTCTCCATGATCTCCTCGCATTCCTGATGAGCAATTTTATAATATTCTTCCCATTTACGACCGCGCCGCGTTTCTTTCGTTTTCGGACGATAGGAATAACCGGCATACTGTAGCGCCATACGTGCTCTTAAACCTTTGGCAAACGCTTTATTCATTCTTTCGGATGTTGAAATATCCTTTATCCACGGCAAGTATTCTTCGGCTTCAGCCAGGTCCTCTATAATGTATTCATAAATTTCGTCCATGTCAGTTTTAGGCACGTAATAATTGTCTCCGTTCTGAAATGATTTAATGGAAAATGGGACATCTCCCCAATGCCGAAGGAGATCATAGTAACACAAGGCTCTGAGGGTTTTGGCTTCGCCATACAAACGATGTGCTTCCGAAGCATACTCACCATCCCAAATGGGACTCTTGGGAAGATTATCGATGCAAATGTTTGCTCTTTCTATCGTTTGATAAATTAGAGTCCACGGCCCGGCCAGATAAGCGTTCCCCTCGTCCCCGGCATACCTTGCTAATGACCTTTTTGACGCATCGTCAGTTCCTGCCACATATTCGATGTCATTATCACAAGCATAATAACACATAAGCGTGTAAGTATACGAATGGGTTTGTGCAAAATTCGAATAAATCCCCAATACGGCCTTAGTTGCAAAATCAAGGTTGCTAAAACTCGATTGTTCTGTGAATGTAGAATTTGACTCAGTTTCCAGGTAATCATCGCACGATACCAAGGGCACAAATAATGCTAAAATGAGAATAATTCCAATATTAAATTTCATGGCAATTTTTTTAGAATGTTAAATTTACTCCGATATTATATGAACGGCTTCTGGGGTATGCACACCAATCAACGCCGGGAGTCAGCGGTGTTGAACGTCTTGTGTCAACTTCCGGATCATAACCGGAATATTTAGTCCATATCCACAGATTATAGCCGGTTACGTAAAATCGTAACTGCTCAATTTTTAGTGTTCTCAAAACATGCTCGGGTAACGAATACCCTAGTGTTAAGTTGTTTAGCCTCAAGAACGATCCGTCTTCAACTGCCCAGGAATGAAAAGTACTTTTTGACATCGAAGCCTGCCATATAGTTGCCTTCTCATTCATCTTTTTTAGCTCATCAGGATCGGTTACCACCTGTCCGCTTTCTTTACTAATCCATGTAAACCGGTTATCGGAATTCATGATATTCAACATGCTCTTGAAGGTTCTTCCTGACTGATAGTTGGTAAAATTCAGCTTGTTGGCATTATAAATATCATTCCCATACACCCAGTTAAAGAATACGGATAAATCGAATCCCAAGCTTTGGGCTGTTAAGTTGAACCCTCCGGTATGCTTTGGGTTTGCATTACCAATAACCACTTTATCACTGGCATCCACAACATAATCCCCATTCTGATCTTTCAGCTTCAATGATCCTGGTCCAAATCGTTTAGGACCTAACAGCTGGCTGTCATTTCCTACATTTTCTTTGATTGTGTATGCTTTAGTGGCATAATCATAGGTAAAATCATCAAAAGAATACATACCTTCTGTTTCATAACCATACATTAAGCCGACCTGTCCACCTTTTTTTACCAGGTAATCGCCGCCTGCGGGGCCATCTGCGCTAGCCCAACCTGAAGATGTTTCCCATTGATCAATAAAACCAAGATTCTCGATTTTGTTTCTATTAAATCCAATGTTAAATGAGGCGGACAGTTTGATTTTGCGCCGATCAACGATTACTCCATCCAACGTAAGTTCTATACCCTTGTTCGAAGTCTGACCCATATTCTGATATTGAGTTGTATACCCCGTATTCGAGGGTATTGTCGTCCTGATTAACAAATTCTTAGTTGTGTTTTTGTATATCTCAACGGTACCTGAAAGGCGCTGATTGAATAAACCAAAATCAGCGCCTGCATTGCGGGTAACTGTTATCTCCCATTTTAAGTTAGGGTTGGAAAGGATACTTTCCGGAATAAGAAAGTTCGTAGGAACTTCTTCTGAGCCTTCCATAAATATAGTACCGCTTGCGACTGAAAAGGTTTTTTTCCATGAGTCGTCAGCTATTCTGTTGTTCCCTGCTTGTCCATAACTAAAGCGCGTTTTTAAATTGGAAAGCCAATTTTTATGCGATGACATAAATTTTTCGTCTGAAACTCTCCAGGCTAACGCCGCAGCAGGAAAATAACCCCACTGGTTTCCGGGAGCAAATTTGCTCGATCCGTCAGCGCGAATAGAAGCAGAAAACAGGTATTTACCTTTATAATCGTAGTTCAGCCGGCCAAAAAACGAAGAAGTTTTATTTGGAGAACCGTTTAGTGTTGTAATCGGGTCGGCAGTCCCCAGGTTCATCATGCTCAAAGCACTGACCGCATCGATATATTTGGGGAACATCATAGCTGATGCCAAAACATATTCAGATTTTGAAGAATTCAGTTCTTCTCCCAACAGAATAGTCAAATTATTTCCTGGTAGGAAATTTTTATGACTGTAGGATAAGACATTAGCTATTCTATAGGAAGATGCTTTCGTATTCTTAATCTCAGCAAGTGGTTTTTCTCCATATAGCCTTGCGTTCCATGTACTTAACCCATAAAAGCGCTTATTAATGCTATAATTGTTTTGAATTCCAAATTCAAGCCGGTACTTAATTCTCTTCGTAATTTTAAATTCGGCGGCTCCGTTAAAATTATACATTTGTTGATTGAAACGGCGATAGTCATCGTTGGTTTGATCCAATGGATTCACCAAAAACGTACTCGCAATTTCATAATCTCCGGCATCAATTAACGTATCATCAATATAATTAGAGAAACCATTTATCGGCCGGAACAGGACAATATGTGGTAAGCGGTTATTTGATTCTCCGGCCCCCAATTGTCCAGTTCCGGCTCCCTTCAACTGGTAGTCCGACATTCGCGTGTTCAAATCGATCTTTAGCCATTTTTTGATATTAAATGTTGTTTTAGCGGTCAAATTTGTTCTTGTATAACCGGAACCTATCATTATTTCTTCGTCGTCATTTCTGACGAGGCTGATATTGTATTTCGCTGCGTTTGTACCTCCTGACACAGAGACGTTATTGTAAAGACTCGTTCCTGTCCTTCCCAGTATCTCTTCCTGCCAATTAGTACCTTTCATCTCTTTGTACAAGTCCATATCATTAAAATTGCCAAAATACGTTCTGTAACTGTAGTCGGGTAAGATCTCGTATTGCCAGAAAACATATTCGTACGGGTCGAGAACATCGAGGGTTTTTGTAATATTTTTGATTCCGTAGTACATATTATAGGAAATTTTTGTTTTTCCTTCGAACCCGTTTTTTGTTGTAACCAAAACAACGCCGTTAGCACCTCGTGCTCCGTAAATCGCTGTGGAAGAAGCGTCTTTCAGAATATCAATGGACTCAATATCAGTTGGTGCAATATCGTTAATATTATCAACCGGGAAACCATCGACTATGTATAAAGGCGAATTGTCTTGTGTAATAGAACCGCCTCCACGCACACGTATTTTAATTTCAGCATCGGGAGACCCTTCTGTTTGAGTCACTTGTACTCCTGCCATTTTTCCTGCAATAGCTTGGGCGGCCGAAGTAACAGGTATATCTTTTAAAGCGCTGCTGCTCACTGAAGAGACGGAGCCGGTGAGATCCTTCCTGCGAACAGTTCCATACCCTATCGCCACAACTTCATCAAGGCCGATCGCGTAATCTGTCATAATTGCATTTATCAGCACTCTGCTTTTTACTTCCAACTCCTGAGTCTTCATTCCTACAAAAGAAAAAACTAAAGTCGCATCAGTTGGAACATTCAATAATGAATAACTACCATCATTATTTGTTATAGTTCCTTGGTTTTTTCCTTTCAAAATAATAGTAACTCCCGGCAACGGATTGCCGGAAGCATCAGTGACTTTACCAGAAACCGATTTAGTCTGCTGATTTACGTTGTTCTCTTTTACATCATCGGAAGAGTTCAAATTCAAAGTTGACCGTGTAGTTTTTGAGTATGAACTCGCAGAAACTAACATGTTTATTGAGAGTACAATTAGCATGGTCAATTTTACACTTCTTAGAATTTTCATTATCGGGGGATTTTTGCTCCCCGATATTAAAAGTTTCTTTTTTTTCATAAATTTGATTTTTAGGTTAAAAAATTGATACAATTTTACGGGTATGGTCGGTGCTGACGACTTTGCCCGTTTTTCTATTTTAGGAAAGGACAACTTTTATAGTTTTTACAGTTCTAATTTCTTACTCTTTCTGATAGACCCTCACGTAATCAATTTCAAAGTCGTCCGGGAGAGCGCTCTCATCAACATATGTACCTGCCCAGCCGCCGGTCCTGCAACTTACAATAAGGTACAACGGCTTCGAAGGCAATCCTGTACCGGTATACTCCCCGATAGGTTTGCCATCCACATAATAAGTCAGTTTTTCCGGCTCCCAGTTAATAGCATACACGTGGAAGTCATCAGCGAGTCCAGGCACGCGAATCCCCTGGTTGACATACTCTGCTCCGTTGTCCCAATGAGGATGAAGTGCCAAATGTATCCTGTCATTTATCCTTGACAGGGATTCGAAGACATCAATCTCAGCAGTGCCAGCCCCCCTGTAACTTTTGACGGGGACAAGCCAGAACCCTTCCCAGATGCCATATGCTTTGGGCATCTTACAACGAATTTCGAACCACCCGTATGCCTGTTCAAATTTGTTCCAGGTTGCAATAGCGGGAGCGGTATATGAAGCAATTGCTTTTTGAGTATAATCTGAAATGGCTTCATTGTCCAAGCTTGTATTCCCGCGTTTCTCCACCCTGAGTTTTATAACGCCATCCTTCAATTCGTAGGGATATATCTCTTTCATCCGGGTTTCATCAATGACCGCGTCCGTCGGGAAACGGCCGAAATTCCATAGGTTAGCATCCAACGTGTTGTCGCTAAACTCATCGTTGAAAGTAAGCCTGTAGCCCGATTTATTTATCGGATGTTCATCCGATGTGATTTCCTTCCGGTTAGGCATCAACACTGGTGTAACTGCTGCCCCGTTGGGAGGAACAGAGGTTCCTTCATAGATCTTTAGGTTGTTGATAAGAAGCTCGTCGTGTACCTTTTCATCCCGGGGCATCATGTAAAACATCAAGCAGGAAATCTCGGAGGTAGGGTTGCGGAAAGCACCCTTCGATACGATGTTAGCCCCGTCGAGCCACAGGTCGAAACACTGGTTGGGGACATCGATGACGTACTTAAGATGATACCAATGATTCTTTCCCGGTAATATCTCCGTCATACGCCAACTTTTGTCGTAATAACTAAACTGGGAAGCTCTATTTAAATCCTTTTTGAATTCGTATTTCAGGCATACAGGCCATTCCTTATAGTCCCAAGCCCAAAAATCACCTCCAATGTATAAAGCGACCAGTCCCCGGGGCAGAGCTACGGGCGACAAATCCAGCTCAACCGTAAATTGCTCTTTCTGGGGTTGGAAAAAACGAGACAAAGACATCTCTCCTTTGCCACCGTCAATAAAGAGTCTCTGACCTTTGCCATCCTTACCAGGAAGGGTGAATACATCGTCTGGATATCCAATACTCAATTCCCAACCTGTTGGTAAATTTCCCCGAGCCACATCGTCATCGAATGTATCGAAAGCTAAAAATTGCCCTACAGTATTTACTGACTCGCCGGAGATTTCTGCCGGTTCCTCTTGAGCGCCACATCCGGGAAAAAAGAATAACATAATACTTAATACTACTATTTGTCTCATCTCATTTTGCTTTAGAAATTATTATGCCACAACCGGTATTGCTTGACGGCCCTTCAAGTATGAAAAGGCCGATTTTAATTTTTGATGAACATCAGAAATCAAAAACCATTGTTATAAGCGAGCGTGGAGGTATTGCATATTCAACATCCTGAGAAAAATTTTCAGGGACATACATGTTCGCCAAATCCGAACGTTCGTCTGTTCTGAAAAGTGATATCTTTTTTACTTTTCTGTCCCATCCCTGAAGAAGAGCTATTTTGACAGGGATCATCTCAAAGGAAGAATTTACATAAACAGCGACAATGCGGGATTTATCTGGTGCCTGATACGCTGAAGCGACCAGGGCATTGAGTTTATCTGCTCCCTGAAGTCCGATACGGGTGAATCCAGGCCGAATAAAAAAGCTGTAATTGCCCAATGCCCACAGCATCTTGTTCGCACCAATACTCCCTCCTTTCAACAGGTCGCCGTCGGCTGGATATAATGAAACCAATGCATGGTTTCCATTTATCTCCATTCCTTTCCAGTACCCCCAAGCTTTGGCCCCTGCATAGACAAAATCCCCGTACACAAGCCGCCCCAGTAACAGGGCAGGTTGTATACCTGCATAGTTAACCGGTTCCCAATCCGGAGTAAAGCCATCAATCGGAGGCTTTAACCCTGGTAACATACACCACTCTGATTGATGAAAGCTAACGTCATATTTCCCAATTTCGGACTTTACTCTCTCTCTGATTTCTTTTAGTTCTTTATTCGTTTTATCGCTGTTATAACTGTGTCCTGCAATTAACTGAGGAATATGTTCCAGGTTGCCAATATAATCAGGGCTTCGCGGATCAAAAAATGTTTTAATCTGCATGTCAGGCGCATCCTCTTCAGCGAACCTTTCCGACAAATCCGATGAAGTATTGTACAGGTAATTCAAACCAGCCGACTCCCCAACCAGAATCTGAATATTATCTAATTTACTATTTGAAAGGGCCCTGTCCAGCTCACCATATATTTTTTTCATTTCGGAGTTTTTCCAGGGAGAACCTTCCTGCCGGGGACTGGTCCATTTTACCTGGGGCTCATTAATCGGGCTGATATAAGTGATATGCCAACCTTTCCTTTCTGAGAAATAAGCGGCTACATCGGCCATATAACTGGCATATTTGCTGTAACAATCCGATTTTATATTTGCTTCCTTATCCGAAAAGGACCAACCTCTCCCGTTTTTTGTATATTGGACAAGGGGTGAATTGGAGAACAATAAAAAATTATTACACCCGTATTCCGCCGCTTTTTGCATAAAATATTGCTGGCCTGCACATTTTTCCCAGTCATAAGATTTACCGTCCTTTGTCAGAAATGATTCAGCCCTCCTTTGAAATGGTATAATATCAGAGCTGTCCTGTTCCAGGGTACCAGCTCCCAGGTTTACCCGCCACATGGAAAGGCCAATCCCTGCGGGGTTGTCTGAAGCATTATATTGCCGGCTGAACAACCATTCGGCAATTTGGCCTTTCTGTTTTTCGCCCCAGTACCGGCCAACAAAATTACTGCTCCAGGCATCGGAGGCGGTAAAATTTTCAATCTTTTGATATGTCTCGGACGGATCGATTGTAATTTCACTGGTTTGGGAAAATACGGGGAAGGCATTGTAAAAAAGAACAACCCCTAGGACGCGATGTTTCATCCAACCTAAAAATACTCCGAAATGTGGTTTAAAAAGGTATAGCGTTCTCATGATTATAAAAATTATATTGAGCCTTATCTTCATCTTTTAAATGCAAAAAACTCCATTTTTTCTTTCACCAGTTCTTTCATCTTTTCATAAACCGGGTGCATAAACACGTCGATTGCTGAAAACTTTCCCTTGTGAAGTTCTGACTGGTGAAGCAGTTCGTCCAGATAGACCTGATGAAGCTCCGTTGCAATGTTGATTTTCCGGATGCCACATTGTATTGTTTTTTGGACATCCTTAATTGGCGTATCGGAGCCTCCGTGCAAAACCAGCGGGATATCAACAACTGATTGTATCCGCTTTAATCTTTCAATATCGAGAACCGGGATTTCCTTATAATGGCCATGGGCAGTCCCTATTGCAACGGCAAGTGCATCAACCGATGTTTCCTCGGCAAACACTTTTGCTTCTTCCGGGACTGTCAAAAAACTCGCTTTATCATCGCTGTCCTGCGGCAACACATGGCCAAGTTCAGCTTCCACAGAGATGCCCTCTTTATGGGCCATCGACACAACTCCCCGGGTTATCCGAATGTTGTCGTTCAATGGTAGGTCACACGCATCGATCATGACTGAGGTAAAACCGTACCGAATGGCCTTTTCAACCTGCTCTGTTGTTCTGCCATGGTCCATGTGCATGACAATCAGGACATCTGAATCGGCTGCCATCCCTTTTACCAGGGAGGCCAGATCACGGGCTTTGCCATTGTCGAACAGCCGCCGAAATATTTGAACGATAACCGGCAACTGCAACTCATTCGCCATGTCAATCACAGCTTTACAGCTTTCATAATTTCCAATATTAAATGCTCCAATGGCTATGCCCTTCGTTTTGGCAATAGCCAATGCTTCTGATAATTTTACTAGAGGCATATCTTTCTGTTCTTCATCTTAAAATTCAAAATCATCTTTCTTCCTGTTAATTACACTGTGTGCATTTCAATGTCGAGCCACCAACACAGCTCGGACAATTCCCGGTAATTGTCATCGTGAATTACTACATAGTGGTGCGACAATCCCTCATATATTACTGTTTCAACGAGTTTTGTCACGCTGCCGTCAAACTTGATATTTAGAGGGTTCCCCTTTATTATTTGGTCTGTATCGTATGCATTTCCCGTGGTCAGCAACATGCGATAGCCATTATCACCTTCACCCAGGCTGCTGAATGTAACAGGGCCGCTTTTTAAGGGAAATTCATAGGTTACCCCCTTCTTGTTTCCTCCATCTATCGAACCATGCTTACAGAGCTTACCGGAACATCCGACCTTGCACAAGCTCTCCGATGCTGCCCCGCAGTGCCATACAATCCCTGAATTCTCGGCTTCATCGTATTTGATGAAATCGCAAAAGAACGGGACCTGATTGCTAAACAGATAATTAATCAGCATATTTACAGCCCCGTTGATTTCAGATTCGCAAGCGCTGATTATTCCGTCTGTCGAAAGAAAGCTCAAACATGAACAAACCCCGATCCCATATATATCTCCAAAATCCGACCAGCATTTAATTGCATAGGCATCCAACTTGTATTTCTCAGCTAGTTTCCGGAAAGAAAGGTAAAGCCTGATGCTTTTAATCAGTTCTTCCTCGGTTACTTTATCCCTTTCAATACGTCCAAACCGGGGCATTAACTTATCGATTTCGTCTGGCATCATTTTGTCTGCTTCATGCACCAATTCAAGCAGGGTAATGTAATGTACTTCGACCCCGAACACCCTTCGCAGTTCAAGTTCATTGAAATTGGACGTGTAAAATCCAGGTACCCTTGACCCGACTAAACCGATTTTTATCTTTCTCATGGTCTTAAGAACCGATAACGCCCGGGTAACAACTTCAAGTTTTTCCCAGACAGTTTCAGGAGAAGAAAAGATATATTTATATTTCCTTTTCAATTTTCTAAGGACAAATGCATTTAAATTGGATGCGCAAAATGAATTTACTTCAAGCCTTCCGCCAGTCATCGGAGCTTCAGGAATTGACCACAACACAATAGGAGAATGAATAGCAGTAGCCAGAATAGTTATTATTGAACCTGGTGCAAAGCCAATAAACTGGACAAGCACAACATCGATATGCGTATTTTTAAAATACTCACATGCTTTATTTGCCTGATCGTCGTTGGTCACTATAAAATCCGGCGTCACGATTTCCACTTCCGGATTCTTCTTCAACTCTGCCAGGCTTTTTTCTCTTGTGTTCAGCCCCTGCTCATTAAGCCAGGTCCCCTTTGCCAAAGGGATATAGGCTATTCTTAGTTTTTCTTTTTTTTCTGAAATCATAATAAGATTCCTCTATCGTTTAAAAATTTAACCACATTGCTTTTCCCGGGTATATTCGTACGTCCGCCAAAACCGGTACATTTGATTGCTGCTGTTGCACTGGCGAAATCAAGACATTTGTCTGTATTCCAATCTTGTATGTAAGCGTATACAAAAGCGCCATGGAAAACATCACCTGCACCGGTAGTGTCAACTACCTGTACTTTAAAGGCCTTTTTTTTGATAATTCCATCCGGGGTAAATGCAACTACCCCCTTGTTGCCTCTCGTCACAGCAGCTACTTGCTTCCTCATCATAAACAACTTCTCAACAGCTTTATCCACGTCCTTTTCTCCGGTATATTTGCAGGCAAAAAACTCGGAAGCAATACAGATGTCGGACAATTCAACCAGTTTTCCAATACCAGGTAATAAGCTACCGGCATCAAGCGATATGGTCACCCCGCTTGCCTTAGCTATTTCGGCGGCCCTTATGGCAGCCTCTGTATTGTGTCCATCCAGGTGCAACAGTTTCGCAGATGCAATAAAATCTGAGTCGACAGCTTCCGGATGGAGGGGTATTGCAGTTCCTTTGCTCCAGACAATACTTCTTTTCCCGCTTTCCTGTTCAACCCAGCAATAAGTTACCGGAGATTCTTTTCCTGCTTTAACCCGGACATAGCTCGTATCTACTTTTTCCCTGTTTAGGCCCCTGATAATCTCATTTCCTTCCGGATCATCCCCAACAGTGCCGATAAAAGACGTTTCCGCACCCAGGCGCGACGCTGCCACGATCGCAGTAGCTGCCGCACCGCCCCCCTGTACCATTCTCCTTACAGCTCCTACTTTTTCATCTATTGGGATATGGGGAACGATGCACAGGTAATCAATGGCGCCAAATCCTAAGCCGACAATTTCAATACTTCTCATCGGTTTTCGTATGGTTAAAGTCTATCATTTCCAGGTAATACAGGAAATAATTCAAGATTCAGCCATTCACATAATTCTTCAAGTTCTCGGTATATATTACTGTGAATCACCACATAATGATGCCCGAACCCTTTATCGATGATTGTCTTAACAAGACTTTTTACATTACAGTCAAACCTGATGTTCAAAGGGTTTCCTTTAATCAGTTGTTCGGTATCGAGTGCGTTCCCGGTTGATAATAGCAAACGATATCCATTTTTTCCTTCCCCGAAGTTGCAAAAAGTCACGGGGCCGTCTTTTAATGGGAACTCATACGTTATCCCCTTTCTGTTTCCGCCATCAAATGACCCGTGCTTACACAACCTGCCTGAACAACCGCTTTTGCACAGGTTCTCGGAAGCAGCACCACAATGCCAAACTATTCCGGTATTTTCCGTTTCATCGTATTGAATAAAATCACAGAAGAAGGGAGTTTCGTTACTTAGCAGGTGGTTAATAATCATAATCACAGAGCCATTAACATCACCTTCGCAAGCACACAAGATTCCATCTGTTGAAAGAAAGCTTAAACAAGAGCAAACCGCTACTCCATAAATCTCACCAAATTCAGGCCAGCATTTAATCGCATACACGTCCAGGTTATATTTAGCAGCTAATCTTTTTAATGAAAGATAAAGACGTATACTTTTTACGACCTCTTCCTCAGTTACTTTATCTTTCTCAATACTTGTAAACCGTGGCAGAACTTCATCAATCTCTCCTTTTGAAATATTATCGGCTTCATGAATTACTTCATAAAGGGTAACATAATGTATTTCGACCCCTAATATCCGGCGCAACTCAAGTTCATTAAAATTGGAAGTATAAAAGCCGGGAACCCTGGATCCAACCACCCCAATTTTAACCTCCTTCAGCGTTTTCATAAGGTACAAGACCTGTATCGTTGAACCAAGTTCTTCCCATATTTTTTCCGGTGAAGAAAGGATATATTTATACTTCCGGTCAAGCTTTGCTAATATAAACGAAAAGAGGTTTGACGCACAAAATGAATTATGCTCCAACCGTCCACCGGTCATCGGTTCTTCCGGGATGGACCATAAAATGAATGGTGCCGGGATTGCCGTGGCTAAAATGGCGACAATGGTCCCCGGAATGAATCCAATAGACTGAACAAGTATAACATCGATATGGGTATCTTTATAGTAATCACAAACTTTATATGCCTCATCATCACTTGTTATAATATAATCAGGTGTGATGATTTCAACTTTAGGATTACTTTTTAAAATCTCGATACTTTTTCCCCTGATTTTGTAGCTGTTTTCATTAAGCCAACTGCCTTTACCAAGCGGTAAGTAAGCTATTTTTAGCTTCTCTGTTTTTTCTGAAATCATGATGTCTTAATTTTTAAATGAAAATTTGTTTACTTTCTGTTTAGAGGGTCGCGCGCTTAACTATTCATCTTTACAAATTCTGCAATATCCATTACTTTTATATTTGTCGTTGCCGAGATGTTACGTTTAGCTGCTGCAGAAAGTGTGACAATAACATCGGCATGAATATCTTCTGCCTTAGTACTAATTTTCTGCCCCAAAACAGTACCTTTTGCAAAGATGCCGTCGTCAAAAGTAATGGCTGCCTCGCCTGCCGACTGTAGATACTCACGGTTCCACTGCATCTCTGCAAACTGTTTTCCGGCCGATGTTTTAATTACTTCCCGGGGAGCTTCATAAACGTCATTGTATCTCCCCAGAAATTCAGAATCGGCAAGGGTTATTTTCTCTTTTGTTTGTTTTAATTTCAGCTTACCAGAATTAATAAGTCCAAGCAGATATTCAGACACATGAAGAATTTCTGTTTTTAACTCTATTCCCCAGGCGGGATATTCGTTCTTTAGTACATCATAAACCAGAGGGTCGGATACCACGATCGTTTTACATCCGGTTGATTCAATACGGTCGGCCATTATTTTTGCCTTTTTCTTTGCATCTTCTTCATATCCGAGCAATTCCAGTTCCTTGCCACTGGTTGGTTCATCTTTTAGAAGCGTATAGTTTATCTTACAGTTTTCTAATATCTGGACAAAAGCTTCTGCTATATCGAAATGAGCGTAATTAACCCCTTCTCCAAGGAGATAAAGGATATCCGCCTTTTTTTCCGTTACAGTTGCTGTGTACGATAATTTCCTGTCCATATTCCGGGTATTATCATTTGCAAGCAGGGAGGTTCTGACATCCTTTACTGCTTGTGGGGCTAACCCTTTGCTGGCAATGTCTTTCCTGGCAAATTTGATCAGTTCCGGAATATCGTAACCACCCAAATCATGCCCCAAACACCAGCTTTTGCATGCACCACATAAGAAACAGTTATAAATTGAATCAATCGTGGAAGCTTCAAATTCTTTTCCTCCCTGATAAACACCGTGCAAAAGGATTGCCCTTCCCCGCGGCGCATCTGATTCCCTATAACTGATAAATTCTGAAGGACATGATTGCCTGCACATCGGACAATATCTACAGGCTTTTAGCGTGTCCAGATTATTCTGTGTTAATTTTGTCATTACGTTCTTCTTTTTTGATTGCTGTTTTGTTTATAAACCTAATCCTAGTTTGCCCGGGTTCATAATGCTGTTCGGATCAAGGGCATTCTTTAAATTTTTGATTATCTGGAAAGCATTTCCATACATTTCAGGTGTCAGACGACTTAGTTTCAGCCCAATACCGTGGTGTTCATTTAAAACTCCTCCGGCTTTTATCGCTGCTCTTAAGGCGTCATTCCATATACTGTTATGAAGATAAATTGCTTCGTGCGGGTCTTCCGGCGGGGTTTCAATAATAAACCGGGCATAAAGCATACAGCCCCAAGGGAACCAGTGTGAAAAATGGCCGATGAAACGCGCCATCGGGTATTTAGTTTCAACAACCTCTTTCATGGCGTTGTACACGTTCTCGATGTTGGTGAATGTAGCCACAGTGTCAAGGGTTCCAAAGCACTGCGGTAGCCGGAACATGTAAGGAGGGAAGAAAAACTTGTAACGGTTTTTCCACCATTCAGCTCCGAGTTCAGTTCCCAGGTCTTCTCCTTCTTCCTCATCGGCGATGGCCCGGGCATATTTCATCAGAAGGTCCACCATTTCCTCCTTGCCGTCAAAACCATATACCAAATAAGCACCCGTCTTTTCGATACCCAATACTTTTTTTATCACTTCCTTTGTTTCATTTTCACTGTATAGCCTGATTACTGAAGGCTGAAGGTTTTCAGCAATCAGGCGCTGTCCAACCCGTAAACCGGTAGCCAGGTCCTTGAATATGAATGCCCGGAATTTTCGGGCTTCCGGCAGCCGGTGAATCGTAAGCGTAACCTTGGTGACAATACCCAATGTACCTTCAGAACCTACAAATATCTGATTTAGATCGGGACCACATGCGGTTTTCGGGACAGGAAGCGTATTGATGATTTCACCGGTTGGAAGTACGATTTCCATATTGACTACCATATCTTCGATTTTCCCGTATTTGGTCGATAAAACGCCGGTACCACGGTGGGCGATGAAGCCTCCTACGGTAGCACAGCGTGCAGATGCCGGGTCATGCATTGTAGAAAGGCCTTTTTGTTCCAGTTCCCATTCCAGGGTTTGATGGATAATACCGGTCCCAACCTGAACTGTCATGGCAATTTCGTCGATTTTGAAAATCTTATCCATGCGCTTGGTATCGAGGATGATCCCTCCAAAAACCGGCAAGGCGCCACCCTGCGAGCCACTTCCTCCGCCCCAGGTAGTAACAGGTATTTTATAGTTGTTGGCTATTTTCAAAACCTTTGATACTTCTTCAGCATTGGCTGGATGAACGATGAAATCGGCCGACGGACGGATTATGTCTCTGTCTTTTTGCCGGTCGTGCCACATTTCCGGGATCCAGAAATAGTCGATCGAATACACTTCCTTGTCCGACACCCGGGTGGACACATAATTCTTCCCTACAATATCCTGCAATTCAAACAGAATCATGTCAAACATGTAAGAATTTTGTTTTAATTCCATTGTAATCTTGTTTGTTTAATTGTCTATTTTATGATAAATATCTTTTAGATTGTCGTGTATTTCACGGTAATACTTAAAAAGCTTGTCGTATTTTTCATGGTTTGCCCCGTCAGGAGTAAGGTTCTTTTCGAACCTCACACATTTTTTTACGGCATCCATTTCGTCATTGAATATGCCTATGCCAATACCAGCTAATAAGGCAGAGCCGTAAGAGGCATCGGTAAGCAACGGTTTACTGACTTTTTTCCCGAACACATCGCATATGATCTGCGCCCAGGTATTGCTTTTTGCCCCTCCTCCTATCAGAATGAACTCCGACACGTCCAGCCCCATCCCTTCAATAAGGCGGAAACAATCTTTCAGAGAAAATGCAACTCCTTCCATCACCGCACGGATAAAATGTCCTTTCTTATGCGCCATGGTCGCCCCGGTAAAGCTTGCCCTTAGTTTTGAGTCCCAGTAAGGTGAGCGCTCGCCCATCAGGTACGGGTGGAAAAATAAACCGTCTGCCCCAACAGGTATTTTGCACGCCTGCTCTTCCATCAGTTGGTAAGGGCTGATGCCTGCCTGTTTTGAACGGATTAATTCTTCACCGCAAAAAGTATCCCTGAACCAGCGCATTGAGGAAGCGGCGGTACTGGTAGCCGCTACCGTGTACCACATTCCCGGTATTACATGTGAATATGTGAGGGTTTGAGGGTTCGGATGGGCAATTTGTGTCATTACATTTACATTGCCCGCAGTAGCCAATTTCAGGATACATTGTCCCGGGCGGACTGCCCCAGCCCCATAATCTTCGATTGCCGAATCAGAGGTGCCGCAAACTACAGGTGTTCCTTCCTGCAATCCTGTAACTTTTGAAGCATCAACGGTTACCCGCCCTGTAATATCGGTTGGGTTACAGATTGGGGGCAGTGTACGCAATGGCAATCCTATTAAACTACATAAGTCAGCAGACCACTCTGACCGTGCTAAGTCGAAAAATAACGTTCCCTGCGCATCGATATAATCGGTTTCCCAGGTTCCGGTCAAAAGGAAACGGATGTAATCTTTTACAAACATGACCTTATGTATTTTTGCATAGTTTCCCGGCTCATTATTTTTAATCCAAAGCATTTGAGGCAGCGTCCAGGTGGGGGCTACCTTCTGGTAGCCTATGCGGAAGATATCCCCGCCCCAACCATTCTCTAAAAATTCAACTTCTTTGACGCTGCGCTGGTCGGTCCACATGATTGTCGGACGGATCACCTTCATCTCCTTGTCCAATAGCACGGCATTGTGGGTCGAAGCATCCAGGCTTATGGCCAAAACTTCTTTCAAATTAACGTTGGTTCCTATTTCCCTCAAACACGAAATAAAAGCGGCATACCAATCTTCCGGGTTTTGCTCGCTAAAAAGCGGTTTTGGATGAATGGTAGGGTATTCTTTGGAAGCTTCTGACAAAAGATTACCTTCAGTATCTGTTACTGTAACCTTACAACCACCGGTCCCCAAGTCAATGCCTAATAGCAAGTTCTGTTTCATTAAAGCTTCTTTCTAAATTAATTTATACCCTGATTTCTGGGCACATTCATAGAAAGTTACCACCGTGTCCAATGAGGCTTGTTCCAAACTGGTACCTACACCTGGCAGTTTCGCCAAAATATCATTGGCAACCGTGATAATTTTGCAGCCACATTCCTCAGCCTCAAAAATGTTATAGACTTCACGAGTACTTGCCCATAACAGCTCAGCTTTAGGCAATGGTTTCTGACTAATGATTTCAGCAGATTTTTTCATAATAGGGATGGGATTTTCTCCGGTTTCCCCGATACGACCGGCAAACACGGAAATAAAGCTTTCGGTATCCGGCGATAGGGCATCTACAACGTTTTCAACTTGTTTCAGTGTATAAATGGCTGTTATATTAAGTTTTATGCCATCACTTGCCAATTTCTTAATTATGGGAGCTGCTGACACTCCTTTGGAATTGGTAACAGGGATTTTTACGAATATATTTTCACCCCATGAGGCTACCTTCCTGGCTTCTTTTTCCATCGATTCCAAATCATCTGAAATTACTTCAAAAGACAGTGGCAAGTCAGGAATTGCTTCAATCACGTCCATCGCAAACTTTTCATAATCCTTTACACCCGCGAGTCTTAAAAAGTAGGGATTGGTTGTAAAACCTTTAACTATTCCTTTTTGGTATTCATTTCTCATCCCCTCAATGTCTGCCCCGTCTGCAAATATTTTGATTTTTAAATCCTTAATCTTTTTCATCTTTAAATTTTTTATTTTGAATGGCATCTATTTAATTGATTTCATTAAATTCTCACACCGGGGAACCCATCTATACTCATCTTCAGGCCGTGAAAGGAACATCCGCTTTTCACCCGCCATGAACCACAGTATGTACAGCGAATCAACGGGTGAAGCTGATGCCGGGTGGTAACCATCAGGCAATAATACGGTATCTCCATCCCTTAGCAGGTAAGCATTATCCCTGGATCTGTCATCGGTATACGATAATTGGATTCCAAATCCTGTTTTCGGGTTTACACGAAAATGGTAAACCTCTTCCATATCTATTTCTTCCGGTAAATTATCCTTGTCGTGTCGGTGAGGAGGGAAGGCCCATTTACCAGGCGATAAGAAAGTTTCACCTAAAAACAGGCTTTGGGACTCGAGCCCCTGGTCTATTATAAAATAGGCTTTACGGCTCCAGTTTAGGACTCCCAGTTCAACCTCTTTTACGTCTTCCGGTTTTATTAATATTGGTTTCGACTTTAATGTCGATTCTGCCGAGCAAATTGCTATTTCAACGTCGCTTATTGCTTCTATCTCATAAGCAGTTTGGCATGGAAGGTACACTGAAGTCGGCTTCCCTGAGAACACGTCTTTCCTGTTCCCAATATTCTCAAACTTAAACCCATCCCCGTTTATGCTGCATGTCCCCGACAAAATAACAAATGCTGATTCCAGGTTTCCTGTATTCCCCGGGTAGTTTGTCCTGGCTTTAAGTTTCACCAAATCGAAGATTGACTTTTTTAGCCCTCCTTCTCCCAAGGACACTATATTTTGTCTCCCGTATTCCTTTTTGCATTTTTTTACAAATTCCATTTTTAATAATTTTTATAGTTGAAAAAATTTTAAGCTTTTTAGCAGACTTAGGTTACAATTTAGGCAACGACCATGGCGCCCTGTACTCGGGTGTAATGAATTTATTGGCTTCCGGTGAATTGGAAAATGCGTTAGCCTGGTCATCCCAATGCAATAATCCGGCGCCGGAACGAATAGCAATATTTGCAGCATGGGTTGCTATCGCAACAGTTCTCCCTATTGCCGGCGGACATGCAGGTGTTTGGCGTGTTTTGATACAATCGATGAAATTTGCAGCATGTGCAGCATGGCTCGTCTCAGAAATATGTTCTTTTTCTATTTCTTCTGTCTTAAGTGCTTTTTTTTCGGTATCCCATTCTGAAATTACTTGATATTCTTCGCGGTTAACCAGGATTGTACCCAAATCTCCGACAAATGCCAGCCCATAGTTCTTCCCCCATGGTCCTTTCTGCGTCCCTGAAGTTTGGTCCCAGGTAACAGTAAAATCTCCCATGTCGAAAATGACTGAAGTAGTATCAAAAGTTTCATGGTCAAAATCCGAAAAAGAAAAATTCCCGCCTGAAGCCATAATTGTTTTGGGTGGCATTGTTAAATCTTTTACCCAAAAAGCCATATCGATCAAATGTACCCCCCAGTCAGTCATCACTCCACCACCATAGTCCCAGTACATTCTCCACATGCGGTGAAATCGGTTAATATTAAAATTCCTTGCTGGAGCAGGCCCTAACCACAGATCATAATCTACTCCTTTAGGAACCGGTTGGTCCGGTTGTTTGGGCAATCCAACACCGTAATTGAAGTTTCCCCAAATATTTACTTTCCTTAGTTTACCTATACGGCCTTCTTTTACCATTCGGTTAACCTTTTGCCAATGCTCGCCGCTTCGTTGTTGTTGGCCAATCTGAACTATCCTGTCATAACGTTTAGTCGCTTTTACTATGATATTGCATTCCTCAATTGTGTTCGCCATAGGTTTTTCCAGGTACACGTCTAACCCTGCCTGACATGCATACACAGCCATCAGGCAATGCCAATGGTCCGGAGTCCCAATGATTACTGCATCAAGATCATTGTTCTCCAGCATTTTTCTAAAATCGGTATAGCGTTTTGGCGTTTGCCCAAAATCTTTTTGTAATTCAGCAGCACGATTCTCCAAAATATTTCTATCAATATCGCAAATGGCTATACAATTGACACTTCCAGTCGCGAGTTGTGCCTTAAGATCATTAAATCCCATATTCCGGGCACCAATTAGACCTACGTTAACTCTATCATTAGCTGCAACCACATTACGTGCTTCCAAGCTACTAGCTAAAGTGATCCCAGTTGCCGCTGCTATTGAAGATCGAATAAACGTCCTTCTGTTTGTTCTCATTTTTTATCATTTTTGTTTAAACCAGTTTTTGCATGCCATTTATAATTTCCGAACCCAGATATTTCTGAAACTCACGGCACAACCATGGTCCTGCAAATAGATTGGAGCATCACCATGTGGCTTGACATAATACTCTGGGATGCCGATATATTTAACCGGGCCTCGTATTCCTACATTGTTTTGGATCAAAACACCATTCTGTATAACTGTTATGCGTGGTGAAGTAAAGTATGTGCCATCAGGATTAAACCGGGGGGCTGTATAAATAATATCGTAAACTTGCCATTCTCCAGGAGCTTTGCATACATTTACGAGGGGGGCATATTGTTTATATACGCTGCCACACTGTCCATTTTTGTAAGTCTTGTTTTCGTGGTTATCTAATATCTGGACTTCATATAATCCCTGGAACAGTATCCCGCTATTCCCTCTTTTTTGTCCTTCACCTTCCACCTTCGCAGGGGTACGCCATTCTATGTGTAACTGTATATCCCCAAATTTCTTTTTAGTTGAAATACATACAGCACTTTTCAAGTGTTCTTCCGATGCCGCAATAGTAGCCGTCCCACTATCAACTAACCATTTGGTCTCATCAGGAATATCCCATTCGGACAAGCTTTCCCCGTTAAATAATATAATCGCATCCGAGGGGGGATTTCCTGGCGACTCTCCCGGTGTAATAACGGAAACTTCAGGGTTCCATACTTCGGTCATTTCATGCTGCATTGGGAAGTCGTTCCAATCTTGTGCAATGATGTTATTCAGGCATATAAAATAAAATACAATGCCAAGTAGTTGCTTCATAGTTAAATTCTTTTGTTTCAATTTTTATTTTGTACTATTTATATTTCAGTTGGTGTGACTTATTCATATATAGGTTACTATAACTCTCTTGGACTTTTGCCGGCTCTCCAGTGATCTTCAATTTTCTCCAGGCTCACATCCTTCGTTTCGGGGATATAGAAATACCCCCAAACAACTGCCGCCATTCCAATTGAGGCATATAACCAAAAGGCGCCAGCAGGAGTAAAAGCATTTACCAGCTTTAAGAATGTAAATGCTACTACTGCATTAAAGAACCAGTTTGACAGTGAACCGATACTCATTCCTATACCTCTGACTTTCATCGGAAAAATCTCGGATATAATTAACCATCCCAATGGACCCAGGCTAAATGCAAATGATGAATTGTATATCAGGATGGTCATAAGGGCAATATATTTCAGACTCGATCCAAGTTTTGATTCCAAATAAAACGCTAATCCGGTGCCTATCAGGGACACAATCATACCTGACAAACCAATAAAATAAATACGCCTCCTTCCTATCTTGTCAATAAGGCTAATTGCCAAAACCGTTGCTGCCAGGACAAATACAGCAATTATCAATGAAGGCAAAATGGACAATGTATTGCTCTGGACTCCTGCCATCTTGAAAATCTTTGGGGAGTAATAAAGGATCGTATTTATTCCGCTAGCCTGCTGGAAAAACATGATACCCACGGCAATAACCAATGCATTGCGCAACCACGGTTTAGCAAGTTCCTTATAGGAAGCTGATTCATTGGTCATGGCAATGTCTTTCTTAATCTTCCGGATTGATTCTTCAATAAGATCAGGCTCTTCCACTTTTTGCAAAATTGCACGTCCCTTTTCTTCAAATCCCTTGGAAATAAGCCATCGCGGTGTTTCAGGGAGGAAGAACATGCCAACCAGCATTAATAATGCAGGAAAAAAACCGACTATAAACATCCGTCTCCAACAATATGGGTCGGCATCATTTGCAATAAGAAAGTCGCTCAAATACGATACTTTCCCGCCTATTGCAATCATAAGCTGGTTCAAGGAAACCAAAGCGCCACGCATTTTTGTGGGAGAAATTTCTGACAGATATAATGGAACGGTAAATGATGCGATGCCTACTGCAATACCTAATAACAACCTGCCTAAGAGTAACGCCACAAAACTGGGTGCCATCCCCGTATATAACGCGCCGCCACAAAAAATTACGGCTGCGGCAAGGATGACTTTTTTCCTTCCAAGAATATCAGTAATCCGTCCGCTAAAACCTGCTCCCAGAATAGCTCCTATTAACACTCCTGTAGTCACCCATTCAATTTGCGAATCACTAAGCCCCCAACCGTTAGGATCCTGTAAGAAATTTACCGCACCTGAAATAACCCCGGCATCAAAACCGAAAAGGAAGCCACCGGTTGCTGCAATCGCAGCTATTACAATTACATACTTCTTATTTAATTTTCTGTTTTTCATTTTTCAAGTTCTGCCTATCTATTACTTGATGTCTTTCTTATTGTATTTCATTTCAATAAAGCTGCTGCACACCATAGAAGAGGGGCTTGGCCATGTAGGTCTCCAACAATGTGTGGTCGGTTCATATAATGTTCTCTGCTATTTTTAATGTTGGTGCCAGCGCAAACTTCAGTTAACTCGTCATTTTCGTTGATATATTCAGTCAGGGTAAGCCATCCTTTCCTTGCAGATGTTCCGTATATTTTTTTATCGAGCCAGCCATTTTTAACACCGGTAATCATGGCGTAAGTAAACATGGCGGTTGATGAAGTTTCTTTCCATGATTCCTTATCATCAATAATCTGGCGCCACATACCATCCTGGGTCTGGTATTCTAATAAAGCAGCCATCATTTGCTGATAACCTCTAAAAATATGAGGCCAATTAGGATTTTCAACGGGTAAAACACTCAATAATTCGGCCATGCCTGCGGCCATCCAGCCATTACCCCGTCCCCAGGAATAATGTGCTTCCGGGGAATGATAAAACAAGCCGTTCTCAAGTTGAATGGTATCGAGGTAAAGAACCATTTCTTTTGCGGCACGATCAATATATTTTCGGTTGCCCGTGGCTCGAAATGCCTGTACCTGGACGGTCGTAATCATAAACATATCGTCAATCCAAATACGTGTTTGCCAGGTATATCCTTTTTCAGCCCAGTGCTTTCCTTCTGATGTTGCCTCATCGGGAAGAATCCACTGACTATTGGCATAATACAATCCCAAATTCAGATATTTCTGTTCTTTGGTGAGGATGTATAATTCAAGTGGAACTGCTCCAAAGACACAGTTATCTACATGATCTGCCCTGGGTTGAAGTTGTTTTTCTTCAGAAAATAATGGTTGAAAACGATCTTCAAATTTCCGAAACAATTTTTCATCCTTAGTATTTTGAGCGAACCACATCCCTCCCAACCAAGCGCACACATCAGGATAAGTGATTTGCGTAGGAGGAGTTTTCGGATGGGTGTTTCCATAGCGGGAATGCGGTGTTTTCAGAAATTTCTCAGCAATCCGGGTACCCACTTCCTGTGGTGATTTTCCTTTGGGGAAATGCTTTAAATCGAAATTCTGAACCTGAGCATATGTCATTACCGAAAAAAATGAAAAAAGGAATAATGAAGTCAAGATCTTCATGATGCTAAATTAAAATTAGGTCAATCTGCTTGCCGGGAATTCCCTGATTATTGTTCTTTCATTTCCACCTCATACAAATACAATTGGCTAGGTTCCGGCCAAGGTTTTCGGCGGGGCTTATCCCGATTTGCAGAGAGAGTTTCCCATTTCAGGAAGTATTTAATGCCCAGTTCGTTGTTATTGCCACTTTCACTGACTGTCATTATTTTGAGCTGTGGAAAACCTTTTTCTTCTGTTTTCATTGTATCAGCGACGGATACTGGTTTTAAAACTTTTCCGCATATCTCCATGTCTTCGTTCAGTAAAAAAAATCCTTTCCCGTATTTTACATGTGAATATCCCAGTTCATAAAAATCACCTCCCTTGTTAGTGAAAGATCCTAACCTGACATCTGCATTCCCGAGGACTCCGCCTCCTGAAAAATTCCATCGGTAATCCCAGTCTGTTAATTTTTTTATATCCCATTTATTTCCTGTAAAATGTGCGCTATAAAACTGTAAATTTCCCGACGGATCGTATTTGTGATAGGCAAGTACTGGATTTCCCTTGCTATCGAAACATAATCTTGCTGCTAAATTAATGATGCCCCCTTGGGGTGGGATAGGATCAACAATGAGGGTTTTATTGCCAAAGGTTACCGGTAATTTTACTGGTTCGCCATAAACATTGTACCATTTTTTCAGATCAGGACTTTTCATGTACGAAAGGTCATGGTTGGTAGAACAATCGTAGGTATCCCGCCAAACCCAATACATGTGATACCAACCATCATCTTCCAAACGAGGGGATGAAGCATAGGCATTCATTTCTCCTTCTCCATCAGTCAATGGGGTATCCAGCAAACGGTTCCATTTCTTGCTCTCCGTAGAGTATATATTATAAATATCATTCCCATTCCCGCTTTCCCCATCCCTGTACCGGAAAATTAATTCCCCTTCTTTATTTATGATAAACACAGGGTAAGTACATCTTTTCTCATTTTCCCCGGTCATTTCCATTATTTGAACTAAAGTTGTAATATCTCTGGGGCAGTTACTTCTGAAATAAGTTAACCCGTTCACGTGCATGTTGCCTGAAAGGTGGATATATCCGTCCTTATCAATCCCAAGAGCCAGATAATTATGGCTGTCCCACCCAAGTATGGTACTTGTCCTTTCACGAGATTGCCTTTCGTGTGGAGGTATCTCGAAAAGTTCAAACTTGTCTTGTGCAAGTTTACGCTGGCCAACCATGATATGCCTTTCAGCATTATAATAAGCAATATATTGGCATTCACCATTGGTTAAAAGTGAAAACCTGGCCGGGTGTCCTGCCCATACTTTATCTATCGGGATAATTTTTTTTACAATTTCCTTACAATTTCGTTCGTCAACGACTTTTTCTTTCTGAATTGCATTTTCGTCAACTGAATTGCCTGCCTCTGGCAAAAAGTGCTTTTCTGCATTGTACTGCGGCTGTATGCAGTGTTCAATTTTCGGAGCTCTGGCACTCGCTATTCCAGCAAAAAATAAAAAAACGAGAAATAAATTTAGGATTTTCATATCATTAGTTTTTAGTTGGGTTCTATTGAATTACTGACATATGCTATAAAATAATTTCATGAATATCAATATCAATTGTCATGGGGCAGATATCAATTTTTTTGGAGAATAAATTTGGTAGCTCTCACAATTTTTACAGGTCCGATTAGTCCGGAAACACGCAAATATTTTTCAGCATCAGGAACATCAAATTTTGTAATGTTGGTTTTTGTATCTCTTTTTTCAACTGGGAGCTTACTGTCTCCAACCAGACGATTAACCCACATGTTCACAACTTCAACCTCAAGTGAATTAGATCCTGTTTTCAGATAAGGACTAACGTCAAAACGAAAAGGAGCGCTCCATTTCACTTGCATCTGTTTTCCATTAATTTTTATCGATGCCATTTCTTTCACATTTCCTAAATCAAGTATCAGCCGATATTGATTTAAGTCAGAAGAGGAAATATCGAAAGATTTAAGATAGGTTGCGGTTCCCGAATAGTATTTAATATTCTCATTGTCAAATTCTGTCCAGGATTTTAGTGTATCTGTTTTTACTGTTGCCGGTGCTCCCCAGGCAGGATCGAATTGTATACTCCATTCTCCATTTAACTCAATTGGTCGAACGGGTTCTAAGCACCTCAGTTTTTCAATGCGGTGGTCAGACCAAATTAATGAATACTCCCCAGGTTCGTATGTCTCAGCGGCTATCCCGTTTTTGTTATGAAAATCAACATAGGGATAATCCTTCGTTTTCAATCCAAATCCGGGAAAAAGAAACTGATCGTCTTTCTGAATCTCTGTAATGTGAGCCGGTTGTTTTGCATTTTTGAAAACGATAAATTTTGAACCTTCCGGTTCGAAAAGCAATGGAATGATAGTTCTTCCGTTTTCTTCACGATAAACAACGATCTCTTCAGTCCTACCGGTGACGGGATCCCAAAACTCAGGTACTTTTCCCGAAACCCTGAAACTACATTCTACCCATTCCCAACGATCAGGTACTGTACTTAGATAACGATATTCAGAATCGTTGTATTCCATCTGGACAAAAGGATTACTCAAGAAAAAAATATCCTGGTTATTTGATATGCGATGAATATAATCTAAAGCAGCATCCGGGTGGGTTCCTTTAAATTGGAAGTCAGGTTGAACATTCATTTCAGACAGCACCTGATTAATATTTTGCCCCCAAATGACACGACCTTTCCCATATTTATTTTCGGTAACGGTTCTGCCATCAATTTTACCCCAAAGCTTATCAGTTAGTATCTCTAACGTTTTATCGCTTTTAGGAAAACCTGACAATCCAGTTGTCTCAATCGGTTTAGGGCCAATCAATACCATACCATCGTCGACCAATTTTTCCAATTTTCGTAAGACCTCTAAATCAATGCCTTTTTGAGGATGCAACATCATTAGACGATAATTCATTCCATCGGGCAATATAATCCTGCCATCTTTTACGGAAACCCGGTTCAGAATGACATCTTTCGAGCATTTATCCCAGTCATATCCAAAATTCAACTCAGGGATTTCGCCTTTCAGGAAAACAAAATTTGGTACGTCATCGCCATAATAATACAATACATCAGCAACAAACAGACCTTGCTGAAGCATAAACATACTCCTGTTTAGGTAGTTGATAAAATCTTTTGATTGTTCCCACCAGGTGACATTTGGATTTAGATGTGTACCTGCAAAATATTCATTCCCAGGTAAGCCAAATTCTTTAGGTGATGAAACAAAGGCATGCCAAAAAATACGGTTTACTCCTGAACAAAATACTCTGTCCAAATTTCCTTTCAATTCCATTGGCGAACGTTCCCATTGAGGCCCAATGCTTGTTGGTCCTTCTGCCGCCACAATGGGCTTTCCGTTTGTGTGTGCGGCAGACGCAGCTTGTCGGACAAAAAGCCTTTCGCCGTCCTTAATGCGATGCGTATTGGTTGTTGCCCAGAATTCACCCATTGGAATATCATTTATTCCCATCATTTTCAACGCATCAACCGGCGCTGCATGTGGCCCTCCGGATTGAGGATGAATACCTACCCCGTAATTATGTGCTAAATTATGAAACCGATGAAAATGATTGTCGGCTACACAATCACTAATGGTTTTACGAAAGTCGTGCAAAAAACGGTTTGATTCGTTTCGGTTTTCTACAATTCTTCCCGCTAAAATCGGCATGTATGGTCGAATATCATAGTTCCGGTATTTTGTAAATTCAGCAGGAAGGTTATTTGTCCAATTTACGGTTCCTATTTCCCAGCTTCCCGTATGTAAATATTTTAAACTACTACCTGCTGATTGCGCTGTCTCTATAAGTGGAGAAATAATAGAATCACTAAAAATGCGGAAGGCATCTGAGCTTAAAGGATCCATCGACAGACCTCCTTTCCAGCCATCGCTGCTGGTTGAAGTACGGATACCCGTACAGGAATAACCATATCGAATGATAGTCCATTCACCGGAAGGTGCATCCCATTCCAGTTGTCCATTGTTAAAGTACTCAGTCAAATCAATGATTTCCTCTTTTTTAATAGCAAATTCCTCCCCTGATCCTGGAAAATCTTTGCGTAATAACTCATCTAAGGGATAGACTCCTTTCCAGCCAATTCTCTCGTTAAAGGTCTTTTTCTTCCAGTTCTGTATCGCCTCATTTTGTAATAATATTCCAGCTTTTCTGGGGATTGCTTGTACTAACACATCCTTGTACATTAGGTTTGTCTCTGGCTGAGGCAACCCAATACTTATTCTATTTCCGCCAATAATATTGACTTCTGACCAAACAATTTTTTTCATAGCCATTTCGGGAGTGATGAAGGGGCCTCCAAGGTTCCATCCGCTTAATATATTCACACTCAATTCAATGTCCAGACGATCAGCTTCTTTTACCGCATGTTGATATAATCTCATCCAATCATCGCTCATGAAAACAGGACCTGCAACAGTTTTTTTTGCAATTTGGTAGTTGGAGCTTCCAGCATCAATTAACAAAGCACCACCGAAACCTTTGGCTTTCATCTCTTCTAAGTCCCGGGTAATCGATTCTATGGTTGCCATACTGTTTAGCCACCACCAGTAACAACGCATTTTGGCTTCTTCCGGTGGATCTTCAAAACCCTTCTTGAGCTGGGTGTAATTTATCGTTCTATCTGGTAATACCGGATTTTTTTGTTGGGCATTTGATAGAATACTGAATAAGAAAAGAAATGCCGATATTTTGATTTTTAGCATTTTTATCGGTTTTAACTGGTTTTATATATATTGATTGTTTGCCTATTGTATTCCGTTCAGAATCAGTACCTGCTATCAGATTATCATTGTTGAATTTCCACCTTATACAAATACAACTGACTTGGTTCCGGACAAAGCTTCAGGCGCGGGTTATCGTAGCTTGCCGGAAGATTACTTTTGGAACAGTAAAAAGTAGAACCAGGGCAAGCCTGAAAGTTTTTGCCGACCCTGGATTACTTAAATTAATAGCCTGGGTTTTGCCACATCACTGTTTTGTCGTTATATCTGGATAATTCATCATAAGGAATTGCAAATATTTCCCGGTAATCACCATCCATAGAGTAAGCACCCTCGCCTTCATCTTTTTCCATGAAATGGTTGTTTATCACTTCCCGTGCAATACCCCAACGCACCAGATCGTTCCAGCGTAAGCCTTCAAAAGCGAACTCGACTCTTCTTTCCTGTATCAAGGCTTTTTTGAAAGCTTCCTGATTGGGAACATTAACTAAAGTCAAAGGAGTAAGACCGGCCCGGCTCCTTACCTCATTAATTATATTGAAGGCCTCGCCATCAGCGATATAAGCCTCTTCATTCAAACATTCTGCATACATCATTTTAACATCGGTATAACGCAAAATGGGAATGTTATTTGCCCAATCAGTTTTCGACTGAGGGACATATTTATAGTGACAATATTTTAGGATATAGTGATATTTTGATTGCAGTACTCCGCTAACCTTTATGTTAGTTACGATTGAAACATCTTTCCTAAGATCTCCTGTTTCATAAGCATTTGCCATATCCAATGAAGCATACATAGCTTCGGCGGTACCTGGGAACGGTATTAGTACGGCATCTGTATATCCTTCAGGAAGCATGCCTGTTGAAAAGGACTGACCTTCTCCCGACAGATTTCCGGTGAATTGAACCTCCCAGACACGTTCCTTCCCATTGTCGTGAGAATCATTAAAACAATTAACGTAGTTTGGCTCCATTTGGTAGTGACCGGAGGTAATGATATCTTCCAGATATGGCTTTGCTTCCGGGAATTTGGACTGGAACATTAATAGCCGGGCTAACAACCCTTCCGCAGCATATCTTGTTACACGCCCCAAATCTGAACCTGACCAGGTTGCCGGGAGAAGTTCAATCGCCTTCTTAAAGTCAGCTACCGCGAAAGCAAATGTTTCTTCCTGCGTTGATCTCAGGATTGTTTTTGTTTCCGCAACACTCATTTCTTTATTGATCAAGGGCATTCCACCAAACTGCCAGGCTAAAGTATAATAAGCCCAGGCCCGCAAAGCATAGGCTTCGCCGGTAATATTGCTTTTCAGATTCGAGTCAGAAAATTCAACACTTTCAATTTTATCTAAAATTAAATTACACCGGTTAATCATGGACCATAACGTTTGCCAACCAACGGATAATGTACTGACATTATCTCCATCAGTAAATTGGTCAACACCATAAGTGTTATGCGACCCGTTCCTTGTGTCATCACTTCTCGAAATGATCAAGCGGAACCAACAGGAATTCGTACTGTATAAATCTTGTTGAGCACTGTAAACACCAGCAATCGCATATTCGAAATCCGATTGATTTTTGTATGCACTGGCCACACTGTACGATGATTCGGGCACTGTAGTTAAGAAATCGTCACAGCTCCATATTAAAAAAATACCGAGCAGGGTAAATGATTTATATATATACGTTTTCATCTTTGCTGCGATTAAAAATTAAAAATCGATGATTACACCAAAAACACACCTGCGGCTAAGCGGGTAGGTACTGTAATCAACTCCCATCATAGTCGTTGAATTTCCAAAGCTGTTTGTTTCGGTTGTATATCCGGGATAGTCATCAAACGTTTTAACATTATCAAGCGATACATAACATCTGATATTATTTACCAAACTATTTCCAAGTGCATTTTTTGACAAGGTATAACCCAAAGTAATGTTCTTTATTCTCAAATAGCCGGAATCATAAATGCGCCTGTCATCATTGTTATCGTTCTTGCCTACCGGATTAGGTGTTTTGCCATCCCATGAGAAGTCGATCTCGTGTTCAGTTATATAATCTACAGGAACTGGATTTTCACCGCTGCCATAAATTCTCTCATAATCAGGCTTGTAAGAGCGTAGCCATCGGTTCAATCCATTTAGGTTGGGAGCCCCAATATCAAACTGTCGTTGTCCCATAAAAAGCACATCACCTCCAAGTTGTCCTTGAATCAGGATACTCAAATCAAAATTTTTCCAGGAAAAGCGGTTTGTCACTCCGTAAATCAAGTCAGGCAGGTTGTTTCCGCAAGCAACATAGTCGTTTGAATTGATTTTTCCGTCTTTTTCCCCATTTTGATCAGGTTGATCCACGTATTTTACGTTCCCTTCTTCCTGACCCGCCAGAATTGGCACTAAAGGCTTACCCTCAGGATCGAAATCCGATGATGTTAGAATTCCATCGGTTTGGTAACAATAGAATTGGGACACCGGACCACCTATCTTCGTAATGAAATAAGCATCCTGGCTTTTGGAGGTAAATTCGGTGATATCACCCATGTTCAACACCTTATTCTTATTTCTTGAAAGATTTAAATTTGTAGTCCAGTTAAACTTTCTTTTTATATTGTGGGAAGTAAAGTCCACTTCCCATCCTTTGTTTTCGAGAGAGCCAACATTATTTGTAAACGAAGAGAAACCTGTTGTATACGGAATAGGTACACTGAACAGTAAATCCTTTGTTTTATTCTTATAATAGTCGAAATTTACCTGTATCCGATTTCTTAATACTGAGAAATCTATACCGAAATCCAGACTTCGGGTTGATTCCCACTTAAGATCCTCATTGGCAATCCTACTGGGGGCAACACCTGAAATAACCTGGTTGCCCCAGGAGGTATTATAGGTTCCAAGTAACGCCATGTAAGTATAATCACCGATACGGTCATTGCCTGACATTCCCCAGGCACCGCGAAATTTCAATAATGAAATCCAGTCTGCTTCTTTAAGAAGAGCCTCTTCATTAATTTTCCAGCCCGCGGATACAGAAGGAAAATATCCCCATCTTGAGTTTGAGCCGAAGCGGGAAGACCCGTCACGACGTATACTTGCCGTAACCAAATATCTATCCTTATACTCATAATTAACACGCCCGAAAAACGATGCATTTGAATAAGTCGTCCTGTTGGTGGTCGCCGATGTCGGTGTTGTCGCTACATTTAGTGTTTTAATCGATTCATAAGGCCAGCCGGTAGCTGCAGCATAAATACGATAGTATTTTTGTTGTTCCATGCTTTGACCCAATAACAGGCTTACTTTATGGTTCCCAAGGATTTTGTCATAGTTAAGCGTGTTCTGGAAAGTCCAAACTCCCGTGGTAGTAGCAGAACTGTTTCCCAATGTCACATACCCGTTTGCATAAGTGACATTTCCAGGTTGAAAGAATTCATAAGTATAACCGTCGTAATTGTAACTGTACTGGGTCTTAAAAGCCAATTTCTTTGCGATTTCATATTCTCCCCAGATTGAGGTGGCAACACGGGTATATTTTGTATTGTCTGTGGTTTCTTTTAATTGTTCTACCGGGTTAGGATAGGTTGATCCAACATTTACAGGAAATCCCCAATCCCTCGTTCCCTCGTTTAATTGCATTAAGGGAGTTACCATCAGTGCATGATGAAGAGCCGCCTCTTTCCCATTTCCATTTGATCCTGTCGAAGCATCGAGGCCTGCGCCATTTTTATCCGAATATGCCCCGCCAAGATTAACACCGACCTTCATTTTTTTATTTACATTCATGGTCGCATTTAAACGGATATTTTTCCTTTCGTAATAAGAATGTTTTACAATCCCGTCCTGATCCACATAGCCTGCCGAAAAATAGATACTTCCGATATCCCCGGAGGAAGAGGCAGAAACCTGGTAACTCTGGATAGGGGCTGTTTGAAATACAGCATCCTGCCAGTCAGTAAAGGGAGTCCAGTTTTCCCATGTACCCGGGATCTGATCTGATGCCGATCTGGAAGACATCGGGTCGCTCATTGACCCCCCAGCCCTCAAATGACTTATATTCCGACGAAACATGTTCCATGCGACCCATTGATTACCATTCATCAATTCCAGTTTATTTTCCGTCTGTGAAAATCCATAATAGGCATCAACAGTTACAGATGGCTTCCCTTTTCCTTGCTTGGTTTCTATCAAAACAACACCATTTCCTCCCCTGGCACCATAAATAGAACTGGCCGAGGCATCTTTCAAAATCTGGATAGAAGCAATATCACCGGGGTTTATGTCATTCATATCAGTCCTTGGTACCCCGTCAATCACATACAAAGGATTACTGTCTCCGTTTATGGTATTCATACCGCGGATACGAATTGTCAGTTCATCCCCAGGCATGCCGCCGTTGGAACTCTGGGCTCTGACTCCCGCTAATTGTCCCTGGAAAGCTTCTCCAACCAGCATAATCGGCCTCTCTTTCATTGCCTCGTCTGTTATTCGGGAAATAGAACTGGTCAGGTTGGATTTTTTCATTGTCCCGTATCCGATAGCCACAACCTCGTCGATACCGATAGCTTCATCAATCATAACGACATCGATGATCGTCTTATTTCCAACAAGGACCTCTTTGGGTTTCATTCCAACAAAAGAAAAAACCAAAGTAGCATCTGCCGGAACATTCAGAATTGAATAATTCCCGTTTGTGTCGGTAATGGTTCCTTGAACAGAATTTTTTACTACCACATTCACACCGGGGAGAGTCGTTCCATCAGCGCTTTTTACCTGTCCACTTACTTTTGCCTGTTGTGCTGAAGCTTTATCGGACAAACCCGCATTGGCAATGGAGGAAAAGCAAAAAGCAAGCAAAAGGGAAACAGCAATTTTTAAAAAGCTGCTGTTCCTTTTTAGTTTTAAATCGGTTAGATAGTCTTTCATAAATATAAATTTAACGTTTCACTGTTTGGTTCAATCAGAAGTAATTACTACTGAGTCAATATTTAAATAGTTCGCTATTTTTTGAATGGTTGATGCATGGTGCCCAATGCCCAGGGAGAAATGATGAGTGGGGCCTTCTTTCATCCATCGGGTTAGGAAAGTTTTAATGTCGGGCTTAAAGAAACCCCGTGTATTTGTATTTCCGGTGGGTGGAATTGGTCCCGCAACTGACTCTCCCTCTGCAATCACAAATTTGAATTTTCCATCATAGGTTGAGTTAATGGAAAGCATGGTAATCGGTCCTTCTTTAATTTTGAATTCTACACCTGCCCCGTGCCCAGGTTTTCCATGGTACTTTTTTAAACTCCTTAATACAGGTTTCCCTTCGGCAATGGCAATGTTGTGAGGCCCATCGTGTCCAACAAGAACAAATCCTTCGTTAAAATCGACAGGATGAAATTCAGCAAAACTACCGCCAATTCCCAGGCGGTCCATGATAAGAAGAGCTATGAGTGTTTTTAAATCTGATTCCCCACACATGGGAAAACCATTTGACGTTAGTAAAGAATTACCAACAATTAAGTTGGTCAGTACTGTTCGTATTTCACTATTTTCAGGTCCGTCGTAATAATAGGCGAGTCCGTCGAGTTTTTTCTCTTCAACAAAACGGGATAAGGCAACACTGACCTTGGCTGCAATTCGAAGATCACCATTCTGAAGCTTTAGGGAAATAGGATCGGAAACGGGGTCAGGAGTACCGAAAAAGTCAAGGATTAATTCTTCCTGTGATTTAATTTCATTTTCAGTTACTTTTTTATAACAAGAAAAAAGCTCATTTGCCTCACATTCAACGACATGGCTGCCAAATGCGGAAGTTAGCATAGTCGCGTCGGTATGCATATCAAGCATCGAATTGATAGGGTGACCCAGATGTCCTAATTGTGCATTTTTGAGGTCGTGCAGAACACGGGCAATTCGACGATATTCATCAAATTGAATTTCGACCTCCCGATCGTCTTTCAATGTTCCTATGATCATATCCGGCACTTTCTTCCCCATTCTTACGGCAACAGCTGCGAATTCAGGGAGAGCACAAATATCATCATTAACCAATTGCATATAAGTAGAGGCCTTTGTGTAATCAAGTGCTTTTCTTGGCTGTAAGGCAACCAGAACAATCGGAACAGAAATAGTCTTAACAATAATCCCAAAAGTCCCCGATGTGGCGTAAGTCAGCATATTGCAAAAAACCAAATCAAGGTTTGCTGCTTCCAGCTTTTTTACTGTATCATAAGCTTTTTGAGGATTATCAACCATCCCAAAATCGATGACGGTCACTTCCTTTGTTTGAATTTTATCGATAATAGCTGCATGTTTTTGGATCAATTCATCCAGAAGACCCGCAAACTGCTCCCAGTATTTGTCATATCCAACTCCAAATACACCAATTCTGGGAGAGTCTTTTTTTGCATTCAGTAATTTTTGGTTTGAACTTTTCTCGTTCATAATAACGCTCATTGTATTCATTCTTTACGCACTAATTAAATATAGATAAATTTTTTAATATCACTTTTCCCCTCATCTCCGTTTATGCAACTATATTTGATGGCTTTATTTTTGGTATGAAAATGATAAATATAATAAACGCGATGGGATACATTGAACCAGCATAAATCCACATGGGGTTGTACGAAAACTTTGAGATAATAAGTCCGATAACGGGATTTAATATCAAAGACGATAATGCTCCGGCTGATCCGGAGAAACCCACAACAGTTGAGGTTATTGTTCTTCCAAAAATATCACTGATGGAGGTTATATAATTGGTAATCCAAAGTCCGTGTGCAAAAAATGCAATCGAGATAATAAAAATTACCCATTCCACGCTGGTAGCATATCTTACCAGCAATGCCGGAGCTGTAAGTAATGCCGCAATTCCCATTATTGTTTTTCTCGCAGAGTTCAGACTTCCTGTTCTTTTATATGTCTTATCCGAAATCCAGCCTCCCAGCATATTGGAAATGCCAAGAGCGAGAAAAGGGATCCAAAAAAGACTTCCAATCAGGTTGATATCAAGACTTCTGCCCTCATTGAGATACTTCGGAATCCAAAACATATAAAAGTAGAATATAGGATCGAGTAAAAAACGAATCACAATAAAAACCCAAACTTCTTTGATATTTAATATTTGGGAAAGATTGATCCGGTTTTTTTTTGTTTCCCGGTTATCTTCTCTTTTTGACGACAACTCCGTTGTTGCAGAAGTTAGTTTTGGACATAATAGCCAGATAATTACCCATAGAAAGCCCAAAGACCCTGTGACGAAAAAAACTCCGCGCCACCCAATTATGTTAATTAGATAAACGCACAAGGGTGGGGCGGCTACAGCGCCAAGTGCTGAGCCGCCGATAGCAATACCATTAGCCAGCGCCTGCCTGTGTTTAGGTACCCATTCAACAACTGCTTTTATTGCACCCGGAAAGGCACCTCCTTCCCCGATTCCAAGAATAAATCTATACAATCCAAATTGCATGGTATTGTTGGCCAAACCATGCAGAAGGGTGGCAAACGACCAAATCCCTACAGAAAATGCCAGTCCCAGACGACTTCCGTAACGGTCGATCAAAATGCCCCCAACAGTAAACATGATAGCATAGCTAATTAAAAACCCTGTGTTTATAAAGCCGTATTCTACATTGGAGATATGAAAATCCTCTTTGATTTTTATAATTGACATAGAGAGAACTTGCCGGTCTAGAAAACTTAAAGCAGTTGCAAAACATACAAGCCCGACTATTGACCAAGGAATCCAGTTGAATTTTTTTTTCATTCTTTTGTAGCTTTACGCACTAAGATGTTAGTTTGACAAATATAAGTTAAAAAATTAAATTTCAAATAATAGTTGAGATCTTTTTATATTTAACGTTTTAATTTATTTTTGCATCATGGATACGAAGAAACCTAAATACTTAGAAATTTGTCAAGATATAATAGATTGTATCGAGAAAGGCGACTTACAACCGGGGGATAGTATACCCTCAGAAAATGATTTAATCAAAAGGTATAAAGTCAGCAATACTACAGCAAGAAAAAGTCTGCAGGAGCTTGAATTAAAGGGGTGGGCAACCCGAATTAAAGGCAAAGGCACTTTTGTACTCAATCGTACAAAGGACAAGCACATTACACGACTACTGGGATCTTTTGATGCAATTAAGGAAAGTTTTACGAATAACTTAATCAGGGAAGGGTTCACTCCAAAGAATATTATTTTAGAGAAAGGAGTTCTTGAAGAGGGAATTTCTTTTGAGATAAATAACCGGCATCTGATTATAGAAGGACCTGTGCTCAAAATTCATCGTTTACGCTACGGCGATAATGTGCTTTTAAAAGATGAGACCAGATATATCTCGATGTCCATTTGTCCAAAAATTAATATGCTGGATTTTGAGCAACCTATAATTGGGATTTATCAAGAAAAATACAACTTGCAGTTGGATAAGATACAGCGATCATTACTCAATATGATCATGTTTCCGTCTGATGAAAATAATTACTTTGGAAATGAAATACCAATAGCTGTGTTTGTCATGAATGGAGCTATTTTTTGTGAAAATGGTAAAATTGTTGAAATTGAGCATTCATATTACAACGGAGACAGGTATCAATTCTCTATTACTACCAGACCGGAGATAAGAGCTAACCATTGAGATTCAGAAATAGGTGCGGATTAGCGAAAATATTTATTCTCTTGTTGTTAAGAATTCTCTCCGTTCAACTTATAATATTTGATTTCCTATTCGTGAGATTTCTCGTTTTACTACCCCATAACGCATAATAAAGAATAAATAGGGGGGCGCTGTTTTACCCTTGCTGTTCAGATCATTTCATTTTTCAAACATAGGGACTAAATATATGGTCATGATTTCCTGATCGGTTAACTCTGTCCTGTTGTTATTACTGAATCGTTCACACAAATAGTTTAATTCTTTTTCGTACCGTTCACAGACATAGACGTAAATCTTTATTAATTTTATCGCTTTAGCTTCGGGGATCATAGTGAAAGATGTTTTGTGCTTATTGTATCTAAAGCGTTGATTATCAAGCTTAATTTAAATCATTTGTTGATATTTGTTCACAGTCGGCTGTTGATAACAGCCTCGGCTCTGCGATTCCTGTTACATGGATTGCGACTCCCCGGCAAAGAGGCAGAACCTAACCCGGTTGTGTTGGGTAATTATCCACTAAAGGGTACAAAGCACTCCTTTAAAACGAAAATCCATATAAAAGTCAATTATGCGGTATTTTTATTGCAAAGGAATTGCCTTTAGGCCTGTTTGCTTCTATCCAGGCAGAGCCATGGTGTGCTTCCGCAATTTTTTTCACAATTGACAATCCAAGTCCACTGCCCTTTGTCTCAGCCAGCTGAAAATTTCTGATAAACACAGCTTCTCGTTTATCGACAGGGATCGTCTCACCAAGATCCTTAACATAGATATCTAAATATTTGCCATTTTCCATACACCCGATTGTAATTTTTTTACCGGATGAAGCATATTTGATGGCATTGCTTATATAATTAGAAAATACTTCTTCAATAATTGGATTAGCCTGGATTAACTGACCGGAAGGAATCTCATTATCCACTGTCATATTGTGATAATCTAAAGAAGATTTGAACCCATCTATTATTTCTTCAATCATATTATGAAGATTTAATTCTTCAGTAATCAGGTCTTCGTCCATAGCTACTTTAGAAAGCGCCGTGGCGCGGGAAATAATTTTCAACAGATTCTCACTGCTTTTTTGTATCATTTCTAACAATTCGCCGTCCAGATGATCTTGTTTCAACAGCTCAACAGCACCAAAGATCGCTCCTGCAGGATTCTTCACATCATGAGTGATGATATCCAGCAGTAAATCCTTCATACTGTTTGATTCTGATAACTTCGAGCTTAATTGGTCAAGTTTTTTAAGCGATCCTTCCAGTTTTTCCAATGCCCGTTCTCTTTCCTCAACCAGCCGAACCACCTCCACACCGGCAATTATTTCACCCTCATCATTTCGAAGTATCGTAGCGATGTTTTCAAAACGGAATTTTTCTCCATCATTTGTGACTCCCACCCGCAATGCTTTGCATGTTTTACCGGTACTATACGCTTCAATAATAGGACAGTCCACACAAGGTTCATCACGGTTTTCGTAAATTTTATAGCAGTACTCCCCAACGTGAGATCCAAAATTGTCTATCATGAATTGATTTTGATATACAATAAACAGATCCAGGTCCTGTATACTCAGTCCGTCACCCATGGAAGCCAATATATTCTCCAGAACATCGGACTTGGCTTTGAGCAATTTTGTGGCATCACTAAAAGCCTTGATGGCATGATTAGCCCTTGATGGTTTTTCACTCCTACTCTTCATAGATACTGACCCTTATATGTAGTCAAAGAATGGAACTTTTCCTTTTTTTTAAATATATAGAAATATACTTATTTATCATGCAAAGATCAAATAATTAACTCACAGGTGTAAAATTTAATTGAACATGAACAGAACAGGAAATCGGGGTAAAAAAAAGCGTAAGGCTTGAGCTCCCGGCAGTGACTCTTTATTATTAACATCCTGAAATCAATACCCTTTTACAACTAAAGGACAAACATTTTTATGTGTTAAGACAACCTGTTTATGCATTACCCTGGAACTTGGTTATGTATATCCCTTTCACAGATAACCATTTCTATACTGTTAGGGATACTCTTCCTAATACTCAAGGTATACTCACTTTTTTTGAGAATAAAAGACATTATGTTTCTAGCACCAGTAGTTTCTTTTTCTAAAATTCTAATTCAATTTCAGCTTTAGCTTTTTCATATCTTCCGAAATCTTTGAATCCACAATCCGTGCATAGATTTGCGTCGTTTTTATTGAAGTGTGCCCCAGCATTTTCGAAACCGTTTCAATGGGTACGCCATTGGCCAAAGTAACTGATGTAGCAAAAGTGTGTCGGGCCAAATGGAAAGTCAGGTTTTTTGAGATACTGCAGAAATCTGCTACTTCCTTTAAATAGCTGTTTAATTTTTGATTTGACATGACCGGGAATACTGTTCCATTAAATTGAGACCTTGGATGATGGATATATTTTTCAACAATTGACCAAGCCTTTGGCAAAATAGGGATCCTAAAATGATTGCCGGTCTTTTGCCTGCTGGAGATGATCCAATAGTTCCCGTCAATTCCTGGATGAATTTCCTGTGGGGTGAGCTGCATAACATCAATGTACGCCATTCCTGTATAGCAGCTAAAAATGAATATATCCCTGGTAAATTCCAGTCTTTCTAGTTTGAATACGGCGCTTTCTATCCTTTGTAGTTCGTCAGGTTCAAGATACCCGACTTCAACCTTTTTAAATTTGATCTGGTAGTTTCTGAACGGATCAACCTTAAGCCAATCGAGGTTTTGAGCCAGATTGATTACTTTTCTGAACCGTTCGATATGCTTCATTACCCCATTATTCTGCAACGGCTTCTGGTGATCAGTCGGCTTCCTGTTGCGCAGGAAATACTCAAAATCTGTAATAAATTTGAAATTGATCGTTCGAAGGTATACATCTGTTGTTTTGAACTGGACAAGAAGAAATTCCTTTATGTACTTTTCGGTTGTTTTGTAATGCTTCAGGGTATTGTATGAAAGGTCACCCACCGCAACCATTTTATGGTAATCGAAAGCGTCAAGAATTGACTTCCCTTGCTCTTCAATTCCCAAAAAATGGTTTTTTATTATGGAAGGAGAGGGGAGATCTCCATCGACCAGGAGCTCACGGTAAATATTATTAAGCCGGGTCCGCACCTGATCCAGGAACCGGTTGAGTTCCTTTATTTCCGTTTTTCTTCCTTTCCCTGTCCCAGAGATGGGATTCCAGTCTTGTGATGCGATGTTTTGTTTCAGAGAGATTTCCGAAACGGCGCTGTTAACTGTGATTCGTGCAAATAGGGTGAGATTTTTTTCTTTTTCTCTGTTTTTCCTTCCCACGAACTGAATTCCAAAGGTCTGTTTTTCTTTCATATCAAAAAAGATCGCATTAAAAGAGGACTTCAATTTTGCTTCTGTTGATATGATTTGAACCCGCGAGCGGAAAAAGGACCATACTAAAAGAAGCTATTTTTAGCCAATTAAAATTGATAGTTTCGAATTCATAAATAAATGAATCACAAACTATTACAGAGATCGTCGTGAGCAAACCTAATACAAAAAATCTACTCACGGAATAGCTCACGAGTTACTTGATATGAATTGGATTATTTTGGTTGAAGAAAAAACCGAAAAGGAAAGATTATCAACGATTTACCGGATTTTGATTCGATTTGGATGCCCCAAAAGTGGGTTGTACTGGATTCGAACCAGTGACCCCTACCCTGTCAAGGTAATGCTCTAAACCAACTGAGCTAACAACCCTTTTGTGGCGACAAAAATACAAAAAAATCGTTCACTGCAAAATTTTAACGAAGCTTCCTTGATCATCCGGAATTAAACATTAGGCTTTTCCTTGCCCCGCACACAGCCTGGAAAACAGATCGGTTGTTTTTTATGTTCGTCAAATATGCCTATATCATCGCTTAAAACTTTGGTTTTGTTATCTTTGTTGGAAATTTTTTTGGACAAAACATGTTTAAACGGGTTTTCAAATACCTGACCGGATTGTTGTTTGGTTTATTCGTTATCTCTTTACAGCTTGATGCTGCAGAGGATGCCGTACTCAAACACTATGATGAAAGTATTTATGTCATCTCCAATTTCTCAGGAACTGATGCAACTGTGAAGGAAACCCGTTCGGTCCGGCAATTACTCGATCAAAATATAGGCGGATTCCGCTTTTACCTGGATTGGGACCGGCAGCAGAACCAGCTTGTCCTGCTCGACGGACAGGGACAGACCACGCCGTTTGTTGACCAGCTGGTGACGATCAGGCAATATCTTGATAACAGACCTGAAAAGATCCTCACTTTATTTCTCGACTTCAATGTCAATGTCAATGAACTTTCAAATCTGATCGATGAATCAGGCATTCAGCCTTACTTGTTCGATTACACCGAACGCAACGAGTGGCCTTCACTGAAGGAGATGGTCGATTCGGGCAAACGACTGATCATTTTCTGTATGCAGGAACATCGTAACAGCCCTGATTGGCTGCATTACGTCTGGGATTATGCCGTGGAACCCTACTATTCCATCCTGGAAGCACCGGTTTTTGTAGGGGAATTTCTCAAAGGTGACCCCAAAAACAGTCTCCTGATCTACAATGACTATAATCTGGCCAGCAAATCAGGACCCGATAATGACTCATTTTACAATACCACTGAAAATCCTTATCTGATTGAGCACATCAAAGGTGTGTGGAAGAATACCGGAAAGACCCCTAATTTTATTTTTCTGGATCGCTATGAGAACTGGATCCTTCAGATTCTTTATCAGCTAAGAAGTTTCAGAACGATCAGGGGAACGGTTACTTTTAATACACAGATCCTTGGCTATGTAAGTTGGGAAGGTACAAATAGCCTGACCAGCGGAAAATTCTGTTTTCCGCTCGGACCCGGCGAAAGCATGACTCTGACCCCGAAGAGTCCGGGCTACAGTTTTAAACCGGAATCTGTTTCATTTGAAGAACCTTCACAAAACAAAATTCAACATTTTGTGGGCATGCCGCTTGAGGTCACAGAGGAACTGGAAGCTCACTATAATTTCGAAAACGGTGTTCATGATCAAAGCATGAATAACTTTCATGGAAGGGATGCCGGAGTTGAGTACCGGAAAGATTCCATCCGCGGCATGATAGGCTGGTTTAATGGGAAAAGCCACGTGGTCCTTCCCAAAGCCGAGGATTTGAAGCTGAGGGATCACGATTTCACCGTTTCGGCCTGGATTAAGATTGACCGGTACGAAAAAGGAAAGAATGATTACGCCATCCTGGGCACGACAGGGGGGTCTTATCAGCAAAGCATTCACCTGGTTATTCGTCAGGGAAGGCCTTATTTTGGCTTTTACTCCAACGATCTGCAGGGAAAATCCCGGATTGAAGCCGGACGATGGTATCATTTGGTTTGGCGCTACAGTAAATTAAACGGGGAACAGGCGATATATGTCGACGGCAAGCTCGACAGCCGTTCGATGGGACATCCTTCATACAAAGGCAAGGATGACATTTTCATGGGACTGGCCGAATATAATTCAGCATCCAACATGCTTGGCGCTATCGACGACCTGACCATTTGGTCCCGAACACTGGGCGAGGAGGAGATATGGAGCCTCAGTAAGGATTTGGTTGATCTGACTCCGCACAAGACCATTTTCAGCCGTTATCCTTTATTGTCAAAGATCGGAATCATCTTTCTTGCCCTGGCGTTACTGTTCTTATTATACAGGAAGTTACCCTTCCGGTCATACCGGAAACACCTGCTGAGTTCTGAGAAAATAAAAGAATTACAGGACCCTGACTTCGGCCCCTATCCCGAAAAGAACTTTATCCAGTTATTTGGTGATTTTAAGGCAGTAGACAAGGATGGGATGGATATTACCGGGCAGTTTACGCCTAAAATCAAACAATTGTTCTTATTGATCCTGGTCTCTTCCATGCAGAATAAAAAGGGGATCTCAACAAAGGAACTGTCGGATACCTTGTGGCCCGATTTGAACTATCAAAATGCCAAGAACAGCCGGGGGGTTACAATCCGTAAACTGAGGCTCATTCTGGAGTCGATGGATCAGGTAGACGTACTCTTCCATATCGATTGCTGGACGATGCGGTTCTCCGGAAGTGTTTATTGTGATTACGTGGAATGCTTAAAGTTACTCAACGAAAGTCATGATCATCAGAATGACTTTTATGCCGATTTTTACAAGGTCATTAGCGCCGGCAAGGTCTTTAAAGGCGAATCGCACGACTGGCTCGATGCATTTGCCGGAAATGTGGGCAACAGTATCATTGATATTCTGATGAATTTTATCAGTAAGCTGGATATGGAAAGAGATCATGAACTGATCCTGAAATTGGCCGATCGCATCCTGTTAACAGATCCGGTGAACGACCAGGCCCTGTCTTTTAAATTAAAAGCCCTGGTTTTACAGAACAACATGAATACGGCCCGTTTTACCTACGATCAGTTTGCAGCACTTTACCAGGAACTGTACAATGAACCGCTTTCGATGTCATTCCATGATTTCCTTAAATCCTAAAATTTTTTCAACCGAGGGTTAATTTTTTTATCTTACTTATTTACAGTTTTTTACAATTTGATAAATTATCAAAAAGCGGCTAAATTAATCTATAGTTAATCCAGCTTTAATCTTTCTCTAAGTCTGCTTTAACAATGAACTAACTGTACCTGATTAGCTTTGCTGCCCTAAACGTTACCAATAAAATTGTTGTGAAGCGGATCAGACTGAAATTCAAAAATCCTTTTAAGGGCAGCCGGGCCTGGTTTTGGTTTATTCTGGCGGGTGTGTTGGCATGCATTTTTGTCGCCACGGCAGGAAATGAGCTTATGGAATATACCGCAACGGATGAATACTGTATGTCGTGTCATATTCATCCCCATGCTGATCAAAGCTGGAAATTATCGACGCATTATGATAACAGCTCGGGTGTTATTACTCATTGCGTGGAATGTCATTTGCCTCCCAAAGGTCACGGTCATCTGGCAGCCAAAGCTTATCACGGCTTTAAGGATGTGTACGGGATGCTTTTTAAGGATAGCGCTGCTATTAATTGGGAGGAAAAACGGAAGTTTGAGCAGGCGCAGCATTTTGTCTATCAGGAATCATGTTTAAAGTGTCACGGGAACTTGTTCCCTTCAACATTGTCGCCCGAAGGTGATGATGCACATTTGTATTTCCTGACCAGTAAAGAAGAACTGAGTTGCATCAAATGTCATTTGCATGTCGGTCATTTTGACCCCAATGCAAAGCACGAGCATAATCTTAGTTTCGGAGATTCGACGGTCACCGGGGAGATTTACAAAGAGGCTACGCCGGTGACAGCGTTTAAAGATTTTAAAGAACAGGTCCCCGGTACCGATGTATCGTTTGATATGGTTGCTATCCCCGGGGGTTCTTTTGAAATGGGGAGTCCGGGTGACGAACCATTGCGTGACGCGGACGAAGGACCGGTACGTCAGGTTAAAGTCAGCCCCTTCTTTATGGCAAAAACCGAAGTCAGTTGGGATGAATACCTGGCGTTCTTTCAGGCAACCTCATCGCAGGGACGGAAGGAATCCATGGAAGAGAATGACCTGGATGGCATATCCGGTCCTACGCCGCCATGGGGAGCGCCCGATCAGGGTTGGGGAAAAGGCAAGCGTCCGGCCATGACGATGACCTGGCATGCAGCCAATGTGTATTGCAAATGGTTGTCCCGGGTAACGGGGAAGAAGTACCGTTTGCCGACTGAAGCGGAGTGGGAATATGCCTGCCGGGCCGGAACGAAAACCCCGTATCCTTTTGAAGGAAGTCCGCGGGATTATAGCTCAAAGGGTTTTATCCGGAAGATCTTTTCGCCGGACACAGCAATCATCAACACTTACGTCATCTATGACCTGAATAGCGAGGGCAGGACGCGGGAGCCGGGAGACGTAAAGGCAAATCCCTTTGGATTGAAAAATATGGCTGGGAATGTAGCAGAATTTTGCAGCGACAATTACAATCCCAATACGTACGAATCATATAAGGAAGCGATAACCGTTGATCCGCAGGGCCCCAAAAAGGGACGTGAGTATGTGGTCAGGGGCGGATCGTTTAAGAGTGACGCCAAGGATGTAAGAAGTGCCGCGCGTGACTTTACCCGGACAAAAGAATGGCTGATGACCGATCCGCAGATGCCAAAATCGATCTGGTGGTATTCGGATGTCCTTGATGTGGGGTTCCGGGTTGTTTGTGAAGCAGATCAGATAATAACACGATAACAGGTAAAAATGACAGAACAAGCTAAAAATATTAACAGGCGGCATTTTCTTGGTGCTGCTACGCTGGCAGGAATTGGTGTTATGGGCGTGAACGCCGTATTGTCGTCATGCAAAATAAAAAATTCACGGAAGGTCTCGGGAATTCCGCCTATCTTGCCTGCTGCCCCGGACGGCAGGCCGCTAAAAGCCGGATTGGTGGGCGTGGGTAACCGTGGAACCGGAGCCGCTATTAATTTTATAAGCTCGGGTCCCGGGCTCAATGTAATTGCGCTCGCCGATGTCTTTCAGGATAAGATCGATACCTGCCGGGAACGGTTTGAGAAATATAACCTTCCGATCCCTGAGGAGAATTGTTTTGTTGGTTTTGACGCCTATAAAAGGCTGATGGCGCTCAAAGACATTGACGTTGTCATTTTGGCGACGCCGCCCAAATTCAGACCCGAGCATTTTAAAGAAGCGATCCTTCAAAAGAAGCATGTCTTTATGGAAAAGCCGGTTGCGGTTGATTCTGTGGGGATCCGTTCGGTCATTGCAACGGCTAAAAAGGCGCAGGCAATCGGGCTGAATGTGGTCACCGGTACACAGCGACGGCATCAGGAAGATTATATCGAAACGTACAAACAGGTCGCCAATGGGGCTATCGGACAGATCACGGGGGCGAAGGCATACTGGAATCAGAATCATGTCTGGTTCCGTACCCGGGAGGAAGGCTGGGACGATATGACTTACCTGGTCAGGAACTGGAATAATTTCTGTTGGCTGTGCGGCGATCATATTCTGGATACGCATATTCATAATATTGATGTGATTAACTGGTTCCTGGGCAAACATCCGGAGAGCGCCATCGGTTATGGTGGCCGGGCCCGCCGGATTACCGGTGATCAGTATGATTTTTTCAGTATTGATTTTGATTACGGGAATGGTGTCAGTTCACACAGCATGTGCCGCCAGATTGACAATTGTGCCAATGGCACCGGCGAACTGATAATGGGAACGGAAGGTTATACCAATTGTCAGAATACAATCTGGAATTTGGATGGTACGGAAAAATGGAAGTTTGAATATCCCAAAGACAAGAACGGGCAACCGATGAATCAGGTGAAGATTCCTCCTTATGTTCAGGAACATATGCATCTGGTTCATGCGATTCGTACAGGAGCGTATGTGAATCAGGCCGAAGAGACTGCTGCCTCGAACCTGACGGCCATTATGGGTCGTACAGCAGCCTATACCGGCAAAAAAATTACCTGGGATGAAATATTCAAATCAGATATGGAGCTTGGGCCAAAGACAATCGAGTTTGGACCGGTCGACATGGAGTTCCCGGTACCGGTTCCCGGAACGCAACATAATGGATGAGATTAGTCGTAAGTAATTAGTCGTAAGTAATTAGTCGTAAGTAATTAGCCGTAAGTCGCCAGTCGTAAGTCGTAAGTAAAAAAAGAGAATAGAGAGGAAAAAGGTCAGGATGTTGGAAAGTTAGGTACGAAGACGATAACTTTGAACTTTTGAACGTCAAACTTTGAACTTGATACAAATGGAAATCTCGTTGGTTATACCCGTTTATAATGAAGATGCCCTGATCGATGAGTTGATCACAAGGAGCTATGATGCGCTCAGCCGGTTCAGTCAGCATTTCGAGATCATTGTCGTGGATGACGGCAGTACCGACGGCAGTCTTCAAAAGCTAATCGGACACCAGCAGAAAAACAGAACCCTGAAAGTCATTTCTCTTTCCAGGAACTTTGGTCATCCTGCCGCATTTACTGCAGGACTTGAATACGCCGGCGGAGATTATATCGCGATGATGGATGGCGACCTGCAGGACCCACCTGAAATGCTGGAATCGATGTACAGGGAACTGGAGAACGGCCGGTACGATGTGGTCAGCGGCAAGCGTATCGCACGTAAAGGCAATAAAACGCGAAACTGGATCACGTCCCTGTTTCATATCCTGTTCAAAAAGGTGGCGAATCTGGATGATCTGGAGAATGCAGGCAATTTTTGCATGATGAACCGGCAGGCTTTGGCGGCTTTGCTTTCCATGACCGAGCGGAATCGCTACCTGCCCGGATTGAGAAGCTTTATCGGTTTCAAACAAGGATTTACCGAATATGTCAGGGAAGACCGGTTGAAGGGAGATCCAAAAATGAGCCATACCAAATTAATCTACCTGGCCGCAGATGCGATCTTTTCATTTTCCAGGTTGCCAATCCGGATTTGCCTGATCATGGGTCTGACCGGAACGTTGATTTTCATGGCGGCAGGGATATATGTCCTTGCAGCAAAAATATTTGGTTTTGCCATTATGGGCTGGTCGTCGACCGTACTGAGCATTTATTTTCTCGGTTCGATTCAACTGATTTTTTTAGGTGTGGTGGGCGAGTATGTTTACCGCATTTACAAAGAATCGCAAAAACGGCCGCTTTATTTTATTAAGAAGATATACCTGACTGAGGACGAGGAAGAATGACGGAAAAGCGCCTGCAAATACTATTCTTTAGCCTTGCCTTTGTTATGCTGGCGGGTCTGCTGTTGATCAGCCGGGATGCTGGAATTTCGGGAGATGAAGAAGTACATTACCGGCATTCCGAAGATGTGTACGACTATTACGCGTCATTGGGAAAGGATCAGGATGCATTGAGCACTCCGAAGACCCACCTGCAATATTACGGGCAAACGCCCGATAATATTGCTGCCATCCTCATCCATTGGCTGGGTATAAATGACGTCTATGGTTTCCGTCATCTTTTCAGCAGCTTCACCGGATGGCTGGCGATATTCATGACGGCCTGGTTTGCCCGCTGGCTCAAAGGCTATGGCGCTGCTGTTATCGTGTTGTTGCTTTTTGCTGTTTCACCTCGCTTCCTGGGACATTTACAAAATAATTTAAAAGATATTCCTTTTGCCCTGGCCTATATTGCCGGCGTGTATTATATACTGAGATTAACCTATTCCAAGTTCAAGTCACAAACATCGCTCGTTTTACTGTTAGTAGTGAGTATTGCTTTTTCCGTCAGTATCAGGGCAGGAGGAATTTTACTTGTCTTTTATCTGCTGTTTGCAGGTTTCCTATATTATTTTCTTGATTACCTCAAAAAGAAAAAAACCAGTCCGGATCAGCTGCTGAGGACGGCGTTTTTACTGCTGATCATTTCCACCGCGGGTTATTTGGCAGGACTTTTGCTTTGGCCCTACGCGTTGCAGAATCCAATTATGAATCCCTGGAAATCATACCAGGTCATGACCCATTTTCCCACAACCATTCAACAAATCTTTGATGGGAAATTTATATGGTCCGACTTTCATCCCTGGTATTATTTGCCGAAGTATATGCTGATAACGATCCCATTGGTCGTTTTCGTTGGATTACTCCTGTTCCTGGTGTTTTCGAAGCGGATTATTGAATCCAGGCACCGGTTAACCTATGGATTTTTGATTTTTTCTGTCGTTTTTCCCATTTTGTTTGTCATTCTGAAAGGGGCAAACCTTTATGGGGGCTGGCGACATTTTATCTTTCTTTATCCGGGGATTGTTCTGTTGTCTGCTATCGGGCTGAACGAATTTTTTGCCCGTTATACGCGGAGGGCAGTCAGAGGAGCTTTCTTTTTGGCTTTCGCTTTTCTCATTTTTCATCCGCTCAGGTTTATGGCTTCTTCACATCCGTATTACTATCTGTATTATAACCAGCTCACGGGCGGGTTGAAAGGGGCTTACGGGAATTATGAAACTGATTATTATTACCACACGATGCGATCAGGAGCGGAATGGCTGCGACAGTATCTGGAAGAAAACGAAGTGAAAGGTAAAGTGGTGGTTGGCAGTAACTTTTCAGTCAACTGGTACCTGCGGGATTTGAATAATGTCGGGTTCCGGTATTTTACATGGCAGCAGCGCAATGATGTGGACTGGGATTATGCGATCATCGGTAACAGTTATATCCGACCTGAACAGTTGAGACGGAACCATTTTCCGCCGGAGGGAACAATTCATACCGTTTTAGTCGATGGAGTTCCCATGTGTGCGGTTGTGGCCCGCAGGTCCAAACTGGCCTTAGAAGGCTCCCGTGCATTTGAAAATGATGATTATGCCCAGTCGGCTAAACTTTACAAGGCTGCTCTGAATTTTTATAAAAATGACGAACACATCTGGTTTAAACTGGCGAAAAGTTTAAGTTTGCTGGGGCGAAACCAGGATGCCCTGGATGCCGTACACCATGCACTGGCAATCAATGAGATGTATGAACCGGCATTAAAACTGGCTGGTCAGCTTAAAATGGAACAGGGTGATCTTCAGGCTGCACGGCTGGATTTTGAAAAACTAATTCAGGCAAACCAAAAATATTTCAGCGCTTATGTGGAGCTGGCAAAAATTTTGACAAAAGAAGCTCAACCCGACGAAGCAAGGGAAATCTTAAGGGCCTGTTTGAGGATCAACTCCCGTTATAAGCCGGCTATTGTTGCGTTGGGTGATACTTTCAGGGAGTCAGATCCTGAAATTGCATCAAAATATTATGAATTGGCAAATTCGTTAACAAAGTTGGATTGAATTTTAATTTTAAATTGATAAGAATGAAGAAAATCATGTTGATTCTGGCAATGCTGGGATTTCTGGCATTCGGAAATGTTGAACCTGTTACTGCGCAGGATGAAGACCCTCTGGAAATGGAAAAGGATACGCTTTCAATTGATGAAATGGATCCGGTGTTTTACGAGGGACAAGAGGAACCAGCCGACAATACGACAACCATTGCAATTATTGTCATTGTAGTTCTGGTTGTTGGCGGGGGAGCGTATTATTTTATAAAAAGGAAGAAAAAGTAGTCCGTCCTTTTAAAAGAAGCCCGACAGTCCTGGGCTTCTTTTAAATAAAAAACCGGAGAATAAACAGGACGAATAGTCCATACATAATTCCAGAAACCTGGCAGAACCGGCCTGTCAGCACTTTTAGCAGAACGTACGAGAGCATGCCGAACACAATTCCGTCAGCAATGCTGTATGTTAAAGGCATCATGATCATGCACAGGAATGAGGGGATCAATTCGGTGTAATCGCTCAGGTCGATTTCTTTTACCGGCGACATCATCATGGCGCCCCACCAGGATCAGGGCAGGTGCCGTAGCAGCTCCCGGGATCATCAAAAATAGCGGCGACAGAAACAGGGCGAGAAAAAACAAGACGGAAACCGTGACCGCAGTCAGACCTGTTCTTCCGCCTTCTGCAACACCTGCCGCGCTTTCAACGTAAGTTGTTACCGTTGGGGTTCCGAGCATAGCTCCGGCTGCTGTACCCACGGCATCGGCAAACAGCGCCTGGGTTACCCGTGGAATATTTCCTTTTTTATCCAGCATGTTCGCTTTCGAAGCAACTCCGATCAATGTTCCTACGGTATTGAATAAATCGACAAACAGGAAGGTAAAAACAACGATCAGCATGTCGGAGGTGAAGATGTGGTTCCATTCAAATTTCATGAAAACCGGGCTTAGCGAAGGTGGGGTCCAGTCAAATGAGGACGGAAGCTCGGTGACATGAAACGGGATGCCCAGTAAGGTAGCGAACAGGATACCGATCAACAATGCTCCTTTTACCCGGGAAGCCAGAAATGTGCCTGTAGCAACCAGGGAAATCAGCGTGACCAGCATACCGGTATCGGATGTGACATTTCCCAGTGAAACAAATGTTTGTTCATTGGAAACAATCACACCGGCGCTTTTCAGACCGATAAAAGCGATGAATAATCCGATACCTACCGAAAATAGCGTGCTTCAGATTTTCAGGGATGGAGTCAATCCTTCATCCATTATTTTTTATGCATTTAAAACGTCCATTTTACAGCCAGGGTGGGGTTTACCATGAAACCCTCATGCCCGGAAAAATTAGAACTGACCTCAATCTCAGAACCAAACGAGAAATGCTCGCCGGCATTATACCAGATCTGTGGTTCTGATAAAAATGTGTAATCAGTTTCGGCGCCATTCATCATCACGTTATCCTCTCTCCAAAAATCGGCAAAACCTGTAAATGTAAACTTGCGCTTAAAAAAATGCGCGGTCCAGACACCTGTCAACTGGAAGGAAGCATCATTCTTATCCTGAATATTCTTATAGTTCGCCTGGAATGTGAATACACGGGTAAAATCACGATTGTTCCAGGTGTATTGCAAGCCCGCCATATAGGCATTGTTAATGGCAAACGAGCTGCCATTTCCCAGCCGGTAAAAACCGCCATTATACTCAATCCGGGGTTCCAGTGCTGATTCGCTGATCTTAAAACTCCGGGCTATTTCGAAATAGGCAAGTGAAATCCCTTCTGCATCATTACTGCCATAATCCAGATCGATAAAGAAGAACGTACTCCCCAGCTTGTCAGGACGAAACATTTCAACGGTAGTCGTTAAATAACCGCGGCCTTCACCCATGTCATAATGAGCCTGAATGTTCTGTGCATATCCTTCCAGTGCGAGTGCCAATGTAATCAGAACGAATAAGAATTTCCTCATGGTTTATTGAAAACGGGTTTTGTCAAATTTTTGGCCAAAAATAATAAAAAACACAAGTCTTTTAATATTCTTTTTTATCCGGAATGATTCTCTGCAATCCGTTGACAGATAAAAAACATGTTCCGCTGTTTTTTGTTTTAAAAAGATGGAATCGTACACATCAAAGAGAAGAATCGCTTAACTTTGCGCTATAACTCCCGTAACTAACGTTAACCAGATGAATAAAGAAACCAAATCCTCCGGCTTTACAGGATTGTATCAGCAGTCGTTTGTGCAGAACAGGAATCTGAAAGTATTTACAGATTACGAAGGAGACACATACACTTACGGAGAAGCAGCCGGAATGATTAGTCAGATCCAGCAGTTTTTCGTGCAAGGCGGGGTTGTGCCGGGCGACAAAGTTGCCTTGCTCGGGAGGAATTCCTCCAACTGGGGCATCGCTTTTTTGGCAATAGTCACATATGGTGCTGTTGCCGTTCCTGTGCTGCCTGATTTTAATCCGGTAGATATTCATCACATTATCACGCATTCGGGATCGCGTTTCCTTTTTGCGGGCGATTCTTTCTTCGAGAAACTGAATAAAGAGGATTTGGATGGATTGGATGGCGCCATCAGTCTGGGCACATTTACACCGTTTTTCCTGAAGACAGACGATCTGGCAAGTGCATGGGTGAATGCAACCCGGGAGGCAAAGAATTTTTCTGCTGAATCATTTCGTTTAAACGAAATATCCCTGGATCATATGTGTGTCATTTCTTACACTTCCGGCACTTCCGGTTTTACAAAAGGAGTGATGCTCACGGCCGGAAACCTGTTTTCCAATCTGGTCTATGCCCGTGAACATATGCCTTTGAAAGCCGGCGACCGGATCGTATCATTTTTACCGATGGCTCATGTCTTTGGATTACTGTTCGAGTTTTTATTTCCTGTGACCCTGGGCTGCCATATTACATTTCTCACCAAGGCGCCAACTCCGCCGGTAATTGTAAAAGCATTTAAGGAGGTAAAGCCGCGACTGATCTTATCGGTTCCGTTGGTCATCGAAAAAATTTATAAAAAACAGATCCTGCCAAAGCTTCAAACACCTCTCATGCGTATCTTATTGCGGACTCCCGGAATTTCAATGATCATCAGAAAAAAAGTCAGGCAAAAGCTTGTAGAAACCTTTGGGGGCCAATTTTTTGAAATTGTCATTGGCGGAGCTGCGCTCAACAGTGAGGTGGAATCGTTCTTTAGAAAAATGAATTTTCCTTTTACGATCGGCTACGGAATGACCGAATGCGCTCCTTTGATCTCCTATGATGCATGGAACACAACAAGACCTTTTTCGGCCGGGAGGCTGGTTGACCGCATGGAAGTCCGGATCGATTCGTCTGATCCGTATCATCAGGTCGGAGAGATCCTGGTGAAGGGAGATCATGTCATGCTGGGGTACTATAAAAATGAAGAAGCGACCCGTCATGCAATCGACGGGGAGGGATGGCTGCATACCGGTGATCTGGGAGTGATTGACAGCGATAACTACATCTATATCAAAGGGCGTTGCAAGAATATGCTGCTCGGTCCATCCGGGCAAAACATTTATCCGGAGGCAATTGAGATCAAGCTTTCGAATCAGCCTTTTGTTTCAGAGTGTGTGGTGGTTGACCGTAAAGGGAAACTGGTAGCACTGATTTTTCCTGACGGGGAAAGTATGCAGCAGCATCAGATCGGTACGGAACAGTTGGATTCGATCATGGAGACTAACCGGCAGGCTGTCAACAGAGACTTGCCCAAGTACAGCCAGATCAGCAGAATTGAACTGGTCTCCCAGGAATTTGAGAAAACACCCAAAAGGAATATCCGACGATACAAATACATGTAGAAGCGAGTAGCGGGTATTCCTGAATACGCTATTTTTGCTGTTATGGAAACCATACCCCATCACGATTGTTTGGAAATTGGCTATCTGCAGAAGCCGCACGGCGTAAAAGGCGAAGTCGTTTTGCAGTTTCATCCTGAGTTTGGCGCCAGCCTTGAAGAGGAACCTGTGCTGTTTCTTGAGATCGATCGTTTACTGGTCCCTTATTTCCCGGATCCGGAGGGAATCCGCTTTCGTAACGATGAAACTGCTTTGCTAAAGTTTCGCTGGACGGAAAATGAAATGCAGGCAAAAGAAATTTGCGGATACGCGGTTTATATAAAAAAAGATGATTTTATCGTTGAAGAAGATACGGTTCTTCAGAACGACCTGGTTGGTTTCAGACTGGTCGATACGAAAATGGGATTTATCGGTCTGATCGAAACGGTCGAGGACTATGGCGGCAATCTTGTGATCCAGCTTACCTACCGGGGGAAGGAAGTCTTAATTCCTTTCAGTGAAGATTTTTTGATTCGCTTCGATGAGGATAAAAGGGAGATGGAGATGCAGTGTCCCGAAGGAATTTTTGATTTAAACTAGAATTTTCATGCAACAATTCTTAAAAAAGAACGTCCTTATCATATTCAGAACTAATTTTAGAAACAGAAAACAAACATGAAGACTAAATTAACAGTTATTTTGACACTGATTGCAGTTGTTTTTTGCTTTCAGGGTGTTCGGGCGGCAGACGAAAACCGCGAAGTTGCTGCATTCTCTGAAATTTCACTTCGCGTACCTGCCACACTCTATGTAAAACAGGGTGAAACCCAGTCGGTCGAAATCGTGGCAAAAGAGTCGGCACTGGAAGAAATCATCACGGAAGTAAAGGATCGTGAATTGATTATTCGCTTTCCGGGAAAGAACTATCTCTGGAAGGACTTTACTCCCGGAAAGATTGAGATTTTCATCACAGTTCCGGAGGTCAACGCATTGTCTGTTGCCGGTTCTGGCGATATCAGGAATGATGGTGAGATTAATTCAAGGATCATTGAACTGGAAATCAGCGGCAGTGGCCGGATGTTCCTGAAAGACCTGAAAGCAGAACGAGTGAAGACCAGTATCTCAGGAAGCGGGGATATGGAATTAGCCGGAACCGGGAAATCAGTTGATTTGAGCGTACTCATTTCAGGTTCAGGTAATTTCAAGGGACTGGATTTTCCGGCGGAGGATGTGAATGTCAAGATCGCCGGCTCGGGTGACGCCTTCGTTCATGCGGTGAATTCCCTGAAAGTACGGGCGGCAGGCTCAGGTGATGTGAAATACAAAGGCAATCCTTCGATCGATCAGTCGATCGTGGGTTCAGGTAAGGTATCGGAATACACAAAATAAGAGGTTTTATTTTCTGAGGATTTCAACTTGTCCGCCAACTCCCAGCTTAATAATGCTTGAGGGGGAGGCGGGCATTGAGTCGTCCTGGCGGTAATTAACGACGTAATCTGCGGACGCTTTTATTTCTTCACTAATGTCTGCGAAGGTTGCTGGTGAAGGTTCTCCGCTTCTGTTTGCCGAAGTTGAAACAACAGGCTTTCTGAACCGCTGGATCAACTGACGTGTAAACGTCTCGCTGGTGATCCTGATCCCAATCGTGCCGTCCGCTGCAATCAGGTTCTTTGCCAGATTCCGGGCGCCCGGGTAAATAATAGTCATGGGCTTGTCTGCGACTTCAATCAGGTCGTACGCAATTGCCGGTACTTCTTCCACATACCGTTCAAGGAGATTCACATTTTCCATCAGCACCAGCATGCTCTTTGAATCGCTGCGTTTCTTAATGGCATAGATCTTTGCTGCCGCTTCTTCATTGGTCGCGTCACAGCCCAGTCCCCAGATGGTATCGGTCGGATATAAAATGATACCTCCGTTTCGTAAAACCTCCAATGCTTTTTTTAAATCCTCTTCCATGATGATACTTCATTAACCAGAACACAAAGACGCCAGGACACAAGATTTTACTCGAATTCAGGGAGCGCTTCATAGTTGAGCGTGGCAAAGTAATCATCAAGCGTCTCTGCGCGACGGATCTCGACAACCTCGCCATTTTCACGCAGAAGCAGTTCTGCTGAGCGGAGCTTGCCGTTATAATTGAATCCCATGGAATGACCATGAGCTCCGGTATCATGGATAACAAGGGTATCTCCCGGTGTCAGTTCCGGTAAAAGCCTGTTAATGGCAAACTTGTCATTATTTTCACACAGGGAGCCGGTTACGTCATAAAGGAACGTGTGAGGACGGTCTTCCTTCCCTAACACTGAGATATGATGATATGCTCCGTACAGCGCCGGCCGCATCAGGTTAGCCATACTGGAGTCAAGGCCGGCATATTTTTTATAGGTTTCCTTGATGTGAAGGACCTTTGTGATCAGGAATCCAAAAGGTCCGGTAATTGCCCGTCCCGATTCAAAGAAAATTTTAAGGGGAGCTAATCCGTTGGCTACGATCAGTTGCTCGTATAGTTCTTTAATCCCATTACTGACCCGCATCAGATCAACAGGTTTATGCTCACTTTTATATGGAATCCCGATTCCTCCGCCCAGGTTCGCGAATTCAAAGTGAATGCCTGTCTCTTTCGATATTTCAAGGATCAGTTCAAATACAATTCCGGCTGTTTCGACAAAATAATCAGCATCCAGTTCGTTCGATGCAACCATGGTATGAATACCAAAACGCTTTACACCTTTTTCCTTCAGGACCTGATAACCCTCAAAAAGCTGTTCTCTGGTAAAACCATATTTCGATTCCTCGGGATTGCCGATAATGATATTGCCTTCTTTCAGTGCTCCCGGATTATACCGTAAACAGATCAACTCCGGCAAACCGGCATGTTTTTCAAGATATTCGATGTGTTTAACATCATCCAGGTTAATAACGGCCCCAAGCTCCATGGCTTTCTTAAACTCTGCTGCCGGTGTGTCGTTGGAAGTGAACATGATCTCTTCTCCACGCATGCCCACCCGCTCCGCGAGTACCAGTTCCGCCATCGAGCTGCAGTCGATCCCCAGACCTTCTTTCCTCAACAGTTTCATCAAAAAAGGATTCGGTGCGGATTTAATGGCATAATACTCTTTAAATCCCTCGTTCCATGAAAAAGCGCCGTTAAACCTGCGGGCATATTCAATCATCCCTTTTTCGTCATAAATATGAAAAGGCGTAGGGTATGTTTTTATGATCTGTTCAATCTGTTCTTTCGTAAAAGGCAATTTCTTTCCAATCATGTTTGTTTGTTTTGAGGAGGAGCAAAGATAAAAATAAATAATGGCCTCTTCCTTTTGATTTAACGTTTTCAAGCCTCAATTAACAGAGATTTGATATTTTTTGTTCTCCCATTGAATCATTCTCCGGGCTGCAGCGGGCATCCGTTTTGTTCCCGTAGCAATCCCGGAGCAGGGTTGCCGGCTGCAGGGAAATGAATCAACGGTTCAGCTCATCCAAAAGCTCAGGGCTGAAATGACCGGTAGCGATTTCACGCACTTCTCCGGTCATCTGGATCTGCCAGTCTGCGTCAATTTCGAGTTGTAATTCACCGCCCGGCATTTTTATCGTTAACTTGCGGTTTGTCAGGCCCTTTTTGACCATGACCGCAGCCACGGCGCTCGACGAACTTCCCGACGCCAGTGTGTATCCGGCGCCGCGTTCCCAGATCAGAATTTCAACGATATCAGGAGAAACAACTTTTGCGAACTGGACATTGATCCGGTTGGGGAATTTAGCGTGATTCTCAATCTGTGATCCGTATTGCTTAATTTCTTCCACCAAAAGCTCATTCTTCAAAATGACACAATGTGGATTGCCGACCGAAACACAATTGATCAGGTAGCTTTTCCCATTCAACTTTAGTTCTTCATCCAGACATTCGCTTTGTTCGCTTTTTACAGGCACTTTAGCAGCTTCGAAAACGGGTTTTCCCATATCGATCCTGATGGTGCGTGCTTTTCCGTTTTCCTTTTCAATGACTTCGGCCCGCACAACGCCTCCCAGGGTATCGATCGAGAATGAATCGGATTGGGTATATCCATGATCAAACAGGTATTTTGCAAAGATGCGGAGGCCATTCCCACTTTTTTCTGCTTCTGAGCCATCCGGATTAAGAATTCGCAGACCAAAATCGGCCTTGCCGGAGTCGACCAGAGCCAGGATGCCGTCAGAACCTAGTCCGTAGTGGACATCACAAACGGTCCTGATATTTTTTTCGGACAGGTCAAACCGGATATCGTGACTGTTAACAACCAGGTAATCATTGCCCAGCCCATGTGATTTTACAAAAAAGTTCCTCATACTGAATGATTGAAGGGTTGATGGATTGAATGATTGAATTATTTGGTAAAGGTATGAAATTTCACAGGTGTGAATATTGGCTGTGGTTATTTCACTCCCGGAGCGCTTCAAGGTAGTCGCCGCAATACTTAACCCGTCCTTCATCAAGCACGATTACTTTCGATACACATGAGGGGATCTCCTTTGGCAGATGGGTGACATAGATCAACGTCGTGTTTAGCCGGGCGCAGATACTGTTCATCAGGCGAATAAAGGAACGAGACTGGTATTGGTCAAGTCCCTGACAAGGCTCATCCAGTATTAACAGATCAGGGGTTTTCACCATAGCCCTGCCGAGCAGCAATGAGCGCTGCTGCCCAAATGAGGCCTGCTCATAGCGGTGGTCTTTCAGGTGGTCCAGGTTCAGGATTGAAAGCCATGTTTCCGCGATCTCCTGTTGCAGGTCTGTCGGGGCGGAGGCGAACCCGGTTTCATCCCTGAACCCGGACAGGATCACTTCCATGCATGTCAGGGAATTGGACGTTGCTGATTGTTTTGGCCTTAATCCGGGGATGGTATTGTAAATACCGGCACCACGGAGGAAATAGAGATGTAGTTCGGGTGAAACAAAGCCAATCCTTTTTTTGATCTCCCAGATACTTTCACCGCTTCCCCGTTTTCGGTCAAATAATACCAGATCATTGGCATAACCCTGTGGATTATCGGCCGTGATCAGACTGAGAAGCGTCGTTTTACCCGCACCATTTGGACCCAACAGGGCCCATTGCTCGCCGTGTTTTACATGCCAGTTTATATTTTTTAAAATTTCTTTGCCGCCTATTGTCACGTTTACCCGGTTCATGCGAACAAGATCTGTGAATTTTTCTTTCGTTTGCGGCAATACGTGAAAAAGCAGATCTTGCGTTGTTTTATCTTCCTCTTCATTCTCTTCATTTCCACTTTCAGACAGCAGATATCGTTCGGTGTCGGTATATTGTTTTATCCTTCCCTGATGAAGTTCCAGTACCTGATGAACTCCCGACGGAACGTGTTTCGGGTCGCAGATGATCACCAACGAAAGACCAGTATTCATTTGCCTTTCGAGCAACATAGCCAGATTGAGGCGGGCGGCGGTATCGAGTCCCGGGAAAGGCTGGTCCAGGATCAGTAAATCCGGTTTTTGCATGAACGCCGCTGCCAGTTGCGTCCGTTTTCGTTCACCGTTGCTTAGCTGAAGCAGTTTGTTTTCCGTTAGATGACTGATCTGCATCTGTTCCAGAACGGCCATTAAAGTTTTTTTATCTGAAGAAAACCCTGTTCTTTGGTCAATTCCGCGCAAATAGTCCATCACGGTGGGGGTGCTTTCCATCCCCTGATTTTCATAACGCTGTCCGTAGTATGTGCTCCTCCTTCCGGAGAGGGACATAAACTGATCCTGTTGATGGACCATAACCCGGTTTAATCCGGGAGAGACAGACACAGTCCCTTTTGAAGGCAAATTGATGCCGGCCAGGATTCTGGCGAGACTTGTTTTCCCGCTCCCGGAAATCCCTGTAACAGCAAGTGATTCCCCCTTTTTTAGAGTCAGACAGATATCTTTTAGAATACAGGAAAGGCCATTACTGAGTGAAATGTCTTTCAGCCGGATCAATTCATCCCCTCCAATTAGCATAACAGCATCTTTTTTTTACAAAGATAAGACAGATGGATCAATGTGGGGAATATTCAGGGATCTGATACGGCATAAAAAAAGCTTCCCCAAAAGGAGAAGCCTTTTTTTATCACAGATTTGTCATTATTGCAGTACGAAACTAATGGGTACGCTAAACGATACCCGGACTGTTTTTCCCTGCTGCTTGCCGGGCTTCCAGCGCGGAAGACTATTGACCACACGAATGGCTTCCTTGTCCAGTGAGGGATCAACTCCTCTTAGCACCCGGGCATCGGAAACCTGGCCGTCCTTCCCGACAACAAAACTGACATATACTTTTCCCTGTATCCCGTTTTCCTGTGCGATAACGGGGTATTTAATGGCATTGGCAATGAATTGACGCAGGGCCATTTCGCCGCCGGGGAATTCAGGCATTTCTTCAACTATGAAAAATACCTTGGATTCATCTTCGGTGTCTTCACCTCTTCCCATGCTGATTACCGGAGTAACGTCGATCATGGTTTCCTTGTCAGCTTCAGTGTCGTCAATATCAAGTTCTTCGATAATTTCAGCGTCATCAGCAACGATATTCAGCATTTCAATAACCCGCTGTGGTTTGGGCGGTTCAGGTGGACGCTCCGGCTCCTGTCTGGTAACAGGGATCAGATCGATCTCTGTATCCATAACAGCAAGCTTTCCAAGATCTGCTGCTTTTTGCACCTTGGTGTTCCATTCAAATGCGGCAAAGGTTAATCCTAATGCCACGATGATTCCAATTTCCAGAAAAAAATTATGAAACCGTTCCAGGTCTGCCCTGGGATATTTTTTAACTTCCATGATTTTTGGTTTTATAAATTGAAAGCAAACTAAAAGCAGGTGGCTTTATTTATTCGCCAATTGAGTCGCTGGTTTTAAACAGAGTCTCCCGAAAGAGATGAACACCGTTCATGAGCAATTTAAAGGTAGATTTACACGGTTTTCAACCTGAACTTATGCTAGCTATACGTTGAAACCTATCGTTAGGTTAACAAAGTATGTGCCAAATATGGATCATGGGGAAAAATATTTTTAGTTTCAATTGTTAAAAAAATGTCATTATTTCAGGATAAATTATAAATAAAAGTCCTCATTTTTTGAAAAATTAAAAGCGAAAACTTTAACTTTGCGGCTCGAACAATGGTATGCAATGGCTGTTAAAAGCTAATAGCATTACAGTTACAAAAAAGTGAATCAGGTTTCTGTATCAATTTTAAAAAGACAGAATTATGAAAGTTGCGATAGTTGGTGCGAGCGGGGCAGTTGGCCAGGAATTTTTGAAAGTACTGGCAGAGCGGGATTTTCCCTTGGATGAGCTGGTGATATTCGGATCGGCCAGGAGTGCCGGAACGGAATATGAATTCAAAGGAAAGAAGTTGGTGGTAAAAGAGTTAAAGCACAATGACGATTTTAAGGGAATTGATATTGCCCTGACATCTGCAGGCGCATCTGTTTCGAAAGAATTCGCATCAACCATTACAAAATACGGGGCGATCATGATCGATAATTCCAGCGCCTTCCGGTACGACGAAGATGTTCCGCTGGTGGTGCCTGAAGTAAATCCGGAGGATGCCCGAAACCGTCCCCGTAATATTATTGCCAACCCGAATTGTTCCACGATCCAGATGGTCGTGGCGTTGAAACCGGTAGATGACCTTTCCCGGATCACCCGGATCCATGTAGCCACTTATCAGGCAGCCAGCGGGGCAGGGGCCCAGGGTATTTCGGAACTGGAAGAACAAACCCGGCAAGTGGCTAATGGCGGAGACGTCACCGTGAAGAAATTTCAGTATCAGTTGGCCATGAACGTTATTCCTCATATTGATGTGTTTTTGGACAATGATTATACCAAGGAAGAAATGAAGATGAACTGGGAAACGAAAAAAATCATGCATACCCAGGCTGAAGTGAGTGCGACCTGTGTTCGCGTTCCTGTGGCCCGTTCTCATTCTGAAGCGATCTGGGTCGAAACTCAGGAAGAACTGGAACTGGATCAGATCAGGGACGCTTTTGAACGGTTTGAAGGTCTTACCGTAATTGATAACCCACGGAACAAGGAATATCCAATGCCGTTATTTGTTGCAGGGAAGGATGATGTCTATGTGGGACGCCTGAGAAAAGATCTGACCAATCCAAAAGGGTTTACATTCTGGTGCGTCGGCGATCAGATCAAAAAAGGAGCAGCGCTGAATGCTGTTCAGATTGCTGAATGGCTGGTGAAGAATGGCGAGCTGAAACATTAAAGGCATTCCTGAAGGGCAAATAAAAGACCATGATCAGAGCTATCGTCAGAATCGATACGTGATAATCATTTGGTTTTTAATATTATAAAACAAAAATAGCCGGCAATTCATGCCGGCTTTTTTTGAAATGGGTTGTTTTTGGGAAGAAACTTAACCTACTATTTATACCTTTTAGTGCTCATTTGTACCCCTGAAATTCAAAGAATTTTTTTAAAAGCATCATTTTTTTCACGAAACGGCATGTTTATACACATGAACTGCAGCTTTTGGAGGACGAACGAAATTTCCGGTTAAAGCCATTTATCCAGTGCGGCGTTCAGGAAGCGGTTCATCGGATATAATACCTGGCATACTTCGACGGAATGAGCTACAAAATCGCCATTTAATACCAGATGATCACTTAAAGGAGTGCTGAAGGAATAGGACTTATAGCGAAGCAAATCAATATCTTTGAAATCCTTGTCGAACCCTTTCGGAGCTGTTTTTAGTTTTTCGCCTTCGATGGAAGAATAAAATTGCTTAAATTTTTTATCATTCATAATTTCCCTGAACTCATCCGCATTATCCTGAATTTCCAATCTCAGGGCACGGAGCGCGTCGGCTTCGGGTAACCAGATCCCTCCTGCTATCAGGGAGGAGCCCGGTTGAACGTGCAGATAGTAACCTGCACGGTTCCCTTTCCTTCCTCCCGGGGAAATGTAACTACCCATGTGCGTTTTATACGGCCTTTTATCGGCGGAGAACCGCACGTCCCGGTATATCCTGAAGAGGCATTCTTTGGGATCCAACAACGGGATCCCGGGGTCGAATTTGTGGATTTCCCGGATCATGATGCCGGTGAAAAAAAGCATTTGTTCCAGACTTTCTTCATACCTTTTATGGTTGTCATTAAACCATTCACGGTTATTGTTCCGGTTCAGGTCAGTCAAAAATTTCATTAATGTTTCCATGTGCTCCTGGTTTTCTGATTAAGATCGTTATTTTCATGAACAAAAAGAAAATGAATATTAATTTTGTTGTCAACATTTAAAGCATGGAAAAGTTTGCATTGATAGTTGCCGGCGGGATCGGTTCACGGATGAATACGGACATCCCGAAACAATTTCTGGAGCTGGCCGGAAAACCCGTCCTGATGAGAACCATGGAACGTTTTGCCGCTTTTGACCCCTTGATCCGGTTCGTCATTGTTTTGCATGAAACTTATCTTGCTTACTGGAACGATCTTTGCTTTAAGCACCGCTTCTGTTTGCAATACACCGCAGTTGCCGGAGGTTCGAGCCGGTTTCAGTCTGTAAGGAACGGGCTGGCTGTGTTACCGGAAGAGGGTCTTGTTTTTATTCATGACGGCGTGCGACCCCTGGTTTCTTTGCAAACGATCCGCAATTGCTACAGGGGGGCAGTTGAAAACGGAAATGCTGTCCCGGCCATGCCTGTCACCGAATCACTCCGCAGGGTGACCGAACAGGGTTCACGCCATATTGACCGCAGCAGTTTTTTCCTGGTACAGACCCCGCAGGCTTTTCTCATTAAGCCGATCAAAAAGGCCTACCTTCAAACGGAAAGGGATAATTTTACCGATGATGCGTCAGTTCTTGAAGCCACAGGCGAAACGATTTTCCTGGTTGAGGGGAATCCTGAAAATATTAAAATTACCCGTCAGGTGGATTTTCAAATCGCAGAATGTCTTTCCCGGCAGGATTGCGGCTCCATTCCTCGATAAATTCTTGACGTTTACCGATTCCTGTGTTTCTGCAATACCGGAAACCGATAGTTTTACAGTCTCAAAGCTATTCGATTCCTTTTTTTGTTACAGAAGATAGCCCGGTACCAGATATTAGACAAAAACAGAGTTGATTATTTCAGGAAACGATTAAACAATGTTCAGAATGAAACAATTATTTTCCCTGCTATTGTTCCTCCTGATGGCAGGAACGTGCGGAGCCCAGGACATCCTTAACTTCTCGCTCGCTGAGGCAAAGGCGTATGCGTTGAAGAATTCCTATGTGGTCAGGAACGGCGGACTTGATGTGGAAGCAGCAAAGAAAAAAGTTTGGGAGACCATAGCAGGCGGATTACCTCAGGTTGAGGGTTCGGCAGCTTATAACAACTATTTGAATTTGCCAACGCAGCTAATACCTGGTGAATTCTTCGGACAACCCCAAGGAACTTATGTGGAGGTTCAATTTGGTAATAAATATGATTCCAGGTTTGGATTTACAATCGACCAGATGATTTTTGATGGTTCTTATATCGTGGGGGTCGGATCTGCTAAGATTTATCTTCAACTGGCCGATCAGAACAAGGAAAAATCGGAATTGGATATCGTGCATGCGGTGGAGGAGGCATACTATTCAGTGCTTGTGGCCGAAGAGAACCTGACTGTCATGAAGGAAAATCTGGCCAATTCCCAAAAGCTGGAGAACGATACCCGGCTGATGTACCAAAACGGTTTTGTTGAAGAACAGGATGTTGACCAGATGAAATTGTCGGTGCAGAAGGCCGAAAATGAGATCCTGAAAACAGAACGGGAGATCCGGGTGGCGAGAATGGTTCTGAAATATACCATGGGGGTTGACATGGAGACGGGAGTCGGATTAACTGATAAGCTGGAAAAGTTTGTTGAACCATTGGTTGCGGAAAAAGAAACTGCCGCCCCCGGTTTTGATTATGCTTCCCATATCGATTACCGGTTGCTTGATACACAACGTCAGGCCAATAAAAAATTGCTGTTGAATGAAAAGGCGGCGTACTTGCCAAAGATCAGTGCATTCTACGACTGGAGTAAAACGGCTTACGGGAACAGTGCCAATCTGTTTAAGGATAATGTGCCCTGGTACAAGTCATCGATGTGGGGGATCAATATTACTGTGCCCATTTTTTCTTCCGGTCAGAAGATGGCCAAAGTCAGGCAGGCTCAGTTTGAATATGAAAAGGCAGAGAATAACCAGAAGCAGTCGGTTCAGTTACTTCAAAAGGACTATCTCACAGCAGTCGCCGATATGGAAAGCTCTGTTGATCAGTTGAAGAATGATCTGGATAATAAGCAACTGGCGAAGCGGATTTATGAAAAGACGGTGATCAAATATAATAACGGGATCACGGGAAGTACTGATCTTTCGCAGACCGAAAGCCAGTATATCCAGTCCCAGTCTGCCTGGGTGAGCTCGGTCATGCAGCTTTTAACTTCAAAAATAAACCTTGATAAAGCAACCGGAAAATAATAAAAATATGAAGACAAAAACCTTAGTCGTAATGAAGACATTAAACCAGCTTTTTGCAGGGGCACTGATCGTTGTTCTGGCCGCATGTTCGGGGGCACCCGATAATACTCCGGAGGCCAAACGCAAACAGCTGGCTGCATATAAACAGCAACTTCACGATTTGGAGAACAAGATATCGGGCCTGGAAGCCGAGCTGGATTCGGCCCGTAAAATTGAATATGTAAACGTGAAGACACTGGATGTGGTACCCCGGCGTTTTGAGCATTTCTTCGAGGTTACCGGCAATGTTGAGGCTGATCAGGAAGTGAATGTGAGTCCTGAAAGTTCAGGTAAGATTATGGATATTCTGGTCCGTGAAGGTCAGCACGTTGCAAAGGGCGCAGTTTTGGCAACCCTGAACACGGACATGCTTAATCAGAGTATCGAAGAGTCCCGGATCAGCCTGGATCTGGCTACAACGACCTTTCAGAGACAAAAGAACCTGTGGGATCAGAAAATTGGATCGGAACTTCAGTTTTTACAGGCCAAATCAAATAAAGAATCACTGGAACGTCGTCTGGAAAGCTTGCAGGCACAGAAAGAGATGACCGTGATTAAATCGCCTGTTGACGGCGTGGTTGATGTAATATACCAGAAGAACGGCGAGATCGGAAATCCGCAAACGCCTTTCGCAAAAGTAGTTAATATCAAGAGGTTAAAAATATACGGGGATATCGCTGAAACCTATCTGACGAAGGTCAGAAAAGGCGATCCGGTTAACATTCAGTTCCCGGCCATTTCTAAAAGTGCGAAAGCTTCGATCACGCAGGTCGGTAATTTTATCGACCCCAATAACCGCACGTTTCGTGTCCGCATTGATCTGCCAAATCCGGATGGAACCGTCAAACCCAATATGGTGGCCGTGCTGGAACTCCGGGATTATGCTTCCGATACAGCGGTGGTTGTCCCCACCTTAGTGATCAAGCAGGACTTCAAAGGGAGTTATACCTATATCGTCAATGGTTCAGATTCGGTACAACGCGCTCAGAAAGTATACGTCAAAACGGGTGTGTCGAATAACAATATGACCGAAGTTATTGATGGGCTGAAAGCTGGGATGAAGGTGATTTCAGAAGGGTTTGACCAGGTTATTGACGGATCGGCCGTCAAAATTTAACCGGTTAGTTTTAAATTATTGAAAGAAAACAGATCGTCATGGATAAAGCAAATCATATTGATGCCAAAAATACGCACCGGAAGTTTGGGCTAACTTACATGGCTCTCAAGAATAAGACGACGGTCTTTATTTTGACAGGCCTGCTTGTATTTTTTGGTTTGTTCTCATACAACCAGATGCCGCGTGAGCTGTTCCCGGAAATTGTTGTTCCATACATTTTTATACAGACTCTTTACCCGGGAAATTCGCCTGTTGATATTGAAAATCTGATCACCCGCCCGATCGAGAATGAATTAAAGGGGTTGCAGGGAGTCAAGAAATTGTCGTCTGCTTCGTATCAGGATGCGAGTATTATCATTGTCGAATTTAATACCGATGTGCCGGTAAAAGTGGCTCTTCAGGACACCAAGGACCGGGTTGATAAGGCCCGGACAGAGCTGCCGGAGGATCTTGAAAAGGATCCATTTGTGGAGGACCTGGATTTTTCGGAATTTCCGATTCTGAACGTCAATCTTTCGGGTGATTTTAATATGCGCGACCTGAAAAATTATGCGGAGGACCTTCAGGATGAATTTGAAGGGCTGAATGAAGTGTCGGAGGCGAAGATCAGGGGTGTCGACGAGCGGGAAATCCAGATTAACGTGGATCCATACCAGCTTGAAGCCAGCGGGATGACTTTCGAAGATATCGCCATGGCCATTCGTATGGAAAACCTGACCATCGGTGCCGGCGAATTCACGGCCGATAAAATACGAAGGGTGATCCGGACCGAGGGCGATTATACCAATATGGACCAGATCCGCAATACAATTATCAAGATCAACAACGGAAAGCCGGTCTATATCCGTGACGTTGCCCAGGTGGTTGACGGATACAAGGAAAAATCGACCATTTCCAGACTGAATGACAAGCCGGTTGTGACCCTTTCCATGACAAAGAAGAGCGGGGAGAATATCCTCTCTGCAACCGATAAGGTACGGCAGGTGATTGATGAACAAATTAAAAGCGGTTATTTGCCTCCTAACCTGGAAGTAACGATCACCGACGATAATTCCTATTATATCCGCGATCAGATCGCCAACCTGGAGAACAGTATTATCATGGGGATGCTTCTGGTGATCTTCGTCCTGTTCCTGTTCCTGGGTTTCCGGAATGCACTGTTCTCCGGGATATCCATTCCGATGTCCATGTTCCTGTCGTTTGTGATCCTTCAGCAAATGGGCATCTCGCTGAACAACATGGTCCTTTTCGGTCTGATCCTGGCACTGGGTATGCTGGTCGACAACTCCATTGTTGTGGTCGAGAATGTATACCGGTTATATACCAGCGGTCATTCGCTGTTGCAGTCAACCAAGCACGGAGTGAGCGAAATTGCTGTTCCGATCATTGCCTCAACCCTCACAACACTGGCCGCATTTTTCCCGCTTATGTTCTGGGAAGGGATCATGGGCGAGTTTATGAAGATTCTTCCGCAGACGCTGATCATCGTACTTGCTTCTTCTCTTTTTGTTGCGTTGATCCTGACGCCGCCGTTTATCTCCAATTTTATGAAGATTGATGATATCGATAAAAGGGCGAATCCCAGGAAAGTGCTAAAAAACAGCTTTATTTTGGTTTTGATATCCATTCCGTTCTATTTGCTCGGAGTCTATTGGCTGGCTAATATTTTGACAGCGACAGCCTTGATTATGCTGCTTAACCTGATCGCCCTCCGCCAGATGGCCCGGTGGTTCCAGACCAAGTTTCTGGTTTGGCTGGAACATCTTTACGAAACGCAGTTACGCCAGGCGCTGACAGGTAAAATGCCATTGGTGTATTTCTTTGGAACCATCGTGTTGCTGATCTTTTCACTAGTCTTTTTTACCGTGGTTTCGCCTAAAATCGTGTTTTTCCCTGATTCTGATCCGCAGACCGTGTATGTAACGACCGAGCTGCCTTTGGGAACGGCCATTGAACGAATGGACGAGGTGACCCGTGAAGTGGAAGGAATTGTTGAGAAAACCCTGCAGCCATATAAAAGGATCATCAAATCAGTAACCACCAATGTGGGAAATGGAAAAGCCGAAATGTTTGAGCAGGCAACCAGTCCCAATAAATCATTGATCTCGATCTCTTTTGAAGAATATAAACTTCGGGAAGGGATCAGCACTTCCGATATTATGGTGGAGCTGGCGGAAGATCTCGATACGGTGATCGGCGCTAAAATTTACGTGGAGAAGCCGGATGAAGGCCCTCCTGTAGGGGCGCCGATCAACATCGAAGTTTCGGGTGACGAATTTGATCAGTTGCTTCTGGTATCGAACGATGTGATCAACATGATCAATGAAGACCGGATACCGGGCATTGAAGGCCTGGAAATGGATATCGATGTAAACCAGCCTGAAATGCTGGTGAAAATTGACCGTGAAAAGGTTCGCCTTTATGAGTTATCGACATCAGAAGTGGCCATGGCCATGCGTAATGCGCTGTATGGTTATGATGTAGGCGACTATAAGGAAGGGGAGGATGAATATGATATTTTTATACGTCTCGATGAGCAGTACCGGAATGATGTATCGACCCTGATGAATCAGCGGTTGATCATTGACGACCATAAGATCCCGTTATCGGCGGTGGCCAGTTTTGAATATTCGACTACCTACGATAAGATTAGCCGCATTGACAATAAACGGGTCATTACCGTTTCTTCGAATGTGCTTGAAGGTTATAATGCCAACGAAATCAATATGCGGATCCGTCAAATACTGGCTGATTACGAACCTCCCCGGGGCTATAAGTTGTCGCTCACCGGTGAGCAGGAAGAACAGGCAGAAAGCAGCAACTTCCTCATGTTTGCATTGTTGGTCGCACTGGCTTTGATTACCCTGATCCTGGTCACTCAGTTCAACTCGTTTATCCGTCCGCTGATTATTATGACAACCGTTCTTTTCAGTACGATCGGTGTCTTTATCGGACTGGCCGTCTTTAATATGGACTTTGTCATCATTATGACCGGGATCGGCATTATTTCGCTGGCGGGGATTGTGGTTAACAATGGAATCGTGCTTGTCGACTATATCGATCTGACCCGGCAACGAAAACGGGATGAGCTTGGGCTTTCAGATAAAGCGTTCCTCCGGGTGGAAGATGAGATCAATTGCCTGGTACATGCCGGAAAAACTCGTTTGCGTCCGGTATTGTTGACGGCAATAACCACCGTTCTCGGACTGGTGCCCCTGGCGGTTGGTTTCAATTTCGACTTTTTCACCTTGTTCAGCCGCTTTGAGCCAAACTTTTATATCGGAGGTGAAATGGTTGCCTTCTGGGGGCCGATGTCCTGGACGGTGATCTTCGGATTAACATTTGCCACCTTTCTGACCCTGATTATTTCACCGGTGATGTATATGCTTACGATCAAAATCAACTACCGGATCAAAAAATGGAGCCATATGGTTCCGGAGGATAGCATGGTAGGAAAAGGATAATAAAAAAGCCGGGAATTTCTTCCCGGCTTTTTTATTGTTTTCTTATTCTCCGCGGACGGCTGCGATGCCGGGAAGAACTTTTCCTTCGAGGTATTCGAGCATGGCTCCTCCGGCAGTGGAGATGTAGGAAACATCATCGGCTATGCCAAATTTGTTTACAGCGGCAACAGAGTCCCCTCCGCCAACCAGCGTGAATGCGCCTTTCTTTGTGGCCTCGACAACCGCGTCGCCAATTGCTTTGGTACCTGCAGCAAATTTTTCCATTTCAAACACGCCGGCAGGTCCGTTCCAGAGCACGGTCTTCGAATTGGCAATGACTTCCTTGAATTTGGCAATGGTTTCGGGGCCCACATCCAGACCCATCCATCCGTCCTTAATATCTTTTGTTTTGCAGATTTCGGTATTGGCATCCTCCGAAAACTTATCGGCAGCAATACAGTCTGAAGCGATAATGAGGTTTACACCCTTTTCCTTTGCTTTTCTGATGACTGTTTTCGCTAATTCCAGGTAATCATCTTCAACCAGCGATGCGCCAATATGTCCGCCTTCAGCCTTTACAAAGGTGAAGATCATGCCACCGCCGACGATCAGGTTATCCACTTTGTTCAGCATATTCTCGATGATTGTGATCTTGGTTGAAACCTTGGCTCCTCCCATGATGGCGGTCAGCGGCCGCTCCGGCCTGGCAACGACCTTGTCCAGGCTTTCCACTTCACTTTCGACCAGGTACCCAAACATCTTGTCGTTTGGAAAGAACTGAGCGATGACCGCTGTAGAGGCATGAGCGCGGTGTGCGGTACCGAAGGCATCGTTGATCCAGCAGTCGCCTAATTCAGCAAGCTGACCGGCAAATTCCACATCTCCTTTTTCTTCTTCCTTGTGGAAGCGGAGGTTTTCGAGCAATAATACTTCCCCTGGCTTTAGAGAATCGGCAATCGCTTTTACTTCCTTGCCTACACAATCAGGAGCCAGTTGAACTGTTTTTCCCAGAAGTTTACTCAAGTGGCTAACAAGATGACGCATGGAGTACTTATCTTCCGGACCGCTCTTTGGACGGCCAAAGTGCGACATAATGACTGGTGAGCCACCCTTCTCAATCACTTTCTGAATGGTTTGCAGGGCACCCCGGATTCTTGTATCATCTGTAATTTCAAAATTTTCATTTAATGGAACATTAAAATCCACGCGGATCAATGCTTTTTTACCGGAGAAATCATAGGTTTCAATTGTCTGCATAACGGAATATTTTTAGTTTTGTTTTTTTGTTCTATACGTCCAAAGATAGAAAAAAGATAACTTTTCACTCGCAGCACTTTCAGTTTAATCGTGTTTTTTAATAATGAAGTAAAGTAATTGATCAGGAAACAGCCTTTTCATCCGGGGATTATTATTTTTGTATATCTTAAATTTTAGCTATGTTTTTTCGTGATGTGATCGGACAGGAAGCTGTGAAAAACAGATTAATACAATCGGCAAAAGAGGCGCGGGTGAGCCACGCCCAATTGCTGGCTGGAGGTGAAGGATCGGGAAATCTCGCCCTGGCCCTCGCTTATGCGCAATATGTATCATGTTCAAATAAACAGCATGACGATTCCTGTGGTGAATGTCCTTCATGCAAAAAATACAGAAAACTGATCCATCCCGATCTTCATTTTGTTTTTCCCGTAGTGAAGACGCCAAAATTTAAAGATCCGGTAAGTGATAATTTTATTGAAGAATGGCGGAAAACAATCTTTACCAATCCGTATTTTAACCTTGATGACTGGTTTGACTTTATTGGGGTTGAGAATGCGCAGGGTATGATCTATGCCAATGAAAGCAATGAGATTATCCGGAAACTTAACCTGAAATCGTTCGAATCGGAATACAAGATCATGATTATCTGGATGCCCGAGAAAATGAATGCATCCTGTGCCAACAAACTGCTGAAACTAATCGAGGAGCCACCGATGAAGACTTTATTCCTGCTGGTCACGGAGAGCGAGGAGGAAATTATCGCAACCATCCGGTCCCGTTGTCAACTGATTAAAGTCCCGGGGATAGAGTCGGATGCTATGATCGGAGCGCTGGAACGATTACCTGAAGCAGGAGCAAAGAATATCAGCAATCTGGTTCACCTAAGCAGGGGAAATTACAGGAGGGCGCTGAGGTTGATCGTGTCGTCCGGTGAAGGGAATGATAATTTGGATAATTTTAAAGAGCTGATGCGGCTTTCCTATGGGAGGAAGTTTTTGGATCTGTTCAGGTGGGTGGACCAGATTTCAGGGATTGGGCGCGAGCGGCAGAAGAGTTTTTTACAATATGCACTGACGCAGGTCAGGGAAAATTTTATCTATAACCTGAAACAGCCGGAACTCGTGTTTATGGATGAGCAGGAAGCTTCTTTTTCTTCCCGGTTTTCGCCATTTATAAATGAGCGCAACATCATTTCCATTGCCGAAGAACTTGAAAAAGCACATTTTCATGTTAGCATGAACGGAAATCCGCGGATCATTTTTACCGATATGGCCTTGAAAATCGTTAAGCTGATCAGGAAGTAGCTATTCGCTGTCAGCCTTTAGCGGTTACTTGTAGTAAGCCAAAACCTAAAAGCTCACAGCTAATAGCTTTTTAGCTAATATTATATATTTTTGTAATCATTTTAGTTGTCAGGTCATACAGGCCGGCAATAATTTATTCATTATGGACAATTTATCGATCGACCGGGGATGCTGCACGAAAGAGGGTGGCAGTTGCTGCAAGCTGGAAGTATACGACTGGCTGAATGATGTGGAGCATATGACTGATCACGAAGGCATTGTAGAAGTCCGGTTTAAAAATACACGCAAGGATTATTTTAGGAATGTCAACAACCTGAAGTTGAAAACAGGAGATCTGGTTGCCGTTGAAGCCAATCCCGGACATGACATTGGAATTGTTAGTCTGGTGGGAGAACTGGTGAAGCTTCAGATGAAGAAACATAAGGTGACGCTTATTAACGGTGATATCCGGAAGGTTTACCGGAAAGCCAAAACGGCTGATCTGGAGAAATGGAGGGAGGCGATGAACCAGGAGCATCAGACCATGATCAAATCCAGGCAAATTGCAGCCGAACTAAGACTGGATATGAAAATCGGGGATGTTGAATACCAGGGAGACAAGACGAAAGCGATCTTTTATTATATCGCTGAAGGGCGGGTCGATTTCAGGCAACTGATCAAAGTACTGGCTGAGACATTTCATATCCGGATCGAGATGAAACAGATCGGTGCCCGTCAGGAGGCAGGACGGATTGGGGGAATAGGTCCCTGTGGAAGGGAGCTTTGCTGTGCTACCTGGATCAGCAGTTTTGTTTCTGTAACAACCAACTCGGCCAGGTATCAGGAAATCTCTCTCAATCCTCAAAAACTGGCGGGACAATGCGGAAAACTGAAATGCTGCCTGAATTTTGAGCTTGATTCCTACATTGATGCGCAAAAAGATTTCCCCTCGGCAAATATTCCACTGGAAACGGAACAGGGACAGTACCGTTTTATGAAAGCGGATATTTTTGGACGACTCATGTATTATGTTGAAGATTCCAAAAATAGTGGTAGTCCGGTTGCAGTTCCTGTTGACCGGGTACGTGAGATCATTCAGTTGAATAAAAAGGGGAGAAAGGCGGCTCAGTTATTGGATATGAGCAGGGAGAACGCAAATGAGAAACCAAAAGAATATGAAGATATTCTTTCTCCTGAAGGACTGACCCGTTTTGATACGCAAAAAAGCCGCCCCCGGAAAAAGAAACGTCATCCCCGGAAAGAACCCGGAAGCAGGAATCCGAATAGTATTCAGCAATGAGGAATGTGTTTATTCTGGCTGTAACCTTATGTCTTTTCATGTCATGCGACCCGAAGCGGATCTTTGAGCAGTACAAACCGGTGGAAAGCAAAGGCTGGCATCGGGACTCGGTGATTGTTTTCTCCGTTGATCTGGAGGATCCTTTCTCCAAATATAATATGTATCTGAACATCAGAAACAGGGGTAGTTATGGCAACAGCAACATCTGGTTGTGTGTATCGATGCGTTTCCCGGACGGACGGCTCACAACGGATACCGTTGAGCTTATTTTAGCTGATCCGGCCGGGCGCTGGAAAGGTAGCGGGATTGGCGATCTGTACGACAACCAGATCCTGTACCGGCAGGATGTCGAGTCACCGATTGCAGGAGAATATCAGTTTCTGATCAGGCAAGCCATGCGGCCGGTCCGGCTAAAGGGCATCCAGGATGTCGGATTGCGGTTGGAAAAAAGAGTGAGTCGTAAGCAGTGAGTCGTGAGTAATAAGTCGTTAGTAGTGAGTAGAAGTGGGAAAGAATAAACTGAAGAAATTTGCCGAGATGACCACCTTTGAAAATGTCATCCAGGCTCCGTTTTATAATTTTGATCAACCTGATCATGCGTTCAAGGGAAACTGGAGCTGTGATTTTTTTAAAAACGGCAGGCCGGTTGTTCTGGAACTTGGTTGCGGCAAGGGGGAATATTCGGTTTCACTGGCCCAACGCTTTCCGGAAAAGAATTTTATCGGGATCGATATTAAGGGAGCGCGCATGTGGAAAGGTGCAAAAGATGCGCTGGAATGGAATATCAGCAATGTCGGATTTTTAAGGACCAGTATTGAAATTGTGGAGAAATTCTTTGGAACGGGTGAGATTGAACAAATCTGGCTGACGTTTCCGGATCCGCAGATGAAAAATTCGCGGCGCAGGCTGACTTCATCCTTTTTTATGGAAAAATACAGGAGGATATTAAGTCGGGAAGGGATGATCCATTTGAAGACAGACAGTAATTTTCAATTCCGGTACACGCTCGAAATGGCGAAGGAGAATAAGTTGAATATTTTGGCTTGTACGGATGATCTTTATTCGACCGGATTGCCCGATGATGTTTTGTCGATCCAGACTTTCTATGAAAAACAATGGCGTGAAAGGGGAATTCCTATTAAATACCTGGCATTTCAGCTAACGGGCAATGAACCGCTTCGCGAACCGGTTGTTGAAATAGAAAAAGATCCCTACCGGAGTTTTGGGCGTTTGGCCAGGGAATAAGTGTTTCTTGCAAGAGCGAAACGAATGAAAGACGACTTTTTTGAGATGGTTTATGAGGTTGTTCGACTGGTCCCGTCGGGAAGGGTAACCAGTTACGGTGCAATCGCCCGTTATCTTGGAACCGGCAACTCGGCCCGGATGGTGGGCTGGGCCATGAACAAGGCATCCGGCAACGTTCCTGCCCATCGGGTGGTTAATTCAAGCGGATTGCTTACAGGTAAACATCATTTCGGGACAGGAAACGTCATGCAGGAATTACTTGAAAATGAAGGGATCCGTGTTGAAAATGACCAGGTCGTAGAATTTAAGGAGTTGTTTTGGGATCCTGCGCAGGAGTTGGGAATTGAGGATTTTGATTGATCACAGATACTTAAAATACATAGAAACCATGAGCGATGTACCTCGTAAGCTGATAGTCCCTAAGAACATAACCGATGTACTCAGGCAGGTAAATTATCCCGATTCAACCCAGGATATCGTATCGATGGATATGGTCCAGGAGATCCGCATTGCCGGGAAGAAGGTGAGTTTTTCACTGGTTTTTCAGCGTTCGGACGATCAAAACATACAGCCGCTGGTCAGAACCTGCGAAGAGGTGATTAGCCGTGACCTTGGACCGGATGTGGAGATCCACGGAAACATTACGGCAAAAGCGATCCATCAGATGGAACGTCCGGTACTTCCGGAGGTAAAAAATATAATTGCGGTAGCTTCAGGCAAAGGAGGAGTTGGAAAGTCGACCGTTGCAGTCAATCTGGCCGTGGCTCTGGCAAAAACCGGCGCAAGCGTTGGATTGATCGATGCTGATATTTTCGGCCCTTCCATTCCAAAAATGTTTGGTGCCGAAAATATGACGCCTGCCGGCGACAAAGTAGACGGGAGGGAAGTTATTCAACCGTTAATCCAATACGGGGTTAAAATCCTTTCGATCGGTTTCTTTGTTGCCGTTGAAGATGCGCTGGTATGGCGCGGGCCGATGGCGTCGAATGCGCTCAAACAGCTTATCACACAAGGGAATTGGGGACAGCTCGATTATTTGCTGATCGATCTGCCGCCCGGAACCAGCGATATTCACTTGACGCTGGTACAAACGATCCCCGTTACCGGTGCCATCATTGTAACTACGCCTCAGGACGTGGCTTTGGCTGATGTGATCAAGGGAGTCAATATGTTCCGCAGTAAAACAGTTGATGTTCCGGTACTGGGACTTGTTGAAAACATGGCCTGGTTCACTCCTGAAGAACTCCCTGAGAATAAATATTACATTTTCGGGAAAGATGGCGGTAAAAGGCTTGCAGCGCAAATGGATCTGCCCCTTCTTGGACAAATCCCGCTTGTTCAGGGGATCAGGGAAGGCGGCGACGAAGGCAAGCCGGTGGCGAATGACGAAAATTCTGCGATGGGCAGAGCGTTCCTTGATCTGGCAGCCAACACAATACGGCAGGTAGAGCAAAGAAATGCGCTGCACGATCCTACTAAAAAAGTAAAAGTTGCACGAAAATAAAGAACAGGAAAGCCAGACATGAAGAAAATCAGTATTCTCTGGACCGACGATGAAATCGATATCCTGCGGCCGCATATCATTTTCCTCGAGCAGAAAGGATATGATGTGGTCACCGCTACAAATGGGACCGATGCCATTGATTTGGTACAGGAACATCATTTTGATATGATCTTCCTGGATGAGAATATGCCCGGATTAACCGGAATTCAGACTTTGGGGGCCATCAAATCGATCGATCCCAATGTCCCGGTGGTCATCATCACCAAAAGTGAGGAGGAAGATATTATGGATCAGGCCATCGGATCGAAAATTGCTGATTATCTGATCAAACCGGTAAATCCCAACCAGATCCTGCTTTCCGTCAAGAAAAATGTCGATCAGATGGAACTGGTCACCCGAAAAACGACCTCCGATTATCAGGAAGAATTCTCAAAGATCGGAATGAGACTGAATGAAAGACTCAATTTTGAAGAATGGAAAGAGATCTACCGGAAATTGATTTTCTGGGAGCTGGAATTGAGTGAATCACAGGATCCGGCGATGGATGAGGTCCTGAAAATGCAAAAAGAAGAGGCAAATAATAATTTTGGGAGGTATATCCGGAATAACTACCTTGACTGGTTCAGAAAGTGCGCCAACCGCCCGATCCTTTCACCTGATCTCTTCCGTCATAAAGTATTTCCCCTGCTCGATAAGGAACAGAAGATCGTTGTTTTACTGATCGATAACCTGCGGTATGATCAGTTCCGGGTGCTGAGTAAAGTGATCAGCCAGTATTTTTTGATTGAAGATGAGGATCTGTATTACAGTATTCTTCCTACCGCGACCATGTATGCCCGGAATGCCATTTTTGCCGGACTGATGCCTTCAGAAATAGCGCGTATCTACCCGCATATGTGGGAGGAAGATGACAATACCGGGCAAAAGAACATTCATGAAAAAGATCTGTTGCAGGCGCAGATGAAGCGGCTTGGCCGGAAAGAGAAGCTTTATTACGCGAAAACAACCAATTCAAGGACGGAAAAAAAACTGGCCCAAAGCCTCGAAAGCATTCAGCAACATGAACTCTCTGTGCTGGTTTTTAATTTTGTGGATATGATGTCGCATGCCCGCACCGAAATGGAAATGATCCGGGAATTAGCGGGTGATGAAAAAGCATACCGGTCACTGACTCTCAGTTGGTTTAACCATTCACTCTTGCTGGAACTATTGAAAAACCTGGCAGAAACGAGGGTCAAAGTGATCCTGACCACCGATCACGGAACAATCCGGGTTAATAACCCGGTCAAGGTGATCGGCGACCGCGAAACAAATACGAACTTGCGGTATAAACTTGGCCGGAATCTGAATTACAATTCCAGACAGGTTTTTGAAATGTCCCAACCCGAAGACGCCTGTTTGCCGGGGCGCAATGTCAGTTCAAAATTTATATTTTCACTGAATAATGACTTCTTTGTGTATCCGAATAACTATAATTACTACGCTCAGTATTACCGCGATACCTTTCAGCATGGCGGCATTTCCCTGGAGGAGATGATCGTCCCGGTGATCACCCTGACGCCGAAATGATTAATTTAGCGGGATCATGAATATCGAATAACCAATAATCATCAATCTTTAACCTATTATGAAACATTTTCGAATACTTTTCCTTGTCCTCATTGCAGGGATCTTCAGTGTGTTTGATCCGGCTTATGCTCAGCCGGCCCAAACGCAGGTCACTGTCCTGGTCAGTCCCGACCATAACGATTGGAAATACAATACAGGCGAACAGGTGGTTTTCCGCATCGAAGCGTTTGAATTTGGCAACCCCCTGGATCAGATTTCTGTCCGTTACCGGTACGGCCTTGAAATGCTCGATCCTATGAAAGAAGGGACTGTAGAATTAAAAAACGGCGAAGCTACCATTAAAGTTCAGGGATTGAAAGAACCCGGCTTTCTGCGGTTTTATGCCGAAGTGGAAAAAGATGGTAAAACATACACCGGCTACGCGACAGCAGGTTTTGCAGTCGATCAGATTAAACCGACCACAACTTTGCCGGACGATTTCCGGGAATTTTGGGAAAACGGGAAAAAAGAACTGGCCAAAATACCGCTTCAGCCGGTCCTGACCTTAATGCCTGAGCGATGTACGGATGTTGTTGATGTTTATCATGTGGGCATTCAGAATATCCGGGGAAAGGTTTATGGTATTTTGTGCGTCCCTAAAGCCAAAGGGAAATATCCCGCAATTTTGAAAGTGCCGGGTGCCGGTATTCGTCCTTACGGGGCAGACGTGAACCTGGCATCGAAAGGATTGATTGTTTTCGAGATCGGTATCCATGGTGTTCCGGTTAACCTTCCCGCTGAAGTATACGTCGATCTGGCCAATGGGCCTCTCAGAGGTTATCAGCAGTTCAATATGGACAACCGCGAAGAAGACTATTACTACCGGGTATACCTGGGATGTGTCCGGTCGGTCGATTTTATTTTTGATTTGCCCGGGTTTGATGGGCAGAATATAGCTGTTGCCGGAGGAAGCCAGGGCGGAGCCTTATCGATTGTTACGGCGGGACTGGACTCAAGGATTAAATGCCTGGCTGCTTTTTATCCTGCATTATGTGATTTGACAGGCTATTTGCATGGCAGGGCAGGAGGATGGCCTCACCTGTTCAAGATTCCTTTTACCAATAAACCTGAAAAGGTGGAGATGTCAAAATATTTTGATGTTGTCAATTTTGCCCGTTTTGTGAAGGTGCCGGGCTTTTACAGCTGGGGTTTTAATGATAATGTTTGTCCTCCCACATCCATGTATTCGGCGTTTAACCTGATCGATGCACCGAAAGAGCTGAAGCTCTATCTGAATACCGGTCACTGGACATACCCGGTTCAGTACGAATTGCGCGATGCCTGGCTGCTTGAAAAACTGAAATAACGGTCATACAAATTACCGGCAAATTGCCGGAGCGAAGGATCTGTTGCACACACGGCAGGTCCTTCGCTGCAATAAACTGAATGCCTGTGCGTGATTCCGCAATGGGGTGTATCTGTTCGAAAGCGGGTGAACGGAGGGAAAAATCTATTCTCCGATTAGCGGTTTTGTTCAGTAATCGTAAAGGTGGACCATTTGATGGTTATAGCCGGCAAAAATGCCGACACCGTTGGTGATGTTCGAATGGACCTCCACCACTTCGGTATAAGGATTGGCAGACTGGAAGGCCTGCCGGATATAGGTTTCCTGGTATTTGTAATAATCCTCGCTCATACCCGTCACTTCGAGCCAATACTCGCGGGTTCCTCCGTAACCGTTCATGGCAGGCATGTAGTCAACAAACAGATCGGCATTGGCTGTGGTGTTAAACGTACCAAGCACTGTCCGGAAGTCGATCGATACATTATGCGCCCAGTTTGTATTCGAAAATATCTGATCAATTTCAAAATTTCCCGGGACTCTTACCTCTGAGGTGTCCTTTTGCGATTTTCTGAATACATAATTATCAAAGAGAAGGTAAGAGTCGCACGAGTTCTCGATCTCTTCGGTGAGTGTTTTCAATTCGAGGTAAGGATACCTGACATCTGTGAGTTTCTCCAGTTTTTTCAGTGCACATTCGGGAATCCCTGCGGCCCGGAGCGGTTCGATGGAGTCGGATGGAAAAAGACAACTGATATAGCCGTACCCGGCGCTAAAGGTATAAAAACGGAACCGGACAAAGGTTTCACCGTCACTGCGCAGTTTGAGCGATAATGGCGCGACATCGACCGTTTCCAGTGTGTTGGAGAAAAAATAAGTGGTTGGCCTGTCCTGGTAATCGACATCCGAAACTTCGATTCCGGCTGGTATGGCATTGCCGGCCGAAACGGTTTCATATCCCGGAACGTTTAAACGGAGTTGGTACGTCACGCCTTCCCTGGGATACTGGTCAGACTGGTATACTCCTTTGCCGGCATGCAGGAGTTCCAATGTGCTGCCATCATCGGCCAGGATCTGTACCGATGCGTTGGTCACGACGGGATCCGTTAGTTCCGACCTGCTTTTCAATTCGGTGAGGTACAACTTCCAGGGCTGATCTTCCGAGAAAAGACAATTGACCACCAGTTTTTTTTCGGTTTCTCCAAAATCGAGATCGACAACTTTTGTACAGCCGATCGATAAAGTAAGGACGATGAGGTAAATAAATATGTTCTTCATAATTAGCCATTTAAAACGTGATCCGGTAACTGACAAAAGGAAGAATAGGAAGCAGGCTGATCTGCTTATAAACAGTCGTTCCGTCTGGCTGGGTATCGGCATAGATAAAATAGGGATTTTGACGGAAGTAAAGATTGTATATGCCAAAAGACCATTGCCTCAGGCTCTTTTTTACATACCTGTCGTGCGTGAAGGCAATGTCCATCCTGTGATAGGAGGGCATGCGGGTTTGATTCACGGAGGGGTAATACTGGATCCTGTCGGTATGGTCGAGTTCAACATCTGTAAAGATGTCGTGCCAACCGTACGGGATATTTCCTGGATATCCTGCATAATCATATCCCGAAAAAGAGACGGGCGTTCCCGACTGGTAAGTCCAGGAAGAAGCCATGGTCCATTTCGAAGAGATCTTCCACATAAAACTCAGGTCCAGCTTATGAAGCCGGTCATATTTATGCGGGAACCACCGTGCCCGGTTCAGGTCTTCAAACCGGCGTTCATTACGGGAAAGGGTATATCCCAGCTGTGCCTCAAAATTTGAGAAGTGATATTTCAGTTCCGTTTCCATTCCCCAGGCTCTTCCTTTACCTGTTTCCATATAATCCTCCCAGTTTTCGTGAACATCGGTCATTCCATACCCCTGGCTGTAAGTGACCAGGTGTCTCATGGTTTTATAATAGATCTCGGTATTCCAGTGTATTCCAGCCGGTAAAATATGGTTGAAACCCATCGAAAGTTGTCCTGCTGTCTGCGGGCGAAGGCGGGAAGTGGCAGGCACCCAGATGTCGGATGGCATGCCGGTGTTGCTGTTGGTCAGTAAATGGATGGGTTGTGACATCCGGGTATAAGCGGCTGTCCATGTGGTTTTGTCGCTTGCCTGGTATTGGATGGAAAGGCGGGGTTCAAACGACGGATAAGCCTTTTCTCCGGTTAAAAATAGCAATGAGCGGAATCCTGCAGAAAGATTAACCTGATTATTCAGTGGGATTTCTGCCTGCCCGTAGACTCCAAATTCCCAGCTCAGGACCTGTTTGGCGGAATAGATATACTCCTTCCCGTTTGTTGTCGAATTTCTTCTGCCCGGCAAATGATGATGGCGATAAATAAAACTCCCGAAATGGACAGGCTTCTTTTCACTTTTGTAATAATCCCAGTCAGTTTTCAGCCCTAACGTTTCGACATGCGATTCGTAATCCATGAGGTAAGAATTCTCTTCGAATTCTTCATCCGAGTTGCGGTTGGTACGGGTGTAAAAATCATTATCGGCCTGGTACCGGAACCGGCTCCAGTTTAACGTTGTGTTAACGAAAAGCTTCGGATTGATGCGTGCATTCCAGCGTCCAACCGCCAGTGTATTTCCCCACCGGATGGAAAACTTGTTATCTTCTTCTTTCTGTTTTCTGTACTCCGGGTGGTTCCAGTATTCGAAAGATAACCGGTCACCGCCGGTATAGAAACTGAAATTCAGATGACTGACAGGATTGAGTTCCAGGTTGACCTTTGCATGGAGGTCGTACACACCGTACCCGGGAACGGTACCTTCGTCGCGGTTTTTTTGTGCCGGACGGGCGATGCCGGTCAATAACAGGTCGAGCAGGGAGCGCCGGGCAGAAATCAGGTAGGAGGATTTACCTTTTTTGATTGGTCCCTCATGAACGATTTTGCTGGTCAGCATACCCAGGGTCAGATCGGTTTGATAATCATATTTATTGCCGTCTTTCACCCTGACATCCACGATCGACGACAAACGGCCTCCGAAGCGAGCGGGGAAAGCGCCTTTGTAAAAATCGACGCTTTGCAGCGCCTCGGGTGTAAAAACCGAAACAAAGCCAAGCAAATGAGAGGCGTTGTACAGAGGCACATCATCGAGCAGGATCAGGTTCTGATCCGGGCTGCCTCCTCTTACGTAAATGCCTGCGTTTCCCTCGCTGCCCTGCCCTGATGTACTCCCGGCAACAGCATCAGCGTTTTCATCACATCTTTTTCACCCAGAAAGGAGGGCATGTTTTTCAGTGTGCTCATGCTGATTTTCTCGTGGCCGTGCTCTCCCGTCTGTGGCGTTGCAGTTACCGTCACTTCTTCGATCTCATTAGAGGTTTGCAGCGCGATATTCAGGAGCGTATCCTGCATCAGCAAAAAGGCAGCAACGTATTTTTGGTAACCGACAAAGGAACATTCCAGCTTAACAGGCCCTGAAGGAAGCGTCACACTAAAGAAGCCGTACCGGTTTGTCACGGTTCCCCTGCCTGAATTCGCATCGCGCACACTGGCTGTATAAAGCTTTTCTCCGGTCTCTGCGTCGCTCACGTAACCGGTAAGGGTCACTGATGTTTGAGCCAGTGAACCTGTTGTCAGTAGAACCAGGAATAATAAGGATAAACATCCCGTTCGCATGCTACTTCTTTTTCCAGATTGGATAAAATAAGGAGAGCTGAATCATCCGGTTGGTATATACAGATGAGTACATTCTTTCTCCTTCTACAGCCTTTAATCCTCTTTTATGAAATCCTTTTGCATAAGTTAAACTCCAATTAAGTTTCCAAGGTTGATCGCCACCAATCCCCACTAGCCAGTTATCTTCCCAGTCTTTTTTTATATTAGCATCCAGATTGATCATAAAAGCATGTTCAACACCGCCGGTTATAAAGAATTTCCTGGTCGGATAGAACCGGACATGCAAAGGAATTACCAATAAATCCTGGTTAAACCGGATCTCCGGTAAAGGCCAGGATTCAATATAAGTGTATTCGGTACGATCAAGATTATAATACCCATCCATTGGCTGTTGATATGTCTTTTTCCTGAAAGTCAAACCCACATCAACAGAAAAGCAGGGATGAAATTCTTTCATGACCCAAAAACCAATACCTGTAGAATATCCATCTTTAATACCTTTTAAATATTTCGAGGTCTCCGGATAGTAATAGCCACCTTCTACCGTAAAACCGGTCTTAAAGGGATTCTGTGCCAGGCAAATTTGAATACTTAAACAAAGGATGAACAAGGTTAGAATTTTTCTCATGCTTAATAAAGTTCTGTTATATAATTGCAGTCGTATTTTTACCGACTTCTCTGACATTTACTGATATCAATCGCTATACTATTTCTTTTTCCAGATTGGATAAAATAAGGAGAGCTGAATCATCCGGTTGGTATAAGAAGAGATGTATACTTTTTCTCCGTCTGTGATTCTTTTTGAACCTCTCACATCAAATCCCTTTGAATAAGTGAGAGCCCAGCTGAGTTTACCAGGCTGATCACCACCAAGCCCTACAAGCCAGTTATCTTCCCAGTCTTTTTCTATATCGGCATCCAGGTTGATCATAAAGGCATGTTCAATGCCGCCGGTTATAAAGAATTTTCTGGTCGGATAGATCCGGATATGGAACGGGATTACCAATAAATCCTGGTTAAACCGGATCTCCGGTAAAGGCCAGGATTCAATGAAAGTGTATTCAGAATAATCAAGGTTATAATACCCGTCTTGTGCCTGTTGATATGTTTTATGCCGGTAAGTTAATCCGATATCCGCGGAAATCCGTTGATGAAATTCTTTCATGACCCAAAAACCGATACCTGCGGAATAACCATCTTTAATACCTCTTTCATATTTACTAGGTGTTACAGGATAATAATGACCTCCTTCGGCCGTAATCCCGATCATAAATGATTTTTGAGCCAGGCAAATTTGAATACTTAAACAAAGGGTAAACAAAGTTAATATTCTTTTCATAAACTCAATTTTTACTTAACTAACTAACAATATCCTCTATAAAAAGGAGTTAGCCGAAGCAAATTCGGCTAACTCCTGCGTTTCACTCCAAATATTTTAAATCATAGATGTCGAAAGTCATCGGATCGATTTTATTATTATCCACCTCTATTTGGAAAGCATCAATAACCGGACCCGGATAGCGGTCTGTTACCGGGCTATACCAATTACCTGTACCGAAATTATATGTGTAAATAACATACTCGTAAGAAGGTGCTTTGCTGGTATTTAATTGTGTCCATTCAACCGGCGTATTATTCCTGGTTGAAGTTGGAAACCTTCGAGCAAAATTGTGATCGTAATTCCCTCCAATAGACCAGATTGCATTCTTATAATAAAAAAGAGTATTATAATCGAGCCAGTACCACAACTTCTTTCTGTAAGAATGATAACTTAAATAAAGTTTGACTCCTGTTTGAATATAATTTTCGGGAATTTCAGGATCCTTTATTGTTATTGCTTCATAATAGAGAGTTACAATTAGTCGATGATAGTAATTCAGGTCCTTGTAACCTACTACTTGCCCAAGTTCGCCGTATCCTTGAGTACCAACTGATCTGGTTTTGATAGAACTGATCACTTTTACGACGCCGTCATCAATTTTATCACTACTCAGGTAACGTGTTAAAGTAGATTTGCTTCCATCAAGTATGATGATTTGTTTATCTTCCTGAAAGCAGTAAAGCACATCCCCGATTTTTACTAATCCATTCGGATTTAAAACACCATTCCAGGATACATTATAGAAAGGATAGGAGAGGCAGGAATCCTGCATGCTGAAGTATCCTTTACTTGCCAGTTCAGATATAAATTTCTCAGCAGTGGGCAGGTCGTCCATCGCTTCAAGCTTATTGGAGAGCTCACTTCGGTATGTCATTGCCGATTTAAAACCAAGCTGCGTTTCCCATTGTTGTTTAGCCTCGAAAGACTGGTTGTTTAATTCATTCAGCGTGTTTTCAACGGTTTCAAAGTTTTTGAATACCAAATAATTCTCTTCCAGGTAAATATCAGGCTTTTCCTGTAATACTGTTTCCCCGGCAGGATCAACCTCCAGTTCATCCTTTTGGCAAGCATTAAAAAAAGTCAATACCATAGCAATTCCTGCTAAAACGATTAATTTTTTCAACAGGTATCTCCGAAAAAGAATGGTCTTCCCGGAGAAAGGTTCTGTCAGTGTGTAACAAGCAGGTTACTCCTGCTTGTTACTATGAAACGAGCGTATAAGCCGCGGCTTCCGCCCAAGTTGATGTTTATTTGCGAAATGGAGCGTAGCGGAATTGAAGCGCGGCGGAAATCCGTGAAACGAAATCCACGAAGTGAATCGGGCTTGCGAATTGGAGCAGACACCGGATACGCAAATGATACATCGTTAGATCGAGACACTAAACATATCGAAAGCGAAGATAAAAAATCTTCACTTTGTAAGCAAAGCTATAATGAACAAAATATCATAGGTGTACTTTATTTAGAATGAATCTATCTCTGGAAATTACAACCGGTTGTTGTTGCTAATGTGTGGTGTTTGGTGTAATTTGTCATAAAATGCATATAGAGTTACTAATCTAAATTCGTTTACTTTATGGCAGCAATTCTTCATCGGATAAAAGCATACTTGTATGCCAATCCGCTTACCGGCAGACCAGACGATTATATGGCAAAGGTAAGATCGGAAAAGAGCGTCGGCATTGCCGAGGTTTGCGCGTCGGCAGTGAGCCGCGGCGGGGCCGACCTTCCTCAGTCTACGATTCAGCATGGAGTGGATATCTTTCTGAAAGAAATGGCGTATTTGCTTTGCGATGGGTACTCAATTAATACCGGCTATTTTGTTGCAGGTCCCCTCGTAAAAGGTATTTTCAACAATCCCGCTGAAAGCTTCGATCCGGCCAGGCACCACATTCAATTCCGGTTTAAACAAGGGGAAGCCTTACGCAAAGAACGCTCTTCGATTGAGGTGGAGATCCTGGGACTGGCCGATAACAACCGGTGCATTTCGGAGGTCACCGATATCAGGACGGGATCGGCGAACCACTTGCTCAGCCCAGGTCGTAACCTGAAAATCAAGGGGTGCAGAATCAGGGTGGCAGGTGATCATGCTGATGCCGGAATTTATTTTGTGAACAGCGACACGGACGAAAGCATGAAGGTTGAACCGACCGATCTGGTTGTTAATAATCCGTCGGAGCTGATTGTCGTGATACCCGATTTGGCCGCAGGAATATATGAATTGCGGATAACTACGCAATTCAATAAACCCGGTTTACTTAAGGACCCCCGGACGATTATCTTTCCTAAATTGCTGACGGTGCAGTGAGGCGAGCAGAAGGGGAGTGTAGTTTGTGTTGCTGTCAGATCGGTTCTAGTACGGGAACCACGTCGGTTTCAATACGAGAACCATATGGGTTTCAGCGCGAGAACCGTATTGGTTTCCGTACGGGAACCGTCCTTTTGGATGCCCGTGTGTTTAATCCGGTTTCGGGTTTTTGCGCTCATCGCGGATTTCCCTGTACTGCCGGTTGGCAAAGACGAAATCCTGCAACTTTTGGTTGTTCGTATAGAGAATATCGGTTTTTGTTCCTTCCCATTCTGCCTTCCCGTCACTGATAAACAGAATTTTGTCGCCGATCTCCATTACTGAATTCATATCATGGGTATTGATGATGGTGGTAATGTTCAGATCGGTCGTGATCCCTTTGATCAGGTCGTCAATGACTTTTGATGTTTCCGGGTCGAGTCCGGAGTTAGGTTCATCGCAAAAAAGATAAGGCGGTTTTAACGCGATGGCCCGGGCAATAGCTACCCGCTTTTTCATTCCTCCCGATATTTCGGATGGTGACAGCTTATGTGCATCTTTGGTGATATTCACCCTGTCAAGACAATAATCGACCCTCTTTTGTTTTTCCACAGCCGTCTGGTTGGTGAACATGTCGAGCGGAAATCTGACATTCTGTTCCACCGTAAGGGAGTCAAAAAGCGCTCCTCCCTGGAAAACCATACCCATTTCCTGCCGCAACGCTTTTCGTTCAGCTTGTTTCATCAGGGTAAAGTTCCGGTCGTCGTAATAAATATTTCCCTTGTCGATCTCAATTAATCCAACAATCGATTTCAGGAGTACCGTCTTTCCGGATCCGCTTCGTCCGATAATTAAGTTGGTTTGTCCTTGCAGAAATTCTGTTGTGATATCGATCAGAACAGTTTTACCGTCAAATGATTTATGCAGATTTTCAATTTTGATCATTAGAAAAGCAATTGGGTTAAAACGAGGTCAAAAACCAGGATCATGATATTGGTGTTTACCACGGCCCGCGTACTGGCTGATCCGACTTCGTAAGCACCGCCTTCAACATGATAGCCAAAATAGGCCGGAATGGTTGCCACGAGAAATCCGAAAAACAGGGATTTGATCAGTGAAAAATAGACGTAATGCGGGACGAAGGTGTGTTGTATCCCGTCAATGTAGTTTGTAGCGGTTACCGCTCCCACAGCGGGGCCAACGACCAATCCTCCGATCAGTCCAAAAAAAACACTCAGAATATAGAGGAACGGGAACATAAAGACGACCGCCACAATTTTGGGCAGGATCAGGAAACTGGCGGGGTTAACGCCCATGATCTCCAGCGAATCGATTTGTTCGGTTACGCGCATGCTCCCCAGTTCTGAGGCAATATTGGAGCCGATCTTGCCGGCCATAATCAAACCCATGATGGTGGATGAAAACTCCAGAATCAGGGTGTCCCGGTTCCCGAGACCGATCAGATAGGTCGGAAGAAACGGATTTTGCAGGTTGTAGGCGACCTGAAGGGTGATAATACCTCCCATGAAAATGGAAATAATAACCACAATGCCTACGGAGTCAATACCAAGGCTTTCAATCTCCTGGAAAAGCTTCCTGACGTAGATCCGCCATTTCTCCGGACGTGAAAAAACCCGTCCCAACAGGGTAAAATACCGGCCTGTATGAAAGAAGAAGTTCATCTGTTTTACTTTTTCGATAAAGGTACAAAAAATAAGCTGTTAGCTTTTAGCTTTGGGTCAACGTTTCGGTTTCCCTATTCCGGTTTTCGTTCTCCCTTCACGGCATGTTGTGTAACCAGTCAAAACCGGCCCGGATTCATTTTCAAAATAAGTATCTTTGGCTTGTCGTTCAAAAACGAAGATTATGAAGAATAATTATTGTGTGATTATGGCCGGGGGTATAGGGAGTCGGTTTTGGCCACTAAGTAAAAGTTCAATGCCGAAACAGTTTTTGGATATCACCGGTGCGGGTCGCACGTTAATCCAGATGACCTTCGACCGGTTTAAAAGAGTGTGTCCTGTTGAAAATTTCCGCGTTGTGACGAATGTCAATTATAAGGAACTGGTTCTGAAACAGCTTCCCGAACTCCGGGAGGATCAGGTCCTGCTGGAACCTTTGCGGCGCAACACGGCACCTTGCCTTGCTTATGCGTGTAATAAAATAAGGCTTGTTAACCCTGATGCTTACGTTATTGTTGCTCCTTCTGATCATTTGATTTTACAGGAAACGGAGTTTCTGAATCAGGTCAATGCCGGTCTGGAATTTATCGCTGAAAACGATGCCCTTGTCACCCTTGGAATTACTCCTCACCGTCCGGAAACCGCTTACGGTTATATCCAGGCAGACGGAAGAGTTCCGTTCAGAAAAATGAATAATCTGTTTAAGGTGAAGACTTTTACTGAGAAGCCTAACCTGGAAATGGCCAATATTTTCCTTGAAAGCGGTGAGTTTTTCTGGAATGCCGGGATTTTTATCTGGCGGCTTAAAAGTATAATGGATGCTTTTGACTATTGGTTGCCTGAGATGGCCAACCTGTTTAAAAGAGGTGAAAAGCTATACGGAACTGATGATGAAGTCTATTTTATTAACAAGACTTATTCCGAATGTCAGAACATCTCGATCGATTATGGCATCATGGAGAAAGCAGAGAACGTTTATGTGCTTTGTTCGGACTTTGGCTGGAGTGATTTGGAAACCTGGGGCGCATTGTATGAGAGCCTGGAAAAAGATGAACATGCAAATTATGTAAAAGGTAAGAGCGTGTTGTTATATAATTCTCAGAATTGCCTGGTGAATGTGCCTGATGATAAGATTATTGTTCTTCAGGGTTTGGATGGTTACATTGTTGTTGAATCGGAGAATACGCTTCTTGTTTGCAAGAAGGAAGATGAGCAACTGATCAGACAGTTTGTCAATGATGTGAGACAACTGAAAGGCGCTCAATACGCCTGATGAGTAACTGCATGCAAAGGCACTGAGATACGCGCGACTCGCTACTCACTACTCTCCAGACATTCCAGTATTTTTTTCAGCATCAGGTTGGTATCGAACTCTCGGGGTTTGGAATAGCCGGTCCTGATCATAATTAGTTGTTTGGAAGGAATGATGGCGATTATCTGTCCGTCGTGGCCTTTACACATGTAAGCATCTTTCGGCGCGTCGGGTTGGTCACCTGAAAGGTTGAGCCAGAAGAAGGCGCCATATCTTCCGCCGGACCCTTCAGCAGGCGACAGGCTATAATCGATCCATTCCCGTGGTAATAACTGTTCTCCCATCCAATTCCCCTGATTCAGATAAAGCAACGCAAAGCGGGCATAATCGCGCATGGTCGCGTACATGTAAGATGATCCGGCAAAGGTTCCGGAGGCGTCCAGTTCCATCACCGCACTCTTCATGCCTGTTTTATTGAAAAGCGCCTGGCGGGGATAACGCAGGTAGTCGGCATCCGTTTGAAAAGACCGGCGCAAAATCTGACTGACCAGATTGGTTGTTCCCGAAGAGTATTCCCAGGTTGTACCGACCGGAGACTCTTGTGGTTTCTGAGCGGTATAATTTCCCATATCACCTTCTTTGTGCAGCATAATTGTCACATCCGAAAGGTTGCCATAATCTTCATTCCATTCCAGTCCGCTGTTCATATGGAGCAGGTTGTCCAGCGTGATATCCTTTCGTTGGTCGTGTTGCCATTCAGGAATATCCGGCCGCTGATGGATATTCAGTTTCCCTTCCTTAACCCGCAGCCCGATCAGCGCGGAGGTAACACTCTTGGCCATCGACCAGCTTAAAAAACGGGTGTCGGGGCCAAAATCACTGCGGTAGACTTCAGCAACAGGATAGCCCCTGTAAATTACCATGAAGGCAAATGTACCCTTGTAAGGAACGGTATCGGCCATGGCCTGTTTTACTGCCAGATCCAGCTTCCGGATGTTTATACCCGGAGGAATGGTGTCCGTGACCCGGTTTCCCGCGGGCCAGGCAATGGTATCCGGATTTTCAGGGAACGATGGTATAAGGGGGTAATGCCGGCCTTTTATTTCTTCTTCAGGATAATCTTCGACCAGTGTACAACCATAGCCTTCAAGATATACCGCTTTTGATTTGCCCCACAAAAAACGGCTGCTAACCTCTTTCTTCCCGAAATCAACCCGGTTGCGGGTGTACTGAATAACGGAAAAACGGAGATCTTCATTCTCAATCGATTCCTGGGTGCGTCCTGCCACAAAAATACCCGAAGCCAGGTTTTTTGCGGCATATCCTGTAATAACAGGGATCAACATGTGTAAATAAATGGCGCCTGATGACAGGATGATCAGTAAGATGCCCGGAATGATCCATTTTTTCTTCATCGTGAGGAATTATCAATAAACCAAAATTAATCATTTCCTTCCAAAAAGAAAGCGCAGGAATCCGTCAACAGGCTTCCTGCGCTTGATGTCCCGCATGGGCTGCTTATTTAATGATTGTCATCTCGTCAATCAGATGAGTCGCTCCTGAAAATCTGTCGATCGTCCATAAAACAAACCGGATATCGACTGAAATACACTTCTGCAGTTCCGCTTCAAAAGCGATGTCTCCGCTCATGGCTTCCCAGTTTCCGTCGAAGGCAATGCCAATAAGCTGACCTTTTCCGTTGATTACCGGGCTTCCGGAATTTCCTCCGGTAATATCGTTATTTGAGATAAAGCAGGTATGTAAGGTGCCGTCTTTGTCTGCATATTCTCCAAAGTCTTTGGAATTGTACATTTCTTTCAGCTTTTCAGGAACGTCAAATTCAGTGTCACCCGGAATTTCTTTTTCAATGTAACCCTTTAATGTGGTGTAGTAATCGTAAGCTACGGCGTCGCGCGGAATATAATCACCCACCGTGCCATAGGTCATACGCAGAGAGGAATTGGCATCCGGATAGAACTTGCGTTCCTGGTCCATTTCCATCAGGCCGGCAACAAACAGGCGGTTCCCTTCCTGCAGATCATCTGCATTTTTATTCGTGATCTCGCCTATGACGGTCATTTCATTAAAAACACTGGTTGCAGTCCGGAAGGCCGGATCTTTGTCCAAAACCTTTAATTTTGGGTCATCCAGAAAAGCTTCCATTTTCTTCTGATCGGCAAAGATGGTTTTGTCGAACATTTTTTCCACGAAAGCGTCAAAGTCACCTTTATATTTTGATTTTACTTCCCGGAAGAAGCTGGGATGAAATGCAGGGTCAACATTTTTGTAATATAGTTTCATCAGCTCCGCAGTAATCTTCCTGTCTGTACCCGCATCATAATCCTTGAAGTATTCTTCCAGTTCAGCTTTAAGCCGTTCCTTGTTGGCATCAATTCGCTCCTGATTATCACCGCTTTTCAGCGCCTCATACAATCCTTTGGCATCATAGCTAAAATAGAAAATTTCAGGGCCGCGCAACATGGTTTCAATCAGGTATTCATATGCTTTTTCATCTTCTGTGTCTTTATAGGCATTCCCGATCAGGGCAAGGGCTTTCCCGTATTTTGCTTTCCGTTCTTCATCCTGATTCATCCATTGGGTAAATTCTTCTTCCAGTGCTTTCTTCTTTTCAATCACATCGAGCGCCGCCAGCCCTTTGTTTTGTCCGATGCTGTATTTATAATAATTGGAGCTCCGGGCGTATTTGGATGCGTACTGGATGGTGGGTTTTTGCCCGGTCCTCATGTAATCTTTAATAATATCCAGTTTGATTGAACGCGCTGCCACGCGTACCGGATTGGTGACCGTCATGGTATAATTGACGCCGGCTGATGATTTGTAGCGGTTCGTGCTTCCCGGAAATCCAAGGATCATTGCAAAATCGCCTTCTTCGTAACCATTCAACGAGATTGGCAGGTGGTGCCGGGGTTGATAAGGAACGTTTTCTTCCGAATAATCGGCCGGCTTGCCATCAGGAGCGCAGTAAATGCGGAAAATGCTGAAGTCGCCGGTATGACGTGGCCACATCCAGTTATCAGTATCTCCGCCGAACTTCCCGATCGATTCAGGGGGCGTTCCGACCAGCCGGACATCCCGGAAAGTCTCATAAACGAACAGGTAATAACGGTTGCCGTTAAACAGCGATTGAACGCGGGCGTCGTAATGCGTGTCTTTTGTCGCCTCTTTTTGAATTTCAAAAGCAGCCTTTTGAATGGCTGTTTCAAATTCTTCCTTACTGACATCGGCTTTCATGCCACCCAGGATCCTGTCGGTTACATCTTCAACACGGACTAATATGGAAGCGGTCTTCCCGGGGTTGGGCAGTTCTTCCTTTTTTGTTTTTGCCCAGAAACCATCGCGCAAGTAATCGTGTTCGACCGAACTGTGCGCCTGGATCTCTCCAAACCCGCAGTGGTGGTTGGTCAACAAAAGCCCTTCGGCCGAAACCAGTTCAGCGGTACATGAACCCCTGTCCAGTGCCACGACGGCATCCTTTAAACTGGATCTGTTTATATTGTAAATATCATCGGCACTTAATTCACAACCCAATTGTTTCATGTCGCTGATATTCAGCTTTTGGATCAGCGATGGCAGCCACATCCCTTCATCCGCGCTGGCCTCCCCATGCAGTATTGTGCCCAGGGTGAAGACTGCTAAAAAAAACTTTCTCATATGCTGGTAATTTGTTTTTTTAATTGGAATATGAAACTACATGTTGCTTAAAATCAATATCATACCGTTGATCTCTATGCGGCAACATGCTCGTTTCATTCCCTGATCATCAATTATTCATATTCGTTTCATAAAAGATTTGCAAAGATACATTTCTCTGTATTTCAGCAACAAAAATGGTTCACAAATAAAACCTGATTTATTTGTTCCATAACATGAAACATCATTACTGATTTTTTTAAGAAAAGTAAAAAAAATAAAGTCACGACGAACAATGCTTTGACTTTCAGATGGATGAGCAGCCGGTAAAAATAGCTCTTTTTTGATTAGTTTTTTTGCCGGCCTTAAAATTCGCTATCTTTGACATCGAATTGAAAAAAACAAAGATGGAACGAAAAGTGAGGGTACGGTTTGCCCCAAGTCCGACCGGTCCGCTGCATATGGGCGGCGTCAGGACAGCGTTGTTTAACTACCTTTTTGCCAGGAAACACGGCGGCGATTTTTTGTTACGGATCGAAGACACGGATCAGACCCGTTATGTCCCCGGCGCGGAAGAATATATCATCCAATCATTGAAGTGGTGCGGACTGGTACCTGACGAGGGAGTTGGCTTCGGCGGTTCTTACGGCCCCTATCGTCAAAGTGAGCGCAAAGGCAGTTACCGGATATATGTGGATCAACTGATTGAAAGCAAGAACGCCTATTATGCATTTGACACGCCCGAAGAGCTTGATGCTTTACGGAATGAGGCTGAACAGAATCAGACTGTTTTTTCGTATGACACCCATACCCGCATGCAATTGAAAAATTCGCTGACCTTACCACCAGCGGTTGTCAGTCAAAAGATTGCTAACGGCGACCCCTGGGTGATCCGTTTTAAAATGCCTGAGCAGACCGATGTGATCGAGGAGGACTTAATTCGTGGTGAAGTCAAATTTAATACAGCCCAACTGGATGACAAGGTCTTGTTCAAAGCAGACGGGATGCCGACGTATCACATGGCCAATGTGGTCGATGATCATTTAATGGAAATAACGCATGTGATCAGGGGTGAGGAATGGCTATCGTCGATGCCGCTGCATATTTTGCTCTATCAGGCATTGGGATGGACCGAAAACCGCCCGGTGTTTGCGCATCTGCCGCTGATCCTGAAACCGACAGGAAAGGGAAAGCTGAGTAAGCGGGATGGTGATAAGATGGGGTTCCCCGTCTTTCCGATGCTCTGGAAAGATCCGGAATCAGGAGAAATTTCGCGTGGTTACCGGGAAGATGGCTATTTCCCTGAAGCTTTTATTAATATGCTGGCCCTGCTTGGATGGAACGCGGGAACCGATCAGGAGTTATTTACGATAGACGAACTGATTGCCCACTTTAGCCTGGAAAGGGTCGTCAAATCGGGAGCGCGTTTTGATCCCGAGAAAGCCAAATGGTTCAACAGACATTATCTGCATCGGAAGGACGACCGGGAACTGGCCGGCTTATTTAAGAATCAACTGGCCGGTAAAAATATTATTGCGGATGATGACCAACTGGTCAAAATCACGGGCCTGATCAAAGATCGCTGTACTTTCCCGGCTGAACTCTGGGAACATGGCTTTTATTTTTTTGAAGCTCCGGAAAGCTACGACGAAAAAACCGTCAGCAAAAAGTGGAAGGAAGATACTTCCGCGAAGTTGCTCTCCATTACTGATTTCTTTAAAAGTCTGGAACAATGGGATGCGGAATCCATCAAAGAAGCGTTCTCTGCCTTTATGAATGCAAGGGAGTGGAATTTCGGAATGGTCATGGTTCCGATCCGGCTGGCGTTGGTGGGAAGCAGCCAGGGGATCGACCTCTTTGTCATTTTTGAACTGATCGGAAAGAACGAGACGATCAGTCGTATGGAAAAGGCTGTTGCCGCTATCCGGATTTGATCCTGATCCTGCAGCGCAGGAAAAGGATGGCTGAGAATGGCCATCCTTTTCCTGCTTTTATCATTTGATCTTTTGAATGTAAAGTTTGCGCAATTGCTGCAGGTAACCCAGGCTGAGCTTGTTTGAATAGATCCTGACAAATTCATGCAGTTGTCCCTGGTATTGAAAGGCTCCCATGGCCGCATCGAAGTTACTTTCTTCCCAGTTATACTTCACTTTATCGGTGAGGCAATTGAAATCTTCCCATTCATGATGTTTGGGTATTTCGATGTAGGCGTGAAACTCTTCTTTGGCATCAACATAAATACCTTCATCGATGGGCTGAAGATTAAAGAATTTCACCACCCTGATCTGGACCGTGCCGGAGAATCCCCGCATAGTTTTTTGCAGAAAGCAGATGCCCTGTTCCTGGTAGCTCTGCTGCAGTTTTCCAATAAGATCGTATCGCTTCAGATGACGCACACGCAGAACATCAAGATTTTCGTTATGTATTTTGACAAATCCTTTACCGGCATCAAAACGTTCATCAAATCCTTTCTCTACTTTCGCGGTAGCCCGGATCATGTCGATTAGCGGGTATTGTTGCTGAAGGGCCAGATACAAATAAACAGGTTTGGTCGTATTGGGCGCTTCATGGTAATAACCGGGAAAAGGCGCAATGGCTTCGAACACCAGTGAACCCGGTAATACTTTGTCGGTAACGGTTAGTAATGATTCATATTTGGTAATTGTTCCAAATACTTCAATTGCATTTTGCGGTTCCATATCTTTAAGTTTTATTAGATTCGTTATCTTCGTCGATATCTATGGAGACTACCGATAAATATTTTCAAGTTGAGCCTGTAGGAGCTGTCCTGATCAAAAAAAACAACCGTTCGCGCCGCATTCGCCTCAGGGTGAGCCCTGACGGGAAGGTGCTGATCTCCATGCCCTCTTCCGGTTCTGAGCAAAAAGCGCTTGACTTTGTGAGAGCCAAATCGGATTGGATACTAAAACAACAACAAGATATAAAAGCTGGTTTAACTATTTTCAATCCGGAGACCTTTTTTAAAACAAAATTTCATTTGCTGAAAGTCATACGGGTTGAACATGCGAAAGTTTCAGCAATGATCGGAAAGGGTATTGTTCAAATCAATATTCCCCGGCAATATGATGATCAACATCCCGGCATTCAGCAGTTTATCCGCCGGGTGATCGTTCAGGTAATGAGACAGGAGGCCAGGATTTATTTGCCAAAGAGGCTTGTTGAGTTGGCTGGCATTCACCATTTGCATTTTGAAAACGTGTATGTAAAACATGTTAAAAGCCGGTGGGGAAGTTGTTCTTCTGCGAACAATATCAATTTGAACCTTCACCTGATGAGGCTGCCTGACCGTTTAATCGATTATGTGCTGCTGCATGAGCTGGCGCATACGGTCGAAAAAAATCATGGTCCCGGCTTTTGGCGTCTGATGGAGAAAATTTGCCCCGGGGCAGCAAAGATGAATAAGGAACTTAAAAAATATCATGTCGACATTTTTTGAACCTTGCGGCACAATTGGAATGAACTAACTGAAAGCGCAGATCGTTAGATTTTAGATAACAAAACCTGAAAGGAATCAAGATGAATTGGAACCAATTAATTTCAACACGAAGGTTAGGATCGGGTTCGGCAGTGCCGGAGGTTGAGCTTTTTAACCGTACTCAGTTTCAGCGCGACTATGACCGGATCATCTTTTCGTCTCCATTCAGACGGATGCAAAACAAAACCCAGGTATTTCCGCTTCCGGGGAGTATTTTTGTTCATAACCGGCTGACCCATAGTCTGGAAGTGGCAAGTGTGGGCCGGTCTCTCGGGAGTATTCTGTCGGAAAGGCTGATTGAAACCGGCCAGAAGAACCCGCTGATTACCGAGCTGGGTGCGGTGGTTTCGGCTGGTTGCCTGGCTCATGACATGGGTAATCCTCCGTTTGGACATGCCGGCGAAGAGGCTATTTCGACTTTTTTTAAGACCGGGAACGGTAAAAGCCTGCAGGTATTGTTGAAGCCGGAAGAGTGGACGGACCTGATTTTTTTTGATGGCAATGCAAACGCACTCCGGCTGTTAAGCCATCAATTCAAAGGACGCCGGGAAGGCGGCTTTGCGCTGACTTATACCACACTGGCTTCCATTGTAAAATATCCTTATGAGTCATTTGGCGTCGACAAGCCAAAATTTGGATTTTTTCAATCAGAAAAACAGCTTTTCTGTGAAATAGCCAGAAAGCTGGATATCCTTCAGATCCGGGACAGGCCCATGCAGTTTGTGAGGCATCCATTGGTATTTCTGGTAGAAGCAGCCGATGATATTTGTTACCGGATCATGGACCTGGAGGACGCGCATAAATTGAAAATACTGGATTATGAGACAACGTCGCGGTTGTTCCTGAATTTTTATGATCCGGGCGACGACAAAGATGCACTCAATAAAATCAGCAAGGTTTTTAAGGTAGTCACTGATCCAAACGAGCGGATTGCTTTTCTGCGCGCCGGTGTGATCAATAAACTGGTGCACGAATGTATGGAAGTCTTCTTCAGGGAGGAAGAAGTCATTCTTGAAGGGATCTTCCAGCGGCCTTTAATCAAGGACATCAGCAGTATTTCGCGGGTGGCCCTGGCAGAGATCGATCAATTGTCGTTCGACCTCATCTATAACGACCGGACCGTGGTTGAAATCGAAATGACGGGCTTTAAAATCCTGGGAACCTTGCTTGATGAATTCATCGCCGCTGTTCTTTCGCCTGCAGCCGGATTGTCGCGCCGGTTATTGTCGCTGATGCCTGAACAATACAAGCCTGATAAACAGGATCTGTATGGAAAAATACAGTCGGTCATCGATTTTGTTTCCGGTATGACCGATCTGTATGCTTTAGATCTGTACCGGAAGATCAAGGGGATCAGTTTGCCTGAAATTCGTTAAAGACCGGGCATAGCTTTCCCCTTCGTGCCGGCGGACTCAATAACTTGGTACCCGGTATTCCTTTTGGGGATCGGAAATTTCCCGGTTACTTACTTAATTGTTTTTTCAGCAGATTAACGTTGTTGGTCAGACGTTCAATTATTTGATCCTTTTCACTGATCTGAGCTTTCAGCTTTTCAGTTTCATCTTGAAGCCGGAGCAATACGGCGTTTTGTTCTTCCAGTTTTTGATCCTTTGTTTTTAACTGATCATTCAGTCTTTTTGAATCATCATTCTGGCGTGTGAGGTTAAATCGAAGATCAGCGAGTTCATTTTTTGTGGCGCTTAGTTCTTCTGCCAGACCGGAGTTTTTATTCTGAATCGATGTCTGCGCATTTTTACTTATTTGCAGCTCCTCTGCCATCCGGCGTTTTTCATACTCGAAGGCATATAATTTTTCTTCAATCGTGGCATCCTTTTCTTTGACATTCGAATTCAGCATATTGATCTGCCCGTTCAGTTTGCCGATCATCTCATCTTTTTGGGCATTGCTGCTCAAGAGTTCCTGTTTCATGTTCTCAAATTCAGCAATCATCTCTTCGATCCTGTTTGCCTGGGCTTCATTCTCGCTGGTCAGTTCGCGCACCCGGTTCTCTGCCCGTAGTTTGAAGGACTCCATTTCGACAAATTTCTTCTTTGAGACGCATGACGTGAGACTTAATGCACATATGATGATCATGATATTCAGTCTGTTTGTTTTCATCCGAAATTGATTTATTTTTATTAGTCGGACGGAATTCCCTTCGGGGATTTCCGCTTCGCTCCAATTCGCATGTGAGATTTCATCCGTGTTTGTGTTTAGCGAACATGCTCGTTTCATCTGTAGACATTTTAATTTTGAAAAACGGGTATTCTCCATTTTTTTTTTTAGTTTCGATACGTATTATAATAACGTTTGGAAGAAGGATATGTTACTTTGTTCATAATTTTCCTCGTTCACGCGACGTTTTACTAAAGAGAAACTAAAGTAGGAAAAATTGTTATCTTAAAAAATTGAAAGTATGAAGCTTCTTGTATTTTTCCTTTTTTTGATGCTGCCAGGTTTCATCATTGCTCAGCCAAAAACCATCAAGGGGCGTATTGTCGACAGCGCTGATCAGAAAGGGATTGGCTACACGAATATTGGGGTGGAAGGCACATTTTACGGAACCGCCAGTGATGCGGACGGATTTTTTGAACTAAAGGTCCCTGAAGAATTTTTTGGCGGGAAGTTGTTCGTCTCAGCAGTCGGATACCGGAATCTGAAGCTGGTTCTGAATGATTTGTTTGATCAGGAATTTGTTCGGATTCCCCTTGAGGAGCAGACTTACCGGATCGAAGGTGTGGATGTGGCGGCCCAATCGCGTGTTCTGTTCCGGATTATCCGGACTGCTGCACAAAAGATACCACAGAATTATCAGGATGGCCCTCTCGGGATGAAATTCTATTACACGGAAAGTGAACTGGTGAATGACAGTAACCGATTGAACAGGGAAGCCATTGTTGAATTATATGATAAAACAGGTTACAGTGCTCCTTCGGTGACCGATGCCTTTCAAAACAGGCACTACCGCTTCACCCAGGTAAAGAAGGATTTCGAATCCAAAACATTCAGTGCCGGGAAGACCGGTTTTGATGAGTTGCTGGAAATGGACCTGGCCCGATTGTCCAATACCATCCTGAATGAAGAACTATTGAACGATTATGATCTGAACCTGGAAGGAGTCAGCAGCTACGAAGGAGATTCGGTGTGGATCGTTTCCTATCAGGCAAGTAAACCCGGTTTGGCTCACAGCGGGGATTATTATGCCACACAACTGGATGGGAAAATCTATATCCTGAAAAACAATTATGTGGTTATTCGCAACGAATGTATGATCAGGGCTTCAAAAAATAGCAGTCAGAACCGGTCGCTTTTTACCGAGGATAAAGAACAGCAGCAGGTTAGCTACCATTTTACCAGTGCCTATCGGGATCAGGATGGCAAGTATGCTGTGAATTACCTGGATTGCGATAAGACGTACATGAACCCCCGCGGAGAAAAAGTCACCATTGTGAGCAAAGCCAGCGCGCTCGGGCTGGAACGGGAACCAACTGAAATATCAGGAAGGGATTATTTCGAAAACACACCTTATGTAGAGAATTTCTGGGATAGCTTTAAGCGGCCCTGATAAAAATTCAGGGGAAACTGACTGGTCGGCTTCCCCTGAATTTTTATTCTGCTTTATACAGTTCCTTTTCGTCAACGCCTTTGACAAGCGCACTGTCTTTCAAGGTTCTGCTTACAATATTGAATGGTCCGGTAATGATCTCATCACCTTCCTGTAATCCTTTCAGGATTTCAATGTTCATGTTGTCCTGAATGCCGGTTTCGACAGGTCTCTTCCATGCTCGGTTGTCCTTTACGATAAATACAATTTCCTGCTTTTCTTCTTTAACGGCCTTGTCCTGGTTCCTTGTTGTATCCTTCAGGTTTTCATTGATCACACGGGTGGTAACAGCTTGTATCGGTACTGAAATAACACTGTCACGGGTCTCCGTTTGAATATCGACTGTCGCCGACATTCCCGGACGGAAAGGATAACGGTTCATGGTGCTGTCAATCAGGTCCTGATAGGATGATTTCAGCAGCAGCACCTTGACATTGAACGTCGTTACTTGGTCGGTTGAAGTGCCCACGGTATTTGCTGAATTTGCGATTTCAGTAACAAGGCTCTTGAATTTCCGGTTCAGGTATGCGTCTACTTCAACGAGCGCGGTGTCTCCGGGTGAAACTTTGACGATATCGTTTTCATTTACCTCGACCTTCACTTCCATCCTGTCCAGGTTTGAAACCACCATCATTTCTGTGCCGGCATACATATTGGTCCCGACAACACGTTCTCCCTTTTCAACGTTTAACCGGGAGACCGTGCCACTCATCGGGGCATAAATTTTTGTCTTGATTAACTGCTCTTCTGCCTCAGCAACGGATGCTTCGTCTGATTTAACCGCGAATTCGGCTGCCTGAACTTCTGCCTGGGCAACTTTATAGGATGCTTCGGCCGCCTCAAAATCGGATTGGGCGATTGCTGTTTGACCGAAAAGGGTTTTCGAGCGTTCAAATGATAATTCGCTTTCTATCAGGCGGGCCTGGGCTTGCGCCAGCCGGGCTTTGGATGAATTTAAACTGGCTTTGGCCCGGTTTAGCGACTGAATATAAATGTCCGGTTTGATGGTCATCAGCAATTGACCACTGGTTACTGCGTCACCTTCATTCACGTAAAGATCAATAATTTCACCCGATACGTCCGGACTGATCTTCACTTCTGTTTCCGGTTCTATTTTCCCGTTGGCGGTGATCATCTCCGTAATCGTATGGCTCTTGACCTTTTCAACAGTTACTTTCACTTCAAAGTCTTTTCCAAACCACCCTTTTGATTTGCCAAACAACAGGAGAATGATGATCACGACAATGGAAACCACCAGGTAAGGTAACAGTTTTTTCTTTTTCTTTTTTTGGCGTTGCATAATTTTCAGGAATTGTATTGGGATTCAGATCCGGATGAATCTGGCAGTCAACCGGAATCCCGATAAAGTTACAATAATTATGTGAAAGCACACATTTTTTATAAAGGCATATTGACAATGAATTAATGTGCCGGTTTTAATCCCTCATTTATTTGAGCACCAGCCTGGCTGTTCTCCTGCTTTTTTGTTCCATGAAGACTTCATGATTGTCTTTTATCCGGGTAATGGCTTCATCATTATAAAACCGGATTGTTGCCAGCACCAGGTCCGTATTATAGCGGACATCAAATTCTTTATGCAATTCCATGATCACCGATTCCAGTCCGACTTCCGGCTCGTCAACGCAAAGAGAAAGGTCGATAGCCGACTGCTGGATCAGGTTGACCTTGATACGCCGTTTTCTGAACAGGGCAAAAACCTCCGAAAGCAGATCGATCCCGATAAAGGAAAAATCGTTGGGAGAAAGGGTGATTAAAGCCTGTTTTTTCTTCAGAATGTAGACCGGTACCAGCTTAAGCTGATGGTCAACCTGGTGGATGATCGTTCCCTCTTGTTTCGGATCATCAAAGGGTTTTACAAACAGGGGTATATTTTTGTTCCGCAGGGGCTTGATGGTCTTTGGATGAATGACCTTGGCTCCGGAATAGGCCAGTTCAATTGCTTCTTTATAGGATAGTTCAGGGAGTTTTTCCGTGTCGGGAAAATCAGCCGGGTCGGCATTTAAAACACCCGGAACATTTTTCCAGATCGTCACACTTTCCGCATTCAACAGATTTCCAAGTATTGCTGCTGTAAAGTCAGATCCTTCCCGCCCCAGGGTTGTGGTTTGGTTTGTAGTGGTTGAACCAATAAATCCCTGGGTAATATAAAGATCATGCTGTTGAAAATTAAAACTGTTGTTGATCAGCATTTCCGACCATTTCCAGTCAATCACCGCTTCTCGGTAAGTTTCATCCGTTCGCAGGCTTTCCCGGATATCGATCCATTTGTTGGACTGCCCGTTTTGGCAAAAGAATGCCGAAATGATTGCTGTTGAAATCAGTTCACCATAACAGACCAACTGGTCATACTCATAATCAAAATGAAGGGAAGGAGTCCGGTCCAGCCTTTTCCTGAGTTGATCAAACAGTTCGTACACTCTGGCCGCACTGGTCTCCGTTAAGCCCAGCTCGTCCATGATCTGCTGATGATCATTTTTTATGGATTCCAGGATATCATGTGCCTTAACGTCTTTTTTGTAATAGCTTCTGACCAGTTTTTCAAGTTCATTGGTCGTGTTTCCCATTGCCGAAATGACGATGGTCTTTTTCCCGGGGAACAGATTCAGGATCGCACCGACATTCCTGATTGCAGAAGCTGAACTGACTGAAGCACCTCCAAATTTAAATACCTTCATGACTGTTGTTATTTGTTAACCATGCTGCAAAAATAGCTATTTTAGCATAATTCCTGTTGCCATACGACCGGTTGCTGCTCCATCGCGGCGGGCAGAATAGAAAAGCTGCTCATGCGACCAGGAACACAATCCCATGATCTCGATGTTTTCTTCTTTCAACCCGGAATCGATCATCGTGTTTTTATTTGCAGCCCATAGATCAAAAAAAGCTTTACCATCGCGGGCTGAAGGCCTTAACAGTTCCCTGGAGTTTGGAAAGTTTTCACGAACCTGAACGATGACATCCTGACCAACCTCATAAACATGATAGTGAATGGAAGGACCAATTCCGGCGATCAGGTTTTCCGGTTCGCAATCGAACCGCAGTTGCATGCTGTGAATGGTTTTTGCAATGATTTTGCTGACGGTTCCCCGCCAGCCTGCATGCACGGCCGCCACGACCTGTTGCTGCGGATCATAGAGCAGGATAGGCACGCAGTCGGCTGTTTGCACACAAATGCAAATTCCCCGCTGATTCGTGATCAGTGCGTCCGTTCCTGTTACTTCCGGGTGGTCCGCCGGGCAATCCAGAACAACGATCCGGTCGCCGTGCACTTGCCGGGGAAAGATCAGTTGCTGCCGGGAGACACCAAGGGCTTTGGCCAGTTCTTCCCGGTATGACTGATAGCTTTCTTTTTCATCGCCTGTAAAGCGTGACTGACCATTCTTTCCCCAGCCAGGTTTGGTTGTTGTAAAATGAAACACATTCCGGTGTGTGAGATTTTTGAATTTCAGGAATGACTTTTGCCCAATATCGAGTACTTCCATTGAAAAAAACTGTAAAATTGTAAGGCTGCAAAGTTGCTAAAATATTTCTTACGCTCAACCTGCAACCCTTTACTTACGCGTTACCCTTCCAGCAGATCATTCATCCGTTGTTTGTCCAGGATCTTAATTGTCCGGCGGTGGACGTCAATGACCCTTTCCTGATGCAGTTCCCCCAGCGACCGTGCCAAAGCCGGACGGGTAACGCCAAAAAACTCGGCCAGTTCTTCCTGCGGCAGGGGTAATTCAACGACGCTAAGCCGTTCTCCCGCCAGGTCGAGCAGATAATGGGCAATTTTCTGCCGGATACTTTTGAAAGAAAGAAATCGGATCCGCTGCGATAAAAACTGGGTCCTTGAAGAAATCGCGTTCAGATAATTGACCAAAATTCGCTGATCCGTTTGCAGCAGTTTCAGGAATTCTTCCCTCCGGATATAAAGCAGTTCAACGTCTGTATTTGCAATGACCGTAACAGGGAACCGGTTGTTTTTTCCAAACAGGAAGGCGGAAGCAAGTGGGCGGGGTGCTTCAATGTCCTCAATTTTTATGGTCTTCCCGTTATAATCACTCATTTCACCTTTGACATTTCCGGAAACAACAATGATCAGACTGGTGCATTCATCGCCTGCTGAAGCAACCAGGGCTCCTTTGCCCAGCCGGCGAACCTGAAAAACAACCTCCCGGAACAGTAAAGACAATTTTTCTGCATTTAGACCGGCAAAAACCGGGGAATGCGATAATACCTCAAAGTTGATCATCGATTCAGTGTTTTGTAATAATTGATACAAATTGAAGAACAGCTGCAAGCTATTTTTGTTGCCGGATTAAAACTGAACAGGTATGCTACGGGAGATCGTTAAAATAAACGAGGACTTGTGCAATGGTTGCGGAATTTGTATTCCCAATTGCCACGAGGGTGCGCTGCAGGTAATTGATGGAAAGGCCAGACTGATCAGCGAGTTGATGTGCGACGGACTGGGTGTCTGCCTCGGTCATTGTCCGGAGGGAGCCATTGAAATTGAGAAACGCGAGGCGGAAGGGTATGATGAAGTTTCGGTGATCAGACAAATGATCCCAAAAGGTGAAAATCTGCTTATTGCTCACCTGAAACACCTGAAAGGACATGGTGAAACCGGGTTTCTGAAAGAGGCGGCAGGTTATCTGAAAGAGCATGCTGACGAATTGGAGGTGGACGTTCCTGCCATTCTTAGCGCGGTTCATCATTCGCAAGCTCAGGCTCCGTCATCGTGCGGATCGGGCGGAGGTTGCCCGGGCTCAGCTCCTGTCAGTTTCGACCGCCAGTCGTTCCGGATGGCAGCAGCAAAGCCGGCTTTTGAAGAGCAATCGGAGCTTTCGCAATGGCCCGTGCAGATGCACCTGATCAATCCGGACGCAGCTTATTTTAAAGGCGCCGATCTGCTGGTGGCCGCCGACTGTGCTGCATTTGCCCACGGAAGTTTCCACCGGACATTTATGAAGGGGAAAAAGCTGGTTATCGCCTGTCCCAAGCTGGATCACGGCAAAGATATCTACCTGGAAAAACTGATCAGGCTGATTGCCTCTGCAAAGGTCAACACCATCACGGTGGTGATGATGGAGGTTCCCTGTTGCGGCGGGTTAAGCCAACTGGTCGAAATAGCCGCCGGACGTGCCGGGCGGAAGATTCCCGTGAAGGAAGTTGTCGTTGGGATAAAAGGAGACGTACTGTCCGCGGAATGGATTTAAATTTGACCAGCTAAGCCTGATAATTTCAAAAGCGGACTAGTCTGTGTTCAAAGAATGTACTATCTTCGCAAACATAAAATTATCAGGAGGATGATCAAGAATTATCGATTCATGAATAATGTCGCCGGATGGGTGGCATTTGTAATTGCTGCAATTACTTATCTTTCAACCATTGAGCCTACTGCGAGCTTTTGGGATTGCGGCGAATTTATCACAACATCGTATAAACTTGAGGTTGGACATCCTCCCGGTGCGCCTTTTTTTATGATCCTCGGCAGGTTTTTTAGCTTGTTTGCCGGTCCTTCTCAGGTCGCTATGATGATCAATGCACTGTCGGCTTTGGCCAGTGCATTCACGATTTTATTTCTTTTCTGGACGATTACCCATCTGATCAGGAAAATGATCGCCGCCGAAATCCTGACTACCGGTCAAACGATTGCTGTTTTGGGGGGCGGAATGGTTGGGGCTTTAGCCTATACCTTTTCAGATACTTTTTGGTTTTCTGCTGTTGAAGGTGAAGTGTACGCGTCATCATCCCTGATTACGGCCGTGGTTTTCTGGGCCATTTTAAAATGGGAGAATGCGGCCGAAGAACCCCACGCAAACAGATGGATTATTTTCATCGCTTATATTGTGGGTCTTTCCATCGGGATCCATTTGCTCAACCTGTTGGCTATCCCGGCCATTGTGTTTGTTTATTATTTCAAAAAGTACAAGGTCACCAGAACCGGTGTCGTCGCCAGTTTTATCATTTCGATCATCATTCTTGGACTGATCATGTATGGCATTATTCCGGGGGTCGTGACAGTTGCGTCCTGGTTTGAGCTCATGTTTGTGAATGGAATCGGACTTCCGTTCAATACCGGTACTATGATTTATGGTCTTCTCGTTGTCGGTCTGATCGTATTTGGGATCCGGTATACCATGAAAAAGAAAATGGTCCTGTGGAATACCGTCCTGGTGTCTTTAACGGTGATCCTGATCGGGTATTCCTCGTTTGCCATGATCGTGATCCGTTCTTCAGCCGACACGCCTATGGATCAAAACAGTCCGGACAATGTTTTTTCATTGCTGGGTTATTTAAACCGGGAGCAATATGGCGACCGGCCGCTTGTTTTTGGTCCTTATTATAACACGCCGCTCGACAGCGAAAATTCCTATGTGAATGACAAACCTTATTATATTCAAAAAGACGGGAAATATGTTGTGGCTGATATGCGTCAGAAACCGAATTATGACTCCCGTTATACCACAATCTTTCCCAGGATGTGGAGCCGCCAGTCGGATCATATCGAGGACTATAAAGCTTGGGCGCAGATTAAAGGCAAACCGGTAACCTATACTGACGAGGAAGGTCAGACACAAACCTTGCAGTTGCCTACTTTTGGCGAGAACCTCCGGTTTTTCCTCAGCTACCAGATCAGTCACATGTATCTGCGGTACTTTATGTGGAATTTTGCAGGACGTCAGAATGATATTCAGGGGCATGGTGATATTGTGAACGGGAACTGGATTTCAGGGATCAATGCACTTGATTCAGCCCGCCTGGGTGATCAGAGCACATTGCCTGACAGCCTGAAAAACAACAAAGGCAGGAACGCCTATTATCTTCTTCCGCTCTTATTGGGTCTGGTGGGAGCACTTTATCATTACAGGCAGCATCAGCGCGATTTTTGGGTCGTTATGCTGCTGTTCATCATGACCGGTCTGGCCATTGTCGTTTACCTGAATCAGTATCCGCATCAGCCACGCGAACGGGACTATGCCTATGCCGGGTCCTTCTATGCTTTTACCATCTGGATTGGATTGGGCGTTGCTGCGCTCTGTGATATTCTGAAACAACGGATCCCGGAAACGGCGACTGCTGTCGGGGTAACTGTGATCAGCCTTGTTCTGGTGCCGGGGATTATGGCCAGTGAGAACTGGGACGACCATGACCGCTCGAACCGCTACACTGCGCGTGATTTTGGGGCCAATTACCTTGAAAGCTGCGAAAAGAATGCGGTCATATTCACCAATGGAGACAATGATACATTTCCTCTTTGGTATAACCAGGAGGTTGAAGGGGTTCGGACGGATATCCGGGTTTGTAACCTGAGTTATCTCCAAACCGATTGGTACATCGATCAGATGAGAAGCAAGGCTTATGACTCCGAACCGCTGCCCATTACATTTACTCACGATCAATATGTTCAGGGTACGCGCGACGTGATCTACCTGCTCAGTGACCCCCGGGTGAAAGGAGCTGTTGAGTTAAGCAAGGCGCTCGAATTTGTCAAGGATGATGATCCGCGGACCAAGCTTAGCCAGGCTGACAATGCTTCCTATATCCCTTCCCGGAAATTGTTCGTGAAGGTGGATAAAGAAGCGGTTATCCGGAATAAAGTGGTGCCTGAGGACAAGTATGATCAGATCGCGGACACGATATTTATTGACTTTGGCAGTCGTAATTACCTGGTAAAAGACGAATTGATGGTGCTTGACATGATTGCCAATTCAAACTGGGAAAGACCCGTTTATTTTGCGATCACAGTGGGTCGTGACAAGTATCTCGGCTTACAGGACTATTTCCAGCTCGAAGGCTTTGCCTATCGTTTTACACCCGTTAAAACGACCTCTTCGGGCATTTATTTCGGATCGGTCAGTACAGCTAAAATGTATGACCAGATGATGAATAAGTTCAAATGGGGTAACATGAATGATCCGCGGGTGTATATCGATGAAAACAATCAGCGGATGATGATGAATATCAGGAATAACTTCAATCGTTTGGCCGAAAGCCTGATTGCCGAAGGCAAAAAAGATTCGGCCATTGACGTGCTCGATCATAATCTGGAACTTATTCCGCACAGCGTGGTGCCTTATAATTACTTTTCACAGGAAATAGCCAGCAACTATTTTGCTGCCGGCGAAAAGCAAAAGGGAAAGGTACTGCTGCAGGAAATATTCGGCGCTTATCAGGATGAACTGGATTATTATCTTTCGCTTAAGCCTAAGTTTATTACTTCTGTGGATGAGGAAATTCAGCGAATACTCTACTTCATGCGTGAAATGAGCATGATTGCCATGAAATACGGAGAAACGGAAATGGCAAAGGAAATGACGGATGCTTTTAGCAAATATTTAAAAATATATAGCCCTGAAAGTTAATGTGGTTTTTGGATCCGAGAATAAGACTCCCTCAGTTTTTGAAAGTATTTTTTCCAGGCGCGCTTTGGACCGGGCTCGCCGCCGGAAACCGGATTTATCTTACTTTTGATGACGGTCCTGTTCCGGAGGTTACCCCATGGGTCCTCCGGCTGTTGAAAGAGGAAGGAATAAAAGCCTGCTTCTTTTGCGTGGGCGAAAATGTCGTGCGTTACCCGGATCTGTACCGGCAAATCCTTGATGAAGGCCATCTGACGGGTAACCATACCTATAATCATTTACAGGGGCTGAGGACCGGTACCAGAGAGTTTCTGGAGAATGTTGATCAGGCAGCAGCGTTGATCCATTCCAGGTTTTTCCGTCCTCCGCATGGCTTGTTGAAGATTAGCCAACATAAACAGCTTCGCCGGAAATACAAGGTCGTGATGTGGGATCTGGTAAGCTGCGATTATAACCAGTCACTGAGCCCCGAAGTTGTTGCAGGCAATGTGATGGAAAATGTACGGCCGGGATCGGTCATTATTTTCCATGATTCCTGTAAAGCAAAGAAGAATCTTTATGCGGCTCTGCCCGTTGTGATCAGGGAACTAAAAGAAAGAGGATACCGGTTTGGGACTCTGGACGATTCCGTCGAAGTTAATGTGAAAGAGGAAGAAATATAAACACAGGATCATGCTGAATATTTTGCTTATCGGTTCGGGAGGAAGGGAACATGCAATCGCATGGAAGATCAAACAGTCGCCAAAACTGAACCAGTTGTTTATTGCACCGGGAAACGCCGGAACAGCGGAGTTGGGGACGAATATTCCGGTGAGCGTTTCCGATTTTGAAGGTTTGAAAAGAGTTGTTTTGGAAAAGAAAGTCGATTTGGTTGTTGTCGGCCCTGAAGTGCCCCTGGTTGAAGGGTTGCATGATTTTATTGACGCTGATCCTGACTTGAGACAGGTAAAGGTGGTTGGACCGAAAAGGGAGGGTGCGCAACTGGAAGGAAGCAAGGATTTTGCCAAAGCGTTCATGCGACGGCACCAGATCCCTACAGCCCGTTATTTTACGGTAACTTCCGAAAATCTGAAGGAAGGGTTCTCCTTTCTGGAGGAGCTGAAGGGTCCTTATGTTTTAAAAGCAGATGGTTTGGCTGCCGGGAAAGGCGTTCTCATTATCAGCGACCTGGCAGAGGCGAAGGCTTCATTGAAAGAAATGCTCGCAGGACAGTTCGGCGCAGCAAGCCGGAAAGTGGTGATCGAAGAATTTTTATCGGGGATAGAGCTTTCCGTTTTTGTCATTACGGATGGAAAAGATTACCGGATATTGCCGGAGGCGAAAGATTACAAACGTATCGGAGAGGGCGATGCCGGGCTGAATACCGGCGGTATGGGCGCTGTCAGTCCGGTTTCTTTTGCCGGCAGAGAATTTATGCAAAAAGTGGAAGAACGGATCATCCGGCCTACCGTTCGTGGTTTGCAGAAAGATCAGATCCCTTACAATGGATTCATCTTTTTCGGACTGATCAATTGCGGAGACGACCCATATGTTATCGAATACAACGTGCGGATGGGCGATCCGGAAACGGAAGCAGTGATGCTGCGTGTAAAGTCTGACCTGGTTGAATTGCTCCAGGCTGCGGCGGACGGGACAATCGGAACACAGACTGTTGAATTTGATGAACGAACAGCAGTAGCGGTGATGCTGGTTTCAGGCGGATATCCGGGATCGTATAAGAAAGGGCTCCTGATGAGTGGTTTTGAGCATAATACGGGCAGCATGCTCTTTCACGCCGGCACCAAACAATCCGGTCGGGAAATATTGACCGACGGGGGGCGTGTTCTGGCAATCAGTTCATATGGTGCAACGATGAGGGAAGCTTTGACCCTTTCCTATTCAAATGCGGAGAAAATTCAATTTGAAGGTAAATATTACAGGAAAGACATTGGCTTTGATCTGTAAATCATGATACTTAGATTTCTAAAAAGCAATCAGCCTTATAATTTTATCCTGATGCCGGTGATTGTTCTGACACTCTGGTTAAGGTCATTCCTTTCTCCGGAATTCTTTCCCTTTTTCGAAGGCGAAAACAGTATGCCGCTTTACAAACCGCTTCATTTACTTCTGGTAAATTTGCCTCTGGCCAATAATGTTGTTGCTGTCATACTGGTGATCCTATTATCATTCATGGTCCTTCGCCTGAATACGGCTTATGATTTCATCCAGATCAGGACTTTTTTACCTTCCAATATTTTTGTATTGATTACCAGTGGCGTGTTGAGCCTGCACACGCTTCATCCGGTTTATTTCGGCGCTTTCTTTTTGCTGATTTGCATCAACCGGCTATTTGATGTTTCTGAAAATGAACGGTCAAATCCAAATTCATTTGATCCGGGATTTTATCTGTCTGTAGGCTCCCTGTTTTACCTGAATCTGATTTTCTATCTTCCCGTTGTTTGGGTTGGTTTTTTCCTGCTCAGGAAGCAGCGGGAATGGCGCGATTTTGCGATGTCGGCCGTCGGTATGGCCCTGCCCTGGCTGTTTGCCTTTACTGTGTATTTTATGACCGATTCGGTGGATGAATTTAGCTCGGTTATCCGTCAGAATATCGTCACGTCCAACGTTTTCTTTCAGGGCAGCATTGCCTTTCAGGTTTATCTCGGCTTTTTAACGGTTACCACCTTATGGTGCAGTTTTTTTCTTATCGGTCAGTACGATGCAAAAAAGAGCAGTACCCGGAAATATTTTAAAATCTTCTTTGTAATTTTTGCGATTTCCATTGTGCTCTTTTTCCTGATTCCTGGTGCTTCCCGCGAAATCATGGTCATTATGGCCGTTCCTTTAACGTTTTTGTTCTCCAATTACCTGATTGGAATGAGAAGCCAATTTTTAGGAAATCTGTTCATTCTGATATTCCTTGGATTGATTATTTACATGCAGTTTGTGTAGCCCGGTTTTTATATTCATGGATTACCTGCCTCCGGGAGAATTTTGTTGAAATGACTGGACAGACATGATCCCTCTCCGGAGTGCCAATATTAAATCCTTCCGGTTTATTGGCTTGGAGATGTAATCGTTGCAGCCTGCATTTAAAATAGCGACCTTCTCTTCGATCATGGCATAGGCTGTCTGTGCGATTACCGGTACTTTGAACCCTGATTGCCTGATTACTGCAATCGTTTCATATCCGTTCATGACCGGCATATCCATATCCAGTAAAATCAGATCAGGTATTTGGTCGTGCAGCATATCAAGCAGTTGTTTCCCATTTGATACCTGTCTTACAATTAGTCCTTCAGCAGTAAGGATTTCAGTCAGGTATGCCGACGATTCCTCGTTATCTTCAGCAAAGAAGATCACTTTCCCTTTGAGCTCAATTTGTCCTTCCGTCTGCGAGACAAAGGACCTTTCCTCAGGTTTGCAATCGGGAATGAAAGGGATGCTAAAATGAAAACAACTGCCGCTTCCTGACTTGGATTCAAACCAGATCTGCCCTCCAAGCAATTCAATAAGTCCTTTGCAGATACTTAAGCCTAGGCCATTCCCTTCTCTCAGCATGTTCTTATTGACCTGCCCGAAGCGTTTAAAGATGAAATGCTGCTTTTCTTCAGGGATCCCACATCCGGTATCGGTCACATAAAATTCAATGAAATCCCTGCTGTTAAAAGTCTTTAAGGAACATCCAAATTCGATAAATCCTTTATCTGTAAATTTGATTGCATTGTTGATCAGATTATTCAGTACCTGTTTTAAACGGACAGGATCGGTGCGAATGATCGCTTTTGTCTGTGGATCAATGGATGGAAATCTGAGCGTTACTGCTTCTTTTTCAATCAGTCTTTTATTTTGTTTTTGGACATAATAGATTTCATTCATTAATTCTCCGACGTCGCAGGCTTCTTTAAAAATGACCATCAGATTTGATTCCAGCTTTGAAAAATCGAGAATATCATCAATGATCCGTACCAGTTGGGAACCAGAGCTGGTAATAAAATTGCTGTAATAGCGGAAGGTTTCCAGATCCATATCGGGACTAAGCATTTCGGAAAATCCAAGGATCGAATTTAAAGGTGTTCGGATTTCATGGCTCATATTGGAGAGAAAAGCTGATTTTAAACGGTCGCTTTCCTTTGCTTCGGCGACTGACTTTTCGAGTTGAGCATTGATTTGTCTGAATTTTTCATTTTGGACTTCAATTTCCAGCCTGGTCCGAATATCATCGATCATCATATTAATGCCAATTCCAAGGGCATCTAAATCGTCATTTTTCCCGGATAGCTGCACTTGTGCATTATAATCACCTTGTGCCACTCTCATGACGACTTCGATCATCTCATTGATTCTGTCCCTGTTTTTGGTTTTTTTCATCGCCGTTAAACGCCGTTTCTGTATTAAAGACCCTGTCATTTAACAGGAAAAGGAAGTTGCTTTCAATTCGCGTTTAATTGCTATTGATCGTATCCTTCTTCCGCAGGTATGTCCTTTGTCTGATTTTCTTAAGCGTGGTAAAGATATAAATTTTAAATGCTGATTATCTGCATATTCAGGATTTAAATTGCCCGGTGAACCCGGGAGTGTTATTTTTTATTAAAATTGTAACGCCCGGCTCTTTTTTTCGTCTTAGATGAATACAATGGATTCGCAGGTTTGGGCCTTCCCGGTTATAAAAGAGGATAAAAAATGACATTCACATAGGAAATGGATTCATTCATCGAATATTTGCAGGATTTCAGGCGGGAATGATCCAAATTTGCGGATTAGAAAGCAGACTCAGAAAACAATTAAACCATGATTAAATTAAACAACATCCACAAGTCGTATGAGATGGGTAGCAGTAAGCTTCATGTGCTCAAGGGGATCGACCTGGACATTGAAGGAGGGGAATTTGTTTCCATTATGGGTTCGTCCGGTTCCGGTAAATCGACCCTTCTGAATATCCTGGGAATACTTGATAACTATGACGAAGGCCGTTATTATCTGGGTGGACAGATTATTTCTCAGATGAATGAAAAGAAAGCTGCCCGGCTGAGAAATGAAATGGTCGGGTTCGTTTTTCAGTCATTTAACCTGATCTCATTTAAGAATGCGGTGGAGAATGTGGCTCTTCCCTTGTATTATAAAGGTGTTAAACGTAAAAAGCGAAATATACTGGCCATGGAGTACCTGGACAAACTGGGGTTAAAGCCATGGGCCGAACACATGCCAAATGAAATGTCAGGCGGACAAAAGCAACGGGTAGCGATTGCACGGGCGCTGATTTCAAATCCAAAGATCATCCTGGCTGACGAGCCTACCGGAGCGCTCGATTCAAATACTTCCTATGAAGTGATGGACATCCTGAGGGAAATCAATGAGCAGGGGAAAACCGTCATTATTGTTACGCATGAACATGATATAGCCGCGATGACTCAAAAAATTATCCGTCTGAAAGACGGACTAATCCATGAAGTGATCTGTAACGGCGATCTGAAGGAATTCCGTTACAAATACTCAAAAGAGCTGCAACCTGCTTAAACCTTTGAAAGATGTTTGATATCGATAAATGGCAGGAAATCCTGGCTACCATCAGAAAGAATAAGATGCGTACCTTTTTAACAGGATTCTCTGTTGCTTGGGGAATTTTTATGCTGATGGTCCTGCTCGGTTCAGGTAACGGGTTGAGCAACGGGGTCGCCAGCAATTTTATGAATGATGCGGTCAATGCCATGTGGATCTGGACCGGTGAAACGACCATCCCTTACAAGGGAATGAATACAGGCCGTTCGATCCAGTTTCATAATGATGATTACGACGTGATCAAAGGGATCAAGGGCGTTGAAACCGCTTCGGGACGTTATTTTATGGGGAATACCCGGTATTCCTATGGGGATGAATCGGGCGAATACACGACTATCACCTGTCATCCTGAGCTGAATGATGTCGAAAAGATGCAGTTGCTGGAGGGGCGTTTTATTAACAAAGTTGACATCCTGCAAAACCGCAAGGTTGTTGTTATTGGCAAAGACATCTATGATGCGCTTTTCAAAAATAAGACAGCCTTGGGTGAATATGTCAATGTCAATAAGGTACCTTTTAAGGTCGTGGGTATCTGCATGGAACCCGCGTCAACGCGTAACCGGAATGCCTACATGCCTGTAACCACTGCTCAGAAAGTGTTTAACGGGTCGAACAGGCTGCATAATTTTGCGATCACCATTAATGGGAAAACGCTTCAGGAAAGCCAAAAGATCGAAGAGGAAATACGCAGTACATTTTCTCATAAACTCAAGTTTGACCAGAAGGACGAAAGCGCTATGGGACTTTACAATAAATTGGAGAATTACATCCAGACCATGCGGATCTTTCAGGCTATCAAGATTTTTATATGGGTGATTGGCGTGTTTACGCTGATTGCAGGGATCATCGGTGTCAGTAACATTATGCTCATTGTCGTGAAGGAACGAACCAAGGAAATCGGAATTCGCAAGGCTATCGGGGCGTCCCCGTCATCGGTCATTGGACTGATCCTGCTTGAATCGATCCTGATTACCACAGTTGCCGGTTATATCGGACTGGTTTGCGGAACCGGCCTGATGGAGCTCATTAATTACATGATGGTGCAGTCGGCCGGGGATGCCGCAGCTACTCAGCAACAAAGTGAAACGATCTTTCTGAACCCGACTGTTGACTTTGGTGTAGCCGTTTTTGCAACGATTTTACTGATCGTTTCGGGAGCGGTTGCCGGGTACATACCGGCCAGGCGCGCAGCCCGTATCAAACCCATTGTTGCGCTTAGAGATGAATAAGTGGGTAACCGGAACCTTGAATTTTAAACGTTGAACTTTGAACTTATTTTATCATGTTTGATCCTGACTTGTGGAAAGAAATTATAAGTGCACTGAAGCAGAACCGTCTGCGGAGCTTCATGACTGCTTTCGGTGTATTCTGGGGAATCTTTATGCTCATCATTATGTCGGGTGCAGGCCGGGCCCTGGAGAACGGTGTGCTGGAAGGCGTCAAAGGCTTTGCCACGAACTCAGCATTTTTCTGGACCGAACGCACCAGTAAACCATTTGAAGGTTTTCAACGCGGACGGCGCTGGGATTATAAAAATGAGGATATTGAATACATTCGTCAAAATGTACAGGAAGTGGAATACCTGTCGCCCCGGCTGTTTGGTTGGGCTCAAAACGGGGACAACACGGTTCGCGGAGAACGGTCAGGTGCCTTTAATATCTATGGCGATTATCCTGATTATTTTAAAATTGACCGGTGGACCCCCCTTAAGGGACGTCTGCTGAACGAGATTGATGTTGCAAAGAAACGGAAGGTTTGTGTGATTGGGGAACGGGTACAGGAAGTCATGTTTGCACCTGAAGAAGATCCGATTGGGAAGTACCTGAAATTAAGCGGTGTTTATTTCCAGGTTGTTGGGGTTATCCATCCTGAAACCCGGATCAACATCGGAGGAGGCAAGAAAGAAGAAACCATCATCCTGCCGTTTTCGACCATGCAAACGGCATACAATTATGGGAATGTCATCCATTTCTTTTCGGTAACGGCTAAATCATGGTCGAGTGTGAGCGCGATGGAGGAAAAGTTAAAAACCATTTTAAAGGAGCGCCATAAAATAGCCTCAGACGACATGCAGGCCGTAGGTTCGTTCAATATCGAAGCTGAATTCAAGAAATTCTCTGCCTTATTCATGGGAATTCAGATATTAACCTGGATTGTCGGAATAGGTACCTTGATGGCAGGGGTGATTGGCGTAAGCAATATCATGCTGGTCATCATTAAGGAGAGGACACAGGAGATTGGTATTCAGCGTGCAATCGGCGCAACACCGGGGAAGATCATCCTTCATATTGTGGCGGAAAGTGTTTTTTTAACCGTAATGGCAGGCTACATCGGGCTTTCACTGGGGGTAGGTTTGCTGGAGATTTTGAATAAGTTTTTGGAATCGGCCGGGGACGAAATGTTCTTCCGGCATCCGCAGATCAACCTGGGCATGGCCCTTGCCGCACTGACTGTTCTCATCATTTCCGGAATATTAGCGGGATTGATCCCTGCTCAACGTGCTATCAGTATTAAACCCATTGATGCGCTGAGAGATGAATAGTATTTACAGAATAATATCAGTTTGGCAATTTAGCAGTTTTGATAAGCCATATAACAATTACAATTTGACCATTTAGCAATTTAAACCATGAAGAAGATTTTTAGAATTTTAGTAGTTACGCTGTTGATCGTGATCTTTGGAGGGACCATTGCTTTCCTCTACAGCAAATCGAAGAAGAAGCCCGATGTTTATGAGACCAAAACGCCTGTTATCTCAAATGTCATTCAGAAGACCGTGGCAACAGGTTCAGTTGTACCCCGTCAGGAAATTGAGATCAAGCCCCAGGTTTCAGGTATTATTGACGAAATTTATGTTGAGGCCGGCGATCGTATTGAGAAGGGGCAGGTCATTGCCAAAATCAAAATTATACCGGATATGGTCAACCTGAATGGTGCTGAGTTACGCCTGAAACAGGCCGAAATCGACTTTCAGGATGCAAAGATCGATTACGACCGCCAGCAGAAACTGTTTGACACCGATGTGATCTCCTACGAAGAATTCAAAAAGGCGAAAGTGGCTTACGACCAGTCGAAGGAAGAGTTTTCGGCTGCCGACAATAATCTGGAACTGATCAAGAACGGCGTGACCAAAAAGGCGCAGACGGCTACCAATACGCTGGCTCGTTCAACCATCACCGGAACCGTCCTCGACGTTCCGATCAAGGTGGGTAATTCGGTGATCCAGTCAAATACCTTTAATGACGGCACCACGATAGCCATTGTAGCCGACATGAGAGACATGATCTTTGAAGGTAAGGTTGATGAAACCGAAGTAGGAAAAATCAAGGAAGGAATGTTGATTGAGCTGGAAATCGGGGCTATTGAAAAGGATAAGTTTGAAGCCGTATTAAAATACATTTCACCGAAAGGCGTTGAAGAAAACGGTGCGATCCAGTTTGAGATCAAGGCGGATGTCGCCCTGAAGGAAGGTCAGTTTATCCGTGCCGGATATTCTGCCAATGCCAATATCGTATTGGAACGCAAGGACAGTGTCATGGTTCTTCCGGAGGGGATGCTTCAGTTCAGGAATGATTCGGCTTTCGTTGAGGTATTAACGAATGAAGCAGATTTAATTTATGAAAAGCGGAATGTGAAAACAGGGATTTCTGACGGCATCAATATTGAGATCGTAGAAGGACTGACCAGGGACGACAAGGTTAAAGGTGATAAAATTGATCCAAAAAAAGCTAAAGAGAAAGAAAATAAGCAGGGATAAAATGCTTAATTTTCCGATAAAAATAAAAATCATTCAAGATGAAGTTAAAATTATATATGACGGCCGTTGCGATTTGTCTGGCAATTGTGGTTCAGGCTCAGCAGGAATGGGATTTGCAGAAATGCATCAACTACGCACTCGAAAACAATATCCGGATCAGGCAACAGCAAACCAATACGGATTATTATGGCAATGAGCTTAAACAGGCTAAAAACAACAGGTTACCGTCGCTTAATGGCAATCTTTCAAACAGTTTCAACTTTGGCAGATCATTGCAGTATGATAATACTTATGCTGATTATAACTCCAATCAAACGGGTGGCAGCTTAAGTGCAAATGTGACCGTATGGAATGCGATGTCCATTCGAAAATCGATCGATATGGCTGATTTTAATTTGAAAGCCAGTCTGGAAGATCTGAAGAAGGCAAAAGACGATATTATCCTGAATGTAGCTGCTGCATATTTACAAATTCTTTTTGCCCAGGAATTGGTTCAGGTAGCCGAAGATCAGATGGGAGTGACAGACCTTCAGATTGAAAGGACCAAAAAGCTTGTTAACGCTGGAAGTCTGGCAAAGGGGAGTCTGCTGGAAATCGAGGCTCAGTATGCGCAGGAAGAGCTGAATCTGGTTAACCAACAGAACGAACTGCAACTCAGCTACCTGAATCTTTATCAATTGCTTGAACTTCCGGTTTCAGATCAGTTTAAGATTGTAAAGCCTGAACTTCCGGTAGTAACAGCGAACAGGGCGTTGCTGAATTCGGTTGAGGTGTTTAATAATGCTGTTCAAACCCGTCCGGAGGTTAAAAGTGCTGCCTTCAAGCTCGAAAGTTACAGGGAGCAGGTTGGACTTGCCAAAAGCAGCCTTTATCCGACGCTCACCATGGGCTTTGATTATTATACTTCATACAATGATAAATATGAAGATCTGGAGGGAAGTAAAATTTCTTTTTCCGATCAGCTGAAAAATAATGAACGATACGGGTTTGGTTTAAACATGAGTGTTCCTGTTTTCAATAAATTTCAGACGCGTACACAGATAAAAAATGCCGAGTTGCAGGCGATAAATCAGGAACTGGAATTGCAAAATACAAAAAATGTATTGCGTACGGAGATTGAGCAGGCTTATACCAATGCACTGGCTGCATTAAAGAAATATATCGCCAGCAATAAAGCAGTGGAATCGATGAAGGAAGCCTTCCGTTACACCGAAGAAAAATTCAATGTAGGCATGGTCAATTCGGTGGAGTACAATCAGGCAAAGAATAACCTGACAAAGGCCACCAGCGATCTGGCCCAGGCGAAGTACGACTATATTTTCCGTTCAAAAATCCTGGATTTCTATAACGGAATACCGATCGAACTGTAAGAGAACAGACACAAGACAGGAGAAAATAGATATTCAGATATTTTAGGCAATCAGGAAATCTGAAAATCACTGACAACTTCCGGTCTCCGGTTTCCCTGTCCCAGTCTCCTTCTGTTGTCTATTCAAAGTCCAGTTCCAGTTGTTCTTCCAGCAAGTGGAAAGTCAGGCGGTGAAAGGGTGACGGTCCGATTTCCCGGATGGACTGTCTGTGCGCTTTAGTCGGGTATCCTTTATTGCTGTTCCAGCAATATTGCGGAAATTGTCCGTGCAGATTTTTCATCAGATCATCGCGAAATGTTTTTGCAAGCACTGAGGCTGCAGCGATCGGGAGATACTTGCCATCTCCTTTGATGATACAGGTATGACTGATATTTGGATAGGGCGTGAAGCGGTTACCATCGATAAGCAAATGCTCAGGTGTCAGTTTAAGCCGGCTGACAGCCCGGTGCATGGCCAGAAAAGACGCATTTAAAATGTTGATTTCATCGATTTCAGTATGGCTCACCACACCAATGGCCCAGGCCAGCGCCTGCGTTTCAACAAGCGGACGAAGCAGGTCCCGTTCTTTCTCTGTAAGTTCCTTGGAATCAGTTAACAGCTCATTGTCAAAATCAGCCGGAAGGATCACGGCAGCAGCGACTACGGGCCCGGCAAGGCATCCCCTGCCGGCTTCATCACAACCCGCTTCCAGTCTTCCCTCCTGCAAACATAACTGTAGTAAACTTTTCCCTGCCATATTTAAAAGTGATACATTTGTTTCTCTGAGATTCTTTTGTTTCGTGTGCAAAAAACATTCCCGCGAAGCAGGATCAGCAATTGCAAAGATAAAAAAATAGGTTTTCAGCAATAAACAAAACAGGATGAAGAAACTAACACCGGAAGATTTACAGAACCCGGATCAATTTGAATTATTGGCAGAACTGGAGCACCGGCAAATCAAGAAATTTATTTATGAGCAGATCACACCGGGAGTTCGTCTGATTCGGATTTACTCAATTTATCAGGTAGCCATGTTACTCTTGCTTGGATTTTTGGCAGGAAGTGCGGTCGTGCGGCTTGTCAGGGGTGTACCTGAGCCGCTCATTTATACCGGATATGCTGCTTTGTTTTCGTTCACGGTTCTGATTTTTTTGCATGAACTTTTGCATGCTGTAGCCTATTGGCTCTGCGGTGTAAGGAATCTGAAAGCGGGAGCAATGTTGAACAAGTTTGTTTTTTACGTGATGGCCGACAGAGAGGTAATCGGATTCAGAACTTTTCAGGTGGTGGCGTTTGCTCCGTTGGTGACCGTGAAGCTGGCATGTCTGATATTGGGTGTCCTGTATTGGTCCACACCCTGGGCTTATTTCTTTTTCAGTGTGATGGGTATTCATTCCCTGTTCTGTGCCGGTGATATGGCCATGCTTGCATTTTACAGCATTCGGGAAGACAAGGAAATTTACAACTATGATGACCTGGGACTAAAGAAAAGCTTTTTTTATGCCCGGAAACCGGAGTGAGTATAACACTATTCCATGATTTTGCTGAATCTTAACGAACGAATGAAACTAATCATGAGCCTTTTTGTCCATCTGAAAGAATATAAACGTTCAGGCACGGCAAATGTAAACTTTTAGGCATAAAGTTTGTTTCTCGCAATGCAATCATTTGATTTGAAATAATAAGTAAAAGTTCATATACAGGTAATCAGTATTAATTTGGTCCATCAGGAAGGGGTATTTCACAAAACCAGCTTGACCCGGGGAATTGATGTGACTGTATGTTTGAGACATAAAAAGTAAAATTAGAACAAATGAAGAAAATTATTTTTGCCATTCTTGCTTTCACAGCAACCGCCTCTTTCGCTCAAAGTCAACTGGAAGAACTGACATTTGATGACACGCAGAATTCGGCGGTATTCCAGAAGATTAAGAATAATACACGGGTTTTAAGATATGTCGCTGCAGATGGTTTGCCGCTTCATGTGGGCGATACACTGATTCTGGGATATCCGTCCGGAAGCACGACTTCAACCACCGGAGTAGGTGTTGGCGATAAAGTAGGCGTTGGAGTGGCCCGGTCGCAAACCCAGAATAATTACGCCATGATTTTCTATGGCAGGCAAGGCGGAATGAGTACAGTTCTGAACGCCACAACACCTGGCGAAGGGGCCGAAAATGTGGGTGCCAATATGCAGGAAGAAATCGTGGTCATTGCTGAAATGAGAGTCTTTCATAAAGGAAGCGCAAAAAAGCCTCTTGCTTTGAATGTTTTGTTGGGAGAACCAAACGGAAGGGCGTTTGGTTTATACAAATATCTTTCCATTCTGGACTACGAAAAAGCAGTGATCGCCGGAGAGATCAGAAGCCTGTATGCCCCTTTAACGCGGGAAGCAGCCATCGCTAAGCTCAAGGAAGCTAAAGAACTGCTTGATCTTGGCCTGATGAATGAAACAGATTATGAGAGGATGAAACAGGAACTGGGCCCGATCATCATGAACAAATAAGGTCACGGACCTATTATGAATTTTGTCATCATTTTCTTTTTAGCTTATCAGGAGACAGAAATTATGCCAACAGTAGTTTCACCTTACTTCGTATCGTTTCTGCGGATGATTTGAAAAAGACGATTAAAAAATATGACTTTTTTAAGACCAAGTACGGCGATGAACTTCTCATTGACCTGGTCCGGCTGGAGTCGTTGGAAAAATACCTCACCGAAGATTGCCCGCATTACCTGAGCTATTATGATATTACGCTCTTAACAGGGGGCAAAGGCTTTTTTAGTATTGACCAATTTCGGTATTCAATCCGGGAAAATATTGTTTTATTTTCGTCGCCCGGACAGGTACGGTATTGGGATTATGAGCTTTTGCCTAAAGGTTATGTCTTACTTTTTGAAGAAGAATTCCTGAGTTGTTTTTTAAATGACGCACGGTTTGTGGAGGGTCTGAAGTTTTTTAATGCCGGATCCAATCCCCCGGAGTTGACACTCGAAGAAGCAGATTCTCAATACCTGATCAAAGTAATGCAAGATGTTGAGCAGGAAGTCAGGACATTCAGCAGTAATGATAAACAAATATTGAGAGCACTGCTTTATCAGGTTTTGGTATGGCTCAACAGAAAGTATACTGCAATTTATCCTTCAGATGATAAAACAGATTTTAACAGGCATATCCGGGAGTATATCAGTCTGGTCAACCGGGAATTTGCCCGGCAGCATTCCGTTTCTTATTATGCAGACGCTTTAAGCATCACGTCAGGTCATTTGAACGATTTATGCCTGTCTCATCTGGGAACAGGCGCGAAACAGTTTATTCAAAACAGGATTACCACAGAAGCCAAACGGCTTCTGCTTTATTCCGATTTGCAGGTCGCAGAGATTGCTCAGCGTTTAAACTTCGACGATGCATCGTATTTTGTGCGTCAGTTCCGCCAAACCACCGGAATGACCCCTCTTGCATTCAGGAAAATCAGGAATCCTTGAAAAGTACTGTTTTCCCCTGATTTTTTCCGATAGGTTTATGAAAGTGAAGCCATACCTTTGCGGGTAAATAACTAAAAACTACTGACATGAAACCATTTGTATTAATTGCCCTGGTGGCGGTCAATCTTTCGGCCTATTCTCAGGAAAGTGAAATCACGGAACGAATAATTGCTTTGGAGAAAGCAGCCCTTGAACGTTGGATGAATGGAGACGTATACGGCTATTTGGAACTATATGCTGAGGATGTCACCTATTTTGATCCGATGCTGGAAAAACGTTTGGATGGATTAAAACAACTCACAGCACTCTATGAACCCTGGCAAGGAAAAATAAAAGCCTCGGGCTACGAGATGATCGCTCCTGAAGTCCAGATAAGTGAGAAAACGGCAGTACTTACTTTTAATCTGAAAAGTGTTGTTGGTGATAAGAGTTATGAATGGAACTGCACGGAGGTGTACCGGAAGGAAAAGGGAGGGGAATGGAAAATCATCCATTCACATTGGTCCTGTACAAAACCGGATTTAAAATAGGTATTGACCGGCGGTGACAGTCTTTGTGTATTCGAAAAGAATGTTTCAACCGGGAATATGGGTTATCAAACTTACAGGATCACTTTCCCATCTGTTTGTCGTTGCCCGACGGCTTCGAAAGCCGATTCGATGGTTTCAAGGGAATAACTGTTTTTCGCTACGACAGGGACTAGTCTGCCCGCCTCAACTGATTGGGCCGCTTCCCTTAAAATCGCGCCATGATGTGCTTTCCCCTGGCCTGAAATCAACGGGTACTTGTTTCGTTCAACTTTCATTGCTGTGAAAGTCAATAAAGAATATTCACAAAGGCCTCTGCCCTTAAAATGGTGCGGTTTATACGAATCTGGTCAAACGGAAGCGACCAGGCTTTTTTCGATCTCATCAATTTCATTTGACTGTTTACTCCAGGTAATTTGAATCAAATAATCAACAATGTTGGTTGACACAGAAAAAGGAAAATTGACTTTGTACCAGACCTTTACACAAACGAAATGAACATCAGTTTCGGGAAGACAATATTAAATAACGCTAAAACTTACGATGATGTGCTGAACACGGCGCTGAAATTGGCGTCGACGGGAAAAACATGGCGGTTGTCGGCAATAGCGTAGATGGCAACATTACTGCCGTTACAGCCATCAAAGCAAACGAAAACAACGGGCCGGAAATTAAACTTCAGGTGCTGTTTTGGCTGATTGTAGATGCTGATTTTGAAACAGGATCATATTTTAAGAGATGAAGGTGAGGCATAGGGTCGAAAATTAGATGAAGCTGGTGTTCCTGTAACGGTCATTCGCTATAACGGTACCATTCATGATTTCGGATTGCTCAATGCGCTTGCTGAAACTCCGGCAACAAAATCGCTTTTTATTCAGGCAGCTGCCGAAATGAAAAAATACATGGAGAAATAAAATTCATTCAAATGGAGTATAAGATTAGGGATCAGGAATGGAAAAGATCGATACTGAAGTGCTGATTATTGGATTTGGCAAGGGTGGAAAAACACTTGCTGCTTATTTGGGCAAAAAAGGGATCCGGAAGGTACTGGTTGAACAATCAGAGAATAATGTATGGAGGAACCTGTATTAATATCGGAAGTATTCCGACCAAAGCTTTGATATTACAGGCCGAAAGAAAAACAGCTTAGTATCTGTGTAAAAAAACAAAAGGATCCGAATTTCGGGTCCTTTAATGTGTTGATTTTAAAGGTGGAGAATATCGGAATCGAACCGATGACCTTTTGACTGCCAGTCAAACGCTCTAGCCAACTGAGCTAATCCCCCGTTTGAGGCCACAAATATAGGAATATTTTTAAATTGCAATACGCCGGTTCCCATGAAAATTTAACCCTCTTTATTTTAATCCCGGATGCATCGATCTTCAATTCGCCACAAATAAAGCTTACAGACTGACTGGCAGCTACCGTGACCTTTTGATAAAAAAATACACGGGTATACCTAAAAGCATCAGAATCAGGCCAATAGCAGCTTCCCGGGGGCGCGCTATGATCGTATTAAAAAACAGACCGATGCAAAAGAGAATAAAGATGGCAGGCACAACCGGATATCCCCAGACTTTGTAAGGCCGGGGTGCATCGGGCATCCGGTATCGTAAGATAAATACCCCCAAAGTGGTTGCCCCGTAAAAAATAAAAACGGCGAAAATGATCATATCCGTCAGTTGATCGAATGTACCTGACAATACAAGGACACTGGCCCAGATTCCTTGCCACAAAAGTGAATTGGAAGGAACATTGGCTTTATTGACTTTAGCGATGCCCCGAAAGAAAAGGCCTTCACGGGCCATGGCATAATAGGGCCGCGCGCCTGTGAGAATACTGGCATTGGTGCAGCCTAATGTGGTGATCAGGATCAGCAGTGAAATAAACAGAACACCTCCTGTTCCCCAGAATGCCCGGACTGCCTCAACTGCGGCAATCTGGTTGACCGACTCATGAACCTGTATTAATTGCGGAACAGATAAAAGAGAGAGGTAGGTCACATTTACCAGAAGATAAACCAGGATTACGATCAGAACGCCAATCACAATGCCTTTGGAGATATTTCGCTTGGGATCTTTAACTTCACCTCCGATAAAACCCACGGAGACCCATCCCTGGTAAGCCCAAAAAGCTGCCAGTAATGCGGTATAAAACGATGAAATTGTCGCTGTTTGTACTCCCGGTTCAACCATGCGCTGAATTGCAGGGCCGGCAGCAGCACTGCTCAGCCCAAACACAATGATCAGCAAAAGACCAGCACCCACTAGCAGCATGATCATCTTGCTGATGCCGGCGCCGCTTTTCAATCCGCTGATGTTGAGAATTGTTAACAGCAGGATCAGCCCAATGGCCGTCAGCTTCACGCCGAAGTCCTGAAAGGGGAAAAAAATACCACCCGGCGAAAACTGTTGTAACGAAGGGAATAACCCGGGAATAGGAAGGATGCTGTTAAGCGACTGGGCAAAAACATAGGCTAGCGATGAAATGGTAGCAGTCTGGATAACTGTAAACAAAGACCAGCCGTAAATGAATGCGAAAAAACGGTTATATATTTTTTTCAGATAAACAAACTCTCCACCTGTGTCGGCCAGCAAACCGGCAACTTCTGCATTGCTCAAAGCACCAAAGAGGGTAATGATCCCTGCTGCAATCCACGCCATCAGAATCCATTCCGCTGAGTGGAGCTCGGCAGCCATGGGTGCAATTTTTTTATAGACGCCCGATCCGATAATATTGGCGATGACAAAAATAATCACATACCCAAGGCCAAATGTCCTGATTAAGTTCCGCTGATTCTTCATAAATTCCGGAGATCATCAATAAAGCCCCTAAATTAAGAAATATGTCAAAATCTGAGCATTGAAACGGATACGATCACGGCTGGATTTTTTTTTGATCTCCTTCTTAATTTTTTTGGTGTGATTTTTGTTTTAATAACAAGACCTGAAATCCGGAATGAAAAACTTTTTTCCCCTGTTTTTTGTTTTGAGGTTGGCGGTTAATGAATGGATCCCGGACATCGTTTTCTGAAAAGAATAATTTTTGTCTGTTTCGTTGCTTTTAAAGATTATTTTTTATCTTTAGACCCTCTTTGAGGAAGATGTTTTTGTAACATGATAAATTGCTAAAACCGAATTATGGAATTGAAGAAATCACCAAAAGCTGATCTTGAAAACAAAAGAAGCACTTTTGTTCAGGTTGGGTTAGTGATCTCTCTGGGCCTCTGTTTGCTTGCATTTAATTGGACCAATAGAGTCGAAAAGGCTGCTTCTCTTGGAACAATTGCGCAACAGGAGGTGGAAGATGAGATTATTCCAATTACCCGTCAGGAAGAAGTAAAACCACCGCCACCGCCACCACCGCCAAAAGTAGTGGAGGTTCTGAATATTGTTGACGACAAGACTGATATTGATGAGGAATTGGACATTGATGACAGCGAGGCGGATGATAAGACGGTTATCGAAGTAGCTCCGATCATTCAACAGGAGGAAGAACAAGCTGAAGAAAGCCAGGTATTCTTTATCGTTGAAGATATGCCGGAGTTTCCGGGTGGCGAGCTTGCATTACGTAAATTTATTGCCAACGCGATTAAATATCCTGTAATTGCTCAGGAGAATGGTATTCAGGGTAAAGTGTATGTAAATTTCGTTGTAGATAAAGACGGAAGTATTACAAATGCAAAAATTGCGCGCGGGGTTGATCCGTCCCTGGATAAGGAAGCCCTTCGCGTGGTGAATAGCCTGCCAAAGTGGAAACCAGGTATGCAGCGTGGAAAGCCTGTAAAGGTATCCTATACTGTGCCAATCAGCTTTGTATTGCAGTAACAGATTTTTATAATCATACAAAAAATCCTGGTTTCGAATCATGTTTCGGAACCAGGATTTTTTATTGAAAATTTAATTGAATGATTGATACCTCATTGAAGCCAGAAACGGCCGTGCTGGTTGGCCTGATTAATCAGAGTCAGGATGAGAAGCAGGCAAAGGAATATCTGAACGAGCTGGAATTCTTGGCAGATACTGCAGGGGCTGTGGTTAAAAGACAGTTCTTTCAGAAGCTGGATGTTCCTAATCCGGCTACTTTTGTTGGCTCCGGCAAACTGATTGAAATTCAGGAATATGTCACTGTAAATGACATAGATACCATCATCTTTGATGATGAGTTAAGCCCTACGCAGCTCCGGAATATTGAAAAGACTCTGGAGCGAAAAGTTCTGGACCGTACGAATCTGATCCTGGATATCTTTGCTAAAAGAGCGCAAACAGCACACGCGAAGACCCAGGTCGAACTGGCCCAGTATCAGTATATGCTGCCCCGGCTGACGAGGCTGTGGACCCACCTTGAGCGGCAACGCGGAGGAATTGGTATGCGCGGACCTGGTGAAACGCAGATCGAAACGGACCGGCGGATCATCCTCGATAAGATAGCGAAACTCAAGGAGCAACTCATAAAAATTGACAAACAGAAGGCCACACAACGGAAGAACAGAGGCAAGATGGTCCGGGTGGCCCTTGTTGGCTATACCAATGTGGGCAAGTCAACGATTATGAATATGTTGTCTAAGTCAGAGGTGTTTGCAGAGAATAAACTGTTCGCAACTCTGGATACGACGGTTCGTAAAGTGGTCGTTGGGAATTTACCTTTTTTGTTGTCTGACACGGTTGGTTTTATCCGAAAATTGCCGCATGACCTGGTTGAATCGTTTAAGTCGACACTCGATGAAGTGCGTGAAGCCGATTTGCTTGTCCACGTCGTTGATATCTCGCATCCCGGATTTGAAGAACAGATCCAGACCGTGAATCAGACGTTAAGTGAGATTAATGCGGCCGATAAACCAATCCTGTTTATTTTTAATAAGATCGATGTTTTTCGGTATACCCAAAAGGATGAGGATGATCTGAGTCCCCGGACAAAGGCAAATTATTCGCTCGAAGAATTGAAAGATAGCTGGATGGGAAAGAAGAACAAGCCTTCCCTGTTTATCTCAGCAACCAAAAAAGTCAATCTGGAAGATTTTAAGGAAGTCCTTTATGAAGAGGTTAAGAAGATCCATGTGACCCGGTTTCCTTACAATGACTTTCTCTATGATGCAGGGCAGGAAGAATAAAAAAGCAGTAGGGTCTTCTACTGCTTTTTTCAATGATTATTGCTGTGTATTAAGCAAAATGTCTTAACAACAGTGCCGGCTTTTACTCGGCTGCCTTTTCTTCATTCGAAGGAGCTTCTTCGGTGGGTTCGTCGTGAGCTTCTTCTGTCGGAGCTTTAGCTGCGGGAGCTTCCCTGGCTGCTTTTTCGGCTGCCTTTTCAGCTGCGAGTTCTGCCTCTCTCTTGGCCAGGGCTGCTGCCCTTTCCTCGTTAACCTTTGCCTCTGCTTCGAGACGTGCCTTCTTCTCTGATTCTGATTCTTTTGTCAAACGGTCTTTCTTGCTTTGAATTTTTGAATCCTTTTCAGTCATCCATAGTTTAAAGCGACGTTCAGCTTCTTCTTCAGAAAAAGCACCTTTTGCAACACCACCCTGCAGGTGTTTCATGTACAAAATGCCTTTGTACGATAAAATAGCCCTTGCAGTGTCTGTGGGTTGAGCACCTTTGTTCAGCCAGGATAAAGCTTTGTCAAAATCAAGATCGATCGTAGCAGGATTAGTATTGGGATTATAAGATCCAATCCTTTCAATGTAACGACCATCTCGTGGTGCCCTGCTATCAGCTATCACAATGTGATAGTAAGCGTAACGTTTGCGACCATGTCGCTGCAATCTGATTTTTGCTGGCATTGAAATAAAATTTAATTGATAAACACTTCATTAAAATGTGGGTGCAAAGATATACTTTTTTTATCACGCAGGTATTTCTTTTTTCTGAAATAAGCGCTATTTTAACTGCTAAATTATTTTCTTTACACGAAAATTAATTATTCTGCGTTATCTCTTGAATAAGATTGGTAGCTGAAGCAGGAAAAAATTTTAGAAATTGCCGCAACCTTTTTGAGGGGACTGCATCTATTAAATATTTAGAATAATTATATAATGAGAGAAAAAGCTATGAAAAAAAATTTGGTAAAAGCATTGATGCTTGTTGTACTTGCCGGTTTTGTTGCCTGTAACGACGATGATCCAGCTCCGCAAGGAGTTGGCGACGCCTATGTGATTTCGAAAATGGCGATAGTTGATGACGAAACTCAGCAGGAAGCAGTTGTTTATGGCTTGCGGATTGAAGCCGCCGGCTATTACGGTACACTTTCATCTGTTCAGGTTAAAGAAGGAAGCAACACGTATACGCTTGAAAAGGATACTGAATCTGGTGCTTTCTATTATGAAACAGAAGATTACTCGATCACGCCGCCGAATGACGGAACTTACACATTCACATTTAACTTCGCGACCGGGGAAATTTATACCGGCGCAGAGGCATTGAGCGATGATGTCTTGCTTCCTGCAGATATTACGCTCGCCGAATATACCAACGACAAAATTGAACTGGAATGGGAGGAGGTGGACGACGCCGATGCGATCTACATTCAGTTGAAAGAGGCAGACGGAGATCTTGTGTTCCGTTCTTTATCGAATAGCTACAGCTATCTTGAAGGAGACGAAACGGAATATACCATTACTCAAAGCACAGGAAGCTGGGAGTCAGGTTATACCATGAACGACGGCGCGACTTATACCGTTGAGGTCATTGCTTTATTGGCTGATGGTACGGGTGCATTGCAGGCCGTTTCAACTGGTGCAACTACGGTTGTCTGGGGGGTAGAATAGGAATTATTGAAAATTGTTTTCGAATATCGGAAGGGGCAGATTATCTTTGTAATCTGCCCCTTTCATCTGGCAGGTTAGGAGAGTCTGGTGTATTTTTAATAAGAAGGACGAGTATGAAACGAATTTTTGTGAAATTAGTGGTTGTTTTGTTCATTATTGGTCTTGCCGGTTCATGCGCGGATGACGATTTTGTTGCTGATGCTGACGGAGATGCCTTTATTGTTTCAAGAATAACCGGACAGGGAGCTGAGGCAGATACCGTTTTCGGCCTGGCATTGCATGCTTTTGGTAACAAGGATTTTTCGAAAGCCGAGGCAACTGCGCCGGGTGGCACGAAGATCCAGTTGCAGCCATATAACGGTTATGCCTATGATTATTATTATGAAGCGGATGAAGAACAGTTTTCGGAAACTTTACCGGAGACGGGCAGTTATAGTTTTGCCTTTAGCTATCGAACCGGGGAATCCAGTTCTGCTACCGATGAGTTGAGTGAGGATGTGCTTTATCCTGCACGGATAACCAAATGTGAATATAATGCGACTAATTTGGGCGTTGACCTGGCCTGGGAGGCGTTGGCGGATGCACAATATTATGTGATTTTTATGGAAGATGCGGATGGAGATGTCGTTTATGTAAGTGAGCGGCTTGGCGAAAGTGTAGTCAGTTATACGATTTCGGAAAGTGCGAAAGGCTTATGGACCGGTGACTCAGGTCCGTCAACCGGGACCAGCTATACTTTTGTGATCAATGCTTACCGGTACGAAAACGGCGTTGTTGATCTGAATATCCAGGCAAAATCAATAGCAACAGCCACTTCGGTTTGGGGTGCTGCCAACTGACAAATAGGATTTTTCCGATCAAAAGGGTGGATTAACAGAACAGTCCGCTCTTTTTGCATCATTATATCCGGTTGTGGTTGAATAATCATCTTTGTTTTCCTACATTTGTTTTCAGACTAAAAATAAAGAAATATGATTTTAAAGGAGCAGCTTAAAGAGCTTGCTGAGCGCCGGGATGCGCTGAGGAGGCATCTTTGACTACGATGCAAAGCTAATACAGTTAAAGGAAGAAGAATTAAAAACCCAGGACCCCGATTTTTGGAATAAACCCAAAGAGGCTGAAGACCAGATGAGGAAGGTCAGGTCTGTCAAGGCCTGGACCAGCGGATGGGAGGGAGTTAATCAGCATCTTGAAGATTTGTTCGTTTTATATGACTTTTATGAGGCTGAAGAAGTTTCGGATCAGGAAATAGCGGATCATTACAAGCAGACCCTTGCGTTGATCGAACAACTTGAGGCGAAAAATATGCTTCGGCAGGAAGAAGACAAGCTGGGTGCTGTTTTAAAGATCAATGCCGGCGCAGGAGGAACTGAAAGTAACGACTGGGCTGACATGCTTATGCGGATGTATATGCGCTGGGGTGAAAAGAACGGATATCAGGTTAAGGTTTCTGAGTTTAATCCGGGAGATGAAGTGGGAGTCAAAAGCTGTACCATCGAGTTTGAAGGTGAATTCGCCTACGGATATTTGAAAAGTGAGAATGGCGTTCATCGCATGGTTCGCTTATCGCCCTTTAACGCGCAAAATAAGCGGATGACATCCTTTACCTCCGTGTTTGTTGCCCCTCTGGTTGATGATACCATTGAGATTGAAATCAATCCGGCAGATATCTCCTGGGATACTTTCCGGTCGGGCGGAGCGGGTGGACAGAACGTCAACAAAGTGGAAACCGGTGTCCGGCTAAAGCATGCCCCCACCGGGATCACGATTGAGAATACGGAAAGCAGGTCTCAACTGGGGAACAAAGAAAATGCGTTGCGCTTGCTCAAATCGCAGCTTTATGAGCTCGAGTTGAGAAAACGCCGGGAAGCCGTTCAGCAAATTGAATCACAAAAGAAGAAAATTGAATGGGGCTCCCAGATCCGTTCATACGTACTTCAGCCGTACCGTTTGGTCAAGGATGTCAGGACAGGGCATGAGTCCGGAAATGTGCAGGCCGTGCTGGATGGTGAAATTGATGGGTTTATTAAAGCGTACCTGATGGAGTTTGGGGGAGAGGAGAAGCACTAACTAAAAGAGCGGCTATGGGGAAAAAGTCGAAGTATATTAACCGGGAGATCAGTTGGCTTTCGTTTAATGCAAGGGTTTTGCAGGAGGCAGAAGATCCGAACGTGCCTCTTTTTGAACGGCTCCGGTTTATCGGGATCTTCTCGAATAATCTGGACGAATTTTTCAGGGTCCGGGTCGCTTCGGTCCATCGTATGCTCGATTTCGAAAGTGATGACGAATCCGATATACTCGGCGATTATACCCCCGATGAGTTGTATGACAAAATACAGGAAGTCGTTCTGCAGCATCAGCAACGTTCTCAGGAAATCTATAAGGAGATCCTCCGGGAGATGGCCGGGCAGGATATTTACATGATTAATGAAACCAGGCTCTCGAGCGAACAGGGTATTTTTGTGAAAAGATATTTTCACGAAAAGGTTTTGCCCAACTTGGTACCCATCATGCTCACGAAGAAAAACAAATTCCCCTACCTGCGAGACCGGTCGGTTTACCTGGCCATTAAAATGTCCAGGAAGAACAAGCCAGGGAAATTTGCCTATGCCCTGGTGCGCGTACCCGCTCTTTCTTTGTCCCGTTATTTGGTATTGCCGGAACAAAAAGGCAGAAAATATGTCATCATGCTTGACGACGTAATCAGGTATTGCATGACCGACATTTTTCCTTTGTTCAATTTTGACCTGTTTCAGGCATTTACCATCAAGGTAACCCGTGACGCCGAGCTTGACCTGGATGACGATATCTCCAAAAGCTTCATCGAGAAAATGGAACTCAGCCTGAAAAAAAGAAAGATAGGCACTCCGGTCAGGTTGATTTTTGACAAGGAAATACCAGACGACCTGTTGTCATTCATTGTCAGGAAGATGAAACTGGATCCGGAAAACATCGTTCCCGGAGGAAGGTACCATAACGATAAGGACCTGATGAACTTCCCGGAGATCGGAGAGCCACATCATTATTATAAACGGCTGACTCCTCTCCGGCACAGGGACCTGCATCCCCATGAAAGTATTTTGAAGAAGCTTCGGCAGAAAGATATCATGCTTCATTATCCCTACCAAAGTTTTATCCATTTTATCGATCTGTTGCGTGAAGCAGCGATCGATCCGAAGGTGAAGGAAATCGGGATCACCATATACCGGGTGGCCGATAATTCGAGGGTGGTGAATGCGCTCTTAAACGCCATGCGGAACGGGAAAAAGGTAACGGTAGTGATTGAACTTCAGGCCCGCTTTGATGAAGAAGCAAATATATACTGGTCCAACAAATTGCAGGAAGAGGGCGCACAGGTGATCAACGGCTTGCCTGGAATGAAGGTTCATGCCAAAGTGACCTGGATCAGGAGGAAGGAAAAAGGGTTATTCCGAAATTATGCCTATGTGGGGACCGGAAATTTCAACGAATCGACAGCGCGGGTCTATGCCGACGATGGGCTGCTGACTGCCGATCCCCGTATTGCCGATGAAGTGGCCCGGCTTTTTGATTTCTTTAAACAGGGGTACCAAATTCCATTGTTTGAGCATCTCGTCATCAGTCCGACGGGCATGAGAGAATACTTTTACCGCCTGATTGATCAGGAAATTGAACTTGCCAAATCCGGTCGGCGGGCTTACATGATCCTGAAGATGAACAGTCTGATCGATCCGGGGATGATGGATAAAATTTACGAAGCTGCCCGGTCCGGGGTAAAAGTGAAGCTCATAGTCCGGGGAATTTTCGGGATGCTTACCGCGCGCAAGGAAGTCAGGGACAATATTGAAGCCATCAGCATTGTCGATAAATACCTGGAACATGGACGTATTTTCCTGTTTGGAAATGGCGGGGATGAAAAGCTCTATATTTCGTCGGCCGATTGGATGCCACGGAACCTGAACCGACGGATTGAAGTGGCCTGCCCGGTATACAGTGAAGAAATTAAAAAGGAGCTGAAAGAGATGTTTAAAGTTCAGTTAAGAGACAACATCAAATCACGCATCCTGGATAATGAACTTTCGAACAGCTATAACAGACAGCAGGCCGAAGGCCGTTTCAGGGCACAGGAAGACTACTACCAGTATATCCGGGAAAAACATCAGATTGTTATGGAGATCTATCATAATCCGCGCTGTTCGCAAAGCAGGGCCGGCCTGCAGTATCTTGAAGAGAACGGATATCACGTTGAAGTCAGAAACTATTTGAAGGACGGGATCACTGAAAAGGAAATCCGGATGATCATGGAGAAATCGGGTATGTCAGCCTTTGAGCTGGTCAGAACAAATGATCTTTTGTACAAGGAAAAATACAAAGATCAGAAACTGAGTCAGGATCAATGGGTCACAACGCTTTCGGAAAATCCGCGCCTGTTAAAAAGGCCAATCGTGATCAACGGGAAAAAAGCGCTTCTGGCTCAGCCTCCTGAAGAAATCGAAAAAATAAGATAACAATCCGGATCAGATTTTTGATTTCAGGTTTCTGACTTCTTTTTCCAAAATGGCTTTTCTTTTGAGGACCCCGGAAAAATGCAAGGCATCAATGATTGCCTGTTTGTCGTATTCTTCCAGGATAATATAATAGTACCTTTTCCCCAGGAATACGGCTTTCAGTTTGCGGTCGGCATGCTGTGCAATGAAATCAATGACTTCCTGACCGCCGCCTCTGATATAGGTAATTTTCTCCCATTTGGTATCCAGAAAATCACTGTGATGATTCAGCACATTGTCCAGGCCAACGGTATCTGTTTTTGCCTGAAGGTCTCCGTCGTAAACCCTGATCCCGGTATGATCAAGCCAGGTATCGCCATAATAGTTGCTGGAGATGCTCAGTTCGCCCGTCCCGTCAAGATGAACCTGGATGTACGATTTGTTCCACCGCCGTTCAGGATCCTGCCTTTTGTGGATATATTGGGCATATCGGTCTGCTCCCGTTTTTTCGGCGACGAAATTTTCTTCAAGGGTGGCAATTGCTTTTTTAAGGGTGTCCAATTCATCCTGCTTACGGTAAAGCAGATCACCGTATATCTTCTTTTTGAGTTGGTTGGCAGCATTGGCTTCCTGCACTGACGCGCGGTATAAAACGGAAATCGAATCAGCCTGGGCAAGAGCCTGGGCGGTATCTCCCTTTTGATAAAGCGATTCTGCCAGCTTTAGCTTTATGGCTGCCAGCTGCTTCTCCGATTTACCGCAGGAAATCAACTGTGCCACCACCAGGATGATCAATAGGCTTCGTATCAGTATCATTTCTAAACATTTTTAATTTTGCCTGAAATCGGACATCTGAAAGTCCAACGTCTTCTGTTATTTTGTACTTCAAAGAAAAATAATAATTGTCAGGCCGGAAACAAATTCAGTCTTTTTTTTTGATCAGACAAAATATCCCGTTCTTGCTTCAAAACCGGTAGTGGCAGTCTGATGCACGTATGCAGCTTATTTGAATGGTTGCAAAAGCAAATATTTCCATAAGGCATGTCGATGGGAAATAGATTTTTTCTATTTTTATCGGGACTAAATAAAAAATCATGATCACGCTAACTCAATTGGAATATATTGTTGCCGTTGATACGTTCCGGCATTTCGGAAAAGCGGCCGAGCATTGCTTTATTACCCAGCCTACCCTGAGCATGCAGATCAAAAAGCTCGAAGAAGATCTGGAAGTGGTGATTTTCGACAGGAGTAAACAGCCATTAATTCCAACAGATGTCGGAGAACGTATTATTGAACAGTCGCGCATTACGTTGCAGGATGCAGAAAAGATCAATAACATTGTGAAGGACCACAAAAATCTAATATCGGGTGAGCTGAAAATTGGTATTATCCCCACGCTTGCGCCATATCTGCTTCCGCTTTTTATCGGAAATTATAAGCGGAAATACCCCAATATCCTGATTACGGTTGAAGAACTTACAACCGATAATATTATTGATCATCTGAATCGGGATCTTTTGGATGTGGGTATTCTGGTGACCCCGTTAAAGGAGGACCGGATCACGGAAAAACCGATTTTCTACGAGGAGATGAAGCTCTATATTCATGAGAAGCATACACTGGCAAGTAAGGCGAAAATCGAGGTTAAGGATATTGCTGTTCCGGAGATTTGGTTACTGAGCGATGGACATTGTTTTCGGCACCAGGTGATCAATTTGTGCTCCTTCAAGGGTTCATCAACCGAGGAACTGCCGTTTCATTTTGAAGCCGGCTCGTTGGAAACGCTCATGAATATTATTGATAAGGAAGGAGGGTTGACTTTGATCCCGGAACTGGCCGGATATGGAATGTCTGCATTCCGGTCCAGTCATGTCCGTTCTTTCAGTGATCTGATCCCTCTTCGGGAAGTAAGTCTGGTTCATTCCCGGCATTTCGCCAAGAATAAGCTGATTGAACTGTTGTGGAGAGAAATTGTGGCTTCGATGCCCGAAACGTTATTGGACAAGACCAGAGGAACAGTTGTGGGTTGGCGATAAATTTTTTCAATTTTTTTTGGAATTTCAAAAATCTTCCATTCCTTTGCATCGCCGAAAAAAACGGACCATGGGGGAAACTCATATGGGGAGCAGATTTAAAAGATGGGTTTCATGTTGCTTTGAATGATAATTTGAATAAGCTTGAACTCAAATTTTAAAAAAATCCTGAAAAGGTTTGGTGGCTTCAAAAAATGATTTATTTTTGCAGTCCCAAATTCAGGGAAAGAAAATGATGGCCCGTTCGTCTAGGGGTTAGGACGCAAGATTTTCATTCTTGTAGCAGGGGTTCGAATCCCCTACGGGCTACTTTTAAAAATATTTATAGGGAGTAAGACAATGGCAAATCATCAATCGTCGAAGAAGAGAATAAGACAGGACCAGGAGAAAAAGCTGGATAACAAGTATTACGCAAAAACGACCCGTAATGCCATCCGAAAATTACGTGCCACAACGAATAAGGAAGAAGCTGTTGCAGCATTGCCTCAGGTGACATCGATGATTGACAGGCTGGCAAAGAAGAATGTCATTCACAAGAATAAAGCTGCGAATTTAAAATCCAGCATTTCACTTCACGTAGGGAAGTTGCAGTAAGAGAAGACCGGATTTACAAGATATACTGAATACTGAATGAGCTCCTTCATTTTGAGGGAGCTCATTTATTTTTTTTATTTCGTTTTTCTTCATAACTTTAATGTTGCTGTGCAGCTTGATAGTGGGAATTTGGTTCTAATGTCGGATAACCAAAAACCTGATGAACCGGGAATGTATAAAAAGTTAAGCATTAAAGACTGGGCAGTTGAAGATCGTCCACGTGAAAAACTGCTGTTAAAGGGGACCCGTTCCCTCTCGGATGTGGAACTGCTCGCCATCCTGATCGGATCCGGAAATATCACGGAATCGGCCGTTGAACTTTCCCGCCGTATTCTTGCCTCCGTTAACAATAACCTGAACGAATTGGGTAAAAACCAGCTTGCAGATCTGGTTAAATTTAAAGGTATCGGGAAAGCGAAAGCGGTTAATATTATCGCTGCCCTGGAGTTAGGCCGCCGAAGGAAAGATCAGTCGGTCGCCGGCAAGTTGATCATCAGCCAAAGCAGTGATGCTGCCGGTTATTTCCGGCCTTTGCTGGAGGATTTAAATCATGAGGAATTTTGGATTTTGCTTTTGAACAGGTCAAATACGGTGATCGACAAAATGATGGTGAGCCAGGGCGGTTTAGCCGGGACGGTGACGGATGTCCGGCTTATTTTAAAAGTTGCTCTTGAAAAACTGGCCAGCGCCCTGATCCTTTGTCATAATCATCCTTCAGGAAATGTGCAGGCCAGTGAGGCCGATCACAAGATCACAAAAAAGATAAAAGAAGCAGCCGCTCTTATGGATATATCGGTACTTGATCACGTGATCATTGCCCAGGATCGCTATTTGAGTTTTGCGGACGAGGGATTACTCTGATATTTTTGCTTATTTTCGCAAAAATTATTTATCATGCTCATTCATAATCTCAGCGAGTTCAGTTCTGTTTTCAATCAATATATTGCAGAAATCAGGGATGAAGACATTCAAAAAGATCCTCTCCGGTTTCGCCGGAACTTACAGCGTCTCGGCGAAATTTTTGCATACGAGATCAGCCGGACACTCCCGTATAAAATGGAAGATGTTCAAACACCACTTGGAATAGCCAGGGTACCAAAGCTGGCACAGCAACCTGTGCTGGCCACGATTCTTCGTGCAGGATTGCCTGTCCAGCAAGGCCTTTTGAATATCTTTGACCGGGCTGAAAACGCTTTCATTTCGGCATACCGGAAATACGACGCGACAGGTGAATTCCATATTGAGTTTGAATATCTGGCATCTCCGGTTATCGAAGGCAAAGTCCTCATCATTTCGGATCCGATGCTGGCCAGTGGTGCCTCCATGGAAGTCGGTTATCATGCCATGCTGAAGAAGGGAATTCCGTCTCATGTTCATCTGGTTGCCGTTATCGCAAGCCGTCAGGGGGTCAACTATGTAACAGAAAAAATCAAGGATGATAACGTAACGCTTTGGGTCGGAGCCATTGATCAGGATATGAACTCAAAATCGTATATCATACCTGGTCTGGGTGACGCCGGCGACCTGGCATTTGGTGCCAAGGCCGATTCAAAGGAATAGGGACCCGGGATAGGCCGCACCCGGGAGTTGCTACTCGCTGCTCCGGATTTTTTTCACTTTCAGGATATCCGAACAGTTTTCCAGTAACTCGATGATTGTTTGCCGGAATACCGGGTGAACCAAATCGGATGCTATTTCAGCCAACGGTTCCAAAACGAAACGACGGTCAATGATCCGGGGGTGCGGAAGCTCAAGTTCTGGCTCATGAAAAACCAGGTCATTATAAAATAAAAGATCAATATCAATTAAACGCGAGCTGTACCTTTCAATTTTCCTCACCCGGCCGAGCTCCTGCTCGATGGTTTTTGTCTTCTTTAAGACATCGGCCGGCGGCCATTCGGTTTCGATCAGGATCACCTGATTCCAAAACAGGTATTCCGACCGGAAACCCCAGGGCTCCGTCTCATAAACCGACGACATTTGGATGATTTTGCCCAATTCCTCCCTCAATCGGGTCCGGGCGTTTAAAAAGATAAGTTCCTTATTCCCCAGATTTCCACCTAACAATAAAAAAAGCCTGGCCATCGTATAAACAAAATTGTATTATTTGAGTAAATTCGTATCAAATTCGAAATCCAGATACAAAGCTATAAACACAAAACAATTATCCATCATCATGAAAGATTTTTTAAAGTACACGCTTGCTACAATTGTAGGTTTTCTGATAGCAGGTTTCATTGGCGTCATTCTCCTGATTGGCACTTTTTCGGCCATGATCTCCATGACTGACACTCCGGTCGATGTCAAGGACAAATCATTGCTGATCATGCAGTTCAAAGAAAATATTGTTGAACGTTCAGACAAAAATCCGTTGAATGAACTTGAGCTGCCTGGTTTCTCAGGAAGCCGCCAGCTCGGGCTGGACGATATTTTAAGTGCCATTGAAAAGGCTGCCGGTGATGACCGCATCCGGGGAATTTATTTGAACCCGACGATGATTAATGCCGGGATGGGAACTGTTGAAGAAATCCGCAATGCGCTGCTGGAGTTTAAAAAATCAGGAAAATTCATTTATGCCTATGGTGAAACGCTGACACAGAAAGCTTATTATCTGGTTTCGGTGGCCGATAAAATTGTACTCAATCCAAAGGGGATGGTGGAATTTCAGGGTATCAGCGCTCAACACAATTTCTTTAAAAATGCGCTTGAGAAACTGGGTGTGGAAATGCAGGTTATCCGTCACGGAAAATTCAAAGCAGCAGTCGAACCTTTCATTCTGGAAGGTATGAGCCCCGAGAACCGGTTACAGACAAAAACCTATATCAGCAGCATTTGGGGTCAGATGGTTGGCGGGATCTCCGCCTCAAGGAACTTGGGAGTTGACGAATTGAACAGCCTGGCTGACAGCGTTATCACATTCAGAAAGGCGGAACTGTTGATGGAAAAAGGTTTGGTCGATACCCTGATGTATAAAGATGAGGTGATCAATGACCTGAAAGAAATGACCAGTATCGATGAAAAAAATGATTTGCGGGTCGTCGATGTCCGGAAATACGGCAGGATTCCCGCAGAAACTGACGGAAAAGGACTTGCTCACGATAAGGTTGCTGTTATTTATGCTAATGGTGATATTGATATGGTCGGCAGTGAAGGAGGATCGAACAGTATTAATTCTGAAGAACTGTCGAAGACGATCAGGGAAGCCCGGCGCGATTCCGCTGTCAAGGCCATCGTATTGCGAATTAATTCGCCCGGGGGCAGTGCATACGGATCGGAAGTGATCTGGCGCGAAGTTAAACTGGCTGCCGAAGTCAAACCGGTTATTGCTTCGATGGGCGACGTTGCCGCCTCCGGTGGTTATTATATTGCTGCCGCTGCCGATACGATTATGGCTAATCACACGACCATTACAGGCTCAATCGGCATCTTTGCTGTAATTCCCAATGTTAATGAATTATTGAATGATAAACTTGGTGTGACACAGGATGTTGTAAATACCAATGAACATGCTGATATCCTGTCTCTGACCCGTAAGATGACGGATTTTGAACAGGCAATGTTACAGCAGTACATTGATGACGGGTATAAAACTTTTGTGGGGCGTGTTGCTGAAGGACGGGGTTTAAGCTATGAACAGGTTGATCAGATCGGAGAAGGACGGGTATGGGCCGCTGAGAACGCTATGGAAAATGGTTTGATTGATTTGTATGGCGGAGTGAACGAGGCCGTGAAGCTCGCTGCCGAAAAAGCGGGACTGGAACGTTACCGTACGGTGCAACTGCCTAAGATTAAGGATCCGTTTGAAGAATGGATGAAAGAGCTTTCAGGAAATGCAAGCGCATGGGTACTGCATCATGAACTTGGAGAAAATTATAAGGTCTATCAGGAGTTAAAGAATTTAACCCAAATCAGGGGAATTTTGGCAAGATTACCTTATCGTATTGATATAGAGTAAAATCATGGCGGCCAAGTACAAAAAAGAGGCTATCTGTTTCAGGTAGCCTCTTTTTTATGCCTTTATTTTGGTAACTTCGTACATCAAATAAATGATATGCGTAAGATTTTTCTATATCCTCTTTCAATACTCTATGGCATCGTAGTTTATATCCGTAATTTTCTGTATGACTACAAGATGCTGAAATCCACTGATTTTGACATTCCTGTGATCTCCATCGGGAATATAACTGTGGGAGGAACCGGAAAGACCCCGCATACAGAATATCTTATTGAATTATTAAAAAAACATGCGGAAGTCGTTACCTTAAGTAGAGGATATAAACGTAAAACCAAGGGGTTTTTGCTTGTTGAAACCGGGTCAGGCGTTCACGAAGTAGGGGATGAGCCGTTACAGATCAAGCGGAAATTTCCGGACGTGACCGTTGCTGTCGACGAAAACAGAGTTCATGGAATCGATCAGTTACTGAAGAGGGATGTACAGCCGGATGTGATCTTGCTGGATGATGCCTTCCAGCATCGCAGCGTTAACCCGGGGATCAACATTCTTTTAATCGACTATAACCGGCCGATTGATTCTGATTCGCTTTTGCCGATGGGGCGTTTGCGTGAAAGAAAGTATCAGCAGCGGAGGGCTAATGTGATCATTTATACGAAATGCCCTGATGAGATCACTCCGATCAGGCGCCGGATCATTTTGAAAGAAGTCAATATACGGCCTTACCAGTCGCTGTATTTCACAACGATGGAATATGGCGAGCCTGTGGCCGTTTTTCCGGACGATGCACATCCCATGCCCAGCCTCCATGAAAAACAGGTTTCGTCCATATTGCTCTCCGGCATTGCCAGCCCTGATCAGTTCAAAAATTATCTTTCATCCAAAACCAATTTGGTTGATGAAATCATATATGGCGATCATCATCGCTATTCGGAGAAAGATATGAAACAGATCGAACAGAAATATGAGCAGTACAAGGACCAGGTCCCGTATATCCTGACGACCGAGAAAGATGCCATGCGCCTTTTTGGTGAAACGGGCTTGTCTCCTGTCCTGAAAGCACGTTTATATTATATTCCGGTAAGGATTAAATTCCTGGAAAGTGAAGGGAAAAGTTTTGACAGTAAAATAGTGAGTTATGTTAAAGACAATAGAAGCAACCGCAAATTACATACTGGAAAAAATAAAAGATCGTCCTGAGGTCGGGATTATTTTGGGATCGGGTCTTGGCGGATTGGTGAAGGAGATCAAAATAATCATGAAAATCCCGTATGCTGAGATCCCTGATTTTCCTGTTTCGACCGTCGAAGGTCATTCTAATTTTCTGATATACGGAGATCTGGGCGGTAAGAAAGTGATTGCGCTTCAGGGGCGTTTCCATTATTATGAAGGTTATTCCATGAAGCAGGTGACTTTTCCGGTCAGGGTGATGAAGAAACTGGGAGTCGAGTTTCTTTTTGTTTCCAACGCTTCGGGAAGTCTAAACCCGGATTATGCCATCGGAGATCTGGTGGTTATAACCGATCATATCAATCTTTTTCCCGAACATCCGCTGAACGGGCCGAATCTGGATGAATTGGGAACCCGTTTCCCGGACATGAGTCAGGCATACAGCATGGAATTGAGGCAAAAAGCAAAACTGATCGCGATCAGAAATCAGATTACCGTCAAGGAAGGTGTTTACGTGGGTGTTCAGGGGCCAACTTTTGAAACTCCTGCCGAATACCGGATGTTCCGGATCATTGGAGGAGATTTGGTTGGCATGTCGACTGTGCCTGAAGTCATTGTGGCCTGCCATATGAAAATGAAGGTGTTCGGGATTTCGATCGTCACAGACAGTGGCGTGCCTGGCGAGATTGTTGAGGTTTCGCACGAGGAAGTGCAGGAGGTTGCCATGAATTCAGAGCCAAAAATGACCCTGATCCTGAAACAGTTGATTGAGGCGATTTAAGAAATTGTCAAATTGGTTTTTTATTATTTAAAACTAATTGCTAATAGCTCAAGGCTAACGGCTCACAGCTAATATATGAAAATTCCGCAATTTGAAGATATTGTCAGGGCGCATGAACTGATCAGACCACTGATCCATCATACGCCGGTTCTAAGTTCGCAATCCATCAATGAAATTACCGGAGGTACTTTGTATTTTAAATGTGAGAACCTGCAAAAAGTGGGAGCTTTCAAATTTCGTGGCGCCTGCAATGCCGTATTTTCCCTTTCAGACCGTGAAGCTGCCAAGGGAGTGTGCACGCATTCTTCCGGTAATCACGGAGCCGCGCTTGCTTTGGCTGCCCGCATGCGTGGTGTCCCGGCTTACATTGTAATGCCCGAAACGGCTCCTGAAATCAAAAAGAGGGCGGTGGCCGGATATGGTGCGCAGATCATCTTTTGTAAACCGACACTGGAATCCCGTGAATCCACTTTAGCCGGAGTGGCTTCCCGGACAGGAGCGATGGAGATCCATCCGTACAACAACTTTGAGGTGATCTGTGGACAGGGAACTGCTGCTAAAGAACTGATTGAGGAATCCGGGCCATTTGATCTGATCCTGTGCCCGGTAGGAGGAGGTGGATTACTCAGCGGGACGTCAATCAGCACAAAAGCCTTAAATCCTCAGGCACTTGTTATTGCCGCCGAACCGGAAGGTGCGGACGATGCCTGTCGCTCCTTTCATGCCAAAAAGCTGATCCCTTCCGTTAATCCCAAGACGATTGCTGATGGCTTAATGACTTCAGTGGGGGAATTGAATTTCCGGATTATCCGGCGTAAGACCGATGAAATCGTGACGGTTTCGGAACAGGGTATTATCCGCGCCATGCGGATGATCTGGGAACGGATGAAAATCATTGTTGAGCCTTCATCTGTTGTTCCTTTGGCTGCCATACTCGAAAACAAGCTTGATGTCCGAAATAAGAAAACAGGGATTATCCTTAGCGGAGGGAACGTTGATCTTGAAAAATTACCGTTTTAACCTGTCAGTCAATCCTCTTTCGCATGAGCAATGCTTTGCTTCCGTCTTTGTAATAGGCAGCCCTTTCTCCAAATACCTCGAACCCTGAACGAAGATAAAGGTTAACGGCCTCACTGTTGAGCTCGCTCACTTCCAGGCTAAGGTATTGTTTCCCGTTTAAACGGGCTCTTTCTTCAGCATCATTAATCAGAAGGCGGGCGAAACCTTTGCCACGACTTGCAGGAGATACGGCAATGGAATAGATGCGTAATCCTTTTGACGTGATTCTTTTCAGAAGAACAATGAAGGCAGCAAGCTGTTTTTCTTCCTCAACTACCAGGAAATCTGCTTTTGCCCGGCTTACAAGGTACCGGAGCTGACGGCCGGAAAAACTTTCCTGATGAAAGCAGATCTGCTCCAGCCGGTTGATTGATTGCAGATCGGCAGTGTTTGCCGTCCTGATGATCACATTTTTATTCATGTGGTATATTCGGTTTTATGCTTAATTCAAAAGGTTCAGAAGCTGAAAGCTTTGACTGCGACCGAAGACCTCAGGCCTTTCTTCCTTTTTGCTCCATCCGGTTGGCGAATTCACGCATGATGAGCCGGTATAATTCGTCGCCCAAAATACCGTCTTCAACGCCCTGGTCAATCGAAGGATTGTCGTTTACTTCAATGACAACTGATCGTCTTTCATCGATTTCCTTTACATCAACTCCATAGAGGCCCTTGCCGATCAGCGAAGCCGCCTTGACGGCATGCCTGATAATATGTCTGGAAACTTTGCTTATAGGAACAGATTCGTAGGTGCCTGACCGGGGTTTGTTCGGATCCTGATGATTATAAATTTGCCAGTGTCCCCGGGCCATATAGTATTTGCAGGCATAAAGGGCTTCTCCGTTAATGACACCGATCCGCCAGTCAAATTCAGTCGGCATAAACTCCTGGGCCAGGAACACGGAAGCTTTTTCTGACAATAATCCAAGAGCCTTTTCGTATTCCTCTTCATTATCTACTTTATGCATGCCGATTGAGAAAGAACCATCAGGGACTTTAAGAATAATCGGTGTGCCAAGCAACTGACTTACCTCACTAAATGAGATTCTGTTGCTTTTAAAGATCAGTTTTGATTTGGGTGTCGGGATCTTTTCCCGGTCCATAAGTTCCTTAAGATAAACTTTATTGGTACATCTGATGATCGACAAAGGATCGTCGATAACCACCATATCGGCTTGCCATGCTTTTTGTGCTAACCGGTAAGTGATATGATTTAATGCGGTCGTTTGTCTGATAAACAGTCCATCGAATTCAAGCAAGCGGGTGGTATCTTCTTCTGTGATCAGTTCGGCATTGATATTCACTTTTTTAGCCTGGCTGATGAATTTATTCAATGCTGCTTTGTTGCTCGGAGGTAATTGTTCGGTCGGGTCATAAAGAATGGCCAGATCGTAGCGCGATGTCGTTTTATGCTGACGCGGCTGGCGCCAGATCTTCTTGTTGAAGTTATCCAGAGCGATGGCGAATTCATCCTGTTGCTTGTCGGTCAGTTCGTTCAGGCTGAGCAGGCGGACCGATTCGATCTGATTTTTTGGTCGGTTGCCAAAAGTAACACGAAGCATAGGACAGGGCAACTGGTCAAAAATAAACCGGGCCACTTTAGCCAGCTCCGGTTCGCTGGTCGTTCCAAAGAAGACATCCATTTCGAAGAGGTCATTTTGATCAGGCTCCCTGCTTTGCGTCCATTTATAGCAAATTTTTTGCAAGGGATCATCCATCCGTACAAGTGTACCATTTCTGATCCGGTTCAATACATCCACATCAGGAATTGCCTTATGTCCCCTTGCCTGCGCCAGAAGGGAACAATAATAACCTTCGGTGTGATAATTCAGGTCGTTACAAAGATTGATAACAAGCAATGGTTGTTTGCTCAGATCTTCATTTTGCAGGTAATCTGCTGCTGTCGTTATCGTTTCTGTTTCGTAGTATGGCTTCCACTGCACTAACGAATCCAAAAGGATCAGTGTTGATTGCATCTTCTATATTCTGTGAAATCGCAATTTAATAAATTAACATTATTTGTAGCCGTTTGTTCCATGAAATGAAACAACCCGACAGAAATGATGGTTCGGTCAGGTTAATGCTTTCTGGCTTTTGGGGTACAATTGTACGTATTTTCTTGACAACTATCGCGGTCTGTTCTTTTTTTTTAATTTTTTTTTGAGTCATGATTTTTTGATGAGAGGCAGTGAGAAAGCATTCCTTATTGTTTCAAAGCAGAGGGCTGAGCAGGCGGGCGAAAGATTCCTTCGCTTTGGATAAACGGGGCCTTTGCTCCCATTCGCTCAGGATGATTTCACGGCTTTGCCGGAGGTCGTTCATGAATTGTTTTTCCAGCTTCTTTGCAATTCCTTCATCATAGATCATCGCGTTGACTTCAAAATTTGTTTCAAGGCTCCGGAAGTCCAGATTGGCAGTTCCCACAGAAGAAAGCACGCCATCAACGATCATGAGCTTGCTGTGCATGAATCCGGGTTGGTAGAAATAGATTTTTACACCCGCTTCCAGGAGCTCGGAAATATACGAATGCGTGCCCCACTTGGGAATAATTGCATCCGACTTGCCCGGGAGAAGGATCCTGATATCAGTTCCTGCGAGGGCAGCGGCTTTCATCGCGCTTCCTATTTCGGTGTTGGGGATCAGGTAAGGCGTTGCGATGTAGACTTTATCATGTGCGGAGGCAATCGCTGTAAAATAAGCCTGGCTGAGGCTTTCCCAGTCCGAATCGGGTCCGCTGGCCACGATTTGCACAATTTTGCCGTGTCCATGTTCCAATGCATGGAAGTATTTGTCTCCCCGCAGGATTTCTTTTGAAACAAAATACCAGTCAGCCATGAAAATGACCTGCAAGCCGGTTGCTGCTCCACCTTTAAGCATTAAATGCGTATCGCGCCACGGTCCTAAAATTTTGGTACCGTTCAAATAACGATCGGCGATATTCAATCCGCCGACAAAGGCAGTCTTGCCATCGACCACCACGATCTTACGATGGTTCCTGTAATTGACCTTTGAGGTGAGCATGGGAAAACGGACTTTTATAAAACAGTCAATCTTTACGCCTGCCTCCCGGAGCGAGCGGATGTATTTTTTTGGCAGTTTCCAGCTTCCCACATCATCATAAATAAAGCGCACTTCGACGCCGGCATTGGCTTTTCTGATAAGTAACTCCCGTAACTGGTTTCCCACCACGTCGTTGTCTACAATATAAAATTCCAGATGAATGTGATGCCGGGCCCCTTCCATAGCCTGGAACATGGCTGGATAAACCTGTTCTCCGTTTTTGAGGATTTTTACTTCATTGTCGTCCGAAAGGATAGCATTTGAATTGGCGAGTAATAGATTCATCAGCCGCCTTTTTTGATAGATCGCATTGCTGAGCGCCAAAGAATTCTTTGGCAACTGATCCAGTTGGCTTTGTGTCAGTTTTCTCAGTTTTTCCAGATCATGCAATCCTTTACGGGAAAACATTTTCTTTTTCCGGTACTCTTGTCCAAAGAACAGGTAAATAATGATTCCGGCAAAAGGTAACAAAATCAGGACCAGAATCCAACTGATGGTTTTAATCGGGCTGCGGTTTTCCAGCACGATCAGGGTGGCGATGAAAATGACGGTCAGCAAATAAACGATGTTTATAACACCTTGTACATGTAACCCCAGTTCAGGGAAAAAACTAAACATAGCTTTAGGTTCAGATTATAAAAATAAGAATCCTGATTTTGATTAACAAACTCCGTTTTCCTGCGTAAAAGATACAAAACAATTGTGATGAATCGAACCTTAGGGGTTAAAGTTTAGGTAAAATTGGCATATTATATGCTGGATAAATTTCTGAAATCTTGTAAACATGAGTTTAAATTCAGAGTATATGAAGCAAAATATAATTCTGTTTTTTTTCGTATTGTTGATGGGAGCGTGTGCCGTAAAGCAGCCGCTTTCCATTCAGGAAAAAGACAGTAAGGAAGCATCGGACAGCGTGGAGTATGAACTTATTGTTTTTGACAGCGGATTTGAAAGCTGGTTTTTGACCCGGTCCAAACCGGTCAACTGGCACGCACAGTCCTGGTATGAGGGCTGGAACCGTCAATATGTGCAGGCCTGGAATCATCACAATCTTGGGTCTCGTTATAAACAGTTAATTGACGGGTATATCAACTATGAACCGGATATCGATTACGGACCGGAAATCAATCATAAGCTTTTCTATTACTTCATGTACGTTGAAAACGAGTTGAAGATCCCGATTATCGAGAATGGCCCGCGATCGTGGTAGGTTGATTCTTTATTGGTTGAAGCCATATCTGCATGTTCATTCGAAGTTATCACGTTTTGTCAACACCTGTTTTAAAGCCGGAAGGAAAGCAGTAACTTTACAATTGCCGCTCAATGGAGCCGGCTGGTTGGAGAGTAATGATTTAATGAGATGATATGATACCATTTACGCATTTACATGTACACTCACAATATTCTATTTTAGACGGGGCGGCCAGTATAAAGGGATTGGTTGGCAAGGCAAAGGCCGATGGCATGACCGCACTGGCCTTGACCGATCACGGGGCGATGTACGGCATCAAGGAATTCTGGGATGCGTGTAAACGGGAAGGGATCAAGCCGATCCTGGGTTGTGAAACCTATGTAGCGACAAGATCCATCCGGGATAAAAATGATAAGATCGACCGTTCGGGTGACCACCTGATCCTGCTTGCCAAAAACAAGACAGGGTATATTAACTTGGTTAAGCTGATTTCTGCAGCCAATACGGATGGCTTTTATTATAAGCCAAGAATTGACAAGGAGTTGCTGAAACAGCATCATGAAGGTTTGATCGCATCGTCGGCATGTCTTGGAGGTGAAGTGGCCCAAATGATCATGAAACCCGACATCGAAGGAGCCGAAGACGCGATCCGATGGTATCAGAATGTTTTTGGCGATGATTATTATCTTGAGCTGATGAGGCATAAATCGGATGTGCCGGGACTGAATGAACAGGTATACAATAATCAGGTTCGGGTCAACGAGGTCCTTTTGGAGTTGGCAGCAAAGTTTAAGGTTCAGCTCATTGCTACAAATGATGTTCATTTTATGAATGCTGAAGATGCCGATGCCCATGATTTGCTGATCTGTCTGAATACGGGAAAAGATCTCGACGACCCAAACAGGATGCGCTATACCAAACAGGAATGGTTTAAGACTACAGCAGAGATGAATGCCTTATTTGCCGATATTCCGCAGGCATTGATCAATACAAGGGAAGTCGTGGATAAGATTGAGGAATTTGAGTTGAATTCGGATCCGATCATGCCTCAGTTCCCTATTCCTGAAGATTTTGGTACCGAAGCCGAATACATTGAAAAGTATTCTGACGACGCCGTTTTGGCGGAGTTCGGGGAAAACGCGTTCAACCGGCTGGGAGGATATGATAAAGTGATCCGGATTAAGTTTGAATCGGATTATTTAAAGCACCTGGCGTATAAGGGGGCTCTTGAACGCTACGGGGATCCGCTTCCCGAAGATGTTCATGAACGGATCGACTTCGAGCTTGATGTCATCAAAACCATGGGATTTCCGGGATACTTCCTTATTACCCAGGATTTTATCAATGCGGCCAGAAATATGGGCGTACTGGTCGGACCTGGCCGTGGTTCAGCGGCAGGCTCGGTTGTTTCCTACTGTGTGGGAATTACCAATATCGATCCCATTAAATATGACCTGCTGTTTGAACGGTTCCTGAATCCCGACCGGGTATCGATGCCCGATGTGGATATTGACTTTGATGATGACGGAAGGCAGATGGTGCTTGATTGGGTGACAAATAAATACGGTCAGGATAAAGTTTCCCACATCTGCACCTTCGGCACGATGGCCACGAAGCTGGCGATCAGGGATGTTGCCCGGGTATTGAAGCTTCCGCTGCCTGAGGCTGACCGTTTGGCCAAGCTTGTGCCCGAGGCTCCCAAAATGAATTTTATAAAGGCTTATCAGGAAAGTCCTGAATTGCTGAAAGAAAGAAAATCGCAAAACCCGCTCATTGCCAAAACGCTGAAGTTCGCTGAAACCCTTGAAGGTTCTGTCCGTCAATCCGGTGTTCACGCCTGCGGGATTCTGATCAGCCGGGATCCGCTGACCGATCACATCCCGATCATGCCCACTAAGGAGGAGGTGCTCTATACTACTCAGTACGACGGGCGTTTTGTGGAAGCCATCGGCTTGCTGAAAATGGACTTTCTGGGCCTGAAGACGCTTTCCATTATCAAGGAAACACTTGAAAATGTCCGGCTATCTAAAGGGTTGACCATCGATATTGATAAGATTCCGATGGATGATGCAAAGACATTTGAATTGTTTAGTCATGGTGATACTACAGCCGTGTTCCAGTTCGAGTCGCCCGGAATGAAAAAGCACCTGCGTAATCTCAAACCGAACCGTTTCGGCGACCTGGTTGCCATGAATGCGCTCTACCGGCCCGGCCCTATGGAATATATTCCTGATTACATTGACCGTAAGCACGGGCGTAAAAAGGTGGAATATGACCATCCCATGATGGAGAAATACCTTAGTGATACCTATGGGATCACGGTATTCCAGGAACAGGTCATGCTTTTGTCCCGGCATCTGGCCAATTTTACCCGCGGTGATTCCGACACCTTACGGAAAGCAATGGGGAAGAAGGTCAAAGCCATGATGGATAAACTGAAGCTGAAATTCATCGATGGCTGTAAGGCCAATCCGCTGTTTATGGAAGGGTGCCGGGAGGTAAAAAAGGATCCTGACACCCTGATCGACAAAATATGGAAGGATTGGGAAGCTTTTGCCAGCTATGCCTTCAATAAATCGCACTCGGTCTGCTATGCCTATATTGCCTACCAGACAGGATATCTGAAAGCCCATTTCCCTGGTGAATTCATGGCCGCGAACATGAGCCGGAACCTGAGCAATATTACAGAGATCACCAAACTGATGGAGGAATCAAAGAACCGGATGAGGATTAATGTGCTGGGGCCGGATGTGAATGAAAGTTTCCTGAAATTTACGGTAAACAAAAACGGTGACGTTCGTTTTGGAATGGCTGCAGTTAAAGGCGTAGGAGCCGGTGCGGTGGCTGATATTATAAAAGCCCGTGAAAACGGTCTCTTTGCGGATGTGTTTGATTTTGTGGCGAGGGTCAATTTGCAATCGGTCAATAAAAAAAATATGGAGGCGCTTGCAATGGCGGGAGCATTCGATAGTTTCGGGAGTATCAAACGGAGTCAGTTCTTTGCAGGAACCGATCAGAATGATGTAAACTTTATTGAGAAACTCATTAAATACGGTCATCAGATCCAGGCTCACCGCAATTCGAACCAGCATTCTCTTTTTGGAGAAGTGATGGGTGCACAGGTTATTAAAAACCCCGACTTGCCTAATGTACCGGAGTGGCCTAAGGTCATTCTGCTTGAAAAGGAAAAATCACTGATCGGGATTTACCTTTCGTCGCATCCCCTTGACGAATACCGGCTGGAACTGGAAAATTTTGCCAGCAGGGAGTATAGTATGAAGGATTTGAATAATAATCTGGATGCCTTAAAAGGGAAGGAGATTACTTTCGCAGGGATGGTCACCGAAGCACGCGAAGCCGTGGGAAAAACAGGAAAACCTTATTGCAGCATGGTTCTGACGGATTATAATGATTCCTGTACCATTTATTTTTTTGGGAAAGACTACGTTGATTTCTCCAAGTACTGCAGGCCGAATTTATTTCTGCTCGTCAAAGGTCAGGTTCAGGAAAGTTTCCGTCCCGGACAACTTGAATTTAAGGTGCGCCATATTGAAATGCTTGATGAGGTCAGAAAAAACTATATTAAAAGTGTGACCGTACAAATGGCTGTTCCTGCTGTCACTTCCGAATTGATCCAGGAGATTGAAACCGTCAGTAAAAGAAATAAAGGATCAGCAATGTTGAAGTTTGATATTTGGGATCCTGAAACAAAAACAGTGGTCAATCTGTTTTCAAGGAATACAAGAATTGAAATGAGTAAGGAGATCGAACGTTTTTTCAGGGAACGTGAGAACCTGTCATTTAAAATTAACTAGATTTGCAGGATAATTGCGATTCAATAAAAAAAATCATTATGGCAATAGAAGTAAATGATACAAATTTTGAGGAACTTGTTCTTCAGTCAGATAAACCAGTGTTGGTCGATTTCTGGGCGGAATGGTGTGGCCCATGCCGTATTGTGGGACCCATTGTCGAAGAACTTTCGCGCGACTATGAAGGGAAAATAGTGGTCACGAAGCTGGATGTTGACAGCAATCCGGAAACCGCTATGAAATTCGGTATCAGAAACATTCCCACGATTCTTTTTTTTAAAGGCGGCCAGTTGGTGGACAAACATGTGGGTGCGGCGCCAAAAGCGACCTTATCAGCTAAGGTGAATGCGATTCTGTAATCCATCTGCTACAGATATAGAGGCATGACTTTGGTCATGCCTTTTTTGTGGTTCTTCGGTTCGGATTTTTATTCTTTGATCAGCTTGCAGCTTACAGGATAGTGGTCGGAATATTCGACCTTGTCGACGGTGAAATTATATCCGGTGAACCGGGGACTATATAAGATATAATCGATACGGAACGAAGGCAGTGTTCCATGATAGGAATTTCCGATCCCTGCCCCTGATTCAACAAAACCGTCTTTCAGATCACCTCTTACCGTGCGGTAGGTATACGATGTAGGCGAATCATTGAAATCACCGCACACGATCACCGGATAGGGCGATTTTTTTATGCTTTCGCTTAATTTTCGCGCATGCGTTGTTCGTTTAATAAAAGCCTGTTTCATTTTATGTCCAACTGCGCGTATGCCTCTGAGATTCTTTTCCTGGTCCTCCATTGATAAGGTTTCAATCGAATTAATCTCATCTTTTGTAAACTGGTAACTTTGCAAATGGCAACTATATACCCGGATGGTGTCCTGCTTAATTTTTATGTCGGCAAAGACAATCATATTCTCGGTGTTTTCAAACACGATCTCGCCCTGTTGAATGATGGGGTGCCTGGAGAAAATGGCCGGCCCTGTATGTTGCCCCGGATTAGTCGAGTTCATATTTGGGTCAGGTTCGGAAAGTGCGGTCACAAACGGATTGAATTTTTTCGACATCGGAGAACTCAGCTCCTGCATGCAAATAATGTCAGCATTTTTATTTCGCAGGTAATTCTGAATTCTGTCCGTATTTTCTCTCCAGTCGATACCTTTCGTGATGCCGTTAAAATGTTTCACATTGTAGCTGCATATCACGATTCCCTCTTTGCCGGTTTCCTTCTTCCCAATCTGAAAATAATTATGCAGGTGATTGTACCCGATCAGGACCACCATCAGTGATGCAAAAGCAAATTTCCACCTGTTGAACAGCCAGTATATAATAAAAAGAACATTGACGGCCAGGAGAAAAGGGTAAGCTAAACCGAAAAAGCCCAGGAACCAAAACCGCGCAGGGCTGATGTAAACTGAAGCATAGGTGATCAGCAATGCTGCAATAGCAACAGCATTAAGCATAATAACGGTATAGCGAAACAATGTTTTCAAATCAATATGAAATTTAAATATCCAAAACGATTTTTATTGCGTATAATTATTATCCGGATGCTTTTTCGCAGGTTTTTCAGACGAAATTTTTTATCGAAATTAATGAAAATACTTCATTTCGCTATCTTAAAACGTCTTTTTGATATCCGGAATGCCGGCTTTGCTCATCGGAAACGACCGATCGCTTTCTTCAGGCACTTCGTTCTTAATCCTTTACCCGAAGGTACCGCCCGGAGATCATCCTGTTTTTCCCGTTGATGTCCCTTCGGAGTTCGATGCCGGTGTACCCATTTTTTTTCATGAGCGCAACGCATTCTTTACCATACGATTCATTGATCTCCCAGAATTGCCGGCCCCCCTCTTTTAACTGTCTTTCTCCGAGCCGGAGCAGGGCGGTGTAAAATTTCAGGGGATCATGATCGGGAACAAAAAGTGCCTGGTGTGGTTCATAACGGATCACATTTTCCTGCATCGTTCTTTTTTCCTGTTCCGTAACATAAGGAGGATTGCTGACAATCACGTCGAAAGGTTGCAGCGATCGGGATGTTGAAGGGTTTAACAAATCCATTTCAAGAAAATTTATTTCCGTCTGGTTAAGCCTCGCGTTTTCGTGTGCCATCTCCAGCGCTTTCGGGGAAATATCACATCCGCTCACGGTCGCAGCCGGCAGGTGCTTTTTGAGGCTTATCGCAATACACCCGCTGCCGGTACATGCGTCCATGATCACAGGATCGTGAGTTGGAATTGCTTTCAGCACCCAATGAACCAGTTCTTCCGTTTCGGGCCTGGGTATCAGCACATCCGGCGTGACCCGGAACGGGAGACCAAAAAATTCAGTTTCCCCTAAAATATATTGAACCGGTTCCTGTTTTTTCAATCGTTCAACGGCCGCAGCCAGATAAGACTGGTCGGCGGCATTCAGCTCTTCATCTTTCCGAAGCAGGAGGTCAGTGGTATTGTATTGCTTCCAGGTGGCAAACAAAAACCGGATCAATCCTTCAATTTCGGTGGGCGGATAATGATCTTTTAACTCTTTGCGTATATATGCAATGGCTGCCTGCATTAAATTTGTATTTTTAGCAAAGTTAAATTTTTGGGGTGAAGATAAACGAAAAATACATGTTTCGCTGTATTGAACTGGCCCGCCTGGGGATGGGAGAGGTCGCTCCTAATCCGATGGTTGGTGCAGTGATCGTTCATGAGGGAAAGATTATCGGAGAGGGTTTTCACCGGCAATTCGGCGGGCCGCATGCTGAGGTTAACGCGATCGCTTCGGTTGCCGCGAAAGAGTTATTAAAAAACGCGACGATGTACGTGAGTCTGGAACCCTGCGTGCATTTTGGAAAAACACCACCTTGTTCCGATCTGATCATATCGAGCCACATTCCCCGGGTCGTTGTGGGTTCGGTCGATCCTTTCGCAAAAGTTGCGGGTAAGGGAATTGAAAAAATGCGGCATGCAGGAATTGAGGTTGAAGTAGGAGTGCTGGAGAAGGACTGTCTTGAACTTAACCGCCGTTTTTTCACGTTTCATCAGCAAAAGAGGCCTTACATCATTTTAAAATGGGCTCAAACGCTTGACGGATACCTGGATGTGGACCGTTCCTATCCGGAATTGTACGGGAAGCCCAACTGGATCAGCAATGAGCTTGCGCGGCGGATTGTTCACCGTCAGCGGACAGAGGAGGCGGCCATCCTGATCGGCACCAACACGGCGATGAAAGATAATCCTTCATTGACCGTCCGCGAATGGTCAGGGAAACAGCCGGTAAGGCTTGTGCTTGACCGCCAAAACCGCCTGCCTGGTCATTTGCATGTGAAAGACGGGCAGGTTCCGACGATTATATTCACCGAGCAGGTCGTTTCTTCCGGAACCAACCTGGAGTTTGCTCAGGTGGACTTTCATGGCGACCTGATCGCCCAGATCCTGAAATTTCTATATGACCGGGAACTGCAGTCGGTTGTTGTGGAGGGTGGACAACGGTTGTTGCAATCGTTTATCGATCAGGAAGCCTGGGATGAAGCGTATGTATATATCGGGCATTTCTGGTTCGGGAAAGGTGTACGGGCGCCGCAGTTTAATTATCAGCCCGGGGAAAGTGAAATGCTCAACGACACCCAGTTGCAGTGCTTTTACCGGAATATCTGAATACAGACGCGAGACTGAAAAGTGGCGAGTAGTGAATCACGAGTCGTGAGCGTGAAAATCAATACCGTTTTCGATCTGGTCGATCACGGAATGGATCAATTCAGGTTCAAAACCACGGCCTTGTGCAAAGCGCAGAAGCTTGCCGCGCCGTTCATAGGGATTGGCAGATTGAATGGTTTTGTTTTTTTCGGATACCAGTTTGGTAAGGGTTTCCAGGTAAGATTCGTCATCAATCTCCTCGATGGCCTGAACGATGATCTTCCCGGATACTTTTTCCGCCTTTAACTGATAATGGATTTTGATCTTTCCCCATTTGTTAAAGCGAAATTTATCCTTGACATAGCTTCGGGCGAAACGTTCATCATCGATGAATTTATCGTCGATCAGTTTTTTTAATACCGGTTCCGCCTCCTCCGGGGCAAGTCCCCAGTCACGCAGTTTTTCGCCAATATTGCCGGAACTCTTTTCCGACCGGCTGCACAGATAAGCGGCATGGTCATAACATTCCTGCTGTAAGTTATTAAATTTCATGTGTTTATAAGTTTGTTTTTTCGTTGCCACATGGAACTCGCCAAATAAACATCTTCCTGAACGAAAGTTGCGGCTTTAACGGCTCGTTTCATCTCAAATCTGCTTATGGTCGTTTCCTGTTTGTTAAGTATGCTATTAAATTTTTATACCGCGTATATGAAAGCAAAGCAAATTTTTAACTTTGTCAATCTTCAAAGATCCAACATTGATCATTAAAAACAAACAATATGGCATTAATTAACGAGAACTATCTGAAATTGAAGGCAGGTTACCTGTTCCCGGAGATCGGACGCCGGGTAAGTCAATTTGCGGCAGACAACCCTGGAAAGAAGATCATACGCATGGGCATTGGTGATGTGACCCGGCCACTTACCCCAACCATTCTGAAGGCATTTCACGAAGGAGTGGAAGAAATGGGACATGCGGCTACCTTCAAAGGCTATGGCCCGGAACAGGGTTACGAGTTCCTGCGTAAAGCCATCGCTGAAAAAGCCTATCAGGCCAATGGCGTTGCTGTTTCGGCTGATGATATTATCGTTTCGGACGGTTCAAAATGCGATACAGGAAATATCCAGGAGGTCTTCGGTAACGGAAATAAGATCGCCATCTGTGATCCGGTATACCCGGTATATGCCGACACGACCGTGATGTCCGGGAAAACCGGGGAGTGTCAGGAGAATGGCTATTACAAAGGAATTATCTATATGCCCTGCACGGCTGAAAACGGTTTCATCCCTGAACTTCCGTCCGAACGTCCCGACCTGATCTTTCTTTGTTTCCCGAATAATCCGACAGGAACAGTTGCCGGCCGGAAAGAACTTGAAAAATGGGTGAAATATGCACGCGAGCAAAAGAGTATCATTTTATTCGATGCAGCTTACGAAGCATTTATCACCGAAGACGGTATTCCACATTCAATTTATGAAATTGCGGGTGCAAAGGAAGTTGCCATTGAGTTTCGAAGCTTTTCAAAAACAGCCGGATTTACAGGTACCCGGTGTGCCTTTACAGTAATACCCGAAGAACTAAAGGCATATGATTCGGAGGGGAATGCCCACTCGGTAAAAAAACTTTGGTTACGTCGCCATACGACTAAATTTAACGGGGTTTCATACCCTGTGCAGAAAGCTGCTGCCGCTGTTTATTCGGAAGAGGGGCAAAAGGAAGTGAAGCAGGTAATCAGCTATTATATGGAGAACGCGCGTATTATGCGTGAAAGTCTGGCCGAAACCGGCTTTGAGGTATATGGAGGTGAAAATGCGCCATACATTTGGGTAAGAACCAGGAATAAAGCCAAATCCTGGGATTTCTTCGACCAGTTGTTGACTGAGGTGAACGTAGTTGGCACGCCCGGTTCAGGCTTTGGCCCTGCGGGTGAAGGTTATTTCCGTTTTTCAGCTTTTGCTGATCACGAAAATGTGCTGGAGGCCATGAAACGGATCAAGACACTGAAATAAAAGCGATTCCCAACCGGGCTGTTGCGCGTCCGGATTTTTCGGACGCACAGCTTAAATCGGATATGAACCCTGGCCATAGGCCGGGGTTTTATTTTTAGGTACAGGTTTTGCTGCATTTCTTTAAACATTGTTAAAAGGGGTTAACCTTTATGTGGTTAAATGGAGAATTTCAATGTGAATTAGCTACTTTTGGAGCATATGAGGGGTCTGATTTATTATATACTTTCTTTCATCTTACTGATGATCATTCAACCCGTGACAGCACAGGATGATGACTTGATTGATCCGGTGCTGATCCAGTTAAAAGGAACATTAGTTAATAAAGAAGATGGCAGTCCGGTACCCTATGCTTCTGTTGTGAATATGCGGACCCACGGTGGAACAACAACCGATTCAAGGGGGCGGTTTACGTTGGAAATGTTGAATGTGGACAGCCTCAGCATATCGGCTATGGGGTTTATGAAGGAATATGTCAGTATCCCTCCCCGCCAGCACAAGGACAGCTTATTGATTGTTCAGGTTCGGCCGGTCAGGTACGCGATCGGTGAAGTGAAAGTGACCGGTGAGTCAAAGAAAGTGAACATGGACGGAGTTGGAACAGGAAAACCGGTGAATATTTCGCCGGAACTTCGGGGAGATGCCTATAATAAAAAGCCATCCTGGCTGGCAGCCCTTTTTTCTCCGGCATCTTTCCTGCAGTATCATCTTAGCAAAAGTGAAAAGGAAAAAAGAAATGTGAGGCAGGCGATCATAACTGAGCAGCAGTGGGAGTATCTTTCTCAATATTACAATAAGGAAATGGTAATGACGCTAACGGGTTTAAATGAGCAGGAAGCTGATTCCTTTATGGTTTATTTCAATACCAAATCCGTGTTGACACCCAACTCAACAGAATATGATGTACGCGCCGCAATCATTCGGGAATTCGAAAATTATAAGAGCGAAACAGAAGAATGATGATTACCTTTGCATCCTGTCGGGCGTGAGCAAAATCTACGAAGTGATTATCATGGTGAGTTCCATAGGCAACAAAAAACAAATTTATAATCAGATGAAAAAGATCATTCTTTCCAGGGATAAGGCTTCCGGATCAGGGAAACATGAGGAGAAAAAAATCCATATTGTCCGCAAAGGCGAAGAAGAAATCCGCCTGAACCGTTTTATTTCCAATGCCGGGATCTGTTCCCGGCGTGAGGCTGATAAACTGATTACCGGCGGTGAGGTTTTCGTGAATGGGAAAGTTGTTCTGGAACTGGGCACCAAAATTCATAAAAGCGACATCGTTACCTATAAAGGAAAGCCGCTCGATGCGGAGAAGAAGATTTATTTGTTACTGAATAAACCCCGCGGTTATGTAACGACGATGGATGACCCGCGTGCAGAACATACCGTGATGGAGTTGATCAGCCAGGCCTGTGAGGAGCGGATTTATCCCGTGGGACGGCTGGATAAGGATACATCAGGAGTTCTTCTTTTTACAAACGACGGGGATTTGGCAAAGAAGCTCACTCATCCGTCTTATGAAAAAAAGAAGATCTACCACGTTTTTCTGACCAGGGAATTTTCAGAAGAACATCTGGAGCAGCTAAGAACAGGAATTGAACTGGAGGATGGTTTTATTGCTGCCGATTCGATCGATTATGCCGACCCACAGGATAAAAATCAGGTCGGGATTGAAATTCACTCAGGAAAAAACCGGATTGTTCGCCGGATCTTTGAGTCTTTGGGTTATCAGGTTGCCAGGCTCGACCGGGTGGTTTTTGCCGGTCTGACAAAAAAGAATCTGCCAAGGGGCAAATGGCGGCTTCTGACTCCCCGTGAAGTCGGTTTCCTGAAAATGAGCGTGAAAAATGACTGATGTAATGGATTTCACCTTTAGTAGACAAATAAGTGCCGGGAAGTAGTTGTTGTCAGATCCTGTTTTGTAAGAGACTGCAAAAGAAATGATAACGAAAACAATAATAGGTCCGTGACCTCAATCCTGCTTTGGAAAAGGAATTTGTAAAAATAATAACGGAGAATCAGGGGATCATTCATAAAGTATGTTCCATTTACTGTGATTCTGAAGAAGACCGGAGGGACCTTTTTCAGGAAATTCTTGCTCAATTATGGAAATCATATGCTACCTTCCGCAATGAATCGAAGTTTTCGACCTGGATGTACCGGGTTGCCCTCAATACCGCAATAACCGGTTTTAAACGGGTAAAGCGTCAACCTGAGCAGAAAAGTCTCGAAATCGAAGCGGTACAAATTGTGAATGAAGAGTACGATCCGGAGATTGAAGAGCAGGTGCTTTTATTGCATCGGGCTATCGCGCAGTTAAGTGGTATCGAAAAGTCAATCATTCTTCTGTTTCTTGAAAACAGGGATTATGAAGAAATTGCTGAGATTACCGGGATAACCCGGAATTACGTGCGGGTAAAGATGAACCGCATCAAGCATAAATTAAAAAAACAGATGGATATAGAAGAATAATGAAGTTACAGGATTTAAAATCAGCATGGAATCAGTATTCTTCGACAGATGCCAACCGGCACCAGTTGAAAGAATCCGACTTGCAAAATATGTTACGGAAACGGACACTCGGCTTGATCGAACGCATTGACCGCAATATCAGGATCGGGTTTGTGATTTTTATTGTGCTGTCACTCTTCTTTATCCTGGATGATTTTGTTATTTCTCCTATGCTTGCCGGCGGGACTGATATTCCGCTTTGGATCCTCCTGATCAATGGGATCAGTATTTTGATCATCGTTGGCAGCTTCATTTATTTCAGTGTAGCCTATACCCGTGCGAAGAACGATTATTCGCAAAGCAACGACCTGAAGCATGTGCTCCGGTCGATGATTCACATTATTCATACCTACCGGCGTTTATTCTATTGGGCGCTGGGCATTTTATTATTGGTTAATTGCATCAATTTTTTCACGGGACTGCTGACGGGAATTGAAGTTGCCGCATCCCGTTACCGTGTGGCCATTGAAGATCTTGATCACGCGCAGTTGTTCCGGAAAACGGCAATCGGAATGGTCGTCTTAGTGATACTGATCGTTCTCCTGTTTTTCTTTTTCCGCTGGGGTTTTCGTAAACTCTATGGCCGCTACGTCGCACAACTGGAAGAAACCCTGAAAGAACTGGAAGAAGGGGAAGAATAATCGTATCAGCCGCTGTTTTTTTTAATATTTCCCGAATCGGCAATCCCCAAAATTGCTGCCCGGCGGGATCGGTTGGTACTCCCTGGCTAAAACCGGTTGAGACTACAATTGATATTAAATAATTAACAAAGCGGATATTTTCCGGACAGGGGCATTGCAATCCCGACTTTTCAGGGTGAAAGCGATGGCTTTCATGGCTCGTTTCATTTTATTGATTATCTTTGCGGCTGTTTTAAATACTTCATACAGAAATAAATGGCGCATAAATCAGGTTTTGTCAATATTATAGGAAATCCGAATGTTGGGAAATCGACCATCATGAATACCCTGGTGGGAGAGCGTTTGTCGATCATTACCAAAAAGATGCAGACAACCCGTCACCGCATCAAGGGGATCGTAAGCGGAGATGATTTTCAGATCGTTTACTCGGATACGCCAGGAATCCTGAAGCCAAATTATAAGCTTCAGGAGTCGATGATGAAGTATGTGGAAACTGCACTGATCGATGCTGACGTCATTTTATATGTGACCGATGTGATTGAAAAGCAGGATAAGAATAGTGAATACCTGGAGAAAATCCGCAGGTCGAACGCACCGGTCATTATCCTGATCAATAAGATCGACCTTTCGACCCAGGAGGACGTTCTGAAATTATACCAGTACTGGAAGGACCTGTTGCCGGCTGCAGATATCTTTGCGATTTCAGCGACTGAGAAATTCAATATAGCGCCTATCTTTGACCGAATTCTGGAGCTATTGCCTGAGGGCCCTCCATACTTTCCAAAAGATGAACTGACCGATCGGAACGAACGTTTTTTTGTTACGGAGATTATTCGGGAGAAGATCCTTTTATATTATGAAAAGGAAGTGCCTTATTCTGTTGAAGTGGAGGCCGAGGAGTTTAAGGATGAAGCAAAGCTTCTCACGTTAAGATGCGTCATTCACGTGTCGCGTGACAGTCAAAAAGGAATTATCATCGGTCATCAGGGAAAGGCATTGAAGAAGGTGGGATCCGAAGCCCGGAAGGACATGGAAGAGTTTTTTGGAAAGAAGGTTTTTCTGGAACTTTACGTGAAGGTATCGAAGGACTGGCGTGATAAGGATCGTACGCTGGATAAATTCGGGTACGACTTTCAATAGCATAGCACACAGGGCATAGCGGAGAACGGAGACCGGAAGCAAGGTGATAAGGTTGTGGGCAGAGGGCAGAGAGCATAGCGGAGACGGAAACAGTAATTTGAAATTTAGATGAGATGAGTAATATAGTTGCAATAGTAGGAAGGCCAAACGTTGGGAAATCAACCTTATTTAACAGGTTGGTCGAAAGCAGGAAAGCGATCGTGGATGAAATGGCAGGCGTGACGCGCGACCGGAACTACGGAAAGTCGGTATGGAATGGTGTTGAGTTTTCGGTTATCGATACCGGAGGCTATGTGGTCAATTCGGATGACATATTTGAAGAAGAGATCCGCAAACAGGTGCATTTGGCGATAGACGAAGCAGACGTGATTATTTTTGCTGTAGATGTTGAAGGTGGAATTACTGACCTTGACCAGGCGATCGCAACCATATTAAGACGGGTCACCAAACCTGTTTTTCTGGCCGTCAATAAAGTGGACAATAACCAGCGGCTTATGGAAGCCAATGAGTTTTACGGACTCGGGATGGGAGAGAGCCTGTTTTGTATTTCGGCCATGAGCGGAAGCGGTTCCGGTGAACTGCTGGATGCGCTTGTAGCCAGCTTCCCGAAGAAGGAGCGGGCAGATGTCGATGAAGATATTCCGCGTTTTGCTGTCGTAGGCCGTCCCAATGTAGGAAAGTCTTCTTTTATCAACGCATTGATTGGTGAGGAGCGGAACATCGTGACCGATATTGCCGGTACCACCCGCGACTCCATTCATACGCGGTATAATAAATTTGGCCACGACTTTTATCTGATCGATACCGCGGGATTGCGAAAAAAAGCCAGGGTAAAGGAAGATGTCGAATTTTATTCCGTATTGCGGTCGGTCAGAACGATTGAAGATTCAGATGTGTGTTTGCTGCTTATTGATGCTGAACGCGGAGTGGAGTCACAGGACGTCAGCATTTTTAACCTGATCCTTCGCAATCACAAAGGAGCTGTGATCCTTGTCAATAAATGGGACCTGGTTGAAAAAGATACCGGTTCAGTGAAAAAATTTACCGAAGTGATCCATGAACGGATTGCTCCTTTTGTGGATGTTCCTATCATTTTTATGTCGGCACTTTCCAAACAACGCATTTTCAAGGCGTTGGAGACGGCTGTTGAGGTTTATCAAAACCGGAAACAAAAGGTGAAAACGTCTCAGTTAAACGATATTTTGCTGGAGGCAATTGAAAAATATCCGCCCCCGTCAATAAAAGGAAAATACGTCAAGATTAAATATGTAACTCAATTACCAAGTCCGACTCCTTCGTTTGCTTTTTTTGCCAATCTTCCGCAGTATATCAAGGAACCGTACAGACGTTACATCGAAAATCAGATCCGCGAAAACTTCAATTTTTCAGGGATCCCCATTCAGATTTTCTTTCGGAAGAAATAAGTAATGAGTATATGAGTAGCGAGTAGCGAGTAAAAAGCTCACGACTCACCACTCAAGACTCACGGCTTCTTTTAATCCTGCAGGAACTGGTTAAGGAAACCACCCGATTCCTTGCGCTGGTTGCCTCCGCCCCGGGATAACTCAGCGATTAGTTTACGGATAGGCATCGATTGCAGCCAAATCCTTCCGGTTCCGCGCAGGGTTGCCAGAAAAATACCTTCACCGCCGAATACCATCGAACGTAATCCTCCTGCCTGTTCCACGTTAAATTCGACAGAAGGCTCATAAGCCACAATACAACCGGTGTCAACACGTAAAACTTCATTGTTCAGGTATCGTTCGATGACTGTTCCCCCGGCATGGATAAATGCTTTGCCGTCGCCTCTTAATTCCTGCATGATGAACCCTTCACCGCCAAAGAACCCTGCTCCCAGCTTTCTGTTAAACGTGATGGCAATCTGCGTACCCAATGCGGCACAAAGGAAAGCATCTTTCTGGACGATGATCCTGCCTCCCAACGCTGCCAGATTCAGCGGGATAATCGTTCCCGGATAAGGCGCGGAAAAAGCAACATGCTTTTTACCCCAGCCCTGGTTTGAGAAATGGGTCAGGAAAAGAGATTCTCCGGTGATCAGACGTGAACCGGCAGTTAAAATCTTATCGAAGAACCCTGCCCGAGGATTGGATCCGTCTCCCAGCCGGGTTTCAAAACTGATGCCATCTTCCATGTAAAGCATGGCTCCAGCTTCAGCAATAACCGTTTCTCCCGCATCAAGTTCCACTTCCACCAGTTGGACATCGTCCCCGACAATTTTATAGTCAATTTCGTGCGACTGCATAATCTTTGTGTTTTAGTATGTTTGCGGAATTAAAAATACAATTTGTCTCCGGAATTACTGCTTTTTTTTCGGCGAATGATCCCTCTGTGCAGGTAAACACAACAGGCTTTTAAATGTTGGTGGTGATAAATAAAGACTTATTTTTGTACGGCAATGGAAAATTCAGACATACATCTCCCTGATCTTGAGAACGAGTTTGTTTTTCAAACCTCAAGAAGCAGCGGACCGGGCGGGCAAAACGTCAATAAAGTGAATTCGCGCGTGGAACTGCGTTTTGATGTTTTAAATTCAGTTTTGCTCACCGGTGAGCAAAAGGAAATTCTTCTTCGAAAACTGGCGTCAAAACTAACTTCTGAAGGTGTCCTGATTGTGGTAAGCCAGGAAAGCAGATCGCAACTGGACAATAAGGAGTTGTCGGTGCAGAAATTTTATAAGCTGATAAGCGCTGCTTTAAAGCCGGTGAAAAAGAGAAAACCGACCCGGCCAACAAAGTCTTCCGAAGAAAAGAGGTTACAGAAAAAGAAGCTGCAGGCTGAAAAGAAGGTGCAAAGGGGAAGGGTGGATTATTAAAATTTGACAAATTGAACAGATTGATTTTCATAGTTTTATTGAAGCTGTCCGTCTTGGGTGCGGGCGGACAGACTGTCAAACTGGAAGCAGGCGATCTGCTTTTCAGGGGAGTCGCTTCCGGAAACCTGTCAAAGGCGATCGATGAGGTTACTCAAACGGGCGCCGAAACGCATTTCTCGCATATGGGTCTGGTTGAAAAGAGAGGTGACAGCATTTTTGTTCTGCATGCCAGTCCTGAAGGAGGCACCTGCAGGGTTTCGCTCAGTGAATTCCTGCATCCGGAAGGTGATCCGGTCGAAGTAGTGGCTTACCGGCTGAAGGAAAAGTGGCAAAGAGCTATTCCGGCGGCACTGGAACGGGCTGAGAAGATGCTGGGGAAGCCTTATAACAACCATTACATGTTAGCGGATACGGCCTATTACTGCGCTGACTTCGTATACCAGGCTTTTGCAACGGACTCGGTCTTTGAATTGAATCCAATGACATTTAAGGATCCGCGAACCGGCGAATTTTCAGCGGGATGGGTGGACCATTACGGTAAACTGGGGATGGCAATCCCCGAAGGCTTTCCGGGGTGTAATCCCAACGGAATGGCAGCTTCCGGTAAACTGGAACGGTTGGGCATTGTTTTGGAGTGACAGACTCCCTTCCAGACCAGTTCAGCCAGATCAGATACCTGCACATCCGTACCTTTTGTAAAGGTCTTCTTGCATAGAGGGCATGCGGTCACCAGTCGGTCGGGTTGGCAGGACTGGTATTCTTCCAGTACTTTGTCGCGGATCTGGTCTCTTTCCTGCATGGTGATCCTGGTATTGGACAAGCTTCCTCCGCAGCAATAGGCATCTGCTTTTTCATGCGGAATTTTGATCAGGGACGCATAACTGCTGAGCAGTTTGCGGGGTTGATCAAAGATCCCGCTGCCTCTTCCCAGTTCACACGGATCATGATAGACAACCCGCTCCGGAAGAGAAAATACAGGCAGACGACCCTGATCGACAAGATTAAGCAGGTATTGGGAATGATGCATCACCGTAATACCGGGCAAGCTGTAGTCCTCATGAAAGACCTTGTAACAAATGGGGCACGAAACCACCAGGGTTTTTGCTCCCGACGAAAGGATTTTTTCGGTATTGTTCCGGATCAGTTTCTTTGCAGCTTCATATTGACCGACCTGGATGAGCGGTCGTCCGCAACAAGGCGCTTTGTATTCATCCATGAACCAGAAATTGATGCCCGCAAAATGGAGCAGTTGTTGCATGGATTTTTTAATTCCCGGCGTCAGGTGAGTCATGCATCCGGCAAAATAAATGACTTCTGCCTGAGGGCTGGGGCCATTTTTCAGGTAATCATACGACGAATTATACTCGCGGGTAGAAGCAATCCGCTGGGTGATCCGTAGGTCATTTAAATCCAGTCCGACGGGACAGTCCTTTTGGCATCGCCCGCAAAGCAGGCAGTTAAACAACTGGTCATCTTTTAGTCGTCTTCCCCTTATTTGCCTGAGCACATAAACCGATTGTGAATTTCGGACATTGGCCTGGTTCATCTGGCAACTGTCGAGGCAGATCCCGCAGCGCGAACAGGAGAATACCTGTACCCGGGTATAGGTGTTGACTCCTTTTTTAAGGCGGATGCCATATTTTCGAAGGAAGATCAGCAATACCTCTACCGGAATATGCATGTAACGGGAAAGGGGCATGGCCGTGAAGAATACACCCAGCGAAAGCGAATAAGTCCACCAGGCAGCTTGCTCAACAGGCTGGAGGGAGAAGGTGGAAGCCAACAGATCTCCTGCGGGTTGTGTCAGAAAACTGCCATTGTGATGGAGTCCGGCAGTAATGCTTTCGGCCGCAAATCGCATCGGGAAGATCAGCCAGAGTGCAGAAAGTGCGACCCTGTCGCCGGCTTTCATTTGCGTGGTCTTTTTCATCCCGAAATGACGGCTGTTGAAACGCTTGTAATAAGCCAGCGCCACTCCTGAAAGGATGAAAAGCAGCAGAAAATCAGTGAGTGCAGCAAAAAGCTTAGCGGTGAAACCGGTTGCAGGGGCCTGTTCTGCAAAGCGGAAGAAAATTGACTTCCAGAAAGGGAAAGCAAGTGTACGGTAATGGAAAATCGCTTCCAGATGACCGGCGACAATGAGTAAAAACCAGCCAAAGGCCAGGCTCATATGCATATATCCCAGTCTCGGATTTTTAAGAAAAATTTTCCGGTGAAGCAGCGCCTCCGTAAAAGTCTCCCGAACAGCCCGCCATGTTTTCCGGGACGGAAATCCTTTGATGATCCTGATTTTGTCGGTCTTTGAAAGCCCCGTGATCCAGATTATGGAAACGACGATCAGGAAACTGGTAATGACCAGTAATCCAATGATAAAAGGAAGGGTAAATGAAGGAGGCGTTTCCATGTTTTATTTTTGGACTTCGTTTTCAACTGCCGTCTTTTGATGTTCGCTTAAGCGGGACGCGCCTTTTTTAAGGAGCATGATCACGTTCCGGATGTTAATACCCCGGGGACAGACCAGCATACATTTCCCGCAGAGCATGCATTTGTCAATTTCCCTGGACAATGAAGCAATCTCCCCGCGGCGAAGAAGCAGGTTCAACTTCCGGACATTAAAATCGATCAGTGTCCCTGCATTGCAGGTCGCCGTGCAACCTCCGCACGAAAGACAGGTCCTGAATGAAGGTTCCTTCACCAGAACCTCATTGAGCAGGCGCCCATCGAACTGGTCAAAGTCGATTGTCCGCGGAGACATTATTTTATAGCCAAAGGTGTTCATTTGTCCGTGCGTTGAAGGTATTGATGAACATCGAGCGCTGCCGAGCGGGCATGTTCCAGCGTTTCGTCAACGGTCATCGGGCCGGTACATGTTCCGGCAAGAAATACTCCTTTCACCGAAGAAAGGTTCTTGTTTAAGTGCGGGTCCATGACATTCAGGAATCCATTTGATTCACGTTCAAGTCCAAACAGTTCGGACATTCGCAAGGTTTCCTTCCCGGGAATCATTCCAACCAGCAGGACCGTCAGATCGACATTCATTTTAAGCGGGCGGCCTGACAGGGTGTCTTCGGCCTTGATCAGCAGGCTTTCATCCTGATTTTCTGAGGCCTCCGAAAGCCTGCCCCGGATAAATTGAATATTATATTTTTCCTGGGCTTCCCGGTAAAGCGATTCATAAGAAAGCCCAAACATTCTCAGATCCATGTAAAAGCAAAAAATTTCCGTGTCGGGTAATTGTTTAGCTATTTCAATTGCCTGTTTGACACCTGTGATGCAACATACTTTTGAGCAGTGGTGATGTCCTGATTTTTCATCGCGTGATCCCACACAATGAATAAAAGCAATGCGTTTGGGCTTTTCACCTTTAGATGTAATGAGTGTCTGTCCTTTTCTCAGAATTTCTTCCAGATCGACGGAGGTGATCACATTTTCATAGATTGAATAACCATATTCTTCCTTGCGGGTAGCATCGAATGTTTCGAAGCCGGTGCTGATCACCACGGCATCTGCCTGAAGTTGCTCTCCTGCTGTGGTTTCCATTGCGAAAATACCATTGGCGCTGATCACCCGGCTGACAGAGGTATTGCTGATGATCCGGAAAGGTTGTAACCGGATCTTCTGCCCGAGAAAACCAGTGACTTCGTTTGCAGGGCGGCCATTCGGGAACAGATGGTTCCAGTTGTTCAGTTTTCCGCCGATCTGGTTTGACTTTTCCAGCATGATGACATTGTACCCCAGACCGGACAGAACGGATGAAGCTTCTGTTCCGGCGATCCCGCCTCCAATTGTAATGATTCTTTTTTGCCGATCCATTCGTTCTGATTGATTTTATTCCGGAATAACATTCGTTTCAGTGACTTTAAAACAAGCCGGAAGAGCAGGTTTCCCCAGGTTTTTACCGTTTAATCCCCTAAATTTCATGGCGGGGTCGTACTGAACGCCAATCTTCTGCAGCAGGGTTTCACAATCCACCTGGTGCATTTGCAGTCCCAGATCCCATGGGTCATATCCAAGAACCAGTCCGGCCAGTTCCTCATAAGTAAGTACCGGGATTCCCTGGTGCCCGGGTCCATAAGTCTTACCTTCCAGCTCACCAATCACATACTGCCATTTATCGAGGAACATAGCACATCCGGGACAATTGCAAATGATCGCATCGGGACGGTAAGCTTCCATCGATTCAAATTTCTTACGTGAATTGGAGACCGAATAGCCTCTGTTGCTCATGATCAGATACTGACGGAAGCCAAAGCCGCAACAATGCCTTCTTTCCGGGTAATCGACCACTTCGCCTCCCCATGATTCGATCATGCCACTTAATACAGAAGAGAATTCAGCTCCCCCGATTCCTTTTCCGGGAAACATTTTTGCATAGTGACAGCCAATATGTTCCACAATTTTCAAGGGTTTTCTGCTATGCTGATTGGTGAGCGGATATTTCTGTCGGGCGGCGATCCGGTCTTTGAAGTGGTAGATGATATCGCTGCAGTGCGACACATTTTCGGGCACCTTAAACTCTCGTCCTGTGGCATTCCAAAGTAATTCTCTTGTTTTTGCTTCTTCTTCCGGAAATTCTTTCCATGTTTCAAGCACTTCGGAATAAATGCCAAAAGAAGTGACGCACGAAACGGCAGCATTTTTGTATCCGGACTCCGTCATGAGGGCAAACTGACGGGCAGCAACTGTTTGCAGTGTCTCGAACGGCAGCAGATCGGAATGATAGGCAATACCGGTACAGGTGGTATGGTTGGGATCGTCAAAAACATTTTTGTGCAGATTGTTTTTCATGATCTGAAGAAAAGCATGTTCCGACCCCGGAAAGAAGTTCTGACGGATACAGCTTCGAAGATAATAGAAGTTATCCTCGGGGATCAGCTTTTGGTAATCATTCCATATCCTGGTTTTGGCTTGTCGTTTCATTCGTTACTCGTATATACATGCATAAAATACCGGTCCATCCCGCCATCTTCATCCATCAGTCCCATTTCTTTCGCTTTTGCCTGGCTGGCTGATTCAATTTTTTCAAGAAATTCAGTAGCTCCTGTTTCATCAAAAATCGCACCCAGTTCGGCAAGTACACTTCCTTGAATTTTGCGTAAAGTACCGGGGCCGTCCTGATCCAGATTGGCTCCCACCCGGACATAAACTTCCTGCCGGTTTTCAAAAACCCATTTCCAGACAGGACCTTGTTCCGGGTGCAGTTCAGGCTTCAGACAATCGGGATGAATGCAGTACCCGTGGCTCAAAATATTGTAGATGAGAACCTTTTTTAGTGCATATTGCTGACGTCCGCGATGACTTTCCGTGAAGTAGCCGAGGTTTTGGGAGAGTTTGCGGAGGGAGTTTATAATAAGGCCGGGGCAATTTCCGCGCGGGCAGCGGGTTTTGCAAGACATACACTGTCCGCAGTACCAGATCGTTTCACTTTTGAGCAACTTTTCAATCCGTTCCTCATCGCGCGATTGTACTTCCACTGCAATCATCCGGGGATCATAGTCAAAAAATTCGGCTGCGGGACAAATGGCGGTGCATACTCCACAGTTCATACACGCCTTTAATCCCTCGATGAAACGGATATCCTGTTTCAGTTGTTCATAAAGAGTCATATCCTGACTGGTTTTTCGAGTAAAGCTACATTACTTGCAGTCAATCTGAAACAGCATAAAGTCCTATTCCTGATACGCCTTTTTGCGTATTCGGAATGAAACATTTGTTAGATTGTGAAGGGAGTTCCACTAGTCATTTTCCGGGTGATAAACCGGCAGTTCGATATAGAATGCAGTTCCCTTACCGATTGTTGTCTCGTACCAGATACGCCAGCGAAAAGTCTCCACGATTTTCATAACGATGGCCAGGCCCAGACCCATTCCACTGGTTTTCGTCGTGAAATTGGGCTGGAACATCTGAGGCCTGATCTCTTCAGGGATCCCGCTGCCGTTATCACGAACCACAACGGTAGTATAATCATTTTTTTCAGTGAGACTGACCGTTATTTTCCCTTTCCGGTGCGGGGGGACAGACTGCATCGCATTTTTGATCAGGTTGATTAGTGCCCGCGACAATTGTTCCTTGTCTGCACTTACCGGCACTTTCGTAAGTCCATGCAGTTCCAGGGTAAACTTCATCTGGTCGTTCGAGTCAAAAAGAGCAACTACGTCCACGAGCCGTTCAACCAGATTAAATACCTCCTTTTTTGTATTGGGTATTTTGGCAAAATTGGAGAATTCGGTAGCTATTTCTGAAAGGGTATCAATTTGCTCGATCAGGGTCCGGGTAACACGGTCGAAAAATTCATCATAAAGGGGGCTGTTCTCAGCCTTCGCCCGTTGCAGATACTGGATATTGAGCTTCATGGGCGTCAGCGGATTCTTGATCTCATGAGCGACTTGTTTCGCCATTTCCCGCCAGGCCAGCTCTCTTTCGCTCCGTGCCAGCAACTCAGCGCTGTCTGCCAATTCTTCAACCTTTCTGTTATATTCTTTTACGAGCTCCCCGATTTCATCATTTCCGGAGTAGTTGATGTGTTCGTTTTTCTTGTTTAACTGGATTCCCCTTAATTTTTCCCGGACCAAACTGAGCGGGAGCGTAATTCTATTCGCCAGCAAAACGGCTACAATCACACTGCCAAAGAATAGTAACGCGTATAAATTAATGAAGGCTACGATGAATGTCGTGATTTCCTGGCGAAGCTCATTCCCCCGCGAAAAATGGGGCAGATTAATAAATCCGAGATAGGCACCCTGGTTGTTAATGATTGGTTCATAAACCGATAAAAAGGCAAGATTGCCGATTTTTTCGGGTTGCATGTATCTGATCCGGTAGTTTTTGGTCAGTTCGTAAAATGCCTGGGCATTCATCCGGTCCGAAATAATCCCGCGGTTCACAATTTCGGGACGTGAAGAAGCGATCATCTTTCCGTCGGTCCCGTAAATATTGATATCGGTAAGGAAAATATTCGACATTTCACTCAGCTCATTCCAAAGCCAGTTCCGGATATCCGGCGTAAAATCATTGACGGTGTTTAACCGGATGTTGACCTCTTCCGATATTGCTTTTAGTTTTTCGTTCAGATCGTCCTGATGACGGCTCACGTATTCGCGCGAATTATAGTAAACGGTACCTGCTGCCACAACCAGGAGCGATATTAAGACTACCGTGATGATGGCAGCCTGGATTCTGAATTTCAAATCGTAAGTGACTGATAATCGCCGGTAGACCGGGTTGCCGGCGAAAACAAGAATGAATAGCAGGACAAAGTAAAAGACAAAAAGGTAGGGAAATGAAACCAGGTAATCGATCAGTTCGAACGATTGAGTACTGATAATAATGTAATTGTCTTCTCCAACGTTATAAATCAGGTGGTCATAATGGTCCCACTTTTTGAAGATGAATTCTGCTGTATCAGCTTTGCTGATATAGGGATCAATATGAAAATTGTAGGGATAATCCCCGTTTAGGTTCACAAGTTCCCGGTCGAAGTATTTGGCATAGGAAAAATGCTTGTAACGGTCGGGCTCTTTCAGTGATTTGTCAAGTAAAAGTTCCGGAAAGCCGATCCCCTTTGGAAGAAGTTTGGACTGAAGGTCTATAAACACGGAAATACCAAGCGAATCGGATGTGAGTGGATAAAAAAGCTTTCCTAAATAGGAGATTCTCCCGTCCATGTTTTCCATGTAATGAAAACGGGTTCCCGGTATCTTGATGCCTGTTTGGTTGATCATGGAGTCGAAAAACGGGAAACAGGGGACGATCCGGTTATCAGGTTCTATCCGTAGGCTGTCTGATCCGTCACAAATCGTGATCTGGAGATCATATTTCCGCAGGTATCCGCTAAAGTATTCCTGGATCATGTATTCTTCCAGGTTTCTGTATGGCGGCGTGAGCAAGTAGGGAATCACCGAGTCGACTTCGATTTGTCGCTGCATTTCGGTAAGGACAATTTCTGCAGCAGGATCATGTTCCGAATACCGGGTAATAGCCATTAATTTCTGTACTTCCCGGCGACGGGCATCGTTGTGGTTTTGAACAATAAAAAGGGAGAAAAAAGTAAACAACGAAACAAAATAAATCAGGTATGGCAGTGAAGAGCGTCTGAGATGTGTTTTATGAAGGGCGATGCCTGAAAAATTAGTCAGCAGGAACAGGGTGATAATATACAGATAGCTGTTTTTAAGAACAACTGACAAGGCAATAAACAAAATAAGGAGAACGGCATGAACCCGGAGGAATTTTTTCCTTGACACGTACGCGCAACTTTCCTCAACGACTTTCAGATTGATCAGTGATGCTGAGAGCAGCAATAAGGCAATGATCAGGTATCCCAGAATGCTGTACAGGTTAATATCATCAAGCCGGTTCAGGTGAAAGGAGAAGCTGCTGTTCCGAACCAGGTTTTGTATCAATGCATTGATGAATAAATAAAACATGCCAACAAGAGAAAATGCCGGTATCAGCTCACTGTTTTGTTTTTCCTTCGAAAAACTAAATTCTTCTGCTACATGAAAACTCCAGAAAAAAATAAAGACGGATGTCAGCAGCATATCTCCCAGTGAGGGAAGCAGGAATGAAAATGCGTACAAGGTTGGTCCAAACAGCTCGAACGCATAGCAAACTCCCGGAATTTTAAACAATACATGTATCCAGTAGAGTCCCAAAAGGACCAACGCCAGTATCAGTATGCGCAGTAAAAAAGGCTCATGCCGGTAGTTCGTTCTCAGGAATGACCGGATAAAGAAAAGCAACAGCGCCAAAGCCAGAACGAAGAACAGAGCGGGAATGTAAAACTGTGATTTTTCGCAACGAATGTCCCCGGAAGGGATCAGCGAAAATAAATAATCTCCGCTTAAATCATGGACCGGGAAACCATTGTACAGGGAATCGGGTTGGATTTTATAACTCCCGGGAATATCGAATCCGTTGGCGAACTGATTAGTAATATATTCATTTTGGATCGGGTAGTTCTCTTTCAGCAGGATCAGGCCGATGATGTCCAGATTGCCTGCCTTTTTTATTGAAGTGAAATAAACTCCGTTGGGCAGAAATAATATCTTTTCTTCAGGAGCCTGTTTCAGATATACTCGTTCAAACGAAAACCGGTTGTTTGACCAGAAAAGCAGTTTTTGCCCGTCTGCAATCAGAAAGCCGAGCCCTTTTTTTGAAAATAAGGTTGAAAGCTGATGAAAGGCGGTCTGAAAATCGCCGTCAAAATTCTTTTCCCCAACGGTTTTGGCGATTTTTTCAAGATTTTGAACCAGAAATGCCTGTTTGCTTTGAAGTTGCTTTTCGAATTTTTGAGTTACCTGGAACGCCTGATCCGGATCTAAAAATCGTTCCTCAATTAAAAAACCTCCGGCAAAAAAAGCGAAGGACAGGATCAGCAACAGGAATCTCTCTATAAATCGACGCAACAGATTACTCATGATGATAAGGTTCACCTTTTAAAATTGTTAATGCCCGGTAAAGTTGCTCCGTAAAAATCAGCCTTACCATTTGATGGGAAAAAGTCATCGCTGACAAACTGATTTTTGTTGTTGCTGAATCATGAACCCGATTGGAAAATCCATAAGGGCCTCCGATTGCAAAAACTAATGTTTTTGTTCCTCCGAGCATTTTCTTCTCCAAAAACCGTGCAAAACCCGATGAGCTAAACCCGTTTCCGTGTTCATCGAGCAAAATTAATTCATCACCCTGGTTCAATTGAGCCATCAGTAGCTCCCCTTCCTTCTCCTTTTGCCGGCTCTCCGACAGATTTTTAGTGTTTTTTATATCCGGAATGGTTAAATATTCAAAGGGTAAATAGTGGATGATGCGTTTATTGAAAATATCAATCCCTTCCTGCAAATATGTTTTGTCCGTTTTACCAATAACAATCAGCTTTATCTTCATTCGTTTTCACTTCATTTTGATTGGGACTTGTTTCTGTTGATAATTTTTAAATTTTATTAACTTTACAAAGTTATGCAACCTATTTCATTAATTTCAGCGATGTGGTACAATTTATGCTGTATCAATATGTTTCAAAAAAATGAAGATGAGAGGAGTAATTTTTAAAAGTGTCGTTATTGGGGTTCTGTTTATTTTTTATGCGGTTCGTTTGCTTGCTCAAATTCCGGATGAGGTGGTCGTCAGTTTTAAAACCGGCAATGCAAACACCTTATCAGCTTTCTTTAGTCAAAATATTGAAATGGTGGTACTGGAGCATGATGATGTTTATAGTAAAGCCCAGGCTCAGCAAATTGTGTCGAGCTTCTTTAGTCAGAATAAAGCGCAGGAATTCAGTGTTATTCATCAGGGAGGAAAAGAGGGTGCCCGTTATGCCATTGGAAATTTAAAGACGAATAACGGATCTTTCCGGGTTTATTTTCTATTGAAGGATGCAGGGAATAAAGCGTATATTCATCAATTGAGGATTGAAAAACAGTAATCCAAATGCTCGATCGCGTCATCTACAGGATCAAACGAATCTTTCTGAGATTGCTGATCAGAGCACGGAAGATCAGCTTCCCGGGATTTGACGGAATACCTTTATATGATGTGATGCTTTTTTTTTACCGGAGCATTGTTGACAGTAACTTTACAACCAGGGCTTCTGCCATTGCGTTCAGTTTTTTTCTGGCTCTTTTCCCGGCGCTTATTTTTTTGTTTACTTTGATCCCGGTGATCCCAATCCGGAATTTCCAGGCTGAGTTGTTTTTGCTGATCCGTGATCTTTTACCGGCAAACACCTTTGCGGCAGTTGAGGGAACGATTCAGGACATTCTCACAAAACCCCGGGGTGGATTGCTCTCGCTGGGTTTTTTCATGGCTCTTATTTTTGCATCGAACGGACTGGTTTCGATGATGAGTGCCTTTGATTCTTCCCTTCATACGATTGAAAAACGAAACTGGCTGGATCAGCGGCTGATCTCAATTCTTCTGCTATTTATACTTTCAATTTTGCTCACGCTGGCCATTGCCCTGATCATTGTCGGACAATATGCCATTAATTATTTAGACAGCGAATCGTCCCTGGTTGGAAGCAGGCTGACTTATTATTTGTTATCGGTGGCCAGGTGGGTGATTACTATTGCATTGCTCTTTTTTGCATATTCTTCCCTGTATTTTTTTGCACCAACCAAAAAGACCCGGTGGCGGTTTATTTCTCCCGGGAGTACGCTTGCTACCGTTTTAAGCATTATCGTTCTGATTGGCTTTGGCTATTACATTACCCGCTTTGGTCAATATAACCAGCTGTATGGTTCAATCGGAACCTTACTGGTCATTTTACTGCTTAGCTATCTCATGTCACTGATCCTGCTGATCGGTTTCGAGCTGAACAACAGCATCACCGCCGCCCGAAGGAAGATTATCATGTGATTTGGTCGTAAGTCGTAAGAGTAGCATATTTTGGTTTTTACTAACTACTTTACTAGATACTACGACTATTTCCCCATTTTAAAGAGCAGTTCTTTTTCTTCTTTGGTAAGCGAGTCGTAGCCCGATTTGCTGATTTTATCCAGGACTCTGTTAATTTCTTCCTGTTTCAGATTCTTCTGGCGATTGTAATCCAGATCGTCATTTTTACTGCGGTAAGTTATCTTGATGCGTTGATTCGGCCTGAATAACCTGGCCATTCCGTCAATGATTTTGGTTAAGATTTTTGTCCAGTCATGGCCTTTCTTGTATTGCAGGGCAAAGAAAAATCCAAAAACTGCTCCTCCCAGGTGCGCCAGGTTCCCGCCTGAATTGGATGACGCGATACCAATGATATACAACACAATGGAGAACAGTGCCAAATGTTTCATCTTGACCTGCCCGATAAACAGCAGGTTAATAGCATGATTAGGGGCGTAAGTGGCAACTGCGGCAATGATAGCCAGCACGGAGGCTGAAGCGCCTAACAGTCGTGCAAAGCTAAGAACCTCTGTAAAGGCGGGAAAGAAATTATAAGCCAGCACGAAAAATAAACCGCCAAACAGACCGCCCAGCAAGTAAACTCCAAGCAATTTTTTTTCGTCAAAATAGAAAAGAAAGATCTTCCCCATCCAGTAGAGCATAAGCACGTTAAAGAGAATATGCAGAAAATTGAAATGCAGGAACATGTAGGTTAACAGGGTCCATGGCCTCTGCATCAACTGCAAACTATCGGCAGGAAGGGCAAGCCAGTTCGTGAGGGTGAATTCCTGGTTCAGCAAAAAGAAAAAAACATGAATCATCCGGATGGCAAGAAACACCCCAATATTAATATAGATGAGGCGGGTCAGTACCGAGCCCTTTTTAAACGATTCTTTTATTTCATCAACAATTGACATGCTAATTATTCAAATTATTAAAACCTCCCGTTTCCCATCTCCGCTAGTAAAACCGGTTGCTGTGTTTGTTCCAGTAACGGATCATGAAAAAGCCGAACAACATCCCTCCCAGGTGGGCAAAATGGGCAACATTGCTTCCCGGATGTGCAAAACCAAGGTAAAGCTCAATCAACCCGTATCCGATGACAAAATACTTTGCTTTAATTGGAATGGGAGGAAAAAGCAGAAACAACTGCGTGTTCGGGAACAGCATTCCAAAACCAAGAAGAACGCCATAGACAGCTCCTGAGGCGCCAACGGTCGGGATGTTTATCAGTGCGTTTAACTGGTTCATTAATGAATCTGGAAACGGTATTCTTTGTTGCCACAGCGATACACCTCGCTGCATGACCATTTCGACCTGTTCGGGACTCATTTGAGAAACCAGCGACCGGTACTCCAAAAAATTGACGAACAGGTGCAGGGCGGCAGCACCTAATCCGGTGACAAAATAATAAATGAAAAAACGTTTGGGCCCCCAGACACTTTCCAAAACCCTTCCAAACATCCACAAGGCAAACATGTTGAAGAACAAATGGGTGATTCCGCCATGCATAAACATATGCGTGACCAACTGATACGGCTGAAATTCAGGTGAAAGAAAAAAATGTAACCCCAGTACCGAATTTAGATCTACACCACGCATACCGAGAACATAAGTTGCCAGTAACATCAACGCATTGATAATGATCAGATTTTTTACGACTGGAGGAATATTTCCGAAAACAGGTCTGTAATTCTGCATATTTGAAAATTTAATTTTCCGATACAATAGCTGCGCCAAAGATATTTTTCAGCCTAAAGTAAATAAATAACGGTCACTTTGTCACTTTAACATTTTCTCAAACTGCTCCACAGGAATAATTGTTAACACTTGTTTCCCGGCAGGCGAGAAATTTGGGGTGGAGCAGCCAAAGAGCTGATCGATCATCTGACTGATCTCTTCGGTTTTCATCGCATATCCATAGGGAATTGCTGATGCCCGGGCTAATGATGCTGCAATTTTCTCTCGCGCCCGTTCCTTAAAATTGGTTGCTGTACTTTTTAAATCCTCCAGCATGCCTTCGATAATTCCAATAGGAGAGGAATGACTGATCATTCCGGGGGTGCCATTGATGATGAAACTGTTATTTCCAAAATCCCTGACGTCAAATCCCAGTAATTTCAGGTCATCCAGGACTGATCGAAGCAACTCCGCATCGGCAGCATGTAAATCAAATGTTTGCGGGAAAAGCTGCTGCTGGCTCGCCACCGCGTTATGACTCAGTGTTGCCATAAAGTTTTCAAATAGAATACGTTCATGGGCTCTGCGCTGGTCGATGACCATTAATCCTGATTTGACGGGTGTCAGTATATATTTGTTTTTAAACTGGAAACAGGTTTTCCCGGCAAAGAGTTCTTCCGGTGCCAGTGTCCCGTTGTTTTCACTGGTTTTTTCAGCTTCAATCGTTGCATCGTCGCGGTCCTGTCCCTTCTGGAAATCCTGATAGAGTTTATCCCAATGCCGAACCTGATCCTGGCGCCCTGACGCGTATTCGCCGGAGCCAAATGATTGCTTTTTCCCCGTTTCAAAGGGATTATAGGTCGGATCAAAATGAATTTCAGGAGGTGCAATAAGATCACCATTTTTGGGAGCTATCGGAATTTCGATGCTTCCTGCCTGATCAAAATCGATTGACGGCACCATGTTGAATTTCCCTAACGCTTCCCGGACAGATGCATGAATGATCTGCCAGATCGCAGATTCATTCTCGAATTTGATCTCCGTTTTTGTAGGATGAATATTGATATCAATACTTTCCGGATCAATGTCGAAATAAAGAAAATAAGAAGGAATACTTTCGGGCGGCAAGATCTTTTCATAAGCCTGGATGACGGCTTTATGAAAAAAGGGATGCTTCATAAAGCGGTTATTGACAAAAAAGAACTGTTCGCCAAAGGTTTTACGGGCAAATTTTGGTTGTCCCACGTATCCCTTGACTTTTACCAACGTTGTTTCGGTATTGACCGGGATCATGTTTTGTCCGGTACCTTTGCCGAAAACAGAAATAATCCTTTTTTTGATGTTATCGCCCTTGTTCAGTTCGTAGACCGGCTGCTGATTGTGGAACAGGGAAATGCCTACCTCCGGATTGGCCATGGAAAACCTTTGGATTTCACTGATGATGTGCTTCAGCTCTGTTGGATTGCCTTTCAGGAATTTTCTGCGGGCCGGGACGTTAAAAAAAAGGTTTTTGATCATGAAATTGGAACCGCAGGCACAATTAACCGGTTCTTGTTTAAACAACCTCGACCCTCCGATATGAATCAGTGTGCCGATTTCTTCATGATGCAACCGGGTGGTCAATTCCACATCGGCAACTGCTGCGATGGAAGCCAGGGCTTCACCACGAAAACCCATGGTGCGTATGGCGAATAAATCGTTTGCCGAGCGGATCTTGGATGTGGCATGGCGTTCAAAAGCCATCCGGGCGTCGGTTGCCGACATTCCACTGCCATTATCACTGACCTGGATCAGTGTTCGTCCTGCATCCTTGATGTTAACCGTAATCTGGCTGGCCCTTGAATCGATTGCGTTTTCAACTAATTCCTTTACGACCGAGGCAGGTCGTTGAATGACTTCACCAGCGGCGATCTGATTAGCTACCGAATCGGGGAGTAGTTGAATGATATCTGGCACGGAATTTTTTTAAAATTTCAGTAAAAGATAAAATATTAAGCCCAAAATGACAATTAACAAAATCAACCTGGTAGCTGATTTTCGTTTAGACTCTTCAATTGATTTGGACGATTTTAACGTGCGGCGAAACTGGCCCTTGATGTTGGATTTGTAGGAGCGATCCGACCATTCTTTCTTTTCGGCTATGCCCAATTCACTTTTGATCCGGTCCTCCCGTTCCTGCATGGCTTCCTTTTCCGGATCAAAATAACGATACGGAATGCTGAATTTTCGTGGTTTTGGTGTATGGAAAAAATTTCCCATTTTGATTTTGTCTGATTTATTCGATACAAAAATACAAAAATGAAGCCAGAACCTAAAATTGATCAGGAAAAAGTCTGCGTACCTTCTTAAACACTTGTTTATTATGATTATTAACCGTAAATTTCTGTGGGTAAAACATTTCGCCATGATGATCAAGACCTTTGCATCAGCAGTTCATGGTATTGATGCAACAACAATTACGATTGAGACAGATGTATCACAGGGAATTAAGTTTTTTCTGGTCGGACTGCCTGACAGTGCTGTTAAGGAAAGCCAGCAGCGCATCGAATCGGCTCTCCGCCTGAACGGGTTTAAGTGGCCTCGGCGAAAGATCATTATTAATATGGCTCCGGCTGATCTGCGTAAGGAGGGCTCGGCCTATGACCTCCCGCTGGCTATTGCTGTGCTGGCTGCTTCCGGGCAGATCAAGTCAGAAGAATTGGGAAGGTATCTTCTGATGGGAGAACTTTCACTTGACGGGACCTTACAGCCGGTCAAAGGTGCGCTGCCTATTGCCATTAAAGCCCGGGAAGAAGGCTTCGAAGGATTTATTCTTCCGGTGCAAAACGCACGGGAAGCAGCCGTAGTTGAGGGCCTGAAAGTTTATGGCGTTGAGAATATTAAACAGGTAGCGGGCTTCTTCAACGGTGAGGCTGTACCGGAGCAGACCATTGTCAATATCCGCCAGGAATTTTACAAAATGCTCAATCATGCCGATCTTGATTTTGCCGATGTAAAGGGACAGGAAAATGTAAAGCGTGCGCTTGAAATTGCGGCAGCGGGTGGTCATAATGTGCTGATGATCGGTCCTCCAGGATCAGGTAAGACTATGCTGGCCAAAAGAATCCCGACTATTTTACCGCCCTTTACCTTGCATGAAGCGCTCGAAACGACCAAGATCCATTCGGTGGCCGGAAAGATTGGCCGTCATACTTCGCTGATGACCGAACGGCCTTTCAGGGCGCCCCACCATACAATTTCGAATGCAGCCCTGGTCGGGGGTGGTTCATTCCCCCAGCCGGGAGAAGTTTCACTGGCTCATAACGGCGTTCTTTTTTTGGATGAGCTGCCGGAATTTAATCGCAGCGCACTTGAAGTGATGAGACAACCTTTGGAAGACCGTAACATCATTATTTCACGGGCGCGCTTTTCTGTGGAGTATCCGGCAAGCCTGATGCTGGTGGCTTCCATGAACCCCTGAAGTAGTGTTGCCCATTTGTATGATTTCAGAAGAAGGTGGAAGGAGGTATTTTAAGTTGATGGTGATGTCTTCTTGGTCGATGATAATAGAGTCGGTGATTGTTTCAACAATGTCTCTCTTTTCATCTTTGGAGAAGGAAGACCATTTTTGGTATAGGTTCTCTGCTTCAGAGAATAGATATCTACTACTCTCTTCATTTTGCTTTAGAGCGATGATTTCTCCTTCTGTAACTGGTATTTGTGCTTCTATCTGTTTTAATTGTTCAAATAGGGGATTGTAATGATGTCCGAATCCCTCTGTGGCTAGTTCTTTCTTTAGGTGGAGGTCTATCAGATTATCAAGCTTGACTCGTATCTTATCAGCTTCTTTGGTTAATATTTTCAATTGATTTTCTTTCTCGGTGATAATATTTTCAGTTGAATTGATGAAGATTTTGATGTTTTCTTCGGAGATGATGTAATCGGTTAGTTTAAGGTGGAATATTTCTTCCAAGTCATCTTGGGGGATTTTGTTTTTGCAATTTTGGCAGACATATTTTGGATTGTTTGATAGCAAATACATTTTGGTACCACAAGAACAATAGACAAAGCCAGTGAATAGGTGAGTCTTTCTGTTTAATGGTTGTACTCTCTCTTTTGATTGTTCCAACATTATCTTGTTTACCTTGTTCCAAATGTCTTCGGAGATAATGGCGGGAGCGTCATTAAATACCCATTCATCCCTACTCTTCAATTTCCATTGTTTGTTAGCACCTGTGCTTTCGGTGTAGTTAGCCCGTCTTAATCCTTTAGCGATGGGGTCTTCAAGTAACCTTGTAACTGTTGTGTCAGAGAACTTTGAATTGTTCCTTGTTCTTAGTCCTCTTTGATTAAGTATATTAGCAACAGTCTTTTTTCTTTTGTGTTCCAAGAAGAGGTCATATATCAATCGTCTCACGGTTGCTTCTTCTTCGTTAATGATTAATTTTTTGTCTTTCCATTCGTAGCCGTATGGAGCTTGACCACCTAGAGGTTTACCAAGCTTAGCTCTAATTGGTATAGAGGCAGAGACTCTTTCTGCTATTTCTTCTCGCTCCCACTGTGCCATTGCCGAGATGAGGGTATAGAAGAAACGTCCAGCGGGAGTAGAGGTATCAATGCTTTCGTGGAGTGATATTAGGTCAGCATTGTACTCTCTGAATATATCAGCTATCTGGAGAAGTTCTCTGGTATTTCTTGCCAATCTGGCAATTTTTGAAAATATCAGTCCTGTTATCTTTCTACTTTTGATGTCTTTCATCATTCGCTCTGCTTCAGGATGATTAAGTACTGTTTTACCGCTTACTGCTTCTAGGTGGTAGATTGT